>Ga0255338_1000043_pt1 | contig 547966 bp, 482 predicted proteins | sample MeOH1_35cm_T4_19_FD_203715 | JGI IMG/M metagenome (GOLD analysis project Ga0255338, IMG submission 203715) | Sandy soil microbial communities from University of British Columbia, Vancouver, Canada - MeOH1_35cm_T4_195 | ecosystem: Engineered > Artificial ecosystem > Sand microcosm >... | reverse complement strand
TGGCGCATCAGTAACAGTTGCGCCAACACTGCTGATACCATGATGCTTTACTATACAGCTCAACCAGCTCCCGCTTTTGTCCTTTCCGACAGCAGTATCTGCGGACCAGCTTCCATCAGCTTCACCAACAATACTCCCAACAAATCCGACTACGGCTTTAACTGGGATTTTGGTAATGGCAGCACTTCAACATTAGCAGACCCGCCTGCCGTGATTTTTGCACCATCCGTTAATGGCCTCGACACCAGCTATACCATTACCCTCAAAGCATACACCGGTTGCGATACCATCAACATCAGCAAAACCATCCTCGTAAAACAACTTCCCAGGGCAGGCCTTAAGATAACACCGCAGAACACCTGCATGCCCACCACTGTTCAGTTGATCAACCAGTCTACAGGAAGCAACACCACTTATCGGATGGTTTTTGGAGATGGAACGGACAGTGTTGTTCTGGCAACCGATACTGTGCTGCATGTTTACAACACGGCCAGCTCCACTACCTTCCAGCCAATGGTCATTGCCACCAATAGTTGTGGTGCAGATACCACAACTGCCTCCTTCCTGGCGACAGCCGATCTGTTGAACATACAGACTAACTTGTCCGATACCGCTGTATGTGGTAACCCCTATACCACCAACTTTACCAACACCACCTCCGGAGCATCACAGTTCACCTGGAGTTGGGGCGATGCAACCACCGATTACACCAGTGCAACAGCTGGTAGTGTGCAACATGTTTACCAGGACTCAGGAACTTACACCGTCTCTTTGCGTATCCTACACGCTTGTGGCGATACTACTATCATTAAAAGCATTCATATCACTGCAATGCCCGATACTGCTGTTGCAGGTAACGATACCACTATCTGCAATAGCACAGGCTTGCAGTTATACGGCAACACACCTGCCGTGGGAACAGGTTCCTGGATACAGATCAGCGGACCCAACAATGCTTTGTTCGCAGACAGCACAATGGCCAACACAACTGTAACGAACCTCATACCCGGAACCTATCACTTCGCCTGGCGCATCAGTAACAGTTGCGCCAACACTGCTGATACCATGATGCTTTACTATACAGCTCAACCAGCTCCCGCTTTTGTCCTTTCCGACAGCAGTATCTGCGGACCAGCTTCCATCAGCTTCACCAACAATACTCCCAACAAATCCGACTACGGCTTTAGCTGGGATTTTGGTAATGGCAGCACTTCAACATTAGCAGACCCGCCTGCCGTGATTTTTGCACCATCCGTTAATGGCCTCGACACCAGCTATACCATTACCCTCAAAGCATACACCGGCTGCGATACCATCAACATCAGCAAAACCATCCTCGTAAAACAACTTCCCAGGGCAAAACTTACCGCCACGCCAAGAACCAAATGCCTTCCATTAGAAGTCCTGTTTTTGAATCAGTCCACCGGTAGTAATACCGGGTTCAGGTTGTTATTGGGAGATGGCAATACACAGATGTTGGCTTCAACAGACAGTTTACTACATACCTACTATTCAGCTACTACCGAAACGTATCACCCCATGCTGATTGCCACCAACAGTTGCGGTGCGGATACTGCAACAATGTCCTTGCACGCCATTGCAAACCAGGTGAACATTCGTTTAGCTGTAAAGGATACCGCCGTTTGTGGTACACCTTTCGAACTGTCTTTCCGCAATAACAGCACAGGAATTCCGCAGTTTAACTGGAACTGGGGCGACGGCACTACCAGTACTACCAGCGATACAGGTATTGTCCGGCATAGTTATCAGCAACCGGGTATATACCAATTTACACTTCCGGTTTCCGGAATTTGCGGAGATACGGTAATTACCAGGAATATCCATATATACCCCTCCGTAAAAGCGGTATTCGACACCATAGCAGGCAGCAATTGCATTGGTGACTCAATCCGATTTAAAAGCCTTTCTGATGCTTCACTGCAGCTTCAATGGATCATCAACAACAGCGCTGTCAGTCAGCTGCAACAATTCAATTTTGCTTTTAAACAATCCGGTATTTTTTCCGCTCAATTGATTGCAAGCAAAGTGAATCCATTAAAAACATGCAGCGATTCCACCAGCCGCAACATCCATATCGTTGCTGTTAAACCCGGCAAAGGAAGCGTCACTCCTCTATATGGAAACTGTGTTCCTTTTGTTGTTCAGCTGACCAATCAAACCCAGGCGCCTGTCAGTTCCGTTCAATGGTTAATGAGCAATGGCTATACAGTATCGGGAGACAGCGCTTCTTTCACCTTTAACCAATCCGGCACTTTCAAGGTAACCATGCAGGCGGTCAATACCGGAGGTTGTTTGTTTACCGACAGTGCTACGATACAAATCAAATCGCCAAACGGAATAATCCAATACAAGGGAGGCACTTACTGTACTACCAATAACAATATTTCTTTCACACCCCAGGTTTCCAACACAGACTCCATCGAATGGAATTTTGGAGACGGTACCATCTTTACAACTGCCGCTCGTTCTGTAAGGCATCAATACAAACAGCAGGGTATTTTCCGGCCAAGTTTTACCCTGATCAGTAATACCGGTTGCAGGATCCCGATTAACAACATTGATTCAATTGTAATTGAGGAGGTAAAAGCCGGGTTTAAAGTAAACACCGTATATGAGTGTGGAACAACTACTTTCCAGTTCAACGACAGCTCTGTTTCCCTGAATGGGATCCGGAACCATTACTGGCGGGTCAACAGCGCACCTGCCGGCAATGGCCGTTCTGCAACAGCCTCTTTTAAAAGGACCGGATCCCAGCAAACCGAACTTATGGTCGAAAGCAACTTTGGTTGTACAGACAATATCAGAGGTGCCTATAATGTCAGCATCTATAATTATCCGCAGGTGAATATTAATTCCATCAACGAAGCCTGCCTGAACAATCTGATGGAACTGAAGTCCGACATCAATTCTGTAGACTCTGTGATCTACCGGCTTTGGAATTTAGGAAATGGTAAAAAGGCAACCGACTCAGCCGTAAAAGTGCTTTATTACGACGAAGGCATTTATACGGTAAAACTTACGGCGTCTACCATCAATAAATGTTACGATTCTGCAGTAAAACAAATCGCCATTCATCCCATACCCACCATCAATGTGGCGGCAGAGAACAATATATGTTATGGAGACAGTGTTGTTTTACGTGCCAATGGCGCCAGGAACTATGTATGGAAAGACCAACAGGAAAATATTATCTGCAATAACTGTATCACCGTAAAAGTTCGCCCGCAGCGATCAACTCAATATAAAGTGATTGGGTACAATGAGTATGGTTGCACCAATATTGCGGGTACCAGTGTCAGGGTTATTGAGCCTGCTAAAATACAGGCTTCTCCGGAATCAGTTGTTTGCGAAGGCTCCAGTGTCAGGATCTGGGCATCCGGAGGAAGCAGCTATCAGTGGCTGCCTGCCCCGGGACTCACCAACCATCATTCTGCTGCACCCATTGTTTCACCACAGGTAACTACTACTTATAAAGTAATTGGAAAAGATCAATACAACTGCTTTACCGATACTGCTTATACAAGAGTGGTGGTGGGCAGGCCTACCCCGGTTACTGTTGGCAAGGACACCAGCTTTATTGCAGGAACGAAAATCAGACTCCGGGCAGAAGTTACCACCAACAATATTATTCAGTGGAAATGGAGTGGTGGAGCCGACCTGTCTTGTGTGTTCTGTCCCGAACCGGTTGCAAGAGTAGTGAATGATGAAGACATTGCCTGTACCGTTACCAATGAATTTGGCTGTATCACAAGCGATACCATAAGGGTTAGAACATTCTGCCCGGGAGCGGAAGTATTTATTCCAAATGCCTTTTCACCGGATGGGGATGGTGTGAACGACTGGCTCTACGTGCAGGCCAAAGGAATCAGGCTGGTGAAAAATTTCCGGGTATACAGCAGGTGGGGTGAATTGGTTTTTGAGAAAAATAATTTCCTGCCCAACGATAAAACAGCGGGTTGGAACGGAAGGGTCAGGGGCAACCTGGCCAATCCGGATATCTATGTATATGTGTGCGAAGTGATTTGTGAAAAAGGAACACCTCAATTATATAAAGGGAATGTAGCCATATTAAAATGATGCGTAAGTTAATCAGCATATTATTTCTTTTAGTTGCTATGCACACAGGGGCACAGGACTTCACTTTTTCGCAGTTCTACGAACAGCCATTATTGCGCAACCCTGCACTGGCTGGCGTGTTCAACGGAGATCTCCGGGTATCGATGAGTTACCGGGATCAATGGGGCGCCATTACGATACCATTCAGAACTGCTTCCTTAAGTATAGAACACAAAACACCCGTAGGAAAAGGAGACGATTTTTTAACCATTGGTTCTCAACTAAGCCTCGACGGGGCTGGTGATATCCGGTTAAAGAGAACCCAACTTTTACCTGCGGTGAACTTTCACAAATCACTGAGTGAAAACAAAGACAGTTATCTATCGCTTGCTTTTATGGGCGGCCCGGTGTTCAGCCAGTTCGACCCCACCCAGCTAAAGTTCAGCGACCAGTACGGTTCAGGAGGATTTGACCCCAATAATCCCACCGGAGAATTCATTAAAAACACAGGTTATCACTACTGGGATGTTTCAACAGGCATATCCTACACCACTGTTTTCACCAGGCAACTGAATCTGTATGTAGCTGGCGGAATTGCGCATGTAAACCATCCCTCCATACGTTCAGTGCTCGGTACAACCAACGACGCTATTGCGCCGAGGTATAGTTTTAATGTGGGATTAAACGGAAAGATCAACGACCGTGATTACATCACAGCCTTTGCAGATTATTTTACACAGAACGGGAACCGGCAGATCATTGGTGGCTTCTTATATGGATTTGCTACAGTCACCGGTTATTATGGAGGAGACCCCAACATTTTTTACATCGGTAGTTTTTTTAGAGTAGGTGATGCAGTAATTCCTGTAGTAAAACTCAGTTTTAACCACATGACCATCGGAGTTAGTTATGATGTGAATGTTTCGAAGTTAAGAACAACTTCCAACTGGAGAGGGGGGCTCGAGTTATCCGTAGCATATACTAATTTCCTGAAAATCAGAAGCTCGACATTGGATAAAGTAAGATGTATCCGTTTTTAAAATCAACTGATGGCTATATATGCAATTACCTGTGCCAGGATACCGGCAAAAAGCCCCGTGTATATTTCTTTCACCGTATGATTACTCACAACCAGGCGGGCAGTACAAACCAGGCCTGCAATCAGCAAAGCGATACTCACGGGAATTCCATTGGCCACTTCATAATAAAAAGAAGTAAGGAGTACCGCCGCCGCAAAGCCTCCCACGCCCAATGCATGCATACTGATTTTAAAAAAGCTGTTGGCTATTAGCCCAATTACGGAAGCTATAAACACACCCATGAAGAAAAATTTCAGCGCCTGGGGCTGATCGGTGAAATTTCTGCTGAGATAATACATCCACCAGTAGAAAAACATGGTAATGATATACGGCACAATTCGTTCCTTCTGTGTTCTTAGAAAGATGCTCTCACTAAATTTGAGCCTCCACAACAAAAAAACGGCAAATGCAGGAAAGAAAACGGTAAGCCAAAATACCCCAAAGAACCGCATTTTCAACTGCCACCCGGTTATGCCTGCAAATTCATAAGGAAAATACTGCATCAGGTAGATGAAAAAATAAGTAGGAATAAATAACGGATGAAAAATATAGGAAATAATCTTTGCAAAGAAACGCAGTAAGATATTTTTAGGCACTTCTGCCTGTTGATTGGTTGTAGAAATTGGTTCCTGGGTCATTTTGTTTGTTTTTTTGCATCTGCAACCGCCTTCCTGGTTACAGTTCCTTTCTAAGCCTGGCTACGGGTACATTCAGTTGTTCCCTGTACTTGGCAACGGTTCTTCTGGCAATATTATACCCTTTCTCTTGCAGCATCTCGGTAAGTATTTCATCGCTAAGGGGTTTGCGTTTATCTTCTGCAGCTATAATATTACTAAGGATTTTCTTCACTTCCCGGGTGCTCACTTCTTCCCCGCTGTCGGTACTTAAAGACTCACTGAAAAAGAATTTCAAGCGGTAGGTTCCAAACTCAGTTTGCACAAACTTGCTGTTGGCTACACGGCTTACGGTGGAGATATCCAGTCCGGTCATTTCTGCAATATCTTTCAGGATCATCGGACGCATAGTGGTTTCATCACCAGTGAGGAAAAACTCCTGCTGGTATTTCATGATTGCGCTCATGGTACCGATCAGTGTGTCCTGACGCTGTTTAATCATGTCTATAAACCACCTGGCCGAATCAATTTTTTGTTTGATGAACAAAACAGCCTCTTTCTGGCGTTTGTCTTTCTTGCTTCCTTTTTCATAATCCTTCAGCATATCCCGGTATCCTTCACTGATGCGAAGATCCGGTGCATTCTTTGCATTCAGGGTCAGTTCCAGGATGCCATTGTTATTGATCACAAAAAAATCAGGAACAATATAGCTCTCCGCCTTATTAATCTCTCCCACATTGCCGCCCGGCTTTGGGTTCAGCTTAATGATCTGATTGATCACTTCCTTCAACTGCTCGTCTGTCAGGTTCAGACTGCGTTGAATTTTTTCATAATGCTTCTTGGTAAACTCATCAAAATATTTACCCAAAATCTGCATCGCCAGTTCAACAGACTGACCTTCATCCGTTTTCCTTTTTAGCTGCAGCAGCAGGCATTCCTTTAAATCACGCGCCGCAATACCTGCAGGATCAAACTGCTGAATCTGCTGAATAATCGCTTCAATTTCCTTTTCCTCTACTACCAGGCTCTGGCGAAAAGCAAGGTCATCGGCAATAGAACTCAGTTCCCTGCGCAAATACCCATCGTCGTCCAGGCTACCTACCACCTGCTCGGCAATCTTATAGCTTCTTTCGTCCAGTTCCAGCATACCCAGCTGGTTTAAAACCAACTCGTGAAAACTTGTTTCAACACGGATCGGAATCACTTTCTGATCATCCAATTCCGGATAGTTTTCATCTTTGGTACGATAGTCGGCAATTTCACCATCATCATCTACCACATATTCACTGATATCCACACTATCATAATCGTCTGTGCTTCCATCAGGTTCTGTTTCTTCGGAGGAATTGTCAAATTCATCTTTCAGTTCATCGGTATATTCGTCCTCATGTCCTTCTTCCCCCTGCTCCAATGCAGGATTCTCTTCCAACTCTTCTTTGATCCGTTCCTCCAGGTTTGCGGTGGGCACCTGCAATAATTTCATTAGCTGAATCTGCTGGGGGCTCAGTTTTTGAAGCAGTTTTTGTTGTAATGATTGGCTAAGAGACATGCGACTGACTACTATTTACTTTAAACGATCCTTTATCCTAATACCTTTCTGATGCATGCCACCATTTTTTCCCCTTTCTCTTTGATCTGCTCATCCGTCCAAACAAGGCTGATGGAAGTAGAGATACAGCGGCTCATGATGGCATCACTGGCTGCAAAAGAAGTTGTTTTTAACTGAAGTAAAGCGGCTTCCTGCTCTTTATTAAGGCGATTTAACGCAGTCGCATTCTTTAAATGGTCCCAATTGCTGATATAATGCCAGTTATTGGCAAACCAGTAAAAATTACCGGCCAATATACCCTGTGCCTTCATTTCAGCCACAACCGCCTGCGTTAAAGCTGCGGAAGGAAGGAACCAGCTCAGGAAACTGCAGCTATCGTCCCCCCCTTCAGGAACAACACGGAAGCTGATTTCCGGAATCTGTTCCAGGTAAGAACGGAGCGTTTTATGATTTTTTTTCTGCATGGCCAGGAACCGATCCAGCTTTCTGATCTGTGCCAGGCCCACTGCCGCATGCAGCTCACTGATACGGGAATTGTAGCCGATAAAAGGATGGAGGTCCGCGCCTCTGTCTGCACCCAGGTGATCGTGGCCATGATCTGTGTAACCATCAGCCTTAGTGTATATATCCTGATCATTGGTCATCACCACACCGCCTTCTGCACAGGTAATCATCTTCACAAAATCAAAAGAGAAGGTTCCTGCATGACCAATGGTTCCCAGTGATTTTCCTTTATAGCTGGCTCCGATGCTTTGGCAGGCATCTTCCAGTAAAATCAGGTTATGTTCTTTACAAATTGCCGCCAAGGCATCCAGGTCTGCCATACTTCCGCACATATGCACCGGCATGATGCATTTTGTTTTTGGGGTAATGGCTTTACGCACAGCGGCAGGGTCCAGTGTAAGTGTTTCGTCGATATCCACCAATACCGGTATGGCACCCACACTCAATACCGCCTCAAAGCTGGCTACAAAAGTAAAAGCCGGCATGATCACTTCATCCCCCGAACCTATACCCAGAGAGGCCATTGCCGTGGTCAATGCAGTTGTTCCGCTGGAAGTGAGTTGCGCATATGTACAACCAAATGTTTCCGTGATCGCTTTTTCGAGCTCCTTTGCCTTCCAAATTCCTTTTCTGGGCCCATCAAATCCATAACGCATCAGGATGCCTGTTTCCAGCACATCGTTCACTTCTTTTCTTTCTTCATCTCCAAATAGTTCAAAACCAGGCATATAATACGTTTTATTGATTGATTGATTCCGCAAAGCTAAATAAACTTTGGATAATGGTTTCGCAACAGGAAAATAGGTTCCCGGCGTGGTAAATCCAAATATCTTTGCACCATGAAACCTATCCTGTTTTACTGTTATGATGCTTATTGCGGCTGGTGTTACGGATTCAGCAGCGTGATGAAAAAAATAGCTGCAGAAAATCCCGGATTACAGATTGAAGTGCTGTCGGGAGGAATGATTCTGCCGGAAACGCCGGTACACATCAGCGCTACTGCCGGATATATCCAAAAAGCCTATAAAACGGTGGAGGAGTATTCCGGGGTAGAATTTGGCCCCGACTATTTGTGGCATATCAACCATGCCGACCTCAGCGACTGGTACCCCCATTCGGAGAAGCCCGCCATTGCACTGTGCATATTCAAAGAGATCTATCCTGAAAAACAGGTGGAATTTGCCGGCGACCTGCAATATGCGCTGCATTTTGAGGGTCGGGACCTTACAGACGATGAGGCGTACAGGCATTTGCTGGAGAAATATTCCATCCAGCCTGAATCATTTTATGAAAAACTGCATAGTGAAACCTACAAAGACCAGGCTTATTATGAGTTTTCACTGGTAAAACAGTTACAGGTAACCGGGTTTCCCTGTGTGCTGATGCAGGTGACTGAGTCTAAATTCCATCTGCTGGCACGGGGATATACTTCTTATGAAGACATGAAACAGCGATTGGCCGCTGTTCTGGCTACATTAACCTAATTCAGTTTTACAAAGCACAATTTCCTTTACTTTGCAGCTCAATTGAAATAACTATGGAGTACAATAAATTGATATCGGTTACCGGAATGAGCGGTTTGTTCGAATTAGTGAGCAGTAAAAATGATGGCGCAATTTTAAGATCACTGGAAGATAAAACAACCAGGTTTGTCAGCAGTCGTATTCATAATTTCTCTCATCTGGAAAGCATAGAAGTGTATACCATCCGTGAAAACGTAAATCTGGTAGATATCTTCAAAGCCATGCAGGCCAGCAGCGAAAAACAACCCAATGAAAAAGACCCCGCTTCAGTAAAAGCTTATTTCCAGAAAGTATACCCCGACATGGACTTCGACCGCGTATATGCCAGCGACATGAAGAAAATGGCAAAATGGTTTGGTGTACTGAAAGCCAACAATATTGAACCCAAACTTTCCGAACAGGAAGAAGCCGGGGAAGAATAATCCCGGAAACTGCATCCATAGCCATTGGTAAAATAAATTAAAACTATTGTCCGCTGGCTATGGGCTGTAGCCCTTTCAATCCTTAACTTGTGCCACCAATAATTGCACAAGTATGAAAAAATGGATTGCAGCTTTATTGCTGACCACCATCTGCTATCAAACTACAGAAGCACAGAAATTTTACGAAGAAACACCCGAGGCTAAAAAATGGGTGAAGAAGCAGTTCCGTAAACTCAACAAGGATCAGCGTATTGCCCAACTGATGATCATCAGGGCACACAGCAACCTGGGCGATAAGCATATTGCAGAAGTAACCAGCCTGATCAAAACCTATAATGTTGGCGGACTCTGCTTTTTCCAGGGAGGACCGGTGCGTCAGGCCGTATTAACCAACCAATACCAGGCACTTGCCAAAACGCCCCTCATGATCAGCATAGACGGAGAATGGGGACTGGGCATGCGCCTGGATAGTGTGATCAACTACCCCCGTCAGCTGATGATGGGTGCAGTGAATGATGCGGCGCTGATTCATGAATTCGGAAAAGCCGTTGGCGAACAATGCAAACGCCTGGGTATTCAGGTAAACTATGCACCGGACATTGATGTAAACAACAATCCCATGAATCCTGTCATCAACGACAGGAGCTTTGGGGAAGACAAATACAAAGTAGCCCTGTATGGTAAGGCCTATATGCAGGGAATGCAGGATATGGGCGTGATGGCTACCGGCAAACATTTTCCGGGTCATGGAGATGTATCCGTAGACAGCCATTATGATTTACCGGTCATCAACAAAACCAGGGCGCAGCTGGACTCACTGGAACTCTATCCGTTCCGGGAACTGATCAATGCAGGATTAGGAAGCATGATGATTGCCCATTTATACATTCCTTCAATCGACACTACCGCCAACCTGGCCAGTACACTTTCCAGAAAGAATGTAACCGATCTGCTGAAAACCGAACTCGGATTTAAAGGACTCACTTTTACCGATGCGCTCGAAATGAAAGGGGTTACCAAATTCTTCCCTTCGGGTGAAGCATCTGTACAGGCGCTGATTGCAGGTAATGACATGCTTTGTCTTCCGGGAGATGTACCCGGCGCCATTCAGAAAATCAGGGAAGCCATTAAAGAAGGCAGGCTGAACTGGGATGCCATCAATGCAAGTGTAAAAAAAATATTACTGGCAAAATACCATCTTGGACTGAACCGTGTTCAACCGATCGATACCACTAACCTGGTCAGCGACCTGAATCAGCAGACCAACCGGATCAGGACCCTGCTCAGCAAAAACGCCATTACTTTATTGAGGAAGAGCAACCTCCAGGCATTTCCACTGGTGAAGGGAAAAAAGATCGCCTATATCTCTATCGGAGCTGCAGGGCTCAATACCATCGCAGCCAAATTCGGAAAGGAGCTGAATGCAGATGTATATCAGTTTGGCGCAAAAGCAACTATCGGCAAACAACTGATGGATGACCAGAGCGCCGGTATAATTCCTGCAGACAAATCTGACAGTGCCTCTGCAAAAGCATTGGTAAAAAGTATACGTGCCAAAGGATATGATGCAGTGGTAATTGGGGTACACAATTACAGCCGCAGGCCTGCCAATAATTACGGAATCAGCAATACCACCGGATACCTGTTAAATCAGCTACAGGATGATAAAGCCATTACACTGTTTTTCGGTAATCCGTATGCCATCAGCAACTGCAACTATGCAACCAACCTGCTGGCCTGTTATGAAGACGACGACATTACACAGCTGGCAGCCTTCGATGTACTTACCGGAGCCAATGAGGCCAAGGGGTCGTTACCTGTTACGGTTTCGCCCGATCTGCACTTTGGCCAAAGAACCGTTTTCAACAGTTATTTTCCCGAAGTAAATCCTGAGTTTGCAGGATTCAACAGCAGCAAACTCCAGGTGATCGATGAAATTGCCAGTGATGCCGTAGCAAAAGGGGCATTCCCTGGTTGTGTGGTACTGGTGGCCCGTAAAGGAAAGATCGCCTACCACAAGGCATTCGGGCATACCAACTTCGACGAAAAAGAACCCATCGACCCATCCATGATTTATGATCTGGCCTCAGTAACCAAGGTTTCCGCCACTACTGTTTCTATTATGAAATTGTATGAGGAAGGCAAGGTAGATCTGGAAAAAACACTGGGAGATTACCTGCCCTGGGTCAGGGGAACCGACAAGGCCGGTATCCGGGTGAAAGAAGTCTTATTGCACCAGGGGGGACTTACTCCTTTCATTCCATTTTACAGGGAACTGATCGACTCTGCCACAGGCGCCCCCTTACCCGCCTATTTCTCCGCAACTGCAAAGGATGGATTTACGAGCAGGGTGGCGGAAAACCTCTACCTCAGAAACGACTGGCAAGACAGTTTACATGCCAGGATCCTGCGCAGCAAAGTAAAAGATGCGGGAAAATATATCTACAGCGACAACGATTTTATTTTCCTGGGAAGAATCGTGGAAGCAGTAAGCGGCTTAACGCTCAACAATTATGCAAGACAAACCTTCTATCAGCCATTGCAGATGACTACCACAGGATTTACACCACGGGATCATTATGCAGTTACATCGATTGTACCAACCGAAGAGGAAAAGCATTTTCGCCGGCAATTGCTTCGGGGAGATGTGCACGATGAAGGCGCCTCCCTGTTTGGCGGAGTGGCAGGCCATGCCGGTTTATTCAGTAATGCATATGACCTGGCACAACTGTACCAGTTATTGCTCAATGGAGGCATCATGAACGGGAAAAAGCTCCTGAAACAGGAAACCATCAGCTTATTTACAGCCTACAACAGCGAAGTCAGCCGCAGGGGACTTGGATTTGACAAGCCGGAAAAGGACAATGCTACCCGGAAAGAGGCCTACCCGTCCCGGTCCGTATCCCCTAAAACCTTCGGGCATACGGGATTCACCGGCACCTGTGTATGGGTAGATCCTGAAAAAGACCTGATTTATATTTTCCTTTCCAACAGGGTAACGCCAACCAGGAACAACAATAAGTTCGGGCAACTGAATGTCCGCCCCAGGATCCAGGAAGCCATTTACCAGGCTTTACAATAAGCTTCATCATACAAATTGATCAAATTAATAAGTGATGCTCTATCTTCACTTATTAATTTGATTGTATGACTACCCGTTTCCACCATTTGGTATTGGCAGTTCTGTTTGCCGGAACACTGATTTCCTGCAAGAACAACGCCCCTGAAGAAACCCGCCTTATCCCCAGTGAAGCACTGGCGGTAGTAACCATCGATCCTAACGCCCTGAGCGAAAAACTCCAGAATGGAGGCATCAGCATCGATTCTGTTCTGGGTAAAATATTCGAAAAAGACAGTGCAGATACAAAGGAACGAAAAACAGTAGATGCGTTCCGGAAAAATGCCGGCTTCGACTGGACAAAACCAATCCACTATTTTGTAGTTCGGAAAGCAGCGCCGGACAAAACCGATATCAGCATCATGACTGTGCTGGCGAGCCTGTCGGATACAGCCAAACTGGTAACTTTTATTCAATCAGGAGAGCATACCAACAGTGGTAGCGTACTGCGTGAAAAACTGTTCAGTTATATAGAGCAGGGACCCGGGAACCTGATTGCATGGAATGATAAACATGTTATTGCCATGTTCTATCAGCACCAGGTAAAACCCTATTACGATACTGCGAAAATGAAATTCGTAATTCCAGAGCGGCCAGACTACAGTAAGGAGATGCTTGCAGAAGCAGTTAAAATGTTTTCACAAAAAGAAAAAGCGTCCATGAGATCCGTGGAGGGGTTTAGTGAAATGTTTAAAACAAAAGCAGAAGGATATCTCTTCAGTACTACCGATAATCTGCTGGGATCATTTTCGGCCATACCGCTTCAGCTTCCCAAACTCGAAGAACTCTTAAAAGGCAATCATACTGCCGCTACCCTTGCATTTGAAGATGGCAGGATCATCGCCAGGTCCACCACATACACCAATAAAGCACTGGGAAATATCCTGAAAAAATATGCTGGTCCTACTGTTAATCTTTCACTGATAGATCATTACCCTTCTCAGAAAATCAACGGGATCATGCTGGCGGCATTTAATCCGGAAATTTTCGGCGGTTTATTAAAACAGCTGGAAGTGGAAGGCCTTGTAAATGAGTTTATGAAAAAATCAGCTATCTCCAGCCAGGAGTTATACGGTTCACTGAAAGGAGATATTGCCGTGGTGGTCTCTGATCTGGGAATCGCCAATACGGAACCGCAGGAAAGAGACGACGAACTTTCCCTGGTAAAACGCAAGCCGGTTGGGAAAATGATCATGAACGTTCCGGTAGGCAACAAAGAGAGCTTCCGTAAGGTAATGGACAAAGCCGTCGCAATGGGAACGATACAAAAGATTGGCAACACGTACAAAGGCAGTGATCTGATCAGAACACTTGGATTTTATCTGCAGGCCAACGATCAGCAGCTGATCATATCAAGTGATTCTTTAACTTGTCAGCAATACCTGCAGGGCACAGCAAAAACCACAATCAGCAAGGAGGTAAGAGACCACCTTAGCGGAAAGTCAACAGCTTTCTATTTTGATATCGCCAATACGATCAACGCTTTCATTAAAGATTCCACCAGCGGATACTACCGGTCGATGGTTACTGCAAAAAACACCGTAAAAGATCTCAGGGGAAGTTCGGATAATTTTTCAAACGGTAAAATCAAAGCGGTTGTAGAATTAAGAATGCAGAATGAAAAACAAAACAGCCTCGTAACACTCACCAGCCTCTTTACCAATATCGCAGTAGATGCAAGACAGGTGGCCAGAAGAGAAAGGGAGATGGAAGAAAAAATGTTCCCTTCCGGAATTCCTGCAGTAATCAGAGCTAATTAATAACAGCAGATGCTCATTCTGAATAACCTGATGCCTGAACCGCTCCGGGAACGGCTTTCCGGGAAAGAGTCTTCCATATGGAACCGTTCTCTTCAGTTTGCGACAGGAGAATGGATTAAAATAACTGCGCCCAGCGGAACAGGCAAAACAACCCTCGTGCACATGATGTATGCATTGAGGAAGGATTATGCAGGAAGTATTTTACTGCATCAAACAAATATCCGTTCCCTGGATCCCGATTCACTGGCATGCGTAAGGCAGCAGCAAATCAGTATCATTTTCCAGGACCTTAAATTATTCCCGCATTTAACAGCAAGGGAAAATATTGAGTTGAAAAGAATTTTACAGGAACCATTTTGCGATGCGGCGCAAGTAACAAAAATGGCAGAACAACTGGGGATTGCAGGTATACTGGATCAACCTGCACGAATCTGCAGTTATGGAGAACAACAAAGAATCTGTATTATCCGCGCGCTGGTACAGCCCTTTGAATGGCTGATCATGGATGAGCCGTTCAGCCACCTGGATATTGTCAATACAAAAATTGCCGCTGCGCTGATTGCAGAAGAATGCAGAAAAAGAAAAGCCGGTTTTGTTATCACCGACCTGGATGATGATGAGCTGTTTCCTTACACCCAAAAACTGCATTTGTAAATGAATAACCTGGCCCTGCTATTAAAGAAACTGATTCGCAATAGTGCCGGACATGCCCGTTACACGATAGCCATCACCGGTTTATCCCTTGCCGTTTTTTTACTACTGGCCGCGGTACAGATACAGGTCAATTACAATGAATTATTACACAGCAAAAGCAATCAGGATAGTGTTGCCAATTTTCTGGTCATCAATAAAGTACTGACCGATGCTAATATGGGTAAAACAGCATTGGAAGACGCTGTGATCAATGATATTAAGGCGCAAAGCTTTACCCAGTCGGTGGGTCTTCTTACACCCGGCAGGTTCAAGGCCAGCATACAAAGTAACAGTGACCGTTTTCCGTTTTATACAGATATCTCCTTCGAAAGTGTACCTAAAGAATTTATTGATGTAAGCGGAACAGAATGGACATGGAACGAAGCCGCACCATATGTGCCAATCATTATCCCGAATATGTTCCTTGATTTTTATAATTTCCAGTTCTCTCTTTCACAGGATCTGCCACAACTTACACCGGACATTGTAAAAATGATCGTATTCAGGGTAACCGTTTATGGGCCGAAGGGAACAGCCTCCTTTAATGGAAAGATCGTAGGATTCAGCGACCGGGTTTCCTCCATGCTGGTACCATCGGAATTTATGGAATGGGGTAACCGGAATTTCGCCTCTGAAACCCTGAAAAATCCGTCGAGGCTGATCATCCGGACCAAAGACCCGGGAGATCCTGCACTAACCAATTATCTCCGGAAACACCAGTTGACCACGGATGCGGAAAAAACCAGGTTCAGCAAATACAGAAAAGTAGTAGATGCAGTGGTAGCCATATCGGGCGTTACCGGGGCGCTGATGTTGTTATTTGCATTATTGGTATTCACCCTCTTTATTCAGCTTACTATTGCATCATGCAAAGAGGAGGTTAATCTGCTGATTGTACTGGGTGCAGCCCCGCAACAATTAAGCCGGTTTTTAATGTCGCGGTTTTTCCCTGCAAATGCATGGATGATCGCCGTCTCCTTTGTAGCACTGGCTATATTACAGTACCTGATGAGCCGCTACCTGGAAAGCCGCCATATATTTGTATCAGGTATCATTTCGCTGTATACGCTGGGGGCCGCTATATTGCTTGCATTGCTGATCTGGTGGGTTAACCGGAAAACCATCAGGGATTACATTTATCCACGATCATGATTCTCCTCTACTGATGTAGCATTTCCTTTACAAGCTCAAGTGAAAGAGGCTTGGTAATGTAATCTACAACCGTTTCATATTTCCTTGCTTTCTTCCTGTCACCGGTGTCGATGGAGGAAGATAATACCACTACACTGGACTGAACCAGGAACCGTTTATACTTATCCAGGAACTCCCATCCGCTGCTATGCGGAAAGTTCACATCGAGCAGGATCAGGAAATCACCTTTGAGATCATTGTCTTCCAGAAATCTCAAAGCGTCAATCACATTGGTAAACACACTTATTTCAATATCGGGGGCCATATTACTAATCAGCCTTTGATTGATGATGTTGGTTAAATCATCATCATCAATAATGACAATCCTGCTGTAATTGTATAACCGGCTGTCGGATTTGAAAAAACCGTCGCTCTGGTTAAAGGAGAGTTTATGGTTGATCTTGAATATCGTACTATTGATGACCTGAATAGACTGGCGGGCGCCGGTAATGAGGTCTCTTCTTTCCTCCTCCGTTATAAACCGGTTGTCCAGTAACTGGATGATAGACTGGATCTTGGCATATTCATGTCTTAATTCGTGAGAGGTGATAAAGGAAAGTTCCCGCAGCGTTTTATCGCTTTTTTTTTGCTGCTGTTCGTACCAGAATTTATCTGTGATGTCGTATAATATACCCAGCAAAAGTTTTTTTTGATGCTCTTTACTGATGCGCTTGGTACGCAGGTTATAGAATCTGATTTCATCTCTCGAAGACAAAATACGGATGTTCACCCCTTCGGGATCAGTTGCCATTTGTTCTTCAGGCAGACTAAGGCTTTTTTCAAGCAATTGCCTGTCGTCCTCGTGTATTACCTGATTGAATACAGATACGGAAAGCGGCAGTTCTGTATCAGTGGGGAGTTTAAGAATCTTCAGCATTAAATGATTGCAGCAAACAAACTGCTGAATAGCTGAATCATATACAAAAACGGCATCATGGGTTTGCAGGAAAAACTCTTCGAGAAAATGTAGTTTATCGAACGTGTTATTCGACGAAATTGTAGTTAACGGCATGGGATAGAGATTTTAATCGAAATCGACGCGGTGAAGGTATGCTGAAGAAATACCACAGGAACTATGAAAAGCAACAATTTACATGTGGCTGTATTAACTACGCACAAACGTTATTTCACCGTATTTTTTGTAGTAATAAATCAATATGTATATCTTTCAAACATTTACACATTAAATATATTTTGCATTACTACAAATGATATACGAAATTCAGCCCCTTTCAAGTAGATTGCAGTACAGTTGGCACAATTAAAAAAATTATTATCTATGAAAAAGTATTTTACAATGAAGTTTCTGGGGATACTGCTCGTTGCTGCTGCAGTAAGTTCATGCCAGAAAGATCAGGGTGAGACATCTCTCACTCAGACTTCAAGCGCCCAGGAAGAAGGGAGCGTGAGCGGCCAGGCGGTAGCTGCAAATAACATCTCGGGGTTGATTTCAGAAGAATCAGGCGAGGGTTTGCGTGAAAACTACCACAACAAGAATGCCCGATCAGGAAATGAAACAGAATATGTTGCATTCTCTGTAAAGGATCTTTCTAACTACCTGTCGTTAATCAGAAGCAAGTATAAATCTGACAGTGTGTATGTAAGTTTTGGTGCTTATGACGAAAAAACTGCGGTGAAAAAGAAAGATATTGGTCGTACTACTATCTTCTTTATGGGTAAAAACAATGTAAGTAAAGCCGGAAAAATCAGGAGCCAGGATGATTTTCTGGATGACGGAACAGGAGGTTCAAACTACCTGAACCACGGTACTATTTATCCATAGGTTGTTTTTCCTGCGTAATTTATTTTATATAAATTACCGTACTAATCAATAAAAGCAGTTAATGTTAACTTATATCTACCTGCTGGTGCAAGCCAGCAGTTTTTTTGTTTGTTTATATCTATTCAGGTATCTGAAAAATTCTGAACTTAAGTACTTCTTGCCATACCTATTCTTAACCCTTTTGGTGGAAATGATTGGGTTCTGGCAAACTTCACATGGTATTAGGAACTACTTTATGTTTAATGTATTCACTACCATTGAATTTGTCTTCTACACCTTTCTTTTCTACAGACATTTAAGAAAAAAGATATTTAAACAGTTCGCGCTTGCTTTTATCCCATTTTATCTGCTGGCTGTCGCTTACAATCTTGCGTTCGTTCAGGGATTAAACTATTTCCACACCTATACCTTCCTGCTGGGTTCTTTTTTTATTGTTGTTTTCTGCTGCCTGTTCTTCTATGAATCCGTGCTTCCCGAACACCTGAACACCAAACTCACCATGCAGCCCTTCTTCTGGGTTTGTACCGGCTTACTCCTGTTCTATCTTGGATCCGTTATCATCAATGCTTTATTTGAATACCTCAGAAGCTTTGACATGCAACAGGAAGGCATCAGGATCTATGGCATAATCAATCAAAGTTTAAACGTAATTTTATACTCATCGTTTATTTTTGCTTTCATTCTATGCCGGAACAACAACAAGACATACTCATTACAATTATAGTCGCCTCTGTATTTTTTGTTTTACTGGGCATCTTTCTACTCGTTTTATTGTTTGTTTTTCTCAGAAGGCAACGGAAGAATGAAAAGGAGAAAGAAGAAATGCGGAATCATTTTGAGAAAACGCTGTTGAAATCCCAGATAGAAATCCAGGACCAGACTATCGACTATGTTGCCAAGGAAATACACGACAATATCGGGCAGATTCTCTTCCTGGCAAAGCTCAATAACAACCAGATTACACAGGAAAATGCACTGGAGAAGGCCAATCTGATCGACGACCTGATCGGAAGGGCGTTTAACGATTTGAGAAGCATCAGTCACAACCTGAAGAACAACAGCTTCCACCAGATCGGCCTCACCGAATCTATTGAGCAACTACTGCACAACCTGGAAAGAACCGGTAAATTCACCACCAGTTTCAGCAGCCCTCCGTCCGATGAAATTGACGGCATGATCCATGGCAACGATATCATTCTTTTCCGGATCATTCAGGAGGTCGTCAACAATGTATTAAAACATTCAGGGGCAGACAGGATCGACATTCTGATTGCAAAAGAGGATAAATCCATCTCCATTGAAATCATGGACAATGGCATCGGTTTTAATCCGGAAGGCATCGGGAAAGAAAAACAGGGAATCGGTATGAATAATATTTATTCCCGTGCTAAATTAATTAACACCAATGTTAACATCATCAGTGCAAAAGGTGAAGGAACAAAAGTAATTTTAACACTCAAGACCCAATAATCATGACCTCAGTTGCTTTAGTAGATGACCACGAACTGCTTCGTTCAGGGCTGGCCGGATTGATCAACTCTTTTCCCGAATTCAAAGTTGCATTTGAAGCGGGTAACGGCAAGGAGTTTATAGAAAAAGTAGACCAGCAGCATCCCCCGGAAATTGTACTGCTCGATATTACCATGCCGGTAATGGATGGCTACGAAACAGCGTTATGGATTAAGAATAAACTCCCCGACACCAAGGTACTTGTGTTAAGCATGTTGTCTAATGACATGGCTATCATCCGTATGCTGCGCAACGGCGTAAAAGGATATATCCTGAAAGAAAGCAAACCGGAGATCTTCAAGCAGGCGCTTGACTCTGTAAAAAACAATGATTTCTATGTGAATGAACTGGTGCGGGATAAGCTGATCAACTATGTAACAAACGAAGAAGGCCCTGCCGATCAAACTTCCATATTGCTGAATATCACAGAGGGAGAAGCCCAGTTCCTCCGCTGGCTTTGCCTCGACAAAAGCTATAAAGAAATTGCACAGGAAATGTTTGTGAGTGTAAGAACCATCGACTCTCACCGCGATAACCTGTTTAAAAAACTGGAAATTAATACCCGTGTAGGGCTGGTTGTTTTTGCCATAAAACATGGCATTGTAAGCATCTGATCAACATTTAAAGGGTTAACTTTAAGCCATGTTAAGACTATTCTTACATGGCTTTTTTATTGCACTGCTGCTGAGTAATTATACCGCTGCCGCCCAGGTCCCCATAGGTCAATGGCGGGAGCATTTCAACTACAAACAGACCATACAGGTCCTAAAAGGAGATCAGATTTACTGTGCTACTACTACCAATGTTTTTGCCATTAACGGGCGAAATGAGATTTCCCGTTACAGCAAAACCAATGGGCTCAATGATATTGGCGTGAGCTGCATTGGGTGGGATGAATCAACCGGTCAGCTGGTAATAGCCTATGAAAACAGTAATCTGGATATTTTAGAAGGCAGTATTGTACGGAACATACCGGATATCCGCCAGAGCAATATAACCGGTAACAAAAAAATTAACCAGATCTATTGCAGGAATGGGGTCGCCTATCTCTCATCCGGGATCGGTATTATTTCCGTTAATCTCACCAGGCATGAAATTAAAGACACCTGGGTCATCGGCAACAATGGTGTACAAACCAGTGTATGGAATGTTACCAGCGACAACACCTATTATTACGCTGCTACTAATGAAGGATTGAAAAAGGCGCCGGCAGGGCAAAGCAACCTGGCCAATTTTGCCAACTGGGAAACCATCAGCGGCTTTTCCGGCCTGCCTGCCGGTGCAGTTCAGTTTACCGGATTCCTTAACAATCAATTACTTGCCCGGAAAACAGATTCTATATTCATCCAAAATAATAATAACTGGATGCTGTTATATTATGATCCTTCCTGGAAAATCATTCAGGCTACCGTATCAGGCAATAAACTCCTTCTTGCCCAAAATAACCAGGCAGGGCAGGCCAGGGTTGTGCAGCTTTCAGCAACTGGCGCAATTGACCGGATCATTAGCCAACCACAGGTAATTTCTTTACCCAGGTCCGCCCTTGCTGATGGCAATGCGGTATGGGTTGCAGATCAGTATGAAGGCTTGTCTCGTTTTTCAACCGCAATAGAACGGTTTATTCCAAATGGACCAGCCGGTATCGCCAGCGGAACCTTTGCATTTAGCAAGGAAACTTTATTTGCAGCAACAGGAGCTGTTAACAGGGCCTGGAATTACCTGTATAACAGAGATGGTATTCTTAGCTTCAGCAATGGAGAATGGGGCAACAAAAGCGCATTCAATACACCGATACTGGATTCGGTGCTGGATTTTATAACCCTTGCCGCAGACCCGGCAGATGGCTCCATTTGGGCAGGCAGTTATGGCGGAGGGCTGGCTCATTTTGGGGAAGCATCCATCACCTTGTATAAACAAAACAGTTCCTTACAACCTGCCATCGGAGATCCGGGCAGTTACAGGGTGAGCGGCCTGGTATTCGACAGGGATCAGCATTTATGGATCAGTAATTACGGGGCGCCCCAGCCACTCCAGGTACGCAAAAAAGACGGCAGTTGGAAAAGTATCAGCATCCCTTTCCAGCTCACCGAAAATGCAACGGCACAACTGGTTGTAGATGACTTTAACCAGTTGTGGGTTCAGAGCCCCAAGAACAACGGACTGATTTGTTATCAATACGGAAACATAGACAACAACAGCGATGATCGCTGGAGATTGTACCGTCAGGGTATCGGGAATGGCAATTTGCCCGGCAATAATGTTTTATCAATTGCAAAAGACCGGAACAACAGTATTTGGGTTGGAACTGATGATGGTATCGGTATCATCAGTTGCAATGCAACCGTGTTTGCCAGTGGCGGTTGCGATGCAGTACTGCCCGTGGTACAACAGGATCAGTTTGCCGGCTACCTGTTTAAGGGGGAGCAGGTACAATCCATTGCCGTAGACGGCGCCAACAGGAAATGGATCGGTACACTCAACGGAGCATGGCTGATCAGTTCAGATGGCGAAAAAATCATTCACCATTTTACGGCAACGAACAGCCCTTTGCTCAGCAATGACGTAAAGCAAATCGGAGTCGATCCCGTTACCGGCGAGGTATTCTTTGCCACATTCAACGGAATTTGTAGCTTCAGAGGCACTGCAACTGAAGCGGCAGAAACAATCAGCCAGGTATTGGTATTCCCCAATCCCGTTCCACCCGGATACAACGGAACCATTGCCATCAGAGGGCTGGCAGAAAATACAAACGTCAAAATTACAGAGCTGAACGGCCGGCTGGTCTATCAAACCAGAAGCCTGGGAGGACAGGCCACCTGGAATGGAAGAGATTACAATGGCTATAAAGCAGCCAGCGGCATGTTCCTTGTTTTAATCAGAGACGATACAGGCCGGGAAAAAATAGTCACTAAAATTATCATCACCAGCGGAAGATGATTCAACCTGCTAAACCTAAATATGAATATATGCATCCTAATGTTCAACTCATTCACCGGTTTTATACTGCCTTTCAGCAGAAGGATTATATTACCATGCAAAGCTGTTATGCCAATGATGCAGTATTTTCCGACCCTGCATTTGTGAACCTGAATTCAGCAGAAGTAAAAGCCATGTGGGAAATGCTGATCAAAAAAGGAAAAGACCTGCAGTTGGAATTTGAAAATATAACGGCAGATGATCAACAGGGTTCAGCAGACTGGAAAGCAACCTATACTTTTTCTCAGACCGGCAAAAAGGTGATTAATCAGATCCATGCATCCTTCCGGTTCAGGGAAGGAAAAATTATATCGCACCATGATCATTTTTCATTTTACAGATGGAGCAGGCAGGCATTGGGGGCCATCGGATGGGTGATGGGCTGGAGCACCTGGCTGCAACAAAAAGTACAGGCCGGAGCCGGAAAGAACCTGCGCATTTTTATGGAATCTAAGGTTTAAGTCATGCAGGCATTAACAACAGAACGGCTTTTAATCAGAGAATTAAGTATTGTGGATGCAGCATTTATTTTCCGGTTAATGAATGCACCTAACTGGATCCGGTTCATTGGCGACCGGAATGTTAAAACAGTTGCTGAAGCCAGTAACTATATCAGCAGTAAAATGATCAAAAGTTACCGCATCAACGGATTTGGGTTATACCTGGTAACGCTGAAAATTACACGTGAGCCAATGGGCATTTGCGGCCTTGTGAAAAGAGACGGGCTGAATCATCCCGATCTCGGGTTTGCCTTCCTGCCCCAATATGAAGGTAAGGGATATGCTTCAGAAGCGGCGGCGGCCGTACTGAATTATGCCGGCAACACCCTGCATTTAAAACAAGTAGAAGGCATTACAACAAAAAACAACAGCGCATCGGTAAGCGTGCTTGAAAAAGCAGGGATGAAATATGTAAAAAATATTAAGCTTCCGGGAGATGAATCGGATTTTATGCTTTTCAGGCGCGCGCTGTAGCGGGTGCGCTGGTTCTTCCAAAAAATAAAAGCGCCCGGGGTTTAATCCAGGCACTTTTATCTGATCTGCGATCTGATTCATCTTAATCTTTATCAGCCTTCTCAATTGGTTTATAGAAAGCAGCCCTGCGCGGACCCGGGAAAGGAACATGATCACCTTTCAGGCCGTGCCAGAGTACTTTATTGAATTCCAGATCCGGTACCGCATCCTCCTTACTAAGGTCAAATTTCTCTGAACGTTTTTGCCATTCATTCATCGCTGTATTCCGTTCATCCAGGTTAACGGACGGAATAATAGAGGTAAACGGTCTTGTATCAGGCGTGCTGGTGAAGGAGCGCCACATCGGCGTAGCAGCGGCATCGTACTGAGACATTGGGGGAATACCAAGAATCAGCTCAATGGTTCTAAGCATGGAAGAAGTGGAATACATGGTATGATCCACAAAACCCCTCTTTACAAAACCTCCTGCCACAAAGGCGATACTACGATGCGCATCCACATGATCTGCACCATTCTGTGCATCATCTTCCAATATAAATATGGCTGTTTCCTTCCAGATCGGACTCTTGCTCAGGTATTCCACAAACTGTCCTACCGCCAAATCATTGTCTGCCACGTGTGCATAAGGTGTTGGGCGTCCTAACCGCATTCCTTCGGTGTGATCATTACAGAAACGGACAGAGTTGAATTTCGGAACGGCGTTTGCAGCCAGCAGCGAATCAAATTCTCTTTGCCATTGTTTGAATCGTACGGTATCCGGAACCTGGTTGTCATACCCGGTAAAATAAGGACAGTAATGGTCTTTTAACACCGGAATATTGGGCATATAATTATCTGCAAACTCCCCATAGGTTCTGAAGCTCACACCTGCTTTTTTGCAATGATCCCAGATAAACCCACCCTTGTTGTTGGCAGCCGGGCGCTTCCCTTCGGCATCATAACCTCCGCCTCTGCCGCCATAACTGCTCACCCAGTTCTTTTCCAGGAAGTCGGTAGCATAAGCGCCGGTACTCCAGTTATGTCCGTCTGCACTTACTTCCCCATCTACATAAAAATTATCCAACAGTACAAATTCCCTGGCCAGTGCATGCTGGTTGGGCGTAATCTGCTCTCCAAATAAAGTAAGCCTTGGATCTCCGTTTCCTTCTTTCATATCCCCCAGCACCTGATCGTAGGTACGATTTTCCTTGATTATATAAAATACATATTTGATGGGGCTTGCACCACCTGTTTTCCTGGGGATCGGATTGCCTTCTTCACCCTGCACCAGCAGCTCTTTTGCTTTATTATAAGGGGTATTCCGGTAAACCACCTGAGAATATACGCTCAGTGCAGACTCGGCAGGCACATCAATCACGCTCATGGTACCCATAAACAAGCCTGCAATATATTGAACCGCTTTAGGGCGATTAGGATCATCTGCGTGATGCAGTACATTTTTGCTGTTACCAAAAGGACTTGGTCCATAAGGGTTGGCTTTTGAAGAGAATCCCTTGCCATTGGAAACAAATATTTTCTTACCGATTACCTTTACATTGGTAGGATACCATCCGGTTGGAATAAAGCCCTTGCTCTTGCTTTGAACGGGTTTGCTTACATCATATACCGCCAGGCAGTTGTTATCGGCATTGGCTACATACAATGTCTTTTCATCTTCACTTAAAGCAAGGCCGTTGGTGGTAGAACCATTGGGCGCATCCGGGTAGAGTGCTGCATTCAGCACTTCGATCACTCTCTGTTCGGTTGTATTGATCACAGATATGGTGTTGTCGTTGGCATTGGCTACATACAACAGCTTTCCTTTTTTGGTCAGCAGCAGTTCATTGGGGTTGTCTCCAACTGCGATTTCAGCAGTAACATTTCTTTTTTCAGTATCAAAGAAATAAACCTTATCACAACCCCAGCAGCTGATGTACAACTGTTTGCGGTCGGGTGAAAGCTGGCAGGCATAGGCTTCTCCGCCCAACTGGTATTCCAGCACGATTTGTTTTGTTTTCAAATCAATAATATACAGTTTGTTACTTTCCTTAGTAACCACGTATAGCAACTGCCGAACATCATCCACCGCAATGCCCGAAGGTGCAATCTTGTTGGGCCATTTTTTCCCGAGCACGATGGAATCGGCTTCTTTCAACTGATTGTTCTCTATGTCGTAAATCACAATTTTATTGTTATGGCCGCCGGATGCATATAATCTTTTCTCATCAGCGCTGAAAGCAAGACCATAAAAAGCCCGGGCAATTTCCCTGGTATCCAGCACTGTTTCAGTTGCAGGATCAATCAGTTGAATACTGTGTACACTCTGCCCGTTATTGGTTACAGCCATCCGCTTTTTGGATTTACTCACCACAATATTCAGCGGAAGATCTCCCAATGGGAAATTTCTGCCTACAGGCGTAAGGGACCATCCATTGGGAAGAGTCAGTTTTTTAGACTCCACTTCCTCAATCGTTTGTGCATTGGCCAGGCTGGTAATCAGGAGAAAAAAAGAGAGTAATTGGCGTTTGTACATAGTTGCTTTATTAAGCAGCTAAGGTACAGATTGCCCTATAAACTTAAAGAATGAAAACAATTTAATAATATGCCGTTATTGCCTGGAAAAATCATAGCTGCGGATGGCCTTGAACTTCAGGCCCTCTCTCTCGGCAGGAACAACCCCATATTGAATCTGGCGGTACATTCCGGTGGGTTTGGAACCAACAGAATCAACCGTGTAAACCGGGAAACGGCGCATCAGCGTACCTTCCATCAGCATGAAGCTATCATATCCCACATAGCCGGTCCGCAGTTTAGGATCGTTCACAATATCCGGGAACATAATCGGCATGAAGCTTTCATTGTTTACGGAGGAGATCCCGATCACATTACCAATAGATTTTTCACCCGGTCCGTATACATACAGTACAAGATCGGGAAAGCCGTCGTTATTCAGATCGTCTACTTCTGTTTTCAGCACCCTTCCTTTGATTTCAAAACCCACATCCCTGGCTCCCTGGCCTGTAAAACCCACCGGGGTCAGTGTAATGGAATTTTTGGCTTCATTTTTATTATTGCAAAGCACTTTATACCCTGCCTTACCCAGCTTCATGGTAGTGTCTATCTTACGAAACTGGTTTTGTGCAGCCAGTGGCCCTGCTAACAATAAAAAAGAAAAAATATAGAAAAAGTGCTGTTTCATGATGGGCCAAGTTACATATTTCTGCGATATTGCCCCCCAACGGAGTACAATGCATTGGTAATTTGCCCCAATGAACAGTACTTAACGGTCTCCATCAATTCCGCAAACAGGTTTTCGTTATTCACTGCAGCCAGTTTCAGTTTTTCCAGCGCTGCTTCCGATTGATCCCGGTTACGCAGGTGGAACCCGTTCAGGTTCTGAATCTGCTGTTCTTTTTCTTCCGTAGTACTCCGGATCACTTCTCCCGGTAAAACAGTAGGACTCCCTTTCTTATTCAGAAAAGTATTTACACCAATCAGCGGCAACTCCCCGGTATGTTTCAACGTTTCATAATGCAGGCTTTCTTCCTGTATTTTATTTCGCTGGTACATTCTCTCCATAGCGCCCAGTACCCCGCCCCGCTCGGTAATTCTTTCAAATTCCTGCAGCACCGCTTCTTCCACCAGATCTGTCAGCTCTTCTATTGCAAAACTTCCCTGGATAAAATTTTCCACAGTTGCTGTACCCAGCTCACGGTTAATGATCAACTGAATAGCCATTGCACGACGAACGCTTTCTTCTGTTGGCGTAGTAATTGCTTCGTCGTAGGCATTCGTATGTAAACTATTACAGTTATCATAGATCGCATAGAGCGCCTGCAGTGTTGTTCGGATATCATTGAAATCAATTTCCTGCGCATGCAAACTTCTTCCGCTGGTTTGAATATGGTATTTCAGTTTTTGAGAACGGTCATTGGCCTTGTATTTGTATTTCATGGCTTTGGCCCAGATCCTGCGCGCAACACGGCCAATGACACTGTATTCCGGGTCCATACCATTGCTAAAGAAGAAGGACAGATTAGGTGCAAAATCATCAATATGCATCCCGCGGCTCAGGTAGTACTCCACATAAGTAAATCCATTGGAGAGCGTGAATGCCAGCTGCGTAACCGGATTGGCTCCCGCTTCGGCAATATGGTATCCGCTGATGCTGACACTGTAGAAGTTACGGACGCTGTTCCCAATAAAGTATGCCTGCACATCACCCATAAGCTTTAGTGCAAACTCAGTTGAAAAAATACAGGTGTTCTGGGCCTGGTCTTCTTTCAGGATATCTGCCTGAACGGTTCCCCGAACCTGGCTTAAGGCCTCCGCCTTGATTTTACTGTAAATATCTGCAGGTAATACCTCATCCCCGCTTAATCCAAGCAACCCTATACCCAAGCCATTGTTTCCTTCGGGGAGTCGCTCCGGCAATGCAGGATTGTAGTATACCGGTCTGGGTAATTTGCTGAATTTCTTTTCGATCCGCTTGTTAACCTCATCCCAGCGATTGTTTTCGGTAATCCACTTTTCGCAAAGCTGATCAATAGCGGCGTTCATAAAGAAAGCCAGCACGATCGGTGCCGGACCATTAATGGTCATACTCACCGATGTTTTAGGATCACATAGATCAAAGCCACTGTAGAGTTTTTTAGCATCATCCACGGTAGCAATGCTTACACCGCTGTTGCCCACTTTCCCGTAAATATCCGGGCGGTGTGCAGGATCTTCTCCATATAAGGTAACGCTGTCAAATGCAGTAGACAAACGAATGGCGGGTTGCCCTAATGAAACATAGTGAAAACGTTTATTGGTCCGCTCAGGTCCGCCCTCACCAGCAAACATCCTGGTAGGATCTTCACCCTGGCGCTTCAATTCAAAAACACCGGAAGTATACGGAAACTCACCTGGAATATTTTCCTGTAATTGCCAGCGGAGAATATCTCCCCAATCCGTGTATTTAGGCAGAATTACTTTGGCTATTTTAGTGCCGCTCAGTGAGGTAGTGGTCAGTGGTTGCTGAATCACTTTATTGCGTACGGTATATTCAAAAAAGTCGGCTTGGTATTTCTTTACCAGCGCCGGCCATTGTTCAATCAGTTTCCTGCATTCCGGATGAAGTGCAGATTCAAAGTTTTCGCTGATCTTATTCAGCTCATTCACCACTGTTTTGTTGTCCTTCACGGCCTCTATGGCGCCCTGTAACCGGTACCATTTGGTAGCAATAGCAGATTGCCTGTTCACCCATGCATCATAACCCCTGTTTTGCTCGGTGATCTCCGCCAGGTAACGAACCCTTTTGGGCGGAATAATCTGCGATTTGGTGGAAGTGCTTGTATTGGAATAAAAAACGGAAGCTCCTCCTGCTTCATCAAAATCCACTTTGCATTTTTCCTTCACTACCTGCACTATTCTGCTAAAGAGCTGGTTTACGCCGACATCATTGAACTGTGCAGCGATGGTGCCTATTACAGGAAGTTCTTCGTCCTTAGCGGTCCATAATTCATGGTTGCGCTTGTACTGTTTACGTACATCATGCAGGGCATCCAGTGCGCCCGACTTGTCGAACTTATTGATGCAGATCAAATCTGCATAGTCGAGCATATTGATCTTTTCCAACTGGGAAGCAGCACCATATTCCGGTGTCATCACATACAAGCTTACATCACAGAAATCGAGGATAGACGCATCGCTCTGGCCCACACCGGCCGATTCCAGGACCACAAAGTCATACCCCGCCCTGCGACATATGTCAATAGCATCCTGCACATGTGCACTCAGCGCTGTGTTATCGTCTCTGGTTGCAAGGCTGCGCATGTACGCGCGCGGATGTGCAATGGCGTTCATTCTGATCCGGTCTCCCAGCAATGCTCCGCCGGTTTTTTTCTTGGAGGGATCCACTGAAATGACTGCAATGGTTTTGGTTTCATATAAATGAAGAAACCGCCTTACAATTTCATCTGTTACAGAACTTTTCCCGGCGCCTCCTGTTCCGGTGATACCCAGTACCGGAGCCGGTACCGGCTGCTGATCGGGTGGCGCATTTCTATTTCCGGGTTTCACACCGTTTTCGGCATTGGTGATTTTTCTGGCAATGGCCCGAACATCTTTCACTTCACCCAAACCCATCGGCGCCTGATAAGCCCCGTCTCCATTCAGGGAAAAATCGCATTGGCGGATTACATCTTCAATCATTCCTTCCAATCCCATATGCCTTCCATCATCAGGGCTGTAAATACGGGTAATGCCATATTGATGCAACTCCCTGACTTCTTCCGGAAGAATGGTTCCTCCTCCTCCTCCGAATATTTTTATATGCCCGCATCCGTTCTGATCCAGCAGGTCTTTCATGTATTTAAAAAACTCCACATGGCCGCCCTGGTAGCTGGTGATGGCAATTCCCTGCGCATCTTCTTCAATGGCACATTCCACAATTTCAGCAACGCTTCTGTTATGGCCCAGGTGAATAATTTCTGCACCTTTCGATTGCAGTATCCTGCGCATAATATTTATGGCAGCGTCATGACCATCAAATAAACTGGCGGCTGTAACAATGCGGACCTTATGCTGAAGCTTATACGACATAATAAAAATGAATTGGGAGTAAAAATAATGCTTTAAGTTTAATGTTAACGACTGTTAGTTTTTTTTACCAGCCGGGGGCATTACATTTATACTCTTTAATAACTCAATTTTTTATCATGCGTTTTGCAGTATCGGTAAATCAGCAGCAGGCACACCCGGTTATTACACTGAAAGATAAACAGGGCGGCTGCCGGGCAGAGATCTTTGCATTTGGGGGCCTCTTAAATGCTTTCCATATTCCGCTGAAAGGAAAAATAGTCAATTGCATTGAAGGATTCAGCTCCGTTGCAGATGCCAGAAAGAATATTGCCAACAGTTTCAGAAGCGCCAAGATTAGTCCCTTTGTTTGCAGAATGCGCAACGGAACTTATCAGCTGCAAAATAAAACCTACCGGGTGCACAAGCATTACCTGGGTGAGCATGCCATACATGGGCTGGTATACGATGCCCGTTTTACCGTAGAAAAGGAACAGGCTACAGATGAATTTGCCAGCGTTTTACTGAAATTCAACTATACCCAAACAGATCAGGGTTATCCTTTTGCCTACACCCTCAGCCTGCTCTGGAAACTGGAAAAAGGGAACAGGATTTCTGTAATCACCAGCATTCGGCACAGCAACAACCAATCTATTCCTTATGCAGATGGATGGCATCCCTATTTTACACTGGGCGGAAAAGTAGATAACTATACGCTGCAGTTCAATGGAGATACCCAGCTGATCTTCGACAAAGAATTGCTGCCAACCGGGAAAAAGAAAAAAGATACGCGCTTCCTTAAGGGCTTACCGCTAAAAGGAGTTGTACTCGATAATTCTTTCGAATACCTTCCCGGGCAGTCTCGCAGGGCCGTATTAAAGAGCAGGGACCTGCAACTGGTTGTAGAACCGGACGAACACTACCCTATCCTGCAGGTGTATACCCCACTCTCCAGAAAGAGTATTGCTATTGAGAATCTCAGCGGAGCCCCTGACAATTTCAATAATGGCATAGGATTGGTAATGCTGGAACCGAACAAAACGCATTCATTCAGCACCAGCTATACGGTAACCACCCTCTGAAAGCACCTGGAAAGAAGTAGTTCCTTATAATTGTACAACCGCGGTAACAGAGATCTCCACGTTCACACCACGGGGCAGCCCTTTTACAGCTACGGTCTCGCGGGCAGGATACTGACCGCTGAAATAAGATCCGTATACTTCGTTCACCTGGGCAAACAGGCTCATATCGCTGAGGAAAATGGTGGTTTTTACCACATGATCCGGTGTGAGGTTAGCCGCTTCCAAAACAGACAGTACATTCTTCATTACCTGGTGTGTTTCTGCCTGGATACCGGACAGTTCCAATTCCCCCGTTGCCGGATTCAGCGCAACCTGGCCACTTGCAAATAAGAAACCATTGGCAATGATTGCCTGGTTGTACGGGCCAATTGGCGCAGGCGCCTGATCGGTCTTAATCACTTGTTTAGACATATGTTTCGTTTGAGAACCGGCAAATTGCTTTATTTTAATCAACCCACCAACGTAAATTTGTATTTTATTGAATCAGATGCATATAGTAATCAATGCCAAACCCGGAAAAAAAGAGTTGCTGAACAAGCTGTTTGCCAATTCCCCTGCCACCGTCAGCTGGGTAACCCATGGAATCAATCCGCCCGCAGCCGATGTGTATTTTGACGATTGTTTTGAGGAAGAGGGTTATGCTTTTGAGTCGGTCACCAAAGCGCCGGTTTTTGTAAATGCCGTTGTACAAGTGGCCGGTTCGTTACCAGCCAACTGCATCCGGTATAATGGCTGGGAGGGATTCCTGCATCAGCCGTTACTCGAAATTGCCGGTGCCGGCAGCGAATCATTGTCTAATGCGCGTTTGATACTGGATGCCCTGCATTGGAAATGCCTGGAGGCACCTGATGAACCTGGGATGTTGAGCGCCAGGGTTGTGGCAATGATCATCAATGAAGCCTATTTCTGTTACGGAGAATCCATCAGTTCAAAAAAGGATATTGATACTGCCATGAAGCTGGGTACCAATTATCCTTACGGGCCATTTGAGTGGAGCGAAATGATTGGCCTGCATAAAATAGATGCATTACTGGAAAAACTCGCTGCGACCAGCAGCAGGTACAGTATTGCGCCTGCTCTGAAGGCAGCGTTAACCAACCAGAAAAAAGTATAATGGCTTTACTCCTCCATATTGATACAGCAACAGCATACGCGGGCATTTGTTTGAGCAATAATGAAACAGTCCTTGCAATAGAAGAAAATCATGATGCCAAAAATCATGCATCTTTTCTACAACCCGCCGTTCAGAAAATCATGCATCAAACAGGACATGGATTACATGAACTGGATGCGGTTGCAGTAACCGGCGGCCCGGGCAGTTACACCGGAATCCGTGTTGCAATGGCCTCTGCAAAAGGCATTTGTTACGCGCTGCAAAAGCCATTGATTGTACTGAATACATTACAGGTGATTGCGAAGGCCGCCAAGGATCAGTTAACAGCGGAAAACCTGCAACCCGAAGAAGAGTGGTTGCTTTATCCAATGATAGATGCAAGGAGAATGGAAGTTTTTTCAGCAGTTTACACCCATTTATTAAAAGAAAAAGAAGCTGCTTCAGCCATTTTATTAAACGAACTATTTTTTGCTTCGCTGCCTGCAAACGTTAGCATTTTATTCTGCGGAGACGGTGCAGCCAAAATTCCGGAGCTTTCATTAAAATCAAATATGCGCATTTCCAGCGCACAACATAATGTAAATCACATGGTTAGCCTGGCCATCGAAGCATACACACATCAACAATTTGCCAATTTGGCTTACGCAGAACCACTTTATGCAAAAGAATTCTATAACACGCAAAAGCAATAGTGACAAGGGGCGCTGAAAAAGTATTGTTAAAAATTATACTATGATAAACGGCAATTGATTAACTTTGCGGGAGACATAGTTTATCAACCCCCAATTTAACTCTATTGTCATGAACCCTACAACACAATCCATTACCCTGGTGAACGGTGGCGAACCGATCAAAGTAGATTTTTTGCATGCCAAAAAAGCATCCCTGATTCTCCGGGCAATTAACCACAAGCTACGCCAGCAAATCATCAAACTGCTCGATGAGCATGTGAAGATGACTGTTACGGAACTTTATGTAAAGCTCAGGCTGGAACAATCAGTTGCTTCACAGCATCTGGCCATTCTGAGAAGAGCAGGAATAGTAAGTACTTCAAGAGAAGGAAAATTCATTTACTACTCCGTTAATTATACCAGGCTCGGCGAGGTGGTCGGTTTTGTAAAAAATTTGGTTGATTAGTATACTTTCGTAAACAGGTCAGTTAGTCCGATTGAAAGATTGGTCTGATCATTGTTATATACCTCCAAATTTTAAAAGTATGTTTATCAAACAACTGTATACCGGCTGTTTAAGCGAAGCTGCGTACTATATCGAAAGTGAAGGAATCGCGGCTGTAGTGGATCCGTTGAGGGATATTGAGGAATACCTGATCCTGGCCAAAGAAAGAAATGCAACCATCCAATATATTTTTGAGACGCATTTTCATGCGGATTTTGTAAGCGGACACCTCGACCTGGCCAAAGCAACCGGCGCCACTATTGTATATGGCCCCGGCACGGAAACCCGGTTCCCGGTTCATGTTGCCAAAGACGGGGAAACATTTTTAATCGGAAAAATTTCCATACAGGTATTGCATACACCCGGACATACACTGGAAAGCAGCTGTTACCTGCTGAAAGATGAAACAGGAAATGCAAAAGCCATCTTTACAGGTGATACTTTATTTGTAGGGGATGTAGGCAGACCGGATCTTGCCCAGAAAGCCAATGAGATCACAATGGAAGACCTGGCCGGGATGTTGTACGACAGCCTGCAGAAGCATATCATGCCGCTGGCAGATGAAGTAATCCTCTATCCCGCACATGGAGCGGGAAGCAGTTGCGGAAAAAATCTCGGACCCGAAACATTCAGCACCATTGGCGAGCAGAAAACGACCAATTATGCTTTACAGCCTCAAACCAAAGAAGAATTTATTAAGGCGGTTACAGAGGGATTGTCTGCGCCTCCGCAGTACTTCCCCATTAATGCAAAAATCAATAAGGAAGGATACGAGAGCCTTGATGCTGTTTTAAGCAAGGGGCTACAACCACTGAGCATTGCGGCTTTCAGGGAAAAGATCAGTAACAATGCCCTGATACTCGACACCAGGAACTCTGCCATTTTCACTTCCGGATTTGTACCCGGATCTGTCAGCATTGGTTTGGATGGAAGGTTTGCAGAATGGGCAGGCAGTTTATTGCCCTTTGATCAGCCCATTATTCTGGTAACAGAACCCGGAAAAGAAAAAGAAACCGTTGTCCGGTTGGCAAGGGTTGGATTCGATAAAATAGAGGGTTACCTCAATGGCGGCTATGCAGGCTGGCTGGCAGCCGGTGAACCGGTTGATATGATCATAGATGTGGAAGCCGATGAGGTTGCCATGGACATTGCATTTGATCCCAACATGGTGATCCTGGATGTTAGAAAGACGGTGGAATATGCAGACGGACATATCAAAGAGGCTGTCAATATTCCGTTGAACGACCTGACCGATCCCGGCAGCATGGCCAACCTGGACGACCATCACAATATTTATGTACACTGCGCAGGAGGTTACAGAAGTATAATTGCTTCCTCCCTGATCAAAAGACAGGGTATCCACAATATTAGAAATATCCTTGGGGGCTTTGGCAAACTCAAAGAACTGGACGACAAATTTGAGATTGAAAAAGATACTGCGACCCTGAATTAACCGGCTTTTTCCAGCAGGTTTTCGCTGTGCACGGCTGGGTCATAATTCCATTTCCACCGGCGATGGCTCCATAGGTAGTTGGAGGGGCGTTTGCGGATTTCAGCTTCAATGAAATCACGGTAATCCAGGGTCATTTTTCCGTTGGGCAGGTCCAGGGGGGTAGTCGTGTACAGTTTCAGCTCCGAACCGTAATACCCCCGTTTAATGCGGTAATACGTGGCAAAAACCACGGCCGTGTTATACTGTCTTGCACCATTTTCAGGGCCGGGTACAAAAGGGGTTAATTTACCCATAAAATGTAGCCAGTAAGCCTCCTGGGTTCTCCGGGGATTTTGGTCTGCGGCAAGGGCCAGCGCATAAATTCCTTTTGCAAAATGCCTGAATTTAGTTTTAAAATCACTGGCCGATACCAGAATGGTTTTAAACCTGCTGCGCATATTGTAAATAATCCTGTCGAAAACGGGATTGCTCAGCGGTGCATATACGCCCAGGAAAGGATATTCAATATTAGCACCATAGGCAAGGTTCACAAACTCCCAATTAAAGAAATGCCCGCCATGTAATTGCACACTTTGGCCTGTTTTATACAATTCGTTCAGCAAATCATAATTACAGATAAATCTTCTATTCAGTTCTTTTTCCGAAATGGAAATCAGCTTAATCATTTCAATGAAAGTGTCCATCAGCTGATGGTAAAAATCCTTCTCAATCCTCAAGCGTTCCGCAACGGCCTTTTCAGGAAAAGCAATCAGCAGGTTATCCCTGACTACTTTTTTCCGGTAACCGATTACATAATAGATCAATACATAAAAAAGATCAGATAAAAAGTAAATCACCCTCCATGGCAACAGGGAAACGGCATAAAGAAGCGGATACACTATATAGTACATGGGAGCAATTGATATTATAAGATAACGTTCTGTAAAATGGAACTCTTTTCTTTGTGATCGGTATTGTAATGAAGACCCCGGCTTTCCTTTCTGAACTGAGCGCCTTTCACAATCAGGTAAGCCACTGTAATGAGGTTTCTCAATTCGCACAACTGCGGAGAAAGCTTGGTAGAGCGGTACAGGTCTTCTGTTTCCACAAACAGCAGATCCAGCCTTTTCATAGCCCTGTCTAAGCGCACATCCGTACGAACAATACCCACATAATCGCTCATGATAGACTGAAGCTCTTTCAGGCTTTGTGTAATCAGGATCATTTCGCGCGGATCGGTTGTTCCGGTTGCATTCCAGTCGGGCAGGGATGCGGAAAATTCAATTCCGTCAATTTTCTGCATACTGTCGAGATAGCACCGGTGGGCAAATACCATAGCCTCCAGCAAACTGTTGCTGGCCAGCCGGTTGGCCCCATGCAGACCTGTGCTGGAACATTCTCCGCATGCATACAGATTCCGGACAGAGGTTCTTCCCCAATCATCTGTTTTAATTCCGCCGCAACTATAATGCGCTGCTGGTGCAACCGGAATAAACTGTTCCATCACATCAATGCCGATGCTTTTGCATTTCTCATAAATATTGGGAAAGTGATGAATGAATTTTTCCCGGTCCATATGGCGGCAGTCGAGGTATACATGTTCGGTACCCGTACGTTTCATTTCATTGTCAATGGCGCGCGCCACGATATCGCGGGGGGCAAGATCCTTTCGGGAATCATAGTTTTCCATAAAAGCCTCTCCCAGTTTATTGCGCAGGATGGCGCCATCCCCCCGTACGGCTTCCGTGATCAGGAAAGAGGGAGATACACCCGGTTCATATAAGGCCGTTGGATGGAACTGGATAAACTCCATGTTTTCGATTCTTCCCTTTGCCCTGTAAACCATGGCAATTCCATCACCGGTAGCAATCTTTGGGTTGGTAGTAGTTCTGTAAACCTGTCCGCAACCACCGGAAGCCAGCAATATAATTTTTGCAGCAATTTTTTCGATCTGGTTGGTATGCAGGTTCAGAATATATACGCCATAACAGGTAATATCCGGAGTAGATTTGGTAACCAGGTAACCAAGGTGGTGTTGCGTAAGCAGGTCCACAACAAAACAATGGTTCAGCAAATGGATATTCGGTAATGCTTCCAACTGGGACAGCAGCGCCCTTTCCATTTCCTTGCCGGTCACATCTTTATGGTGCAGGATCCTGTTTTCACTGTGGCCGCCTTCCTTGCCCAAACTAAATTCCCCGCTGGCATCCTTATCGAATTCAGCGCCGTAAGCAATAATTTCCTTGATGCGTTCCGGGCCTTCCTTCACCACAATCTCTACCACCTCTTTATTACAAAGGCCATCACCGGCAATCAGTGTATCTTCAATATGTTTTTCATAACTGTCCCGGTCTTCATCCCAAACGCCGGCTACCCCACCCTGCGCATACTTGGTATTGGTTTCGTCGGCCTGGGTTTTGGTAATAACCGTCACACTTTTTTGCGGAAACTGACGGGCAGTTTTCAAAGCGTAGGTAAGACCAGCAATCCCGGAGCCTATGACTAAAAAATCTGTTTGCAATGAATCGTATTTAATCTGTTGAATAATTGGTATTAAGCAGGATCAACCCAGGCATCACTTTCCTTCAGCAGGTTAATCAGTTCTGCCACAGCTACCTCGCTGTCTATATTCCGTTTCATAATTTCCCGGCCTTTATACAACGTGATCTTTCCTACCCCGCTTCCCACATAGCCAAAATCTGCATCTGCCATTTCACCCGGCCCGTTTACAATGCATCCCATAATGGCAATCTTCACGCCTTTCAGGTGATTGGTTACGCTCCTGATTTTTGCAGTGGTTTCCTGCAGATCAAAAAGCGTTCTGCCACAACTGGGGCAACTGATGTATTCAGTTTTGGAAATCCGGGAACGGGTTGCCTGCAGTATACTGAATGCAGAAGAGTTGAGGAATTGTTCAACGGAGCTGTTACTGCTGTAATTTCTTCCACTGGTATCCATGCTGGCAGATGCTGCCTGCAATTGGTAACTCTCAGCAGACATTCCCAAACAGAGTCCGTCTCCAAATCCATCCAGCAGTAATGCGCCGCATTCTGTTGAATAATGGATCAGGTGTTCGTCCGGGGTAGACCAGTTGCTGTCTGTCATTAAGATCACCGGATTCTTTGCATCCCTGTTCATCAGTTCCATCAGCATCCTGCGAACGGATGGCATGGCGTTCTTATTGGTACTGCTCAGGCAGATAACAACCGAAGGGTCATTGGCCAATGTATCCAGGTAGGTGAAATCGTTGATGGGTGTTTCATCGTTGAAACAATCCAGCATTACAAAATTCAGCTGATTGCTTTTATTGGAAGCCGCAGCAAATCCGGATGCGTCAAAAATCGGGAAGTATTTTTCGGGCGCGGCGCTGGAAGCCCAGGCGGCCGGGTATACAATTACTTTAAGCGTGCCTGGCAGAGAAAAGTTCAACAACTGATGCCCGGTGAAAATATAATCTGCTGCTGCATCCCCGATATTCCATTTATCGGTTGCGGCATCATACTTATACCCGATTGCTTCCAGGTGTACCGGTGTAATCTTTTCAATCTTGCTGAAATCAGCAATCACCACCGGAACATGCTTTCCACCGATATTCCCCACTACAAAACTTCCCCTGCGGGAATAATGAAACGGATCGTAAGGCAGTTTGTCTATTGCAGGAACATGGCCGTGGCCATTGTTCAGCCGGGCCCCGGTACCATTTTGATCAATAGAATCCGTACTGTATCTTTTCACAAGATCCTTGCATACAGGAATTTCAAACTCAGGATCTTCGGTAAGGCTTACCCGAACGGTGTCACCAATTCCGTCTTCCATCAGCGTTCCGATACCGGCTGCACTTTTTACTCTTCCGTCCTCTCCGTCGCCGGCTTCTGTAACGCCCAAATGAAGGGGATAACATTCTCCAAATTCATGATCCATCTGTTGAACCAACAGCCGGTATGCCTGCACCATCACCTGCGGATTGCTGGCTTTCATGCTGAGCACAATGTTGTGGTAATCTTCTGACCTGGCGATTCTTAAAAATTCCATCGCACTCTCCACCATGCCCATGGGAGTATCTCCATAACGGCTCATGATCCGGTCGCTCAGCGACCCGTGGTTGGTACCGATCCGCATGGCACTGCCATGTTCTTTACAGATGCGAACCAGCGGGGTAAAGCGCTCCCGGATTCTTTCCATCTCCTCCAGGTACTCCGCATCTGTATATTCAATCTGTTCAAATTTTTTCTTATCTACATAATTGCCCGGGTTCACCCTTACTTTCTCCACAATCCTGGCCGCAATTTCAGCGGCATTGGGCGTAAAATGTATATCAGCTACCAAAGGCGTGTTATATCCTCTTTTCCGCAACTCATTTTTAATATTCAGCAGGTTCTCCGCTTCTTTTTTGGAAGGAGCCGTAATACGGACCAATTCTGCTCCGGCGTTGATACAACGGATAGCCTGCTCCACCGTAGCCTCCGTGTCCATGGTATCGGTAGTGGTCATGGTCTGCAGTCTTACAGGGTGTCCGTTGCCCAGCAGCAGATGGCCGATCCTGACTTCACGCGTTTTTAACCGGCTGTATTGTGTAAGTGAGCTACAATAGAGTTGCATGCATTACTTGCTTTATAGATTATTTTTTCCCTTCCATCAGGCCCTGCTCTTTCAATACTGTTTTCAGGATGTCCATTCTGACAGCCTGCATTGGAACATTGGCATCGCCTTCCACGTTTAATACAAAGAAATAAGGGTGTTTGTTCTCTTCTATCCAGCCTGCCACCCAGCCCAGGGACCTTCCGTTCGGAAGAAAACCCCATCCGGTTTTATAGCTCATCTGGTAGTTGGCATTGGATTCCTGCAGCATCACTTTCTTTACAATATCCTGTGTTCTTTTCTGAAACGGCAACTGACCAAAATATAGTTTCTTTACCAGGCCCAGTTGCTCATCGGCGGTAACCTTAATGGAACTATTGAGCCAGAAACTGTCTATATAGTTGCCGATCTGACGGTTACCGTATTTCAGGCTGTCGAGCCAGCGTTGCATAGTGTCCTTCCCGATCCTTCTTGCCACTTCCTGGTAATAAGGTACGGAGGAAACCCTGAACGCCTCCTCCATGGTCAGATCCTTATTCCAGGCGCCGGCGGTATCACCTCCAGGAAAAAACCGTACTACTCCATCCCATGGAATAACCATCTTTTCATTCACAATCTTTCCTGTTTCCACGCCAATCAGTGTGTTGACAATTTTAAAGGTAGATGCCGGTAGAAAGGCAGAATCGCGATACCTGCTCAGGTTATAAATTACAAACTGACCGGTACCATTGTCGTACAGACCAAAACTGCCGGTTACCTGGTATTTGTCAAAATAGGTTTTGATATGGTTGTCTTCCTTCACATTGTTGGGAGAACAGGAAAACAGTGTCACCATCAGGCCCAGTGCAACGGTCAATAATGATGTATAACGTAAACGATCCATTTTTAAAATTTTAGCTGATTATTTGATAACGCCCAGTTCCTTGCCTACTTTGGTGAATGCCGCAATGGCTTTATCCAGATGCGTCTGCTCATGCGCAGCGCTCAGTTGCACGCGGATTCTGGCAAGCCCCTTGGCCACAACGGGATAGAAAAAACCAATTACATACACTCCTTCCTCCAGCAATTTTGCAGCAAAGTTCTGTGCAACCACCGCATCATATAACATGATCGGAACAATCGGATGATCGCCGGGCTTGATATCAAAGCCCGCTTCAGTCATTTTTGTTCGGAAGTATTTGGTATTGTATTCCAGTTTATCGCGGAGGGTGGTTGCCGCCGTAAGCATATCCAGCACAGCAATAGAGGCGCCTACAATACTTGGCGCCAGGGTATTGGAGAACAGGTAAGGCCTGCTGCGCTGGCGAAGCATTTCAATGATCTCCTTTCTACCGGAAGTAAATCCGCCGCTGGCTCCTCCCAGCGCTTTTCCGAGGGTACCGGTGATAATATCAATTCTGCCCATAACATTCCTGTACTCATGTGTACCGCGGCCTGTTTTTCCAAGGAAACCGGAAGAATGACATTCATCACTCATCACAATGGCATCATATTGATCGGCAAGTTCGCAAATCTTATCGAGCTGTGCAATGGTTCCGTCCATACTGAATGATCCGTCTGTAACAATGATCCGGCTTCTGCAGCCTGCCGCTTCCTTCAGTTTTGCTTCCAGGTCCTCCATGTTATTGTGCTCATACCTGAAGCGCTGCGCCTTGCAGAGGCGAACACCATCTATGATGGAAGCATGGTTCAATGCATCGCTGATAATGGCATCTTCTTCACTGAACAACGGTTCAAAAACACCACCGTTGGCATCAAACGCTGCCGCATACAATATGGTGTCTTCAGTTCCCAGAAAGTCGGACAGCTTTTTTTCAAGCTCTTTATGAATATCCTGGGTACCGCAAATAAAACGTACACTGCTCATTCCGTAACCATGTGTATCAATAGCTTTATGTGCCGCTTCAATCACAGCGGGATGAGAAGAAAGACCAAGGTAATTATTGGCGCAAAAGTTCAGTACCTTCTTCCCATTTACAGTAATCTCAGGGCCCTGTTCGCTGGTAATGATTCTTTCCCGCTTAAAAAGGCCGGCTTTTTCAATTTCAGCCAGCTCCTGGCCAATCCGGGCAACAAATTTTTCATTCATATTGCGTTCGTTTGAACGGCAAAGATAGGGTAGTTCGGGGTTTATTAACCGGTCACAAAACGGTAGCCAACGCCTTTTATGGTAATGATCCGAAGGTTGGGATCCTCCTTCAGATAGCCTCTGAGTTTGGTGATGTACACATCCAGGTTGCGGCTGTTGAAAAAAGAATCGTTTCCCCAGATATAATTTAACAATTCCTTACGCTGTATCACCACGTTGATATTCAAACAGAAATAACGCAACAACTCCGTTTCCCGGAAGGATAGCTTTCTACCCTCACCGTTCAAAATCAGCAATTGCTTGTTGCCGTCGAAGCAGAATTTTCCGATCATTACAGCCATTTCCACGCCGGAGGTTTGATCTCCTGCCTTTATTTTCAAAGCATTTTCAATCCGCACAATCAGTTCTTCCATACTGAAGGGTTTCCTGATATAATCATTCCCGCCTGTTTTAAATCCCTTCACCACATCTTCTGTCTGGGTCTTGGCTGTCAGGAATATAATAGGCATCATTGTGTTTCCCGCCCGGATCTCTTCGGCAATTTCAATTCCATTCCTGTTGGGGAGCATAATATCCAGCACACAGATATCGGGATTAAAGCTGTCGAAGGCATCCATTACCCTGCTTCCATCGGTTTCCATCAAAACATCAAACCCTCTTGAAACAAGTGTTTCAAAAACAATCTTACCCAAAAAGATCTCATCTTCCACATACAATATTTTGATGGCCATATTCGCTTCAATAAGTACTTATGAAATGCTTTGATCACCTACCGGAAACCGCAGTATAAATGTACTGCCTTTCCCCAATTCGCTTTTTACTTCTATCAACCCGTGATGTTGTTCCACAATATGGCTAACATAACTTAACCCAAGCCCATATCCTTTTACGTTGTGAATATCTCCGGAAGGAACACGGAAGAACTTCTCGAAGATTTTTTGCTGAAACTCAGGAGCTACACCAATTCCATTGTCTTTCACCCGCAGTTCAATCACATTGGATAATGGAGTGGTCAGGCTAACCTCTACCACCCCTTTATTACCGGAATATTTCAGGGCGTTATCCAGGAGGTTGTAGACCACGCTGGAAATATGCAGTTTGTCTGCATAGATAGCCATATTTCCCCCAGGTGCATTTTGAGAAACACTTACACCGGCCTTATCAAACTGAAGCCGCATACTTTCAATCGTTTCTGCCACCAATTCCTTCATATCGAACCATTCCTTGTTCAGTACAATGCGACCCGACTCAAACATGGATAATTTCAGCACTTTATCTACCAGCATACTCAGGCGTTGTAATTCGGTGGTAGAAATATCCAGGTATTCTTTTGTTCTCTTGGGATCATCAATGGCATTGAAGTTTTTCAGGGCTTCCACAGCTACCTGAACAGTTGCAATCGGCGTTTTGAGTTCATGCGTAACATTACTGATAAACTCATTCTTTACCACTGCAAGCTTTTGCTGGCTGGCAATATTGCGATAAAGAAATACGAATGCAATGGAGGTGAACAGGATCAGCAAAAGAGAGAACAGGATTTGGGGAATCATTTTTTTAAGTATCAGTGAATCGGAGCTGGCCAATACCGCCTGGTACCATCTTGGCTGCACAAATCCAACCGATGCAAGACTGGTTTTAAATGCACCGGAAACCGCTGTATCTTTCAACGAAGTAGAATCAAAGTTGCCGGTATGAATAGTGAATGGCATCCCAATCCCCGCCTTTCTTAGCCCGGCGGTAAAACCCGAATCAATCTGCTTCACCGGCAAAGAATCGGCAACCGGATTATTGGTATTGAGCATTTGTATAAAAGCCCTGCTGATCTTATTGTTAGCCGCTATGCCTTTTCGGGTAGAATCAGCGCTCATAGGTATTTCTTTCACCGGCGGGGGCCCGACAGGCCCTTTCTTTAGGGAATCCGGAACCAGGGGATTGTTTTTGCCGGAATTAAATACAAATTTCACAACGGATTTGGGTTTAACTAAGGGCCGGGTATTGATCTGCACAATCTGAATACTCTTTATGCCTGTATCATGTTTCATATTGCGGAGCATTCCATTCAGGTGTGCCTCCATGCTGTCCGGCTTTTTACGATTGACTGCAGCATCTTTTTCTACCAGTATGGAATTCACCATGTCCAGGGCAAACAGGTTATTAGCTCCGCCAAATTTATAAACCATGGTGTCTGCTTTGAACCGGTTGAGCTGCAACTGGTAAACCAATTCCTTGAAAATAATATCGGCCTGCTTTTGCATCCTTCCTTTTTCTTCCGCATAAATCCGGCTGATCCAGTAACACTGGAACAGTACGATCATGGCAATAGCCGCAATCATCATTATTCGCGAAAAATATATTTTTTTCATGCCTGTACACAAATATAATCAACCCCTTACCAGTTCAGTTGCCCATTAACCTTAATTAACCTTTGAGAAAGGCTGTTTAACAAAGCCTGATATAGTTTTGATCCAAAATGATGATTATGAAAAAATGGATAACTGCAGCCTTCCTGGTGGCCGCAACCTGTGCAGAAGCACAACAAAAAGAAGGTACGATTTTATACGAGCGAAAAATCAATTCGCACAGGAACCTGCCCAATGAGCAGATGAAAGCGTTTATACCTGAGTTCCGTACCAGCAAACATTTCCTCCTGTTCAGCGACAGTGTTTCTATTTATCGCCTGCAACCCGAAGAAGATGCGCCGGATCCTTTTGCAAGCGGTGCTGGCGGCATGCAAATCCGCATTGGCGGTGGAACAGATGGGGGTGACCTCTATAAAAATTTCTCGAATCAAAAGTCGGTACAGATGGCCGAACTGGGGGGAAGAAACTTCCTGATTATTGATACCATTCAACAACAGCCCTGGAAGCTGGGCGATGAGACCAAAACAGTGCTGGGATATACCTGTAAAAAAGCCACTAAAAAAATCACACAAGCGGTAAGAACCATGCGAATTGTATCGGGAGGAAGCAATGTGTCAGATACCGCAGTCCCTAAATCAAGGGAAGTGGAGGTAGTAGCGTGGTATACCACCGACTTTCTTACGCCGGCTGGCCCTGACAGCCATGGAATGTTGCCCGGAGCTATCCTGGAGATGGATATAGACAATGGATTGACTGTTTTTAAAGCGCTGGAAGTAAAAAGCACTGTTAACAGGAAAGAGCTGAAAGAACCAACAAAAGGGAAAGTGGTCAGCAGGGCAGAATACCAGAAAATCATCGGAGAACTGATGAATCAGCAGGGGCCGGGAATGTTCCGCATGAATAGAAATTAATCCATACCTCATCCCCCTTATAAAAGAGGCTGTCCCCAAAAGAACAGCCTCTTTTTTTATTTACAAATAGCAGTTTACATGGTTCTGAACATAACCCTCGCCCCGCCATTTGCGTCACCTGATCTGTTCAGGCGGTAGCTGAAACTCAGTTGAAAGTAGCGCTGCAATACATTGTATTTTGTATCCTGTACAAAGTTCTGATTAGCCGTTCTGTTGATCCCCACGTTTTGGTTCAGCAGATCCAGTACGCTGAACCGGATCTCAGCTCTTTTCTGCTTCAAAAAGCTTCTGGAAAGAGATACATTCCACAACAATACGTTGGTATTGTATCCATCTGAACGGCCGCTGTTAACGGTCATATTCAGGTCGTTATTGAGGATGAAGCCCCCGGGGAGATAATTATTCATTTCGAAACTATACACTTTCTGTACATAGTTGTTATTCAACTGTGGTTGTAAAGCGTACTTGGCTCTATTGAAATTCAACCTGGCCCTGAAAGAAATATCAATGGTTGTATCAATGGCAAAATTGTACCCGATATTGGGTGTAATGCTGTAATTGTCAATGGCATTAACGGCCCCATTTACCATGCTCATATTCCGGAATATATTAGCGCCGATACCCAGATCCACCCTCGATTTCAGTTTTTTTAACGGTCTGCCTGCGTTTACGTTGGCAATCAGGAAATAATTGCCGTTTGCATTAACTGGCGTAGAAACCCTGGAACCATTGGGTTTAATGATATCCGAGGTAATCACCGCATCATCTGTTTTTGAATAAGACAGGAATGCAAACAGGTTATTCTGTGTGTAGATATCTACCGAAGACATATTCAGGGTAATGGATTGCGTATAGCTTCTTTTCAGATCAGGATTGCCGACATAGGTATTCAACGGATCGCTGATATCAGCCACAGGCTGCAACTGGAAAGTGGAAGGCTGTGTGGTGGAGGTATTGAACACCAGCCCCAATGTGCTCGTGTTCCTGCGCCTGTATTGAATATTTACCGAAGGAAGGATATCTGTAAATGAGCGCTGTATAAAACCGGCATTGGAATTATTGGTACTCTCCAGCGCAGCAAACTGCAGATTGGCCCCTGTGCTTATACTGAGTTTTTGAATATTGGAACGAAAGTTGATTCCACCGCCACCATACTGGTACCTGCTAGTGAAATCGTTACTCAGCAATAAATTCCGCTGATCATACTTTCCATTTACATCATTGTAATCGTAGGTATTTCTGATACTCTTGCCGGTATTGGTATTGTAAAATCCACTAAACTCGAGCAAAGACTTTTTACCAATGGGCTCGGTATAAACAAGGTTGGCCCCAATGCTCCTGGTATCAGCATCACGGCTATTCACCTGCTGAATGACCGAATCCGGTAAGGCAATACCTCCGGAATAGAACCGGTTGGTGGTATTCAGGCTGCCGTTCTGTTTACTGGAGTTATAGGCCAAGCTAATGGTAGATGAGATGGTTCTTCCCTTCTTTTTAAACCGGTGCCTTAAGAGGAGGTTACTGTTGAGATTAAAAGCTTCCGACCTGGTTGACGAAAAAGTTGAACCTTCGTTCAGCTTAACGCCGGCATTATCCGCTGACGTGTAATTACTGCTACTGGTATTTTCATTTTGCTGCAAGGTAATCTGCGGTGTAAACTTCACCGAAGTAAAACTGTCAAAACGCTGATCCAGTATCGCATTGAGTCGCTGTTGCTGACTATGCCGTACGTCGCTGCTTTTAGAATTGTAGGCAAAACTATTCCCCGGCAAAAGGTTCTGCCTGTTCACTTCCCGGTTGGTAACCAGGTTAACATCCGACCCGATTCCATTTAAGTTAAGATCTGTTTTCTTGTTCCAGCTATTGTTGTAATTTAATCCGCCGGCATAGGTAGTGGCAATCCCCTGCTGGTCAGGCCCCATACCCGAAACAGGTAAACCGCCATTGTCTTCATTAGGCCCGATCCGGATATTGATTCCGCCCCCATTGCGGGCGCCCCTTGCAAGATCTCCGGAAAAATTCATCACATCGGAAAGGGAGAAGCCCTGCCGGTTAGTATTATTACCCATACCAATCAGCGACATTTGCCGGTCCCCTTTAAACTGGTTGATATTGGTTTGCGCATCATAGCGTTCCCGGGTACCGGCGCCTGCAGTGATTTTGCCGAATAGTGAATTGCTGCGATCCTTCTTCAGTTTCAGGTTGATGGCTTTTTCGGACTGACCATCGTCTACACCGGTAAACTCAGACCGGTCGCTTTTTTTATCGAAAACCTGCACTTTATCAATTGCATCCGCATCCAGATTTCTGGTGGCCAGTTTGGGATCACCGGTAAAAAACTCTTTGCCATTGACCAGAAAACGGTTGACCCGCTGCCCGTTTACATTCACTGTTCCGTCTTTATCAACCGTAACACCGGGCAGTTTTTTTAACAGGTCTTCCACTACTGCATTGGGTTGTGTTTTGAAGTTCTCTGCATTAAATTCTACCGTATCATTGTTAATGGTAACAGGGGGTCTTCTTGCAGTAACGGTTACCTCGCCTGCATGCAGCAGATCAGTAACCGGCACATTGCCCAGGTTCAGCTGCCCGCCGGTGTTCAGCTGAACGGATTTCCATACAGGCAGATACCCCACATAGGAAAAGGAAACCAGGTAATTCCCCTTTGGAATACCAGACAATCTGAACCTGCCCGTAGAATCGGCCCTGGTAAAACCCACCAGGGTGGAATCCTGCTGATGAACCACCGATACAGTGGCATAAGCAAGCCCTTTTTTATAGAGGGAATCGTAGACCATACCTGTAATGACGGAACCGGAGGGCTGCGCTTTCAGCGATATCCCGACCAGGAAAAAGAGAATAAAAAAACCGACTGCTTTCATATACAAATTTTGTAAACGAAAGTAGCCGGCTTCTTCAGTATAACGGGTTAACCAACTTTACTCAAAGGTTAACCAAGGTTAATAGTACTATTCAATTCCCAGTAATTCCACTTCAAATATCAGTAAAGAACCCGGAACAATCTTGTCTCCTTTCTGCTGATCTCCATAGGCCAGATCTGCAGGAATAAATAATTTCCACTTGCTGCCTACTGTCATCAGTTGCAGCCCTTCCTGCCAGCCCCTGATCACATTGCCCAGCGGAAAGCTGATGGGTTCGCCTCTGTCTACAGAACTGTCGAAGATATCTCCATTCATCAATGTACCATGGTAATGGCATTTCACTTTACTGGCCAGTGTGGGTTTTACGGTATCTGTTCCTGCTTTGATGATTTCGTATTGCATACCGCTGGGCAGGGTAACAACGCCCTTACGCTTACCGTTGGCGGCCAGGAATTCCACTGCAGCTTTACGGGCTACCTGCGCTTTCTTAGCACTTACAGACTGTTGAAAACTGCCAATACAATTATCGAGCAATTCGTCGGCAATCACCGGCTTTTTACCTTGCAGGGCATCGGTCATCCCTTTCTGAAAAACGGCCAGGTTCAATGGATCCAGCCCCTGTGATTTCAGGTTCTGGGCAATCCGCATTCCCAGCGCATAGCTTGCGCTGTCAGCACTGTTTTTTAATACAATCGCAGTTGTAGCTGGTTTTGCAATAGCTTTCCCGGCAGGTTTAGCAGCCGGTTTTGTTGTTTTAGACTGAGCAGAAGCAGCCATTGCAGCTGTTCCCAAAATAAAAGTAAAAACTAATTTTTTCATTGGTTGACTATCATTATAGGTTGCAATATCAGGATAAAAGTGATTGTATCGCTTTTTCCGGTTTATTAAATTCAAAGCCTTCGATGGTTTTCTTCATCATCCCGGCAATCTTTTCGGTACAAAGGTTGCCGATACTTCCTTCATGCGTGTGATGCACACTGGTAGTATAGGTAAAATTACCCTTTTCAATAGCCTCTCCCACCTGTTTATATGCATCGCGGAATGGAACGCCGCTCAATACCAGTTTATTCACTTCTTCCACGCTGAAGAGGAAACGGTATTTTTCTTCTTCTACAATCGACTGCTTTACTTCAATATCAGACAGCATCAGGTGTACCATCTGCAAGCAGTTTCGCAGTTCGGTAAATGCCGGAAATAAATGTTCCTTCAGTAACTGCAGGTCACGCTGATAACCGGAAGGAAGATTCGTGGTCATCATGGTAATTTCGTTCGGGAGGGCCTTTAAGCGGTTGCAATAAGACCTCACCAGTTCAAAAACATCCGGATTCTTTTTATGCGGCATGATACTGGAGCCGGTAGTCAGTTCTGCAGGGAAAGAAACAAAACTGAAATTCTGGTTCAGGTACAGGCACATATCCATACTTAGCCTGGCCAGTGTGTCCGCAATATTGGCCATTGCCGTAGCAACGATCCTTTCGGTTTTCCCTCTTCCCATCTGTGCATATACCACATTGTAATTGAGATGCTCAAAACCCAATAATTGGGTGGTCAGCGTTCTGTTGATCGGGAAGGACGAGCCGTATCCTGCGGCAGAGCCCAAAGGATTTTTGTTCACTACCTTATACGCTGCTTCCAGCATTACCATATCATCTACCAGGCTTTCTGCATAAGCACCAAACCATAACCCAAAAGAAGAGGGCATGGCCAGTTGCAGGTGCGTATACCCCGGCAATAAATGCGCCTTGTATTTTTCACTCTGCTGCTGAAGCAATACAAAGAGTTGTTCCGTTTCAGTTACCAGGTCTTTGATGGAGGCCCTGAGAAACAATTTGATATCAACCAGCACCTGGTCGTTCCTGCTTCTGGCACTGTGAATTTTTTTACCGGCATCACCCAGTTCTTCGGTAAGCAGGAACTCGATATAGGAGTGAATATCTTCCACCCCGGCCGGAATGGCAAACCCTTCTGCAGAAACCTTTGTATAGATTTTTTGCAGGGCTTTTACCAGCGATTCCGATTCGGCAGGGCTAAGCAAGCCAACGGTAGCCAGCATTTTGGAATGCGCAATGGAACCCAATACATCAAAGGGGGCCAGCAACTGGTCAAACTCTTTGTCTCTTCCAACAGTGAACTGATCTACAGCCGCTGCTGTACTGGTATTTGTTTTGCTCCACAACTTCATAGTACCTGTTTTAAAAGCTGAATATACATATCAATACCCTGCCTGATTTCATCAAGGTAAATAAATTCGTTGGCGGTATGGCTTCTGGCGCTGTCTCCGGGTCCCATCTTGAGGGTAGGAAAATGCATCAGCGCCTTATCACTGGTGGTAGGGCTGCCGTAATAGGACCTTCCCAGTTTGATTCCGGCTTGTATCAGCGGATGATCCAGCGCTATCGAAGTGGATCGCAAACGGGTACTTCTTGGAGTAATGGTGGCGGATACATGTTGTTTCAGCACATCCAGTACTTCATCAAAAGAATACAGTTCATTTACCCGAACATCAATCAGGTAACGGGCATGCGCCGGAATTACATTGTGCTGTTTGTTGTCTGTCTGGAAAGAGGTCACCGTCATTTTAACTTCGCCCAGCAAATCGCTCACTTTTTCGAAACGATGGTTTTGAATCCACTCAATATCTTTAACCGCCTTATACAGGGCGTTCTCTCCCTCGTTCCTGGCTGCATGGCCGGCAACGCCAAAGGTTTCCGCATCCAGCACCATCAGCCCGCGTTCTGCAACAGCCATATTCAATAAAGTAGGTTCACCCACAATACCAAATTCCAGCGGAGGCAGTTGGGGCAATAACGCCTCTATACCATTGGTACCGGAGATTTCTTCCTCCGCACTTGCTGCAAATACAATATTGTATGCCAGGTTTTCCTGTGCATAAAAATGGAGAAAAACAGCAGCCAGTGAAACCAGGCAGCCGCCGGCATCATTGCTTCCCAAACCAAACAGCTTACCGTCCTGTTCTGCAGGATCAAAAGGATCTACGGTGTATCCCTTATTGGGTTTAACGGTATCGTGGTGGGAGTTTAGCAAAATGCCAGGTTTGGAGGCATCATAATACTTATTTACTGCCCAAACATTATTCAGGAAACGCTGAGTGGGTATGCCATGCGACTGAAAAAACTGTTCAATAACCGAAGCGGTCTTGTCTTCCTCCTTACTGAAAGAAGGGATTGCAATCAGTTGCTTTAAGAAAGCAACTGCTGCTGTGTATAATGTATCGTTATTCATTTAAAATAGTTGTACCTGAACTTCCCTGTATCAGTTGTTCCAGGTGATTTGCGTTACCAATAATGACTTTTGTTACTCCTTTGTTGATAGCCGAAAAAGCATTGTCGAGCTTTGGTATCATTCCGGCGAATATCAATTCTTTTGTTTTTAACTCCCGGAAGTAACCCGGTCGAATTTCCGGGATTACGGAGTTCTCATCATTGGTATCCAGCAATACACCCGATTTCTCAAATGAATAAATCAACGTGGTATCGTAGAAGGCGCTCAGTGCTGTAGCGGTTTCCTGAGCAATCGTATCTGCGTTGGTATTTAACAACTGTCCGGATCCGTTGTGGGTAATCGGAGCAATCACCGGCGTAACATGCTGCTCTAGCAGTTGCTTAAAGAAAGTTGCATTCACGGCATCCACATCTCCTACAAAGCCAAAGTCGACGGTTTCTCCTGAATCGCCCGTTTTCTTTCTCTTATGCGCCAGGATCGCATTGCCATCTGCGCCGCAAATTCCAACAGCATTGCATTTGAGCTGCTGCAACTGTGCAACAATGTTTTTGTTGATGTAACCGGCATATACCATGGTTACAATCTTCAGTGTTTCTGCATCCGTGATCCTTCTTCCATCCACCATCTGCTGCTGAACGCCCATGGCTTCGGCCAACCTGGTAGCCAGTTTTCCGCCACCATGAACCAGTATCTTATGCCCCTGAATATTTGCAAACGACTGCAGGAAGGACGAAAGTGCAGATTCATCGTCTACGATATTCCCTCCGATTTTTATAATATACAGTTTTTGCATACAATTTTTATTTGGCCGTGCTCAATATTTCCGACAGTACAGTCTGTGCTGCCCATACCCTGTTTCCGGCCTGGCGGGTCACCAGGCTGTGTTTCCCGTCCAGTATTTCATCACTGAGTTCCACATTTCTTCTTACAGGCAAACAATGCATTACTTTGGCATCATTGGTTGCCTTCATTTTTTCATTGGTAAGCATCCAGGCAGGGTCATTTTCGTAAATCTTACCATAGTCATTATAGGTACTCCAGTTCTTTACATAAACAAAGTCTGCATCTTTTAATGCTGCATCCTGGTTGTGCATAATCGTTGCCCCCCTGGTGAACTGATCGGACAGTTCATAATCCTGCGGGTGTGTAATCACAAAGCTGGCGCCCTGCCATGTATTGATCCACTGTGCAAAACTATTGGCCACACACTGCGGAAGCGGTTTAACATGCGGAGCCCAGGTCAGTACCACTTTAGGTTTGCGGAAAGCAAACTTCTCCGGCTGCATATTCACTTCTTCCTGAATGGTAATAATATCCGTAAGCGATTGTAGCGGATGCAAGGTTGCACTCTCCAGGCTCACAACAGGAACACCGGCGTATTTAATAAACTGAGTGATGTACATTTCGCTGTAATCATCAATTCTGTTTTTGAGAGAGGGGAATGTTCTGATAGCCAGTATATCGAAATACTGTCCCAGGATCGGCGCGGCATCCTTGATATGCTCGGCAGTGGTTCCGCTCATAATGGCGCCTTCTTCAAACTCAAGGGCCCAGCCCTCTTTGTCTACATTAAAAACAACGGCTTCCATACCAAGATTAGAAGCAGCCACCTGTGTGCTCAGCCTGGTACGCAGGCTGGGATTGAGGAACAATAACCCAATCCGTTTACCCTTCCCCAGGTGATGGTCCATGAACGGGTTGAGCTTATAAGCAAGCGCTTTTTTCACCAGCGCATTGATGTTGGTTACATCATTTACGGAAATAAACTGTTGCATATATTATCCTTCATTTTGAAGAAGCTCCTGAATTGATTCCTTTAAAGCATCCAAAAACTCATCGGCCTGTTTTCTGGACAATGCCAATGAAGGAAGCAGTCGGATCACGTTCGGTTTTGCTTCTCCGGTAAATACATTATGATCGGTCAGTAATTTTTTCTTCAACCCCTTCAGGTGTTCAGGAACATCAAATCCAATCATCAGTCCCTTACCACGTACATGCTCAATTCCTTCAATGGATTTCAGTTGGTTCATCAGGTACATACCCCTCTGCTTGGCCATGCTGATCAGGTTTTCCTGTTCAATGACTTCCAGCACCGCCAGTGCAGCGGCACAAGCCAGGTGGTTGCCTCCAAATGTGGTTCCCAGCATGCCATGTTTGGGTTTAATATGCGGAGCAATCAGGATTCCGCCAATCGGGAAACCATTGCCCATCCCCTTTGCCATAGAATAAATATCGGCCTGAATGCCGGCCGCATCATGCGCAAAGAAATGGCCGCTTCTTCCATAACCACACTGCACGCTGTCGGCAATAAATACGGCGCCATGCTCATCGCAGAGAGAACGAATCGCTTTCAGGAAAGCATCGGAGGCAACATTGATCCCGCCAACGCCCTGGATGCCTTCGGTAATTACAGCAGCAATATGGTCTCCCTCTTTCTGAAAACAGGTATTCAATGCATCCACATCATTGAAGGGAAGAAAAATTACATGCTCAGTTTCATTAACGGGTGCAACGATGGAGGGATTATCCGTAACAGCTACGGCCAGCGAGGTTCTTCCGTGAAACGACTTACTGAATGCTACTATTTTTTTACGGCCTGTATGAAAGGACGCCAGTTTCAATGCATTCTCATTGGCTTCGGCGCCACTGTTGCAGAGAAAGAGCTGGTAGTCTTCCTTTCCGCTCACCTGCGCCAGTTTATCGGCCAGTTGCTGCTGTATGGGAATCAGTACAGAATTAGAATAGAAAGCAATTTTTTCCAATTGCTCTTCAATACGCTTCACCCAATGAGGATGGGTATGTCCGATACTGATTACGGCGTGCCCGCCATACATGTCTAAGTACTGAACACCATGATCATCCCAAACATAAGAACCAAGCGCTCTTGTGATAGCAATATTGTTCAGCGGGTATACATCAAATAATTTCATAGTCTTAAAAATAATTGGCTTTCAGTTTTAATCCGGTTGTTTCTTTTAATCCAAAGAGCAGGTTCATATTTTGCACAGCCTGCCCGCTTGCCCCTTTTAGCAGGTTATCAATGGCGCTGTGTACTACCAGTTTATCACCCTGCTTCTCCACGTGCACCATGCACTTATTGGTGTTCACCACCTGCTTCAGGTCTATCATGGTTTCACTGAAATGAGTGAATGCAGCGTCCTGATAAAATTCCCTGAATAACTTTTTAATTTCTTCCAGCGGCAAACCACAATCAATGATGGAGCTCACATAAATACCACGGGTAAAATCACCTCTCCATGGCACAAACCGGACACCGCGTCCTTCTCCTGATGCAGAAAGGGGATCTTCGTTCTGCAACTGGTTAATCGATTGGGTAATCTCGTGGATATGCTGGTGTGCCAAAGATTTGTACGCCTGTATATTGTTGGCTCTCCAACTAAAATGAGATGTGTTGCTCAGTCCCTGTCCTGCTCCTGTAGAGCCGGTAATACCGGTAGTATATACATCTCCCAGGATGCCTGCATTGGCCAGCGGCAATAATCCCAATTGTATAGCGGTGGCAAAACAACCGGGGTTGGCAATATTACCGGCCTCCTGAATGGCTGTTTTATTCAACTCCGGGAGCCCATACACAAAAGTTCTGTTACCAAACTCCGTGTTGGGAGCCAGCCTGAAATCCTGGGAAAGGTCAATTACTTTCACGGTATCCGGAACAGGGTGTTCCGCCAGGAATTTTTTAGCATCGCCATGTCCCACACAAAGAAACAGCACGTCAATATCGGTATTGATCTGATCGGTGAACCGCATGATGGTATCGCCCTGCAGGTCTGCATGTACTTTGTGCAAAGGATTGCCTGCATTACTGCCGCTCAGCACAAAAGATAATTCCACGCCCGGATGATTGATCAGCAAACGGATCAACTCGCCACCGGTATAACCGGCACCCCCGGCAATACCGGCCTTAATCATTGGCAGAAGCTTTAATACTGTTATAAATCACGATCTGGTTAGCAAAAATTTTAGAGAAGCCGCGAACATCTTCACCACTCCAGCCTGTATTCATTTCACCATAATGACCAAACTTGCTGCTCATCAGGTCGTATGCAGATTCAATGCCGATCACCTGGAAACGGTAAGGCATCAGTTGTATAAAAACATCTCCGGTAACATGCGCCTGCGAACTTTCGAGGTAGGCTTCAATATCGCGCATTACAGGGTCCATGATCTGGCCTTCGTGCAGCCAGTTGCCATAAAAATGCGCCAGTTGCTCTTTCCAGCTCAGCTGCCATTTGGTAAGCACATGTTTTTCCAATGCATGGTGTGCTTTCAGAATTACCATAGGTGCGGCCGCTTCAAAACCTACACGGCCTTTAATACCGATAATGGTATCACCCACATGAATATCTCTTCCCACTCCGTATGGACCGGCCAACGTCTGCAGATACTGGATGGCATGTGCAGGATGATCAAAGGCCTGATTATTGATCATCGTGATCTCCCCTTTTTCAAAGTGTATTTTAATTTCCTCTGATCCGGTTTTAGTAACCTGTGTAGGCCAGGCTTCTTCGGGCAGTATGCCTTTTGAATGCAGGGTTTCTCTGCCGCCCACACTGGTACCCCAGAGACCTTTATTGATAGAATAGGCTGCTTTTGCAAAATTCATCTCAACCCCTTTGGCTTTCAGGTATTCGATTTCAGCTTCCCTGCTGATCCTCAGATCGCGGATCGGCGTAAGAATTTCCAGTTCGGGAATCAGGATATGGAAAATCATATCAAAGCGAACCTGGTCGTTGCCGGCGCCGGTACTGCCATGTGCCACAGCTACAGCGCCCATTTTTTTAGCGTGTTCTGCAATATGTACGGCCTGGCTCAGTCGTTCCGCACTTACACTTAGGGGGTAGGTATTGTTCTTTAACACATTGCCATAGATCAGGTATTTGACAATCTTATCGTAATAGCTTTTTACCGCATCAATGGTGGTATGCGTCTTTACACCCAGAGAATAGGCATGTTTTTCTATATGCTGCAGCTCGGCTTCACTGAAGCCGCCGGTGTTTACAATTACACTATGTACTTCATACCCTTTTTCCTGCGACAGATAGATGGCGCAATAAGTGGTATCCAAACCTCCGCTGAATCCCAGTACCAGTTTTTTCGATTGCATGTTACTCCTGTTTATAAATTAAAAAAATTGCTGAATAATGTTTTCTTTTTGAAGATATTCATCAGTTTACTTTGCTTCAATTTCATGAAACGCTCATACAGTTTGGAGTTCTGTTTGAAATCGGCAGAGGTTTCCGCAGGTTCAAAATGATCGGCAGGATCGTAGAGCATTGCCGTACACATACAGTTTTTCCGGTTCTTGCTCATCAGAATATCATAGTTCACACAGCTCTTGCAGCCCGCCCAGAACTCTTCATCATCGGTCAGCTCGCTGTAAGTTACAGGCTCATAACCCAGATCACTGTTGATCTTCATCACAGCCAGGCCGGTGGTTAACCCGAAAATTTTCGCATTAGGATATTTCTGGCGGGAAAGATTGAAGATGGTCTGCTTGATCTGCTTGGCCACCCCGCTTTTCCGGTATTTCGGAGAAACAATCAGGCCGCTGTTGGCCACAAACTGCTCATGCCCCCATACTTCTATATAGCAGAAACCTACCCAGTCGCCATTTGTTTCCAGCGCAATGACGGCTTTGCCTTCTTCCATTTTCTTTGCTACATAATCCGGGCTTCTTTTGGCAATTCCGGTGCCTCTGGCCTTCGCAGATGATTCCATCTCATCTGTAATGATCTTTGCATACTGTGTATCGTTGCTGTTTGCTACACGAACAATGATTTGCTGTTCCAACTTGCTAATAATTAAAAAGAATGATCGAGGGGGCGCTCTGCCTAATTCACTTTCGGGGAAATTTCCACTGATAGGGGCAAGTGCCAGTTGCTCGTCCTATCAGAAACCGCGTCGAGGTCGCGGCAATACGACAAACGGGAAACTTACCGGTTCAGCAGAATGTGAACGGCCAGTAAGGATAAAATGGTATGTATTCGCTTTTGCCATCTTTATTTGAGGCTGTAAAATTAGCACTTTTAGCCTATAAATAGTCAATTTTAAGAAAATACAAAAAATTAACCCTCCCAGGGGTAAACCGGGGCAGCGCTTCCTATTGCCGGAAGTCCCGGATCATCCTGTTTCCGCCCGGAGGCCTGTTGCCGCGGAACATCTCCATCATGGGGTTTCGCTGTTGCTGTCCCTGGGCGCCAAACCTGCGCAGGTTATAGGTAAAGCTGACCATAAAATAACGGGAAAGCACTCTGGATGAAACATCCTGAATGGTATTACCGGTAATATTCCTGGTTACACTCACATTTTGGTTCAACAGGTCAAATACATACAATTTAAGTTCGCCCTCTTTCTTTTTAAAGAGTTGTTTGGCAATGCTGGCGCTCCAGAGCGGGATGCTGGTATTATATCCTTCGGCCCTGCCGGTATTCTTCACGTAACTGAAATCGGAAGAGATCACCCATCCGTTTTTGCTGTAAAAAGTAGGTTCTGCAGAAAGGGTTTGAGTAAAATAATCCCCGTTCTGCTGCGGTTGCAGGGTGTACCGGGCAAAAGTGAACGAAGAATTGGAAGAGAAATTCATATCAAAATTCTCTTTCAGATTAGTGGTCCAGGATGCGTTGAATCCTGCGCTGGTATTGCGTGTGTAATTGCTTTGCGTATTCACCAGGGTCTGACTCTGCGACCTGCTGAGATTCAGGGACAGGTTGATATTGCTCTTCGGCTTCTTCAGGGGGAATCCATAATTGAAGAACCCATTGATATTGTAAGTGCCATCCAGGTTTACCGGCTTGGTAAACTGGGCCCCGTTAGCCAGGAAAACCGTGGAATTCTGTATATCATTCGCTGTAAAGCTGGCGTTGATGGTGGCAAATACCAGCCGTTGAGTGAACATATCAAAGGAGTTGTACATCACCCGGAAACTGTGAACGAATTGCTGTTTCAACTCAGGGTTACCTGTTTTGATATTCAGCGGATTGGAATTGTCGATCACTGGCTGTAACTGAGCGGCAGATGGTTGCGCGGTTCTGCCGTTGTAAAAGATCCGAAGGTTTTTGGTTCTGGAAAAATCGTAGCGGAAGTTCATGGTAGGAAAGAAGTTCACAAAATGCTGAAGGATGGAACTGTCTTTGGTGATATTCTTACTGGTCAGATCACCTGCCTGAACACCAGTACCAATACTGAAATTATATTTGGCATGTTGCAGGCGATAGTTCAGTGTTACCCTGTTGGAATTGAATGTATTTTCAAATTCATTGGTCAGGTTGACCACTGTTTTATCGTATTGCCCGCTAACCGGGTTGAACGCATATGTCCTGGTGCCGGAATTGTTGGTATTGCTGTTGTAATTGTAGTTGATTTCCAGGATCTGGTTTTTGCCGATCGGTTCGGTATAAGACAAAGTAGCGTTGAATGTATTGGCGTCCCTGCTGGTAATGCCCCGCTGATTGATGGTATCCGAATAAGGGGTGGCCGTATTGAAGTAATTGTTGATGGAATAATTGGACGTGTTCCCGTCGTTGATATTTCTTCCGGGATTTAAAGCAATGGAATAGGTTCTTCCTTTTTTTGCAAAACGGTGGCGGAAAGTTGCTTCCAGTGAAGCGTTGTAACCATCGCTCTGCCGGTTGGTGGCGGCAATGGAGTTGTTCAGTGATTTCGCAGAACCTTTTGTAGAAAAAGTAGTCTGGTCTGTTTGCGCATCGGTCTGTTGAAAGCTCAGGTTTGGCCGGATGATCAGGGAATTGGAAGAATCAAACTGGTGTTCGATGTTAAAATTGATCCGGTGGTTCTGGTTATGTGTTACAGAATTTTGCTGCTGCGAATTAAAAATAGATGAATCGGGATTACCCGGAATCAGGTTCTGGGTGTAACTGTTCTGGTCTCTGTAGGTTTTCTGATCATTGAAAAAATAACTGCCGGAAACCTGGGTTTTTGTTCCCCATACATCTTTATAGTTCAGGCCCCCTGCCCATGTGTTCACGATTCCTCCGCCACTGCCTGTGCCCAGCAATCCGCTTACTGCTGCTGCACCGCCGCCACCTCTTCCGCCACCGAAATTACCACCGCCGCCCAGGGAGCCCAGCACATCCTGTACACTGAAATTTTGTTTATTGACGTTGTTGGCCTGTCCAATCAGGGTGAGCTGCATGTCGCCGTTAAAATGGCTGAGGTTGATATTGTTATCAAACCGACCTTCTTCAGCGTCGGACCCTGCGCCAATTGTTGCCTTTCCGAAATACCCTTTGCGTTTGTCTTTTTTGGTGGTGATATTGATGGTCTTGATCCTGTTACCATCATCAAATCCCGTAAATGCGCTCTGATCGCTCAATGCATCGAATACCTGGATTTTATCAATCATATCGGGGGGAAGGTTTTTGGTAGCCAGCTTGGGATCATCTCCGAAAAATCTTTTACCATCCACCAGTACCCGCTGTACATTTTCGCCCTGCGCCTTGATCGATCCGTCCTTATCTACCTGAACACCCGGCAGTTTCTTCAACACATCTTCCATCACTGCATTCGGTTTTGTTTTAAAGGAAGATGCGTTGAATTCAACGGTATCTTTTTTGATGGTAATAGGGGATTGGGTTACGGTGACATTACCCAGGTCATTGGCAGCCAATTGCAGGTATACCGTGCCAAGGTCAATAGTATGATTCAATTTTGTAAACTGCAGTTTTCGGGAAAGCGGCTCATAGCCCTGGAACTTAATCTGCAGGATCATCTCGCCCAGGCTGATATTTTCGAGCACAAAACTGCCATCTGATTTGGCAAGCCCAAATACTTCGAGCGTGGAATCTCTCGCATCCAGTACAGTAATGGACGCATCTTTCAATACCTGTTTACCCACTGTATCCACCAGTTTCCCTTTTAAGGTGCCGGTGTTTTGCGCCTGTGCGGAACCATACGAAGCCAACAATAGCAGTATTGCCAAAAAAAATTTCATAATAAGCCTACTTAATAATGTAAAATAGCGGTTGTTTTCCGGAAGAACCCTTCTATTACAGATCAAGGGCAAGCTATCGTGATAATTGGAAGCAGGGCATTCAAAATACTTTAAAATCGGTGAACAGCGCCGAATAAAAGGAGAATCGGCCAACAAGCGTTTAGCTGAACAGGTATTCCACATCTTCCCTGGTCAATGTTTTCACAAACCCTTCATCATCGGCAATGACATCGCGTGCCAGGTTACGTTTGCGTTCCTGCAGTTTCAGAATTTTATCTTCCACCGTATCCGTACAGATCATCCGGTATGCAAAAATATTCTTGGTTTGCCCGATACGGTGTGTCCGGTCAATGGCCTGTTGTTCCACGGCAGGGTTCCACCATGGATCCACGATATATACATAGTCTGCAGCGGTAAGGTTCAAACCCACCCCACCCGCTTTGAGGGAAATCAGGAATACCCGGCAGTTCTCATCATTCTGAAACCGCTGGATAGCGCGTTCCCGTTCATTCACCGTACTGCTGCCATCAAAATATTCATAATCCACCCCCAGCTCTTTCATTTTCTCTTTGATCAACGAGAGCATACCCAGAAACTGCGAGAACACCAGCGCCTTGTGGTTGCTGATATTTTCGGTAATCTCTCTTCCCAGTTCTTCCAGTTTCACAGAAACATTCGGGAATTGCTCTTCTTCTTTTACAATAGCAGGGCTGTCGCAGATCTGCCTGAGTTTCATCAACCCCTGCAGAATGGTCAGCTGCGATTTCTGTATGCCCTGGTTTTCCACTACACCCAGGATCTTATCCCTGTAATCATTTCTGTAGGCATCGTAAATCCGGCGTTGTTCTTCACCCATATCACAAAAGAGGACCATTTCCTGTTTCTCCGGAAGATCCTTGGCCACCTGCTCCTTCGTTCTGCGAAGAATGAAAGGAAATAGGAGTTTGCGCAGATGGTCTTTCTGTTCCTTCTCTCCAAATTTATCAATCGGAATAGAGAACTCCTGTTTAAAGAATTCCATGCTGCCCAGCATACCGGGATTCAGGAAGTTCATCTGGGCAAATATGTCGAAAGTATTGTTCTGCAATGGTGTACCGCTCAAACAAAGTCTGCTGGTTGCTTTCAGCAGCGAAGCCGCCTTGGTCACTTTGCTTGCGGGGTTTTTAATGGCCTGGCTTTCATCCAGGATCACGTAATCAAATTTTACTTCAACAAACTGTTTAATATCGCTTCTCAGCGTACCATAGGTAGTAATGATTACATCGATGTTTTCATCCGAAATCCCCTCTTTCACCCGTAGTCCGCCGTGGTGGATATAATAGGAAAGTGCGGGTGTGAATTTTTTAATCTCGTTCTGCCAGTTGTACAACAAGGTAGTAGGACAAACCACCAATGCTTTTAATGTACCGCTCTCTGCTTTCAGGTGATGCAGAAAACTTAAGGCCTGAATGGTTTTACCCAAACCCATATCATCGGCCAGGATACCACCCCACTGTACTTCGCGTAAATAGTTGAGCCATTGGAACCCGCTCTCCTGGTAAGGACGCAACACCGATTTGAGGTGCTCCGGTGCAGGAATGGGTTTAATAGAATGATGGCCCCTGAGGCGTTCGTATTTTTCTTCGAGCTGAAAAAAGAGTTCCTGCTCGTCGCGTTGCATGTACAGCTCTTCAATTACACTGAAATGGTACTTGCTCAGCTTCATTTCGCCGGCTCTTCCATCTCCCACCCTGAACAGAAGCGCATATTTCTTAATCCATTCCTCAGGAAGAATACCCAGTGTACCATCGTTCAGCTGCACAAACTGCTGTTTATTGGCAAGGGCTTTTTTCACCTCATCCACCGTTACTTTTTGCTCACCAAAAAGGATTTCCACTTTTGCATCAAACCAGTCGGTATTGCTGCTGATGAATATTTTTGTAGATGGCTTGGCGGTGTTGAAACGGAAATTCTTCAACGCTTCAAACCCAAACACCGGAATATTCATGTCTTTCACTGCATCAATGAACAGGAAGAACCAGTTGTTCCGGAGAACCTCTTTTCCTTTTAAAGCCAGTACATTGGTTTCCAGCGGTTTAACAAAGCCGGAATGAAGTCCTTCAATACGTTGCATCAGTTCCTGTTCCGCTGCAATATTCCGGTGAATTACCAGCAGCTTATCGGCAACAGGGAAGAATATTTTTTCTTTATCGGTATTGGCCACATCATAGCCCCGATAGTTGAATACAGGCTGAAACAAAAGGTATTCTCCTTTTTCCTTCAGCAATATTTTCAGTTCTGGTTTGGCATCTTTAATCTCTTCCTTCTTCACATTGGTGAAATGAACGCCATATTCCTTAGACAGGGGGAGGATGAATTCCTGTAAACGATGCGACCAGTCTGCCGTTTCAATCACCATTTTACCGGTGGGCAGGAATTTCTCCACCAGCAAAATATCTTCTGCTCTTTTCCAGATAAAGAACTGCTGGTGATATTGAAACAGGAAATGGGTATCGCTCGCATTTTCCGCAATATTCAGATCGGCCAGCGGCAGTTTAATACGGCAGTCAACAATATACTGGTTGTCTTTATAACTAATCTCAAACTCGGGGCTGATAAATTGATTGGATAAATGCGCCTGATTGAGGTTGGCCGTGGTAAAGCTTTTGTTGGAAGGCAGGTAAAATACAAAGGGGCTGCCGTTCAGTTCTGCAAACAGTTTTTTGTACTTTGGATGCAGGTATTCGTTGATCAGGTGCCTGGTTTCCTCGGGAAGTTCATCGTCGTGCTGCTGAATAATATTTTCCCAGATGCCGCTGAACGGGGAGTTCCTGTTCAGGTACCGGCTGACTTCGGAAGGCATCAGCTTACGCAGTTGCTGTAACAGCATTTTATCATCCTCCGAAAAAACCTCTGTATTAACAAATTTGGTCAGATCCAGTTTGGCAATCCTGGAAACATAGCGGGTATTGGTTTCATCGGGTTCGCCCTGCACCAGTTCCAACTGTGTATAAGGGTACTGCGATTGTTGCGTTGTAATCACCAATCCCATTTTCATGGAAGGCGGCGCAGGTTCATCCATTGTTTCAGAGGCGGTAACCATTGTTTCCACCTGTTGTGGTTTGGGTTCTGCAGCCGGAGTAACTGACAGCCGCTTGATGGAGCCATCCAGTACACGCAGAAAGGGCTTGCCATCTGTGTAAGTAAATTCAAATTTTCCTTTCAGGTCATCATCCAGAGAGTAACCATAGAGGGCCAGCAATTTATTTTTTTCCTTGTCCCAGTTCCGGATACTGTCGAAGTATCCTGCACCATGATTCTTTAGTAATTGAAGAAATACAATGGTTTTGTGTACACACAACGGATGGGCAATCTCGCTGTTGCAGGTACAACTGGTATCAAAATTCCGTTCTTCGTTTTTCTGCAATACCACACGGTGTTTCCCGCCTTCTATATCCACCTCCGCAACCACACGTTCATTCTTTGCCTCCAGCAGGTTGGCAGTATTGCTTCTGAGATATTCCTGCGCTTTGTCGAAGGTTTCAATGGAAGTGAGCATCCTGAACAATTTCAGGTCCAGCGCTTTGATCTTAACTACCGTATGTTTCTGATCGTAGAGGGTTTCCTTGTCGCCCAGCAGGTTTTTGTCGAGCATATCCTGCAGGTGAAAAAGCGCACCAGCCTTGTGCCTGCAAACTTCGGAGAGGTTATACGGACAGGTGCAGCGGAGAGAAAGTGTTTTGGGATCTTTAAATTGGTTGATATGAACTTTATAGAAAGTAGCATAGCCGTCATCCTTTACCCGAAAGATCACGTTACCCATCAGGTCGTCGTGTTCAATCAGTTCAACATTGCCCAGCGCGTGAATCTTTTTCCCTCTCCGGATTACTTCCTCTGTAGCGTTATTGTATATATGTTTTACTAAATATGGTAGTGCCATGCTGATAAATCGGTCAAAAAAGACCAATTTGCAAAATTAAAGAAAAGCAACCCTATTTTGAAGGACAATTAAATTGATGTGGATGAAATGTTTGTTAATCCTTGCTTTTAAGCCACAATCAGGTCCCCGTTCCGGTAAAAAGGAACGATATTGGCCTGATCGGGCGTAACACAGTATTCCAGGTCTTTTTCCAGGCCATATTGCGCCAACCGATGCCAGTGCGTGGTTTTACGTATGAAAGATTTCAGGTCATCTTTGTGCAGCTGGTACATGCTTTCTGCCATCAGGCTGCTATCGCAATGAACGGTAAAATGCTTTTTAATTCTTTCAATAACTGCGCCCGCAAACAAGGTATCTTCCAGGTTAAAACGGTCTTTCCAGGCAGAACAACCCAGGATCACGTTCTTTTTTTCCGCTGCCAGGTGATCACAAATAGCGGAAAGATTCGGAAAAGAGCCTGTAACCACTTCCGATGCGCCGTTCTGTAACGCCATATGGAGTAACCTGGTACCGTTGGTGGTAGTCAGTACCAATGTTTTCCCATCCACAAATTCACGGGGATATTCTGCAGGAGAATTTCCATGTTCCAGGCCAGGAATAATTTTACCATCTCTCTCACCGGCAGTAATGCCACCGGTTGTTTTACCGATCTGGATACATTTATCTACGCTATCAACAGGAATCACCCTGGAGGCTCCGTTGTATAAAGCAGTAGCGATAGTGGAAGTTGCCCTGAACACATCAATGATAACTACGATACTATTGGATACATCATAGATATCCAGCAAACGGGGCGATAATATGGTATGTAATTCTGGCTTTGTTTTCATGGGCCGCAAATATAAGTTAAGATAATTCCACGGCGGGGTCCCAGAATATTTTTTCGAAATCCACAATCTGATCATTCACTATTTTAACTTTTTCTTTTTTCAGTAAGCGTTCCATGCTGGTGGGAGTATCAAAATGCATTTTACCAGATAGCATGCCATTCCTGTTCACTACGCGGTGAGCAGGTACATCGGGCATTCCATGAGCGGCATTCATAGCCCATCCCACCATTCTGGCGCTGGATCTGGCGCCCAGAAAAAAAGCAATGGCGCCATAGGAGGTGACCCTTCCTTTGGGAATCAGCTTTACAACTTCATACACCTGTTCAAAAAAGGAAATATCCCTGGTTCCGCTTGGAAGCACTTGTTTTAAACGGCTGCTATTTTTCCTTGGAGGCATGTTTCGGGTGATTATATCGAACAACAATATCTGAAAATTGAGCAGTATATTACTGACCGGCTATCCTTTTCTGTTCCAGCAACTCGGTTCTTTTGGGTTCGGGTACGCATTCATACGCATAAGGACAGTGCCTGCAGCCATGTCCGCAACAGTATCCTTTCTCCAGGTGGAGCTTCTCGGTAAACACCATGTATCCGTTGTTGTCGTAATAAAAGTCTACCCACTCAACCAGGTTCTTCTTCACTGAAAAGGTTTTTTAACTCAATATCTTTTTCTTTGGGAAGGGGTTGATTGATGCGGAAGCAGATATAGTGAATCCTGCTACTCTGTGCAATATCCAGCCCTTCATAATGTGTTTTAATGGTCAGTTCCGGCTTTACGAAATCAGCCGCGTACACATTATCCGTATGTTCTAACAATTCCAGGCCAAATAAGTTGATGACTGTGCGCGTAAAATTGTACAGGCGCGGACTGTCTGTTTTCAGGTGCACAAGTCCATCCTGCCGCAGAATCTGCTGATACAACCTCAGGAAATGGGGATGGGTCAGCCTTTTCTTTGCCCGGGAAGCCCGTAACTGCGGGTCGGGAAAGGTAATCCAGATCTCTCCTACTTCTCCGGGCAGAAAATAGTCGGTGATCTTGTCAATATGGGAACGGACAAAAGCCACATTATGCAATCCTTCCTCCAGCGCTGTTTTGGCGCCTCTCCAAATGCGGTTACCTTTAATATCAACCCCAATAAAATTGCGATCAGGGTAGATCCTGCCAAGTCCAACGGCATATTCTCCCTTGCCGCAGGCCAGTTCAAGTGTAACCGGATGGCTGTTTTTAAAAAAACCCTTCCACTTCCCCTTCATATCCTGCGGATACTCCAGCACGTTGTCAAAAGACTTAATTGCTTCAAAACGAATGAGTTTTTTCTGGCCCATGGGCGCGAAGATAAAGCGGCCCCTCGAAAAAAAGGGCGTAAAAAAGGTCTGCGGCCCGGCAATCAGGGCTGTTTTTTGTGCATTTTAAAGGAACTGTAACATTTTTCAGCGGGTAACTCACTACCTTCGCATTGTGAAAAAGCTTATCCTCGTATTATTAATCAGCATTTACACTACAGCCACATTTGGTCTGAGTGTGAAGTCTTTTTATTGCTGCGATAAGCTCAAATCTACCAGCATTACCTATACTCCCACTGCAGATGAAAAATGCAGTATGGATGTTAAAATGGATAAGTGTTGCAAAACCACCTACAAATTCTTCAAGGTTAAGGACAACCATTATGGCGAAGGAAATTCCTGGAACCTGGTTAAGCTTTTCACAGAACTGCATTTTGTTGCTCCGGCATTTCAGCCGGTAGCCATCTCACAAAACAGTTTCACTGTTGCCCAATACAGCAACCCGCCGCCGTTGCGAAATGGCATCCCCATTTATCTTTTCGACTGTGTTTACCGGATCTGATACTGCACCTGCAGTATAAAGGCGCTATAAAATTATAGCCGCCCTTTGCCGTTTATACCTATCAGGCATCTTCTTTTCATCATCATAAAACAACAACAAATGAAAAAAGCAATCATGCTGTTCATGGCTGCATGTATCAGCCTCAGCACGTTCGCACAGGCACAACAGCCAAAAAGCGACACCGCTGCTAAAGCGGCATACAGCTGCCCCATGCACCCGGAAATCACCGGAACAGCAACAGACAAATGCAGCAAATGCAAAATGGCCTTAAAGCCGGTGAAACATTATTCATGCCCCATGCATGCCGATGTAACCAGCAACAAAAAAGGTAAGTGTCCTAAGTGCGGAATGGATTTAAAGGAAACCAAAGCAAAGCACTAGTACCAGAAGAATGATCATTCCCGGGGAACTTCCGCTCCCCGGGAATACTAAAAATTTTATGAAGATGAAAGCAATAAAAAATATAATCCTGTTCTGTTTGATATTGCTGTCGGGCACGGTCAGCGCCCAGTCCGGCAAATCAGCAGCAGATACCACGGTACATTTTAAAGTATATGGCGCCTGTGAAATGTGCAAAGGACGCATTGAAACAGCCACAAAAGGAAGAGGCGTAAAAATAGCCGACTGGGGGATTGAATCGAAGATACTGTCTTTAACATTTAACCCATCGGAAACCAGCCTCGACAAAATCAAAAACAGAATCCTGGGTGCGGGTCACGACCTGGAAACAAAAAAAGCAAAGGATGTTGTTTACAACGACTTACCCGAATGCTGCCTTTACCGGGGCAATATTACCGCATCACATGGCAATGAAAAGACCGGCACAACCGATACACCGGCAGAAGGCGCACCGGGGCTGCAAACCATCCGCGGCATTGTACTGGAAGCCAATAACAAAGGGGAATTCAACCCGTTGGCAGGCGCCAGTATATTCTGGCTGGGCACCAATAAAGGCGTACTGGCAGACAGCCTGGGATATTTTGAAATCGGCCATACCGGCACCAACACCAGGCTGGTTGTCAGCTACACAGGGTATACACCCGACACCATTGCCGTAGGCAACGCCAATGAACTGAAAATAGTCATGGCCAACAATAATCAGCTAAGGAACGTTACCGTAAAAACCAACCCGCGTTCCAGCTATATTGCTACCATCAGCCCTATCAGAACAGAGGTAATGACAGCAAAAGAGCTTTTAAAAGCGGCCTGTTGTAACCTGAGTGAGAGCTTTGAAACCAATCCATCTGTAGATGTTGCGTACAATGATGCAGTCACCGGTTCAAAACAGATTCAGTTACTGGGCCTGAGTGGCAACTATTCTCAGCTAACGGTGGAAAATCTTCCCGGCCCAAGGGGAATCGCCACACCGCTGGGATTGAATTCCATTGCGGGTCCTTGGATTGAATCCATTCAGTTAACCAAGGGAGTAGGTTCGGTAGCCAATGGATTTGAAAGCATTGCAGGACAAATTAACGTAGAGCTTAAAAAGCCGGAGACCGCGGAACAGTTGCTGGCCAATATTTATGTGAACGATGCGGGCAAGACCGATCTGAACCTGAACCTCAACACCAAACCAGGCAAACACTGGTCCGCAGGCTTATTGCTGCACGATAATTTTCTAACCAATAAGCAGGTAGATTATAACAAGGATGGTTTCAGAGACCTGCCTACCGGCAATCAGTTCAGCATGGTGAACCGGTACAGATACGATAACCAGAAGGGGCTGATGGCGCAGTTTGGCGTAAAAGTGATGAACGACAAACGTACAGGAGGGCAAACTGCATTTGATGAAGCCGCCGATAAAAATACCACCAATCGCTATGGCCTGGGCATCAACACAGAACGCTATGAAGGATTCGCCAAGATCGGCTATGTGTTTCCGCAGAAAGTATACAAGAGCATCGGCTTACAACTGGCCGGAATCAGCCATACCCAGGACTCCTATTTTGGATTAACCGGCTATAATGCCAAACAGGAAAGCTTTTACAGCAACCTGATCTATCAGTCCATTATCGGCAATACCAATCATAAGTTCAGAACAGGCTTAAGTTTCCAGTACGATAAATACAATGAAAACTTTAAAACCACCAATTACAGAAGAACAGAAGTGGTGCCCGGAGCATTCTTCGAATACACCTACATCGCCAACAGCAAGTTCAGTGCAGTAGCGGGTATCCGGGCCGACCACAACAACCTTTTCGGGGCATTTGTAACACCCAGGTTGAATCTGCGTTATGAACCATTCAAGGGAACAGTGATCCGTGCAAGCGCCGGAAGAGGGCAACGTACAGCCAACATCTTTGCAGAAAACACCAGCGTGTTCGTCAGTGCAAGGCAGGTGAATATCATTACCACGGAAACGGGAAAAGCCTATGGCCTGAACCCGGAAGTAGCCTGGAATAAGGGCATCAGCATAGATCAAAAGTTCAGATTGTTTCAGCGGGACGCAAGTTTCAGTGCAGACTTTTTCAGGAACGATTTTACCAACCAGGTGGTAGTGGATGTGGAGAACGCACGGCAGGTGAAGTTTTACAACCTGCAGGGTAAATCTTATTCCAACAGTTTTCAGGCAGAGTTGAGCATGATTCCGGCTACCAAACTGGATGTACGCCTGGCCTACCGTTTCTTCGATGTCAAATCAACTTACGGAACAGAACTCCTGAAAAGGCCTTTCATATCCGGACACCGTGCATTCCTGAGCATCGACTATACCACCGGGAACAACTGGAAATTTGATTATACCATCACTTATAATGGCCGGAAGCGGATCCCGTACACACAAGACAATCCACCGCCATACAGGCTGGAGCGTTATTCACCTGATTTTATACAGATGAGCGCACAAATCAGTAAAACGGTTGGCAAAAAGCGGGCAATGGATTTTTATGTTGGGGCGGAGAATATCACCGATATGTTCCAGCAGAATGTGATCATAGCAGCCAGTCAGCCCTTCAGTCCTTACTTTGATGCATCCATGGTTTGGGGCCCGGTAACCGGCCGGATGCTCTATGCGGGCTGGAGATTTCGAATTAAATAAATACAATAACCTGGTCGATGAGTACAGTATCTTCAATGTGAATTGGTAGATTTGACTGTATTCATCAATCAGGTTTTATGAGCCCGGGCATTATCTTTCTGATTATTCTTGTTTATTTTCTATTGTTGATGTTCATTGCAAGGTTAACATCAAGGCATACAAAAGACAATAGCTTTTTCGACGGAGACCGTCAATCACCCTGGTTCCTGGTAGCATTTGGAATGATCGGGTCGGGAATTTCGGCGGTATCACTTGTATCTATACCCGGCGATGTAGGCAACAACCATCTCTACTATTTTCAGTTTATCCTCGGCACCATTGCCGGCTACCTGTTCATTGCATTCGTATTAACGCCACTGTTCTATAAATTAAAGCTGGTTTCGATTTATACTTATCTCAATATACGGTTCGGAACCACCACTTACAAAACAGGGTCGCTGTTCTTCCTGGTATCCCAATCGTTCGGCGCTGCATTAAGACTATTGCTCTCCGTTAAAATTTTGCAGGCAGCATTTTTTGATCAGCTCCATATACCTCACTTCATTACCATCATCATTGTGTTGGCTATGATCTGGCTGTACACCAATAAATCGGGCATTAAAACCATTGTATGGACAGACGCGCTGCAATCATTCTTCCTGATCAGCGTGATCATCATTTCTATTGTTTCCATTAAAAATTCGCTGGGGCTTACAGCATCCGGCATGATCCATTCCATTGTCAATCACCCCTATTCCAGGATATTTAATTGGGATCCCCGGGCGGGCTCTAATTTCTATAAACAATTTATTTCCGGGATGCTGATCACCATTGCACTGGTGGGGCTCGACCAGAGTATGATGCAGAAAACGCTTACGGTGAAAAACCCGAAAGACGCTACCAGGAACGTACTCACTTTCAGCTTTTTTATTGCATTTGCACAAACACTCTTTCTTGGGCTGGGCGTACTAATGTACCTGTTTGCAGCACAAAAGGGAATTGCTCTCCCATCGGCCAACGGAATATTCACCGCCACGGATGAAGTATATCCCATGCTTACGCTGAACTATTTCGGGCAGATTGGAATGATTGCATTTTTTGTTGGGGTGATCGCGTCTACTTTTGCGAGTATCGATTCCTGCATTGCAGCATTAACCACTTCATTTAGCTATGATTTTATGGATTATGCCAACCAGCCCCATGAAAGAAAAATAATGATCAAAAACAGGGTATTGCTGGGTGTGAATATCGTGATGTTCCTGATCGTGCTCTTATTCTGGAACAGCAAGGGAGCCATCATCAATACCATTTTCACCATTGCCGGATATACCTACGGCCCGCTACTGGGATTATACCTCACCGGTTTATTTACCAGGATCAAACCAAAAGAAAAATGGGTACCGGTTGTATGTATAACGGCGCCCATTGTTACGTACCTGCTGAACGAATATGCGAACCGGAGCTTTCAGTTCAACTTTGGATTCCTGAATATTCTGATCAATGCCCTTGTTACCATTTTATTGCTGACCATCTTCAAACAAAAAAAGCATGAGCTCACACCCAACTATTAATATCCGGCTGCTATCCGGGCAGGAAGAAGTGCAGGCCTGCGCAGCAATGATGGCAACATCCGACCCCTGGATCACACTTGGAATTGAATACAACCAATGCCTGCAGGCTTTTGAAGGACCGTCGAAAGAATGCTATCTTCTCCTGGCAGGCGAAGCAATAGCGGGGTTTGTGGTATTACAAATAAGCGGATCATTTAAAGGATATATACAAACGCTCTGTATCAACAGCCGGCACCGGGGGCAGGGATATGGAACCCGGTTACTGCAGTTTTGCGAGGAAAGAATATCTGCCATTTCTCCGAACATGTTTATCTGCGTATCCTCCTTTAACACCGGAGCGCTTCAACTTTATCAGGATTTTGGATTCAAACCGGTAGGCGAGCTGGACAACTTTGTAAAACAAGGCTACACAGAAATATTACTCCGAAAAACAAAAGGCCCGATCAACGGCTATCATGTTCAATAAACCCAACACCATGCGCATATCCTATTTTTTACTCCTGCTTACAGGAATTACAGGCATACAGAAGAGCAAGGCACAGCAGATAACGGGGCCGGATCATATAGTAAAAGCCCGCAATGAAGCAAAGCAACGGGTGTTGGTAAAAACCATCGACAGCATCTTTCAATCGCAGGTAAGCCATCAGTTCATCCCGGGTGCGGTGATTATGATTAAACAGCAGGACCAGATCATTCAAAAAAAGGCATACGGAAATGCAGCCCTGTGGAACCGCAACCGCCAATTGCTGGCAACACCCGAAAAAATGACCCTGCATCATTTATTTGATCTGGCATCCCTCACCAAAGTGATTGGCACCACTACCGCCATCATGTACCTGGCAGACAGGCGGCAGCTATCGGTAGATGACCGGGTGAGCAAATACATCAGGGCATTTGATACACCGGAAAAGCGGGCCATCACGATCCGGCACCTGCTCACCCACACTTCGGGCATCCTGGAATGGTATCCCATGTATTACCGGTCCAACAATAAGCAGTCAACATTTCAACTGATCAGCGAGCTTCCCCTCTTCGATTCCATCGGGAAGCAACGCAGGTACAGCGATCTGGGGTTCACCATCCTGGGCCAGATTACAGAGGTTGTTTCCGGCATGCCGCTCGATCGTTTTGTGAAGGAAAAAATCTTTCTGCCACTGGGCATGAAGCATACCATGTACAATCCGCTAAAAAACGGGAACAGTTTACCTATTGCCCCAACCTCCTTCGGAAATCCATACGAAAGGCGGATGGTATACGATTCCGCGTTGGGATTCCGCAGAAAAGAAATCAATCCGGCTTCCTGGAACGGGTGGAGAACTCACCAGTTAGCCGGTGAAGTGAATGATGGGAATGCCTGGTATGCAAACGGGGGCGTTTCCGGGGCCGCGGGAATCTTTTCAACCGTTGACGATATTCAGCGGCTGATAGATATGTTACAGCACAAGGGAAGGGTTAACGGAAAACAGTTTATTTCCGAAACAACCATCGGGGAATTCCTGACCAAAGACCAATTCAACAACGGGCTTGGCTGGATGATGGATCCTTCCATTTCATTGCTGAAAAACGGGCCGGCCGGCACATACGGACATACCGGCTTCACAGGAACAAGCATCGCCGTGATTCCTGCATACAATATCTCCGTCATACTATTGGTAAACCGCCAGCATACGGGGCTGTCGGCCAAAGGGGAATATTATAATCTCAGTCCGGTAAGGGCCGCGGTATTCAAAGCGGTAATGGATTATTGCCGGTAAAAAGCCTGGCTTCACCCGATAAAACAGAGAAGTGGCGTTCCATTCAAATAGAAAATACTATTTTTAAAAAAAAGGATATGAGCAGCACACAACACAAAATGAGGGTATATCACAGATACCTGGGATTCTTCCTGGCCGGCATTATGGCGGTATACTCGATTAGTGGCATTATTATGATTTTCAGAGAAACCGATTTTCTGAAAAAAGAGAAGCAAATCGAAAAACAGATCAAGCCAAATGTAAGCAGTGAGAACCTGGGAAGCGAATTGAAGATCAAGAACCTGAAAGTGGAACGGGAAGAAGGCAACCTGCTGTACTTTAACAAGGGTACTTACAATAAGGAAACCGGCGTTGCCAATTATACTGTAAAATCGCTGCCGTCCGTTTTGGAAAAAATGACCAAAATGCACAAGGCCACCTCCAAACAGCCCCTGTTTTTCCTGAATATCTTTTTTGGCGTATCGCTGTTCTTTTTTGTGCTGTCCGCTTTTTGGATGTTCCTGCCAAAAACCACCATTTTTAAAAAGGGACTGTATTTTGCGCTTGCGGGTTTGATCTTAACGCTGGTGATGATTTTTATTTAGTCGAAGAAACAATCTGGAGTATTCTTCCTTCGTTGTCTTCGTAGAATGCATTACAAGTTCGCAGATAGCTTTCCATTTCATTACGGTTATCTCCATAGACATTTTCACTGAACGCATGGGCCCGATCCATCATCCTTATATACGGATCGCAATCACCCTGACGAGTGAGTCTACGCAATGCACCGATATAATCGTCCCGGTAAACAGTGGGGATAATGATTTTGGATTCCCCGGCATTCACTAATTCCGCGTTCATCATTACACGGGCAATTCTGCCGTTCCCATCCAGGAAGGGATGCACTTCTGAAATGAGGAACATCATATATAATGCTTTTGCAGATGCTGAGACCAGGCCCTTCGCGGGATGCGTCGCTAATAGAGCGCTGATGATTCTGTTCAGTTTATCAAACCCTGCCTCCATGCCCAGATCCGGTGCAATTGTACGAGCCGTATCCCGAAGTTGATTGATACCCAATCCCTCCTGCTTTATGGGCGAATATGCATAAAATCGGGAAATAAATCTGGCCAGAACTGGCTTAAAAGGCCAATTTTTGGCTGACCATAAAAAAATATACCCAGCCAAAACTTGTTAAAAAATATATACTTTTGGCTGAGTATAAATTAATAAACCCAGCCAAATCCCATTTTGCAATGGAAGAACTAATAGGACGGCGTGCTGAAAAAAAGATTCTGGAAGATGCCCTTACTTCGAAGTCCCCTGAGCTTATTGCTGTGTATGGCAGACGAAGGGTGGGCAAAACATTCCTGATCAGGTCGGTATATCAGAAACATCTTGTGTTCGAGTTTACAGGCGTTCATAATGCCAAAATGCCCGAACAATTGCAGAATTTCAGCTTAGCACTGCAAACTGCAATGAATAGTCCAGCTCAACTTGCTGTACCGGCAAACTGGACGGCAGCCTTTTACTTACTGCAAAATTTCCTAACGCCAATTGTGTCCAGGAAACGGGCTGTTATTTTCTTCGATGAATTTCCCTGGACCAATTCGCCTAAATCTAATTTTTTAAAATGCTTTGATCATTTCTGGAATACCTGGGCATCTAAATATCCGAATCTCACAATAGTGATATGCGGATCTGCAGCATCCTGGATGATACAGAAGGTTGTCAAAAGTAAAGGAGGACTGCATAATCGTGTAACGATCTTATTGCCACTGGCACCCTTTACATTAAAGGAGGCAGAAGAATATTTGAAAAGCAGGTCTATTAACCTTAGACGATACCAGATACTGCAACTGTTCATGGTAATGGGCGGGATACCCCACTACCTGTCGCGTGTTCAGCGAGGCGAGAGCGCTACGGTTGCAATAGACAGGATCTGCTTCACAAAAACCGGTTATCTATTTGAAGAATTTGATAAACTGTATGCATCCCTGTTTGATCATTCATCCAATCATATTACAGTTGTGCGTTTTTTATCAGGCACTTCAAAGGGTTTGACAAGGCAGGAGATAATTGCCAGATCGAAACTGTCATCAGGGGGGACGGTTACAAATGTGCTCGAAGAGTTGGAACAATCCGGCTTTATCACAAGCAGTACTCCATATGGAAAAACAACAAAAGACGCCGTATTTAGGCTGTCAGATGAATTTTCCCTCTTTTATTTAAAGTACATGGATTCGAAGAAAGCGACTGGAAAGGGAACCTGGCAAACGATTAGTAAAAGTGCCTCCTGGACAAGTTGGAGTGGTTATGCATTTGAAGCCATTTGTCTCAAACACAAGGAACAAATCAAAGAGGGGCTTGGGATATCGGGAGCGGTGCTGGATGAATCGATTTGGAGACATGTGCCTGGTAAAGGGTTGCCGGGAGCACAGATCGATCTGTTGATCGAACGTAACGACAATACTATCAATATTTGCGAGATGAAATTCTCGAATGAAGAATACACAATAAATAAAAATTACGCGGAAGATCTGGAACGGAAACGGGATGTGTTTGTGGGTGCAACAAAAACCAAAAAAACAATTTTTCTCACCATGATCACAACGTATGGTACTGTCAGGAATGCATATTATAATAAACTAATACAAAGTGAGCTAACAATGGACAGCTTGTTTGCTTCATAGGGGAGAGACTTACGATTAGTAAAGAATCAGCAGACAGAAGGGGCTGTTATACCGCTAAACTAATTGCTATTTCAGGAAATCCCGAAAGTCCGGGATTTAACTGAAGAACAAATCAATGATAATTATTGCCAGATCTCACAAGACATTCAATAGCACAAGTTGATGGAAACAATAGACTGGCTTGGTGACTTTTACGAAGCGATTTCGGGTGATCAAAGGATCGGTTGCAGTCATATCAGCCTATATATTACGCTTATACATAAGGCTTTTCAAGTGAGATAGCACCAACTTAAAAGAAAAAACGCCTTGCAAATATTTGATTTACAAGGCGTTAGTAAGAGGTGTTGCTGTAGGGGGAGGGGTCGAACCTCCACGAGGCAGTTAGTTGTAGCACAAAGTTCAGTGGTCGACCCTGGTCGCTCGGCTTTGCAGCTAAACGGCTCTATGCTATATTTATCCTGTGATCCTCACCCCCGAGACAAGAGGGCATGTCTGCCAAAAATTTCATCACCCCACAGTAAAAAGAACTATTTGTTCGTTTGATACATCAAAAATACAGCAAACCCACATTTATTTAATCATTTTCAAAGAAATATTTTAATAATATAGATATTATTCAATATATTCGCCTTATGCTTAAATAATTTCTAATTAAACCGGTTAATATGTCCGTTAAATTGAATCTCGACAAACTGGATTTTCAGATCATCCAGGAAATGATGGAAGATGCTGAGATCTCTTACGCCGATCTGGGAAAGAAACTCTTTGTCTCTGGCGGCACCATCCATGTCCGTATCAAGAAGCTGGAAGAACTCAAAGTAGTTAAAGGTAAAAAACTATCCGTAGATCTCAAATCCCTGGGTTACGATGTTATCGCCTTTATTGGTATTTACCTCGAAAAAAGTTCTTTGTACGACTCCGTTGCCAAGGAACTGAAAAAGATCCAGCAGATTGTTCGCCTCAACTACACAACCGGAAATTACAGCATGTTTGCTGAAATCGTATGTAAAGACATACAGGAACTCCGTTTTGTACTGCACGATGAACTGCAGAAGATCAAGGGCATTGAACGAACAGAAACATTTATTTCACTGGAGGAAAGCCTCGACAGAAATGTAGTGGTAGCTCCGCGTTAATCCTTTTCTATGCAATCCTCTTTTAACCTGATCGAAATAGCCGCGGTATTAAAATCCAAATGGCGGTTACTGCTCTCTTTCACGGTAACATCCGCTATAGCAGCAGCTTGTATTGTTTTCATTGTTTCCCCAAAATACAGATCGTCTGCCACGCTGCTGGCCGGCAATTCACTGCTCTCAGACAAGGCCAGCATCTTTAATCAGCAGATCAAGGACCTGTACGGGAGTTTTGGAAACGGCGATGACCTGGACAGGATACAGGCGGTTGCCGAAATGGATATGACCCTGCTGAAAGTGGTCAGAGACCGGCAACTGGTTCAATACTATGGATTGAGGAATGAACCGCAGCCTGTTCTGGAAAGCCGCGCTGTGAAGCTGTTGCGCAAAGAACTGCGTTTCACCAAAACGCCCAATGATCAATTGATTATCAGTTGCCTCTCCAAAGAGGGACCTCAGGCGGCCAACATAGTGAATGCCATTGTACAGTCTGCAGAAGAAAGCATCCGGTCGCTTACCCGCGCGCGATACAACCAGATTATTCAACAACTGGATACGGCTGTTGCCAATCTCAGGGTGCAATACAGTGTATTGGAAAAACAACCTGCCACCACCGAAGCGGATCAAAGAATGGCAGATACGGAAAGAACCATCATCCTGTCGCAACTGGAACAGTACAAAAAGATCAGTGCAGAATACAAACTGGCCTTTAAAGCCATTCCTGCCTATATCCAGTTGCTGGAACCAGGCACAATACCTCTCGAAGCCAACTGGCCCAACAAACCACTGGTTGTTGCAATAGCTGCGCTGGCCGGACTGGTGTTCAGTGCGCTGCTGGCACTTCTCTACAATCGCAGTAAGGCGCTCTGATGCATACTGTAATTCAACGATATCAGGTACAGGCGATCCTTGCAGGCCTGTTGTTTTTTACATTTGGCGCCCTCAGCATTCTGCAACAGGAAGTATGGTGGATGGCGATTCCCTTTGCATGGGTACTCTTCCCCTTAACCGGCAACTATATTGTTCAACAAACAGGATCTTTATACTGGCTGATGCTGGTGATGCTGCCCCTGTCTGCCGAAATAAATATAACAGATACCCTGGGCATGGATTTCCCGGATGAATTGCTGCTGCTGGCGATTACGGCTGCTGCGGTTGCAAAGATGATCCATCAACCACTGCTTTTCTATCCCGTTTTCCGCGCTCCGCTGCTGCTGTTCATTTTGATTCACCTGCTATGGATTGCATTCAGCACAGGCCTTTCCACCGAGCCATTGCTGTCGACCAAATTCCTGCTGGCTAAAACCTGGTACATCATTCCATTGGTCCTGGTAACACCCCTCCTGCTGCGCAATATGCAGCACTATGGCAGGCTGGCATTTTGCTTATTGATCCCGATGTTGCTGGTAATTGTTCAGACACTGGTTCGTCATGGATTATATGGTTTTGAATTTGCAGCCATCAACAAAACAGTGGGCCCGTTCTTCAGAAATCACGTAAATTATTCAGCCATGCTGGTTTGCCTGCTACCCGCAGGATGGGCAGCCTGGCATTTCACCAAAGCAACTGCTTACAGAAAATGGATTGCTGTTGCCCTGGGTATTGCATTGGCAGGCCTCGCTACAGCCTATTCCAGGGGTGCCTGGCTGGCATTGCTGACCGTGCCGGTTGCTGTGTGGATCTTTCAAAAAAAACGGATGGGATCGTTCCTCATCGCAACACTTGCAGCAACAAGCCTGTTACTGGCAGTGTTCATCAATAACAACCATTACCTGCGTTTTGCGCCGGACCACGACCACACCATTTTCCATACTAATTTCAGGGAACACCTGGGCGCTACGATTGCCTTCAAAGATGTTTCCAATGCAGAGCGGTTTCATCGTTGGGTGGCCGGAATCCGAATGGTGACCGAACGCCCGCTGACCGGTTTTGGTCCCAATAGCTTTTACAATCAATATCGTCCTTATACGGTTTCGGCCTTCAAAACCTGGGTAAGCAATAATCCGGAGCACTCTACTGTACACAATTATTTCCTGCTAACAGCCATTGAACAAGGCATTCCGGGACTGGCCATTTTATGCATGCTGTGGGCTGCCTTATTACTGGCGGCGCAACATTTATATCATGCTTTTCAGAGTGTGTTTTATCGCAGCATTGCATTGATCACAGGGGTGGTACTCTGCATGATTACCGTAATCAATTTCACCAGCGACATGATTGAAACCGACAAGATCGGGGGATTGTTCTGGCTCAGTGCAGGCGTATTGATCAGCCTTCAATTAAGGTTAAAAGAAGAACAATCCACACTGGCAGCCTAGTTACGCACGCTCATAGCGTCTCTCAGCCCGTTACCCAATAAATTAAAAGCCAGTACCAGCAACATGATGGCTATACCCGGCGCCAGTGCCAGCATGGGATTATGCGTGATGATGAAATTGTAATTCTCTTTAATCATCAGCCCCCAGCTTGGTTGCGGGGGCTGTACACCAACGCCCAAAAAGCTCAGGCCAGCTTCTATCACAATGGCCGATGCAAAATTGCTGGCGGCGATCACCATTACCGGCCCCAGTATATTGGGCAGAATATGTTTTACAATCGTTCGTACATGCGAATAACCCAGCGCCCTGGTAGCTTCAATGTATTCCAGTTCGCGTACAGCAAGCACCTGCCCCCTGACCAACCTGGCAACATTCACCCACATGGTTAACCCCACTGCAATGAACACCTGCCAGAAGCCCTTACCCAACGCAAGGGTAATGGCAAAAACCAACAGCAGCGTGGGTATACTCCAGATGACATTAATGAACCACATGATCACATCATCTACCCGGCCCCTGAAATAACCCGCAAGCGAACCCAGCAATATTCCGATAGTGAGCGAGATTAAAACAGCAATCAACCCCACACTCAAACTTACCCGCACACCAATGATCAGCCTGCTGGCAATATCTCTTCCAAACTTGTCTGTTCCAATGGAGTAAGTAACCTGCCGGACAGGAGGGTCGGATAATAATCGAAGCGGCATTTCCCCATTTTCGGTAATGCCGTCATCAATAAATTTCTGAAAATAAATACGGTCTCCTTTAATCCGGTAGCCGGTAACCGGTATATAATCAAACCGATCCTCACTGCCCTCCATCAACTGCGTAAACCATCCTGGCACATGAATTGCTCTTGTTTTTTTCACCTGTAATAATCCAATGGTAAATCCCGGTTTTTTACTTCCGATCTCGGGGATCATCCGGTTGGCATTGGGAGATCCGTCTGGCGCTGCAATATAGGCAAAGAGTGCAAGCAGCATACTCAAAGCAATGAGTATCATACCAAGGAAAGCACCCTTATTTCGGATCAGCTTATTGAAAAACCGTGTATCGTTTTTTTGTACCGACAATTTAATCTTTTATTAATGTGCATACTTACCGATAGAAGGTTTGTATTCACCGATGAAAAATAAACAGTTTAAACGAATGTTGAAAATTCCAGTCCAATTCTCAAACCATCATTATATGAAATCAACTATTCGTCTTTTGTTATCCTTTATGATGCTGATTCCTTTGTTGATTTATGCTTTCTTTCCGGAGAACAGTGCACCATCTACCGAACAGGAAAATCTTTTATAATTCAACGCACAGATCTGCCTTTCCACTGGTAGCTTCCAAATTTACCCAACCAGCCGGCTACCACTGTATAAACAATATGGAAGGGTTGCATGAACGGAAAAAAGAACAGTGATTTCCGCTGATGGAAAAACCCTGCTACCGGCCACATAAACAACAATTCCACTACAGTCTTTGCTCCCAGCAAATAAATCATCCAGGGATACAATCCCTGAAACAACATCCCCAGTAACAGTCCGGCCAGCAACAATGCGTTCACGCAATATACCAGGAACAAAACCCAAAAAATATTTTTCTCCGAATAACTATCCGCTTTACTCGCCCAGCGGATGCGCTGATTCAGGAAACTAACCCAGTCTGGCATTGGCGCTGTTTGCACAATGGCATCCGGAGAGAACAGAAAACCCAGCTTCCCCGGATATTGTTGTTTGATCTTATACATGAGTAACATATCGTCTCCGCTGGCAATATGATCAATTCCTCTAAAACCATCTACCGTTTCAAAAGCGGCTTTGCTGTAAGCGAGATTAGCGCCATTGCACATACTGTGGTATCCTGCGGCAACTGCAGAAGCTGTAATGCCCTGCAGGCTCATAAAATCCAGTACCTGGAACAATCCCAGCCAGCTTTTAGTAAGGGTAAACATAACCGGCGCTGCAACAAACACAGGTTGTTTCGCCTGAATATACTGATCGAGCAATGACAACCATTGGGGGGGAACAGTACAATCCGCATCCGTGGTAACAATCCAGTTGCCATTACTTTCCGCAACGGCTATTTCGATGGCTCTTTTCTTGTACGCATTCAGGGTACCATTCAGGTGGTCTGCCAGATTGATCAGCTTTAATGAAGGAAACTGCTCCCTCCGTTGCAGCACAATATCAGGCGTTCCATCGGTAGAATGGTCATTCACCACAATTACCTCCAGCATATCCGGCGGGTAAGCCAGTTGCTGGATACTATTCAGGCAATGAACAATGGAGGAGGCTTCATTCCTTGCAGGAATGATGATGGTGAATCTTGTTTGGGGACTCAAAGCCGTTGAGGGTCGGTATATTTTTAGCCGCAGGAACCAATAACGGTAAATCCCGATCAACAGGCAATAAGCAGTTACTCCCAATATGGTTAATGATAAAAAGATTGCGATCATCTACAACAAAGAAAACCATTATCACGATACAAAAAACGAAGCAATGATTTTAGCATATTTTTCCTGCAGCAACTGGTGGCCTGCTTCAATCTCATTTACCTGTATCAAGTGCTCCATCTTACGACTGAACTGGTGCCCCCGTTTGGAAACGATGATTCGATCGTGCTTTCCGAAAATCAGCCGTACCGGCACTTTATGGCGGCCGATCAATGGCTTCACTTTCCGGAGATCAGGTCTGAACCGGCGGGTGGTGGTCCAGATTTTATACAATTCTTTTCGGGTTACCGCATCGTCCAGGTAATAATGGACAAATTTGCTGATACTCCGGTTGAGCAGGTTGAACCGCTCCGCTGCTCCAAGCAGGCTGAACAACAAACCGGGATGGTGCATGGCATGTTTAAAGATCCGGTTGCCCAGTTTGGTCTGGGTGGTAAACCACTGCCATTTATTTTTATGCAATCCATCCGGCGCTACCAGCACCATACGGCTGACCTGTTCCGGCATCAGTTCAAATACTTTTAAAGCCATCCTTCCACCCATACTGTATCCGAATAAAATCACGGGTTCCCCCGAGCCGCCCATTATTTGCCGCATCAGGTCTACCAGTTCCTCCGGTTGAAAAAGCAGTTCCCCCTGCCAGTCGGTTTGCCCGTGAAAAGGAGCATCCATGGCCACCAGGGTAAATTCACTGCCCAGATAGGGTTCAAAAATGGCAAAACGCTCCGCCAGTTCCCCATAACCATGGAAACAAAATATCCAGCGGGGGCCTGTTCCATAACGCTTGTAATGAAATCTGGAAGGGCCGAATGGTATAAACTGGCTGCTCATGGGCGATCAGGCTAAATTTTACCAATTTATTCTTGGTAGTATCAAAGAAACGAACTTATTTTGAAATTAGTTGCATAACTAACTATATGTCAAACAACCAAATTAAGCGGGGAGAATTTAAAAGAGGGGAATTATACAGCGTTATCAACGGAATGGCGTCTACCGCAGTAGCAAGAAGGCTGCAAAAGAATTTTAGAAATGCAGGGCTGGAAATTACGATTGAGCAATGGAGTGTATTGTACCATTTATGGAAAGAAGATAAACTGAGTCAGCAGGAACTCTGTAACAGAACCTTTCGCGATAAACCGAGCATTACCCGGCTGATCGATAACCTGGAGAAGCAGAAACTGGTTAAAAGAATCGCCTCTCCTACCGACAGAAGAATCAACCTGGTGCAACTGACCGATGCGGCTTATGCTTTACAGGATATCACCATCGACCTGGCCAACCAGACCATGAGTGAGGCGCTGGTAGGGGTAGACAAGCAGGAGATTGAAATTGTAAAATCCGTTTTTCAGCGGGTGTATGATAACCTTACGGGAGGTGTTCCGGATATCATAGACAAATAGCTGTTAACAGGTATAAGGACTTTTAAATAATAAACATTTAAACTAACGACAATGGAAGCCACCAACAAAGCAAAAGCCCTTCAGGGCGGCGAGTGGATTATCAAAGAAAGCAACCCGTATGAAACCTTCATTCCGGAAGATTTCAACGAAGAACAGTCCATGGTAATGGATATGTGCGAGCAGTTTCTGCAAACAGAGATCCTTCCTATTGTGGAAAGGATCGATAAGCAGGAGCCTGGCCTCGTTCCATCTTTGATGGAAAAAGCAGGAGAGCAGGGATTATTGTCTACCTCTTTCCCGGAAGCCTACGGCGGGCTGGGTAAGGATTTTATCACTTCCACCATTGTCAACGAAGGACTCGGGGGTGGTCATTCTTTTTCTGTCGCCATAGCAGCGCATACCGGTATCGGTTCCCTCCCCATTCTCTATTTTGGTACAGAGGCACAAAAACAAAAATACATTCCCAAACTGGCCAGTGGCGAATGGAAAGGCGCTTATGGTTTAACGGAGCCCAACAGCGGGAGTGATGCGCTGGGTGCAAAAACCGTAGCCAAACTCAGCGACGATGGAAAATACTATATCCTGAACGGACAGAAATGCTGGATCACCAATGGTGGTTTTGCGGATGTATACACCGTATTCGCCAAGATTGACGGAGACAAATTCACCGGCTTCATTGTGGAACGCGGCACAGAGGGATTTACACAAGGACCCGAAGAACACAAGATGGGCATCAAGGGATCTTCTACTGTTCAACTGTATTTCCAGGACTGCAAGGTTCCTGTAGAAAATGTACTGGGTGAAATCGGCAAGGGACATATCATAGCCTTTAATATCCTGAACATCGGTCGCCTGAAATTATGTGCTGCCACTTTGGGCGGTGCTAAAAAAGCAACTGATATTTCTGTTAAATATGCCATTACCAGGGAGCAGTTCAAATTATCCATCGCCAAATTTGGCGCCATCAAACATAAAATGGCTGAGATGGCCATTCGTTTATGGGTTTGTGAGAGTGCACTTTACCGGACTGCTAAATGGATCGACGATAAGGAACATGAACTGGCAGCGGGTGGCAAATCCTTCGCAGAAGCGCTGCTGGGCGCTGCAGAAGAGTACGCCATTGAGTGTGCCATTCTGAAAGTATTCGGTAGCGAGGCGCTTGATTTTGTGGTGGACGAAGGTGTGCAGATTCATGGTGGTAACGGATTCAGCGATGAGTACATCATTTCCAAAGCTTACCGCGACAGCCGTATTAACCGGATTTACGAAGGTACCAACGAAATCAACCGTTTACTGACGGTAGACATGGTACTGAAGCGTGCCATGAAAGGCAAACTGGATCTGATGGGGCCTGCCATGACTGTTCAGAAAGAACTGATGAGCATTCCTGATTTCGGTAGCGATGACGATGGCCCTTTTGCCAAAGAGCTGAAGGCAGTTGCCAATTTTAAGAAAGCCATCCTGATGGTTGCAGGTGCAGCAGTACAAAAATTGATGATGCAGCTCGACAAAGAACAGGAAATACTGATGAATATTGCAGATATGTCTATTGAGTTATTCCATGTGGAAAGTGCATTGCTCCGTGTAATGAAACTGACCAGGGATAAAGGAGAAGCTGCAACAACATTGTATGCCGATATGATGAGGACCTACCTGTACGATGCAGCAGACCGCATCAACAAAGCCGGCAAAGATGCGTTGAACGCATTTGCAGACGGTGATGAACTGCGCATGATGCATATTGGCCTGAAGCGTTTCACCAAAGTGGAACCTTACAACACCAAAGATGCCCGCAGAAGGATTGCAGATCGCCTGGTAGCAGACAACGGATACAAACTGTAATCCGGTTCAATTAATAATTCAAAGCGCCTGCATTGCGGGCGCTTTTTTTATGGTATATGCGGTCGTTTTTTTACCTTCAACAGATGAAACAGATCCCCATTTTACTGGTAGTAATGATCACCTTAAGCGCTGCCGCACAAACCGGCTCTCCGGCAGTTCCCCTATACGGACGCACAACAGGTAAGCTGCCTGCCCTGGCATATGGCCAGGGCGAAGACAGGCTGGGGGGCGCCAAAATGGGGTATATAGACACCAATGTATTGCTGAAGATTGTTGATTCGGTGAAAGGAATGTACACGGTACAGTTGTCCAAATGGCATACTGCATACCTCGATAAATCATTTGTAAAGGCAGATTCCGCCTCCCCTGTTAAAAAGCCGTTCTACCTCACCGGATCATTCGTAGCCAAGGGCGATTCCCTGTTCGATTATGTGAATATGAACCTGGAAGAGAAACTGCCTTACAAAACCTGGATGGAAACGACCCCTTCAAAGATCATGATTGACGTATATGGCGTACAAAGCAATACCAACTGGGTTACCCAGCTCAGTAGCCTGAAGGAAGTAAAAAATGTGTATTACAACCAGGTGGAAGATGACGTGGTACGCGTTACTGTTGAACTGAAACACCAGCAGCACTGGGGATACAGCATCGGCTACAAAGGAAGTATGTTGCAATTGCGCGTGAAACGCCAGCCCGCCGTACCGGACATCCGAAAGCTCACCGTTGCTATTGATGCAGGGCATGGAGGAACCAATGCCGGTGCAACCGGGCCGGTACTCAACACTTCTGAAAAAGAATACACCCTGCGTTTTGCCAAAGCCCTGGAAAAATCGCTGAAAAAATTAAAAGTGAAGAAAGTCATCATGACCCGGACCAGTGATACCAGCTTCGACAATAAAGACCGGATCCTCTGGCTGCAGGAGCAAAATCCCGATCTCCTGATTTCCCTCCACCTGAACTCCAGCGCCAATCCGGCCATTAAGGGCGTCAGTACCTATTACAAGCATATTGGCTTCAGGCCCCTCACCCAGTCAGTTCTCAAACGAATGTTGGAACTGAAACTGGAAGAATTTGGCAACATCGGGCATTTCAATTTTGCCTTGAACTCCCCCACGGAATTTCCGAACTGTTTAGTGGAGATTGCCTTTGTGAGTAATGAGGCCGATGAAAAAAGAATTGTAAAGCCCCTGTTTCATACACAGGTGGCCTCCAAAGTTCAATTGGGTATTATTGACTGGCTGAATGCGATTAAACTGGCCCGTTAATGTAAGCTTACGACCAACATATTTTCGGAAAACCGGACTTTTAAACAAAGCATATTCGGACGTTTAAACAAAGCCATTAAGAAGCAGGCTGTCTAGTTTTGTCTCATCAAAAAACAATTAAAATTTATACAGATGAGACAAAACAATAATCAGGGAGCGTTGCAGCAACCAATAGGCTCAGGCTTTAACGCAACATCAACCGCCAATGATGTAATCAAGGGCATTGACCTTACAGGAAAGATTGCAATCGTAACAGGCGGCAACACAGGCATCGGTCTGGAAACCACTAAAACGCTTGCAGCAGCAGGAGCAACAGTAATAGTCGCTGCAAGAGATATTGAAAAAGCAAAGAGAAATCTGGAAGGAATTGCCAATGTAGAATTGGAAACAATGGACCTGATAGATCCCGGTTCAATTGATGCTTTTGCAGAAAAATTCTTAGCGTCGGGCAGGCCGCTTCATTTGCTCATCAACAATGCGGGCATTATGTGGGTTCCCTTACGCAGAAACAGCCGTGGCATTGAATCACAGTTAGCCACTAATTATTTGGCACAGTTTCAGCTCACGGCGAGGCTATGGACTGCACTCAAAGAAGCCAATGGCGCCAGGGTAATTAATGTATCTTCTCAGGGACATCAATTCGGGGATTTCCATTTTGAAGACCCCAATTTTTTACACCGGGAATATGAAACGCTGCAGGCTTATGGACAATCAAAAACCGCCTGCAATTTATTTGCCCTCCAGTTAGACCATGGTGGCAAAGCATTTAATGTGAGGGCTTATTCATTGCACCCGGGTGCTATCAATGGAACTGAATTAGCCCGGGAGGCATCGTTGGAATTGTTTCTGCAAATGGGTTTCTGTGATGCGGATGGCAATATTTTACCAGAGGTAGCAGCATCGTTAAAAACGATCCCGCAAGGCGCTGCCACCACCGTTTGGTGCGCTACCAGCCCGATGCTCAATCATATAGGAGGCGTGTATTGTGAAGATGCAGACATTGCCGGATTGGCGCCTGATTCATCTACCTCAAAAGGAGTAAGGCTGTATTCATTGGACGAAACCAACGCCAAACGATTGTGGACGTTAAGCGAAGAAATGACAGGCATCCCGTTTGAGCTTCATTGATTTGTTTTTATATAATGCTATTTTTGTAACAGCAATAACCAGGTGGTATGGAATATAAAGCAAAGTATATAACAGACGATATTAAACTTTCCTGTTATGAGGACAAATTTTTCAAATCGGACGTAATGTTCGAGCACCATATGCTGATTTGGTTCATTTCGGGTGAAACAAAAATTGTTCAGGCTGATGCTACTTATTTTTTTAAGAAAGGGGACATTTTTTTAATCCCGAGAAATCAACTGGCAACGATTATAAATTATCCTAAAAACGGTCAGCCGCATAAAACGGTAGTGATGCACTTATCCACAACGAGGCTGAGGGATTTTTACAAAAACCTGCATGTGAAACCAACAGCTTTGGAATCACCGGTAATAAATTGTTTCAACAATCATCCTTTACTGGAAAGCTGCCTGTCTTCTTTAATCCCCTATTTTGAAATGAAAGAACTTCCCGAAGATCTTGCTACACTAAAAATCACTGAGGCAATCAGTATTCTCAGAACGATTGACAAAGAAATAGATAATGTGTTAGCCAACTTCGAAGAGCCCGGGAAAATTGATTTAGCCAGCTATATGGAAAAGAACTTCATGTTCAATTTGCCTTTGGAAAAGTTTGGCTATCTGACAGGTCGCAGCCTGACGACTTTTAAACGGGATTTTAGCAAAGCCTTCAACACAACACCACAAAGGTGGCTTACAAAAAAACGGTTGGAATTAGCACACTACCAATTCATTGAAAAGAAAAAGAAACCAATTGATGTTTGCTATGAAGTCGGTTTTGAAAACCTGTCGCACTTTTCCTATGCCTTTAAAAAGCAATTTGGCTACACACCAACAGCGCTCACAGAACAAAAAGCAGGCCATTGAGAAAGTAGTGCCATAATTTGGCAGTACCCGAAACTAACGCCTGATTTCTACCCTTGTACCCACAGGCAGGAGGTTGAAAAGCTCCTGGATATACATATTCTTGGTGCTGATGCAACCCTCCGTCCAGTTCCGGTATTGGTCGATGGCATAGTCTTCGTGCGGCCATGTGCCGTGGATGCCAATCTCGCCACCTATCCTGGCGCTGGCGGGGATCAATCCTGCAGCTTTTCGCTGATTGAATTTTTCAATACTCTCCTGGTTAGGGTAATCAATCATCATAAAGCGGGTCCATTTCTGGTGCTTTCTTTTTCCGGCAATATGAAAAATGCCTTCAGGGGTTTTACGGTCGCCCTGCATCATTTTATCTCCCAGGTCCGTACTGCCAAAAACAACAGGATAGGTAGCCATCCATTCTCCTGTGGAATCGTACACTTTTAACGCATACTCGCTCTTGATCACATACACAGAGTAAGTGTCTTTATCAGCCGTAAGGGGATTGATGGTTTTGTGCTTTCTGAACGATGTGGTAATCATTACCCCACCCAACAAAACAATCCAGTAAGCCAGGGTTTTCATGAAAGTTTTTCTTTATAAACGGAAAGTAGCAAAAATCATTGTAGTTGGCCTGTTAATTATGGGTCCGTTAACAGGTATAATAGAAACGCTCCCTGAAAAGGGAGCGACTATTAACATGAGAAAAAAGAGACTGCTTAGTTACCAGCGGCTAAACCGGATTCCGACTGTATAAGGGAACTGTTCTACGCGGGTAATATCTTTCTGAAATTTATTCAGGCTGTAAGAACCATACAAACGCACAGGACCGATGCCCATTTCCCCGATGGCTGCAAATCTCCATGGCTCCAGGTTAAAGTCTCCATTGATTTTTTGCTTGCCACGCTCTGCACTTACCTGCTTGTTGCGGCTGCTTAGTAAGTATCCCGCGCTTACGCCCGCACTAAAGCTGAACCCCTTGCGGCTATTGGGTGTAGTATTCACATTCACCATAAAAGGAACGGTAAGGTACCCGGCATAGAGTTTGTTTTTGCTGAAACCAATAGAATCGTTGTAAACATATGGCTGAGGGTCTTTGCGGTAACTCAGGCGGGTATCATACCTGAAGTTGTACATTTCCAGTCCCAGGCCATATTTCAGGTTCAGTACATGCTTGCTTACATTCAGTTTCTGCATGAAGAACCAAAGGTTTACATTGGTAGATTTTCCGGTAATCAGGCGATAGCTGTCTGCATTCACCGGGCCATCTGCGGGCCTGAGCGTTCTGAAATAACTACCGGCCTGCGCATACCCATAATCGGTATTATCGCGCATATTGGCAAATCCCAGATCCAGTATCCACCAGTTGGTGCTGATATTTTTATTCCTTGCCGGGCGGCGTTCTATTCTCAGCAGCATGTCCAGGTCGAGGTTCTTATTCTTCTTTTTGTAACTGGTTTCATCATCCGTTCCGCCTTTGCTTTTTTTGATGATGATGAAATTGCCCACTTTAACCGTATCTGTTTTGCTTTCAGTACTATCGGTTTGCGCAAAAGTTGTTCCTGCAGCAAACAAGCATGCTGCCATTGTCAGAATTCTTTTCATAAAATTGCTTTACTTATTTGTGTCGATTTTATCGTCTTCCTGTCTGGATTTTGAACGGAATATGGTACCCGCTTTTCTAAGGAACCCCCGGAGTTTATCCCTGTTGATTTCCATAGTACCCACATAAAGACTTTTACTGTTATCATCTGTATCCAATTCTTTATATACGGTTGGTTTGATCAGGTCTGCACGATCATTGTCTGCCTCCTGTACCTGGTTAAACATATTTTGTTTTTCTTCACCATCACTCAACGCAGCCGTATTGGTTTCAGCTTGCAGATTTGCCGCATTTACGGTTTCGATGCGCTCCGCTGCCTGATTTGCAGGAAGGGTCATTTCACCGGAAGCCGCCATCAACCGGCTGTTATCCGGAACCGGCTCCGTAACTGCATCACTTTTTTCAACTGCTGGAATTACTATTGTATTTCTTTTGATCTCCTGTTGCAGGATCACTACTTCAGGAGATTGCTCAACGGTTCCATTGTTCAGCGACACGCTGCTATTGTTGTTTACAGCAGATGGTTTACCGGCAGGCATTACAGGCGCATTGGCAGCCAGCGGCGCAGAGGTCTTTTGCACTGCATCCTCTGGAACAAGCATCCACACAGAGAATGCGAGACCTGTTAATACTGCTGCAATGGCGACCCTCCGCCACATCATGAAAACAACCGGTCTTTCTTTCTGTTCTTTCCGGTATAAAACCGATTTATCGGGAAATGCTATCTTCTCCAGGGGAAGTTTGGCTTGCTGAAACAATAAGAACCCGGGTTGCAACTGAGGGTGCTGTAAAACAAAGAGCTCTGTTTGCTGTTGCGCTGCGGAACTTAACTCCCCATCTACATACAGCATAAAATATTCGGTATAGTTGTTCAGGGAAATTCCGGCGGATTCCTGTTTCAGCAGACTGGCCTTATCGGGGAAAATCAGCTGTTCATCTGCCGGCAGTTTGGCATCCTGCAATAAAGCCAGTTCTTCGGCGAGATCCGGATTCTCCGCTACAAAAAGCGCTACAGCTTCCTGTTGGGCTACAGACAGTTCCCCGTCTACCCAGAGCAGAAAATATGTTTCGTAATTATGACGGTTTATTTCCATGTTGTTATTGTACGTTTTCGGGGCTTACCAGGTAATTCTTCAATATCACTCTTGCCCTGTGCAGGTATACTTTTACCTGGCTTTCATTCAGTTCCATGATTTTTCCAATCTCTTCGTAACTATACCCTTCATAATCTTTCAGCATCACCAGGCTTCTTTGAGTTTCATTCAGCCTGTTCAGCGCTTCCATCAGGACTCTACGCATATTTCCATGCTGCTGGTACTGTATCCTTCCATCTTCCGGAAATTCCTCTTTCAACTGAATCCGCTTGTTTTTCCGGATATGATCGATCATCTGGTTATACGCCACCGTAAACAGGTAAGATTTTGACTTAGCTGTTTCCACTGAATCCCTGTTTCTCCATAACTTCTCGAAGGCGGTTTGTACAATATCCCGTGCATCCTCTTCATGCCGCAGATTCTTTACGATAAAACGGTAAAGATTATCGGCATATTCATTTACACAATGATTGTACTCGCGTTCGGTCATAAACAGTTTCTACAGGTCTCCTTAATTGTTTTGTATACTATTGGTACGAACCAACGGCTGATATGTTACAAAACTTGCAAAAAAAGTTGATTTTACTAGTAGCCGGCTACTTTGATCAGGTACAACAGGGATGCCACCACCACTATAAATACGACCAGGGAACCGTAGAAATAGATCCCCCCCCTTCTGGAAACAGCCATCTGGCGTACTTCCTCCATTTGGGAAAATTCCTGGATAATGCTTAAAAAAGTCTGTTTCCCACCAAAAACAGCGAAACTGATGAGGTAAACAAAAGCCAGTAATATGATGATCCCTACCCTTCCGGCCAGTTCCCAGTAATGTAATTCGAACAATAAGTCGTAGATGTCGTTTCTCCGGTTATTGACCAGGAAATACATGATATAGATCCCCGCAATGCTCAGCACATTAGCAATCCATGCAATGCCGATCATATGCACACCATTGGTCTTTACCTGGATGGCTCTTTTCTGCGCCCGGAGCACAGAATAATCATGGCATATGACTGCTTTAAATATGTTCATCCGTTACCTAATAAGTAATCATTTGTTCCTGAATAGCTTCCGGGATAGGCCTCCATTCGTACTGCTGGTTCCTCAACTGAGGTTCAAAACCGGCTTCCCGGATGGCTTCCTGCATAGTCCTGTACGTAAACCTGTGCGGGGCGCCGGCGGCACTCACCACATTTTCCTCAATCATGATGCTTCCAAAGTCGTTGGCACCGGCATGCAGGCAGATTTGGGCGGTTTGCTTACCCACTGTTAACCAGCTTGCCTGAATATTCTTGATATTCGGCAGCATAATCCGGCTGATCGCAATCATACGGATATATTCATCCGGGGTAGTCAGGTTATGAACGCCCCTGATCCTTGTAAGCAGGGTATCTACATCCTGGAAAGTCCATGGGATAAAAGCCAGGAAACCTTTTGCCTGCTCAGGCTTCATTGCCTGCACTTCCCTGATTCTAACCAGGTGTATAAATCGTTCCTCCAGTGTTTCCACATGGCCAAACATCATGGTAGCGCTGGTAGTAATATCCAGCTTATGGGCTTCGTGCATTACAGCCAGCCACTCATCAGCGCCGCATTTGCCTTTGGAAATCAGCCTGCGGACCCTGTCTACGAGAATTTCCGCACCTGCGCCGGGCAATGAATCCAGTCCGGATTCTTTCAGCGCCTTCAGTACATCGTGGTGGCTCATATTTCCCAGCTTGGCAATATGGGCTACTTCGGGTGGTCCGAGTGCATGCAGCTTAATAGTGGGGTATTCCTGCTTCAGCTGCCGGAATATATTGGTATAGAAGTCCAGCCCCAGTTCAGGATGATGTCCGCCCTGTAACAGCAACTGGTCTCCACCGTATTTGATGGTTTCTTCAATTTTGGTTCTATACGCCGGCATTTCAGTGATATACGCTTCCGCGTGTCCGGGGATCCGGTAGAAATTACAAAACTTACAATTGGCTATACACACGTTGGTCGTGTTCACATTCCGGTCTATCTGCCAGGTTACCTTACCATGAGGCACCTGAATTTTCCGGAGCTCATCTGCGATATGCATCAAATCGGCCAATGGTGCGTGTTCAAATAAAAACATTCCCTCTTCCTTTGTTAAAAATTCAAAGGCAAGGGCTTTTTGGTATAGATCTGCTAATTGCATAATAATTGTATAAGCGGTACAAAGGTAATGTTGTTCGGCCTGAACTCATGCATCCTTCTCCTATTTTGCCCTGTATATTTGCAGACCCGGTTATTCTTTCTTAAATTTCGTATATGCTGCGCCGTTTGCTCCTGGCTATTGGCCTATTTTCAGGCTTTACCGGATTTTCCCAGGAGGAATTTATTGCCCCGGAATGCCGGCTGATCACGCGCATCCCGTTTTACCAACTGTCGGGGGGAATTATCATTGTAAAAGCGCAACTGGATCAGTTCCCCGACTCCCTGAACTTTGTATTCGACACCGGCAGCGGGGGTATTTCCCTCGATTCTGCCACTACCGCCGGGCTAAACCTCTCCCTGTCTAAAAGCGAAAAAACCATCCGGGGGATCGCGGGGATCAAGAATGTGGAATTTGCTGAGAATCACCGGCTCAATTTTGTTGGCCTCAGTTCGGAGAACCTCGATTTTCATATCAACGATTATGAACTCCTGACCAGTGTTTACGGGGTCAAGATTGACGGCATCATCGGATACAGTTTCATCCGCAGATATGTGATCAGGATCGATTATGACGTAAATATGCTGGAAATATATACGCCGGGTACTTTCAGGTATCCAAGGGGAGGCTACCTCCTACGCCCGGGTTTTACCACTTTACCCAGACAACTGACCATGCTCGAGGACAGCCGGAAGGTAAACACGAGGCTCATCTTTGATACGGGAGCCGGGCTCTGCTTCCTGCTTTCCAGGGATTTTACAGAAGACAGCAGCTTGTTCAAAATCAAAAAGAAATTTTACCCTACCCAGGCAGAAGGGCTGGGGGGCAAAAAACAGATGGAACTTACCGTGATAAAATCGGTTAAAATAGGTCCTTTCAGGTTCAGGAATGTACCCGTACATGTTTTTGACGACAACTATAATATCACATCGTACCCCACGCTGGGCGGCATTATGGGCAATGATCTGCTTAGAAGGTTCAACCTAATACTCAACTACCCCCAGCAGACCATCCATATTAAGCCGAATAAGCATTACAATGAGCTTTTCGATTACAGCTATACGGGGCTGGGTATTTACCTGATTGACGGTGAAATTAAAGTAATTGATATCATCAAAGATTCCCCCGGAGACAGGGCCGGGTTCAAAAACGGAGACATCATTTTTGCCGTGGAAAGCAATTTTTCCAAAAATATCCAGGCCTATAAAAACCTGTTCCAGAATGCCATCGGAAAAATAAAAGTAGTGATATTCCGCAACCAGGCGCCCATGGTCCTAACGCTGGATGTAAAAGATATCCGCAGATAGCAGGCTGCCGTTTTCACCATATATACTCTCAATGAACTATTTTGCGAGCTGATTTGTGAATATGATACTATACAACAGGTTTATTTTAGACAATGGTTTAACGGTTTTGGTGCACGAAGACAATGCCACCCCAATGGCAGTGGTGAATGTTCTATATGATGTGGGCGCCCGCGACGAGAACCCGGAGAAAACAGGATTCGCGCATTTATTCGAGCACCTGATGTTTGGAGGCAGTATCAACATACCGGATTACGATGAACCGCTTCAGCGGGCCGGTGGAGACAACAATGCTTATACAACCAACGACCTCACCAACTATTATTGCCAGCTTCCGGCACAGAATATTGAAACAGCCTTCTGGCTTGAAAGCGACCGGATGCTGAGCCTGGCATTCAGTGAAAAGAGCCTGGCGGTGCAGCGCAAAGTGGTCTGCGAAGAATTCAAGGAACATTATCTCAATAAACCTTACGGTGATATCTGGCACAAAATGCGTGAGCTGGCCTATAAGGTACACCCATATAAGTGGATGACGATTGGCCGGGAACTGAGTCATGTGGAAAATGCGCGGATCGATGATGTAAAGGCTTTTTTCTTTAAGCATTATCGCCCGGTAAATGCCATCCTGGTGGTAGCAGGCAATGTAAAAACAGACAACATCAAACGCCTTGCGGAAAAATGGTTCGGCCCAATTCCAATGGGAGAGAAATATATACGAAACCTGCCCCAGGAACCCGTTCAGCAGGAAGCGCGCAAACTGAGTGTTGAAGCAGCGGTGCCGCTGGATGCTTTTATCAAAACCTGGCATATGGATGCAAGGCTCGAAAAAGGGTACTATGTAGCCGATCTCATAACAGAGATCCTGGGTGGCGGTGGTTCTTCCCGGCTATACCAATCGCTGGTGAAAGAACAAAAACTGTTCTCCAACCTCGACTGTTATCATTTCGGGACCATGGATGCCGGCCTCATTACCATTGAGGGTAAGCTGGTAAAAGGCACCAGTATGGAACAGGCGGAAAGCGCTATTTCGGCAGAATTGGAGAAAATTCAGCAAACACCTATCGGAGAATCAGAGCTCATTAAAGTGAAGAACAAAACAGAAAGCGTCATCGCATTTGAAGATATGAGTGTAATGAGCAGGGCCAATAGCCTGGCGATGTACGAGTTAATGGGAGATGCCGCTTTAATGAATACGGAACTCAATAAATACCGGAACATTACTACAGAAGACATGACTTCATACAGTCAGCAGATTTTCCGTGAATCCAACAGCAATACAATATATTATCACGCCAGGTAACAGATCAAACAAAAGCAATGACCTTGAACAGAACAATTCCCCCAACTATAACAGATGCTGTAAGCTTTGATCTGCAGTTAAGAAAATGCGATCAGTATCAACTCGACAATGGTGTACCGGTTTACAGCCTGGATGCCGGCACACAGGAAGTACTGCTGGTTGAATGGGTCTTTTATGCAGGTAACTGGTATGAGCAGAAAAACATTGTAGCCGCCACCACCAATTTTATGCTGAAGAACGGCACCAATACAAAAAATGCTTTCAGCATCAACGAGCATTTTGAATTTTACGGCGCCTACCTGAACAGAAGCTGTTACAATGAAACGGCAACCATTACCCTGCACTGCCTCAGCAAACACATCAATGAGTTATTGCCGGTAGTAGCGGAGATTATCACGGAATCCATTTTTCCGGAAGAGGAGCTGAATACCTACCGCCAGAACCAGAAACAAAGGCTGGAAGTAAATCTGAAGAAATGTGATTTTATCGCCAACCGGCTGATTGATGAATATGTATACGGTATTCAGCATCCTTATGGGAAATACACTTCCACGCTGGATTACGATCACCTGAACAGGGAAGAGCTGGTTGCATTTTACCGGCAATTTTATACAGAGGGGAACTGTACCATTTTTACGGCAGGTAAAATTCCGGCAGGCCTGTCTCAGCAACTGAACCAGGTTTTCGGTAAACTGCCGCTGCAAAAGAAAACGATCCCTGCAATTCATCATCCGGTGTTGCCATCTGCGGAAAAAAAAATCAGGATCATCAATGATGCAGAAGGCGTTCAGGGAGCCATCCGTATGGCAAGACCCTTCCCCAACAGGCATCATCCCGACTATTCCAAAGTGCAGATTCTGAATAACCTGTTCGGTGGATTCTTTGGATCAAGGCTTATGAGCAATATCCGGGAAGACAAGGGATACACGTATGGCATTCACAGCTATATACAGAATCATATTCACGACAGCGCCTGGATGATCAGTACGGAGGCCGGAAGAGATGTTTGCGAAGCCACCATCGAAGAAGTGTACAAGGAAATGCAGATTCTCTGTAATGACCAGATTGACGAAGAGGAGTTGAGCCTGGTAAGGAATTACATGATTGGCTCGGTATTGGGCGAACTGGACGGACCATTCCAGTTGATTTCACGCTGGAAGAATTATGTGTTGAACGACGTGGATGAAAATTATTTTTACAACAGCGTGAATCAGATCAAAACGACCGGGGCGGAAGAGTTGCAGGAACTTGCGAAAAAGTACCTGAATCCGGATTCTTTTTACGAACTTGTAGTTATCTAAATCATTGCTATGGGACGCTTCTTTACAAAAACAATTGCGACTGCAGTTGCGGTGTTGATTGTTGCCTACCTGCTTTCGGGTGTTACCATCGATAATACAGTTACAGCCTTGCTGGTAGCTGTTGTGCTGGGGCTGTTGAACAATTTTGTAAAACCAATCCTGATCATACTGACCATCCCCTTTACTGTTTTTACCCTGGGACTATTCCTGTTGTTCATCAATGTATTCATCATACAACTGGTGGCTAAGATCGTACCTGGTTTTGCGGTAAACGGCTGGTGGACCGCTTTGTTTTTCAGTTTTCTCGTTTCACTGTTCACTTCCATCATTGAGTCTATCCTGGGAAAACCGGATGAACCCACCCTGCCTTAACGCTGCTTCACCAGGGAAAAGGTGTACAGCATTTCTGTAGCGATCTGCCCGGATCGCTCTTTGTAAACGGCTTCCTGCTGTGGTGTACCATCAGATAATTTAGGATCGCTATATGCAATCTTAAAACGCTCTTCAGCGCCAAATACAACCGGGCATGATTCATCTGCATGATCACAGGTTAAGATCGCACCATAATCTGCAGCCGGATTGGGTGCATCTGCATATTTTTTAGAGAATGCTTCAATGGAGGGTAACTGATCACCCAAATCCACCAGGTAATGCGGATTATTTTCATTTGCATTTCCGGTAATCCGGAACCCTGCGGCCTGCAAGGCCCGGACTGCATCGGGATTAAAAGCGGTGATCTCGGTTCCGCCGGAATAACAAACGACACCCTGCACATGGTAATAAGCAGCCGCAGCCTGCGCCCAGATTTGGGCAAAATGGCTCCTTCTCGAATTATGCGTGCAGATAAATGTCAGCAATATCGGTTGATGATTGTCCGATTTGCGCTTCATGTACTGGCTGAACCGGTGGAGCGCCTCTTTTCGCGCGGCAGCAATGGTATCAAAATGCTTTTCCGCTTCCTGCAGAAAAGCATGAATCTCTGGATAAAGAGCGGTCATAGATTATATTTTTTTCGAAACCAGAAAGCAAGATTTACCAACGCAATCAGTGCAGGCACTTCTACCAATGGGCCAATCACACCGGCAAATGCAGCGCCGCTGTTAATCCCAAATACCCCGATCGCCACTGCAATAGCCAGTTCAAAATTGTTGCCGGTTGCTGTAAAGGCAATGGCGGTATTCCTGGAATAATCAGCCCCCATTTTTTTCCCGATCAGGAAACTCACCAGGAACATAATGGCAAAATAAATCAGCAACGGAATAGCAATACGGATTACATCAACCGGGATCTGAACAATCAGCTGACCTTTCAGGCTGAACATAATTACAATGGTAAACAGCAGGGCAAGCAGCGTAATAGGCGATATAAAAGGAAGGTATTTTTGATTGAACCAGGCTTCCCCCTTCCACCGGATCAACAGGTAACGGCTGATCAGGCCCGCTGCAAAGGGAATGCCCAGGAAGATCCCGACTGTTTTGGCAATCTCTGCAATGGTGATATGTACCGCCAGTCCTTCCACGCCAAAATAGGGCGGTAACACGGTGATAAAGAGGTAGGCATAAAAACTATAGAAGAATACCTGAAAGATACTGTTGAGCGCCACCAACCCTGCTGCGTATTCCCTGTTCCCTTCTGCCAGCTCGTTCCATACAATCACCATGGCAATACACCTGGCCAGCCCAATCAGGATCAGGCCTGCCATGTACTCCGGATAATCCTTCAGAAAAATAATAGCCAACGCAAACATCAGCAAGGGGCCAATGATCCAGTTCAGCAGCAGGGACAGGCTCAGTACTTTGGTATCTTTGAATACTTCCCCGATTTTGCCATAGTTCACTTTGGCCAATGGCGGATACATCATCAGTATTAAACCAATGGCCAATGGTATATTGGTGGTACCGCTTGAAAGTGCATTCACCGAATCAGCAGCTGCGGGGAAAAAGTACCCGATGCCAATTCCCAGTAACATGGCGCCAAAAATCCAAAGCGTAAGATAGCGGTCCAGGAAAGATAGTTTTTTCCTTTCCGCAGCAGGATGGCAATGCTCCATAACAGTCAGTTCGTTTAGTGATAGTTTTAGCAACAGCCTCCTCCCGGCTTGCAACAAGTTTCAGCAACCGGCTTTTCTGCATAAACAGTGATACTGAAAATACCGGTTTCTCCTTTTTTGAAATCGGCCAGTTCATTTTCATTCAGATAATTCTTCAGAATATCATCCGGTATAACAATGGCTTTTTCTTTCTGAATCGTAATATGGTTAAATCCGTTGCTACTGATCAGCTCCAGGTAAACCTGTTTTTGTATGGCACCTGAAACACAGCCCGCATACATTTCGGCATCCTTCCGCAACGCTTCCGGAAGTTGACCTACCAGTACCACATCGGAAATACTAAAGTGGCCGCCCGGTTTCAATACCCGGAAAATTTCTTTGAATACACCGTCTTTATTCGGCACAAGGTTTAACACACAGTTACTTACAACAACATCAGCAACATTGGAGGCCAGTGGCATGTTCTCAATATCCCCTTCGCGGAACTGAACATTGGTGTACCCCAGTTTGGCAGCATTTTCTCTTGCTTTCTCCAACATGGCAGGCGTGAAATCAATACCAATTACTTTCCCGGTTTCTCCTGTTTCCGCTCTTGCAACAAAGCAATCATTACCGGCGCCGCTTCCCAGGTCTACTACCGTATCACCTGCTTTAATTTTAGCAAACTGCGTGGGCAGACCGCAACCCAAACCAAGGTCAGCATCGGAATTATATCCATGCAATTGGGTATAATCATCGCTCATAATATTATATACCTCGGTAGAACAACCGCCCGCGCCACAACAGGAAGATAAATTCTGCTGCAGGGGTTGCGCCGCAATAGCGGTATATTTTTCTTTAACGATGTCTTTTAATGCCTGTTCGTTTTTCATATAATTTGTTTTGTGAATCAGCAGCAGGAGGATGCCTGCTGGTCTTTCAGTTTATGGAATAAATGATTAAATGATTGATTGAATTTTTCGAAAGCCTTCCAGTTGATGCAATAACAACTCCTTGGGCCCTCAACAGTTCCTTTAATTAAACCCGCATCTTTGAGTTCTTTCAGGTGTTGCGAAACGGTTGATTGCGCCAGCGGCAACACTTCTACAATTTCGCCGCAAATACATTCATTCTTTTGTGCAAGTACTTTAAGAATAGCGATTCGTGCAGGGTGTGATAACGCCTTTGCAAAAGCCGCAAGCTCCTGTTCTGCTTTGATGAATTCTTCTAATTTGGGGCTGGCCATAACCTAATCGTTTTTTTACGATAAAGCAAAACTAAGCAGAATTTCTATTCATCGCATAAAAACGATAAAAGAATTTTTACAAAACTTTCCATCATTTGATATCACTTCCCCTGCTTTGGCGCCACTTCTACTATATATACAAATACGGCAAGCAGGCCTTTTGGAGCGCTTTCACCATTTAACCTTTTTTAAAACCGCTTATCCTATTTCGAAAAATCACTAAAAATATAACTTATTGAAAATCAGTTAATTAAATTAAACCAATATCTAAATTCTGCCTATTACCTAAAAATACTTGGTACTATGTGTTGCATAGTACTAGAAAAACCCCCATCTTTGTGTTGTCAATGAAACAAAACAAAAACCTTTAAAAATAAAAAGTCATGAAAACGCAAACAAACATTCTCGAAACTCCGGTAACTGTTAAAGTACAAAAGCCTGTATTTGGCCTGGCAGATTTCTGGAACCTGGAGCGTACCCGCAAGGTAAGAATGCCCAGAAGATTCCTGAACTAATCAGCATCCATCTATCACCCCATAAAACAATTATCATGGATATTCAAAATACACAGAGTCAGATGCGAAAGGGCGTATTGGAATTTTGTATCTTATCGATCATTCGCCAGGGGGAAGTTTACCCCAGTGACCTGGTCGATAGAATGAAAGCCGCCAATCTGCATATTCTGGAGGGTACGCTTTATCCCCTGCTTACCAGATTGAAAAATGCAGAACTGCTTACTTACCGTTGGGTGGAAAGTAACAGTGGACCGCCACGCAAATATTTCGTGATGACCGAAAAGGGACTTGCCTTTTACGGTGAACTCGAAAGAACCTGGAAAGAACTTGCTGATGCAGTTAAGGTGCTCACCCAACCAACCGCACCTCCAGAAACCGAAAACAACCAAAACCAACCTTAACCAAGATAAATAAACATACCATGAAAAAGGTAATTAACATAAACTTCCAGGGCCGGGTAATCCCCATTGAAGAAGCAGCTTACGATGTACTGAAGCAGTATGTGGAAAGCCTGCGCAAATTCTTTGCCAATGAAGAGGGAAGAGATGAAATCATCAATGATATTGAAGGTCGCATCGCTGAACTGTTTGGGGAACGCCTGAAGAAAGGGAGTACCTGCATCACCGGCGAAGATGTAAACGGCATCATCGACAGTATGGGTCGCCCTGAAGACTTTGAGGAAGAAGAAAACAATGTGAAGTCTCAGCTGGGTGGCGATAAAAGCAGCCAGGAAGGTACGCGCAGCAATTACGAAAACCAAAGCGCCCCCAATAAAGGCAGACTATACAGGGATGACAATGAAAAGATCCTCGGCGGTGTTTGTAGCGGTTTAGCTGCATACTTCCGCATTGATCCTACCATCATACGTTTGATCTTTGTACTCTTCATTTTCAGCGGCGGAGCTGGTTTCTTACTGTATATCCTGATGTGGATAATACTTCCTTCCCGTCCGCTGGACAACAATGTACCTTCTACCAAAAGACTCTACCGGAATCCGGAAGAAAAAGTGGTAGCCGGTGTTGCCAGCGGTATTGCTACCTACTTTAATATAGCGATCTGGATTCCGAGACTGATTTTTGCCATGCCCTTGGTAATCGGTATTATCTCTTCGCTGTTCAGAGGCGCATTCTGGTTCGACTTCGATTTCCCTGATTTTGTATTCAGTTCTTTCGGTGGCACCCTCTTTATTGTATATGCCGTTTTGTGGGCAGTTATTCCTGAAGCAAAAAGCGCATCAGAGAAACTGGAAATGCGCGGTGAAAAAGTAGACCTGCATACCATCAAGAATACCATCCAGGAAGACCTGGAAGGATTCAAATCCCGTGCAGAAAAATGGGGTGGTGAATTTTCTGAAAAAGCCAAAGAATTTGGTTCTGAGTTTGGAAGCACAGTTAGCCAGAAAGGGAAACAGTTTGGATCTGAAGCGGCCTATGCAACCAAAAGCGGAGGAAATAAACTCCTGAATGCAATCGGTATTCTGTTCAAAGCATTCTTCCTGTTCATCGCCGGAATCGTAGCATTCGCCTTGCTTATTGCATTAATTGCAGTGATGGTTGCCAGCGTTGGTGTATTTCCGCTGAAGGATTTCGTTCTGGAAGGTTTCTGGCAGAATTTCCTGGCCTGGTCTACCTTATTACTCTTCTTATTTGTACCTGTACTCGGCATTGTTATCTGGCTGATCAGAAGAATCATGGGAACTAAATCACACAACAAATACCTTGGATATACTTTTGGTGGTCTGTGGACGCTGGGTATCATAAGTGTAATTTTTCTGGTAGCCCTGATCTCCAAAAATTTTGATGCCCGTGCCATGGATAAGGAAACCATCAGCATCCGCCAGCCATCGAATAATAAATTAATGCTGAAAGTGGCCGACTCCAGGGTAAGAGTAGTAGGCAAATGGATGCATTTTGACGGAATCATCAGCCTGGATGAAGACAGCCTGATGCTGAATAATATTAATCTCCGCTTCACCAAAAGCCCCGATTCGCTCTATCATATCATCTATACCAAAATAAGCAATGGAAATGACGAAGAAACCGCGCTGAAGAATGTTGATGAAATTAAATACGGAATTGTGCAGGAAGACAGTATGATTTATCTGAACCGTGGTTTCAGCCTGAAAAAAGGAACCAAGTTCCGTAACCAGGGTGTAATCTTAAACATTCAGGTACCGATGGGCAAGAAAATCCAGATCGACCCGAATGTGAACAGAAGATTGAACTGGTTCAATATCAACAATGGCAGAAATGATTTTGACTGGGACGAAGACTGGTATTCCGGCGACCACAGAGGGCTCAGCTCTAATGTTGAATACATCATGACCCCCGGAGGACTGGAAAGAGCCAATAAAAAAGAATTGGACGAAGAAGAGAAATCTGATGCCGTTGAAGATTTCAAAAAAAGCAAGGAAGAGCTTCAAAAAGAATATGAGCGCAAGCAGAAAGAGGCGGAGGAACTGAAAAAGGAGCTCGACAAGCCGGTAGATACCAACCGCTATCGCTACCAAAAAGTGACCCTTGTTGAACCCAATACGGTTCAACCCAAAATAAAAGTAACCATCAAGGAGGCAGCTGAATTAATTGATTTCGGATCGGAGGTAAGCAGAATATCGCTACTGCAACTGATGTCTTAAAATAGGTTGGTACAGGTTGGAAAAAGAACCCTGTCCCTGGTTGGGATGGGGTTCTTCTTTTTTTTCTTACTTTGTGCCCCTAAATGATTGTAATGAAAAACACCGCTTTTACACAGAAACACATTGCACTTGGAGCAAAAATGGCAGAATTTGCAGGATACAATATGCCGATCAGTTATTCGGGTATTAATGATGAACATGCTACCGTAAGAAAAAATGCCGGTGTTTTTGATGTAAGCCATATGGGGGAGTTTATGCTGAAAGGTGAACATGCACTGGACCTGATTCAGCGCGTTACCAGCAATGATGCCTCAAAAATTGATAACGGCCAGGCTCAGTACAGTTGCCTACCCAATAACGAGGGGGGGATTGTAGACGACCTGATCGTTTACTGCATCGAAAAAAACAAAACCTACCTGCTGGTAGTGAATGCCTCCAATATTGAAAAAGACTGGAACTGGATTGCAGCGCATAATACCGGGGGCGTTGATATGGAGAATATCAGCGACAAAACCTGCCTGCTGGCCATCCAGGGGCCCAACGCCACCAAAATACTTCAGCCCCTGACCGATAAGGATATCATGAACCTGAAATATTACACTTTTGTGCAGGGAACCTTTGCCGGAATAGAGCATGTAATCATCAGTGCAACCGGATACACCGGTTCCGGTGGTGTTGAGATCTATTTTGAAGACAGGGATGGCGCTGCAGATAAAATCTGGAATGCCATTTTTGAAACCGGAACGCCGCAGGGCCTGAAGCCGATTGGTTTGGGAGCAAGGGATACCCTCCGCCTCGAAATGGGTTACTGCTTGTATGGTAATGATATTGACGATACCACTTCACCGCTCGAAGGAGGCCTGGGCTGGATTACCAAGTTCACTAAAGATTTTACTGCTAAAGCAATCCTCGAAAAACAAAAGGCAGAGGGCGTTAAACGTAAATTGGTTGGGTTTGAAATGCTGGAACGCGGCATCCCCCGCCACGATTACCTGGTTAAAGATGCTTCGGGCAATACCATCGGTAAAGTTACCAGCGGAACCCAGGCGCCTTCTCTCAACAAGGCCATAGGATTAGGTTATGTAGCTACCGAACATGCCGGTCTGGACAGCGAAATATATATCGACATCAGGAATACCCTCGTAAAAGCGAAAGTGGTGAAAGCGCCGTTTGCTTAAAGCATTACAGATCATACATATTGAAGCCGGCGACTGGTATTAAAATACTATTCGCCGGCTTCTTCCGTTAATAGAACAATGAGATACTTCATTACTTTAGTGATTGGGGCCGCAATGCTGCTCTGTTCCTGCCACCGTAAAACCGGTGCAGGCAGCCGGTCGGGTACTGAATCGGGCTATGCCTCTTATTATGCCGACAAATACGATGGCAGAAAAACCAGTAATGGAGAAATTTTCCGGCAGCGGAAATTAACCGCAGCGCACAAAACATTGCCATTTGGAACAAAAGTAAAAGTTACCAACCTTTCCAATGGCAAAACCGTTAAAGTCAGGATCAACGACCGGGGTCCTTTTATAGAAGGCCGGATCATAGATCTCAGTAAGGCTGCTGCAAAAAAAGTAAATATGATCTCAGCCGGGGTAGCCAAAGTAAAGATCCGTTATTAGCCCAGGGGCTTTAGCATTCCGTTCCGGACAGCTGATCTATGGTTGGATACTGAACAATTTTCACTGCATTCCTGCCCACCATCCTGTATCCGTAATCATAACAACAGATATAGGTCCCGCTTCGATCGGGTTTTTGCTGATGCGTAAAATGCAATAAACTGAACCCCCGCAACAGCAATTCCTGAAATGGAACCGTTGATCCCTTTGAATACCTGGAATAAGCGGCCGCTAGTATCCGCCTGTTTTTCTGCAGCTGGTAGTTTACCTGCCGGATATAGTTGCTGTGATTCCCGTTTAGCCCGTTGTGGTAACTGCTTCTGCAATAATCATTGCAAAACTTTTTATCTGCTCTCCCGTTAATTCCTTTGTTACAATGCAAACAGCTTTTTTGGGTTGATGACATCTGGCTGGATATATCGATTACAAACAGCGCCAAATTAGCACATGTACAGCTGTTGGAAAGCGTAGAACTACGGATAAAATGCGTTAAAAACACGCAAATCAGGCGCTGCTATTCTGCTTTGGCAGTGGCTGCCAGTGTTTGCAGTACCTCTTTCACCGCTTGTTCATTGCTTATCGGCGTATGGTTAAATGCTTTATTGAATTTGGCAGAATCAAACCAATATGGTCGGTCATACTGATAGAGCATTTCATGCATCTCTCCGATTACAGGAATAAACCAGCCCAATGCCTGTACCATCCATGCAGGCAGCACCTTTATTCTTTGCTGCACCTGCATGGCATCTGCAAAGATTGCAGCCCACTCTCTTCCTGTGGGAACGTTGCTGTCTACAGGGAGGTTCCAGATTTCATTAAAAGCGCTGCCGGTATTGCCCAGCAATGCTGTTCCCCGGGCCAGTTCAGGTGTGTAGCCAAAACTATGCGGCATATCTGCATTGCAGAACCATTGTGCCTGCTTCCCTTTCAGGTAATTATCATAAACCAGGTTCATCAGCAGGCTGGATTGTTTAACAGGTCCAAAGAAATCCGGAGCCCTTGCAATGATGGCATCAATCTTTCCGGCTTCAGCGGCCTTGATGATCTGCTGATCCAGTTCTGCACGGATCATTCCCTTTTTGCTGCAAGGACTGAAAGGAGATTGTTCGGTAATGTGCTGTACATGATCTCCGCCAATTGCGTAGATATTATCGAAGAAAACCAGCCGGCTACCGTTTACGTGGCAGGCTTCAATTACATGGCTGATGAATGCGGGCCAGTTGGCCTTCCATATTTTTAATTTATATGCAAAGCCGATTGTTATGTAGCAAACCCTGCTGCCCTCCACCGCTTTAAATACCTCCTCCTTCTTTGTAAGATCTGCCGGAAACAGCAGGTCAGTTTCGTTTACTTTTTCAGGATTGCGGCTTACCAGGCGAATATCTTTGGTATACTTTTTTAAATTTTTCGCCAGTTCAATACCTATAGATCCGTTTGCCCCGAGTATTGTTTGCATAATCAACTAATTAAAATCCAAAGTACAAAAGCCCATCCACAAATCCTACGGTTATCTGTCAAGTATCTGTAAACGTTTACTTACGTAAGTACCTGTTTAAAAACAGGATGGCGGGTGTTATTGAGGCATATTTGCGTTGTGAACGGCAGTACATACTGCTTCTACTCAACTTAAAAATCGAATTGCATGAATGCGATGAAAAACAAAGTTCAGCTGATCGGAAACCTCGGACAGGAGCCCGATATTAAAACAATCGGCGAAGACCGGAAAGTTGCCCACCTGAGTGTTGCCACCAACGAAAACTACCGCAACGCCAAAGGAGAAAAAGTTACGGAAACCCAATGGCACAATATAGTAGCCTGGGGAAAACTGGCAGAGCTGGCTGAAAAATACCTGCACAAAGGAACAGAGGTAGTGATTGAAGGTAAGCTGATCAACAGGAATTATACCGACAAGCAGGGTGTAAAGCGATATATTACCGAAGTACAAGCCAACGAATTGTTGATCCTGACTAAAAAAACCTGACGCTCCCCCCATATACCTTACAACATCAGTAGGCGGGTAACCCTGATCCGGCTCTACCCTGCCTATTGATAGTAAGGGCTAATCATCCAGTATACCAACGGACCGGTTACGGCAACATAGAACCATAATGGCCAGGTGATTCTTGCGAGGAGCTTGTGCCTTGCGTATTCAGCAGTTAATGCACGGTAGGCAGTGAACAAGATAAACGGTAAAATGACCGCAGCCAGTATGATATGGGAAATCAGTACAATGAAATAGACTGTACGCATAGATCCTACCGCCGTTTTTTCAGCTTCGGATATTATACCATCGTGATTAACATCTCCAAATTTAGCCTCGCCGGCCAGTAAGTGGTGCGCTATATAGGAAACCAGAAAAATGACAGATAACACCAATGCCGTCATCATAATTTTTTTGTGCAGTGCATAGTGCTGCTTTCTTACAGCTACTAAAGCTGCAACCAGCAATACCGCGATTATGGCATTGATGAAAGCATTGATTTTTGCAAAAATATGTACATCAAAGCCGGGGTTTACATCCAGCTTAACACGACCCAGGATCAATACAACCACAAAAACAACAACTGAAAAAATCCCGATGAGCCAATTGGCTTTTTGATCATTTTTGGTAATACTCGCAGGTAACATATGCTTTAATTTTATTGATCCTTTTGCTTTTTTTGTTTGGTAATATACAATATAAAGAAAGTAATAGCCAGGAGTATGATCAGCCAAAGCCAGCTTAAGTCTATAATCTGCTGAAATACACCTCCTTTTCTGTTAAGGTCTTTCTCCAGCATCAGCAATCCGATATCCTTGGAGAGCTTGGCCATATCAACTGAATCCAGTCCATTATAATAACCTCTTACAATACGATCCTTGTCTATCAGCACAAAACGGCTGGTATGTACAAAGTCCGGACTGATGGGTTCTTCACTGAATTTATCTACACGCAATTCTTCAAATGCAAAACGGTAAATAGAATCCTTATTCCCGGTGAGCATCCACCAGTTATCATGATTTACGCCAAATCGCTGGGAATAATCCTTCAATACCGGAACCGAGTCGTTTTCCGGGTCTACTGTAAAAGAAACAAATTGTACAATGGAAGTATCAATCCTGTTTCGGACATTCCCCCCTTTTTTGAAAGATTGCTGCAATTTAGCCATGTTCAGGGTCAGCTTAGGGCAAATACTCCGGCAGCTGGTAAAGAAAAAGTCTGCAACAACAATTCTTCCATGACGATCGAACATGCCCACAGAGTCTCCCAGTTGGTTTACCAGGTGAATATTAGCTGTTTGATGCCAGATACTATCGTCTACCGTTTTCCCCTTTTCTACTTTGGTAATTACGGTATCGAGCAGGTATTTCCTTGGCATATCCACCGCATGCTCACTGGCTATTCGTAAGATAAAATAACAGGCAAGCGGAACACCCAGTGCCACCAATAATCCTAAAATCGCTTTTCTATTCATATTCTCCGGTATAAGAAAAAACCATCGCAATGCAGCGATGGTTCAAACTGTATCAATCATTTCATTGAGCTATTCCACCGTTAGTGTTTTGCTTCCTGTACATCATGTTGTTCACCATGCGCTGCCGGTTTGGTTTCCTGTTTCTTTTCTACCTTAATCGTACTTTGCTCCTTATAATGAGGATCATAGGTATTACGCAGGTTTTTGAAAGAATTACCATCGTAAAGGAATGCAATAATGAACCAAACAAACAATGTCAGCGGCACCACAATGGTCATGATCAGGTTTTTCACTTCATGTTTCAGGTGCATAAAATACGCAACAATATAGAATGCTTTAGCCAGCATCAGTATGACGATTACCCCTTTAATGGTTAATCTCGTAGCGCTACTTTCCAAAGGAATACCAATCATCCAGAAGCCGAGCAGCAGTTCAATAATCGTTAACACAGTAAGGATAATCGTAACCTTTACGATTTCTTTTGTACCTCCGCCTGCGTGTTCGCCATGTTCAATTGTATGTTCCATAAATAAGCTTATTGTAATAATTAAATTTAAAAAATTAAATCAGGTAGAAGCAGGTAAATACAAATACCCAAACCAGGTCTACAAAGTGCCAGTATAATCCGGCCTTCTCAATCATCAGGTAGTGACCTCTTTGCTCAAACTTGTCGGTAAGTGTCATGATCAGCATGATGATATTGATAATCACCCCGGAGAATACGTGAAATCCGTGGAACCCGGTGATGGTAAAGAAGTAGTTGGTAAAATTGGTAGAAGAAGCCGTTCCGTCATGATTCAGGAAAGGGTTACTTCCCCACCATGCGCCTTCGTGCAACAGGTGATTCCATTCCCAGGCCTGGCAGCTCAGGAAAGCGATACCGCCAATAATGGTCAGGATCAGGTTTTTAACCACTCCGCTCTTATCCATATTCTTACCAGCCTGTACCGCCAGTACCATGGTTACGGAACTGATGATCAGAATGAACGTCATAATACTTACAAACACCAACGGTGCGTGCACACCTTCCGGTGCAAACGGAAAGCTTTTAAATACTTCGTTGGGGTCAGGCCATCCATTGGTAGAAAAGCGGATGGTACCATAAGAAATCAAAAACGCACCAAAAGTAAATGCATCACTCATCAAAAAGTACCACATCATTACTTTGCCGTACTCTGCGTTAAAGGGGCTTTTACCACCTCCCCATGCGTTGGTGGTTGGTGCTGTTGCAGTTGTTGCCATATTGGTCTTAAATTTCGATTACAAAAGTATTGGCTAGCGGTGAAAAAAAATGCATTGAATGCATTTTTTTCTTTATTACCCTATCCAGTTATAAAATATGAATAAATAGATCCAAAGTACGTCTACAAAGTGCCAGTAAGTGGCTGCCAGCTCAACCGGAAGGCTGCTGCCGGCCTTTTCCTGCCTGTTGTACGCCCGGATGAAAATAAACAATATTGCTACAACTCCACCCAAAACGTGTAGCATATGCAAACCGGTAATAACCAGCAGAAAAGAGGCTGCAGAATTACTTCTGCTCCCCGTTAAGGCAATATTGTTACTTTCCAGGTCTAAAAACCCCATTATTTGCATAACCAGGAAAGCAAGTCCCAGCAATGCGGTAAGGGTAATCAATGTTCTGTATTTTCCCATTTCCCTGGCTTTGTGCGCCTGAACTGCCATCTGAATGGTGAAACTGCTCACCAGGATTACAGCGGTTGAATACCAGAATAATACCGGAAGATTAAACTCCAGCCAGCTGCTCTGGTTCTTTTTTACAATATAAGCACTGGTTAAACCCGCAAACATCATGACCATACTGCCCATAGCCACCCACAGGGTGAATTTATGGCGATGGATCCTTTGTGGCCCATTGGCCTGCACTGCTGTCATCATCACTTTATTTTTAATTTATATAAATCATTTGTTATCCTGCCTTATCTGCCAGCATAGCCAGTAAAACGATCGGCAAATAGATATAACTGCTAAACATCACCCTTCTGGCTGCCTTCACATCCATCGACCTGTACAACCGGTAGCTCTGCAACACCATGAAAAGATTGCAACCCAGTAAAATCCATACGCTGGTAACACCCGTAAGTCCGAAATAGTACGGCATCATACCCATCGGTATCATCAATACGGAATACATCACCGTTTGCAGCGCAGTGAATCTCGTAGGGCCTTTGTCTGCCGGCAATAATTTAAAGCCCGCCTTGCTGTAGTCTGTATGGGCTACCCAGGCAATGGCCCAGAAATGAGGGAATTGCCAGAGGAACTGAATTCCGAAAAGGATCCATCCGCCCGCACTGAAGTCGTCGTTGCCGGCCACCCAGCCAATCAGGCAGGGCAATGCGCCGGGAAACGCACCAATCAGCACCGCAATAGAGTTGATTTTCTTAAGCGGTGTATAGATAAATGCATACAGGAACAGGCTGAAAGCAGATACCAGCGCAGAAGAGAGATTAAAGAAATACCACATCATTCCCACACCTGCCAGACCGGCTACGATTGCAAAAGTGTAAGCTTCCTGCTGCGACATACTTCCTGAAGCGACCGGCCTTTTGGAAGTTCGTTTCATAACCGCATCCGTATCTTTTTCAACTGCCTGGTTGATGGCATTGGCACTACCGGTCACCAGCATCCCTGCGATGAACAGGAGCAGGATCATGACCCAGTCGTACTCCACCACTTTCGGCGCCAGCAGGTAACAGATCACACAGGAAAATACCACAGTAAAGCTCAGCGTGAACTTAATCAACAGATAATAGTCTTTTACCTTGGATGCCAGGGTAAAAGAAGATGATGCTGTTTTATTTTCCACGTGTTTTGTCATGCGCGATCCTTCATTTAAAAACAATGCTCCCGGGTTCGGGAGCATTGGAATATGTTCACTGAATACAGCAAAAGGCTGCTCAGTTTAATTGAATTAATGATGACTTTCGTCGGCTCCTACCGGTGTCGTTTGCGGGATATGATCCTTACCATCTTTACCGTAATCATAAGGCCAGCGATGAACCTCAGGAATTTCACCAACCCAGTTACCATGTCCGGGATTAATTGGTGTAGTCCATTCCAGAGAGTTGGAGCCCCATGGATTTTCGGTAGTCACTTTTCTTCCTTTGAAAATAGAGTAAAAGAAATTAAAGAGGAACAATAGCTGCATGGCAAATACAATCATCGCAACCAGGCTGATGAACTGGTTCAGTTCAGCAAACTGCTTGAAACTTTCCCAAACACTGTAGTCGTAGTATCTGCGCGGCATACCTGCAAGGCCCTGGTAGTGCATAGGCCAGAAAATCATGTATGCGCCGGCAAGCGTAACCCAGAAGTGGATGTACGCTATCGTATTGTTCATGAAGCGACCATACATTTTAGGGAACCAGTGATAGATACCGGCAAACATACCGAACATACTGGCAACACCCATTACAATGTGGAAGTGCGCAATTACAAAATAAGTATCGTGCAGGTGAATATCCAGTGCAGAGTTACCTAACCAGATACCGGTAAGGCCACCGGAGATGAATAAGCTTACAAAACCGATGGCAAAAAGCATACCCGGTGTAAAACGGATATTGCCCCTCCATAATGTAGTAAGCCAGTTAAATACTTTAATAGCAGATGGAACCGCAATCAGCAATGTCAGTAATACGAATACGGATCCGAGGAAAGGATTCAATCCGGTTACAAACATGTGGTGCGCCCAAACCAGGAAGGCAAGTATGGCAATTGAAAACATAGATGCAACCATGGCCATATATCCAAAGATCGGTTTACGTGCATTCACAGACATTACTTCCGATGCAATACCCATGGCAGGCAACAGAATGATGTATACTTCGGGGTGACCCAGGAACCAGAACAAGTGTTGGTAAAGAATAGCGCTACCACCCTCGTTTGGTAAAGCGCCCACTCCATTGATAAAGATGTCGGAGAGGTAGAAGCTGGTACCGAAGTTACGGTCAAATATCAACAGGATAAATCCGGATAATAATACAGGGAAAGACAATACACCGAGAACTGCTGTGAAGAACAGCGCCCACATGGTTAATGGAAGCCTGGTCATACTCATTCCCTTGGTACGCATATTCAATATAGTAGAAATATAGTTCAGACCCGCAAGCAACTGAGATACAACAAACAATGCCATTGCAATAAGCCAAAGATCCATACCTGTTTTAGAACCGGGAGAAGCATCACCCAACGCACTCAGCGGAGGATAAGCAGTCCAACCGCCACTGAAGGGGCCGGTTTCAACAAACATAGAAGACAACATTACAATGCTGGCGGCAAAGAAGAACCAGTAACTCAGCATATTCATGAAAGGAGACGCCATATCCCTTGCGCCAACCTGCAGTGGAATCAGGAAGTTGGAGAAAGTACCACTTAATCCGGCAGTCAATACAAAGAATACCAGAACTGTTCCGTGTGTGGTTACCAGTGCATAGTAAGCCTCAGGGGAAATTTTACCTCCGGCAGCCCATTTACCAAGCAGGTCTTCCAACCAGGGGAAGGTACTGTCGGGGTAACCTAACTGTAAACGGAAAAGTACACTCATCAAGCCTCCAAGCACAGCCCAAACCATCCCTGTGATCAGGAATTGCTTAGCGATCATTTTATGATCCATGCTGAAGACATATTTGGAGATGAATGTTTCATGATGATGGTGCTCGTGATGCTCACCATGACCATGATCCAGGGAACCTGCTGCCGCAGGTGCGTGTAAAACGGCTTCGTTACTCATACTGACTCTTTATTGTTTGTAAACATCCCGGCTTTCACCAGGCTGTCTGTTTTTCTACAATTTTGCGATAATTTTTGCTGCTGTGTCTGCTGCCGGTTTCGCATTAGACGGGTCTTTGTCGGGGAAAGCGGAATAATAGTAAGGTTTCTGCCCAACCATCTTTGCGTCATATTCTTCCTGATCCAGTACTTCAATTACGCCTTTCATGGAATAGTGGCCATTACCACACATCTGGTCGCAGCTGATTTCATACTGGAAGTTTGGATTGCCGGTAATTTCCTTCATTTCTTTGGTAGTGTACTTAGGAGTAAACCAGAGTGTGGTAGGGATTCCGGGTACAGCATCCATTTTCATACGGAAATGAGGTAAACCAACATCATGTACAACATCTCTCGAACCAATGATCAGTTTTACAGGTCTTCCTTTAATGAGGTACATGGTTTGTTCCATTACCAGGTCATCGTGAGACAACTGATCGTCCCAGATAATACCCAGGGAGTTGGAAGCATTGTCGATCTGCTTATAATACTTTTTACCAAAAGTCGCATCCTTACCCGGATAACGGAAGATCCAGCCAAACTGCTTACCGGTAACTTCAACCACCATGGCGTTTTTGGGAGGTTCTCCTGTAAACAGGAACCAGTTACGTAAACCGATTACAACCAGGATGGTCAGCGTAATAGCGGGAATAATAGTCCAGATCAGCTCCAGCTTGGTGCTGTGAGCAAAGTAATGAGACTTTCTGGTTTCACTTTCCTGGTATTTGTAAGAAAACCAGAATAATAAAATTTGCGTTGCAATAAATACGATACCGGTAACCGCCAATGTTACCCACAACATGGAGTCAACACGAGCACCTTCAACACTTGCTGAATCGTGGGCCAGCAAAGTTTTATTAAAGAGCAGTTTATTACAGTACCATACGCCAAACAGACCAAGTACCAGGAATACAACCATCAGGAATCCGTTGATCTTATTGTTTTCCTTACGGCTCTTTTCCTCTCCTTTAAGAATGGCTGCATACTCACTTGCTTTGGCAATCTGAAAGATGACCAGGAAAATCAGTACTGTTACCGCGGTGATTAAAAACATTGTCATAGTGCTATCTATATTAACTTATTCTAACAATTTTATTTTTACCAATAGGTTATATTTATACCTGGTGGATGATACTCTCTTTCATGTAAGGATGGTATTTGGCGATCAGCGGCTTGCTTGCCAAAGCTCTTGCTACAAAGAAAATCAGGGCTCCGACAAAGAAGCTTAAAATACCAAAATCAAGTATACCGAGTGTTACATGTTCTTTGATTAAAGATCCCATCACCATCTGGTAGAAATCAATCCAGTGACCAAAGATGATCAGTACAGCCATGAAAGCAACCAGGGTATAGTTTCTTTTTGCTGAGCGCTTCATCAGAATCAGTAATGGGCAGAGGAAGTTGATGATCAGGTTAAAGAAGAAGATTCCTTTGTATGGTCCTTGTACACGGTGTTTGAAATAAACGGTTTCTTCCGGAATATTGGCGTACCAGATCAGCATGTACTGAGAGAACCAGAGATAGGTCCAGAAGATCGAGAACGCAAACATGAATTTTCCGATATCGTGCAGGTGTTCCTGGGTGGTCAACTCCAGGTAACCTTTGTTTTTCAGGTAAATCACCCAAAGGGCAATCAGAGACAAACCGGATACAAATGAGCTTACAAATGTGTACCAGCTGTACATGGTAGAATACCAGTGCGCATCAATGCTCATCATCCACAACCATGGAATGGTAGAACCGACTGTTAAAGCGAACCAAACAGTAAACAAAGCTGTTCTTACAGTACCGCGATAGATGAATTTTGCCGCAGTTTCAGGGTCCATTTCAGAATTATCGCACTCGTCGTTGAGTTTACGAACTCTCCATCCGAGGTAGCTCCACAAACCAATGGTTAAAGTACTCCAGATCACAAAGAATTTAGGATTCAAAAATCCGGCCTTACCGCTCAGGATAGGATCAGCAGCTACTGCTTCTGTATCCAGCCAGTGGTAGATGTGGTGCTTGTGTCCAAAAACAATGTACATCAGTACTGCAAAAGTGATCACGCCAAAAATCGGAACCATGGTGGAGATCGCTTCAGGAATACGACGGAAAGTTTGTGTAAAACCTGCCTGCGCCAGCGTAGTAACGCTGATAAAGAACATACTGGCGTTACAGATCAGGGTGAAGAAAATAGAATTATACATCAACGTACCCCAGAAATGAACCTGCTCATGTTCATCAGAGCTGAAACCTTTGGTGATCATTCCGTATACCAAAACAGCCAATCCAAAACCCATCAGGGCAAAGGACCAGGTTTTCATTTTGCCGGGAACTTCAAATTGTGTTCTTAAAGATGCCATTGTTACTCTTTTAGTTCAGTTAGACTGATTTGCTTAAAATTATTTTGCTGCAACCACTGTTGCTGCCGGAACAACCGGAGCTGCTGATTTTCCTTTCTGCTGTTTTTCCTTGATATAGGCAATGATCGTCCAGCGCTGCTTGCGGCTCAACTGAGAAGCATAAGAGCCCATCAGGTTTTTTCCGTACGCCACTGAATAGAACATTTGTCCTGCAGGCATAGTTTCATACTTGGCATCTCCCACCAGAGCCGCAGGTTTTGCCGCATAAGGACCATTGCCATCCTTATACAGAGGGCCATTACCATCCATTTTAGTTCCATGGCAAATACCGCAGTTAACCAGGTAAAGGCGCTCTGCTTCCAGGCGATCCTTTGCAGAAAGAGAATCGATTGGATTTTTCACCAGTTTGGATGCATTGTAATTGGTAGTATCACCCTGAGCATCTTTTGCTAAATGAAAAGGCATTTCTTCTTCGCGGGAGATGGTGCCTTCCACTGGTCTGTTGTTGTAATGAACACCCTTCTCCGTGAGATTGCTGTGATCAGCATAAGTTTCATAAGCACGGCTGTACGCCATATCAGGCATATAAATACTGCCCGGGGTACGCTTCACATCACTGCAGGCTGCAAAAGCAACAACAGCAGTTAAACAAGCTATGATTGATGTATTCTTCATGATTCGGTTAATTCTGATTTACTATTCTGTTATGCTGCTACAATCTGTTTACTTTCAAAAGGCATCTCCTCCTTATCGTATCTGCCGATCCACCAGCCATCTTCCGCAATCTGATAATCTGTTTCAACGGCGCCATTATTAGCCAGGAAAGCACGCAGGTCATCTACATTGGTAGCATCAGTGCACTCAATGGCCATTACAAACAGGTCATCGGTAGCACGAGCATGGAAATGGTGCTTCTTTACAAACGGAGCCAGCTGGCAGAGGTAAAGGAAGGTCAGTACCATTCCTACTGCTGCAAACAATACAGTCAGCTCAAACATGATCGGAATCCAGGCTGGTAAAGCAAAATGTGGTTTGCCACCAATGTTCAGCGGCCAGTCTTTGGTAAAGATCCAGCTGATACAGCTGATTGCTGTAGTTGTACCGGTGATACCGTAAATAAATCCGGCTGTATGCAGACTTGTTTCACGCAATCCCATTGCATGATCCAGTCCGTGTACTGCAAACGGAGTATACACATCATGGATTTTATATCCGGCAGTACGAACTTTCTTTACTGCAGGGAACAGAACTGCTTCGTCATTAAAACAGCCTACTACAAATTTCTTTTTTGCCATACTTTATTTTTTGTCCATGAACCTCTTTGGGATTCACGGTAAAACAATTTATTTCAAACCACTAGTGCGCATGAGCGTGATCGTGAACAAAGTCTTCCAGTTTCTGTTCCTCGATGGCGCCCATTTTACCCTTATATCCTTCACCGGTTGTTTTCAATACATATTTAATTTCTGCAATCGCAATAACAGGGAAGTATTTAGCAAACAGGAAGAAGCAGGTAAAGAATAAACCGAAGGTACCTGCATAAAAACCAATTTCCCAGATGGTTGGGCTGTAGTATACAGACCAGCTGGATGGCAGGTAATCGCGGTACAGGGAAGTAACAATGATTACAAAACGCTCAAACCACATACCGATATTCACAATAACACTCATGAAGAAGGTTACGAAAACATTTCTTCTCATCTTGCGGAACCAGAAGATCTGCGGGCTCAATACGTTACAGGCCATCATACCCCAGTAGCTCCAGCCATAAGGGCTGAACAGGTAAGCACGACTGTACCAGAATGTGTAACCTTCATATTTGTTCTGGCTGTACCAACCCATGAACAACTCTGTGAGGTAGGCAATACCAACGATAGAACCGGTCAGTACAATTACTTTATTCATCGCTTCAATGTGGCCAATTGTTACATAATCTTCCATTTGGAATACTTTACGAACAATGATCATCAGGGTCTGCACCATGGCAAATCCGGAGAAGATAGCACCCGCAACAAAATAAGGAGGGAAGATGGTGGTATGCCAACCAGGAATAACAGAAGTGGCAAAGTCAAAAGATACAATCGTGTGTACAGAGAGTACCAGTGGTGTACTTAAACCAGCCAATACCAGGGATAAGCTCTCGTGACGCTGCCAGTGCTTGGTAGAACCGGTCCAACCAAAAGAAGCAATACCATATAAACGTTTACGCAGTTTGGTGAAAGCCCTGTCACGTACGGTAGCAAAATCCGGAATCAGGCCACTGTACCAGAATAACAGGGAAACCGTAAAGTAAGTAGAGATCGCAAATACGTCCCACAACAATGGAGAGTTAAAGTTCACCCATAAAGGACCACGTGTGTTCGGGTAAGGCATTACAAAGAAAGCCATCCATACACGACCCATGTGGAAGATCGGGAACTGACCGGCGCACATTACGGCAAAAATGGTCATCGCTTCCGCTGCACGGTTTACGCCTGTTCTCCAACCCTGACGGAACAACAACAGGATGGCAGAGATCAGCGTACCGGCGTGACCGATACCAACCCACCAAACGAAGTTGGTGATATCCCAACCCCAACCCACTGTCTTGTTCAGGTTCCACTCTCCGATACCGTAAGTAACCTCGCGGTATACACTGTAAACACCAAACATCAATAAGGCAACAGCAATATAAAAACCAACATACCATAATCTGGTAGGCTTAGCTTCAATAGGGCGAACAATATCTTCTGTAACCTGAGCATAGGTTTTATCACCATATACCAACGGTTCCCTGAGCTGTGATTCGTACTTTAAATGCATCTTCTCTTATTTTGATCCATGGCGCCTATGGAGCCATAGTTATTTTTATTGCTTCTTATCAAATACAATTATGCGTGTTCCTTCTCAGCATGAGCTGCTGCTTCCTCCTCGCTGTTCCTCACCTTAGCCAGGTAAGTAACACCGGGTAATACGTGCAGTTGTTCCAGCACATAAAACTGACGATTGGGATTTTCCATACGGTTCAAAGTGATGGCGCTCTCTTTGCTGTTGGCATTACCGAAAGTGATGGCGTTGGCTGGGCATGCCTGCTGACAAGCTACTTTTATATCGCTGTCTGCCAGCGGTCTGCTGTCTTTCTTCGCTTTCAGCTTACCTTCCTGTAAACGCTGAACACAGAAAGAACATTTCTCAATCACACCTCTTGAACGAACGGTTACATCCGGATTCAACACCATTCTGGTTAAATCGTCGTTCATATCAAGCACCACATCGTTCACAATACCTCTCTGGTTGTCTCCGAAACTGTCTGCACCTGTGTAATCGGCCCAGTTAAAGCGACGTACTTTATAAGGACAGTTGTTGGCACAATATCTTGTACCGATACAACGGTTATAAGTCATTTGGTTCAGACCTTCACTGCTGTGGTTGGTTGCCGCTACCGGGCAAACGTTCTCACAAGGAGCATTGTCGCAATGCTGACACATTAACGGCTGGAATACCACATTCGGATTATCCATATCGCCACTGTAGTAACGATCAATTCTCAACCAATGCATCTCATGACCACGTAAAACCTCCGGTTTACCTACAACAGAAACGTTGTTTTCGGCATTACACGCTACAACACAAGCGCCGCAACCATTACAGGTGTTCAGGTCTATGCTCATTCCCCATTTGATACCTGGTCTGTCGAATACAGGATACAGCGTACCCTGGCTTTCAAACTTTTCCAGTCCGCCCCATGGCTTCAGTTCTGTATCACGCTCTTCGCGGATCTCAGTTGGATGATGTTTATAAGCAGCTAAGGTTAATTCTTTCATTACCTCGGTACGATTGCCTTGAGCTGTGTCGTAACGGCTATGTGTTTGTGTTAAAGCAACAGGGTATTTTTCTCCGGTTAAAGCAACAGAAACATCATTGCTGGAGAAGTTCACTGCAGATCCGTTCAGTGAAGCAAGTGTGTAGGCATTTTTACCAACACCTTCAGCAGCTTTACCCACTTTAGCAGTACGGCCGTAACCAACTGCGATTCCGATGGTTTCAGGATGTGTACCTGGAATGATCAATGCAGGCAGCTCTATGGATTTACCGCCAACAGTTACTTTCACTACCTTCTTAGGAGGATTTACCTCATAAGCATCTGCCTGACCGCCATTGTTCAGGTCTATATTCAGTAAGGTTCTTGCCAATGCAGGGGAAACGATTACATAGTTATCCCAGGTTGCGCGGGTTACCGGATCCGGTAATTCCTGTAACCATGGGTTGGATACACCCTGACCGGCGCCGATACCTACTTTCTCGTAGAGAACCAGTTCAATCTTACCGCCTTTTTTGGCAGAAGATGCAGCGGTAACGGCAGCAGCAACGGCAGCACTGTTAAAGTTTCCGGCACTTACAGTACCGTTGGCTGTGGTGTAAACACCATCCTGTAAAGCCTTGTCCCAACCGGCGACACCACCGAGTTGAACGCTCCAGAAGTTTTTGAGGAAGGTAATATAATCTTCAGCGGCACCGCTCCATTTCAGGAGGCTGTCCTGCCACTGACGTGTTTTGAATAAAGGATAGATGGTAGGCTGTAAGAAAGAGAAATAACCACTTTTTGCTTCTGCATCACCCCAGCTTTCGAGGTAATGATGATCCGGTAAAACAAACTTGCAGAGCTCAGCAGTTTCGTCCACTTTGGTAGCGAATGAAACAATTGTTTTCACTTTCTTCAGTCCGGATTTTACTTTTTCTGCATCAAACCAACTGTACACAGGGTTAGCGCCGTGGATCAGCAAGGTTCCCACAGAACCGGCGTTCATTTCTTCAACCAGTTTAGCAAACTCACCGTCAACACCAGCACGGGTATTGTTGGTTTCTGCCCAGTTGATGGTAGAACCGGCTGCGCCGACAGCATTGTTGATGGCATTTACAATGATCTGAACATTCACATCATTGCTTCCGGCTACAACCAACGCCGCGCCCTTATTGGCGTTCAGCGCTTTTGCAGCTTTTTCGATACCGGCTTTCAGTTTGGCATCTTCAATACCAGTGATCGCCTGGCCATTCACCGCACTTAATAAAGCAGCGGCAATTGCGGCTGTTTCAGAAGGACGATGCAAATATTTTTCATCAGCATTAGAACCGGTGAGAGAAGCAACACTTTCAAAATGAATATGCTTGCTCATTTCAGGTTTTTTCTCGTCCAGCTTTTTACCAACAGCATATTGTTTGGCAAATTCAACAGGACTCAGCCAGGTACCGAGGAAATCGGCGCCTAAGCTTACAATTGCTTTTGCATTGTCAAAACGGTAAGAAGGAATAGCACGAACTCCGTTGGTAGCCTCATTGGCCAGCAACAGGGCGCTGTAAGAAACCGCGTCGTATGTTACGTGTTTACTTCCCGGGTATTTTGCCAGGAACTGAGCAATAATGGCCTTGGCTGAAGGAGAAGTAATGGTACTGGTTAAGATCACCACAGGTCCGGAGATTGCAGCGGCGATGGCCTTATCTGCAGCTTCGAAAGTTACTTCCTTGCCTTCGATGGTTGGGAAACGGAGACGGGAAGTATCGTACAGATCCAGTACAGAAGCCTGTACTCTTGCAGAGGTACCACCTTTAGTAAGCGGGCTGAGATCGTTTCCTTCAATTTTGATCGGACGGCCATCACGTACTTTGGCTAAAACGCTTATTGTGTCACCATCCTGTACATAAGTGGTTGCATAATATTTAGCAACACCAGGTACAACATCTTCAGGTTTATTGGCAAAAGGAATGGCCTTTTTAACCGGCATTTCGCAACTTGCGGCGGCAGCAGCAGCGGCCGTGCTGAATCCCAGGTATTTCAGAAAATCCCGGCGAGGTGCTTTTGCTTCAAGAAAACTCTTGCCTTCTTCGGCAACAAAGGGAAGCTCTTCCTTAAACTCGTCTTTTACATCCTTATTGTACGCTTCAGACTGATTCAGCTCTCCAAAACTTTGCCAGTGCTTTTTTTGCTCCATAATTATTGATTAACAGTTGAAAGCTGTTTTAACAGCCCTCATCGTTCGAATTATATATTTAAAGAAACCTTTCTTACTCAATATTAGTAGTGACATTTCTGACACTCAGTACCACCGATATGTTCCACAGTAACACCCTTGGTGCTATCCATCTTACCGCTCTTCAGGTCTGCATGGTATTTCTCATAAATGCTGTAGAAACCATTGTCTTTGAACTGAACCTTGGTTTCGCGGTGACAGTTCACGCACCAACCCATGCTCAGGTCGGCAAACTGCTTCACTTCACCCATTTTCTGAACATCCCCATGACAGGTCTGACAAGCCACCTGGCCGGCTTTTACGTGCTGGGAGTGATTGAAATAAACGTGGTCGGGCAGGTTGTGGATACGAACCCACTCAATAGGCTGCGCTTTTGAAGCATCCCATGGTTTGCCTTCCTCATAACCAGCGAACTTGTACAGCTTCTTGATTTCAGCAGTACCGTCTACTTCCTCACCGGCTTCGTTGAAGATCTTCTCTCCTTTGTATTCGTTGATGGCCATGTGACAGTTCATACAAACATTCACGGAAGGAATAGTAGCCTGTTTGCCCTGGGCAACGCCTGAGTGACAGTACTGGCAGTTGATCTGGTTGGTTCCGGCGTGAACAGCATGAGAGTAGTAAATAGGCTGCTCCGGCTGATAGTCTTTGCTTCTGCCCAGCGCCATAGCGCCTTTGGTAGTAAGGTAGCCACCCACAATGAAGAGAATCACGGTGAGCATGGCGATATAGCTCTTGTTCTTGTAGAAAGGAATCGGCACCAGGTAAGGATGACCATCCTTTTCATCAGAGAGTCTTTTCAGATTGGAGTTTACCTGCAGCATGATCAGGGCAACAACAGCCAGGATCAGGGTAAGAATACCAAATAACAGGGTGTTATCGGCTTCTACAGGCTTTGCGGCAGCCGCGCCTGCGGTTGCACCGGCTGCACCCGGAGCAGGGACGGTTTTGATATAGGCCAGGATTGCATCAATCTCCTCGGTCTTCAGACTGGGGAACGCATTCATGGCGATACTGTTGTACTCCTTGTACAGGTTGTTTGCATAGGCATCTCCTGTTTTCAGGAAGGCAGCGCTATTGCGGACCCATGCATAGAGGTTCTCTTTGTTGGGCCAGCGATCCTCAACGCCTGCCAGGGCAGGACCCGTTAATTTCTTGTGTACAGCATGACAAGACGCACAGTTGGCACTAAAAAGTGCTTTACCATCTTGCGCTTTTACAGCTACACTAAAACATACACTGAACAGGAAAAAAATAGCGGTTAGGCTGGTTTTGGCTATAGATCTAGAAAATATCATATGCACATCAATGGTTCTGGTGTGGAAAAATATCCGTGAACGGGGGCAAAAATATGATACGATTGTGACAAAAACTCAATCGGTTATGTTTTTTTTTCTCCTTTATTTACAAGGGTTTTAGCCGAAGGTGGCAAACATGATATTTTTTTGTCATGACCAAATGAATTTTTTAAATGACTTTTGCATCCATGTTTAATCGACTGAAAGAGAAATGGCAGGTGAGTTGGTTGCAGTTTATCCTGATCTTCTCCACTTTTGCATTAGGGGGAAGCCTCTGCGGCTACCTGGCAAGGCAATTGCTCTCTACCACGTCTATAGAAAGAGGCAGTGGATATGTCATTATTTATATAGTATTAATGACCATTTTATGGCCTTTTTGTGTACTGCTGATCAGTATCCCTTTTGGCCAGTTTCTTTTTTTTAAACGATATCTTTCCCGGATCTGGCAAAGGATGTCCGGAAAATCAAAATCATAAAGCAGCAATTCAATGACAAATCTGGCCATATTTGCTTCGGGGGCTGGCTCCAACGCCGAAAAAATAATTGAACATTTTAGGGGAAACAGCCATGTGCGGGTAGCCCTGATCCTGTGCAATAAGCCAACAGCCGGAGTGCTAAAAATTGCCGAAAATCATGGAATTAAGTCTATTTTGATTGAAAAAGAGGATTTTTTTAGCCCAAACAGCTGTGTTTCTGCCTTAAAAGATCATCAGATCGATTTCATTGTTTTAGCCGGTTTTTTATGGAAAATACCGGATGCCCTGGTAAATGCTTATCGCGGAAAAATCGTGAATATTCATCCTGCCCTGTTGCCCAACTACGGAGGAAGGGGCATGTATGGTATGCGGGTACATGAGGCGGTGATCCATGCCGGGGAAACCGAAAGCGGCATCACCATACATTATGTGGATGAGCATTACGACGAGGGAGATATTATATTCCAGGCCAAATGCCCCGTTGAACCGGGAGATACCCCCGAAATGCTTGCTCAAAAAGTGCATGTACTGGAACACAGGCATTTTCCGGAAGTGATTGAGAACCTACTCCGGTCATAGTTTCATGGATACGCTCAACAGCAGGTAACCTGGAAGCAACCGGTAAGTTGTTGAAGTATACCCGATATCTGAAATCGTGTAATTGCGAAACTGGTGGGTATTCAGCAGGTTGCGCCCCGCAATTGTAATCCCCAGTTTATTCTTTAACGGGCTAAAGTGAAGATCCACATCACAGAAATAATAGTTGCTGTTCAGCTGACCGGTGCCTGCCAAACGGAAGGATTCCGTTTTCAGGTTGAGCTGTAAGTATTTACTGAATTTGAAATGCAGATCAAGAAAGCTCGTAAAGTCTGAATAACGGGAGGCTGTAGTAGCCATTACCCGATGATACCCCCGGGTGGTTCCTGCATGAACATTGAACCATTTCTTCCAGGCGGAACGGACTTCCAGTCCTCCATTGAAAAAGGAATGATTGATGTTGCGTAACCCCGATCCATTCACCTCGTTGGTAAAACCAGTACAAACGGTGTTGAGGGTTAATTTGAGATTAGCGTCAATCGCGGATAGATAATAATCCAGGTTGGAGGTTAAGGTAGCTACCCTGTTATTGTTGGTTAGCATCGCTTCCTGTTGCATATAAGACTGCGCAATTGTTGAGCGCGTACCATAAGCGGTATAATCGGTATTATACAGCAGTATTACATTGGCAAAGAAACGATCGGCCCAGTTTCCATGCGTAAAGGAAAGAGACATAACAGAAGCATCCGGCTGATCAAACCGTGCCGTACCTCTGGTAAATAACCTGTACCCATTCAGTAAATAGTTCCCGAAGATTTCATTGATCTGGCTATTTCGTTTGTTCAGGGAACAGTTCAATAACAACAGATTCTTCTCCGATAATTTCCACTCTATACCCAAGGCAGGATTTATAAACTGTACCTGCTGTTTGTCTGCCCGGATACCATCCCGGTAACTATTGCAAAAAGCGTGGATCCCCAGTTGCTGTATCAGGGTAATTTTCCCCAGTTGGTACCGGTGTCTTGCTTTCAAAAACAGATCACTGGCAGAAGCATTCAGGTTATTTTGAAAACCATCCGGGCGATCCACCATCAATGATTGGTGCGCTAGTATAAGTTCTGTGCTTAACACATCTTTCCTGTAGTTTATACCCGCCAGTAGATCCACCAATGATTTTGCAGTGCATTTGGAACTGAGCTTTGACTGAACCGACAGAAACCGCATTTGATGCCTGGCCGACTGGTAAACCTGATCGGCAGTTCCCGCATTCGGGAAAAGCGGCTGATAATTAAATTGATCAACATGATACTGTTGTGGCGCTTCATCGGATATGAATTGAGCAGCAATTTGCCAGAATGATTTCCCGGAAATCCTGCAGGAGAAACGCAGTAACTGCTCATTCGTTACTGTATGCGTTTTTAATGTATCCTGAATGGTTTGCTGATTAAACAGCAAATGATTTTGGTTGACTATATTACCCAGTCCAACTTTCATTCCATATTCCAGGATGGTGTTTTCGGACCAGTCGTAAAGCAGGTTGATTTTCCCGGCCCCGTTCAATACGCGCCGGTCCATATTCAGTGTTTCCATATTCACAAACCGGATTTGATTGATGCCGGCTGAATCGATGGCAGTGCTGTAAAACCGGTTAAGTTCCCTGTTGAGCTGTAAACTTGTTTTAATGCTGATTTTGCCTGCCGGACGCCAAATCGTATGGACAGCATACAGCCCGGAATTATTGCCGGGAGATTTTTTATTCCCCGGCATTGCAGTAGCGCTGATGTTGATCAATTGCACGGCGCTTGGAGGTATTCCGGCAAGATCATCATTCATATCTTCTGCAACTTTACTATCCGCCTCATTGGTTTGCAACGGCTGCTCCTCTCCAGTGTTATTCATACTGCCCAGCCAATATTGCCGGAGGCGGTTGCCCAGTTTAACCAGGTTTATTTTGCCGTCGTAATATTTACCGGCAACACAGTCAATCCCCGCATCAATATTGCCGAACCATTTATTGGCGACGCCTGGTTTCATTTTCAAATTGAGCGCAACTTTATCGCTCTTTACAATTCCCTTCATCAGCCTGTTGGCGGAATAATGTTGCAATATTTCTATTTTACCTATGGGGTGAGGAGGCATATTCCGGGTAAGTAACCGGTAAGACTTTTCAAAAAAATCATCTCCTTCAATCATTATTTTTTCAACCTCTTTGTTGCCCACTTTCACCGTACCATCTTCCATTACCTGTATACCGGGTATTTTTTTCAACAGATCTTCCAATACCCGCTCGTTGCCCTTTGCAAAGGAGCCGGCATCCGCTACTATGGTGTCATTCCTGATCAGGATTGGCGGAGTGGCGGTTACAATAACTTCGTTCAACACCTTCGTTTCAAATTCCAACACTATATGCTGAAGCAATGCAGCTGGCGGCTCTCCGGGAGGCAGTTTTAACTTTTTGGTTCTGTAAGAAATTGCGCTGAAACAGATACTACAACCTTCTGGAATAACTGCCTTTAAGCTGAAACAGCCGGAACCATCCGAAAAACAATATGCGAGCAATTTTGCAGTACTGTCTACCCGGAGTATAACATTGGCAAACGCAACAGGCTGCCCGTATTGATCGGCAATTCTTCCTGAAAGAACGGTTTGAGCCGTTACATATTCTGTAAACAGTACCGAAATAGCAATCATTAATTTCTTCACGCTATACTTCATTCTTCTCACTCTCTTTCTATATCGTCTCTTTTTACAGAAACAGATGCATTTATGGTCCTGCTGAATTTGGACAGAATTCGTTGCTGAAATTCCGACTCTTCTTTTTCGATTTTCTTCCGGTAATCGGGATAGGATATTATTTTGAACCGGCCCTGATGCTGCGGTATCAAAGGAGTATGAAAAGGAGAGATGATCTGTTTCAATAAAAAACTTACCTGACCATCATCGTCCCCGGCTTCTACAATTAATCCGGGCAGGCCGTTTAACTTCCATGGGCCAAAACTGTATGGAAGATCCGGACAATACCATGCCGTGTATCTTCTTCCCCGGAATACTGCAACAGCCTTCTTGCAGGTGAACCTTCCAATCATTTTAAGGCCCTCTTCCAACACCCATGCCTGCCGGGGTAAATCTTCCTTTACAAGGAACACTTCTTTCGTATATAAAGACTTTTTTTTCTCCAGCAGCATATTCCCAGATCGATTGATGCTGATGTATGCATCCATGGTGTCGATGATGCGCATGGTCGCTTTGTTGTTACCCTGATCCTCCTCGGTATAATGATCCTGCGTTGCTACAGGCCTGAATAAAAACAGGGACTGACCTGAATTGAACACCAGTTTGCCCGTATACAACACGGTCCCGGAAAATTGCAACATCATCTCATACTCGGCCATTACCTCCGATTGTTGTGCCTGCAGCTGGCACAGGCTCAACAGTAATGAATAAAATAATGATTGAATCTGTTTCATTGAATTGAAGATTGTTTTTTTTGAAAACAGCCATCCAGACAGGACCTGCCCGCCTGAACAGCTGTTATTAGCCGGTTATGCCAAAGCAGCTCTTGCCTGGGCCTTAAGCTGTTTGATAATCTGGAACAGTTTACTGCAATCCACATCTTTTGCGGTTACAGTTACTTTTGCGTAAGTAGCGCCTGCGCCAATACTAACAGTTACCTCAACGTCACAGCTGGAAAAATACGCCGGGGATTTGCTCTCAGTAAAAGCGGTCAGGCAATACTCCGCCGTACTTGAATAAGCGGCTGTATTGTATTGCCGTTGTTGGTCGGCAGCTGTTGCACCGGCTGAAAATACCAGCAGTGCAAGCAGACTAAACATCAGTTTCATTTTCATATATATAAGTTGATTGTATTCCTCGCCTGTCTACGCCCTGGCGCGGATGTTCAGCGGTTTTTTTACTTGCTGACCTGCAATATGTACTTCTGAGAAGCACATCCATCAACTTCGAATGAGTAGCTACCCGAAAGAAGAAAATGCTGTGTACATCAGCATCCTGTTCTTTCAATGGAACAATATTAAAGACGATAAGGACAGAAATTACAGGTAGTTCTACCTGATTTTAAACTCTTTTAACGGTAGGAATTAAAGGATGCCCGCTTGCTCACAGCATCCGTTCCATATACACCACTTCCGGCAATGGATTATGGTAATAGGCTGTAGTGATGATAAATCCGTGTTTCAGGTAAAGGGCTATGGCTGATTTCAGGCGCTTGAGTGTATCAAGTTTCATTTTTGTATATCCCAGTTGCTTTGCATCTTTCATAATAGCAACCACCAGCGCTTCTCCTATTCCAAATTTTCGAAAAGCCGGTTTTACATAGAGGCGTTTCATTTCACAGGCTCCTTCTTCCAATGCCTGCAAGGCAATGGTTCCGGCCGGCTCTCCGTTCCAGTAAGCGAGGATCAGGCTCCCTTTCGGATGGCCATATTTTTTGAGCGGGTCTTTCAGCTCCGCTTCAAAGCTTTGAAAACAAAGATCCACTCCCAGTTCTGCTGAATATTCAGCAAACAAATGCCGGGCTGTTTCCAGTCCGGCACCTTCTTCTGTTATATGTTTTAATTCCAACATCGTTTAACCTGGCATGCGTGAAATATATTTTTCCACCTCTTTGATCTGATCTACAACCTGCTTGGTAGTAGGCTTGCAAGCCTTGGCTTTTCTGAAGAAATCTTTGGCAGCCCGGAACTCTCTTTTGTTCATAAAGATCTGGCACATGCTGATATAGGCAACCGCTTCACTTTCCTTGTCGGCAATGCCGGCACGGATCGCTGCCCGAATATAGGCTTCACCCTGTTTCAGGTCGCCTTTCTGCATGGCCATCATCCCCAACTGTAATTTATTAGCCCCTTCTGCCTCCGGCATGGGCGCTCCCAGATCGGAACTCTTCTTCAGGTGTTTTTCTGCAGCATCAAAATCCTGCTTCATCATAGCCATATTCCCCTTGATCGTGTAAAAAGTAGACCGTACCGGCTTGTAAAGCAGGTTTGGAAACCATACTGTATTCAGGATCCTTTCCACTTCTTCCATGTCGCCTTTTTCCATTGGCTCCTGAATCAGGCGCAGGGGTCCTATAAAGAAATGACTGGCCAATCCGATCACACCAATGAAGTACAGTACAAAAGAGGGCCAGAATCCGCTGCTGATATTTACGGCAATCGCCAGTACAATGGCCAGTAAGCTCAGCCAGAAACGGTATTTAATGATAATATTATAAAACTTCATGGTTCAAATTTGGGCTGCAAAGATAACGGGATTCCTTTATAGTTCCCAGTCCGGATTATTCCTTTGCATCATTGATTTCCACCCAGTATCCGTCGGGGTCCTGCAGCCAGATCTGCTTCACGCCATCCACCCGTAGGGTAACGCCAAAAGGATTCCCTAACCAGTCTTCCCAATGGATTTTGTGTCTTTTCAGCGTCTCGAGCTGCCGGTCTACAGAAGCAACCGTAAAACAAAGATGACTTCCCTTGTAATAGGTTTTTACCTGTTTGGCCCCCTCTATGATATGCAAAGCAGTTTTGGGACCAATGGAGTACCAGGTGTGGATTCCATCATGGAAGGGCTCGGGGATGGTATCTAACCCAATAATATCCATGTAAAAGAAATTGGATTTCTTCATATCCACTACGGAAAGGGCTATATGATTGATGGATGCCCGGGGGGCTTTTTGGGCTTTTGCAGCAAACCCCAACAGCAGGCAAAAGAAAAATATTGGTAGTCTCATAAAGATTAGTTGACGTTGAAGTTACCAAATCTATTATTTTTGCGCCAATCGGATAAAAACCGGTCGGTCCCGTAGTTCAATGGATAGAATAGAAGTTTCCTAAACTTTAGATCCAAGTTCGATTCTTGGCGGGACCACAAACCCTCGCAGCGACAACTGCGGGGGTTTTTAGATTGCGAACGTTACGAGTTTACTCGTATAAGTGAGCAGGCTAAAAACCAGCAGGGCAACCGAAGGTTGGCATGCGAAGGGTTTGAGTAAGTTCAATGCGGCAGAAGACAGCCAAGCGCAGCGAAGGCTGGCAGTCCTGATCAAAAAAAAGTATTGTCTTTTTTAAACCCACCGCCGATCGGTATTTTTTCGCCTTTAATTTCTACATACTCTTTATTATAGGCATCAATTTTATCTACAGCAACTATAAAGGATCGATGAATGCGCCTGAATTTTTCCGCAGGAAGTATTTTCTCCAGTTCACCGGTACTGATCTTGGAAACATACATTGTTTTCTCTGTAAATACCTTAACGTATTCCCTGCTACTTTCAATATAGTCAATCTCGTCAAATAATATTTTCACTTTCCTGCGGTCAATAGTTAAAAAAAGGTACCTCTCCGGTATTACCGGCCGGTTAGCCATAACATAGCTTGCATTTACCTGCTTAACAGCTTTGTTTACTGCTGCCAGGAAACGGTTGAATGAAAAGGGTTTGAGCAGGTAGTCGGTGACACTTAATTCAAAACCATCAAGAGCATATTGGTGATACGCAGTAGTTACAATAACTACAGGCATCTTAGTAAGTGTTCTTAAAAAATCGAGCCCTTTCAATTCTGGCAGGTGAATATCTAAAAAAATCAGGTCGGTTTCTTCCTGCTGCAGTTGCCTTCCGGCGCTGATGGCCTCCCGGAATTCTCCCTGCAGTTCAAGATAGGGTATGCGGCTGATATAATTCTTCAATATGCCGCTGGCCAGCGGCTCATCCTCAACGATGATACATTTATACCTTTGCATAACTGTCAAGATTAATAGATAAGTTTAAGCGGAAACAGGCAACATCGTTCTCAATTTCAAGCTTATAATTTGTAAACAAAAGATCCATCTGTCTCCTCAGATTTCCCAGCCCGATATGCTCCTTAACCTGACCTCCATTCACGTTGCTGTTTTTTGAATTCTCCACAACAAAAAATAAATGCTTCTCCCTGACAGATAAGTTAATAAAGATGAAGGGCTTATTAATCGTATCGGATACGCCATGTTTAAAAGCGTTCTCCACCAGGGGAATCAGCAGTAAAGGGGGAACCAACTGGTTGTAGTCATCAATATCTTCTGAAATCTGAATAACCAGGGAATCGTCATAACGCATTTTCTCCAATTCAATATATTCTTTAATTACCCTGATTTCTTTTTCGATGGAAACCAATGCCGATTCTGATTCATACAGCATATAACGAAGGATTTCGGATAAACGAAGGATCGCTCCGGCCGTAAGCGGCGACTTTTCTTCCGCCAATGCATAAAGATTATTGAGCGTGTTAAAGAGAAAATGCGGATTGGTCTGGGATTTTAAATAATTCAGTTCAGCCGTCTTCTTTTCCAGCTTAAGCCGGTTATTCCTGTTATTCAGATAAACAATATGCAGTAATAATTTAATGGTAGTGAAGTAAGCAATTCCATACAACTGGTAAATGATACCCCTGACCAGGTATCCGCGGGTCATCATTTCTTTTTCAACCGGGGGGTAATTCCCTGTACGCATCCCCAGTTTTATCCATTGCGGGTATCCCACCACCAGGAATGCAGATACAATCAATGCTGCCAGAATACTCCAGATAACTTTATTTTTCCTTCTGTTGATGAATTTCAAAAAAACATGAAACAGCAGCAAAGTGACAAATAAAACATAACTGTTTTGCCAGCAGGTGTATTTATAAGCCATCAGGAATTCCGGAACACTGTAATTCACTGAAATAAACAAGGCTGCTGCCCAGAGCAGGAAATAGGATGTGCCAATTAAAAGACTGACTACAAACTCGTTTTTAATTAAACCTTTCATGCTTAAAAATTGCCGCCGGTAAATTAATGGATTTTCGGACGAACACTGAAAAATTGTCTATTATCAGGTGATCAGGTCTATGAAAAGGGGTTTTAGATCTACCAATTTACCCTGCCATCAATTACGCCATAAAAAGGGGGAGCGCTTCCCGGAGAAGTTAAAGCAACTTTCACCCAAAATCAGGAAAATAAAAAATATATGATAAAGAAAACAATCTTCGCGCTTTTGGTTGTACTGTTAAATTCGGCGTTGCTTATTGGTCAGAAAAATGACACCATTCGCATATCGGCCAAAGACATTAATACTGGCTTTTTACGGGAAGGCACCCACCGCTATATTGTTTATTTTAAAATGAAAAAGGATTCTATCCGAACGCTGACCCAATTTTGGACAAGAACTATCAGGCGTACAGAATACAACAAAACACCCGCCATTCAAATCACCCAGGAATGGGAAGATAAGGATAGCATAGTGCATATTGTGAAGTCATACTCCGATGCAAAAACAATGCAACCCCTCTACCACAATACCTGGTGGAAAATCCCTGTATCAAGAAATTCACCAACCAAAACCACTACTTCCACAATTGTTGATGTTTTAAACAAAACCGTACAATACAATGGTGTGTTCCTGGGTGAAGCTGACACTACAAGACGAACAAAGAAAATATGGGACTCTTATAAAACATCCATTGATAAATATTTTTTAAACTGGCACCTGGATTTGGAAACATTTCCTTTATTGCCTTATAGAAATGGAGTTACATTTATTATTCCATTTTATGACCCTGGTACAGCTTCTGACTTTCAAACAGTAGCATATACCGTAAAAGGTGAGGCAGAATTAGAGGGATATGATCAGCAGAAGATCAAATGCTGGATACTGGTTCATGAATCCACCGGTAATAAAGAAACATTCTGGATCAGCAAAAAGACAAGAGAGGTCCTCAAATTAGAACAGGAATTGGGCCCCGACAGACGTAGATACAAAATAAAATTCGGGTTTAGTAATTAATTCCGAACAGGACTAAATGATTATTTTTAATTGTCCGGTACCAGCTATACAGGAGACCGGTTCTTTATGGCCCATATAAAAGAAATAAACTAAACAAACCAAGATGCTTACAGAAATCAACCCCAAAATGCCAATGCGTGATAAATCCGTCACAAAGAACTTTTATACCAATAAATTAGGTTTCCGGGAAATTGGGAACTTTGAAACAGATGACTATTTAATGCTTCAAAAAGACAGTATACAAATTCATTTCTTCAAATTTAAAGAACTTGACCCAACTTTAAATTACGGGCAAGTATATATCAGAACAGATGATATAGACAACTTCTTCCAGACATTGATCGGTAATAAAACGGAAATTCATCCTAACGGGTATTTAACAAATAAGCCCTGGGGGCAAAGGGAATTTTCACTACTGGACCCCGACAGTAATTTACTGACCTTTGGACAAACAATTGATTAAACAGTATCGGCAATACGGGTTGCGCGGTGGCAACTACGCATTTTAAAACCATATGTTCTGATAAAATCCTTACCCGATTTTGACCGAGGTCATTGTCAAAGATCCCCCTACCGCTTTATCGTTGAAGAAAGATACCTGATCCTGTTTACCCTTCAGACCCAATGTATACAGCAGGGGTAAGTAATGTTCGGGGGTGGGGATTGCCAGTAACGCCTCCTTCCCCAGTTGCTGATATTGTATAAGCTGATCGTGACTTCCCGCTGAAATCAACTCTTTGAACCGTCTGTTCATTTGCAATGCCCAATCATACCCATATTCCGGATCATTCAGCCTGTTCCATGCAACCATGCGCAGGTTGTGTACCATATTACCACTGCCGATAATCAATACGCCTTTCTTACGAAGCGCATAGATCTCCTTAGCCAGGTCATAGTGATATTGTGCATCTTTGGTGTAATCTATACTCAACTGCAAAACAGGAATGGTTGCCTCAGGATACATATGTCGTACTACGGTCCAGGTGCCATGATCCAATCCCCAGTCGTGAGACAATTCTACATTGGCTGTATGAATCATCGAAGCGGTTTCTTTTGCAAGAGCGGGATTTCCCGGAGCAGGATACTGCACCTCAAAGAGTTTATCGGGGAAGCCGCCAAAATCGTGTATGGTTGGGGGAAAGTCCATGGAGGTAATCTGAGTTCCTTTGGTAAACCAGTGTGCGGATACAACCAGCACGGCCTTGGGCAGTGGGATTTCTTTGGCCATCTCCGCCCATCTTCTGCTGAAGTCATTGTCCTCAATGCCGTTCATGGGAGACCCATGGCCTATAAACAATACCGGCATCAAACCTTCCCCCGGTTCCAGGCTGTCGGTAAATTTTTTAAAACTGCTTAATGTATGTATACCTGTCATAATCGTTGCTCCCGTAATTAGTTGAATAAATGTTTTCCGCTGCATTAATGGGCTATTGCTGAATATGCAAAGTTACGCAATATGGGCCGGGGGCGCATTGCGTGAAAACAAGAAAAATCATTGATTTAAATCAATTTTCAGGGTTTCCTGCCGTGCCCGCTGCGTAATCAGGAGGAGCACTGAAACTTCGATTGCATCACTAGGGTATATTGCGGGTTCCCTTGTCATAACAAAAGACCCCCTTTAATAAGGGGGCCGGTGTTTTCAAGATGGGTTGGCATTTGTTAAAAACAGGGAATTCATAAGGTCTTACCCGAGCTTATTTAAGGGTTCTCATATAATTGATGATAGACCAAATTTCATCAGCATCAGGGATTTTTTTCTTGAAAGAAGGCATATCTTTTCTTCCTTCTACAGTTTTATAAAACAGCGCACCGTCTGTTTGAGACTGGAGTGCAGAAGTGGTGAAATCGCCGCATTCTGTATCCAGTTGAGCAGCTTTGGGGCCATCTCCTTTTCCCTTGGTACCATGGCAGGATTTACAATGCTGGTTATAAAGTGTTTTACCTTCTGCCAGTGATGCTGCATTACCTTTTAAAGGATTTACCTTGTTTTTCTGCGCATCCGGAACAGGCCATGGTTTTGCCTGGTTAAGAGAAGTAAAAGCAAATGAGGTTACTACAAAAAGTGCTGCACCCAGCATCATTAGATTCATTTTCATTGTCTGAATTTTTTAATTATTGAATTGGTTTTATAAGTTACGAAATTTCCGGGGTATTATGCGGCTCCTCTTTCCTAAGCCTGATCAGTTCATAAATAATGACGATATAGTGCCCCCAAACGATAGTTACCAATATAGAGAATGTAATCACCATCCAAAGTGGCGGGCGGGTACTCCATAAAGCTCTTGGGGCAATTATATTGGCGTCCGATACAGTAGTTCCCCAGGGTTGTTCAACAGCAGCTTCCAGATTACCGTACAACTCATTTTCATCCAGGCGTGCAATCAATGTAATATTATGTTTGGCATCCCCTGGTAAATGTGCAGGAACCTCTATTGACGCTTCACCCGCTGCGTCAGTGGTACCTTCCCCTATTTTCAACGGGAAGAAACTACGTTTCACAAATAAACCCAATGCGGCTTCCGGTATGGGCGTTTCAAGTCCTGTACTGATATCTACCAACCGGGCCTGAATGGTGTAAACCGAATCGACAACAACAGGATTGACTGTCAGCAATGCCCTCTTTACCGCTACCTCTGCATCGGCAGGTTCCATTTGCTTATTGCCGGCATAAATTGCTTTCAGCAAAACTTTCCCTTCGGCATCTGCAACCAGGGGATCTCCTTTTACATTGATCACCGCCCTGCCATTTCTGTCGGTAATGGCATGTCCGAGGTTCATTTCACCTGCAGGAGTTACATGTACTATGTTTACTTTGAGCAATGGCAGTTTATAAAATACGCCTTTCACTTTGGCCTGCATCTTTACCTTGCAATCAATGGTACGGTCTGCTTTCTGAACAGGAATCAGTTCCAGGGAAGGGGCGATCAGCTCGGATGTAGCTGCGGCAACCATTTCAGTTGCTGCAGGGGAAGTACTGTCTGCCTGTGCCTGTACACCTGTTGCAAAAAGCAATACCAGGGGAACAACCAGGCTGTACGTTAGCAGGTTACCGGCTTTTACCTTATTCAAAGTATATGTTAGAATATTTTTCATAAACAATATTTTTTCCGGGAGCATTAATTTTCTTTTACGGACGCTGTGGTACCAGCGGCTGTTTTTTCCTTATCACCGAATTCTGATATCGGAATAATGGTAACAAACTTTGATAACAGGGTGAATAGTAAAAAGAAAGTGGCTATACCGGCAAATGTCAGCGCCCACTCAACCCAGGTTGCAGAGTACTTTATATACTCCGGTCTTGTATCCTGCATTGGAAGCAGTGTTGATTCCAGTGTGGGGACAATAATCAGGTATCGTTTCACCCAAAGTGCAATAACCATGAAGAAAGAGGCAATCGTGATTAGGCCCGGCTTCCTGGTAAACGGTATGGCTACAACCAAAATCGGCAGCAGTATACCCGCGATGTTTGTAAACAGGAACCATCCGCCATAATATTCCAGGGTAAATAATTTCTCAATCACTTCATTATCCCATTTTGCGGAACCAAACCAGGCAGTCAGGTATTCTGAAAAAGTAAAATACCCGTATGCAGCTCCCAGTACCATCATAATATACCCCAGGTATACAAAATGCTGATCTGTGAGCAGGCTGTTGAGTTTATACATTTTCCGGTACACCCACATGGCCATGATCAATACTCCGGTACCGGAGTAAATAGCTGCGAGCACAAAGTAAGGGCCGAAGATTGAACTGTGCCATCCCGGCCGCAGTGTCATACCGAAAATCCAGGAAAGAACAGAGTGTACAATGATGGCGAGTGGAATAATCATAATGGCCATCAGATCGGTAGAGATTTTGATATGTCTTTTCTGACTGGGTGTTCCCCTGTAACCGATAGCCAGTATGCTATATAATTTTTGTTTCCATTTGGGAATATTCAGTTTGGCATCCCTGTATATGGCGAAGTCCTTAATTAAAGCCAGGTAGAGAAATATTACACTACCGGTGAAATAAGTGGTGATCGCCAATACATCCCAGGTAATAGGCGATTGAAGTCTTGGATAAAGGAAAAGGTGATGCAGCCGGTCCAGCCTTCCCACACACAACAGGATAAACACAGGTCCGATCATTGTGGCTATAACTGTAATTATTTCTGCAATACGGATAATCGGTTTTCTCCATTCAACATGAAGTATATGGAGCAGGCCGGAGATTACTGCGCCTGCATAACTGATACCGATAAAGAAAATAAAGTTGGCAATATATAATCCCCACACCACATTATCCCTCATCCCTGTAACAATATGCCCGTCGGCTACCTGCAGGTATAAAGCATATCCACCTACAAGAATCCACAGGAGAAAGAAAATAGTCCATCCCCAGGTTTTCTTTCCGTAGGTTTCAATAACCGGTTTCTGTTTTTCAAAAATGTCTTTTTGATATTGATTGAGTTCCATAATAATTGATGTTCGTTGTTTAAACTAAACCCGGCAACAGCTGTTTATTCAGCGCCGCCTTCCATTACATCCCTGAACCTCGCTTTGAGCTGATCGGGGAGATTTTCATATCCCCTCTCAACCGGAAACTGACGGTCTTTAGGAGGCAGGTAATAAACACGTGGCTTGGTACCCAGTTCTTCCTGGAACCGATAGGCAGCCCTGTCTTTGATCAGTTGGGTAAAGCTTACCGTTTCATCACCATTAGACACGGTATCTTCATTTTCATCGCCAAAATAAAACACACCATTAGGGCAGGCTTCCACACATGGGGGGAGTAATCCTTCCCTGGATCTGTCGGGACAGAAATCGCATTTTTCTACGGTGCCTACCCGCGCAGGAATTCCTGTTTCCGGAGAGTACTGCTGATTAGCGATGGCCTCAGGCATAACCGGATCTGTCCAGTTGAATACCCTGGTAGAATAAGGGCAGGCAGCCATGCAGAACTTACAACCGATGCAGCGTTCGTTATCGATTAAAACCAGTCCATCCTGTCTTTTAAAGGTTGCGTCTACAGGGCAAACTTTAACACAGGGCGGATTATCACAATGGAAACATTGTTTAGGGAACCAGTAAGGGGCGGCCTTATCGCTGTCTTTCATCAGTTTCACGGTAAGCCACTCTGTTTCCTGAGGTCTGTAATGCCATTTCTGACAGGCGGATACACATTTACGGGCGTTCTTACACCTGGAGAGATCCACTACCATCACAAACTTTTTACCCGCCATTCCTTCTCTGGCCTCCAGCTTAGACACGATTGCCATATGCTCCTGGTGATTCAGGTAAGCTGAATCAATCTCTACAATTTCTCCTTCCGGTGAAAGCAGTTTTACTTTCTCTCCAACCGGTTGTACGGGCTTTTTAGAAGAACAGGAACAGGCCAAGCTTCCGCAGGCTGCGGTTGCGATACCCGCAATGGCGGCCGTTTTTATGAAATCCCGTCTGCTGTTATCATTTATTTCCTCTTGTTGTTTCATATGCAGATTTGAATAGGATCAACGATTGTTTTCTTTGGAAGGATTATTCATCCACTGATAGATCTCCTGATTGCTGGATTTTATCTTCTTTGAAGCAGCCTCCAGAATCGATTTCTCAACTTCAACCAGCCTGCCATCTGCTGTCAGCATCTTTACCATCTCGGGATTCTCCTTACCATCAGTTGAAGTGTTGGCACCTTTTCCGGGCACCAATAAAGACAGGAAACCCCTGCGGCTCCTGTCTTTCTGGTTATTATTTTCCATGAGAATATTGTTTTAGAAATTCCACAATCTGGTAATGTTGAAGCCGATCACAAAATGACCGATGGTATAATCATTCTGATTATACATGTGGTTGTACTGTGGAAGTGAATAACGATAATTTCCTACAAACACCTGGAAGCCGTGACCACTTGAGTTCATATCCAGTCCAAGACTCAGATTCGGGCGTGGGTTATTCATCGGATGTTGGGTCAGCGGCTGATCATAATTGAACATGATCGCAGTTTTTGGTGAAATTTTATACCGGCCGCTCAGCGAAAAGGATAAATGATCATTCTTCATTGCAGGCTGGATCACATTATTTGCATCGTAATAGCCTTCTACATTATTAAAGTGTATGTAGTTGAAAGCTGCCTGTGCGGAAAAGGCATCACAGAATTTACGGGCTACCATAATCTGGTTGAAGAAACTAAACCGGTCGGATGTGTTGATGATTGGCAATGACAAACTCTTTGCTCTTGTATCCATTGCCGCATTTCCATAATAAGTAACCGATACCGGCATGCTATTATCAGTTTTCTGCTTTAAGATGGCATATTTTGCATTGAAGTCTACCAGCATATTGTAATTGCCCGCTCCAAAACCTATCTGCAGATCTTTCACCGGAACATAGCTGAACCCTAAGCGCATATTGGCCGCCGCAAAAATGCCGAACAGATCCTTAAAGCCTTTGTCTACCGTTCCGAAACGGTGATTGATTGCAAACTCAAAAGTTCCTTTGATAGGTACCATCACGGTTTGATTATCAATCATCAGGTTACCACCGAATGTATTCTTTGTATAGGATACTTTTTTCACTGCCGGCGGGGCGCTCTCCGTAGAATCCTGCGCCATTAGTCCGTTCCCGGTTATTACTGTGCAAACCAGCAGCAGCATGAATACGCGGAAACCAGTGAACAACAGATGAATATTTCTTTTTTTCATTGTAATTGATTTAATTGTTTTTGGCACCTTGTTTAATCCATGCATAAATTTTTGCATTGATTTCCGGATCAGGTCCTGCGCCTACAGGCATTACAGGTGATTTTTTACCATTCAACCATAGCATTAGTAAACTGTTGTCCGGGTCTGTTGCTTTCAGGTAGTTCCCGGAAGAAAGTGAAGTAAAAGCGCTTGCTGCCATGAGGTTGGGTGCTTTACCGCCTGTGTTATGACATCCGCTTGCAATACAACTCTTTTCAAAAATGGGAATGATATCTTTTTTAAAGCTCATTTCGGTGGTAATGGAACTACCGGGATTTTCGACGATCGTAACCGTTTTATAACAACCAGGCAGGGCAAATATGATCATGGTAACCAACCCGGATAATATTGCTGTTTTTTTTGTGAACATGATATTTTGTTTTAAGTAAAACAGTCAGTTACCTTGTTATTTCTGGAATCTCAACAGCAGCCCTGGATGAATACCATGCTGGTTGTTACACCTGTTCCAGAAAGCCACACCAAATGGCTGATCATTTAAACTGGAGAAATCAACGTCCTGGTTCAACACATCTGTTGTTTTCAATAAACGCTTGTATTCATATATCCAGCCCGATCCTGTATACACTGCAGACATACCGATATCAGCACGGCCGCGGAGTACAGGAGCAACAATATTCCCGGGGAAACATTTAGCGCCAATCTCAGCAGTAGCAGATGTGCCCAGGCGTTGATACTCAGTTCCAACAGTTGGATCAATAGTACCTCCGTTATAAGTTAATACACCAGTAGAGCTTACAGCAGTAACCAGTTTAGCAGTGCCGCCAGCCAGTGTATCAGCTGCTTTGATAAAATCAGCAGCAGAACCTGGGATAATCCATTTTGGTACAGCAACTGTAGTACCGGTACCGTCCAGCTTAAGGTTTTGTGTATTGGCAATAGATCCCTGAGTTGCATCAGCAGTGTAAGCCGGACGGAATGGCCATGTTGCTGATTTGGTTCCGTCCAATACCAAGTCATCAAAGTGACGACCGTTACCATTACCACCTGTTACAGCAGTATAAGTAGGTCCGCCGGCCCAGTCCTGATAGTTATCATCCATGTTGCCAAATGCCAATCCTCTGTTAGGGTGCAACCACCACATATCGATTTTCTCATTTACTCCATTGGTATAGTGGTTACCACCGGTACCAGGACTCATTGCAGCGGGTGTTTTTGAATAGTCGAGATAAGGGCCAAATACGTGGCAGGAAGCATAGCAGGTTTGGGTAGCAAACTTAGCGGTGGAATTATTCACATTCCAGAGCATGGAAAACTTGTCTTCACCAAAACCGATTCTGGTCATTACACCATTGGCATCAAAGCTTTTGGAAGTTCCTTCTTTTGCCCAAAGTTTGGTGGTAGGGTTGAAATACCATGGAGCAGATTTAATGCTCTTGTCGTTATCCCTGATCTCAGCAAGGAAATAGATGTACTGGCCATCGTACATGGAACGGAGCGTTCCGGTGTAAGTTTCTCCGATATAACCAGTGAATAAGTTGCTTCCCGGATCTGGTACGGTAGCTGTTAAATTCACTTTAGTCGCATTGTCCCAAATAGCATCAATAGTTCCGTCAATCGTAGGAACGGTTGATGTTTTGTAAGAAAGCAGTTCATTGGAATTAGCGGAAGTTACCGGTGCTACTACCTGCGCATTCTTTGTACAATACGCAAAAAGCAGGCTGAAGGAAACAAACAGAAAAAGTGTTAGTGAGGTTTTCATATATAACTGATTTTTGTTAATACATTGTTATCTGACAAAATTGTGACAATAAAACAGAGGGTTCAATGTCGGGCATCAGACAGTATTATGACATTAATCATATTTTAAACCCCATTTTATCGCTATAATTATCAAATTTTAACGATTCAGAACCATTAACACTTATTGGTATATACGAAATAGTAGCTACGAGTTGACGCAATAGAATGCGCAACTACTTGTAAATGTGCATCTTGCTGTTAAATGCACAAAAAGGGTCTGACTATTATGATACAGACATTAAAATGACCTGGCCCTGGACTTACAGAAGGTTAATACATTCTTCAGCCAGGCCAAAACTCAGGGTCATACCTGCACCCCCCAGTCCGTTTAATATGTACACATTATCGGAAGGGTGGAGGAATAAATGGGAGGCCCCATTGACCATTTTGGGATAAACACCATTCCAGGACTGGGTTAGTTTCCAGTCGGAGATGAGCGCAAACTGCCGCAGGTATTGCAAAATCATTTCGTTGATTGCTGTCCGGTCGAACGGATCATGGGTTAATCCGTACTCATGAGAATCCCCCACTGTTAATTCCCCTAAATTGTTCTGCGATACCATTACATGTATACCATAGCGGAGATACTCCGCCATTTCTGTTTCATACCGCTGCTTCAATGCAGCAAGTGAAGGCGCTGCTTTAAAACTATGATAGTGTATCAGGGAGAGCCCGCCACAAAGTGACGTACCGAGATCATAGCCCTGAACGCTGCTCTTAAAACGCATCATTTGCAATTTGCACCTGGTAATTTCAATACCCGCAAACAAAGAGGGATAAAGGGTTTCAAAATCCGCACCGCTGCAAATAAAGATGAGATCTGCCCCTATCCATGCTGATCCGGTGTATACTTTATTATTTTCCACGGCGCTTATTGCTGTTCCCCAAATGAATTTAACATCCAGAAACTCAGCCAGGTATTCTGCAATATTTCCAATTGCAATCCGTGGGTCTACAATCATCTCGGAAGCACTGTATAAACCTCCCATTAAATTGTCCGGGTTAACCGAACCCGATTTTTCGATTACGCCTTTCTTATCTAATAATTCAACCTCACGGCCCTCAGCCTTAAATATTTCATATAATTCCTGCAACACAGTCCATTCATCGTCATAATAGGCGGCATGAATGCTGCCGGTTTCACTGTATGCCAGCCCGGTGCTATCGGCGATATCCTTCCAAATGGCTTTGCTTCTCTCCGCCCTGTTATGCAGTTCTCCTGCTGGTTGGCCAATGGGCCACACCATACCGAAATTTCTGATAGATGCACCAACAGCCTTATCTGTTTTTTCAATCACAGTAACGTCTAATCCCTTTAAACTCAGTGCCCGGGCTGTTGCCAGCCCTACAATACCTGCTCCGATTACGACTGCCTTCTGTTTCATAAATAAGGTTGGGTTTTTATGTATCCGGTGTATGATCTATATAGTTTGTGGTGAATCTGAACTGTGTAAAATATCAATGCCACCCCTACAATGGATGATGTATAAAACAGATTAGAGAAAAAAGAAGTCCAGCTGTATTCTATCGTAACAAATTCCTTAATCAGCAGAACCAGCACTGTTCCTAGGTAACCAAAAGCGTCTGCTATATACATTACAAAGCCAACATTTGCTTTTAGTTCATACACAGAAAGAAAGCGCTCAAAATAGAGGCAGTTAAAAGGCAAATAGGCCAGATACAAACCTGTGGTTGCAGACAGCATCCATACAAACGCATTTATTAATTGCATATTGAATAAAAGCGTAGCCACAAAAGAAAGCAACAAGCCTGCGATAATCAGGTAATGTGTACGGATAAAAGCAACATAATTACTCTTTATCAGAAAGAAGCTGGCAATAATGATCAGCACAACCAGCGACATAATGGTACTTGTTTGAGCAAAAATGCCAATGTTAGTATGCCCGGTTTCCAACCAAAGTTCGTTGGCAAAGTCTTCACAGAAATCCCTGACGATGGTAAATGTGGCATAGCTGATTACGATTGGGATGATCGCAAATCCAAACTGTTTTAAGAAATCATTTCGCTCTTTTCCGGTCATGGGTTTACGGATATTTCTCTGGGCAATATCTTCTGCCGAAGGCGGCGGCATATGCCCCAGCAACCAGACTGCAGCGATCAGTGGAACGAGGAAAAAAGCTCCGGCCGTAAAGGGCATCCACCATTCGCTGACATGCATTTTCAACAATAGCCATTTCCCAACGGTTTTGGCCAGCCCGGAAGCAAAGATGAAACTGGTTGCCAGGAAGGCGCCCATGATTTCCGTGGTTCTTCTGCCTTCCAGCAACCCAAAGATCAATCCAAATATCATCCCAAGCGGGAGCCCATTGATAAAAAGACATATCATATTATATGGCGCAGGGATTATGGCAAACAGCAGTAGGGAAACCCATGCAATACCTATAAACAGCAATATATAGTAAATCCTCTTTGCGGGATTCATTCCGGAAATAAAACGAATGCCTAAAAATTTACTGATCATATATCCCAACACCTGTGCAATCACCAGGCAAACCTTATAAGAAATACCAAGAACATAAAGATGATCGTACAACCCAACCGTAAATGGTTTCCGGAAACCATACATACAGGAATAAGCTACAAAAGAGGCAAAAGAAGCATAAATAACAAAAAGCAGCGAAGAGCTATTCAACTTTCTGCCAATTGTAATATGATGCTTCAATAGCCTGTTTTTGCCCATGTCGTCAAATAAGTAGTGGAAGGAGTTCAGAAAGTGATCCGATTACGATATCCGGATTGGCTTGCTGTAGTTGTTCCGCAGTATGTGCACCTGTGGTGATACCGGCTACCAGTCCGCAAAGTGCATTTTTTCCTTCTGCTATATCAATGGAAGAATCCCCCACTTTAACTACAACCGAAGGGTCTGTTAAATTAAAATGCTGCATGGCCAGGTGGATCATATCCGGAGCAGGGCGCCCGTTGGCTACATCACTTGCTGTAATCAGCAGATCAATATCGGCACCAATTTCCCAGTTCAGTTTTTCCAGTAATTTTTTTGCTGTGAATGAGTCATAACCCGTATTCAGCACAACCAGTATCCCATGCGCTTTTAATGCATTAAAAATTGCGGCAGCCCCTTGCTGGGGTTTTACAGGGGCAAAATGGTAAGCGCCGGTGAGATTCTGCATGAAATGAGCATATATTTCATCAATGCTTGTTGTTGGTATTGCTACCTGCATCTGGTGCAGCACATCCTCAATGGCCTTTCTTTTTTCCTTTCCGGCTCCGTAGGCAAGGACTTCCTCCAATGAACAATCCACTCCTGCCTGTTGAAGAGACTGGTGAAGTGTTTTATATACCAGGTTGTCTTCGTCTACAGTTGTACCGGCCATATCAAATACAACCATTTTATACCTGCCACTCATGATTATTCCGGTTTATTTGTTAAGTGTTCTATGATCAGCGTTCTGTATTTATCCAAATTTGCAGGAAGCGGCACATTCTCCATTTTGGCCATTTCATCAATTTTCCGAAGCGCAATAATATCTTTAAACCAGGCAAGCCGCTCAAACGCCGCCGCCTCTTCGGCCGACATGGGCCCTCCCTGAAATTCCAGTGTCCTTTTGCTGGCCACAGACAATGCATCGTTGTATTCTTTAAACCTGTAACACAAATACCTTTTTGCAGGAACATGATTGGCTACTGCATCGATAATGCGTTGAGAAAACCCACGCAACTGCAGGTACTCCGCACCGGTTTTTTCATGATCGATCACCCCAAAACCATCCATATCGTTTTCTTCCGATGTTTCCACACATACATGTCCAATATCGTGCAGGAGAGCCGCAATAATAATCTCATCACCCAGTTGCAGATCTTCTGCCATCATGGCGCTTTGTACCATATGCTCCAGTTTGGTAACCGGCTCACCAATGTATTCAGAGCCGCCATGGGATACCAGCAGGTTGATAATTTCGTCCGCAATACTTTGTGCAGTCATACGCATTATTTGAAATAATCTGTTAACTCATTTTGAGTAGTGACACAGCGCAGTCCGTTATTCTTTCCCGGATTTTTCTCCCTGCTGCCTGTAATGCTCTTTCCGCATATCCTCCTCACGATCCATTGCAGGCCCTTTCATGATTTTGCGCCAGTCGATCGTTCGATTGTATTTTTTCATGGCTTTTTCCGGATCAAAAATCCGAAGATCTGATTGCTCCAGGGTATATGGGGTATAATCCGGTTTATCGGTAAAGAAGTCCTGCAATAAAGTAGCTGTTACATCATATTGATTCACATAAGGCACGTTCAGTATATTGTAAATAGTCTTCAGTATTGCCCCAAAATTGGCGTGCGTGTTGCTTACATAGTTTCTCTTTACATAAGGACCTGCCATCATCAGCACAGAACGATGTGCATCGATATGATCTACCCCACCCTGTGGGTCATCTTCTGTTATAATCACCAGCATGTTTTTCCAATATTTTGTCCTGGACAGAAAATGAAGCGTTCTGCCCAAGGCAAGATCATTGTCTGCCATATAAGACTGAGGGTAAGCGTAGCCGTCTTCCGGGCGCACTTTTGTACCATGATCATTGGGAAGCATTACAGCAACCAATGAGGGCATTTTCTCCTTTCCGGTGATCCACTTTTTAGTGAATTCAGATTCAAACTGGTCCATCCTGAACTGATCAGGAATATTCATATTGAATCCGGCAAAATTGTGGCTGGTATGCGGATGTAATGCTTTTTGCATCGGAACCATTACTCCGTGAGCGGCGCCCGTTAGCGTATCGCTCCAGGCTTCCCGAACATGCGCCGTTTCATTTCCCTGTCCAAAATTATAAAACCTGTTTTTGCTTCTTTCCAATGCCTCCCACAAACCTCCGATCTCTGCAAAATCTTCAGGATCCATGCTTCCTGTAGATCCGGGATGCCTTCTTCCCGGAGCCTTAGAGAACAATCTGGTCGTTTTGCTGACATCTGAATTGGCCTCTACCCATTCGTTGGGAATCACACCCATCATCCAGTGATGCCCATGGATGGATGCATCACTATCACAGTAAAAATTATCACTGAACGCAAACTGCTTTGCAGCTTTTATATGATTCGGCGATATTTTAAGCCCGGGGAACGCTTTCCGAAGGGCGTCATTGGGCAGTGTATATTCACAGTTTACTCCGTACCTGGCCAGTGTGCTGTCTCCTTTCCCTTCTTTCAATTGACCGAATATTTCATCATAAGTCCTGTTCTCCTTGGTGATGTAAACCACATATTTGATCGGACTTTCTCTTAAACCCGGTAATGGAGGTAAGGGATTTTTGAGATCATCCCTGATGATTTCCGAACTGAATGTATTTTTGATGGTTTGCGCAGTATACTGTTTCAGCTCATCCGCTGTGGGCATGTGGACTTTCTGAAAACTTCCCAGTTGTATATCACCAATATAAGTTCCCTGCTCCGGGCGTATAAAACCTGCGCCGCCATTTGGTCCTGCACCAAGACCGCGACAGGTAATTACATAAAGATCTTTCTCATCCGCAGAAAGCTTTACCCTTGTGGGCCCCCAGCCTGTAGGGATCAATCCTTTAGTTGTTTTAGTGGCAATATCCACTATTGCCACTGCATTAAATCCGAGCAAGGCAACATACAGCGTTTTTTCATCCTTACTGAGTGTAATGCCAAATGGCAACAGTCCGCGGAATTTATCGAGCCGGCCGTCTGTTTTCAGTTGAATATGATCAACTATTTTGTGATTAACATAGTCAATCACTGAAATATTATCGTTTGTGGCATTGGTAATGTATGCATATCGCTTACCAACTGCAATGGAATTGGGGCTTGCACCGCCTACCACTTCTGCATCTTCGATCATTTCTCCTATCAGGTGCCCGGTTTTGAACTTGTTCGTTACTTTGTTGGTAGAAAGATCAATGGTGAATACACTCATTGCTTCCGGTGAATTCGGGTCTCCTAACCCCGGAATTTGCTTACCATCGATCGTAGTTCCTTCAATAGATTCTTTGGTGCCATTTCCATACGGATGCCAGGATATCATCATTGAATCATAATTAGCCTGAGTGGCGCCTTTGATCAGCGGATAGCTGTACATACCCACATTCGCTACAAACGCGGTTTGATGGTCGGGGCTGAGCGCCAGTCCAAATGGTTGACGTCCCACATTTACAGATGCGGTGATTTTCCGGGCATTCAGATCAATTCTTACCAGGCGAAAATTGGCCCTGTCAAGTACCAGCAACTCATTGGGTTCCTCATTAAGTAAAAGGTCTGATGTAAAACTGTCGTTGTACTGAACACCGCCCACAGAGGTATTCAACGAAATAGAATCGAGTTCGACGAGGCGCTCAATATCATAAACAATTACTGCGCCATTGTCTCCCCCACTCAGGTATACCGTTTTGGAATCTTTTGCAAACGCCACGCCTAAAAATGACCCCTGGGGAAGCGGATTGGAAATAGTCTTTTTGTAATCCGGCACGCGGGTACTTTTCATGGAAACAAGATCAATGATGGTAAACACACCATTATGAATGGTCACCGCCTTTTCCCCATCCGGGGATACGCTCATTCCAAATGGATCGTGGCTGATACGGATCATTTCACCTGCAGGAGTTACAAAACGGCCGCTTGGTAAAACAGAAGTTCCTTTTTCATTCACTACTGAATATAGATTTTTACCCGGCACCTGCAGAATATTTACCTGTTTAGGCTGCGCAGCTGCATTTAATGAAATAACTGACGCGCCAAGGATGCTGAAATAACGTCTGACAGATTTCCTCCGGAAAAGAGAATATGGAATCATGAAATTCAGATTGTGTTTAAATGAATCCCATAAAAGTATAGTATGGCAGAATAAAACTATTCCGCACATGAAAAGTTAACCAAAAGGAAACATAAGGGGTTTACGAATCAAATGGCAGATAAATAATGAATTCTGTACCTACCCCTACCACACTGCTTACGGTAATATCGCCTCCTAAAAATTGTACCTGAGATCTCACAATATAGAGGCCCATACCTTTTCCTTGTATATGAGGATGAAAACGTTTGTAGAGCCCAAACATATATGCCGCGTATTTTTCCAGATCCACTCCCATTCCATTATCCCTGAAATGAAGTACCAGCATGTTGTTGCTGATCTCCGACCAGATCCGGATTTCAGGAACAGCACCTGGCCGGGAAAATTTCAGTGAATTGACAATGAGGTTATGAAAAATATTCAGCAGGTATGCTTTTACTGTAAAAAATTTATGGATGAGAGAGAAATCTTTTTGAATGATTGCGCCTTTCTGTTTAATCAGATCCTCTATCCCCGCTTCCACATCATCATATACGGTGTTCAGGTCTAATTGTTCTTTTTCTTCAAACACGGTTCTGTTTATCTGAAGAATATAATTGATATCCTTGATTACATTATCCAGTATTTCAGCTGACTGGTAAATACCTTCCAGTAAAAACTGCTCCTCCGCCTTTGTTCCTGCAATTTTCAATGCTGCATTGAGCCCGAGTATATTAGATAAAGGCGCCCGTATATTATGCGATACGATATAGGAGAATTGTTCCAGGTCGCGGTTTCGTTGCAAAAGGTCGTGGGTAATTTTCTGCTGTTCCATCTCTTCTTGTTTCCTCCTGGTGATATCGTAGGCGGAAAAGGAGATCCCCAGTACCAGTCCACCATCCACCACCGGGTTTACATTAATGCTGTAATACTTTACTTCATGGTTTTTTGTGTAGGAAACCTCATACTCCACTGATCGCTTTTGTGCAATGGCCCTGAATAATGTTTTCTTCAGGTTATTTACCCTGTCTTCCGGAATCAATCGCAACAGGTTCTCCCCGGCGTTTAATGTAACGCCGAGCTGATTGGCATAACCATTTTGTATGGACTCATTGAAGGAAATAATATTAAATGCATTATCCAGTAAAATATACCCCACTTCCGTATTCTTGAATATGGTAGACAGGTTGGCCTTGGACTGCAGCAATTCCTTGCTGGCTGCTGTTTTATCGCAATATTCCCCAATCATTTTGGCAAGCGCTTCCAGCAGTTTTTTCTCCTCATTCAGAAAGGGTCCGTCCAAATCTGTTTTATGCACGGATGAATAGTCTATTTCAACAAAACCGATCTGCTTCCCCATTGAAAAAATAGGACAGGTAATTGAAAACAGGCTTTTCTTATAGTTCTTTGAAACATACTCTTTATTATTCACATTTATTTTGGCTACACAATCCTCTATAAATTGCCAGTCAAGAGGAAGTATCCGGACAATCTGCGTCATTTTTTCATCAAAATGAAGGTGCTCGCTTTGAAGAATCTGGGTGGAATTGTACATCGTTCTCAGCTCTTTCATCCTTTCCTGCAGCAGATGGCGGGAATGTTCTTTTTCCAGCTTGTGCTGAATATTGTTGGCTGCAATACTTACACTATGTGCAATCATTTCCAGTGTTTCCACTTCATGCTCATCATATGCATCCAGCCTTTCCGAATAAACCGTAAGCGCGCCCATTTTATCGTTGGCCAGTTGCAGCGGAATCACAATGGAGGATGAAATATTGTATTTTCTGGCAATATTCCACCAGGGGCTGGTAATAGCTGAATGATGAAAGTCGTTAGTTATTACGGTCTTGTGCTCCAGCAATGCTGTGCCTGTCGGGCCTTTGCGTAAACTTTCATCAGACAGGTCAATTTTAATTTCATCAATATACTCTGTAAGTCCATATTTAGCCAACGGGTATACTTGTTGGTCGGGATTATGTTCATCCGGGTTCAGCGAAACTACCGCCAGTAAATAACCACCCTCGCTAACCAGGCAATGACAAACCGAGTTAAACAGTTCCTGGAGGTTCACCTGCTTGGCTATCCTGTCGCTGATCTGATTCCGGAGCGTCAGTTCCCGGTTGTATTTAAGCAGGTTTTCTTCGTTCTGCTTGCTTTTGGTAATATCTGTCTGAATAGCATTGAAGACCACATTTCCATCGGCCAGCACTTTTGTGGCGCCATAGAGATGAAACCATTTTACAGAACCATCTGCCACAATACATTTCAATTCCATGTCTAGGTTAGACAGGGTCTTGAAACAATTATTCCTTGCGTTCAGGTACTTTTCCCTGAATTCTACCGTGATGATATTGGTAATGATATCCGGATTGGCCATCACTTCTGCATGGGAATACCCAATTTGTCCGGTACAGGTGCTGCTGATGAAGAGGAGTTTCTGACCCCCTTCCTGTGTTGAGATCACCTGGTAAAAACCCAGTTGCCCCAGGTTATTATTCAGCATGTCATAAAAAACCTGTAGATTATTGATAAATATATCCTCGTTATGCGATCCCATGTTCACTACCCTGATGATTTGAATAAATATAATAAAAATAAAAACATTATATATAAGGAATAAACAGGCACACTATCTTTTTTCTACATAAACTCCCGGTATCATTTATATTTATTCAAATTTTAACGGATATGATCTTAAAATTCCTCCCTTGCCTTGCATTTTTATTGTTTGCGCAGACTGCAGTTGCGCAGCTAGCCATCATCCCGGAGCCTGTTTCCATCGTTAATAAAACAGGGCATTTTAAGCCCGGCAAACAAATCAGCATCTCTGCAAATACGGAGAGGGCGGAGGTTCAACATATAGCCAGGCTGTTAAGCAATAAACTGGCACATGCAGGCTTGAACAGTTCCGTATCTTCCAATGCCCACACAGCAACAATCAATCTGATCCTTCATTCAGCACCCGATAAAAATCTTGGCAAAGAGGGCTACCAGTTAAAAGTAATCCCTTTACAGGGCATCAGTATTTCGGCAAACGAAGCGGCAGGGTTATTTTATGGCATACAAACCCTTCTCCAATTATTGCCGGAACAAGTAGAAACTAAAGATGGTTTAAAGAATCAACCTGTTTCCATTCCCGCGGTTGAGATTACAGACTACCCCCGGTTTAGCTGGAGAGGATTGATGTTCGATGTGTCACGTCATTTCTTTACCAAACAGGAAGTGAAGGATTTTATTGATCAGATGGTCAAATACAAATACAACCTGCTTCACCTGCATTTAACGGACGACGAAGGATGGCGCCTGGAAATTAAAAGCCTGCCTAAGCTCACTTCCGTTGGTGCATGGCGCGTAAATAAAACCGGCAGCTTTGGTACATTCTCCGTTCCCGACGAAAAGGAACCAAAAGATTATGGTGGTTTTTATACCCAGGATGATATCAGGGAACTTGTGCAGTATGCAAAAGAGCGCTATGTAAATATTCTGCCGGAAATTGATGTCCCCGGTCATAGTCTTGCAGCCATTGCATCTTATCCCGAATTATCCTGTACCCCCGGAGCAGAAAATTACAGGGTTCGTTCAGGAGAAAAAATCATGGAATGGCCTCCGAAAGGCCATTTTTATGGCCTGCTCGATAATACACTCTGCCCGGCAAATGAAAAGGTTTACGAGTTTCTCGATAAAGTTTTTACTGAAGTGGCGCAATTGTTTCCCTTTGAATACATCCACATGGGTGGCGATGAAACTGCGCGGAATTTCTGGGAAAAAACGCCCGCTATTAAAGAGTTAATGAAAAACGAGCAACTCAGCAACCTGGATGAGGTACAGAGCTATTTTGTAAAAAGAGTAGGCAAAATACTGAAATCTAAAGGGAAAAAACTGATTGGGTGGGATGAAATACTGGAGGGGGGTCTTGCACCTGATGCGGCCGTCATGAGCTGGCGTGGCATGAAAGGCGGTATAGAGGCTGCTAAAGCAGGCCATGAAGTTATCATGAGCCCATCTACCTTTGCTTACCTGGATTATATGCAGGGCGATAAAATTGCAGAGCCACCTGTCTATGCCTCCCTACGACTGAACAAAACCTATCAGTTTGATCCATTGCCTGAAGGTGTTGATCCCAAACTGATCAAGGGAGGTCAGGCAAATGTGTGGACCGAACAAATTTACAATACACGCCACCTGCAATACATGCTCTGGCCAAGAGGTTTTGCCATTGCGGAGTCTGTATGGAGCCCTAAAGAAAAGAAAGAATGGAAGCTTTTTGTACCAAAAGTAGAAACTCACTTTAAAAGATTGGATGCAGCAGGTATTAAATATGCGCCCAGCATATATGATCCTTCTTTTTCTGCAGCTAAAAACACCAACAACGAATGGCTTGTTACGCTGGCTGCTGAGATAGACGGGTTAACGATTCATTACAGTTTCGACAATTCATTCCCCGATCAGTATTATCCTCAGTATTCAGCTCCATTAGTGATACCAAAAGATGCAAAACTCATGAGGGTGGTAACCTACCGTAACGGGAAACAGGCAGGACGGATACTCAGTATACCGGTTGAAGACTTAAAGACCAGGAAAGCGATTTAGCATGCCGGTAATTCTGGTGCTCACTTCCATACAGGCCCGGCTATTATGATAAGGGCATTTCCAAAAGCCGGCTTTTTCCCTGATCATCCGGGAACCATCTTCGTGGATGCCCCAGAACCACTCCCCATTCCGGGAATCGCGGATATGATCTTTGATAAAATCCCAGCTATTGATTGAATGCCGGAGGTATTGCTCATTCCCTGTTAATTGATAGGCATTCAGGAAACCAACCATGGCTTCCGCTTGCGGCCACCAATGTTTTTCTCTATTAAAATGAAGATCGGCCTTGTTATATTCATACCACATTCCCCCGTCCGTATCAACGCCCTGAAGAGAAGCATTGACCATTTCAATCGCATTCTCTTTAAAATCAGCAAGCATCCCGGTATTCCTGATTGATGCTGCCGCTTCGTATAATAACCAGGCCGCTTCCACATCATGTCCAAAGGAAACAATACCTGAACGAATCTCCCAGGACTCCGAAAAAAACAAATGCTGCTGATGGGTTCGGGAATCGATTATATGCAGGCGAAACATATTGAGTAAAGAAAAAATAGCGGAAGCGAGTTTTACATCTTTCCAACTCTTATATAAACCTGAATAGGCTTCCAGTATATGCAGGTGCGTATTCATGCTTTTTTTCTCATTCAGGTCTTTTTCGCTTAAACGGCAATCTGCAACAGGGCTCCAGTCTCTGGATACTGCTTCAAAATATCCGTCGTGAACACAATCCCTGCAGTGCGCTTCCAACAATTGAAACAATTCAATTGCAGTCTGTAATGCCTGTTCATCCTTCCCTGCCCGGTAATATTCCGCCAGGCCGTATATACAAAAAGCGAGCCCGTATACCTGCTTTTTATCCTGTTCCGCCTTCCCATTGAAGTTCACCGACCAGAACATACCTCCGTGAACAGGATCCCTGAAATGGTTCATCAGATACCTGTAGGCGTTCTCCGACATAGTCAGTAATTCCGCACTGCCGGTGTGCAGATATGCGGCAGAAAAAGTCCAGAGTATCCTGCTGTATAAAACCAGTCCCCTGGTTGCTTCAGGATGAGCGGCGCCGAAAGCATCTATCTCTCCATAAAACCCGGCCGAATCCTTATCCGGCATATTTTTCATCCACCAGGCAAGAATTGATTGTAGCTCCTTTTCTGTTTCTGCCTGGTACTGCTTCAGCTTTTCCACTTCCGGTTTTTTTCAATGAGTTGATTGATCCGCTGTACAGATGTAGCAGATCTAAAGCCATCTTCGGGCGTATTCATCACATAATCCAATAACCGATCCAGTGTTGTTTTGGCAACATGCATCCTGGTATCTGAAGAGGCGTAATAAATGTAAACCGTTCCATCCGGATCAACAGTCCATCCATTGGAGAACAATACATTAGATACATCACCCACCCGTTCTTCTCCCTCCGGAGCCATAAAATAACCTGCAGGTTTGTAAATTATCCTGGTGATATCCTTAAGGTCGGTCATAAACAGGTACAATACATAGCGCAATCCTGCAGCGGTGTTTCGCACACCATGAGCAAGATGCAACCAGCCGGCTTTCGTTTTGATCGGTGCAGGGCCGAGGCCGTTTTTCAATTCATAAACGGTATGGTATATTTTTTTATCGATCAATACTTCCTCAGAGATAACCGCCTTCGCGATGTCGTCTGCCAATCCCAGTCCGATTCCCCCGCCGGCATCTATAAAGCCGTCCTGCGGCCTCGTATAGAAAGCGTATTTCCCTTGCACAAATTCCGGATGCAATACCACATTCCGTTGCTGGGCAGAAGGTGTTTTCAGGTCGGGCAATCGCTCCCAGGATTCCAGGTCTTTGGTTCTTGCAATACCGCATTGCGCAATCGCCGAAGACTGATCAGATGCAGGCATACCAGGCGCTTTTCTTTCCGTACAAAATAAGCCATAAACCCAGCCGTCTTCGTGATGTACCAGCCGTATATCATATATATTGGTATCCGGCTCATCGGTTTCCGGCATTTGTACAGGGGCAGAACGAAACCGGAACCGATCGGTTCCGCTCTCACTTTCTGCAATGGCAAAAAAAGATTTCCGGTCTGATCCCTCAACTCTTGCCATCAACAGGTACTTCCCTTTCCATTTAATTGCCCCGGCATTCAGCACTGCATTAATCCCAAAACGTTGCATTAAAAAGGGATTATCCGTACAATCAAAATCATATCGCCAATCCAGGGGAACATGTTCTGCGGTTAGTACCGGATGCTGATAGCGATGATAAATTCCATTATTACTTTCAAGCCGGTTATTGGATCTCTCAATGAGCATCTCCTGCTCCTGCCTCATTTTTGACAATTGTTGGTCAAACGCTTTATTCATACTTCTTATTAAAAATTTAAAACTAGTCCTCCAGTTTATTCCACCATGTTCTTTTAAGAATACCAATGATGACCAACAAAATAATTACGGTGATCAACAGCGGGAGTTTCATCCACAATACCACATACATCGGCAGAATGGTTAAACAGCATTGCGCTATAATTCCCAGAGACACGTTAAACATATCCAGCCCAAACCTTTTATTGGGCTCAAATCCGGGATCATCCTGTACAACCAGTTTGTGTATGGGTTGCCAGAAGCCCCAGGGTTTTACCGTTTTGTAAAAAGATTTCAGGGTAGCTTCTTCCGTTGGAACTGCGGTATACGTACCGGCAATACATCCTGCAATTGAAATCAGGAACAAAACAGGCCAGATATACAGGAAAAGGCCATCGTACATCTTCAAAAAAATCAGTGCTGCAACAATACCACTGGTCATTCCCCAGAAAAACCCATTGGCATTAAACCTCCACCAGTACCACTTCAAAAGATTAGCAGCAATATAGCCCCCGTATAGTCCCCCTACAATCCACTGCAAAACGCTGTTTACATCTTTTGCAAAGAAACCCAGTATCACGCCGATTGTTACAACCAATACCCCAACTATATAATTGGCACGCATGATTTTTTTTGTGCTTGCCTGAGGATTGATGTATTTGAGATACACATCATTAACAATATAGGCCTGGGCGGCATTCAGTGTTCCCGAAAAGGTTCCCATGAATGCACCAAGCAGCCCTGTTAACACCAGTCCCAAAACACCGACAGGCAAAAAATGATTAATAGCAGCTGGCAAAATTTTTTCAAAATCCGTACCGCCATCCGGCCCGGACAAGTTCAGCCGGTTGTAATACAAAAGCGCCAGCACCGTAATACCAATTACCATGGAATACCGGATCGGTAATAATACAATTGAAACAAAGCCTGTCATTTTGCTGGCTTCTTTCGGAGACCTGGTCGACAATACTTTCTGCATGTCATAGTTAGGCGCGGGTCCTGCAAGACTCGCAAATACACCTTTGAATAACATCATCATGAAGAAAATACCAAAAAGGCCAAAGCCATCCTCAGCTATCTTCCTGTTTGCATCCGGTAATATGGCACTCCAGTCGAGGCTCAGATTCCACCCAAAAAATGGGTTCATCCAGCCATCCGGAACATGCAACTGGTTTCCGTTGCTGTTTAAATGTATCATAGCAATTACCGCAATGGATATACAGGCAACCGTCATAATCATGTACTTGATAAAATCTCCCAGTACAATACTGTGCAACCCGCCAAGGATGGAATAGAACATGGCAAAGAGGGTAAACAAGATACCATAGAAATGCGCGGCATATTGTTGAGGGAGATTGAATGGGATATAGGTTTTTGCCAATTCCCATGGAATGAACATTTCGATAAACTTACCCAGCCCGATAAATCCATAAGCCAGGAATCCGAAACAGCAGATAATGGCAAATACCACCACTATATTGTGTGACCCTTTTACACCTGCTCCTGCCGTACCAAAACGGGTAACCAGCCATTCTGCACCGGTATTGGCATTGGATCTTCTAAGCCATTTTGAAAGGAACATCATCATGAACACCTGGTTAAATACAGGCCAAAGCCAGGGTATCCATATACTTTTCATGCCGTACACAAAACACAAAGCTACCATCCACATTGTTCCGCTGATATCAAACATATCACTGGCGTCGCTCAACCCCAGCATATACCAGGGTAGTTTCTTCCCGCCCATCATATAGCTTTCCTTGTTTTGCTTTGCCCTTTTGCGCATGTAGAATCCGATGAATACCATCGTAACCAGGTATGCTACTATTATTAAGAAATCCGGCAGTTGAAGCTTCATACTATAAAAATAATTCCCTCTTATATTGTTCTTTCCTTTATATCAATCCAATATCGTCTAAATAGATTTCCTGGAGCACACCGCTAAACTCCTGTATCGTCAAAGATGTAATAGTAGCAGGATTCCCCATGTTCGTCAATGGTATTTCAAGGTCAATCCATTTACCCACCTGTGTAATCGTATAAGTATAACCGGATGCGCTTGCACCATTAAAATAGATTTTTATTTTCTTATTCAGAGAATTGGCGCCTGCGTACAGGGAAAATTTAAGTTTTGTATTTCCGGTCATACTCAGGGCCGGTGTGGATTTTGTTACCCTGAATGCACCAAAGCCAACATTAAATTTGGTTTTGCTTGAATAGGAACCGCGCCTAACCGGGTCTGTATTCGTAAGGGTTGTGGTTGCACTGAATGAAGTATTACTCCAGGTTGCAGTGAGTGCGTCTGCAAAAATCAGATATTTATATCCGTAAGCAAGGCCCGATTTCACTGTACCGCTTCCTGTTGTCACATATATATATGCAGAACTTACTCCGGCCGGCACTTTCACTTTAATCTCCGTTTTAGTGCTTGAAACAATAATGGCATTTACCGTTTCAAATTTTACGGACTGAACACCCCCAAAATGATTTCCTGTAATGGTTACTGTATCGCCGGCACTTCCCGTCATTGGATCAAATGAAGTAATGATCGGCGCCGGTTGCAGAATTTTGAAATTATAGGTAGCTGTTCCGTATTGGGTAGTTACAGTGATCGGGTTATCGGCAGGATCAGGCAACACAGAAGGTATCTTGACGGTAACGGAAGTGTCATCCGCATATAATAGCGAATCGGCAGCCACCACCCCGTTGAAGTCAACTTTATAGGAGGTAGCCAGGTATTTACCTTTTATAATAATCCAGTCGCCATAATTAACAGCAGATAAAGCAAGGCTACGGTTCTCAAGATCTGTAACTGAACTGATCACCGGCGGCAGCTGAAGATTTGTATTATTACCACCTCCGTCTTTTTTGCAGGAAGCCGCTAAAAGCAGTATGCATCCTATAGAAAACTGAAATATCTTTCTCATAAATTGAAGTATATAATTGAATGAATGGATTTACCAGCCTGGGTTATTGATTGTAATAGCCTGATTTGAATTCATCTCGCTCAAAGGAATCGGGAGCAGCAGATTGCGCAAGCTTCTGACTTTGGAAATGTTATTTTGTCCGGAAGAGATCCTGTTCATCACCTGCAGATAGATCCCCCACCTGATCAGGTCAAAGCGGCGGATCCCTTCTAAGGAAAACTCCCGGGCTCTTTCTGCCAACACAAAACTTCTGAATTGTTCCACGCTCATTCCCGTTGTTGCAGCTGTTGCTCCCGCCCTGCTTCGAACGGCATTTAGTTGTGTGTATGCCTCAGGAGTAGGGCTGCCATTGGCCTCATTGGCCGCTTCCGCATAGATCAGCAGTATTTCAGCATAGCGCATCAACGGAAAATAGGCATCACTGTTGGCAACTGTCCGATCATTCACATCTGCGTATTTTATTATGTACGACCTGTCGTCGGTAGTGCCGTTATTGGCATAAGTTACTCCACCCACTACCTTATATTTAGCCGCCTGCCAGGAAGGATAAAAATACTTTACCCCGGTACTGGTTTCATAATTGTGGGCAACACCGTCCAGTACCCGTTTGTCTGCCTCTTCGTAATCCTGGTAATGGTTGTTGGTTGCCCATACAGCCCCTCTCCCAAATGTTGAATATGCAGAAAAGTAGATACTCAGATTATTTACAAACGCGCTTCCCGCCAGGGATTGCAGTTCCCACATATGTTCCTGCTTGTTTCTGCCCGATACACTCCATAAATCTTTCCAGTTGGTAAACAAGGAGTATTCACCGCCTTCTATTACTTCCAGCGCCTTGTTTTTTGCCAGGGTAAAATATGCTTTGCTGTCCAAGCCTTCTAAGCCCGATACCACATTTTTTGCATGCGTATAATATCCGTTATCCGTTCCACCACGAACCACCACATTGCCAGTTGCCAGGGAGCCGGATGCCATGGTCAGGTACACTTTGGCCAACATTCCTTTTGCAAGACCCCTGGTTGCCCGTCCGGGTTCACCTGCTTTTGTATCCGCTGCAGGAAGCAACATGGTTTCCGCCTGCTGCAATTCATCTATGATCGCAGCATACACATCTTTTACCGGTGATCTTGGTACGTTGGCATTGGGATCAGTAGACAAGGATTTCAGTCTGAGCGGAATAGCTCCGTACAACTGAACCAGTTGAAAATAAGCCCATCCTCTTAAGAAATGAGCTTCCCCAAGGATTCTCTTCTTAATCACAGGATCTATGTTCTGGTTGATTTTTGCTACATTCTCCAATACGGTAGTGGCTCTTGCAATAATCATATAACAACCCACCCAGGGGCCATTCACACCCCAATAGCCCTGCGGGTTACCGGCCCCGGAAGTTCCCATGAACCAGTCTACACCAGACACATGATCATCGTCCAGGATCGTAAGGTTCCACATAGGCTGCAGGTAAAGATCATAGGAATACAACTCATTGTAAACACCATTGATAGCTGTTTTGGCATCACTTTCATTGGTATAAAAGTTGTTGGGAGAAATAAAAGAATAAGGAGTTTCTTCCAGTGCTTTTTTGCAGGAAGAAGCCAGTAACAGCAGTAATGGCAAAAGCAGGCTGCAGGAAAATATTTTGATAGACCTCATATAACTATTTTTTAAAAATGATTAGAAAGTACAGCGAAGCGTAAAATTGTAGGTTCGCGAATTAGGATACCCGCCTAAATCAACACCAAACAAAGCAGGATTATCTCCATAGCTGTTCATCTCCGGATCAAAACCAGAATAATTGGTAAACGTATAAAGGTTATTCACGCCAAGTGATAAGCGGATTGCAGAGATTCCTTTGATGATCTTTTCATTAATGGTGTATCCCAGCGTAATATTCTTAATACGTACAAAGCTGCCGTCTTCAATAAATCTTCTGCTGAACAATAATGTTCTCCAGAACTGGCGGATAGCTTTCGGACCAGTGGCCAGTGCGTTATCCTTTCCCTCAGCCCAGGCTCCAGCAAGCATACCCTCACTGATATTTTTAGAAGTACCGATATTTCCATTGAATCTTGTATTCATATTGATAATATCGTTCCCCTGTACTCCGTTAATAAAAATACTCAGGTCAAATTTTCTATATTGAAAGTTATTGGTGAAGCCGAATGTATAATCCGGATTTACATTTCCGATCAGCGCTCTGTCGCTGATAGATATGGCGGTCGGATCTCCGTCCAGGTTGCGATATTTAATTTCACCAACCATTCTTCTGATAATGGCATCGGGCTGTGTAGTATACATTTGAGAATTCCGCACCTCTGCTTCATTATCGTAGTATCCATCCTCAACGTAACCATACAAAGCCCCGATCGGCTGCCCTTCCAGCTGAATAAACGGAGCATCGCCTGTTGAAATATTGCTTGCATACTGTTCTTTGATTCCATCTCCTAAACTCAGGATTTTATTCCTGTTAAAGGCAATATTGAAATTGGTCTTCCACTGAAAATCTTTGGAACGCAGGATGGTTCCATCCAGGGAGATTTCTACTCCCCTGTTCTGTACTGTTCCCGAATTGCGCAATTGCCTTTGAAACCCGGTAGAAGCAGGTGTAGTTACATATTGAAGCAGGTTCTCCGTTCTCTTCAAATAATAGTCTACATGCAGATTCCATCTGCCGTTCAATAAGCCAAGATCCATACCTGCGTTGTAGGCTGTGGTGGTTTCCCATTTCAGCGCATCATTGCTTGGTCCTGAGGAAATATCATCGGCCAAACCCGTCTGCAAAGACCCGTTAAACGGATAATTGTATACAGACAACTTGGAAAGAGAAGCATATGAACCTATACCCTGATTACCGGTCTGGCCATAACTCAGGCGAAAGGTCAGATTGCTGACAACAGGCAGTTTTTGAACAAAGGACTCTTTATGCGCCTTCCATGCAATGGCTGCGGAAGGGAAGCCGGACCATTTATTGTTGGCGCCGAATTTGCTCGATCCGTCTCTGCGATAAGAAAGCGTTAGCAGGTATTTATCATTATAACCATAATTCACCCTTCCTAAAAAGGAAATCAGTGTAGACTGAAAGCGGTTGGTGACAACCGGCAGTACCTGTTCTGCAGATTGAAGGTTCTCATTCTGTAACAGGTCGTTCGGAAATGTCTTTCCTTCAACTCTTGTTGATTGCCCGTTGGTGCGTTCAAAAGTGGATGCACCAATTGCATTAATGCTGTGCAAATTAATTTTTTTACTGTAGGTCAGCATACTTTCGGAAACAATACTTGTCCGGAGGTTATCTGATTTCAATCCCCAGCCTTTTACGCTGAATCCTTCATACACGGTGCGGGGATAATACTGATCGCGGGTATTGGAACTATAATTAAATCCAAGATTCTGCCTGAATTTAAGGCCATTCAAAATGGTTGCTTCCAGGTAGTTGGAAGAAAAAATATTCAGCCCGGTTACCTTATTTAGAACATCACTTGTATAGATTTTCGGATTGGTGATAAAGAAGCCTTCCCCCGCATCATCATATTCAGATACGGTATCTATTGTAGCCGGGTAGGTAAGTGCAGAACGAATGACACCGGCGCTGGCAGCATCGGATTTATCAGTACCGGTTTTCACACCATTGGTTACGGAATTGGATAAGGCCGTATTGGTACCGATCCTGATTCTCCTGCCGATATTCCTCGTCAGGCCAAAACTCAGGCCCAGTTTCTGGTACCCGGAGTTGTTAATGATGCCGTCCTGTCCTATATAATTCATGGAAAGACTATGGCTTCCGGCTTCAGACCCACCGGATACATTCACGGAGTATTGCTGTGAAAGCCCTTTACGGAAAATGGCGTCCTGCCAGTTATGATTGTTACCGATGTATTTAGAAAGATCCGGATACGGGAGTGTGTAGCTCGTGGCATCATATTTATTCGAATTCAGGTAAGAAAGGTTTTGATAAGCGGCATAATCGTAGGGAGTAAGCATCTTCAATTTCCTGGAAACCTCAGAAAGGCCAAGGTTAACGGATAATTCCACTTTATCTTTCCCAACACGTCCCTTCCTGGTGGTAATTAACACTACGCCGTTGGCGCCCCTGGAGCCATAGATGGCTGTAGCGGATGCATCTTTCAAAATATCTATTGACTCAATATCGTTTGGGTTGATAAACGAAAGGGCGTTTAGGGTCTGTTTTTCATCGTCGCCGATGGCAGCCGGATTTGACTCCGAGTTGCTGTTGTTAAAAGGGACTCCGTCAATTACATATAAGGGTTCTGTTCCCCCAAGGAATGAATTGGAGCCTCTGATGCGGATGCTTAAGCCTACACCCGGGGCACCATCGTTTTGCGTTACATTCACCCCTGCGAGTTTCCCCTGCATGGCCTGCATTACGTTGACCGGATTCTCTTTGATCAGGTCCTCCCTGGTGATTCGCTGAACTGCTCCTGTAAGATCTGTTTTTCTCACAGTACCATATCCGATAACCACTACATCACCCAGGTCGGTTACCTGGGGCTTTAATACTACCTGAAAATCAGTTTTTGCTCCAACAGCGATATCCACACTTTCCATACCCATGTACGAAACGGTGATGGATTTAGATCCCGCAGGAAGGTTTAATGAAAATTTTCCGGCCTGGTCTGTAAGCGCGGAACCTGGAGCATTCTTAACAGCAACCGTAGCTCCTGCTAAAACATTCTTTTTTTCGTCGGTTACAATTCCGGTGATTTTTCTTGCCTGCGCAAGGCTTTTAATGCCTGCCAGGCAAAAGATCAGCAGGCAACAAAAATAAATTTGTCTCATAATAGCAGCAATGTTTGATCAAAAATATGTTCTTTATCTCCCTTTAGAATAATACTATTTTATCTATTTATTGTACTATAAACTCAAACAAATATTTTTTTTAAGATAACAATAGCATAGAACTTAATAAATACGGATATTTAGAAACTTTTAGGAATCGTTACCGGCACAATAATATTGATATGATTTTAACTTAAATCATGAACAGAAACTTACTGAAAGAGATCACGCCATTAACGGCAAGCGACTGTTTTACCATATTTGAACGGACCAAAAAAGAGTTCGACTTTCCGCTGCACTACCATGAAGAGATGGAGCTGAATTTTATCATAAATGCAAAAGGGGCAAAAAGATTTGTAGGAGATCATATGGCCGAAATAGAAGAAACGGAGCTCGTACTGGTAGGATCCAATCTTCCCCATGCCTGGAAAACCCACCATTGCAAAAGCAAAGAAATCCATGAAATCACCATTCAGTTTCACAAAGAGCTATTTGATGAAAAAATGTTGGGCAGAAACCAATTGCGCTTCATCAGGGAAATGTTTGAGAATTCAAAAAGGGGCATTTTGTTTTCAAAAGCAACTACACAGCAGTTGGGACAACGGCTAAAGCAGTTGAGATCCAAACAGGGTTTTGATTCTGTACTGGAACTTTTATCTATCCTGCACGATCTCTCCATATCAAGAAACATGCGCATTCTCTCCGATGCAACATTCAGCAACCTGCAACTCAATTACAATAGCCGGAGAATAGAAAAAGTAATGGAATACATGAATAAAAATTTCGACAAAGCAATCCGTTTGTCAGATGCGGCTAAAATAGCCAACATGACAGAGGTTTCATTCAGCCGGTTCTTTAAATTCCATACAGGGTTGAGTTTTATGGATAGTTTACTGGATATAAGACTTGGCCATGCCTCGAGGTTACTAATCGACACCAATCAGCCCGTTTCCGAAGTAGCTTATAACTGTGGGTTTAACAATATTTCTAACTTCAACAGGATCTTTAAAAAGAAAAAAGAGTGCACGCCTAAAAAATTCCGGGAAGATTATACTTCCGAAAACCGGGTATTCATCTGATTTATTTTACCGCTTAACTTCTACTACGCAATGAAATTATTTTTCAAACTATCGATTGTTCTGATCATTACGATCAGCATCCCTTCATTTGCTTTTGCACAGCCATTCATTAAAGAGATCAATTACTTTAAAAAGCTCGACTCGCTGAACGTTCCGCCGGAAAATCCGATTTTATTCATTGGCAGTTCTTCATTTACCAACTGGAAAGATGTGAGAAGTTATTTTCCGGCGTACAACATCCTGAACCGTGCTTTCGGAGGATCTTCACTGGAACACCAGGTACTGTACGCCGATGATATTATTTTCAGGTATCGGCCCAGGCAAATTGTTATTTATTGCGGAGAGAACAACCTAAGCGCCGGACCGGATGTTACCGGCGAATCCATTGCAAAGAAATATATCGAACTCCATCAGTTGATCCGAAGCAGGTTACCGAAAGTTCCCATCGTATATATATCCATGAAACCCAGTCCCAGCAGGGAAAAATACCTTCCTGTGATGACAGAAGGAAACAGGCTTATCAGGAAATACATAAAGAAACAGCGTAAATCGGCCTATGTGGATGTATTCTCCGCCATGTTTACAAAAGACGGCGCAATCATGCCGGATATTTTTCTCTCAGACAAGCTCCACATGAACAAGAAAGGCTACGAAATATGGCAACCGATCATTCAGCCATACCTGTTAAAATAAACGATACCCTGTTTTAAAACAACCTACAGATGAGATTCCTGTTTGCTCTATTCATTGTTATCCTGTTCAGCAAAGAAAGCCTTGCCGGCATCAACCATACCGACAGTACCTTTTACCCCGCCGGTAATTCCGCCATCCAGATGATCGGCAGAGTGGATTTTTCCAGGCAGGATCAGCCCAGGTTCTGGGCCCCGGGCGTTTATATCAACATTCGCTTCAAGGGCACTTATTGCATATTGGATATCTCAGATGAGGTTCGATGGGGTACAAACCACAATTACATTGAAGTAAAGGTAGACAACAATGCCCCTTACAGAATCCGGCTCAACAACAGTACCAACAGGATCCTGCTTGCCGAAAACTTACAGGAAGGTGTCCACCACATCGCCATCTGTAAAAACACGGAGGCTGATATAGGATATCTGCAATTGAATGGCGTTATCTGCAAACAACTTTTAAGTCCGCCCAAAAAACCGAAAAGAAAAATAGAGTTCATCGGCAACTCCATCACTTGCGGGTCAGGCAACGATGAATCCGTTATTGCCTGCAACACCGGGGAATGGTACGATCAGCACAATGCCTATATGGCTTATGGGCCACTTACTGCCAGAACACTGAATGCGCAATGGCAACTTTCTTCTGTATCGGGGATTGGTCTGATGCACAGTTGCTGCAATAAAGAGAAGGTCATGCCGCAGGTTTTTGACAAAGTCAATATGAGCGGCGACACCATTCCATGGAACTTCCGTAATTACCAGGCAGACCTTGTAACCGTATGTCTTGGGCAGAACGACGGAATCCAGGATTCAGCCATTTTTTGTAAAACCTATATCGGGTTTCTGGAAAAACTCAGGTCATACTATCCCAGGGCAAGGTTTATTTTATTGTCGAGCCCCATGGCAGATAAAAACCTCGACAGCGTACTGAGAAAATACATCAGCGCCGTCAGGATTGCGCTTCAGCGCCGGAATGAACGGAAAGTAAGCAGCTACTTTTTCAGCAAGCGCTATCACAAAGGATGCGACGCTCATCCCAACCTGGATGAACACAGGGAGATGGCCGGAGAGCTAAGTGCATTTATCAGGAAAACGATGAACTGGTAATTTAAGCCCTGCTCATTAAATACGCTTTCAACTGCTCAAAATCTGCCCCTAGCCTGATGCTGTGTTTTTGCTTTCCTAAAAGTGATTGTGCAGCAGCAGGCATTTCCAGTTTCTTTCCGATAGCCGCCTCTACTGTTTCGGGAAACTTCACCGGATGCGCTGTTTCAAGGATCATTCCCTTCTGTTCCGGATGGCCCTGCAGGTATTGCTCCAAAGCATGATAAGCAACTGCTCCGTGCGGATCCAGGATATAATGAAAGGACTCGTACACCTGTTGAATCGTGGCCCTGGTTACTTCATCCGTAACCGTATATCCGCTGATCATCCGGGTGATTGCTTCGTGATCCTTTTGAAATAATTCCAGCACCCGTATAAAATTGCTCGGACTGCCTACATCCATGGCATTGGAAATGGTTGCCACAGCTTCCTTAGGCTGATAATGGCCCGTACGTAAATAATCCGGAACGGCGTCGTTCACGTTGCATGCGGCAATAAAATGAGCTACCGGTAATCCGCTGGTATACGCCAGTAAGCCCGCACAGATATTTCCGAAATTGCCACTGGGTACAGCAATAACGGGCGGATGTTCCTTATCCTTCCATTCCCGGTATGCAAAGAAATAATACAACTGCTGCGGGAGCCATCGTGCCACATTGATGGAATTAGCAGAGGTAAGTTTGAGCTGCAGATTCAAATCCAGATCCATGAATGCAGATTTCACCATGGCCTGGCAATCGTCGAATGTTCCGTCCACTTCAAGTGCGGTGATATTCTGTCCGCAGGTTGTTAGTTGTAATTCCTGTACAGGACTCACTTTACCAGATGGATAAAGAATCACCACATCAACGCCTTCCACCCCTAAAAATCCGTTGGCTACGGCACCCCCTGTATCTCCGGAAGTTGCAACCAGCACCGTTACTTTAGCAGACTGCCCCCGGGAGAAGTATCCCAGGCACCTGCTCATGAACCTGGCGCCAACATCCTTGAACGCAAGTGTTGGGCCATGAAACAATTCCAGTGAAGCAATAAATTCATTAACAGGCACCAATGGGAAATCGAAGTTCACGGTTTCGGAAACAATCTGGTACAATGCCTCTTCCGTAATGGTATCACCCACATAAGGCAGCATGATCCTGAAAGCCAGCTCTTCTTTTGAATACTGTTCAATATGAGCAATCAATGAAGGGTCCGCTTTGGGAATATATTCAGGAAAATAGAGTCCCTTGTCGGGTGCCTGTCCGAGTATGGTTGCCTCCCTGAAACTTACGTTGGGAGCCTGTTGATTTAAACTATAATACTGCATAATACTGTTCAGCAACCTGCATTAGCGTTGCTGTTTATTGTTCTATAATGGTAATTCCCTTTGAATTGATGTTGGTTACATATGTATGGTGGTCCAGTTTTATGGATTCGTATACTGCATGCATTTCCTGTTCTACTTTTTTAGCAGTTTCTTCATCCCTGCTCAGCATAAAAATGGAAGGGCCGGATCCTGAAATACCTCCGCCCAATGCACCGGCTTCCCGGCTTCTCTTTTTCACCTGGTCGAACCCCGGTATCAGAATACTCCTGACAGGCTCAATCAGTACATCTTCAAGTGAACGTCCGATCAGTTCATAGTCCTCTTGCTGCAGGCCGGCAACCAGCCCGGCAATATTGCCCCATTGTTTGATGGCATCTTTCAGCAGGATCTGTTGTTTCAAAATACTTCTGGCATCGGCTGTGCGAACCTCTATCTGCGGATGTACGATCGTTACAAATAAAGGCGGTGCATTCAGTTGTATGATATCCAATGGAAAGATGGAACGGATCAGTGTTACTCCTCCGTAGATACAGGGGGCGATATTATCGGCATGCTTTACCCCGGAAGCTACTTTTTCGCCATTCATGGCAAAGCGCACCAGGTCCTGTTTGCTGAACCGGTGGTCGAGTAAAATATTAGCCGCCATCACAGCTCCCGCAGCGCTGGCGGCGCTGGAGCCCACGCCACTACCCGGCTTAATCTGCTTATTAATCGTTATCTCCAGCCCCTGTACGTCCGGAGCTTCTTCCAGCAATGCAAGCAATGCAGCGCCGGCTACATTTTTCTCCGGCTCTGTAGGCAGGTTGTACTCATCCTCATTAAGAATGGTAATTCCCGGGCGATCGGAAAAACGAATCTTCATGATGTCATAAGGATCGTTCACCGCAAAACCCAATACATCAAACCCGCAGACCATATTGGCTACAGTTGCAGGAGCATGTATAGTGATTGATCTGTGCTGGCTCATTGATTAATTGTGTATAATGATTTATTAAACGCCTGCCACCCGGATAATATCTGCAAATACACCGGAAGCGGTAACATCCGCCCCGGCCCCGGCTCCTTTAATTACCAGCGGCTGCTCCGGATAACGGTCGGTATAAAACAATACCAGGTTATCCTTTCCGTACAGGTGGTAAAAATCGGAATCGGCAGGGATATGCTGTAATCCCACTTTTGCTTTCCCCTCATCGTAGACGGCCACAAATTTCAGCTTACACTGTTTTTCTTTTGCAGCATTGTAAAGCTGTTTAAAATGAGGCTCCTGTTTTTCCATCTCGGCGTAAAAATCCGCTACTGAGCCCTCAAAGCAGGAAGCCGGCAGGAAATATTCATTGGTAATATCTTCCATTTCGATTTTCTCGCCTGCTTCGCGGGCAAGAATCATGATCTTCCGCATCACATCTGTACCTCCCAGGTCCAGGCGCGGATCGGGCTCTGTATATCCTTCATCCTGCGCCCTTCTTACAATCTGCGCAAAAGGTACGGTGCCATCATAGTAGTTAAACACATAGTTCAGTGTTCCGGAAAGCACAGCCTGTATCTTATTTACCTTATCGCCGCTGCGAAGCAGGTCGTTCAATGTTCCGATTACAGGCAACCCTGCGCCTACATTGGTTTCAAAGAGGAAAGAGGCATTGTATTCCCTTGCCAGCGATTTCAGGTGCTTATAGTTGGCATAGGAAGAAGAACAGGCAATTTTGTTGCAGGCAACCACCGAAATGCTTTTCTGCAGCAACTCATTGTATACACCCGCTACTTCTGCATTTGCCGTAACATCTACAAATACACTGTTCCGCAGATTTCTTTCCGCAATGACTTGTACAAAGGAATGAATATTGGCATCTTCGCCCTGCAGCAACTGCTCTTTCCAGTTGAGCAGATCTATACCTGCATCATTCAGCAACATTTTTTTACTGTTGGCAATACCCACCACCTGGATCTGCAAACGCAGATGTTCTTTCAGGTAATTCACCTGCTGGGCAATCTGACCGATCAGTTTTCCACCCACATTACCAGCGCCCGCAATAAATACATTCAGTTGCTTATAAGTGGTCTCAAAGAAGATCTCATGCAATACGTTGATGGCTTTCTTTACATCATTCGCGGAGAGTACGGCGGAAATATTTTTCTCTGAAGAACCCTGCGCAATGGCCCTGACATTGATACCGTTCTTACCCAACACACCAAACATCTTACCACTGATGCCGGGGTGGCTTTTCATTTGTTCCCCTACCAGCGCAACGATGCTCAGCTCGTTTTCCACTTTCACCGGTTCTACTTTACCGGTTTCAATTTCGTAGGCAAAAGCCTGGTCGATCGATTGCTGAGCCACAGCACAATCTGATTCACTGATCCCCACACAAATAGAATGTTCGGAAGAACTCTGGGTGATCAGGATTACATTAATATTTCTTGCTGCAAGTGTTTCAAAAAGCCGCTTGGAAAAGCCCGGGATCCCTATCATACCGCTTCCTTCCAGGCTTAACAGGCTGATGGAATTGATGCTGGAGATACCCCGGATGATTTCATTATCAGAAATCACTTTCTGTTCTATGATGGTTCCTGCAGCGGCAGGATCAAAAGTATTTTTAATCCATACCGGGATATTCTTCTTCATCACCGGCTGAATGGTAGGGGGGTAAATAATCTTAGCCCCAAAATGAGAGAGCTCCATTGCTTCCTGGTAGGAGATGCGCTCAATATGCTTGGGATGCTGCACCAGTCTTGGATCGGCGGTCATCATACCGCTTACATCAGTCCATATCTCAAGGGTTTCCGTTTCAAGCGCTGCCGCATAGATAGCTCCTGTGTAATCCGAACCTCCGCGCCCCAGTGTAGTGGTATGCTTTTGTTCGTTAGCAGCAATAAAGCCCGGAGCAACATATAGCTGGCAAACGTTTTTCCGAAAATAATCACGGATAGCAGCTTCTGTTTTAGTAAAATTCACCGCCGCATTCCCGTATTGATCGTTGGTAGTGATCAACCGGCGGGAATCCACCCACTGTTGCTTCACCTGCATGGATTGCAACCTGGCAGAAATAATATAGGAAGACAATAATTCTCCGTAACTCACCAGGCGGTCTTTGATACGGGGCGAAAGTTCACCCAGCAAAAAGATGCCATCGCAAAGGCTTTCCAGTTCATTCAGCTGCTGTTTTACCCAGCTGAGCGTTGCGCTCTGTTCCTGGATCGGCAGCAAACTGCGCACTGCATCGAGGTGTTTTGTTTCCAGCACTCTAATCTGTTGCTTATAATCTTCATTGCCATTGGCCGCAAGCGCACCGGTCAGGATCAACTGATCCGTTACACCACCCAGTGCAGAAACCACTAAAACAACCGGGCTCTTCTCTATCGCCCTCAGTACAATTGCTACAACCCTATTGATGTTCTCCGCATTTGCTACGGAACTTCCTCCAAATTTTAAAACCTGCATATATCATTCTTAAGTTTAAACAAGGTATCCGAATACATTGTCATTTTTATCCAGTGGTGTATAATTAATGTGAAACTTCTCCATATTGGCAATCAGCACTGCATAATCTTTATTATGCTGCAACTCAATCCCAACCAGCGCCGGAGCGGTTTCCTTGTTGTGTTTCTGCATGTATTCGAACCGGGTGATATCGTCTGTTGGCCCCAATACATGGTTTACAAACTCCTTCAGGGCGCCGGGACGCTGGGCAAAACGAATCAGAAAATAATGCTTCAACCCCTCATACTGCAGGGAACGTTCCTTGATTTCCTGCATCCTGTCTATATCATTATTGCTGCCGCTTACAATACATACAATGGTTTTGCCTTTAATCAGGTCGGCATAATCGTCCAGCACCGCTATGGAAAGCGCGCCTGCCGGTTCCACCACAATGGCATCTTCATTATACAATTGCAGGATGGTGGAACATACTTTTCCCTCATTTACCAGGTGTACTTCATGCAGTACCTCCCGGCAAATTTCAAAAGGAAAGTCTCCTACCCGCTTTACGGCGGCTCCGTCTACAAAGCTTTCAATGTTTTCCAGTTTCACGGGATGCCCCGCCTTCAGCGCCGCTGTCATGGAAGGAGCGCCTTCCGGCTCCACGCCAATCACTTTGGTATGTGGAGCGTTCGCCTTGAAATATGCACCAACCCCTGCGGCCAGTCCTCCGCCTCCCACGGGGGCAAATACATAATCGATGTCCGACAGGTCTTCCAGAATTTCCAGCGCAACAGTTGCCTGCCCTTCTATGATCCTGGCATGGTCAAAAGGGGGAATAAAAGTCATCCCTTTTGCTTCGGTGTATTCCCTGGCTGCAACGGCACAGTCGTCGAATGTATCCCCCACCAGTTTAATTTCTACATTACTGTCTCCAAACATTTTGGTCTGGCTCACTTTCTGATTGGGGGTAATGATCGGCATAAAAACCACGCCGCTGATATTGAGCTTGCGGCAACTGTATGCAAAACCCTGAGCGTGGTTTCCGGCACTGGCGCAAACCACGCCCTTTTCCAACTGCTCCGCAGGCAGGTTGCTGATCATATTATAAGCGCCCCTCAATTTATAGGAACGCACTATTTGCAGGTCTTCCCGCTTCAGAAACACACGACAATGATATTTCCTGGAAAGATTGTTATTATAGGTGAGTGGTGTATGATTCACCACATGCCGCAGTCTTTCTTCTGCCTCTTTTACTTTCAGGCCATAACCCACCGTTTCATTTGCTGCTACATTTTCCATAATCTTTTTATCAGGCGTTTGAATGGATTGTTTTCATATCGGTCATTGCCTGTCTCAGCTCTTCACCAATCAATTCTACCGGATGATAACGGATCACTGCATTCACTGCAATCAGTGTTTTATTATCTACACCACCATCTTTTCCTTTATTGTAATTGGTGCCGATTAGATCCGTATCTATTTTCTTCATGAAATCTGCCAGTAACGGTTTGCAGGCATGATCAAACAGGTAACAGCCATATTCTGCCGTATCGGAAATTACACGGTTCATTTCGTAGAGTTTCTTACGGGCGATGGTGTTGGCAATCAACGGTGTTTCGTGTAATGACTCATAGTAAGCAGACTCTTCCCTGATTCCTGCTTCTACCATAGTCTCAAATGCAAGTTCAACACCGGACCTTACAAAAGCCACCATCAGCAGCCCATTGTCGAAGAATTCCTGCTCGGAAATTTTCATAGCGCCCGGCGCTGTTTTTTCAAATGCAGTTTGCCCGGTTGCTTCTCTCCATTTCAGCAGATTCTTATCATCGTTGGCCCAGTCTTCCATCATGGTAGAAGAGAAAACACCACTCATGATATCGTCCTGGTGCTTCTGGAACAACGGACGCATGATGTTTTTCAGTTCTTCTGACAGTTCAAATGCCTTCAGTTTGGCGGGGTTAGACAACCGATCCATCATTGCAGTAATACCACCCTGTTTCAACGCTTCGGTAATGGTTTCCCATCCGTACTGAATCAGTTTGGCAGCATAAGAAGGATCAATTGCCTTCTCCACCATTTTATCAAAACAAAGAATAGAACCCGTTTGTAATAACCCACAGAGAATGGTTTGTTCTCCCATCAGATCGGATTTCACTTCTGCCACAAAAGAGGACTTCAATACACCCGCTCTGTGGCCACCGGTTCCCACACAATAGGCTTTTGCATAATCCCATCCCTTTCCTTCCGGATCATTTTCCGGGTGAACGGCAATCAGCGTAGGTACACCGAAACCTCTTTTATATTCTTCCCGCACTTCTGTTCCCGGGCATTTAGGCGCTACCATAATCACCGTAATATCCTTTCTGATCTGCATGCCTTCCTCCACAATATTAAATCCGTGAGAGTAAGACAGTGTAGCTCCTTTTTTCATCAGTGGCATGATTGCATTCACCACCGCTGTATGTTGCTTATCGGGCGTAAGGTTGATCACTACATCGGCAGCAGGGATCAGTTCTTCATATGTACCTACGTTAAAATGATTGTCTGTTGCATTTTTCCAGGAAGCGCGTTTTTGATCAATGGCTTCTTTACGCAATGCATAAGACACGTCCAAACCAGAATCGCGGAGATTCAATCCCTGGTTCAACCCCTGGGCGCCGCAACCTACAATAACCAGCTTTTTTCCTTTCAAAGCATTTACTCCATCTGCAAATGCAGTTTTGTCCATGAATTCACATACACCTAACTGATTGAGTTGCTCGCGCAGTGGTAATGAGTTGAAATAGTTTGCCATTTTTTATTTTTTAAATTGTTGAATGATTGTTTAGGTTTTATAATGATTACATCGTGAATATATCTCTTGGCTGGTCCAGGTATTCGTTCTCCACCAGTTCCTCCGAAGGTTCAACAGCTTCAAACTCTTTCAGTTTTTCGTGGAAGCCGCTGCTCGCTTTGATAATCGCCACCCTGGCACTCCTGACAAATTCAATCAGCCCATATGGTTCCAGTACACGCACCAGCTTGTCTGTTTCCGCACGTTGCCCGGTTGTTTCAAAAATCGTATAGTCTTTACGGATCACCACGGCCCTTGCACCACATTCGCGCAGCAGACGCTCTACCTTCATTTTTTCTGCCACGGCATCGGTGGGCACTTTGTACAATGCCATTTCCTGCCAGATAATCTGATCGTTGGTATTGTAATAAGCCTTCAACACTTCTACCTGCCGTTCAATCTGGCGGCAAAGCTTACTTACCACTTCTTCCGTTTCATTAATAACAATGGTAAAACGGTGAATGCCCGAAACTTCTGAAGGAGAAACATTCAGGCTTTCCACGTTGATTTTTCTACGGGAAAATATAATAGCGATCCGGTTCAGTAAACCAACCTGGTTTTCTGTATAAACCGTTATGGTATATTCTGTTTTCATGTGCTTTATTTTAATCTGATTTCAGATACACTGCAACCTTGCGGTACCATCGGAAATACATTATTTTCTTTTCCAACAAACACTTCCAGCAGGTAAGCGCCTTTGTGATCCAGCATTGCCCGGAGCGCCGGTTTCAGGTCTGCACGTTGTTTTACACTGTTGCCTGAAATATCATAGGCTTTGGCCAGCTGTACAAAATCCGGGCTTTGTATATCCACAAATGAATACCGCTTGTCGTTGAAGAGTTCCTGCCACTGACGGACCATTCCCAGGAACTGATTATTCAGGATCAATATTTTTACCTCCACCCCTGTTTGCATAATGGTTCCCAATTCCTGCAAGGTCATTTGAAATCCACCATCGCCGATCACTGCCACCACGGTTCTGTCCGGCGCACCAAACTTGGCGCCAATGGATGCGGGTAACGCAAAGCCCATGGTTCCCAACCCTCCGGAAGTGATATTGCTTCTGGACTGGTTAAACCGGGCGTACCGGCAGGCTACCATCTGGTGCTGGCCCACATCTGTAACAATCACTGCCTCTCCTCCCGTGATCTCATTCAGCAGGTTAATGACTTCGCCCATGCTGAGCACTTCGGTTTTCGGATGCAACTCATCCGTAATCACGACCTCATTCTCCTGGCGGGTATGCGCACTGAATTGATCCAGCCATTCACTGCGTTGCTGTTCCCGGATCAGTTTGGTCAGCAGGGGTAGTGTTTCCTTACAATCTCCCCATACAGGCACATCGGCTTTTACATTCTTGTCAATCTCTGCAGGATCTATATCCAGGTGAATAATTTTAGCCTGCCTGGCATATTTGTCGAGCCTTCCCGTAACCCGGTCGTCAAAACGCATCCCTACTGCAATCAGTACATCGCACTCGTTGGTGAGTACATTCGGGCCATAGTTTCCGTGCATGCCCAGCATCCCCACATTCAGGGGGTGATCTGTAGGCAGTGCGCTTAATCCCAGCAAGGTCCAGGCTGCAGGCAGCCCGCCTTTTTCGATAAAGGCCCTGAATTCCGTTTCGGCTTTTCCGAGTATTACTCCCTGGCCAAATAAAACGAAAGGCTTTTTGGCTTCGTTGATCAGTTTGGCCGCTTCTTCCACATAGGCCTTGCGGACAATGGGTTTGGGCCGGTAACTACGGATATGTTCACATTTTTCATATCCTTTATATGCTATTTTCTGCAATTGTGCATTCTTGGTAATGTCTATCAACACAGGACCAGGGCGGCCGGTGCGGGCAATATAAAATGCCTTTGCCAGCACATGCGGAATTTCTGTTGCATCTGTAATCTGGTAATTCCATTTGGTTACAGGTGTTGTAATGTTCACCACATCTGTTTCCTGGAATGCATCTGTTCCCAGTAAGTGGGCAAATACCTGTCCTGTAACACAAACCAATGGTGTACTGTCGATCATGGCGTCTGCAAGGCCAGTCACCAGGTTGGTAGCGCCGGGGCCGCTGGTAGCAAAAACCACGCCTACCTTACCGCTGCTTCTTGCATAACCCTGACCCGCATGTATACCTCCCTGTTCGTGACGGACCAGGATATGTTTCAGGCGGTCATTATAATCGTACAGGGCATCATAGATGGGCATAATGGCGCCACCGGGATATCCAAAAACGGTATCCACCCCTTCGGCAATAAATGCTTCCAGCACGGCCTGCGAACCGGTCAGTTCAACGGTTTCAGTTCCTTTCAGTGTTAACTCCAAAGGAGCTGTTTGTTTTATTTCTGGTACTGTACTCATACAGGTGATTTTATATTCTTAATTAAGCTTCATCCGTTACACATCCCTGTGATGCATCCTTTACAGATTGGGCGTACTTAAACAACAGGCCCTTGCCGGCTCTCAATGCAGGTCTTACCCATTTTGCCTTTCTGGATACCAATACCTCTGCCGCTACTTTCAGGGTCATTTTTTTGGTAGACACATTCAGTTCAATCAAGTCATTGTCTTCCACCAACGCTATCAGTCCGCCATTATAAGCTTCGGGAGTAATATGACCCACAACAAAACCATGGGTACCACCACTGAATCTGCCGTCTGTAATCAGGGCAACGGATTTACCCAACCCCGCACCAATGATGGCAGAAGTCGGTTTCAGCATTTCAGGCATACCGGGGCCGCCCCTCGGGCCAACATAACGGATCACCACTACGTCTCCGGCCTTTATTTTCCCGCTGTTGATGCCTTCGATCAGTTCATGTTCTCCGTCAAAAACCCTGGCAGGGCCTTCGAATAATTCACCTTCTTTCCCGCTGATTTTTGCCACGCTTCCGCCTTCTGCAAGATTGCCATACAAGATCTGCAGGTGACCGGTTGCTTTCAACGGATTTTCCAGGGGGCGAATAATCTGCTGCTGTTCAAAGTCCAGATCAGGCGCATCCGCCAGGTTCTCAGCAACTGTTTTCCCGGTAACCGTTAAGCAATCGCCGTGCAACAGTCCTTTCTTCCATAAATATTTCATCACTGCCGGTATGCCGCCATACTGGTGCAAATCCTGCATCAGGTATTTTCCACTTGGCTTGAAATCTGCGAGTACAGGCGTTTTATCGCTGATCTGCTGAAAATCGTCTTGCGTAAGTTCAACATCTACACTCTTGGCCATCGCAATCAGGTGCATTACGGCATTGGTACTTCCGCCCAGGATCATGATGATGGTCATCGCATTTTCAAATGCTTTACGGGTCATGATGTCTTTGGGCAGAATATTTTTCTCCATCAGTAATTTGATGGCTTTGCCTGCAGCAAGACATTCGTTGTGTTTTTCCTCACTTAAAGCAGGATTGGAAGAAGAGTAAGGCAGGCTCATGCCCAATGCTTCAATGGCAGAAGCCATGGTATTGGCCGTGTACATTCCGCCACAGGCGCCCGCACCGGGGCAGGCATGCTGTATGATTCCCTTGAAATCACCTTCATCCAGTTTCCCGGCCATTTTCTGACCCAATGCTTCAAAAGCAGAAACAATATTCAGGTCCTGACCTTTGTAATGCCCCGCAGCAATGGTTCCGCCGTACACCATAATCGCCGGACGGTTAAGCCTTCCCATGGCAATGATGGAACCCGGCATATTCTTGTCACAGCCGGGCAGGGCAATAACTGCATCGTAGTACTGTGCTCCGCAAACAGCCTCAATTGAATCGGCAATGATGTCACGGCTTACCAATGAGTAGCGCATGCCATCGGTACCGTTGCTGATACCATCACTCACACCAATGGTATTGAAGATCAGGCCTACCTGGCCAGATTCCCACACGCCTTTCTTTACCAGTTTGGCCAGGTCGTTCAGGTGCATATTACAGGTATTACCATCATAGCCCATGCTCACCACGCCCACCTGCGCTTTCTTCAGGTCTTCATCCGTTAAACCAATTCCGTATAACATGGCCTGTGCTGCGGGCTGTGTAGGATCCTGTGTAATTGTTTTGCTGTATTTGTTCAGTTCCATATAAGGAGGCTTCTTTGTTAAGTATTATTGTTCGTGTATCAGGTGCTGGTAGGCTTTTTGAATGCGTGCACCCAGTGAATCCTTCCATGCTTTCGGAAATACCGTTTCATCGATCGATTCCCAGCCAATCACTTCCGCAGCCGTTCCGCAGAAAAATGCGGAGTCTGCCTGTTTCAGGGCCTCCAGGCTGTAACGGCCTTCCTGTATGGGTATATTCAGTCTTTTGCAGATTTCAAATACGGTAGCTCTCGTAATGCCCGGCAGAATATATCCCAACTGAGGAGTGTACAATACACCGTCTTTTTCAAAAAAGATATTCGAGCCGGGGCCTTCTGCAATATCATCGTTGATATCAAGCAGCAGCGCTTCATCAAATCCCTTCGCTTTTGCTTCCTGGCTGGCCAGTATCGAGTTAACATAATGCCCGGCTACTTTTGCGTGCATCTTAAATGCTTTTGGATTAGGCCGCTGAAAAGAAGAGGTGGCCACACGCAGCAGTTTCTCACCAAGGAACGGCGCCATTTCCCAGGTTTCAATGAACAGAAAAGATTCTGTATTCGGCGCAAAACTCATATTGGCCGGTGCATATACTACGGGGCGGATATAAGCGTCCTGCTGGTTATTGCGTTTCAGCACTTCATAGGTTGCAGCAATCAGCTCGTTTGTATCATAGTTATACGGAAGGTTCACGGTTTGCGCAGAAACTTTAAACCGTTCGTAGTGCTCAACCGGTTTAAAGATTTTTGTTTCACCGGAAGCGGTTTTGTACGAACGGATTCCTTCAAACACCGAATAACCATAGTGCAGCGACTGGCTATAGAGATCTATTTTCTCCGCCGCCGCTTTTACAAATTCACCATTATGGTAAATGATGGTGTCACTGTTATAATATTTCATCTTCATTGGTTTATGCACAACAAAAAAGCCCCGCGGATGAGGCGGGGCTTGTATTTAAAGTTTTTAATTATTTACAAAAGTCCACCTCCATGCAGTACGGGAATAATAATGACAATCACAATAATGACTGTTGTGACAGATGTGATCGTATTAATTCCTTTTTTAAACATAGAGGGTTGAGTTCTATGTAAAGATATGTTTACCCGTTTTTAAAACAAAGAACTTTTTAAAATTTATTTTATCCAAAGCAAACAAGCGTTTGTTTCAGATAATGGTGGATGCGTTTAAAACTGCATTGTGCGCGGCTGCGGTCTTCGCATTTCTTTTGATATAATCAGCAATCAGGTCTCCAATGGCATTGGTTCCGTAATTATTGATCGGATCAATATCTTTAGACACAAAACTGTGTGTGAGCGTCCAGTTTACGGCCTCCCGAACAGCTTCCGCCTCTTCGGTCATACCAAAATGATCCAGCATCATGGCTGCAGACAGCACGGATCCCAACGGATTGGCAATGTCTTTACCTGCTGCCTGCGGATACGATCCGTGAATAGGCTCGAAAAGGGCGGAACCGTTTCCTACGGATGCGGAAGGCATCATTCCCATAGAACCGGTTAATACACTGGCTTCATCACTGATGATATCGCCGAACATGTTTTCGGTTAATATAATATCGAACTGTGCGGGATTCAGGATAATCTGCATGGAAGCATTGTCTACATACATATAGTCTACCGTTACATCCGGAAACTGCAACGCAAGTTCACGTACCACTTTGCGCCAGAGGCGGGAGGTTTCCAATACATTGGCCTTGTCTACCAGGGTCAGTTTCTTTTTGCGCTTCTGTGCATATTGAAAAGCGGGAATCGCCACCCTTTCTATTTCTGCGCGGCTGTAAGCGCATTCATCAGTAGCATAGGTTTTGTCTTCATTCACCGTTTTCTTACCAAAATAGATACCCCCGGTCAGCTCCCTGAAGATCACGCAATCCACGCCTTCCAGCTGTTTGTTTCTCAGCGGAGAAAGATGGTGCAGTGAGTGATAGGTAGATATAGGGCGGATATTCGCAAACAACTGTAGTTCTTTGCGAAGTTTCAGCAATCCCTGCTCCGGTCTTACGGTGGCAGTGGGATCATTGTCGTATCTGGGATGCCCGATGGCGCCAAACAAAATAGCATCGCTCTGCTTACACATTTCCAGTGTTTCATCGGGCAACGGGTTCCCGGTTTTGTCAATTGCATCAGCCCCCATCAGGCCATAGGCAAAATGGAACTGGTGATTAAACTCATGTGCAATAGCATTCAATACCTTAATCGACTGTGCCGTCACTTCAGGTCCGATACCATCTCCGTTGATTACTGCAATTTTCTTTTCCATATACTATGCGCTTTCTTTTTCAAATGTTGTAATAGCTGCTCTTCTGCTCAACAGAAAATCGATATCATCATATCCGTTCAGCAGGCAGGTTTTCTTATACGGATTCAGTTCAAAAGGCTCCTGTTCTCCGGTTGCATCAATGGTGATGGTTTGTTTTTCCACATCTATGCTCAGTGTAGCTTCGTTGCCCTGTTCAAATATTTTTTGCAGAAAGGGCTCTGAAACCGTTACAGGCAACACACCATTATTCAATGCATTGTTTTTAAAGATGTCTGCAAAAAAACTGCTGATCACCGCATTGAATCCGTAGTCCTGGAGCGCCCATGCGGCGTGCTCCCTGGAAGATCCGCAACCAAAATTTTTTCCGGCAACCAGTATTTCTCCGCCGTATATCGAATTGTTCAGGGCAAAATCCGCTTTTGGTTTTGCCTCGTCGTTGTTTTCATAACGCCAGTCGCGGAAAAGGTTCTTGCCAAATCCATCGCGCGTGGTCGCTTTTAAAAAACGGGCAGGTATGATCTGATCCGTATCTATATTTTCCATGGGTAATGGAACAAAGCAGCTCTGTATTTTCTGTAATGCCTTCACTGTTGAATATTTTAAATAAGTTCTCTTATATCCGTTACCACTCCTGTAATTGCTGCAGCGGCAGCAGTCAGCGGGCTTGCCAGTAATGTTCTTGCGCCTGCACCCTGCCGTCCTTCAAAATTCCGGTTACTGGTACTGATGCAGTATTCTCCCGCGGGAATTTTATCTTCATTCATTCCAAGGCAGGCGCTGCATCCGGCCTGCCTGATCTGGAATCCTGCTTCTGCAAAAATGCGATCCAGTCCTTCAGCATGTACCTGCTTAGCCACCTGCTGAGAGCCCGGAACAATCATCACTTTCACTGTATCGCTCTTTTTACGCCCCTTCACCAGTTCCGCTATTTCACGCAGGTCTTCAATGCGGGAATTGGTACAGCTGCCGATGAAAACATGCTGCACGGGCATACCAATCAGGGACGCTCCGCTCTTCAGTCCCATATACTGCAGGGCTTTTTCAATATTTTTCTTCTCCCCTTCATCGTAAATATCATCCAGCACAGGAATATGGCCATTTACGGCAATGCCTAAACCCGGGTTGGTTCCGTAAGTGATCATCGGATGAATGGCTGCTGCATCAATATTGATTTCTGCATCAAATACCGCATCTGCATCGGAATAAAGCTCCTGCCATTCGGCCAGTTTCTTATCCCATGCCGCTCCTTTTGGCGCAAATGCCCTGCCTTTTACATATTGAAACGTGGTTTCATCGGGCGCAATCATCCCGCCCCTTGCACCCATTTCAATACTCATATTACAGATGGTCATCCTGGCTTCCATAGACAGGGATCGAATGGTACTTCCGGCATATTCAACAAAAAATCCTGTGGCGCCGCTTGCTGAAATTTTTGCAATGATGTACAGGATGATATCTTTCGAAACGACCCCCTTCTGCAATGCACCTTCTATATTGATGCGCATCGTTTTGGGCTTTGTCTGCAGCACACATTGTGATGCAAACACCATTTCCACCTCACTGGTCCCGATGCCGAATGCAATGGCGCCGAAAGCTCCGTGCGTGGAGGTATGACTGTCTCCGCAAACAATCGTCATGCCGGGTTGTGTAATTCCCAGCTCGGGTCCTATCACGTGAACGATTCCCTGGTAAGGATGTCCCAGCCCGTACAATTCAACACCATGCCTGCTGCAATTATTGATGAGTTGCTCTACCTGAATCCTGGAAAGTTCATCCCTGATGGGCAGGTGCTGGTTGATGGTAGGCACATTGTGATCGGCTGTTGCAACAGTCTGCTTTGGGCGAAACAATTCAACGCCGCGCTGTTCTATCCCTTTAAATGCCTGGGGGCTGGTTACTTCGTGTATAAAATGTTTATCGATATACAGTACAGAAGGTCCGTCAGGAATCTTCTCCACAACATGCTTGTCCCAAATCTTATCGAATAATGTTTTTCCCATTTACTATTTATTTATGCCATGGCGTTTTCTGCAACATGTGCTTCGGCCATCTGTCTTAAATCGTTTTCTTCCACTTCTTTTTTACCGTCGGCAATTTCCAGGAATCGCTGATACAATGCATCAATATCATTCCTGGTGAACGCGTAACCCAGTTTCTGCAAGCGGTAAGCCAGTGCGCTTCTCCCGCTTCTTGCGGTCAGTACTATTTTGCTGCCTTCCGCACCAACCTGCTCGGGATTGATGATTTCATAGGTCTGTGCATCTTTCAGGAATCCATCCTGGTGAATACCGGAGGAATGAGAGAATGCATTGGAACCTACAATGGCTTTATTGGGTTGAACAGGCATGCGCATGGTTTCAGACACTTCGCGGCTTAACGGGTTGAGCATCTGCGTTTTGATATTGGTATACAACCCCAGGTGTTTGTGTTGCTCAATAATCATTACTACTTCTTCCAAAGAGGTATTACCCGCTCTCTCTCCCAATCCATTGATGGTGCATTCTATCTGGCGGGCCCCGTTGATCACCCCGCTGATAGAATTGGCGGTAGCCAGCCCGAGATCATTGTGGCAATGACAGGAAAGAATAGCTTTATCAATATTGGGCACATGGTTCATCAGGTAGGCCATTTTGGCGCCATACTGATCGGGCAGGCAGTAGCCTGTTGTGTCCGGGATATTGACCACTGTAGCGCCGGCTGCGATCACCGCTTCCACTACACGGGCCAGGTACTCATTATCGGTACGGCCCGCATCTTCCGCATAAAATTCTACATCATCCGTAAAATTTCTGGCCCATTTTACCGCCTGGATGGCCCTTGACAGAATTTCTTCGCGGGTGGTATTGAATTTGGATTTGATATGGTAATCGGAAGTGCCGATACCCGTATGAATGCGGGGTCTTACGGCATATTTTAATGCCTGGGCCGCCACTTCAATGTCTTTTTCCACAGCCCTGGTTAGCCCGCAGACCGTTGCATGTTTGATAACACGTGCAATCTGGGAAACAGATTCAAAGTCGCCGGGGCTGGATACCGGGAAACCCGCTTCAATAATATCAACACCCAGTTCCTCCAGACGTAAGGCCAGCTCCAGTTTTTCTTTGCTATTTAATTTACAGCCCGGTACCTGCTCACCATCCCGGAGGGTGGTATCGAAAATATAAACCTGTTTTTCCATATGCCTGTTTTAATTGACTTAGATATAAAAGACAGGCGCGTAATTGTTGCTATTGATTGCCTTAAATAACAACAGTACGGCCTGTCAGATTCGAATTTAGAATGTCTTATCTTCGAAACGGAATCAAGATTGACTCCATTTTACAGCCTGTAAAGGAGTGTTTTTTTGACGAAACCCTTTACTGTATTGATTTTCGCTTCAAATAAAATACGATGCCCAACCGTACTGCAGACGCCCTCTTTCAACTGATCCAGTCTATGGAAAGGGCCGAAAAGCGCAATTTCAAACTATACATGACCCGGAATACCGCTTCCGGTAACCTGAAAGTGATTCAGTTATTTGATGCACTGGATAGAATGAAGCAGTACGACGAAGCCGCCCTGCTGAAAAAAAACAAAACCATCCGGAAGGAGCAGCTTTCCAACCTGAAAGGACATCTTTACCATGAAATCCTGGCCAGTATCCGGCTGCTGAAACAGGGGGACAATATTGACCTGCAACTGCACGAACAGCTGGATTTTGCACGGATCCTATACAACAAAGGACTATACCTGCAGAGTTTGAAAATTCTCGATAAAATCAAGGAATTGGCCAAAGCCAACAACCAGGTAACGTATATACAGCAAGTGCTGTTCCTGGAGAAAAAAATAGAAACCCTGCACATCACCAGGAGTATGCAGGACAGGGCAGAAAGCCTCTGCAATGAAGTGGACGAAACCAACGCCCGGTTATTGGTCATCAGCACACTGTCTAATTATTCCCTGCTTTTATATGGCTGGTATATCAAAAACGGTCATGCCAGGCATGAGGAAGATAAGGCAGAACTGGACGCCTGTTTTACCCATCCTGTTTTCCAGGACTCTCAATTGTACAAAGGCTTTTACGAAAAACTTTACCTCTATCAATGTTATTGCTGGTACGCTTTCATTAACCAGGATTTTTTAATGTATTACCGGTATACCCAAAAATGGGTGGATCTGTTTCATACAGAACCCAAAATGATTGAAATAGAAACGGCCCATTATATCAAGGGGATACACAATCTTCTGTCGGCACATTTTGATCTGCGCAATTACCGGAAATTCAATGAAACCATACAGGTATTTGAAAAATTCATACAAACTCCTGTGGTGCAGGAGAATCAGAACAACCTGATCCAGACCTTCACTTACCTGTATACGGCCAAACTGAACAAGCATTTCATGGAAGGCACGTTCAGCAAGGGGCTATACCTGGTTCCGGAAATAGAAGCCAGGCTGAAAGAGTATGAACTATACCTCGACAGGCACCGGGTATTGGTATTCTATTACAAATTTGCTTCCCTGTATTTTGGCTGCGGGGAATATGAAAAAAGCATCGACTACCTGAATAAGATCATCAACCTGAAAGTGGATCTGCGGATCGACCTGCAATGTTACGCCCGTTTACTGCACCTGATTGCGCATTATGAATTGGGCAATGATGATATCCTGGAATACCTGCTGAAGTCGGTTTACCGGTTCATGGCCAAAATGCAGAACCTGAGTACTGCAGAAGAAGCTGTATTCAGCTTCCTGCGAAAGGCATTCAGCATTTCGCCTAAAAAAGTGAAACCGCTGTTTGAAGAACTGCTGGAAAAACTAAAAACTATGACAGAACAGCCGCTGGAAAACAGGGCTTTTATGTATCTCGACATTGTATCCTGGCTGGAAAGTAAAATCCAGCAAAAGCCGGTACAAACCATCATCAGGCAGAAATTCTTAGCTGCTAAAAAAAGAGGAGCAGTGCAGGTTTAACGCACCAGTAAGATGCCTTCCGAAAGCGGAAATTTAATATGGATGGCACAACCTTCGTTGGGAGCTGTTTGGATATAAATTTCTCCATTGAATAATTCAACCCGGGTGGTAATATTATAAATTCCAATCCCTTTTTTCTGTTGCATCAGATCAAACCCGATTCCATCGTCAATCACCGCAAGCAGAATATGGCTGGATGTTCTGCCCAGTTCAATCCTCAGCATGGTCGCATCCGCATGTTTCAGGATATTGTTCACCTGCTCCTGAATAATCCGGAAGATGCTTAATTTAAAATCATACTGAATATCATCTTCGTAGAAGCTGTCAGCCGCAAATTCCATTTTCATTTCCTTTACGGCGTTCACATCATCCAGGATACTTTCGATGGCTTTTACCAGGCCAAAATCCTTGATCAGCGGCGTTACCAGGTTTTTGGTCAGGCTCCTGATTTCTTCAATAGCATTGAGAATATAGGTAGCAGACTGTTTCAGGAGTTCTGAACCGCCCTGTTTTTTTTCTGCTGAAGCAATATACATCATGGCAACCGTCAGTTGCTGGTTAACATTGTCGTGCAGTTCCCTGCTGATATCGTGCCGCTCTTTTTCCTGTGTAACAATTACAGCTTCAGCAATTTCTTTCTGTTTCAATACCCGTTCTTCTTCCAGCTTCCGTTCAAGGGTGATTCTGGAAGTTACATTGTTGGCGATGGACATCATGGCCAGCTTACCGTTATAGTCGATGGGGTGTGTGGAAATTTCCATGAAAACGGTTTCGCCCTTCCGGTTAATATGCTTCCAGATCCGGCTGTTCCTGCTAAACACGCCCTGGTGGTAGTTTTCCAGCGTACGCTTTAATTCTGCAAATGCATCTTTAGGTCTTAAATCCCATAGGGTGCGATCGAGGAACTCCGCTTTTGTATATCCGTATTCTTTTTCTGCAACACCATTTACTTCCAGGATGCGCTGCGTATCAATATCCCAGATATAGATGGCCATAGGGTTATTGTAGAATAAACTGGAATACAGCTCCCTGCTGACGCGGATATTCTCCAGGTTTTTTTTCCGTTCAATACTGTACTTGATCGATTTGGCCAGCAGTTTTTCATCAAATTCTCCTTTTACCAGGTAGTCCTGTGCACCGCGGGCCATTGTTTCCAAAGCCATTTCGGCATCCACCAACCCGGTCAGTACAATGATGGGGATCGTAGGAGCAAGCTGGTTGATGTGCAGAAAGGATTCCATCCCGGAGCTATCTGTGAGGGAGAGATCCAGTAAAATCAGGTTGGGCTTCTGTTCGCGCAGCAGCACAACTGTTTCTGCATAACTATTTGTTTTCAGAACCTGGCCAATCCGCAAGCGCGTTTTCCATAACAATCCTTCCAGCACAAACAGGTCGGCAGGATTGTCTTCCACTACAAGTATGGTCAGCAAAATATTGGAATCAGACATAGATCCGGTCAATAATATCTTTAAATTTCTCCATCACCACCTTCCTTTTCAAACTCAGTTTGGGAGTCATCTCTCCGGTTTCAACCGTCCACTCCCTGGGCAATAATTCAAACTTCTTGATTTGTTCAACATGATTAAAGAAGGTATTGAAACTTTCCACCAGTTCGCGATAAAGTTCCAGTACTCTCGGATTATGTATAATGTCTTCGTGTGTAGTATAAGGAATCCCTTTTTCACGCATCCACTCCAGCAATACAGGAAAAGAAGGTACAATCAATGCGCCCACAAACTTTCTTTCTGAGCCCACTACCATGACCTGCTCTACAAAAGGACTTTCCTTCAACTTATTTTCAATGGGCTGCGGTGCAACATATTTTCCGCCGCTGGTTTTAAACAGCTCTTTTTTCCGGTCGGTGATCTTCAGGAATTTATTATCTACCCAAACGCCGATATCACCGGTAAGCAGCCATCCGTCTACTACGGTTTCAGCAGTTAGGTCCGGACGTTTATAATATCCTTTCATTACGCAGGGGCCGCCAACCAGGATCTCACCGTCTTCGGCCAGTTTCACCTGTACACCTTCTAATGGAGGACCAACCGTGCCAAATTTGGTACCGCCTTCTTCCTGCCTGTTTACGCAGACTACCGGGCTGTTTTCAGTTGGGCCATATCCTTCGTATACAGGGATCTGCGCTGCATTAAAAATGCGCAACAATTTTACCTGGCAGGCAGCCCCGCCGGTAATGATGAAGGAAATATTACTGCCAAGCGCTTCTCGCCACTTGGAAAAGATCAGTTTATTGGCAATGGCCAGCTGTGTATTATACCAGAGACCGCCACTAACCCTGTTGTCGTATTTTTCGGCCAGATTCACCGCCCAGAAAAACAACTTGCGTTTGGTTCCGGTAAGTTCACTGCCCTTTGCCATGATCTTTTCAAAAACTTTTTCCAGCAGACGGGGTACGGTGGTAAAGCCATCCGGCTCCACTTCTTTAAGATTTTCGCCGATGGTATCCAGGCTTTCTGCATAATAAATACCAATTCCGCTGAACAGGTAAATATAGGTACAGGTTTTTTCGAAGATATGGTTGAGTGGAAGAAAGCTCAGCACTTTTTTGTCGGGCGAATCGTGAAAAGGGAAGCTCACCTTAGAGAACTTTACATTTGAACAGATGTTCTTGTGCGTGAGCATAACCCCTTTGGGCGTTCCTGTTGTACCGGAAGTATAAATGATGGTGGCAACCTGATCTTCGGGTACCGCTTTTTTGAGTTGGTTTACTTTTTCGAGTGAAGCCTGAGTAGCCAGAGCGGCTACTTCCGACCAATGCAATTGCCCTTCAATTTTGTCAAAAGTGTATACCCCCTTGATAGAAGGGATTTTATCCAGCAGATCCAGCACTTTCTGCAGCAGCTCCACGTTACTTACAAAAATATATTTTACGGCGGCGTCATTTAAAATGAACTGCAGTTCAAGCGGATTGGTGGTAGGATACACCGGCACCAGGATGGCGCCAACCTGTTGTACAGCCATGTCGGTAAAAACCCATTCGGGCCTGTTATTACTGATAATAGCAATCTTATCGCTTCCTTCCGCGGTAAAATCATTTCCACTCACACCCAGCTCCAGCAAACCTGCACTGAATTGATGAATGATATCGGCAGTTTCCTGCGTACTGTACTGCTTCCATTGGCCATTCTCTTTTGCGGAGAGCATGTCTTTTTTGGGGAAATAAGCAAGTTGATGGTCCAAACAATCAAACAGGCGGCTGTAATTCATATGCAATCGTTAATTCGACGATCAAATTAGGGAAATAACCACAAATAAAAAAGCAAAGACTTAAATAGCACAATCCGTCAAGGTCATATTACTATTGCATATAATACTGTCCTGCAGCCAGTTTGAATACACGGCTCTGCTGAAACAGCTGAAATTGTGCGGCTTCTTTGGCATGGTTGTTTTGCCACAACTGGTAAGCGTCTTTATTCACGGTTTCGCCCAGCAGCCATTGATTATATGCTTCAAAAAATCCTTCGCGAATCAGGTACTGCCATTGATCAAACAGGCGATAAGGAAACCGGGCGGCATCACCGTTGTACCAATCCAATACAAACCGGGTACGAATGCTGCTGACATTGTGAATAGAGAGCCCGCCGGCAATTAGCTGACTGTTTTTATTGTAGTGCTGAACAACCTGCCGTTCAAATGCGGAGAGTGTTGAACCAGCCAGCAATCCGTTGATCACGCCGGGTTTCAGCAATCCTTCCAGAGATGCTGCCAGGTATGCTTTCACTTCTTTGGTTCTTTGCGTATAGCTTTCGATGTTCACAAATAATTCGCTGTAGAGCAATACCCGGATATGATTTTGCTGAAGCCTATAATATTGAACGGCATTGTAATAGTTGCCGCTGTGGTTCGGATCTTTTTGAATGCCCTTTTCCCATTGCTCAATCGCCTCTTTGGGCTGATTGTCTTCTTTCAGGCATTCACCCAGTTCATTGTATAGCATCCCGCTGTTGGGAAACTTTTTCAGTGCGGTACGGTACAGTTTATTGGCTTCCTTATAAGCTGCAATGGCTTTGTAAGAAAGGCCTAAGATCTGAAAAGCCTGCTGGTCTGCACTATCCATGGTCACCGCTACTTTTCCCGTTTCAATTGCGTTGGAAAAATCCCTTTGTAAATAATATACATAAGAAAGATTTTTCAGCAGTTCCGGATCCAGGGGAGCCTGTTGACGGGCTTGCTGCAACACGGCAGCAGCATTATTGTAATCCCCCTGCTGCATCAGTATCCTGGCATTCTCCAGCAACTGTTTTGTACCGGAAACCTGCGAAGAGCCTGCCTGCAATGAAAGCAGGCCAATCAACAATAGGCCACAATATTTCATATAAATGTATTAATCTGCAATCAGGTTGGTCAGCAGGCCGTCTCTGAGTTTTGGTTCAAACCAGGTGCTTTTGGGCGGCATCACATTTCCGCTGTCTGCAATGGTAAACAGCTGATCGATGGTAACCGGATACAGGCTGAATGCACAGGCCATTTCACCGCTGTCAACCCGCTGTTCCAGCGCGGCCAGTCCGCGGATACCACCTACAAAATCAATTCTTTTATCGGTACGCTGATCCAGGATGCCGAGAATTGGTCCAAGCACCTGTTCCTGCAATACACTTACATCCAGCACACCAATGGGGTCATTGGTATAAGTTCCTTCTTTTGCTTTTAACCGATACCAGTTGCTCCCCAGGTACAGGCCCATGGTATGCAGGGCTTCCGGACGATAGGTTTGTTTACCCGGCAGTGTTACCTCAAAGGATTTTTCCAATGCGGCCAGAAAAGCTTCTGCAGACAACCCATTCAGGTCTTTGATTACCCGGTTGTAATCCATGATATACAACTGGTCAGACGGAAAGAGTGTAGTCAGAAAATAATCAGCGGCAGGGGTTGCCTTACCACCCAGTTGGGCCCTTACCTTGGCCGCAGATGCCGCTCTGTGGTGACCATCGGCAATATAGGTGCAGGGAACCTCTTCTTTAAACAGGCGGGTAATTTCATCCACCACATCAGAATCGCTGACGATCCATACCGTATGTTGAATACCATCTTCAGCCGTAAAGTCGTAGGCGGCCGTTTTAGTGGCTTTCCATTTATCGATCAGTGCATCCACATTGGCATTATTGCGGTAAGCCAGAAACACATTGCCAGTCTGCGCACCGGATACGGTAATATGATTAATTCTGTCCTGCTCTTTTTCGGGACGGGTGAATTCGTGCTTCTTAATAATACCATTCTCATAATCATCCACACTGCTCACACAAACCAAACCGGTCTGGCTCCTGCCATTCATGATCAACTGATAGATATAGTAACAATCCCTGGACTCTCTGAACAGCACATCCCGCTGAACGAAAGCATCCAGGTTATTTTTTGCCTGCTGGTATACCTCAGGGGCATGCACATCTGTTTTATCAGAAAGATCTATTTCACTTTTGGTAATATGCAGAAATGTGTAGGAATTTCCCTGTGCTTCAATTTTAGCTTCTGCGCTGCTGAGAACATCATAAGGAAGACTTGCTACCTGTTTTGCCAGTTGAGGTTGAGGCCTTAAAGCCTTGAACGGTTTGATAATTGCCATGGCGCAAATATCGGTGAATAAATTACAAAAGAAAAGTTATGCTTGTAAAGTCCTGTTATCCATGCTTTTGTGCAAATGAATGCATCAGGTCGCAAAAAGCCTGTACACTCGCTATCGGCAGGGCATTGTACATACTCACACGAATACCTCCAACCGTTCTGTAGCCCTTCACTCCAATCATTCCTTCCTGTTTGCACAATGCCAGGAATGGTTCTTCCAGTGCAGGGTCATTTAAAAAGAAAACAGCATTCATTTCGCTTCGGTCTTCTTTGGCAACAGGTGCATTAAAAACAGGTAAAGCATCGATGGTGCTGTAGAGCAGTTCGGATTTGGCTTTGTTTCTTTTGCCCATTTCGGGCAAACCACCCTGTTCAATGATCCAACGCAGGGTCAGCATGCTCACATATACGGCAAATACAGGAGGCGTGTTCATCAGCGAGCCCGCTTCTATATGCTTCTGGTAGTTCATGATGGTAGGAATCGGGCGATTGATTTTACCAAGTATCTCTTTTTTCACCACCACCAGGTTTACACCTGCAGCGCCCATATTTTTTTGTGCGCCTGCATAAATCAGGGCGCATTTTTTAAAGTCGGTAGGTCTGCTGAAAATATCACTGCTCATATCGGCCACTACCGGAACATCTGTAACAGGATATTCGTGCCATTGGGTTCCCTCCACGGTATTGTTAGAGGTAATGTGGAGATAAACGGCCTCTTCCGGAATGGGAAATCCTTTATTGATATAACGATACTGGCGGTCGCTGCTGTCGGCCACCACCTGAACATGACCGAACAATTTGGCTTCCTTAAAAGCCTTGTTACCCCAAACACCATTGTCGCAATAAGCTGCAGTAGCATTGGTATCGAGGAGGTTCATCGGCACCTGCATAAACTGGGTAGTAGCCCCACCGTGCAGGAACAACACTTCATAGGCATCGTCCAGTTCCATGAGTTGTTTCACCGAATCCTTCGCTTCCTGCAGGATTTCCTGGAACCAGTTGGTGCGGTGACCAATCTCCAGCAGCGATAATCCTGTATGATTATAATTGATAACAGCCTCAGCAGCCTGGGCTAAAACAGGCTGGGGTAAGATGGAAGGACCGGAATTAAAATTGTGCAACTTCATAGTCAAAACTTGAAGCGCAAATTAAACCGATTATCTTTACAAAATGCAACTCCCTTCCTCCCTGCTCGAAAATGCGGTAGCCCAGTTTGCCAAACTGCCCGGTATTGGTAAGAAAACAGCGCTGCGGCTGGTATTGCATCTGTTAAAACAGGATGTGAACGAGGTACAACTGTTTGGGGAAACCATTGCCAAAATGCGTCGCGACATCAAGTTCTGCCAGCGCTGCCACAATATCAGCGATGGCGATATCTGTTCCATTTGTGCCAATTCGATGCGCAACCAGCGGGTGATTTGTGTGGTAGAGAATATCCGTGATGTGATTGCCATTGAGAGCACCCAGCAGTTCAATGGAACATATCATGTACTGGGAGGAATCATTTCTCCCCTGGATGGCATTGGCCCGGACCAGCTCACCATTGAATCCTTGGTAAACAGAATCGGGCAGGAACAGGTGGAGGAACTGGTATTTGCCCTCAGCCCCAATATACAGGGAGATACCACCATCTATTATATTCAGAAAAAAATGGCCCATCCCGGTTGCAAAATCACCACCATTGCGCGGGGAATCGCTTTTGGGGGAGAACTGGAATATGCCGACGAAATGACCCTGGCCAGGAGTATCGCCAACCGGCTGCCGGTTCAACAGTATGTTAAATAATATTAGCTTTTTTTATTTTTTGTAGCTTTATACGAACAAATCGCTAATTTCGTTGTTTAAACATTAAACCATTTTACTATGAAAAGGTGGGCACGCATATTAATTATCATTATAGGTATTGGTGTTATTGGCGGAGCTGTAATAGCCTATCGCGTTTTTAACAAACCGCACCGCGATGTAAGCACAGAAAAAGCAGTGACATTAACCGCTCAAAAGCTGTATGATGCATTTAGAACAGATGAAGCTGCCGCCAACCAGCTTTACCTCGACAAAGCCATTGAACTGAGCGGAGAGGTTCTGGACGTTAGCACCAACCAGGATGGCAATGTGGTGGTGAATTTTAAAACCAGTGATCCTTTATTTGTAATCAACTGTACGTTCAAAACCAATCCCGGAACGCTGACTCCCGGAAGCACCATTACTTTCAGGGGAATTTGTACCGGCTATATACCGGATGCGAACGTAGTCATCAACGAAGGTGTATTAATTAAATAACCATATTAAACTTAATATCAAGCAGTCATGAAACATTTACTGATCCTCCTTTTTGGCGTATTAATGATCGGCAGCTCCGTACAGGCACAAAAAGTATACGGTACCCGCAATGGTAAAATCTCCTTTGTCTCCCCTACAGATGAAGATGTAAAAGCAGCGAACAATGAAGTAAGCAGCCGTTTGGCAGACAATGGAACACTCAGCTTCAGCCTGCTGATCAAAGGGTTTAAATTCAAATATGCCGAAATGCAGGATCACTTCAATAACGAGTACCTGATGAGCACCCAGTTTCCGCGTGCGGATTTCAAAGGCACCATTGCCAATATACAGCAGGTAACACTCGCCAAAAACGGTACCTATAAAGCCTTCGTAAAAGGCAACCTGACCTTACATGGCGTAACCAAACCAATCACAGTTAATGGAACCATCACCGTAAAAGACGGAAAGATCACCGCATTGGCCAAGTTCACCATTGTGATGAAAGACTTTAAAATAGACGCTTCCAGCGTTACAGATGTGGTAAATGCAGAAGTGAATTGCCTCTACCAATAGTCCTCTTCTGCTGCATGTAAAATATCCCGCTTTTTAAAACAGAGCGGGATATTTTGTTCTAAGCCTTTCCCACACTATCTTTACACCCAATTCAGACAGATTTGTTTATTGTTCAGTCTGAGTGGCCTGTATAAATATGTACAGGTTCCATGGAACTAATAAACGTCCCGAAGTGACCTCCCCACACATTTCCAGCGTTTATTGGTTTATTCAATCACTACCAAACCCGGTTTGGTTAATGAAGTTATTGTATGCAGATAAAGGAAGAACTGAAGAAAAGAATACTGGTCATCGACGGGGCCATGGGTACCATGATCCAGCGTCATAAGCTTACCGAAGCCGATTACAGGGGCGAGCGTTTTAAAGACTGGCATTGCGATGTAAAGGGCAATAATGACCTGTTGTGCATTACACAACCCAACATCATTATCGGCATTCACAAACAATACCTGGAAGCGGGCGCCGACATTATTGAAACCAATACCTTCAGCAGTACCACCATTGCCATGGCCGACTACGAAATGCAGTCACTGGCCTACGAACTGAACGTTGCAGCGGCCAAATGCGCCAGGGAAGCCATCCGTCAATATGCAGAAGAGCATCCGGAAGCCGGGCCAAAGTTTGTGGCGGGCGCCATCGGGCCATTGAATAAAACACTCAGTCTTTCACCCGATGTAAACAATCCGGGATACAGGGCCGTTAGTTTTGATGAAGTGGCTGCAGCTTATTACGAGCAAATCAGCGGACTGGCAGACGGCGGCGTAGACATCATCCTGATCGAAACCATCTTCGACACCCTCAATGCGAAGGGCGCGATCTACGCGGTTAAAAAATATTTTCGCGATCACAACAGGGAAGAACTGCCCGTTATGATCAGCGGTACCATTACCGATGCATCCGGAAGAACCCTGAGCGGGCAAACTCTGGAAGCATTTTACACCTCAGTGATGCATGCAAAGCCATTGAGTATTGGTCTGAACTGCGCATTGGGCGCCGCAGAAATGAGAAGCCATATTGAGGAACTTTCGCAGATTGCCGCCTGTTATACCTCCGCCTACCCCAACGCAGGGTTACCCAATGCCATGGGTGAATACGATGAGCAGCCACACCAGACCGCGCATTTTATAGAAGAATGGGCAAAGGAAGGATTTGTGAATATTGTAGGCGGATGCTGCGGCACCACACCGGATCACATCAAACATATTGCGGACAACGTTAAAAAAATACAACCAAGACCATTACCGGTACTGGAGGCAACATTATAATCATGACAACAATCAAACCATATTTACGGTTAGCCGGGTTGGAACCGCTGGTAGTAAGACCGGAAACCAATTTTGTGAACGTGGGTGAAAGAACCAACGTTACCGGATCCAAGAAGTTTGCCCGGCTTATCCGGGAAAATAAATACGAAGAAGCTTTATCTGTTGCCCGTCAACAGGTAGAGAACGGTGCACAGATCCTGGATGTAAACATGGACGACGCCTTACTGGATGGCGTTAGTGCAATGACCACTTTCCTGAACCTCCTGCAAAGCGAACCGGATATCGCTAAGATTCCAATCATGATCGACAGCTCCAAGTTTGAGATCATTGAAGCCGGCCTGAAATGTGTACAGGGAAAAAGCATTGTAAACTCCATCTCCATGAAGGAAGGAGAAGCGAAATTCATAGAACAGGCGCATATCTGTAAAGCTTATGGCGCTGCAGTGATTGTAATGGCTTTTGATGAAGCAGGACAGGCAGACACCAAAGACAGAAAGATAGAGATCTGCAAAAGGGCCTACACCATTCTCACCAAACAGGTAGGATACGATCCGCAGGATATTATTTTTGATCCGAACATATTTGCTGTAGCCACCGGCATTGAGGAGCACAACAATTACGCGGTGGATTTTATTGAAGCAACCCGGGAAATCAAAAAAGCCATGCCCCTTACCAAGGTAAGCGGCGGTGTATCCAATGTATCTTTTTCTTTCCGCGGAAACGATCATGTACGCGAAGCCATTCACTCCGTATTCCTGTTGCATGCCATCAAAGCAGGCATGGACATGGGTATTGTAAATGCAGGACAGTTGGTGGTATATGACGAAATAGAACCTACCCTGCGCGAACACTGTGAAGATGTGATCCTGAACAGGAACAACAGCAATAATGAAGCCACCGAAAAACTGATTACACTTGCTGAAACAGTAAAAGCCAAGGGCAAGGTGGAAGTGAAGAATGAAGCGTGGAGAGCAGAACCTGTGGAGAAACGACTGGCCCATTCCCTGATCAATGGTATCACCGATTATATTGAGTCCGATACGGAAGAAGCAAGATTAAAATATCCCCAACCACTGGATGTAATTGAAGGTCCTTTAATGAACGGAATGAACATTGTAGGCGATCTCTTTGGCGCAGGTAAAATGTTTTTACCACAGGTGGTAAAGAGCGCACGCGTAATGAAGAGAAGTGTTGCAGTGCTCACGCCTTATATTGAACAGGAAAAAGAAGACAGAAAGAATGCCCATATTGCCGCAGGCACCATGAATGAAGAAACCGCAGGTGCCGCCAAAATATTATTGGCTACCGTAAAAGGGGATGTGCATGATATTGGTAAGAACATTGTAGGTGTGGTACTCGGTTGTAATGGGTATGATATTGTAGACCTGGGCGTAATGGTTCCGGCAGACAAGATCCTGGATGCAGCCGAAAGAGAAAAAGCCGATATCATTGGTCTGAGCGGGCTGATTACCCCTTCTTTAGACGAGATGGTGCATATCGCCAAAGAAATGAAGCGCAGAAACATGAAGCAACCGCTGATGATCGGTGGCGCCACCACTTCCAGAATTCATACCGCAGTAAAAATTGCGCCGGAATTTGAAGAGGGGGTAGTGCATGTACTGGATGCATCCAGGAGCGTAACGGTTGCAGGTTCCCTGCTGAGTAAGGAACAGAAAGCGCCGTTCCTGTCCGAACTGAAAACAGCGTATGCAAAACTCAAAACAGATTTTGAGAACCGGAAACCGGTTAAACAATATCTTTCTTACGAAGACGCATTAAACAACAAAACAGCCATCGATTGGAGCAGCTACCAGCCTGTTAAACCCGGAGTCCTCGGCACCATGGTATTCGACAATTACGATCTCAGCGAACTCCGCAGTTTTATAGACTGGAAACCGTTTTTCATTACCTGGGAAATGCATGGGAATTTTCCGGAGATCCTGACCGACCAGGTAGTAGGCGTGGAAGCCACCAAATTATACAAAGATGCCAATGCCATGCTCGATCAAATGATCGCAGAGAAATGGCTGAACGCAAAGGGGGTGATTGGTTTCTGGGAAGCCGCTTCCGAAGACGATGCAGTAACCGTAAAACCCGGAGAACATGCAGCGCCGGTTGAATTACAATTTTTGAGACAACAGGTTAAAAAAGCACCCGGACAACCGAACCTGTCCCTGGCAGACTTCATCAAGCCAGCCGGAACCAACCCGGAAATGGCAGATTATATCGGGGCATTTGCAGTAAGCATTCATGGAATTGAACCACATTTAAATCAATATGTAACCGCCCACGACGATTATAATAAAATCATGCTGCAGGCCCTGGCCGACCGTTTGGCCGAAGCCTTTGCAGAAGCCCTGCACCTGAGAACCAGGAAGGAGTTCTGGGCATATGATACCAATGAACAGCTCACCAATGAACAACTGATTAAGGAACAATACACCGGCATCAGACCCGCGCCGGGATACCCTGCCTGTCCGGACCATACGGAGAAATACAAATTATTCGAGCTGCTGAATGCAGAAAAAGCAGCCGGCATTACCCTTACGGAGAGCCTGGCCATGTATCCGGCCGCTTCTGTTTGCGGCTGGTATTTCTCACATCCGCAGTGCCAGTATTTTGGTATTGGGAAGATCCAAAAAGACCAGTTGAACAACTATGCCAACCGGAAAAGCATGGATCTGCCCACTGCAGAAAGATGGTTAAGCCCGGTCTTGGAATAAGCCAATTATTGCCGATATTTGCAAAATGAAAAACGTAAAGATGGCGCTGGCCATCCTGTTGTTGCCTGTATTGGCACAGGCCCAGGATAAGCAGGATCAAAAAGTGAAGAAAGAAAGAAAGGGTGAGTTTTATTTTGCCTGGGGCTACAACAAAGAGTGGTATACCAATTCCGATCTGCACGTTAACCAGCCTTCTCTCAGCAATAATTACACCATGACCGGCATGACGTCTCACGACAATCCGGGATGGGACAAGGACCTGCTGAAAAAACCCATCAGCATCCCGCAGTACAGTTACCGTTTGGGATATTTCTTCAATAAGAAGAAAAACCTGGGCTTTGAAATCAATTTCGACCATACCAAACATATCCTGACCGATGGACAGACTGCCCGTGTGGTGGGAACCCTGGGTGGCAGGGCAGTGGATACCAGTGTGCTCTTCTCCAAAGGCAACGGATTCAATTATTACCTGAACAACGGCGCCAACTTTTTGCTGTTCAACATCGTAAAAAGATGGAAGATCTATGAAAGCCTCAATGGCAATGTAAAAGTAGACTTCCTCGGAAAAGCCGGTATCGGCCCGGTGATTCCTCACGTAGAAAACACCCTGTTCGGCAAAGCCAATAAAGACGGGTTCCAGTTAGGCGGATGGAATGTGGGTGCGGAAGGCGCTATCAGAGCCACTTTCTACAAACATGTATTCCTGGAATACGCCAGCAAAGTGGACTATGCCCGTTACAGTGGCCTGAAAGTATATGAAGGAAAAGCCAAAGAAGCATTCGGCTCCTATATCATGATCCTGAGTTTAGGTTATACGTTCCAGGCAGGGAAATTTACCCCTACTGTATATCAATGAGTTAGAACGATAGCCTAAAACACGAACAACCCTTTGGTCCGTGCCTGTTTGCGACTTGAATCCAGTATAAAATACTTCAAATAAACTGAATGATCAGCTTCTATTTTTGCACTGTAACTTCTGGAAAAATTACACACGTTCAATAATAACGCGACCATAAAAGAAAGTTATATGCAAACAGGTGAAATCATTATATACCAGGCACCGGATGGCCAAACCGCCATTGATGTGAAACTGGAAGACGAAACTGTATGGTTAACCCAAAGCCAAATGCAGCAGTTATTTCAGCAGACTAAGCAGAATATGAGTTTGCATATAAAGAACATTTTTAATGAACAGGAATTGGACAGGGAGGCAACTGTCAAGGAATCCTTGACAGTTCAAAAAGAGGGAAAACGATCCGTCAAGCGAAAAATTGAATATTATTCTTTGGACGTGATTATTTCAGTGGGCTACCGGGTAAAATCACAAAATGGCACCCAATTCCGCGTATGGGCAAATAAAGTACTTAAAAATTATCTGATTAAAGGGTATTCCATCAACGAAAAACGCTTAAAAGAACAGGCAGGGCAGCTAGAAAGCCTGAAACAGGCGGTAAAGCTGCTGGGAAATGTGATCGAAGCACAACCACTCAATTCCGATGAAGCCACTGGATTATTGAAAGTTCTTACCGATTATACCTACGCTCTTGATGTGCTTGACAGGTATGACCATCAGGTATTGGAAATTGGTGCCACCACAAGAGAAGAATTGTTCCAGATCACTTATTCCGAAGCCATGAAAGCCATTGACGGATTAAGGCATAAATTTGGGGGGAGTACGCTTTTTGGTAATGAAAAAGACGAATCTTTTCAAGGTTCGCTGGCCGCTATTTACCAAACATTCGGTGGCGAGTTTGTATATCCAAGCATAGAAGAAAAAGCAGCCAATTTGCTTTATTTTGTTATTAAGAACCATTCCTTTTCTGATGGCAACAAACGTATTGCCGCATTCCTGTTTGTGTGGTTCCTTGAAAAGAACGGAATTTTGTACAAAAAGGATGGCAGCCGAAAGATTGCCGATAATGCACTGGTTGCGCTTACCTTAATGATAGCGGAAAGCAAACCGGATGAGAAGGATATTATGGTAAAAGTGGTCGTAAACCTGATTAATAGCAATAACCAATAACATCTATAAATTCAGCAATTTCGTAGCTGTCAAACCAGATTTCATATAATTACGAGGAACTTTCTCGGCTTTGTTCAACTGGCTTGTATGATTATTCGTTCAAGAAAAAACCAACAAACTTAGTTTCTAAAGCCATCCACTTCCAGGTCAATTCTTACAATGCCATTGTTTCCATTGGGATCATATTTCTTGGTGTAAACAGCTACATAAGCAGTAACGCCAACATCATAAGCCGCTCCGGGCGACAGAGGGCCGGCATTTTTGCTGGGATTAATGCCCCGGAGAGAACCTTTGATAAATTTGATATAAGCGATATCCGACATAGATTCCGGTGGATCTTTTCCCAGCGATTCATCAACATAAATTTCCACATGCCCGTTTCGGTATTTTAGTTCATCTCCTACAATTTGTAATCCCGCAAAATATTTTTGCAGGTATTCCTTAAACCGATTATTATAATTGATCGCGGAAGCATCGTCTTCTACGATAAGATCCCGGCTCAAGGGGCTTCTGAACATACCGTTTGCCACATATCTTTCTTCCATTTCCTGATTACGTGATTTACTACGACCTTTCACCAACACTGGTTGCAACCCGGTACTGCTCAGGAAAGTGTCGCTTACAGGGGCGTTGGAAAGTTTGCGTTTTCCGGATAGCACCAAGCCACCGGGAAAATATCCGGATGAGCGCTGAATAAAGGCATTGCGCCATTGCAGGGGAGAACCAGGGGTAATAGGGTTCCTTGCATGCTTACGGTTTACAAAGAACGAGACGGATGCTTTTCCATAAAAGTCACAATCAACGATTTCCAAAAAACCATCCTTATTAACAGCCACCTGACCCAGCCCCATGATGGCCTTACCCGAATCAAGCAATTGATAGGAGATCAACTCACCGGGAGGTATGGATGTTTGAAAATGGAGCTTAAATGCCGGATTGACGGGCTCGGTAAAAGTTGGCTCGCGGCTACTCAGGCCTTTGATGAAGACAGCCACACTTGCAGCCTCTTTATTCAACCAATAATATTGTTGTGTAAGCAAAGCGCCGGCGGAATTGACCAGCCTGAATTGGAGCAATTCACCATAGATCCCGGGTATATCGATCTTTGTTTCAATAATACCAATATCCGTTTCAAAATTTAATGCGGCCTCACTGATTAATACCGTATCTAAATAAACCCTCAGTATGGGGTTTAGTAATGGCTCCAGCTCAGCTTTTAATATAGAAACTGACAGTTGCTCCATTTCCTTAAACTGGATAGCAAAACCAGTATCAGTAAAGCCGGACAAAGTAATTGGCTCACAATTCTCGGCTGTTATCGTGTAATAGTCATTCCTGATATTGGGAATATCCACCAAAGCTATTCCCGAACGATTCGTTTTTCCTTTGGCTATTAATAATCCCTCCTGGTTTCGGACAAAAAAATCCCGGATAACAGGCACAGTGTCCTGGTTGCTGATCTGAACAATAAAGCGATTGGTAAAATTAGTAAGCAGCCTGTCGCTTTCCGGCATTGCAACTATAAAAGCCCGTTTGGTTTCTTTTACAGCAGGCATCGTGTTGGCCCCGTAATAAATCAACACCTGATCCAGGTTGTTTGCATTATCCAGGTCAGCATGGCTGAGATAGGCATTCATCAGGTAATAACCGGGCCTGCAGTGATCAGGCAAGGATACCCGTATGGTCAGCAGATCTTTACCAATCGCATATCTGCCACTATACACCAAATTCATGCTGCTGTCAAAAATATCCAGATTGCATGGCAGAGGGGTTTCTGAAGATTTTTGGATAAATAGTTGCAACCCCATTTCAATCGGCGCATGCATCGCGAAAGATTGACGTGCAGGCACAAAGAATACTTTTCCATCTTCATAAGACCCAAAACTCTCCGAAGCGGAAAGCAGTAAAATCAGGAAGAAAAAAATGTTTTTCATGTAATATTATCGGAGGTTTTGTGATAAAGCCTTGTATAAATGACTATTACCTTCTGTTCCTTCATATCTCATCAATATTATACCATCTTTCCCAATCAGTATCTTATAGTAGGCATATTTACTTGACATAGCCTAAACCCCTACTCAAACAACCAGTACCGGTGGAAACGATATTTCACCTTGAAGGTCTTCTTAATATAGGATGCGATAAAATTCATGGCTTCATCCACATCATCCGTGAACAGGATTAACTTCTTATCATTTTCAGAGATGGAGCCTTTTACGGCCATATCATCAATGACCGCCCGCAGGGGGGCATAATACTCCGTTCCAAACAGTACCACCGGAAAATCATAGATCACTTTGGTCTGGATCAGTGTAATGGTTTCAAACAACTCATCCATGGTACCAAAGCCGCCGGGTAAGATAATGAACGCATAGGAATATTTGACCAGCAATACTTTCCGGATAAAGAAGTAGTCGAAGGTGATGGATTTGGTGAGATAATGGTTTGGATGCTGTTCAAAAGGCAATTTAATATTCACCCCCACCGAAGTTCCGCCATTTTCAAAAGCCCCCCGGTTGGCCCCTTCCATGATGCCGGGGCCACCTCCTGTCATGGTGGTAAAACCCAGTTCCGATATCATTTTGCCAATTTTTCTGGCATTTTCATAATAGGGATGCCCCTCATGAAAGCGCGCGCTGCCGAATACGGTGATGCAAGGGCCTACAAAGTGCAATGTCCTGAAACCCTTAATAAACTGCATAAACACATTCCATGCAAAGACCAATTCCTTTCTCCTGGGTCGCGGACCTTCCAGAAACACGGGTTCTTTTGCCGGAATAATCCGGTTATTAGTATCCATAAAGATGCCTATTTTTAAATCCTGTTCAATTTAGCATATTCATTGCATTACCAGACCATCTAATACCATCCTTTTGATGAACAAAATAATCTTCTGCAGTATGTTCGGTTTGATTTGTTTTGTCGCAAGGGCACAACAAATCATTTATCCTGGAAGCTTCCGCTTTGCTTCCGACAACGGACCGGTCATGAATTACTGGAAAGATTCCGCCATCATACAGCAGTTCACCAATGAGCTGGATAACCTTCTGCAACAAAAAATGAATTTGCGCCTGCCGCAGCATGCCAGTCTCCGGTTTGTCCCTTTTAAAAAAAGCGGAACGGAAACTCCGGCTGCAGACGATGTAAACAAGTTCCCGAAAATCAATATAGACCTGATTGAATTTTCTACTGCAGGGTATATTCAACAATTTAATCTTGATATCCTCGATACTGCTTTTGTACGGGAGGTTCAATCCGTATTCAGCCTGCAGGTCAACTTCCAGGCCAACGCAGAACAAACTTCCTTCGCCAAATCCATCGACATTTTCATTAAAAACGGCCCCGGGAATGGAATGGGTGTTCCGGTGCACAATGTACCGGTAACCGAAAAAGGCTTCACTCAACTGATGCAAAAATCGATAGAAATCCTGCTGGACACTTCCGCCCAACATGAGCAGGTAGAAATGAAAGTGAGCAGGCCCTATATCGGTGATAATTTTGTGCTGGCTAAAACGGCAGGAATGCCCAGAACAGAAGTGCAGTCTTCAAAAAGGGTCAGTCGTTTCCTGTTATTCAACCGGCAGCAGATCCTCCGCTGGGGCGAACAGGAATACAGGGATATTGTACTGAAGGGAAAAAATAAAACGCTTCTGAGCAGTGCAATGCAGGACGCCATCTCAAAACACAGAACTTCAGGCGCCTCCGACTTTGTCTTTTTACTGCAGGAAGGCAGGGATGTAATTGGCGATAAAAATTATCAGCTACAGATGCCCGCACAACTGAGCAGTGCTTCCAGCGAATTTCAGGCAGCTCCTTTTATTCACCTGCTGCCCGGTGTTTTCCATAGTTTGCTATCTGGCAATGATACCGTTGCGCTTTTTTCCATCAGACGGGATGTTCCTGATCCGGAGAAAAAGCTCTTCTTTCACCAGGTTTCCAATGGAATAGACCCCGCATCCCTGTATACCATCACCGAAACCCCCTCCGTTGTACCGTTGAAGTACGACTTCCTGGTGGAAGGAAATATAAAAGGCGCCCCCTTTCGGATCGAAATCAGCAGCGGCGCTTATATCAGGGAATTTTTTCTGAACAATCGCCTGATTTCAATTGCGCTTGGCAACAAAGCTCCGGAAAGGTTTGTTATCTTCGATCCATCCGTTTCTGCCGAGCTTTTCAATGCGCTGCTGATCATCGGATTTAACACCTATTTTCAATAACTCATTACCATGCGTATTATTTCTTATAATGTCAACGGTATTCGTGCGGCCATTAAAAAAGGCTTTTCCGCATGGATCGCCACCCATCCGGCCGATATTATCTGCCTGCAGGAAACGAAGGCCAATAAAGAAGACATTGACCATACCCATTTTGAAAAAGCAGGCTATAACAGTTTCTGGTTTTCTGCACAAAAAAAAGGGTACAGCGGGGTAGCCATCCTGACCCGTATAGAGCCGGATCATGTGTATTTCGGGAATGGGATTGAACAAAGCGATTTTGAAGGGAGGGTGATCAGGGCGGACTTTGGAGACATTACCCTGATCAACGCCTACTATCCCTCCGGTACCAGCGGTGAAGAGCGACAGGCTTATAAATATCAATGGCTGGAAGAATTCAACAATTACCTGGAAGAGTTAAAGAAAAAACGTCCCAGGCTGATTGTGGTGGGCGACTATAACATTGCACATGAAGTCATTGACATACACGATCCCAAGGGCAATAAAAACTCTTCCGGATTTTTACCGGAAGAGAGGGCCTGGATGACCGGGTTCCTGAAAAACGGCTGGATCGACAGTTTCCGTCACCTGCATCCGGAAACTACCGGTGCCTACTCCTGGTGGAGCCAGCGTTTTCCCTCTGTGCGCCTGAACAACAAGGGCTGGCGCATCGATTATATCTGTATTACCAAAAACCTGCTTCCCAGGTTGAAATCCGCTGATATTTACCCGGAAGTGAAGCACAGCGACCATTGCCCGGTATTTATTGAACTAAAGAAATAAGGGATGTATATCTATAATGTAACCACGAAAGTGTCGCATGGCATCCATACTGCCTGGGTCAACTGGATGAGGGAGGAACATATTCCTGCAGTGATGCAATCCGGCTGCTTTACCGGCTTTAAGTTTGTGCGCCTGCTGGAAATTGAGGAGGAGGAAGGGCCCACTTTTGCCGTTCAGTTTTCCGCCGCCGCAAAAGCAGATTATGATCGCTACATCAACGAATTTGCGCCGGCACTGCGCCAGGACACCTTCAACCGCTGGGGTAACCAACTGATTGCTTTCAGGTCTTTAATGCAGGTTGTGAATTGAGTGTGGATAGTTTTACAATTTGCAGTTGGTAATTCAAAATCTTCCTTATATTTCTTTGAAACCCTTATAGGCATTGATTTACAGCCAATTTGTCGTCGAAACTCAATCTGGCAAAGGGTTTCAGCGTTTTACACTACAAAATGCCGTTGAAAAAACGGGGAGCCATTTCGCCTCCAGCCCTTTATTTATAGGGGTTTTGCCGCAAACAAACTATTAAAAAAAAGAAAGAAAATATTTTGTTGATCAGCAAAAGCGAATAAATTTGTTACGTTAACAAAAACATTAAAAACACATCTATGAACAAAGCTGAATTAATCGCACACCTGGCTGATGATGCGGGTATCACCAAAACACAAGCAAACGCTACTTTAGATTCTTTTATCGATGCAGTTACTAAAACACTTAAAAAAGGCGACAAAGTAACCTTAGTAGGTTTTGGTACTTTCTCTGTATCTAAGCGTGCTGCCCGTACCGGCCGTAACCCTCAGACTGGTGAAACCATCAAAATTAAAGCGAAGAAAGTTGCGCGCTTTAAGGCTGGTAAAGAATTAAGCGGTAAGCTCTAATTCCACCTCTAAAAAGAATTGAACCCCGCTTTGGCGGGGTTTTTCTATTTTTACACTTTAATCATCTTTATTATAAACTAATACCATGGGCAGAGGCGACAAAAAAACAGCTAAAGGAAAAAGATTTCAGGGATCATTTGGTAAATCAAGACCAGCCAACCCTGCTAAAGCCACCAAGGCTGCTAAAAAAGCAGCAGTAAAAGCTTCCTAGTAAATCATTAAGGGTCAGTTCCTCTATTAAGAAACTGACCCTTCTATCTTCAACCCGAACAGCCGGGCTTTATTTGATGGGCCTGTTGGCCGCAATGGTTTTGATGGCTGTTACCAGCTGATCCAGGTCCTGCAACCTGGTATATACATGCGGGGTAATGCGTACACAACTGATATTCTCCCAAACTATTCCAACCGTGTGAATCTTATAACCGCTGTAAAGTGCGGAATCCATCTGTGCAGGTGTCATCCCATCTATGCCAACACCGCAGATGGCACAGGAATACTGGTCTTTTAATGATGTGTAGAGTTTTACTCCCGGAACGTCTTTCACCCTGGTTGCCCAGTAATTCTTCAGATAGCGCACCCGCTCTTCTTTTCGCTTTTTGCCAATAGCCGTATGAAAAGCAATGGCCTCCCCAATACCCTGTTCAATCGGAAAGCTGCGGGTACCCAGGGTTTCAAACTTCCGGATATCCGTACCGTTGGGTTTGTCGTTACAGATCAGGGGCCATACTTTACCGATTTTCTCTTTCCTGATCCAAAGCATCCCGCTGCCGATCGGGGCGCTCAGGAACTTGTGGAGGCTGGTACCGAAGTAATCGCATTCCAGGTCCGGAATATTGAAATCGAGCAGGCCAAAGGAATGCGCACCATCCACAATCACTTCAATTCCTTTGCTGTGCGCCATCCTGCAGATTTTCTGCACAGGAAGGATCTGCCCTACCCAATTGATAATATGCGTTACGTGGAGCATTTTTGTTTTAGGAGTGATGGCCTGTTCATACGCTTTTACAATAGCGTCATCATCCTCTATCGGAAAATCAAAACTGATCTGTTTGTATATGATCCCGTCGCGCAATGCCCGCTGCCTCCATGCCTGGATCATATTCGGGTAATCCTGTTTGGTGCCGATGATTTCATCTCCTCTTTCAAAATTCAACCCGTAAATCACCGTGTTCAGGGCTTCGGTTGCATTGCGGTTAACGGCAATTTCTTCGGGAGAGCAGCCTGCCAGTAAAGCCAGCTTGGTTCTGAGCGGTTCCCGCCCCTGGTCCAGAATCCGCCACATATAATAAGAGGGGCCCTGGTTAGACAGGCTGTTGTAGCGTTCCACCGCTTCCTGCACCACCCTGGGTGAAGGGCTTACACCTCCGTTGTTGAGATTAATCAGGTTGGAATTGACAGTGAACCCTTGTTGAATCACCTGCCAGTAATCCTCATCTGAAGCGGCTTCCAGTGGGCTCAGGTGGGCAATTTTCCGGGCAGCATCCTCAAAAGAGGCAGCATTCAGTTCATTAAAAAAACCATAGCCGGCAAAAACACCGGTGAGGGCGCCTACTTTTTTTAAGAAACTCCTTCTTTGCTCCATGCAGTAATTTTAATGGTCAAGTTAACCATTTAACCCGATTTTGGGTTATATCTTTGCGTCGACAATGAGGAGATTATGAAAAAGAAATGGGGTTTATTATTGGTATTGCTGGTAGCCATAATGGCGGATAACAGCCTGTATGCACAATGCTCCATTTGTACGAAAACCGCTTCCCAATTGGGCGACGGCCCCGCTTCTGCCTTAAATTCCGCCATTATTTACCTGGCATTTGTACCATTTGCCATTGTGGGGTTCATTGGTTACCGCTGGTGGAAAAGTGAAAAACCGGCCAGCCAGGAATAACGGGTCTCCGGTTTTGCCGCCTGCCCCGCCCGCTAAAAAATTATTTCAGAATCCTTACTTTTATTGAATGCAAGCAGAAAGGCGTTTGGGCGAGACGAACGATGCAGTAATGCTCTCCATCGTGATCCCCTGTTTTAATCATGGTAAATTCATCCAGGAAACGCTGGACAGCATTGATCCTACGCAGATCACATTCCCTTTTGAGATCATTATTGTAGACGATGGCTCTACCGACCCGCTCACTTTACAGAAGCTGGAGGAATTGGAGCAATTGAATTACAAACTAATCCGGCAGGCCAACGGGGGGCCTGCAAAAGCACGCAATACCGGTGTGCAACTGGCAAACGGAAAATACATCCTGCCGGTAGATGCAGACAACAAGATCAAACCCGGCTACATCAATAAGGCCATTCCTTTACTGGAAAACGATAGCTGCGATATAGTGTATGCCGAACCAGAATTCTTTGGCGATACACAGGTTAAAAAAAGACAGTACAAGGTCAGGGCATTCGATGATCTTGCCATTGTTACCGGTAACTGCGCCGACGCCTGTGCCGTTTACAGGAAAGAAGTGTGGATCCGAAACAACGGCTATGATACGGCCATTCCTTATCACGGATTTGAAGACTGGGAATTCTGGATCCATGCTGCGGCCAATGGCTTTCGCTTCCACCTGATCAAAGAAAAACTGTTTTATTACCGCATCTTGGCCAACTCTGTTGTTTCCGGCTACGACAACAGTCAAAGAATTGTAGAGAACCACCGCTATATTGCCAAAAAACATTCCGATTTTTTCCTGGAAAAACTGGTGAAGCTGGCCTATGTAAGAGAGCGATACGATATAGATATTCTCCGTTTTCCGTTGGCTCCATTTATCTATTTGCTTTATTGGCTGGGTATACTTGAAAGGCCTGTTGTAAGAGCCAGGAAAAAGCTATCATTGTACGCAAGTCCTAAAAAATAAACCGCTTCAAACAACCCGATGACCCAGGAACAAATTCATAAGATTTACATCAAACCCACCCTGAAACTGGGATACGGCTATTACCTGATTCAACAATCTTTGATAGAGGCGGTGACGGATCTCCGGTCTAAAATCAGTGGAAATGTACTGGACCTGGGCTGCGGCGTAATGCCTTACAAAGTGTTTCTGCAGGAGTCGGGCAGGATCACGCAATATACAGGCGTGGACCTGGAATATTCCGAGTACCACAACAAAGTAAAACCCGACCTGTTCTGGGACGGATATACCATTCCGTTGCCAGACAACAGCCAGGACTGGATTGTAGCCACTGAATTCCTGGAACACTATTTTGATACGGATCATATACTGAAAGAAATACACCGGGTATTGAAGCCCGGCGGCAGTATTTTCTTTTCGGTTCCCTTTATTTATAGCCTGCACGAAGTGCCGCACGATCACCACCGCTTTACACCTTATGCCCTAACCAGGTATTTTGAAAATGCCGGATTTTCTTCCAGTGAAATTTTTCCGAGGGGCGGATTCAATTACAGCCTGCTGGTGATGATGAGCTTATGGGCCAAACAGGCCGGCAGCAAGGGCTTCATCAGGCTGGTGGTGAAATTTTTCATGTTCTGTTTTCACAGAACACTGATAAAAAACGACCACAAATATGCTACCTATAATAAAGGTTACACCGATTTTCAGAACCACACTATGCCTTCGGGGCTGTGGGGATACGCGCACAAATAACGGCCTCAATACAATTGCCTGTAAACATCCAGGTATTGTTTTGCGGTATCCGACCAACTGAACTTTGCAGCATGCTGCCTGATCATTTTTTCCATGGATTGTTCCTGATATTGCCGCATACCCCCGGAGAATACTTCCTGCATGGCTGCTGCATCAAAATCGGTAAAATAAAACGCTGCGTTCCCGCCGATTTCGGGTAAACTGGTTTGATCAGAGAGAAACACCGGCTTCCCGTAACGCATGGCTTCTACTGCGGGCAATCCAAACCCTTCTGCAATGGAAGGAAAGGCAAAAGCAGTACAATGCTGATAATACCATTGTTTATCCTGCTCGGAGATAGCTCCTGTAAAAATCACCCGGTCGGCAACCCCCTGTTTGCGGGCGGCCGCCTCAATCTGCTTCCGGTATTCCTGCTGCTGCACCGAACCGCCAATCACCAGTTTCAGGTCATTGTTCACCAACAGGGCCGGCAATACATGAAAGTTCTTCTTGGCAGTGATTAGTCCCAGTGCAAAAATAAACGGCGCATCCGGAGCGGTTGCAGGCTTTTCGCTGATAGCTACGGTTGCTGTTTCGCAACCATTGTAAATAACGGAAACCGGTTTATCGTTCAAAGGAATGTACCGGCTAAAATCGTTTTTTACAAAATCCGAAATGAATACCATATGGTCCGCCCTTTCTGATTTTAGCCGAAGTTTTGCGAGGTAGCTTTTCTGTTTTGCGGCCGTTTTGGTATGCTCATGCATAAAATTGATATCATGCACGGTGAGTACCAGTTTGGTCCTTTTATTACGCGGAAAATAATCCGTTCCCTGGTGGGTGGCATGCCAGCAATCCACCCCCTTTGCAGCAGGCGCTAATAACTTATGATAGGCATGGTGGTGATCATAATGGGCGCGGGGGCCGAATACCTTTTCCAGTGAAGCCGGTCCGTAGATGGTTAGTTGCTCGGCAGCCGACAGCTCCGGCAACAGTGATTTCACCAACTGGTTACAAAAAGTATACAATCCGGTAAACGGATACCGCATTCTTTCACAGTCGATCAAAATATTTTTTTTCAATGATTCCGGGTTTGATGAACAAAGCTTACTGAATAGTCCAGAACATTTTGATACAAAAAAGCCAGCGCCTCCATTCCGGCCTTCTTTTGAAAGATAGAATTTTATGGCGATTCCTGAAAAAAAGCGCTACCCGTTTGCCATTATTCAGTAAAGAAAAGTTCTGATAGCAGTGCAGCATTTCTTTAAAGAATTGTTTCTGAGCCGGCAGCGCATCCGGGCATTTTTCGTACATCAGTTGTACCCGTTCCCTGATTTTGGCGTAACGCTCTTTTTTACCGGCCTTCTTTTTCCGCACTACCGGCAAACCGTCGTCGGTGACAGATTTCACTTTGGCCGCCCCAAACACATTGGCATTGTGCTGCCTGTAAAGCACCAGCGGCTGATCCACAAAATGAAGCCCGGTGTGGAAGGTGGCTACAAAACTCAACCAATGATCGTGCGGAATCATCTCCGGTAAGGGCACCGAATCCGCTACGGTTTTGCGCCGGAGGATCATGGCATGTCCGGGTGCAGAATTGCCGATTGCATACATCACCGGGTCGTTAAAATCAGATAACTGTTTTACATCAGATAGTTTTCTGCCCACCAGGTGATCGCCATCATCTATTAAGGCAGAGTTGCAGTAAACAATATCATAATCGCCCATTGCCGCCATCAGGACGCTGATTTTTTCCGGTAGCCAGATATCATCCTGGTCGCTGGGGGCTATATAGTTCCCCTTTGCCAGCAACATGCCCTTTTCAAAATTTTTGACATAGCCCAGGTTCTGTTCATTTGCGTAAACATGTACCTGCGGATATTGCGCCTCGTACCTGCGAAGCAGGGTCAGTGTTCCATCGGAGGAACAATCATCTACCACCACCACTTCCAGGTTGGGGTAGGTTTGCGCTAATATGCTGTTGAGCTGTTTTTCCAGGAAACGTTCGCCATTGTAGGTGGCGATCACGATGGAAACCAGCGGATGGTTATTGTTCTGATTCATTCAGGTACTGTTGCGCAAAAGTAAACAAGTTAAAGCCCGGATGAGCCGATGCTGCGGCAATCGCTTTTTTGATGGCGGCTTTGTCGAAGCCTTTCATTTTTGTTTTCTGGATCAGTTGGTATACCCGCTCTGTCATCAGCCAGTGCTTCCTGTCGGATATTCCTGCCAGTTGTACGTGTTCATCTATAAGTTTGCATAGCTCATCCACCCCTTTGCGGGCCGATGCCACTGTTTTAACCACACTGATTTTTTGATCGGTATTGAACGCGGGCGCCAGCATCATGCGCAGGTTTTTGACAAAGGTATCCGCATCCGGCCGGTCGCTTTTATTCACCACAAATATGTCTGCAATCTCCATCAAACCGGCCTTCATGGTTTGCACTTCATCTCCCGCTTCCGGCACCACTACCACCACTGTTACATCTGCAAGCCCTGCTATTTCTATTTCACTCTGTCCCACGCCTACCGTTTCAACAATGATATGGTCGAAACCCGCCACCTGGAGGATGGCGGTTATTTCAATGATATGCGGATGCAATCCGCCCAGCGATCCGCGGGTTGCCAGTGAACGGATGAAGACATTGGGATTGTTATACCATTCATTCATCCTGATCCGGTCGCCCAACAGGGCGCCCAGGTTAAAGGGCGATGAAGGATCCACACAAAGAACCGCCACCCGCTTTCCGGCGGCTACCCAGGTAGCGATCATGGCATCCACCAATGTACTTTTGCCGGCTCCGGGAGGGCCGGTAATGCCCGTAACAGGCGTATGCCCTGCCGGCAATTGCTGTAAAAAATGTTCAAACCCCGGCACTTCATTTTCTACCAGTGAAATAGCCCTTGCCAGCGATTTTGAATTGCCCTGAATAATGCCTGTTAATAATTGATCCCACATATACAATACTGTAAATGTAAATTTATGGCAACTGTATGCAAGAAAAGGGAAAAAATATTCTGTTATCACTTACGGCTCTGCTGCTGGGAGGGTTATTGTGGAGCAGGGCTGTTCTTTCCATCACAACAGCGCTATGGTTGTTGTATGCAGTTTACCTGCTGCGGAAAAGTATACCTTCTTTAGTGAAAGAGCCGCTGGTATGGTGGAGTTTCGCTCCTGTGCTGCTTTTAGTGTTGGGCATATACCAACAGCCCCTTGCAGCAGCCAATCACAGATTATGGATGAATTATTGCGCATATCCTGTTGCGGGTCTCGGTGCGCTGACTGTGTCAAAAATGAATTTCACCAAATCATTTGTTCCGCTTTGGATTCATGCAGCATTGCTGGCCATGCTGTATCCGCTGGGATGGTTTGTGCTGCATAGCGCCGAAGTCATTGCGCAGTATGGTTCAGGGCAGTCCCTGCCTGTGTTCATGAACAATGATCATCTGCGGTTCGGTATGTTTATCTGCAGCGCCCTGCTGTTTTGCCTGCTTCCCGAAAACCCGCTTCAATATAAAAAAACGGCATTCATTCTTTTAACAGGCAGTGTCCTTTTTTTATCCGTAAGAACCGCGTGGGTAATGGCTTTTATCCTATTGGGCGGGTTCAGCCTGTACAGCCTGAAGAGTGCTTCGGGCAAAACAAGGATCCTGCTCCGGACAGCAGCGCTGGTGATCTTAACAGCCGCTGCTTTATGGTTCCTGCCAACTGCAAATCAAAAAATCCGTTACAGCATCTACGACTGGGAGCAATTCAACAGCAGGGGTTACGACTCCACTTACTCCGACGGGGTAAGAAGAGCCGTCAATACGGCTGCCTGGCAATACATTCAATCCAATGAACATGCTGCGGTTGGCTGGGCCGCTGTTCCGACCGAACTTCAGCAACAGTTCGCGCTCCTGTACAACGGAAGTATTCCTCCTTTTGGGTGGCCATTTAATCAATGGCTGTTCTGGTGGATGGGCAGTGGGTGGTGGGGTATGCTCCTTTTTACCGGATGGCTGTTCTTTCCGGCCTATTACGGTTGGAAAAAACGCAATCCTTTTTTAGTGATCTGGACCCTGGCTATTGCCGCTTCCTGCCTGGTGGAATGCAATCTGAACTACCAGTTTGGCGCATTGCTGCACGCATGGCCGCTTGCACTGCTCTGGCATTACAGGAAGCAGGCGCCAACCGACTTTACCTAGCGGAGAATTTTATAATTTCTGAAATCAAACAGGCGGATACCTGTGGCTTTTTCAAAATAATAGAGCAGCTTGTCCTTAAGGCTGAACTGTTTTTTAGCAGTGTCCAGTTCCACTTTCCAGTTCAATCTTTCAATCCTTTGTTGCATTACGGCGGGATGGGTCTCCTTGAATTTTTCCAGTGAATCAAACTGGTTGAAATCAAAATAATCCGGGCTGGCGAGGAAGGCTTTGAGGGCCTCGTCTTTGTTCCAGAATTTGCTCACATCTTTTTGCTTTTTCATCATCTGCACCGGGTCCTTTACCCAACCATAATGATACACACAGGCATCTATGGGCTTTACCATCAGTTTTTTCTCTCCTCTTCTGAATCCCTGTGCATCCTTGTAGGAACGGATGGTTTTATCGTTGCGGATGATCCGCACTTCATGGCTGTACCATTTTCTGCTGTCGCCCACATAATCGTAGGTGCCATAGAAATGCAGGTACCTGAACAACAGGCCATCCACCCTTTTGTCACCGGCATATTGTTCGCAGGCCGCACGGATGGCCGAATGGTATTTTTCATGTATCACTTCATCTCCCTGTATGTAAAAAGCCCAGTCGCTGTCGGGGCTGATCAGCCCGAAAGCCTTATCGGTCTCTACGGCCAGTACGGTTCCACCGCTTCTGAGCGTTGGGTCCCAAACGGAATGATGGATTTTTATCTTGGGATCCTGAATGGATTCCATCAGCGCCAGCGTATCGTCGGAACAATCTCCCACCAGGATAATCATTTCATCTACCACCGGTAATATCGATTTCACCGCTTCCACTATGGGATAATCATTGAACACAGCATTCTTAATAATGGTGAAACCCGAGATTCGCATTTTTCCTAAATTGAACCCCAAATAACCGAAATCTTTTGCATCCCCCCTACCGCTACAACATGATTAATTTTATTTCCATTGGCCATTGTTCTGCATATATTTGATTTTTAAGCCCCGTCATGGAAAAAACGCTTTGTCTGGATTTTGGGAATACCCGTTTAAAGGCCGCTGTATTCAGCGGGCGGGATTTTGTGGAAGAACGGGTACTCCCGGATGCATCCCCGGCAACCATGCTGCAACTGATACAGCAATACCATCCCTCCAAGAGCATTCTATCTTCCGTTATCCGACATCCGGCCGAAATTGAAGCCCTGCTGAAAGAACATACCCGGTTTCATTCACTTGGATATACCAGCAGGTTAACCTTTTCCACCCCGGTCGGGAAACCTGAAAGCATCGGCGCCGACAGGCTGGCCATGTGTGCGGCAGCCGTAGACATGTTTTCCGACCAGCATAACCTGGCCATTGGCCTTGGATCCTGTATTACCTATAATTTTATCAGCAACCGGCATGAATTTCTGGGTGGAGGCATTTCACCCGGTATGACCATGCGGTTCAGGTCTATGAACGAATACACGGCACTTTTACCCATGATTGAACCGGAGCACCATTTTCCGCTGGTTGGATATGATACCAAAACCAATCTTCTAAGCGGGGTGATCCTGGGAATGTCTAAGGAAATAGATGGCATTATTGATGCATATGCCTTGAAATACAGCAACTTTAACGTGCTATTAACCGGGGGGGACATGCCTTTTTTTGTACCGCACCTAAAAAACAGGATATTTGCCGACCCAAACCTAATTTATAAAGGCTTATATGCGATTAGTGAGTACAACAACAGGTAGGCTGGCTTATGTGGTTAGTTTCATCTTCATTTCTTTACAGTTAACTGCTCAGGTAAATTCTCCGTTTTCCAGGTATGGTATCGGCAACCTGACCGGTTCTCAGCATACCATTGGTCGTTCTATGGGGGGACTTCAGGCTGCTTATGCAGACGGGATGACCAATAATGTGGGGCAGTCGGTGAATTTCAACAACCCGGCTTCTTACAATTCCTTTTACATGGTTTCCTATGATCTGGCATTATTGCTCGATTCCAGGAATCTGAAAAGCAATAATCCTTCCGGAACATTCAGCTCCGTTTACCTGATTCCTTCTTATGTTGCGATCGGTATGCCGTTGAACAAAGCCAAAAGATTGGGCCTGGCCTTTGGTCTCAGACCGGTGAGCAGGATCAATTACAACGTTATCACCAGGGAGCGGGTAGCCGGCGACACACTGGGTACCAGCTATGAAGGATCCGGGGGTGTGAACCAGGCATTCATTGGAATAGGCAAGAAGTGGAAAAACTTCAGCATCGGTCTGAACACCGGTTATACTTTTGGCAAAAAAGAAATCAGCACCAAGAAAACTTTCCTCAACGATACGGTTACCTATTATCAGTCCAACACTTCTTCTCTGACCAACTTTGGCAATGCATTTGCCCAAATAGGTGTTCAATATGAATTCTCCGTTGGCAAAAAGGAGAATAAAGCCACTAAATCAACCGAAAACTACCTGCTCCGACTCGGCGCCACGGCTTCCCTGAAACAAAATCTGAATGCAACACAAAGCCTGGACAGGGAAACATTCACCGTTGGTACTTCCGGTAACTATGTTGCGATCGACAGCATCGAAAAAAGGGATAATATAAAGGGGACCGTTGTACTTCCTGCCAGTTATGATGCCGGAATCATGTTCCGTAAAACAGTGGTAAGCAACAGTGGCTTGTTCGAATTATGGTCTGTTGGCCTGGAATACAGTACCACCCAGTGGAACAGCTACCGTTTTTATGGCAGCCCGGATGCATCGCTGAATAACAGCTGGAGTCTTAAACTGGGTACACAGTTCAGTCCGAATCCGCAGGCCATCAGAAGTTACCTCAGCAACGTGAACTACCGTTTTGGGATCAATATCGGTAAAGACTATATCAACGCTGATGGCAATGGCCTGAAGCATGCATCTGTTTCTTTCGGCGCCGGTTTCCCGATCCGCAAATGGAGAGCCTATGAAACCCAGTTCACCGTTATTCAAACAGGGATCCAGTTTGGGAAAAGAGGTTCTTCTGTCAACAATGTTACAGAGAACTACCTGCAGGTTTCCCTCGGCTTCAGCCTGACCGACAACTGGTTTATCAAACGTAAATATGATTAATCGTCATACCGATATCATTCAAAGGAATTGGATCGCAGCCCTTGTTCTGGGCTGCTTTTTTATGGCATCCTGCGAAAACGATGTAAACGAGGTAAAACAACTGGGCGTAAAAAAACCGGGAGTAGAAGAGGGAATTGATATTGTCAGCTACATGAGTGTAAACGGTGTTATGAAAGCCAAACTCACCGCTCCGCTTTTACTGCGTTACCAGGGAGACAGTGCACTAAAATCAGAATTCCCAAAGTCTCTCTATGTAGAGTTCTACAACGATAGCGCCAAATTACAAAGTACACTAAGCGCCAAGTATGGCAGATACCTGGAACAGGATAAAAAAATTTACCTGAGAGACAGTGTGGTGGTTATCCGGGTAAATGGTGACACCCTTTATACCAGTGAACTGTACTGGGACCAGATAGCAGAAAAATTTTACACCGATAAGTTTGTGGAGATCAGTCAGCGGGAACCCAGGCAGAAAGTCTTTGCCCAAAAGGGATTTACTTCCAACCAGCAACTGACCCAATTTACTTATCACTCCGTACAACCGGGCAGTTTCATCATTTTGCCCGACAGCGCCTCCAACCCTTCCGCCCCTGCAACCCCAACTCCGGGCACGGCGGCACCAGCGGCAGTGCCTGTTAAACAATAAGTTAATCCGCAGATGGGCTGCTGTTCGTAATTTTGTCCTCTAAAACATTCATCATGGAATACAGAATAATGGGCAAAACCGGCCTGCAACTAAGCGTACTCAGCTTTGGCAGTTGGGTTACCTTTCACAAACAGATAGGCGATAACAGTGCGGAAGAACTGATGAGCATCGCCTACGATAACGGGATTAACTTCTTCGACAATGCAGAAGTGTATGCACTGGGAGAAAGCGAAAAAATGATGGGGCGTGTACTAAAGGCGAAAAATTGGGACCGTACCTCCTATGTATTATCCTCCAAGGCCTTTTTCGGCTGGAGGGGTAAAGACAATAAACCCAATCAAACCGGGTTAAGCCGCAAGCACCTGACAGAAGCCTGTAATGAAGCGCTGCAACGCCTTCAGACCGATTACCTCGATTTATTCTTTTGTCACAGACCCGATAAAAATGTGCCGGTAGAAGAAGTGGTCTTCACCATGAACACCCTGATACAGCAGGGGAAAATATTATACTGGGGTACCAGTGAATGGAGTGGGGTGGAAATCATGGAAGCCCACCGGGTGGCACAGGCTTATCGCCTGATTGGCCCATCTATGGAGCAGCCACAATACAACCTCTTCGAAAGACAGAAGGTCGAAAACGATTACCTGGAAGTGTATAAGAATGTGGGCCTGGGCACCACCATCTGGAGCCCGCTGGCTTCCGGCCTGCTAACCGGTAAATACAACAACGGGATTCCTGAAGGAAGCAGGCTTGCGGTGGAAGGTCTCGACTGGCTCAAAGAAAAGACCCTGGTAGAGGCGAAGATTGAAAAAGTGAAGCAGTTGCAGCAACTGGCTACGGAGCTGGGCGTTTCCCTGGCTTCTTTAAGCATTGCCTGGTGTGTAAAAAATCCACATGTAACCACCGCGATCCTGGGTGCCACCAAAAAAGAGCAACTAACCGACAATTTAAAGGCCTTGGATGCGCTGCCTTTACTGACCCCGGAAGTGATGAAAAAGATCGATGATATGATGCAAAACAAGCCGGTTCTGGCAGAATATTGATCATTTTAAAGAACCGTTTAAAAGGCAGGGGCTACCACCCTGCCTTTTGTTTTTAGCCTGCCTGAAAAAAATCCTACCTTTTTTCCAACCTTTTCCCCATTACCCACTCCTTTATAAGACGACTGATTGGAACAGGAACTGACCATACAAACGGCTGTTGTGAGAAAGGCCTGCAAAGGAGATGCAGCGGCCCGGGCATGGTTGTACGAGCAATACAGTAAAGCCATGTTCAACATTTGTATGCGGATGGTTTCGGACAGATCCGATGCAGAAGATCTTTTACAGGACGCATTCATCATTGCTTTTAACAAGCTGCACCAACTGAAGGAAGCCCAACAGTTTGGCGGCTGGCTGAAAAGGATTGTGATCAATGAATGCATCCGTTATACCAAAAAGAAAGTACAGTGGCAGAACCTGGAAGAAACCAACCTGAACGGCTTAACGGAAGAAAGTACTGAATGGTGGAAAACGGTAGATCTGCCGATGATTCACCGGGAAATCAAGGCCCTGCCCGAGGGTTGCCGGCAGGTGTTCAACCTGTTTGTGGCGGAGGATTATTCTCACCGGGAAATAGCAGCCGAACTGGGTATTTCTGAATCAACCAGCAAGAGCCAGTATCACCGGGCAAGACAATTATTAAAAGAGCGTATCACCAAAATGATCGTAGTAAATGGATGAGTTAAAAAAATATATACAGGCCAACAGGGAACAGCTCAACAGCGATGAGCCGGCTCCAAAACTTTTGCAGGAGATCCTTGCCAAAGTTGAGACCGCTCCCCAAAGATCGGTTCCGGTTATCCGGCTGGTCCGGTGGGCTGCTGCTGCCTGCATCATTGCACTTGCCGGCGTAGGCGCATGGTCCATTCTCGTGCAGAACAAACCGCAATTGCCGCTCAAAAATGAACCGGTTGCACAAAACAACCGCAAACCGGCCCCGGCAATAAAATCTACTTTACCCGAAGCACAGCCGGCAAGCCTTGCAGGCAACACAACCAGGCAGCCAAATACTTCACCGTTGCATCATTCCCCCGAAATGAGCAAGGCTGCCGCTGCTTCACCTGCGAAGGGCTCAACCGATGATCTGGCTGCGTTCCGGAATATCCAGGCCGGTTTTATCCAGGTCATCAACCTGCAGAAAGCGAGGATCAGTACCATTCCGATGTATGCGGAATCAGCGGATTATTTCAAAGACTTTAGTATAGAAATCAGGCAGATGGGGAAAGAGGAGAAGGCCATTTTATCAACGATTTCCAAACGTGGAATCAGCAATGATTTACTGGATCAGCTCATCAATCTCTATCAGCAGAAACTAACTATTCTGAAACAGCTGCAGCTGGAGATGAATAAAACCAACAACCGTTACAAACAAAACCGCGGGCCGGTAGATACCACCCGCACTTATTTCATCAGCATTTAAAACAGGAGTATATGAATCGTTCAACAGTACGGCAAGGCATGCTTGCATTTATCTGGATGGCCTGCGTTACGGCAGTGGGTGCACAAACCGTGAGAACCGTTACCCAAACGAATACCCAGGCCGGTTCCCCAAAACAGAAATCGGTTACCAAAACAACCACCATCAGCAAAACCAGTTCTGCCCCCGCTACAGGCAGGGTGTATTCCGATGTGTCGGACTTCCCGCCTACACCGCCGATGCCGCCGATGCCGCCAATGGAGCCAATAGAGCTTTCTGAAGGAGCCACCTTCATGGAAATGGGGGAAGGAAAACAGTTCACCGATAAGGATGACCTCAAATCGAAAGAAGTGAGCCAGGAAATTGCCAGTTCCAAAACGCCGGACATATTTATCGACAATACTTCCAGGAATATCGTCATAAAAACCTGGGATCAGCCGAAGGTAAAAGTAACTACCACCGTTTACTTTGAAGGAGAGGGCAAACTAAGTGATGAAGAATGGTTCGAAAAAATGAATCTTTCCCTGAAAACGATGGGAGGTTCCGTTAAAATCAAATCGGGCAATGTCGGCGGAGGCAGCTATACCTTCAACGGCAACAGCTTTGGCTGGACCGGACAGGGGGGCGGTGTGGCGGTATTCAGCGCCGAAGGCATGAACATCGGCACTAAGAGCAATACCAAAAGACTGGTAACCATCTATATTCCTGCAGGCAGTAAGCTGGATGTGGAAAGCAAATATGCAGATGTGCAGATTAGCGGGTCGCTGGGCACCGCCAGTATTGACCTGGCCAATGGCAACCTGGATGCGGAAAACTTCAGCAAACTGATGCTGCATTCCAAATATTCCAATGTATCGGTTGGTAATGTTGCCTATGCAGAAATTGAATTCATGAATGGAAGATTCTCTGCAAAAAACCTGGATGATGCCGACCTGGATACCAAGTATTCCACCATTGAGGCGGTGCTTGTAAAAAAAGGCGTGTTCCGCAGCACCAACGACGAATATGAGTTTGAAGAAGCGCAGGAGCTGCGTGGAAGAAAGAATTATGGAAATATGCGCATTACCCGGCTGAGCAATTCATTGGAACTGGATGGTACCAATGCCGATATCAAGATCCGGAATATAGATGCCGGCGCCAGCCTGATCAGGGTCGATAATAAGTACGCCGATATCCGCCTGCCTTTAAAACAGGTGAAAAACTTCAACATCAGGTACAACGGTCCATTCAGCTCTGTTTACGGAAATTTTGAAAGAAACGCCCTGGCGGAAGAGACCAAAAAAACTGAAAAGAAAGATCCATCTATTTCAGACGCAATTTCCGGCCGGATTGCGCAGGAACTCAGGTTTGCAGGGGAGAGAAATAATATCGAAAACAGGTTTACTGCCACCGGCGGCGATGGTAAAGGCCTTAAAATTGAGATGAATTGCCAGAATTGCACAGTTGATTTTAAATAAATAAAGGACTACAGCCGATTTTCTCATGTTGTTATCATCGGTATCGTACCCCGTTTCCACGGGGTACTTTGTTTATGTATATCCCTTAACTTTGAAAAATGACACATCTCTATACCATTATTAGTATAGCTGTAACCCTCTTGTTCATTGCTTTTTTTGCAGGTTATGAAATTGCGTTTGTAACCGCCAACCGGTTGAGCATCGAATTGAAGAAAAAACAGGGCAAAAGAAGCGGCGCCATACTGGCCCGCTTCATGGAATATCCCGCCCGTTTCATCAGCACCTGCCTGATCGGTCTGAACTTCTTCCTGGTGATTTACGGGTTGCTTTTTGATGAGTTGCTAAACAAGGGGATCTGGAATCCGCTCAATATTGAGAATGAATTCCTGAAAATGGTATTTGACACACTACTATCCACCCTGGTAGTGCTAGTAATCGGAGAACTCCTGCCCAAAGCTATTTTCCGGGCCAAAAAAGACTTCCTGCTTACGTTTTTTGCCCCGCTGGCCAATTTCTTCCATAATATGTTCCTGCCGCTGACGAATATTTTTGTCAATATTTCCCAGTGGATCCTCAAGTATGTTTTCAATGTTCGGGTCAACAACAAGAACGAAGTTTTTTCGAAGGTAGACCTCGAACATTTTTTTCAGCAGACCAAGGAGCAGGACGAAGAGAGCCAGGAGCTGAATACCGAGCTGTTCGAGAATGCCCTCAGCCTTCCCAGCATTAAAATCAGGCAGTGCCTGGTTCCGCGTACCGAGGTAGTTGCCCTCGATATCAACAGCAGCCTTGAAGAAGCAAGGGCCGAATTCGTCAGCACCAAACTGAGTAAGTTACTCGTGTACGAAGAAAGCATCGACAATATTGTGGGATATATCCACCAGTTGGACCTGTTTAACAAACCCGAGAACCTGAAAGCCATGCTGCACCCGATTGTGGCCGTACCGGAGAGTATGAGCGCCACCGATCTGATCAGTAAATTTTCCAAGGAGCGGAAAAGCATTGCCTGGGTAGTAGATGAATTTGGCGGTACTGCCGGCATTGTAACGATGGAAGATGTGCTGGAAGAAATCTTCGGGGAGATCCACGACGAATATGATGTGGAGGAATTTGTAGAAAAACAGCTGGCCGAAGATGAGTTTATCTTCAGCGGCAGGCTGGAACTGGACTACCTGAACGAGAAATACAACCTCGATTTCCCGGTAAGTGATTCAGAAACCCTGAGTGGTTATATCATCAACGAGCATGAAACCATCCCTAAACAGAAAGAAACCATTATTATCAATAATTTCAAATTCGATATCCTTACCGTAAGCGATACCCGCATAGAAATGGTTAAAATGAAGGTTTTGCAATAAAAACTCCCGTTCATACCCCTAACTTTGCGGACTCAGTTCAGCAACCAGCAACATGGCATTATTTAACAGAACAGCAGGAGAAGGAAAAGAAGAGATGACCTTTATTGATCATCTGGAAGAATTGCGTATACATATTATCCGCTCCGCACTGGCGATCCTGGTGGGTGCCCTTGTCATCTTCATTTACCGCAACTGGATCTTCGACAATGTAATTGTGGGGCCCATCAACAAAAATTTCATCAGTTATAAAGTGCTTTGCGACTTCAGTCACTGGGCGCACCTGGGAGAATCCCTTTGTATGCCTCCGGTGGATGTTACCATGCAGAGTACTACATTCGGCGGCCAGTTCCTGAGCAGTATTACCATGGCTATTGTCGGAGGCATTATTATTGCCTTCCCCTTCATATTCTGGGAGTTCTGGCGTTTTGTGAAGCCCGCTTTAAAGGATAGGGAATTAAAGAACACCCGCTTCATCATTTTCTGGGTATCTTTTTTCTTCTTTATCGGTGCAGCTTTTGGCTATTTCTTACTGGGGCCCTTCACGTTCAATTTCCTGGCGGGCTTCCAACTGGGTACGGAGAACATGATTGTAACCAAACCCACATTCTCCGATTACCTGGACAATCTTACCAATATCATTCTGGGATGCGGGTTGGCCTTTGAGCTACCGGTACTTGCTTTTATCCTTACTAAAATAGGATTGATTACACCGGCTTTTTTACGCGAAACCCGTAAATATGCAGTGGTGGTCATCCTGATCGTGGCCGCATTCATTACCCCAAGTCCCGATTGGATGAGCCAGTTGATTGTTTTCATCCCGTTATGGTTATTGTACGAATTAAGTATCCTGGTTTCTGCACGGGTTTATAAAAAAGAACTGGCAGAAGCGGACGCAGAATGGGATTAATTAAAATCTAGATGGATATGAGTTATGTTTTCGATGTATCAAAACCAATTGCGATTGGCTGTGATCATGCAGGGCTGGAGTACAAGACAGCATTGATTAAATGGCTGAACGATAAGGAATATGCCGTTACCGATTTTGGCACATATTCGGCCGACTCTGTAGACTACCCCGATTTCGCCCACCCCACCGCCTCGGCGGTAGAAAAGGGAGAAGCCGCTTTTGGCATACTGCTTTGCGGCAGCGCCAATGGCGTGGCCATCACCGCCAATAAACACCAGGGTATCCGTGCAGGGCTTTGCTGGCAGAATGATATTGCCCAACTGATCCGTCAGCACAATGATGCCAATGTAATCTGTATTCCCGCCCGCTTTGTGGCATTACCCCTGGCGCAGCAAATGCTGGAAATTTTTATGAATACCCCTTTTGAGGGCGGCCGTCACGCAACGCGTGTTGGCAAGATTGCCTGTAATTAAAACATACATTGCTTATGAAAAAAAATCTATTACTGGTACTGTTGCTCAGTACCGGCGTTGCCGTTGCACAAAAAGAAGACGCTGCGGCAAAACATGCAGCACTGATTACGGTTTCCTCCATGAAAGAAAAACTGACCATTCTGGCAAGTGCAGCAATGGAAGGAAGGGAAACCGCAACCCCAGGTCAAAAAAGGGCTGCGGCATTCATTGAGGAGCGGTTCCGTAAAATGGGGCTGCAGCCCGGTAACGGAAACAGCTACCAACAGCTTTATCCAGTATATCGGGACGAATTGACTACCAAACAACTCCGTGTAAATGGCCTCCATTTTGAATGGGACAAAGATTTCTCCCTTTCCCTGCGCGGCCTGGCTTTTGGCGACTGGTCTTATACCAATACTGTTTTTGCAGGTTACGGCATCGTAGACTCTGCCAACAAGATCAATGACCTGGGCGGTTTGGATGTAAAAGGGAAAATGGTCATTGTACTGGATGGCGCACCTGCCGGATACAAAGCGCCGGAAGGAAGCGGGCGCAGGTTTTTCAGCCCGGCGTCTTTAAACGGAAAAATCACCGCGGCCCGCAGAGCCGGTGCAGCGGGTGTATTAACCGTAACCAATGATTTCCCCAAGAAGAATGCTTCTGCTACCAGGGGAGAAATGTACCTGAAAGCCAATGCATCCGTTTTCCCGGTCGTAAATATCTCCGCCAGAGTGGCATCTGCCCTGATAGGCAGAACCAGCGCCCTCTCTTTTGAAGACCTGAAAGAAGTTCCTAAAAGAAGTTATACCGCCGAGTTAAAGCTGGTAACGGCTAAAAACACAGAAAACCTTGAAAGCAGTAACGTCATTGCCTTATTGCCCGGCACCGACAAGAAGGATGAATATGTATTCCTGACCGGGCACTACGATCACCTGGGTAAAAGGGGCGATGTAATTTATTACGGAGCCGATGATGATGGGTCCGGCACCGTGGGTGTAATGCAAATGGCGGAAGCTTTTGCGGAAGCCGCCAAAAAAGGCAATCGTCCAAGGCGCAGCATGGTTTTCATGACCGTCAGTGGTGAAGAGAAAGGATTATGGGGTTCTGATTACTACTCCGAACACCCGGTCTACCCGCTGGATAAAACCAGTGTAGACCTGAACACCGATATGATCGGAAGGGTTGACACAGAGCGTGAAACAGCAGACAGCCTGAATTATATCTACGTGATCGGGCACGATAAGCTGAGCAGTGAATTACAGGTCATCAATGAGGCGGTGAACAACCAATTCACCAGGTTAACGCTGGACTACAAATACGATGATCCAAAAGATCAGAACCAGATTTATTACAGGAGTGACCACTATAATTTTGCCAAAAAAGGGGTGCCGATCCTTTTCTTTTATGATGGTATGCTGCAGGCCGACTATCACAAGCCAACAGACACCATTGATAAAATCAATTTTGAACTGATGGAGAAAAGAACCAAACTCGTATTTCACACAGCCTGGGTGATGGCTAACCAGGACAATATGCTGAAACGCGACACCCCGCTGAATATGCCTAATTCCAGATAGTGTAGCAGCAACAAATCGTTACCTCTATAAAAAACCTCACAGGACTGATCCTGTGAGGTTTTTTATAGCGTGAATGCAGGGTGAATTACCAACCCAGCAGGTAAGCAAAGATCAGGGGAACCACAATCGTTGCATCGCTCTCTACAATAAATTTAGGGGTGTTGATATCCAGTTTACCCCAGGTAATTTTTTCGTTGGGAACCGCGCCGGAATAAGATCCGTAAGAAGTGGTTGAATCGCTTACCTGGCAGAAATAGCTCCAGAAAGGAACATCATGCCATTCCAGGTCCTGGTACATCATGGGCACCACACAGATGGGGAAATCCCCGGCAATACCACCGCCAATCTGGAAGAACCCTACGCCTTTACCGCCACTGTTGGCACGGTACCATTCTGTGAGCCAAACCATGTATTCAATACCACTCTTCATGGTACTTGCGTTCAGTTCATTTTTGATCACATAGGAGGCGAAGATATTACCCATGGTGCTGTCTTCCCAGCCCGGAACCACAATCGGCAGGTTCTTCTCGGCAGCAGCCAGCATCCAGCTATTCTTCGGGTCAATTTCATAATACTGTTCCAGCACGCCGCTTTTCAGCATTTTGTACATGTATTCATGCGGAAAATAACGCTCACCGGCGGCATCTGCTTCGGCCCAGATTTTATGGATATGCTTTTGCAATCTTCTGAAAGCCTCTTCCTCCGGAATACAGGTATCGGTTACCCTGTTGTAATGATTTTCCAGTAAATCCCACTCTTCCTGCGGAGTTAAATGGCGGTAGTGCGGTACTCTTTTATAATGACTGTGGGCAACCAGGTTCATGATATCTTCTTCCAGGTTGGCGCCGGTACAACTGATGATGGCCACTTTGTCCTGGCGGATCATTTCGGCCAGGCTGATACCCAGTTCGGCGGTACTCATGGCGCCGGCCAGGCTAACCAACATTTTACCACCTTCCAGCAAATGGGTTTCATATCCTTTGGCGGCATCTACCAGGGCAGCCGCATTAAAATGCCGGTAATGGTGTTGAATAAACTGAGAAACAGGTCCCTTGCTCATATTGATAATTTTAGCGTCGCAAAGATAATTTTTTAAACGGTACCATCGAATAATATTCATAACCGGAATGCCCTGATAGCAAACAGAATCCGCTATTTTCGCAGTACCAGCTATGCGTACAAACTCCATCCAAAACTTCTTCAAAAAACCGTTTTTCAACAGTGAAAAACAGTTGATCCGCATTTACCTGATCGTCTGTGTACTGATCAGCCTGAAAATTGTATTCCTGGAAACCTGCGACAATTATGATTGTTTCAAAGCCTCCTGGTTTCACCTGATCGGGAACCTGGACCTCTACCTGATGTACCCGCAGGAGTACCATACGGAATACAATTACAGTCCGTTCTTTGCCTTTATGATGGGGGCATTTGCCTATTTCCCCAACGGGGTGGGCATTGTGCTCTGGAACATCGTCAATACCATCCCCTTCCTGGTAGCGGTACACCTGCTGCCGGTATCCGCCAGAAACAAGGTTTTCCTGCTCTGGTTCTGCCTGGTCGAATTCATTACGGCAGCAGAAAGCGTACAAACCAATTCCAATGTAGCGGCATTCATTATGCTGGTGCTCATCTATCAGCAAAAAGAAAAGACCACCTGGTCGGCTTTTTTCCTGGTGTTCGGTTTCTTCTTTAAAATATATGTGCTTACCGCGGGCGTGTTCTTCCTGTGTTACAACAAAAAAGGATCATTTATATTAAAATCAATCGGCTGGGCGCTGGTTTTCCTGGGATTGCCCCTGCTGGTGGTATCCCCGGACCAACTGCTCTTCCTTTACCAGAGCTGGATAGCGCGCTTACAGGCACAGTCTGAGCGCAACTCCATGAGCATTATCGGCGTCATCGGGGATTATTTCCCCAATGCGGTACCACAAGCGTGGATTGTACTGACCGGAACCTTTGCCATGCTGCTCGTACTGCTGAAAAAAGAGGTATACCGTAACCTGCAGTTCCGGCTGCTTTACCTGGCCGGCATCCTCCTGTTTACAGTGGTATTCAACCCCGGGGTAGAGTCGCCCAGTTATATCATTGGCGTGGCCGGAGTTGCCCTTTGGTACACCAACAAAGACAGACAAAGCTGGCATGGCTGGATTATGGTATTGGTATTTGTTTTCACCTGCCTGTCTCCCACAGAGGTATTTCCCGGCTATATCAAGGATCATTTCTTAAAACCCTGGCATGTAAAGGCCATCCCCTGCATCATAGTATGGTTTATATGCATGTATGAACTCTACATTTATAAACCCGGGGCCATTACAGGTGAAAGATCCGCCCAAATCAATTAAATTGCAAGCACTGCTTATCAAGGATAAAGTTTGTACATGAAGAAATCTGTTTCGATTGTTGTGCCCGTTTGCAACGAGGAGGCGAATGTGCCCATTCTCGTTGAAGCTATTGTTGCCGTTTTTCAAACACTGCCGGACTATTATTATAGTTTTGTGTTTATAGACGATGGCAGTACGGATCATACCCTTCAAACCCTGAAGGAACAAGCCTCTATAAGAAACAACTTCTTTTTTATCAGCCTGTCCAGGAACTTTGGCCACCAGAATGCCTTAAAAGCGGGCCTGGACCTGGCCGATGGAGACGCGGTGATCATGATGGACGCAGACCTTCAGCATCCACCTGCGTTGATACCTACCCTGCTGGCCGAATGGGAGAAGGGATTTGATATCGTTTATACCATCCGGAAAGACCCCGAAAGCCTTCCGTTGATAAAGCGGAAAACCTCCAACCTTTTTTACAATATCATCAATAACCTCTCTGACATAGAGCTGGAGCAGGGAACAGCCGATTTCAGGTTGATGGATAAAAAAGTCATCACCGTATTCCGGACATTTCAGGAAACCGACCTGTTCATGCGGGGGCTGGTTAAATGGATTGGGTTTTCGCAAAAAGGCATTGAATATGATGCCTCCGAGCGAACCCATGGAAAGTCGAAATACACGTTTAAGCGAATGACCCGTTTTGCACTGCAGGGCATCACTTCATTCAGCACCAGGCCGCTGTATACTGCAACTTACCTGGGATTAATCTTCGCCTGCTGCTCCTTATTTTTTATTCCTTATGTAATCTATAGCTACTACTTTGGCCATGTAATATCGGGTTGGGCGTCTATTATAGCCACCATCTCATTCTTTGGCGGATTGCAATTGATGATCCTCGGAATCATCGGGTTGTACCTGGGCAAACTGTTTATACAAAGCAAACAACGCCCGCACTATATTATTAAAGAATCGAACCTTCACTGATGAACCGGTATATACTGTTGAGTTTTGATGTAGAGGAATTTGATATGCCGCTGGAATACGGATTCAATATTACCTTGGAGGAACAGATGCGAATTGGCAGGCAGGGGCTGGAAGCCATCGACCCCGTATTGCAGGAGGTCAACGCCACTTTATTTACCACCGCCAATTTTGCCGATCATCACCAGAGCCAGGTCAGCAAACTGGCTGCCAGGCATGAGATCGCTTCCCATACCTATTATCATACGGCCTTTAAAGACGAAGACCTGCTTGCGTCCAGGTTAAAACTGGAGGAAATCAGCGGGCAGAAAGTAACCGGGCTGAGAATGCCCAGGATGCGTAAAGTGTCCATGGAGGCAGTAGCGGCAGCGGGATACCGGTACGATTCTTCCATCAATCCGACCTATTTACCGGGCAGGTACAACAACCTTCATTTACCCAGAACCGTATACACCGACCAGGGAATGACCCGGATCCCGGCTTCGGTTTCACCGGGTTTGCGGATACCTTTGTTCTGGCTGAGTTTTAAGAACATGCCTTATGCTGTATTCAAATCACTTTGTTTACAAACCCTGCGCAAGGATGGCTATATCTGTTTGTATTTTCACCCCTGGGAATTCACTGACATCAACAACCTGGGTTTACCCGGCTATACCCGCAGGTGGTGCGGGGCGGCATTAACAGAGCGGCTGCAACGGCTGGTGAAGGACCTGAAAAAAGAAGCGGAGTTCATTCCGATTAATCAGTTGCCCGCACTGCATAAAAGCGTATCATAAACCGGTCATTTTCCGGTTCATGCAATGGATAGTTCAAAGTTAAAATGATCAAATATATGAAGCACCTCTTGTTCATCATTTCGTGTATGCTGTTGATCAGTGCAGTGAACAGCCAGACCATTACCGGTGTATGGGGTGGTAAAATTGATTTAGGCAACAGGAAACTGTTGTTCATCATGAAAGTGGCTCAAAACGGGGTACACTACACAACCACATTCGACAGTCCTGAGCAGAATGCATTCGATATCAAGGGCGGTGAAACTACCCTAAGCGGAGACAGCCTGGTGGCAAAGATTCCTGTGCTGGCCGGGGTATACGCGGGTAAATGGAACAGGACCGATACCATCAGCGGAACCTTACAGCAAGGGGCTTACAAAACGCCCCTGGTACTTGTGCGGATGAATGAAAAAGATGCCCCTAAAAAGCCCAAAGCTACGCTGCGCCCGCAAACACCCCAGCCCCCCTTTTATTACAAGTCGGAAGAAGTTGAATACAATAATGCAGACAGTACGGTGCATTTTGGCGCCACTTTAACCTTGCCTGCGAATAAAACGGATGTTCCGGTTGTGATCATTATTTCCGGAAGCGGCACACAAGACCGGGACGGAAACATGTTTGGACACAGCAGCTATTGGGTGCTGGCAGATTATTTAACCAGGCAGGGCATTGGCGTATTACGGGTAGATGACAGGGGAATCGGTTCATCTACCATCGGGCCCAACCCGACCGGAATAACATCGGAGGATTTTGCCAAAGATGTGGAAGCGGGTATTGACTACCTGCTGCGGAGAAAAGAAATCAATCCTAAGAAAATAGGTTTAGCCGGCCACAGCGAGGGAGGCATGATTGCACCGATGGTGGCCGCCCGCAACAACAAAGTGGCATTTGTTGTTTTACTGGCAGGGCCCGGCATACCTGGCGACCAGATCTGGAATTTTCAGATGAGAAGAAGCTTTGTCAAAACAGGTCTGGCACCGGAAGATGCAACCAAAGCAGGCGCCATGGTGAATGCCATGAACGAGCCATTTAAACAATCCACCGATTATGCCACCATCAAAAAGCAAATGCAGGAGGCCTATAGTAACTGGAGAGCCGGCAACAGCGCAGAAGAAGAAAGCAGGTTGCTGAATACCGTAGGCGACAAAGCTTACCTGAATCTGCTGGAACAGTTCAGAGCCGGATTGACCTGGCTGAACTATTTTATGAATTACCATCCGTCCATCAACCTGTCCAAACTGAAATGCCCGGTACTGGCGGTGAACGGGGAATCTGATATACAGGTGTCCGCCAAAGAAAACCTGGAAGGCATCAGGGCCGCCCTTACGAAAGGGAAAAACAAACAGTTTACCATCAGGGCATTCCCCAACCTGAATCATTTGTTTCAAACCTGTAAATCGCCCGCAGAGCCCTATAACCGCATAGATGAAACTTTTTCTACAGAAGCGCTGTTATACATCAGTACCTGGATCAACAACACGACCAAATAACTATGAATTACCTGGCCCACGCATATTTCTCCTTTGATCATCCGCAGATCCTGACGGGCAATATGATCAGTGATTTTGTGAAGGGCCGGAAACAATACGATTACCCCGAGTCCATTCAGCAGGGCATCCGGCTGCACAGGGCCATTGATGCTTTTACAGATGAACATCCCATTACCAGGGAATTGAAAAAAATATTTACCCCGGCGGTCCGTTTGTATTCCGGGGCGTTTGTGGATGTGATCTACGATCACTTTCTTGCGCTGAACGAAGCAGAACTGAAAGAGCCCGAATGGATGGATTTTACCCAAACTACTTATGGACACCTGGGCCTGCAGCAGGAATATTTCCCGGAACATTTTGCAAGGATGTTTCCTTATATGCAGCAACAGAACTGGCTTTTCAATTACCGCTATACCTGGGGAATCGAAAACAGTTTTGGAGGACTTACCCGAAGGGCTAAATACCTGGATAGTTCCGAAGAAGCGTTCCGGCTTTTCACAGATAACTATCCGGATGCCGAACAATTGTCTGACTTGTTCATCAAAGATGTTAAGAAATTTGCCGTGGATCAATTTCAAAGCCTGGTCAGGCAATAGCGGCTTATATTTGCCCCATCATTACAATAAACATCATCGTATGAAAACAGCTACTACCTACATACACGCAGGTTCAGAACCGGATCCTTCCACAGGCGCCATCATGACCCCTATTTACCAGACTTCTACCTATGTGCAGGAAGCCCCCGGCGTAAATAAAGGCTTTGAATACGCCCGCAGCCAGAACCCTACCCGTAAGGCGCTGGAAGAAGCCTACGCGCAGATCGAGCATGGTAAATTCGGACTGGCATTCGGAAGCGGTGTGGCTGCAACCGATGCGGTGATGAAGTTGCTGGCCCCCGGAGATGAAGTGATTGCGGCCAACGATATGTATGGCGGCACGTATCGCCTCTTTTCAAAGATTTATGAAAAATTCGGTATACAGTTTACCTATGTAGACACCACCGATGCAAACAATATACAGAAAGCCATATCTGCAAAAACCAAGCTGATCTGGATTGAGACACCCACCAATCCATTGATGAACATCACCGATATAGCAGCCGTATCCGCCATTGCAAAAGCCGCCGGCTGTATTCTTTGCGTAGACAATACCTTTGCCTCCCCCTATCTGCAAAACCCGCTGGACCTGGGGGCCGATATTGTCATGCACTCCGCTACCAAATACCTGGGAGGCCACAGCGATGTGATACAGGGGGCGCTGATGATGAATGATGCGGACCTGCGGGAACAACTTTATTTCATACAAAAAAGCTGCGGCGCCGTACCGGGCCCCATGGATTGCTTCCTTGTACTGAGGGGGATCAAAACCTTGCACCTCCGCATGGAGCGGCATTGTGAGAATGGCCGGAAAATAGCACAGTGGCTGCGCAATCACCCCAAAGTAGGCAAGGTATACTGGTGTGGTTTTGAAGACCATCCCAATCATGCAATCGCCAAAAAGCAAATGCGCGACTTTGGCGGTATGCTTTCTTTTGAATTGAAAGACGACAGCATGGAAGCGGCAAAAAAAGTACTGTCCTCCACCAAACTGTTTTCACTGGCAGAAAGTTTGGGCGGCGTGGAAAGCCTGATTAATCATCCGGCCTCCATGACCCATGCATCCATCCCCAGGGAAAAAAGAATCGCCAACGGGCTGAGCGATACCCTGATCCGTTTGAGTGTGGGAGTGGAAGATGCGGACGACCTGATCGCCGACCTGGAACAGGCGCTTGCGTAAATCCGATGATGAAATATACCCTCATATTGCCGGTCTGTGCATTGGCTGGAATACAGCCAGCGCACAGACCGGCAACGACTGGATTCAACAGAAAATAGACAGCCTTGTAAAAAGCAAGGCTGTTCCCGGCATCATGGTGGGGATCAGTGATCAGGGTGTACGCCGTTATTACAGTGGTGGCTTTGCCAATAAAGCCACCAGGCAATTGTTTGATACGGCAACACAGGTAGAAATAGGCAGCATCACCAAAACAATGACAGCCTATCTGCTCACTGCTGTATTGCAAGAGCAAAGGATCAGCGACACAACCGCAATTGGCCCCTACCTTCCCGACAGTGTACGCACCAATCCACATCTATCCACCATACGGTTTGTGGAACTGATGAACCATACTTCCGGGTTACCAAGGTTGCCGGATAACATCAACCTTACTGTGAAGAATCCCCTGCAACCTTATGCGGCATACGGCCCGGAACAATTGTATGCGTACCTGGCAAAAGCCATTCCCGACAGTAACCACAAAGTGAGTTACTCCAACCTGGGGGCCGGCCTGGCAGGTATACTCGCAGCACGGATCAGCGGCATTCCTTATGAGCAATTGCTGAAAAAATACATTACCATCCCATTCGGTATGCATCATACCGATACCTCAGCAGCGCCCGGACGTCCGTTCAGTACCGGTTATTACAATGAACAGCCAGTCGAATACTGGACCATGCATGTTTTAAAGCCAGCCGGAGGTGTAAAATCAGATGCAGCAGATATGTTGAACTACCTCGAACAACTGATCCGGAACCAGCAATCAGCAGTTGTCGGCAGTATTACCACCCCCACTGCCTCCATCAATAACAGGTTATTGGTAGCAAAGGGTTGGCATATCCTGATCATGCCCAATCAGTCCTCCCTGTTCTGGCACAATGGCGGCACTTTTGGTTTTTCCACCTTTTGTGCTTTCCACAAAGAGAGCGGCAAAGCCCTGTTCCTGTCTGTGAACGCTTTTAATAAAAACAATATCGGAGATGCCTTCGGTATTGAGATCATGACCAAACTGTTACAGTATCCATAATGACGGAATTCAACAAACTGACCGATTTCTTTAACGGGAAGGTTCAGCAATACAACCAGCCGGCATTTATTGATACAGATCCCGTGTGCATACCCCATCTGTTCACTCAACAACAAGACATTGAAATCGCCGGATTTTTCGCGGCCATTTTTGCCTGGGGCAACCGCACCACCATCATCAGTAAATCGAAGGAGTTGATGGAGCTCATGGACATGCAGCCCCATGCATTTTGCTTGCATGCATCCGATAAGGCGCTCCGGAAACTGGAGGGTTTTAAGCACCGAACATTCAATGCAACCGACCTCTATTACTGTATAGAATTTTTCAGGCAGCATTACCGGCAATCCGATACACTGGAAACCGCTTTTTTAATTAAGGGGCAACCACCTGAATCTGTGTATGCAGCCCTGGTGCAGTTTCACCGGTATTTTTTTTCGCTGGAAGACGCACCGGAGCGCACCAGGAAACATATTTCCAATCCGGCCAAAGGCTCCACCTGCAAGCGGCTGAACATGTACCTGCGGTGGATGGTCCGGAAAGACAATAAGGGCGTTGATTTTGGCATCTGGAACCAATTCAGCCCGGCACAACTGATCTGCCCGATCGATGTGCATGTGGCAAGGGTAGCCAAACGCTTTCATTTACTGGACCGGAAACAAATAGACTGGCAGGCAGCGGAAGAGCTGACCGGGTACCTGCAAAAAATGGACAAAAAAGATCCGTCAAAATATGATTTTGCCCTGTTCGGATTGGGAGTAATTGAGAAATATTGAGTAAATTACAGAAAGCGATTCCTTATGCACGAACATAATATTGATATTGCCACATTTGAGCAATTAAACAGACAGGATTTGATCAATACCGTCAACGACCTCATTCTGCACGATTTTGAAAAACTGGTATTTGTGTTGTACAGAATAGATGTAAACGAGGCGAAAATCAAGAGCCTGCTTGCTACCAAAACCGACACCAATGCAGCCGAATTAATTGCGGATGCCATCATAGAAAGACTCAATCAAAAGAAAGCCGCCAAAGAAATTTTTAAACAGCACAATCATATTGAGTCCGAAGAAGAAAAGTGGTAATCAGTTCAACAACTCATCTATCCTGCTGATCGCATAACCCTTCTGTTTCAGTAACCGTATCAGTTCACCCAACCGGTGATAGAATTTATCTGTTCTGCGCGGATCGGTACCCGCATGAATCAACAGGATGGAACCATTCAATTTATCCTCCTTCAACAAAGTGCTGATCTTTTGCATCAGGTCATCGCTGCTTCGGTAAGCCTTACCCATTCCGGGCCAGGTATAATCAGCATTGGTATATGTTCCCGGTGTAAAACTGACCAATTCCATTCCTCTCCAGTTCGTCCAACTGGCAATGCTGTCGTTCCACCATTCGTAGGGCGGAATAAAATAACGCAACCCGCTCGTTTGAATGCCCAGCGCTTCCATCGACAGGAGGTTCCGGTTGAGGTCGTCGTTGAACTGCGAGTAACTTACCAACAGGCTGTCCCGTTTGTTCCAGTCTGCATACAAGAGATGCTGATCGCTGTGCGGGCCCAGGTAATGGCGGTCTTTAATCAGTTCCTGAATGTTTTTGGTAAAGGAAGGGTTCCGGTAAAATCTTCCGGTGAAAAAGAAACTGCCCTGCACTTTTTCTTTTTGTAAGGTTTGCGTGATCGCAGAAAGTCCCTCCCCAAATTCATCGGCGGTAAACACCAGGGCAACCGATTTTCCTGCAACCGGCACTGCCTTCAGAATAGCTCCCCTGCTGATTTCCCGGTGCGCATGAACCTGTTTTTTTGTGGTATACTTTATGCCTGAAGATGCATCCTGCGCCGCCAGCAGGTAGATCAGTGAGGCGGTTCCGTCCATGGTGGGCTCATTGGTACTATAGTCTCCATAATCATCGTGGTACACGGCCAGATCACTCTGAAATTCCGCATATTCATCCGGATCACTCAATTTAATACCGATCAGGTTTTTATAAATACTGGTATACACAGGACCATCCACCAGTCCGCCATGGATCGGATAGTTCTTCAGGTGCGTAAAAGCGGAATGCGGATCCACCGGCGTATCACCGCGACCGGGTAATCCATAGACCATACCGGTACCCCAGGGGTTGCAACCAAAAATCCAGTCGAGGTTGGCCTGTTCCAGTTCCTCAAATTGTTTACTGCCCGTCAGTTCTTTATACCATTTGCACTGCATGGCAAAAGCAACGGTGAGGTTGTTGCTGCACCAGATAAAAGGAATGCCCCTGTAGAACGCATTCTGTGAAGCTTTTTGCCAAACCGCTTCAATCCCTTTTCGATAAAATTCAATCACCGTATCTCTTTGCGATCCTTTTAATTGTTTGGCCAATTCGTAATGACCAAGATTAATGAATGGATACCACTGATAATGACTGGCCGTATCCTTTCCCAACCAAGGCGTCAGCGGCTCCTGTTTTGCATAGGAATAAGAACGGTTCAGGAAACCCGCTTTATCGATTGAGCTCAACTGGGCGTTGGCAAGCTCCATATCATCCACCCAGTTGTCTTCTGCATAAATATAGGGCGACACCACAGAAACCGTTTGTGTAACACCCGGCTTGCGGTAGGCAAAGTCCAGGGCGGTTTGGGCTTTTTCGCGGTAGAGCTCCTTTGATTCCGGAATCAGTTGGGCGGCCAGTGAAAAGGCGCTGCTGAATTTGGCCGCAGTGGAACTGGTTCCGGTTGTATGATTCATAAACTTCCCTCTTTGCTGTATTTCTCCGTTGATATAATACACAGGGCGTTCAAATCCTTTTCCGTAATAGGTATCTTCTTTAGGAATCCGCATTCCGCGATGGTCTCTGTCGTCGCCCAGTTGGTTAAACAACCGGTCGGGCCGGGGATGCATTTTCACCAGCCAGTCCAGCCCCCATTTGGCTTCATCCAGTACATCCATTCTGCCGTTGCTGCCGTTCAATCCATTGGAAGTATACCTGTCGGAAAAAACGGAGGGGAAATCTCTGTAGGCTATCAGTAAATGATACAATGCATTGGATGAAGTGGAGCTGTATTGCAGGTAATCACTGGCATCGTGCCAGCCGCCGGTTGCATCAATATGGGTACTGTCGGGCAATCCGGCCGATGCTCCATACAGGGTGTATCCGTCGTGCGTATGACAACTGTCGTTGAGGAAGGGGTTGAAGCCGCTTCGTTGCTGCCGCATGTATTGCAAACAAAAATCCGCAGTGCCGGAATAGACCTGCTGATCAATTGCAAATACCGGGGAAACCGTATTACCCGCTTTTAAAAAATACCTGCCCGGCCGTGTATAGGCAGAAAAGTTCAGGCGATAGGATTGTGCAAAAGGACCGTATTTACCGAAGGGCTTTCCGGCCGGCCTGGTCAGTACTGTTTTGCCGCTGGCGGCATCCACCAGGGAAAACTGCTGTACAGGCTTGTCCTGTTTACTTACCCACACCGCCACTTTGGAGCTGTTGGGTAAATAGCCCAACTGGTTGATGCGGATCCAACTGCTGTCTGGTGCAGCAAAGACCGTAACCGTTAACAGTATAAATACGCTCAGGAGGAAACTTCTCTGCATGGCCTTGTAATTATCTATAAATATAGGAACGATAAGGCAGTCATTTTTCACCTAATTTCGTACGGTAAAATAATAACGATGAAGCTTGTTTCTTATCTGTCCGACGGACGGGATCAGTTGGCATTTTTAGTAGACGGATTATTGTACGACTGTGATCTGATGCACCCGGAATTACCGAACAGTATGAATATGTTCCTGCAATATTGGGATGATATGTTCCCGATTGCAAAGCAAACGGAAGCGGCCATTCAATCGGGCAGGGTCAGTAGCGATAATGGTGTACCGGTAGAAGGCCTGCAACTGCTAGCGCCCGTACCCTTCCCCACTTCCTGCAGGGATGGATATGCATTCAGGCAGCATGTAGCGGCAGCACGCAGAAACCGAAAAGTGGAGATGATCCCGGAATTTGATCAGTATCCCATTTTTTATTTTACCAATCACCACAGCATCCAGGGACCCGGCGATATACGCTGTATGCCCGACCACCTGGAGAAACTGGATTTTGAACTGGAAGCAGCCATCGTCATCTGCAAGCAAGGGAGAAATATTCCCGCAGAACATGCAGACCAGTATATCGGCGGACTAATGATCATGAACGATATGAGCGCACGTCGCTTACAAATGGAAGAAATGCTGCTCAACCTGGGGCCTGCAAAAGGAAAGGATTTCTCAACCGTTATCGGCCCCTGCCTGGTTACACTGGACGAGCTGGAACCATTTGAGATACCGGCTAAAGAAGGCCATGTGGGGAAAAGCTGGAATTTAAAAATGACCTGCAGTGTGAACGGGGTACAAGTAAGTGAGGGCAATATCGGAGAGATGGACTGGACCTTTGCAGAAATCATCGAGCGTTGCGCTTATGGCGTAGACCTGCATCCGGGCGATGTAATCGGAAGCGGAACTGTAGGTACCGGCTGTTTCCTGGAATTGAACGGAACAGGAAAGCTTAATGACCCCAACTACCAGGAACAATGGTTGCAACCCGGCGATGAGGTGGAAATGGAAATAGAAGGTATTGGAAAACTCAACAACCGGATCATCAAAGACGACAGCGAATTTTCCCTCCTGGCAAAAAAACATTTGTAGATGAAACTGATTCTATCCGATTTAAGCATCATGGAAAAACAGGCTTGGCTGCAGCATGCCATAGCACCAAGGCCCATTTGCTTCGCCAGCACGATCGATAAAGCGGGCCATGTAAACCTGAGTCCATTCAGCTTTTTTAATTTATTCTCCTCCAACCCGCCGGTGGTGATCTTTTCGCCGGCCAGAAGAGGGCGCGACAACACTATCAAACACACGCTGGAAAACGTACTGGAAGTACCGGAATGTGTGATCAATATAGTGGACTACGATATGGTGCAGCAGATGAGCTTATCCAGTTGTGAATATCCCAAAACAGTGGATGAGTTTGTGAAGGCCGGATTTACCAGGGAGGCCGCCAGCATGGTAAAGCCCCCGATGGTAAAAGAGGCAAAGATCAAACTGGAATGCAGGGTGAATGAAGTAAAGAGCCTGGGAGACCAGGGCGGAGCAGGGCAGCTCGTGATTGCGGAAGTATTGTGCATGCATGTAGATGAGGCCATCCTGAATGCAGATCAAACCATGATCGACCAGGAGAAAATACATCATGTAGCCCGCCTCGGCGGCGACTGGTATTGCAGGGTCAACAGCAGCAATTTATTTAAAGTAGCCAAACCCAATACACAACTGGGCATTGGCATAGACGCTTTACCGGAGAGCATCCGCAACAGTAAAATATTAACGGGCAATCATTTGGGACAACTGGCCAATGTACACGAGGAACCATTGATTGATCCTGCATTTGAAGACGACCGGCTGCGCAATATTATCGGGTATTATGCCATCAGCCCCGCAGAAATGGAAAAGGAGCTGCACTTGTATGCCGCAGCCTTACTCAATGAAAACAAAGTGGCGGAAGCCTGGCAGGTATTGCTGGCAGGATAGAATTAGTATTGATCTCCGCCTGATTACTGCAGGGTAATAAAATCTTCTTCTGAAATCCAATCCGCTTCGCGGACTTGTTCCGGCCGGATACTACGGGCCAGTTCAATCGTATGCTGTACAATCTCGTAAGTGTTCTGTTGCAGGATCAACTGTTGCGGAGCAGGCGCATTCAACCATTCTGCAACGGTTGTTGCAAAAGCAACATCGATCTTCTCAGTGATGCGAACTCCCAGGTTTTCTAAGGCAGCCGCGTTGCACCATTGCTCGTACTGGCCACGAATAGGCAAACAAAGCAGCTTCTTCCCAAGATAAAGCGCTTCCGCCGGGGTTTCAAAACCGGCACCGGTGATCACACCGGCACTGTTGATCATGCTGTTGGTGAACCCTTCGTTGCTGATCGGATACAGCGTGATGTTACCGCAACGAACCGGCTCCTGCACTTTTTTGGAGAACAACTCAAAGCGGATACCCTCCAACTGTTGGAGCGATTGCATCACCACTTCATCGCTGTAGTGCGAAAGGTAAACCGTAATATGCCCCTTGTTATCCGGGTTGGCCCGCAACACATCGCTCTTGATCACGGGAGAAAAAATAAAATCGTCATAGGACGCAAAATGCAGCCCTGTATAAGCAGTGGCAGTGGCGTAATTTTTCAGGACCAATTCCCCCGCTAAATCTTTTTTAGCCGCCCTGGGCGTGGCATCGCTCCTGAAAGCGGCCTGGTGCCCGAAACCAACGCTGGGTACCCGCTTCAGCTTACAGGCCAATGAGGTAATGCTGTCAAAATCATTGAGTACAATATCATAGTTTTCTACGGGTAAGGAATTGGCTTCGTTCCAGATGCGACGGATACTGAAATCTTTCAGCATCTTCCAATAATCCAGTCCACCCTTGTTGCCGTAAAACAGGCTGAGGCCCTTGCTCCGGAATTTAACCGGGAGCGCCGGTTGAAGGTGGCTGTTGTTGCCACTCAGGAACACATCCACCGATCCGTATTGCTCAATAAAGGGTAACAACTCCATAGCGCGGCTGATATGGCCGTTGCCTGTTGCCTGAACTGCGTATAATATTTTCATGATTGCAGGGCTAAAGAGTGAATAAATAAAGCAACTTCATCCGTTAATACGTTCAGCTTGGGCAGTTTTTTATCCATGGTAACCACCGGCGCTTTTGCTTTTACAAAATCCTTTTCATTGTATTGAAAAATGGTCCATTCATTTTGCCTGTATTCCAGCGCCGTCAGGTTCTCGATCCAGTCGCCGCTGTTGAGGTACATCACAGAACCATCTTCGGTAACCACTTCCCTTTTCTGCGGCTGGTGAATATGGCCGCAGATCACATAATCGTATTTTTTTTCGATGGCCAGCTCAGCAGCAGTTTGTTCAAAATCACCGATCCAGGAAACCGCTTTTTTAACGCTGTTCTTCACTTTCTTGCTGAAACTCATCTTTTCCCTACCCATTGCTTTCAGACACCAGTTGATGAAACTGTTGATCAGGATCAGCAGGTCGTAGCCATGACCGCCCAGCTTGGCCAGTAATTTGGCGCTGCCCTTGGTGGTGGCATCAAACACATCGCCATGAAAGATCCAGGTCATTTTACCATTGATCTCCATCACCACTTTATCGGTGAGCTGAAAATTGCCCATCTGCATATCGCTGTACCTGCGGAGGGACTCATCGTGGTTGCCGGTGATGTAAATCACGCGGGTGCCTTTGCTCAGCATATTCATGATCTCTTTGATCACCTGCATATGTGACACGGGGAAGTATCTTTTATTGAACTGCCAGATATCAATGATATCACCGTTCAATACCAGGATTTGTGGTTGAATGCTTTTGAGGTAGTTTACGATTTCTGTAGCATGGCAACCATAGGTACCTAAATGCAGGTCACTCATTACTACAACATCAAGCGGACGTTTGTCCATAGATTGGAGTTTAGCAAAGTTCCAATCGGTATATGAAGTGAATGTTAGGGAATGATTACGCTATTGTTAAGGGGCGGCCCGGTCTTTGCCCTTACAGGTCGCCCAGTTGCGGACGCAGGATGATGTCTTCCACCACCGCCATCGGGGAAAGGCTGGTAGCGGCAAAAACCATTTTGGCCACATCATTCGTTTCCATGATCCGCCTGGGGTCGATCTCAAAGCCATCCCAACTGCTGCTGAGGGTGGCGCCCGGACAAACCGCCGTCACCTTAATGCCGTGGGGTTTTAACTCTTCCCGCAGGTTTTTGCTGAAGCCCAGGAGGGCAAATTTGCTGATGCTGTAACTGCCCCCGTTGGCGTAGGCATTGAGCGAAGCAATGGAACAGATATTGAAAATATGACCGGATTTAGCATTAATCATATTGGGTAAAAGCGCCCTTGTTAAATAATAGGCGCTGTAGAGGTTCACTTCAATCATTTGTTCCAGGATGCCATCGGCTTCGTTGTGGATACTGCCCGGAACAAACTGGCCGGCATTGTTCACCAGGATATCCGGCGTGCCCTGCTGCAAACACCAGGAAGCAAAAGACTGAACATCCGCTTTATTGCTCATGTCGCAAACACGACCCTTAACGGTGCATTCCGGAAAGCGGGTTTGCAGATCGGCCACTGTATCGTAGAGGGATTTTTCGCCCCGGCTGCAGAGCAACAACTGGTGCCCGGCAGCGGCAAACTGTTCAGCAATGGCTTTGCCAATTCCTTTGGAAGCGCCCGTAATAACAACGATCATAAAGAATAGTTAAGGGTTCAGACAGGTCAAAGCTACAACATATCCTATTTACCGGTCAAGACTTACCTTTGCGCCCATGCAATACAAACACCTCTTCTTCGATTTAGATCATACGCTTTGGGATTTCAACACCAATTCCAAAGAAGCCATGCAGGACGTATACAATAGCCAGGAATTGGACAAGAGGGGAATCGGCGACTTCGATCAATTCTTTGAGCGATACAATTACCACAACCACCGGTTATGGGACAAGTATTCGAAAGGACAGATGAAGCAGGAAGAGCTGAGATGGAAGCGGATGTGGCTGACGCTGGTGGATTTCAAAATTGCCGACGAACCGCTGGCCCGCGCCATGGGCGCGACCTTCCTGGAGATCCTGCCCAATAAGAACGGGCTGTTTCCGTATACGCATGAAATTTTAACCTACCTCCGGAACAAGGGATACGAGCTGCACCTGATCACCAATGGTTTTGAGAAAGTGCAATACAATAAACTGGAGAAAAGCAATATCGGCCAATACTTTAAGGAAGTGGTTACCTCCGAAACCAGTAACAGCCTGAAGCCGAACAAGGAGATTTTTGATCATGCATTAATGCGGGCCGGCGCCGAGCGGACCGAGAGCATAATGATCGGGGACAATATAGAAGCGGATATCCTGGGAGGAATGAATGCGGGGCTGGATACGGTATTTGTAAACCATATCAACGAAGTAACAGATGTTCAGCCCACTTACACCATTTATCATTTGAAGGAGCTGGAGGGGATATTATAAAGGGGAAATCTTGTAAATTTAAAGTGTGACTTTAGAAATTTTAAAGTCAGGCTTTAAAATTTCATGATTCTTTGCAAGTCCGGAGCATGATTACTCGAAATTGGGATGCTTTAGCGACGATACTTCAAGCATTAATTTACAATTCTCGATTTGCGAATTGCGAATTAAACCTACCTTCATGTAAAATAGATGACATGAAACCACATAAAGGCATGCGACCGCACGATATCGCAGTCTTACTTAAAATCGTGGCTTTAGGGCAGAATAACTGGATGAACAAAGATCTGGCCAGGGATCTGTACATCAGCCCATCTGAAATTACAGAATCCCTATCCCGCTCCCAATTTGCCGGTCTGATCAATGCATCACGGAAAAAGGTGTTTATTTCTGCGTTAGAAGACTTCCTTGTTTTTGGTCTTAAAGTAGTTTTCCCTGTTCAACCAGGCTCAATAGTGAAAGGACTGCCTACAGCGCATGCTGCACCGATTTTAAAAAAATACTTTTCATCTAATGAAATATATGTCTGGCCGGACGCAAATGGTAAAGAACGAGGAATGATGATTGAACCATTATACCCGGGCGCCATTGAGGCTGCCAAACTGGATCCGGTTTTTTATGACCTGCTTGCAATCTGCGATGTATTTCGGATAGGAAAGGTCAGGGAAATCGAAAAGGCCAGAGAACAGTTTAAAAAAATAGCCAAATCAAAAGACAATGTCGAAGCATGATCACTCCTCATTCTGCCCCAACATAGTATATACTTACACCATATTGTCTATTATGGCCTTATTTTCTTTACCCTTGTTGCATATTAGCAAATGTTTGCAACAAAACAGCCTACTCCATAAATAGTTCCTGAAGCATATTTTTCATCTCGGCCATATGCTCTTCTCCGCCACCCCGCCACCGGCCAATGATTACACCTTCTTTATTAATGAGTACTTTAACCGGTATTGCAGTTACGAAGTATAATTTTTCTATAGGGCTTTTGTTTTGCTTTACAGAAAAGTGCTTCCACATTTCCACGCCATCCATTTTAATAGCATCCCTCCACATATCAAGGTCTTCATCTCTTGATATATTTACAATTTCCAGTCCTTTTGAATGATATTTATGGTATAGCTCCTTCAAGGAGGGAAAATCCTGTCTGCAGGGGGCGCACCAACTGGCCCAGAAATCTAAGAGAACATAGTTCTTGTTTTGAAAAGCTTTTAAACTCAGTTCTTTACCATTGATGTCTTTTCCCTGAAAACCAGGGGCAATTTTACCAATTGAGCTGTTTTTAAAATCGGCCAATGCCTCCCGCAGTTCAATGCCTTTTTGTGTCTTTTTAAGTGCAGGGTTGAGTGCATTATATAAGGTATATATTTCTTTATAATAGTTTTGACCTTCATATCTTTTTAACCTGAAAAGCAAGGTCTTGACAGAAATTGGGGAAGAGAGATGTTTTTTAACGAATTCAAGATCCACTAAAAGCCCCTCAAGGTTGTACCTGTCTGCTACCTTGTCTAAACTATCTAATTTACTTTGATAGTACCGCTTTTCCAAAGTATCCTCCGTGGCCTGAAATTTTGCTAAAAACAACTGAGAAGCACGATCAAGAGAATCTCGCATTGCTCCTGTTGCTTTACGTTGCATATCCGATCTTACTTGTTCCAAAGGGTCTTGTGATTTTGAAGCGTATGCAATCGTTAGTGAAATACACAACAAGATCAGTAACTTAAAATTCATAGTTTATTTAGGTTGTGGTTGGTTAAAAGTATGTTGTGGGGTAGCAATCCCCCACTCTAATCACCCATCCCCGACGAAGCGGTGATGTTGATGTCTGCATATTTCCAGGCTTGGTTGAAGGCGGTTTGGGTGGTTTGGGCGAGGGCGTCTTTTTTCTGTAAGCGCTGGGCGTTGTACAACCCGATCAAGGCCCATCCGTTTTTCTTCCAGGTTTGTAAATCTTTTTGGTACACCTGTTCTGCCTCACTGTATTTTCCGGCTTTGAGCAATACGGCTCCCAGATGATGCCTTACAGAGAAAAACCAATCGGGGGGTTCATTGTAATTGAGGTTGTCTTCTATGGCAATGGCCTGTTTCAGCAGGGAGATGGATTGTTCATCGTCTTTTTGCTTTGCAGCTATGCCAGCGGCCAAAACTTTGGAAGCAATTTGCGCCAGGTCGGCGGTGGTATTGATTCCCCATACTGTTAACTGCTGTAGCGAAGGGTCGGCTGCTAAAGCGTTGAGCTGCTTCCATTCGGCTTTGGCTTGCGGTAGATCCTGCTTTCCCAGGCAAGCCATTCCCTTGGCATAGTGCCAAACCGCATTAGGATATACCAGGTCTTTGGGAGGCGCAGGAATCGTAAGCAGGGTGTCCCACAAAGACAATTTGGTAGCCACATAATAAGGGATCGTATAGTAATGCTGCAGGGTTCCCCATTCGGGCAGGTGCATGATGTCTTTGGCTGTATGTTGCTGCAATGTTTTGGCGGCCATCCAGGCCAGGGAGGAATTGCCTTCCAGCGTGGCCGTGGCTGCTAAAAAATGATGATTGTGCGGATAGTAGCTTAAGGGGTACATGCCCTGTGCATGGCAGGCGGTGGTGTAAATGCTGTCTGCTTCCACGGCTTTCAGGTTGGCGAGTGAACCCTGGTGATAGTCTCCGGTGTTGATGTAAATATGAGAAGGCATGTGCACCAGGTGGCCGGAGCCGGGAACCAGTGTGTAGAGCAATTTGGCACTCTCCAATGCTTTTTCCGGAGTGGAGGAAGTTTCCAGGGCATGAATATAAAAGTGATGCGCACCCGGATGGCGGGGGTTCTGCTGAATCAGGTGTTCCAGTACCGCAACCAACTCGGGCGTCCAGGGCCGGGGCTTTTTGGTATGCTTCTCATATAAATCCCAGGGATGCAGGTTCATCAGGGATTCTGCATAGAGCGCACCTATATCGGGGTCGGAAGGAAACTGGTTGTAGACCTTTTTCATGGCAGCTGCATAGGCCAGGTCTAGCGAACTGCGGTCTTTCGGCGGATTGGCAGCGTACCGGAACGCCAATGCTTTGATCAGCGACTGCTCTTTGGGTGTGCAGTTGGCAGCAAGCGACTGCGCTTTTACCGTGGCATCATAGGCCCGTTGATAGTGGTCTTTTTCCATACCGGCATTGTAGTTGGGGCCTAACACATAGGCAAAGCCCCAATACCCCATGGCACAGGAGGAATCCAGCCGGGTAGCTTCGTAAAAAGACCTGGCAGCTTCGGCATGATTGAAACCATAGGACAGCATCATTCCCTGATTGAAATAGTCCTGCGCTTCTTTGTTGGTAGTTGAGATTCGAAAATCAATCCCTTTTAATCCGTTTAATTTCGGCGCTTTTTTGCCGGAACTGTACCAGTCTTTGTCGGTGGTGATGGTGCCGTAGCAGCCTACGATGGAATTGTCTTTTTCATTGGCTTCCTCGTTAGTTAACTGGTAGGAAGCCTGGTTGCTGTTACACGCAAGGAGGAGCAAACCGGAGAGAGCGGGCAATAAAAATCTGGCCATAACAAAGGGTTTAGGTGATTAAAGCTTATTGTCGCACGCACAGTGCTATATACCCGGGTTGGTGCGCATTTTACCTGAGCGCTGGGGCAATAGAAGCCAGTAACCCCAGCAGAAAACCAAAGGAACGAGCCACACAAATACATCTGACATCAGTAATGCCGTAGCGTCATTTTCAAAAGGGAATTGAAGATCCCCATACAAAACCGGTCAATCAGCCGCACGGTTACAAAATAGGCCGCACAAATAAACCCACTCAACATGAACCTGCGATGCCACAAGATCTTTTTTTGGCGTGCAAAATATACGGCAAGTAAGGTGAACAGCAGCCAGAACGTGGTGGCAGTATATTGCGATGGCCAGAAGGGCCGGCCAACATTTTTACCAAAATAAATTAAATAGTACAGTGTGGCGATGCAAACCATGGCAAATGCCACACACAGTTTACCCAACTGCCGGTGCAGCTTCATGTGCCTGTTCCGGATAAATGGGGCAAACTGTAAAAAAGCAGTAATGTATACCGCCCGGTAAGTATTTACGGGCAAAGCAACCTATTCCTGTTGGTTAATACAGCGGGTAGGGAAACTTATGTACCTGCCATATAAAAATGTAGTTGATATAAACGCTACTGGCATCATTAGCATCTCTACAAAACAACAAACAGGTGCAAAGCTGGTTACCTTCGCAATACAATCTTCCGACAACTCCATACAGTCACTCCAATAATGAACGGTTCCGTTCAACAGGGGTTTCATTGTTCGCCCGTTGGGCGCAACGAAACCTTAGTTATTGGCTGAAGTGCATTTTGAGAGCTCCAAATATTTTTATTTCATAAGTGAATTAGTCAAAGAAGTATTATTTAATGCAAATAATTTATTTCGGAATAGGAATAGAAACAAAATTGCTAATACAGTGTGTATAGTTATCAGCAGCGGAGTACCCATAATCCAAATCCCAGCCAAGAAGCCATTTTTTAATAAAGTGTTCATTCCTATAAGAATATAAACCAAAATGAAAGCAATCGGCAATGTTAGAAACCCTAAAATATAAAGCCATGATTTTTTATTGGTTAGGATACGAAAGGCTTTAATAATCGGAGGTAGTCCAATTGCTAAAACAATAATTGAGCAAATTAAAATTATTTGCTTTGAACTTAAGTAATTTGCTAGTAAATGTTTAGTAACTACCATTTCATCACCGGCTCCCTTCATTGCCTGACTAATTCTTCCAAAAGGTATATTGGCAAAAATTAAAGAAAATCCAATAGCCTTAATTTTTGAATTAGGCGACGATAGCCAATGCATTCCCAGCCACATTAAGGAAAAAGAGAAAAGCGGGCCAGCAAGTGTAGCAATCCAGGAAAGTGTTTGATTTTTATCACAGCCAGTACACAACTCCCAGACATTAAAATCTCTTTCTCCCCAGCAACCACAAATTAATCGTCCAACTAAAATATGAACACTTTCATGAAATTCTAACATTACAATTGTTAATAACAAAAAGGAAATTATATAGGAAAATGAGAGTCTTATATGCATATTTTTGAATGTTTTTAAAAGGTTACTGGGATTGCTTTTAGTGTTCGTTCAATAATCGTTTTTCGGGTCATGGGGAAAGATATACTAACAAATATATTATTTTAGGCCAAAATAAAACACCCGCCTATCTGCGCCTGCAATCGGCATTTTTAATGGTGCTAAATCCCATCTATTGGCTAAAAATGAGGGCTCAAATTAAATGAAGCCAGTTGGTGTCCACATCCCATACAATCGCCCCAATCCGTTTGTTCTCCGCTCATTTAATTAAACAAAGAGGTGGGGTAAGCATCCCGGAACAGAGGGTCAACATAAAACGGAATGAGGGGTGAACATGCTCCGGAATCTACATAACCGCCCATATTTTTCATAATAACTTCACAGAAATATTACTCTCGGTATAGTCAATGCTTGCCGTATTTTAGAAATGAACGTATCGGCACAATCTAAAATGCCGCCGCCCCAGCAAATCCCTGTTGGGGCGGCGGGGATGATAGAAGTTAAGTCATTAAAAGCTTGCAAAAGCTGGCTTATAAAAGCAATAGTGTCTTCGCAATAGCATCCCGCAAATCTGCCTGTACATTTGTTTGTGCTGCAAAATCATTCCATTTGCTTACTACAGCATGAACCTGATGAATGATTGCTTCCGCTTTTTTGATGTTCATATTCCTGGCAACTTGCAGCAAATCATCGCGGGTAATATTTTGCCGTTTCCCATTTATACTTAAAGAATGCTGGTTTACCCATGTGCTGCCAGGCCGGTAAGCATGGCAAACATCAAAAGCCGGTGCCAGTTTCCATTTACCGGCTTTGTTCATAATAAATGAAAAATTCTTTGAGTGATCGTCGCAATTCCGCGCCATCACATTAAACACCATTCTTCTGTATAACTGTTCTGCATCTGTGTAAGGCAATAACAGGGTTCGCATGGTTTCAAATAACTGTTCGTAGCTAAAAGCTGTGACCTCGTTAAAATCATAATGAGCAATAGCGCAAAAGCTTTGTACATGCAGTTTGCCTTTATCATGTTCCCTGTCGAAACGCCGGGTCATAAAATGAGCTCTGCTGTTTTCTTCCAGTAACCTGCATTCGGTCATTTCTATTTCGGCTTCTTTGGCCATCAGGTGATAAGCCATTTCAACCCTGCCATATCCGGATGATGTACCTAATTGCTGGTCTGCAACGCCGTCAAATTTTAGCAGCCAGTGGGTAAACCCCTTGGGGGCATCAGCCTGACCGGAACGAATTTCTTTTGTATCAGGATTAAATGCTATTACGGCTTTAGCCCTTGCTCCACCGGCAGAGGAACCAATCTTTAAAATATCACTCAGTGCTTTTGCCTCATCCCCGGAAAGGTTGGTATTAAAATCCTGTCTGCCAGAAAGTATTTCCCGGGCAATATGTATTAAACTGTCTAATTCAATTTTGGTGGCTCCATTGCTTGTTTTAGGTACTACGGGTTCAAACTCTAATGCTCCCATACCTCTTTTACCAATAAAACAAAGGAGTTCCACCGGGTTCATGCTATCGGCAGGGCGACCATTTCTCGAAAGCCAGGCATTAATCAGGCTGTTACCATATTTATCCGGCAATACATCAGCCAGTAAACCGGGCAAGCCCTTGAATGTAGTTGTACCTCTTAATTCAGGAAAAGAAAATACCCGCCTCTCTGCGCCTGCAATCGGCATTTTTAATGGTGATAAATCCCATCTATTGGCAAAAAATGAGGGTTCAAATTCAAATGAAGCCAGTTCGGTGTCCACATCCCATGCAATAGCCCCAACCCGCTTGTTCCAGATATTGATAAATGCTGTCGTTATCATTACCAATCGCTTTTAGGTTTTTCGATCACTGTATTCTTTCTAGTACTTGCCCGCTGCCGCTTTTTCTGGTCAATTTTTGCCAGTTGCAACGGACTCAGTTCTTGCTTCACCTCAAAACTTTGAAACACCTGAAGCTGCTCTAAAGCCCTTAGTATTTGAATAAAAGACAGTAATGTACCACCACCTCCTTTTTCAATCTGTACTAAAGTAGAACGGTTGATGCCTGCTGCCGTGGCCACCTGTTGCTGGGTTTTATTTTGCTGCAACCGGATTTGCTGAATGAAGTTGCCCATTACTTCCAGGATTGCCGGGTCGCTCATCGCATGCCAATATTTGATGGATTTGCCCATCGTTCAATATATTAATTTTGAATAATGTTTGGGAATGCCCGCAATTGGATTGCAAATTTTGTTGGCTAATTCCATCACAAATGTACAATTTTATACACAATGATGGAAATATCCAACATTTATAGATATTTTAAAATATCAGTTGATAATCAAATAGTTAAGATTTTACAGGCCGTCAGTGAAGAAAAGACCTAAAAGTATTGCAATATCCACCGGAATTTACGACCAGGTAACCACTTGTACAAAACACAACTGTAAAGACGCAAGTTCAGTGAGGCATTAAGCAATGATAAACCAAGAGCGGAGCATGTATTAGTGGAGATACAAAAGCTTTATGCGATAGAAAGATATCTAACAGAAAACAACCTTACCGGTAACGACAAATTACAATACCGCAAAGATCAGGCAATACCCATCCTCGAAGCATTAGGTTTATGGATGAAACGAGCATATACGGAAGTATTGCCGGGCAGTGCCATCGGTAAAGCCATTGCATACAGTTTAACCAGATGGGACAAGTTAAGCCTCTATGCCACTACAGATTTTTTACACCTGGACAATAACCCGGTGGAGAACAGTATAAGACCAGTGGCTGTTGGAAGAAAAAACTATCTCTTTGCCGGAAGCCATGCTGCCGCCCAACGATCAGCTATCTTCTACAGTTTATTAGCTACTTGCAGAAATTACAACGTCAACCCGGCAGAGTGGATGGAAAATGTGCTAACAAAAATTGCCGGGTATCCTATTAACAAAATACAAGAGCTACTTCCTCAAAACTGGAAGCAACCCCAAAACAATTAAAATATTTAGAGGTGCACGCATCACCGAATATTATTTTGCTAACCTATAAGGGTATTGCTGGGAGGCTTACCACAAACAGGTCACATACTGGTCACAAAAACCCTCGTGGTACAGTTTCAATTATTAACTACAAAGGTAGAGTAAGGTTAAGGTGGAGTTATCAGTCCAAAAGATACTCAATGAACCTTTCAGTTTATTCCAAGGCAACTATTTTACCTGCAAAAAAGGTAGCACAAATTGAGCATGATATACAGTACAATCAATTTGATTTTACTCTTAAAAAATATAAGGGAGAAGATATGGTTTTTTTAAGGCCCGCGGAGTGCAAGATATCCTGATTGCTTGTACCGACAATCTCAAAGGTTTTACACACCGATGACCAGGCAGCGCAGAAAGCCGTCTATCTGGCCATCATCAATATCGAAAAAAAATGGAGCATGCCCAACCACAATCGGGGCTACATACTCCATCAATTCTTAACTATCTTTAACAACAGGTGCCGACTCTAGAGCAGTTGCTTTAGCGTTTACACAAAGTATTTTATACTCTCAAAGATTTACATATAGACTCGCTATTCTATTAGCCTATTATGATTTATTGAATTATTACTGCATATTTTAAATTCGGATATGGCTTCCCAGAAATTACAATTTTATCTTCACAGTATAGAATTTTACTACTTTCACTAGAATTGATTATTGATAAAGCTATTTGCATGTCCTCTTCTACAATCCATTTAAAATCCTTTTGATATAACAATACAAATGACTTGTTTTTAGCAATTTGTTTTTTTAAATCTTTGATACTAGTTGGCGTTTCGGCTATTAAAATTTTGCTACAATTAAAATCATTTTTCTTTAATGAGTCTTCAAAGTAACTTTGACTTTTAACAGAAGTTACATTATAAATATTTGGCTGATTAGAGTATAAATTTATTTGATTTGTGAAAACGGAAAGTAAAAGTAAGCAGATCAAATATGGTAAAAATTTCATTTTATTAATTTTTAAATTTGAATAATTTAAATTGAAGAATATTTTCAGATCCAACTACAGGGATATATAAACCTGCTTTAGTGGTAAATGCTCCTTGCAAAACATAATTTCGATCATTCAAATCCACCATTTTTATAAAGTTAAAATTTATATCAAATATAGATAAAAATCTTTTTTTATTGCTTAAATCATTTGCTTCTTCCTCATTAGTCATATAATTCATTGGTGTACAACCCTGAATAACAAAAAAGAAGTGCCGTTCTCGATGCATAACATCAAACAGTACTTCTACAATAAATATTTGACGGAAACTATTTTTGCAAACTTAGAATTAGACCTGAGTTGCAGAAAAATAAACAGACTGTACTACCAATGCCTTGATATTGGACGTATAGCTGCTTAAAATATTACCGAACCATTGTAACTTTATAGCCCGATTATATAAGTTTGAAACTGTGATTTTATCTAAACACTAATACTCTAAAAAAAATTCAAAATATTTGGTGGCGGATAGCAGCTCGCTTGAGCTTAATAAAACATATACGGTCCGTCAGGATTATGAAAATGTGCGACCATGCTACTCGCGCATTTTCCAATAAGGTAAATATTCAGCGGTTCATTGACTTAAATAAATAACTAGCCTAATTAAAATGAAAAGTTTTATCCCCTGAGCCTTTCGGCAGTTTGCTATAAGACAAACTCACTTGTATTTAGTAAGCGAATCAATAGTTTGAATTCCCTTTTCAATTAATTCGTCTTTACCCTCACTAATACCTTTTATTGTTGGTTTAACTTGGATATCTATTTTTACTCCAACTTGTTGTGTTTCTCTTCCATCTGGATAGTATACGCCTATTCCAGAAATTAGTGAAACAATATTTCCGGGCAAAACAATTTTTGAAACATCACCATCAGCACCCGCAGAAACACTCCCTATCGTAATACTATTCGGGACAGACCCCAATGACATTGCAGTATATTCGGCTTGACTCCAAGTGGAAGAATTCACTAGAATAATGACCTTACCTTTATAAAGGTTGCGATGTACTTCCTCTAAAGCGTTTGAATTTGGAATTTTACCGCCATTTTTTAACTTGATCCCAGTCTTGAAAGCTCCAGGGAGACCTTGATCCAAGATTCTGTATTGAGCGAATTCTGACTCTTTATCCTTTAACCACGAACCGTAGGGTATGGGCATAAAAGTAGAAGGATAACAACGTAAATCAATTATAACCCCCTTAGTGTCCTGAAATAGTGTTTCTATATTTTTCAAATCGTCACTTTGTAAGGACCCTGTGTAAATATATCCAATGTTATTTGTCAATAATTCATAAGCTTTTTTGTAGCTATTTGTTTGTTTTCTGTATTTCATCGCATCCTCAAATAAAATGCGATTTAAAATTATATTTTTTGACACGCCATTTCGTTTAATCAGTATACTGATATCCGGTCTGTAACTTCTCAATAAAAATCCATTCATAGAAGATAGATCGAAAAGCTGTCTTTCTGGATTAGATGCGGGTGTCCAAGGTAAATAGTGATTCGTCAAACTGTCGACTGAAATGCCATCTATCTTGTCAATTATATCGCCAATTTTTACGATTTTCTCAATTTGAGGTTTGTTGTCATAATAATCCGTAATTACTAATTTTCCCTCAATAAATTGTGTCTGAAAAGGAGCGACAAATTTCCCTTTTATGCTATCTAAAATATGATTTTGATAAACATTTGCATGGATATCGCATATCATTCCTATAATTTCTAGGCACACAAGAACGTAGTCCCTACTATCTTTTGCATTTAAAAAACGAGGGATATATGTTGCTAAAGTTTTATTCCAATCCGTTTTTATCAAATATCTGTAAGGATAGAAATATTGTATAATATTCCAATACCTATATAATGCAAGCAGTCTGAGGCCTGGGTCGGGAAAAGAGCTACTATCAAACGAATTTTCATTTGTAAAATCGGGGTTACCCACCGAGGTAACCGAGAAAAAATAATCTTTGCTATTCTGATGCCTGCTATTTTTAATTTCAGTCAACTTCTTTACGATTGACTGGGAAAAGTTCCCTTTATTCAACAAGTAATCGTAATCAGGTGCTAGTTTCAATTCCTTAACATTATCGGCGCAATCATCACACCTTGAGGTTGGGCCTAGTTTGTCAATCCAACTTTCTAAAATTTCGTTTTCCTCTTCCTGAGTTTTTGCTTGTATTATTTTAGGTATTATTAAAAACAATTCTGCATCCCAATTATAGGAACCCTCAGCAATTGCAGAATGGTAATATTTTAGAAAGCCCCAGATTATTCCTAAATCGGTTAAATACTTGATATTTTGAGAGGATAAGGATATTTTATCAATTTTTGATTTGTATCTGTATGTTTCAGATAGCTTCGATTTCTGTAATGATAGTTCTTCTTTATCAAGCTTACCTTTGCACGATAAAGAGAAACAAATAACAAATATAAGAATCACATTCGCGTGACTCAACCTTGACAGCCTATCCATAGGGATATTATAAATTGAGTAAAAGAAAATAATTTAATTTACAACCAGTCTCAAAATAATTTATTGAAACCATACATAACTTTGCCTATAAGACATAATCTGTCATGTTGATCCAAGTTCTCGCAACTTGAATAAATCAACGTCAAGCGCTTCTGTATTCACGCCCTCATATTTATAAGTTTAGTATATATTGAACATATTTTGAGACTACTTGTGTAGCTACTCCAAAATTAAGACCTATCAAACTCATTCTGCTAGTTCTGTACAAATTGCGACGGTACAAGCAAATGTGCCTTCGCAAGGAGCTACACTGGGTGTACATCCTATCGTAGCAGTACAGTTAAATCCCGTATAGTTTGCTCCACAACCAGATCCCGCCGTACAGCACATATTTGTGGGATTACCACAACCAGTGTTAGCACAAGGGATATGACCTTAAGTGCCACCGCCAAAGTTTTGGGTCAATTCGGCATTTGATAAACTTGCAATTTTTTCCTTTGTTAATTGCAATTTTGACGCGTTTAGTTTGATCTTTTTCATAAAAAGTGTTTGATTTTATTCCCTACTCTATTAAAGGCTTTTCAGGAAACCGCCTAATGTGAATTGCTTTAATGTACTTCCTAAATTAAGTTATTTTGACACTAGCGTTGCGTTGTTTATAATAAAAGTTCTTTGAAACACTTAATGGGTCATTGTTTTAGCCGAATTTAGGTTGGCTTTGATTTGAAATTGGTTCTTTGTCGTCCTTTGCGGAAACGATTGATAATGAACAAAGGACGTATGGCGTTTACTCAAATCATGGATTTTGCTTCTCAGGATATTTTTAAGGTTTGTGTTAAGAGATATAATGGAAACCATAAATTGAAAGAATTCACCTGTTGGAAACAATTTCTTTGTTTGGCTTTTGGTCAATTAACACATAGAGAGAGCATGAGTGACACTATGTTATGTTTGAAACTAAATGCCGATAAAGTCTATCATTTAGGAATTGGTAAGGTTGTAAATAAATCAACTTTATCAAGGGCAAATGAAAAAAGAGATTGGCATATTTTTCAAGATTTCGGAATCAAATTAATCGAACAAGCTAAATCATTGTATGAAAGTGATAACCAATTAGAGATTAAACTAAAAGGAGGTGTATTTGCTTTAGATTCAACAACAGTAGATCTTTGTTTAGAAGTTTTTATGTGGGCTCCGTTTCGTTCAACAAAAGCCGCAATAAAAATTCATGCATTGCTTGATTTGAAAACATCAATTCCTGAATTTATTTTTATCTCAGAAGGTAATGTTCATGATGTTAATGTGATGGATATAATCCCTGTTCAAAAAGGCAACTATTACATCATGGATAAGGCTTACGTTGATTTTGCCAGGCTATATAACATAAAGCAAGACAAAGCATATTTTGTTGTTCGTGCCAAAGAAAACCTTCAATTTAAACGAATCGAATCTAGACCCAAAAACAGAAGCCTTGGAATACTATGTGATCAGGATATTTTACTTACTGGAATTCAAAGTAGCGAACGATATCCGGAACGCTTAAGACGGATAAAGTTTTATGATTCAGAATATGATAGGACTTTTGTTTTTTTAACCAACAATTTTAAAATTAATGCGGAAACAGTCACACAACTTTATAAACAGAGATGGGGTATAGAATTATTTTTCAAATGGATCAAACAAAATTTAAAAGTTCAAACTTTCTGGGGATTTAGTGAGAATGCAGTGAAGACCCAGATATGGGTAGCAATATCAGTTTATGTTCTTGTTGCGATTGCAAAAAAGAAACTTAAATTGACACACAGTGCTTACGAAATCATTCAATACATAAGCATATCACCCTTTGAAAAACGATCAATCCGTGAAGTGTTTTTAAACAATGAAAATCAAGATGTCAAAGAACAAAACTGTATTCAATTGAAAATCATATAATTAAGACGCAACGCTAGTGAAATTAATTCTCTAAGAAAATTGATTATTTCGTCCTCGTACTGCTGTTCACAAATAATAATTAAGTCGTCGCTATATCGTTGATAATAACCGCCAATATTGCTGATTTTGTCAAATAGATGTTGATCAAAATCAAGCATATAAACATTTGCCAAAGTCGCACTAATTGGGCTTCCTTGTGGAATTCCAAATTCATTGTTTTTGGAAACAATAAGGTTGAGATTATTTTTAAGGAATTCTCTTTTGTCGCAATACGCCACTACATTTTTTTCTTTGAAGTAGCAAGATTTACTAACTTTCTTCTTAACATATTTAAATTTATTGGCGTTATTTTCTACTCCTCGTTTTACCCAAGCAATATTATTATAAGACTCAAACAGTTGTTCGCCTTCGACATACTTAATATTCGTCAGTGTTTTAAATATATTGTAATGGTCGTCTGGCAATGTACTTTCACATAAAACTTTTGTCCATTGTCTTTTCAGTATTTTATGATTCAGATTATCAAAAAAAGAAGTGACATCCGCTACAATTACTGACAGCTTCGAGGTTTTGTTTCTATTTATGAATTCAAAAGCCGACTTCGCAAAATCTATATTACATTTATTATTATTGCTATTTTCAAAAAGTGGAATTTTTCTGTACGCGACTACTGAGTCATTGAAATTTTTGGGCTTGATGTAATTTTCATAAGCCTCTGCCAATAAGCTGTTGTAGTATGACAGTATCAATGAGTCAATATGAGAGGAGAAATAGATATGTCGATCTTTTATTCCTTTAATTCTAAATCTCCTATTAGTTTTAGTCTTGTCTGTTCGTGATTTATCAGGCCTAAACTTACGTTGCGAAATACACTTATGGAGTAACGGTAAAAAGCTATGCTTAGAAATCTTTTCCTTGTCTATAATATATTTTTTAACCCACCTATAATCAGCTATTGTGATTGGCAATCCAATATGTGGATACTTTTTTAGTTTAAACCATTTTTCTAATTCCATAAAGAAAAAAGGGGGCAGATTTATAGTAGCAGGTTTGAAATGTACAGGCTCCTTCGAAGCTTTACCTCTATTCAAGGATATTGCAACGCCACTCTTTTCAGGTATAGAAATTGTTACATTTGTAAGTCACCTCATAAACATATTTAATATGCTCACTAAATGGTTACGTATGCCCAACTTCATGGCATCAGCAGATGTTATTCTGCTGGTTACTGCCTTCCCATACATTCTGTCTCCAGGATGTTTGGAAATTGGTATTTACCTCCCTGTTTGACGTATTTCTCAAACAGTATATGACGTTAAACGTATCACTCCGACCTTCTGCCCCCAGTGATTTAAAAGTCCATTTTATTTTTATTTAAAATCATAGAATTTTCCACTTGGCTTACGCACATCGTTGAAGCATTGGCGATGTGCGATATTCTGTGTTCCATCAGCCCGGTCGTGCTGCTGATTAAAGATACAAAGGCTAACTGTGTATTCTACTGTTTGGCTTTATTCGTCAGCCGAAACAGAAGTTGATTAGCGAACAAAAATCTGAGAATATATTCGTCGCCCCGCCATATTGCCAAACCGCCTGTTGAACTAAACCTACGGTAGCCTTCCGCAACTATCCGTAAATTTAGTATTCACCAAAAAATTAAATGATGACAACGAAAAAAAATCGCCGGAAGCAATAAGGTGGAACAAGTACCTTAATCGTGCCTGTCGTGAAGTTAACGGATTCAGTGAACTGCTGCAACGTTTTGAGCGTAATATTTCCATTCTTGGGCGCTCTCCACGCACCTTCGACAACTACAGTCGGCATGTTGCAGCCATGGCATTGCATTTTCAGTGCTTACCTACTGATCTGGATCCCGAACAGGTAAAAGACTATTTGCACGGGCTACAGCAGCGTAGTCAAACGCCCTCTCAGACCTATTTCAAACATACCGTTTATGGCCTTCGCTTTGTACTCAAAACAGAGGGGCTACCCTATGACCATCTGCATCTGCCGGAGATTGCCCGTCCGCAAAAGCTACCTGTTATACTGAGCCGACAGGAGATCTGGGCCATGCTTACCAAAGCATCTCTGCTCAAACATAAAATACTCATTGGCCTGTTGTATGGCTGCGGGCTGCGATGCCAGGAAGTACGCAACCTGCAACTCCCTCATATCGATTTTGACCGCAGGCTGTTACGTATTGTTCAGAGCAAAGGCAATAAAGACCGCTATGTAGTTTTATCCGAACACCTGATCAGAGGCATCAGAAAATATATCGGTACAGAACACCCCAAACAATATCTATTTGAAGGTACCGGCAATCCGGAAGGCAAAGGTTTTGATGGCAGATACAGCCAGCGTGGCGTGCAATGGGCCGTTAAAACCTTTGCTCGTCAGGCGGGTATCACCAAAGAAGTGCATACCCATATGCTACGGCACACCTATGCTACCCATCTGCTCGAAGATGGGGTGAACATTATTGCCGTTCAAAAACTGATGGGTCATGCCAATATTGACAGTACCATGGTCTATCTCCATGTATGCCAATTGCCGGAACAGTTGCCACAAAGTCCATTGGATAAAGTGTTTGCACAATGCAGCCTACATACGAAGTAGCCGATGTGCTGCGTAGTGTAAATATTGACTGCCCTTCTTTTTCCATTCATCAGCAGAAAACACTTAGAGCCATCAGCCAATGCAGAACAGCTGCCCTCGGCGGACATGTTGATACCTGTGATAATTGTGGCCATACCAGTATCAGCTATAACAGCTGCAGAAACAGACACTGCCAGCAAACCTGTTAAAACGCTGTTGCGCAGTTGCCCTTGCTGCAAAACAGGAACACTGCTAACCATAGAAGTCTTTAGTCAGCGGGGGCCGCCCGGTAAGTATTTACGGGCAAAGCAACCTCTGCCTGTTGGCTAATACAGCGGGTAGGGGAACTTATGTGCCTGCCATATAAAAATGTAGTTGATCTAAAGGCTACTGGCATCATTAGCATCTCTACAAAACAACAAACAGGCAATGTGCCTGTTTGCCTTCTCTATATCATATCCCGACAACTCCATACAATCACTCCGATAATGAACGGTTCCGTTCAACAGGGGTTTCATTGTTCGCCCGTTGGGCGCAACGAAACCTTAGTTATTACCGGCAGCTTTATTTTTTCTCCATGTTGTACCTCTTCCTTGTGTCCCAGGTGTTTGTTCAATCAGCCCTTTATCTCTAAGAGTATAAAATATTTGTTTCATAGCATTTTCAGATGGAATGTTGGCAAGCCCTCGAGCAGTTCGATTATTAATTGTTGCATTAGAATTCAAGTAGGTCATAATAACCTCCTCAGGCGAAGCCAATGATTCATGTCTTATTGAAACTAGAACTGAATTTTCTCGTTCAATGATTATTGGCTCTTTCAATTTCATTCTTTTCATCGCATCGAAAGCCGTATTAAGGCCTTCACCAACATCTTGATTTGGTGGATTAGGAAACTTGTTGATTAATCTGACCAAAGAACCATTTCGTGCAAATTGCTCCTTTAAGATATTAGCTGTTGTAACATGTCCCGGCAATTTACCGGGACTTTCAATTTCTACCCTATTATCGAAGATCCGAATGTGAATGTCAGAAGCTAAACTATAGTCTCGATGTAATACTGCATTGGTGATGATTTCATGCAGGGTCTCATTTGGATATTGCATTGTTGTCTCTGTGCCATCTGCTGAAAAGATTTTTATTGCTTGAATTATCTCTGTAACTTTTGCGACTGCCTCATAAATCTGTTTATATGCGCATCCTTCAATTGAAATCGGAGTAAATGCGAGAGTTTCACGTGATCCTTCCGCATCTTTGGTAGTGTATCTATATATTTTTATGCCACTTTGTTTTGGCAATGCTGCTTGAGGATTGTCAGCAAATAAAAGCACAGAGGCAACAGTAGGAAGATCATTTAATATTAGAAGTTGCTTTTTTAACCACGGAATTGGCTCAGTGGTAGGTATTACCTCAATCATGAACTCATAGATAACAAGAGAATCTGAGACAAATTCAAGAGGAACATTTAGTGTATTACTTTCAAATGATGATACTCCTTTGTCAAGCTGAAGCCTTTTTAGTTTTTCATCATCATCTACTGGTAAACTTTGGGCTCCTCGTCTAACGTATGGAATGCCATCCGAGGCCTTTACAATTTGCTTAGTTTTTAAAATGGAAATTTGCAAAACAAGGCCGACTTGGCCGGTTATTTGCAAAAACGAATAGCTAAAGTCGGTTCCAAGAGGAAATAGCTGTTCAAAAATTTGCAAATGCCCGTTAGCAGCTTCGACATCCGCAAATCCTCGCCACTGTCTTTGTTTGACACCTGAAACTTCGGTCTCATCGATTCCAACATAGATTTCTCCACCTACGGTATTGGCAAATGCTGAAATAGTTTTTGTCAATTTTGCCGGCTTTATATCAATCGCCTTTATATCTCTAAAATGATCTTCTTCAATATCAAGAATGATATTTTTTTGATTTTCTGTTATTGCCTTGGTTTCTATCATGATTGTATGTCTTAAAATTGCTACTAACACTTAAAAATCAGAACCTCTTCTCTACACTATAAACCCACAAATCACTCAGCCACGCCCTCACTTTCCCAGCAAAAGATCTTACTCTACTTAAAAACTCCACCCCACTCCCCCCACGCTCACGCCACCTCAGTCCCACCAGCAGGCATAGGACAAGTCAATGCATATCCATGGGATAGGCATTACAGTTTCAACAAAGTAATTTTCGGGGAGTGGTGATACCTTTAACAGTTACACAATATAAAAAAATCAGCGGAACAACCCACTGAACAACCCAATTTTCTTAAAAAATGATACGCCCCGCCTTGGGGAGCCATTTCATCGATCCGCCAGCCCAACACAAACGGACCCCACCGGGCGAACCACCCAAGACGGCCCCGCCCCACCCCCATAAAACAAAAAAACCGCCCTGATTACTCAGGACGGCTTCGATATAGTTGGTTCAACCCTTATGCTTTTTCAGCAGGCTTGGTTTCTTTTTTCTTTGCGTCTTTCTTGCAGCAGTCTTTCATATCCTTGCCACCTTTCATTTTGCAATCCTTCATGTCTTTGCCTTCTTTCATGCCGCACTCTTTAGACTTGGCACATTTCTTACCATCACCGCCGTGCGCAAATGCAACACCGCTGAACAAAAATGCTGCTGTAGCAAATACCAGTAATTTTTTCATATGTCTGTTTTTTTATTTGAATGAAGATAAAGTTAGGGAATTTGGGCGAACCCACCTACCAGGTAGCCAACACGTCTATTCCGCCCTTAACCACCTGGTTCAGGCGCACATTTACCTTGGTTCCCACCGGCAACAACACGTCTACCCGGCTGCCGAACTTGATAAATCCGTACTCATCGCACTGTTTTACGGTCTGGCCCACCTTGGTATAGTTACAGATCCGCCTGGCCAGGGCCCCGGCAATCTGCTTGTACAATATTTCTCCGTGGTGGTTCTTCACCGCCACGCTCCAGCGTTCGTTTTCGGTGGATGATTTGGGGTGCCAGGCCACCAGGTACTTGCCCTTGTGGTACTGGTTATAGGTTACCTCCCCGCTCATGGGGTTGCGGTTCACGTGCACATTGGCCGGGCTCATGAAAATACTGATCTGGATCCGCTTGTCTTTAAAATACTCCACATCGGTGATTTCCTCTACCACCACCACCTTACCATCGCAGGGGCTGATGACCTGGTTGTCGTTAATGGTAAATACCCGGTTGGGGATTCTGAAGAAGGATATGATAAACAACAGCAACCCGAAGGTTACCACAAACAGGGCAATGGCCAGCCATTGCAGCTCCTCACCCAGCATACTAAAGGAAACCAGGTTAATTACGCCTACAATCAGGGCGGTTACGGCAATGGTTTTATATCCTTCTCTGTGTATGGTCATTGGTCCTTATTGAACGGCAAATGTATACCGGAAAAGGTACAAAACCAACCATACGGCCGGTGCCGCAATCAGCAGGGAATCGAACCGGTCCAGGAAACCGCCGTGGCCGGGCATGATCTGGCCGCTGTCTTTTACACCCGCGGTTCGCTTGAGCTTGCTTTCCAGCAGATCGCCCAGGGTTCCTGTTACCGCTGCGGTAGCGGAGATCAATACCAGGGGTAGTACGGGGAAATTCCAGATCTGGTGCGCTCCGGCTGTGACCGCCAGCACCGCCAGCAGGGCGCCGCCTGCCGTTCCTTCCCATGTTTTTTTGGGTGATATGGGGGAGAGTGGTGTTTTACCGATTAAGGAGCCCACCAGGTAGGCCATGGTATCGTTGATCCAGATGGAAGCGATCAATATCATCGACAACGTCCATGCAGGCCCGTTGAAATAATCCGTTCCATGTCTGTAAAAATACCGCATGGCCATAAAGGGCAGCGTAAGATAGAGGAGACCCAGCCCCAGGTATTTTAAACCGGGTAGCGGAAACCGGTTGTATCCCGCATCCATCAGCCGGATCAGCCGGATCAGTTCAAACACACAGCCTATCTGGATCAGCAGAAAAAGCGTATCGTAACTCCAGGCGTTCCACATGATTCCGCCCAGCATCACTACCACAAATACTACTGCGGTGATTGCTCTGGTTTTTAAGGTTGCTAGGTTCAGGGCCATGGGGATTGGTTTGGTGCGGAATAGGGAATTTGTTCGCGAATTTACGCCATTGCGCGCATTGCCGTTATGCTGTCTGTGTAATGTCTGTTTAATGTCTGTTTAATTCAACAGGCTTTTCTGTACCAGTTGCACGGCGGTATCTTTTAAATGTGCCGGCACATACAGTTCTATGTCCCCAAAATTCAAGTAACTGCTGTCCTGCTTGTTCAGTTGCTGTACAGGAACCTGGTTCTCTTCGAGCATTCCCTGGATAATGCTGGCCTCCGCAATACTGCGCGTTGCAAAAATTTTAATCCATGGATGCATGATCGGTAGTGGGTTGTGGTGGTGGTAATAATTGCTTCGATTCCTTCTTAAACAGGCGGAATGCGTAGTAGAGGATCGCTATGGCAATGACGCTGTACCATAGGGGCATGGATTCATCCATGGCCTGCTGAATGGGCTTGCCCATCCTGGTTAAAAAATACATTTGTGTTACCACAATGGCATTGTTCAGGAAATGCATGGCAATGCTCAGCCAGAGATTTCCACTCAGGAAAAAAATCATTCCCAGGATAATACCCAGCGCCAGCCTTGGCAGAAATCCAAAGTATGAACCATGTATGGCGCTGAATATAACCGAAGTAATCAGGATGCCCGTCCAGGCATTTTTGGTCCAGCCGCTCAGGATGGTTTGCATGCTGCCCCTGAACAGCACTTCCTCAAATATGGCCGGGGCCAGTGCTATCACCAGCAGGCTCAGTGCATAATCGGCAAAGGAGCGCATGGTGGCCATGCCGATCATGGCGGACCGGTATTGTTCTTCCAGCTCCCGGGCGTTCTTTAAAAAAGAAGCCGGCATCGGGATCATTTCATTCAGTGTTCCCAATGCGCCGCTTAAAAACAGCGAGCCCAGTGTGATCAGGCCCACAAGGCCAATCTGCCTGGAAGAAACCCGGCTGTTGAAACCCAGGTAGGTCAATGGTCGTTTACTCGCCAGCCTGGCCACTGCCAGCGCAGGAAGGAAGAAAGCAATAAAAGTAGTAGTCGTATTCAGTAGCCTGGCCAGGTTGGCATTTTCGGGCTTAACCAGGTCGGCAGCGGCTTGCAGCAAGGGTTTGTTCATCACTTGTGCGGCCACCAATCCCATAACGAGGCTGCTGATCATAAATGCGACCCCCAGCAATCCCAGTAAAAGGGCAAACTGAACGGCATAACCAATAGGAGGCTTCTGATTCATTGATTTGAAGAATAAGATTGTAATTTCGCAAATTCCTTTAAGAGCACACCCCAAAAAGTATAAAAGGTATCGAACGCAATATGGTAAAAATTGATCAAATAGAACTACCTGATTTTCCGCTGCTACTGGCGCCCATGGAAGATGTAAGCGATCCTCCGTTCCGTGCTGTTTGTAAAGACAACGGGGCCGACCTCATGTATACGGAATTCATCAGCAGTGAGGGTTTGATCAGGGATGCCATCAAAAGCCGGCACAAGCTGGATATTTTCGACTACGAACGTCCCATTGGCATTCAGATTTTTGGAGGTGATGAGGAAGCCCTCTCGCTCAGCGCTAAAATTGTAGAAGCGGTCAATCCCGACCTGCTCGACATCAACTTTGGCTGCCCGGTTAAAAAAGTGGCCCTCAAAGGCGCCGGCGCCGGTGTGCTGAAAGATGTGGACCTGATGGTTCGTTTAACCGATGCCGTGGTGAAGAGCACCCAATTGCCGGTGACCGTTAAAACCAGGCTGGGTTGGGATGAGAACACGAAGAACATTGAAGAGGTTGCCGAACGCTTACAGGATGTGGGCATCAAGGCTTTGGCCATTCATGGCAGAACCCGCTCGCAAATGTACAAGGGCGAGGCCGACTGGAGCCTGATTGCCAAAGTGAAGAACAACCCACGCATCCATATTCCCATCTTCGGCAACGGAGACATCGACAGTCCGCAGAAAGCCAAAGCGTATAAAGAACGTTATGGTGTAGACGGCATCATGATCGGCAGGGCCGCCATCGGCTACCCCTGGATCTTCCGCGAAATCAAGCACTATGTAGCCACGGGAGAAATACTGCCCTTCCCTACCGTGGAAGAACGGGTGGAAGTCTGCAAAAAACATCTACGCAAATCGCTGGAATGGAAGGGTCCGAAAGTGGGCATCTTCGAAATGCGCAGGCATTACGCCAATTACCTGAAAGGGCTGCCCGGCATTAAAGAGTTCCGCGCAAGGCTGGTTACCCTAATGCTGCAGGAAGAAATTGAAGCGGTGCTGGACGAAGTGGCTACTACCTATAAAGGCTATGTAATTGAACGCACGCCGATTGAGCTGATCAATTACCACGAAAAATGTCCGATCTAAATCTGATTAGCGGTTTATTGAAGATTTATTTGAGCTGTCCCGTTACAGCCGGATCCAGCGGTGAAACCATCTGTGTATAGAACGCAACCAGCACGCCTTCCTCATCTACCAGGTATTTACTGAAATTCCATACAGGCGGCTGATTGTTCCATCCATTGGATGTAGCATGGCTCAGCCATTGATATACAGCATGCTGCGCCGGGCCGTTCACCACGCTGCTTTTCTGCATCAGCGGAAAGCTGACCCCGTAATTGATTGTACAAAATTCCGCAATGGCGGTATCCGATTGTTTCTCCTGTTCCTTAAAATCATTGGCCGGAAATCCGAGGATCACCAACTGGTTGCCGTATTGCCGGTGGAGTTTTTCCAACGCTTCGTACTGTCCGGTAAATCCACAATCACTGGCCGTGTTCACGATCAGGACCTTCTTCCCTTTCAGGGTGGAGAAATGCAGGGTATCGCCATTATTCCGCACCGCCTGCAGCTCGTAAAATGAAGTTGCAGGAACCACCTTACCGGGATTCAGTTTGATGTCCTGCTTATTACCAAACAGTTTCCCCTTCAGCATGATCAGCGGGTACAGGGTTTTGAGCAGGGATTGTCTCCAGGTCATGTCTTTCTGTTTAATCAGCATTGCTGCGGCAACAAGCACCACGGCAATTACAATGGGTTTTCTCATACAACAAAGCATCGGCAAAATGGTTGGCGCACTAGCCCACCAGCCATTTCAGCAGTTTAAGTTTTCCGGTGAAGGGTGGGTATTTTAAGGCAGGATCGAACCAGGTAGGGGTCTTCATCACGGCTTTTTTATGACTGAACGTGTCGAAACTGTATTTGCCATGATATGCCCCCGTTCCGCTGAATCCCCTTCCGCCAAAGGGCAGGTTCGGATTGGTCAGGTGCAGGCTGGCCGTGTTCACACAGGCGCCTCCTGCGGGAACGGCTTCCAGCCAGGCTTTTTCTTTATCGGCCGATGAAGTGAATACATAAAACGCCAGCGGGTTGGGGTTCTGCGCGATGATGGCCTGGGCTTCTTCCATGGTATTGAACGGAATCACCGGCAGAATGGGTCCGAAGATTTCTTCTTTCATCACGGGTGCATCCGGTGCTATATCCACCATCACGGTGGGTGCTATGTATAATTCGGCTGCATTGTATTGACCGCCGTACACAATGGTTCCGTCTTTCAGGTATCCCAAAATCCGGTTGAACTGTTTTTCATTGACAATCCTGCCATAGCCTTCTGCCGCTGCGGAGTCCGTTCCATAAAACTGCGGGATCACCTGTTGCAGCGCCTGTATCAGTTCCGCCTGCCTGCTCTGGTGTACCAGCACATAATCGGGCGCCACACACATCTGCCCCGCATTGGAATACTTGGGCATGGCGATCCGCTTGGCGGCCACCCGTATATTGGCATCCGCTTCCACCACTACCGGGCTTTTTCCACCCAGCTCCAGCGTTACCGGGACCAGTTTTTCTGCGGCCATTTTGTAAATGATCTTTCCTACCGCCGTGCTGCCGGTATAGAACACATGATCGAACGTAAAATGGTTCATCATTTCCGGGATCACGGTTGCCCCGTCTCCCGGAACATACAAGACCTGTTCGGGCGGAAAGCAGGATGCAATGATCTGCTGCATCACTTTGGCCGTGGCCGGTGCAAATTCACTGGGCTTCAGCACCACGCAATTACCGGCTGCCAATGCGCCGATCAGGGGGGTGAACAACAATTGAAACGGATAGTTCCACGGACCAATGATCAGCACCACCCCCAATGGTTCGCGCAGCACTTTGCTGCTGGATGGAAGGTTCAACAGGTTGGTGGGAACAGGTTCCGGCTCCATCCACTTTTTGAGGTTGGCCAGTGCATCTTTCAGTTCGGTTAAAAAGAAGCCGTTTTCCGTAACCCAACATTCTTCCCGGCTCTTGTGCAGGTCGGCTTCCAGGGCCGCATAGATGGCTTCCTCATTTGCTTCCACCGCTTTTTTCAGCATCAGGAGTTGCTGCTTGCGAAATGCATAGGACCTGGTGGCGCCGGTTGCATAAAATCGGCGCATCCCTTGCAATTGTTCAGACAGGGTAGACATGGTTGGGGGCTTTATAAACTACAAGTTAGTAAAATAAACCAACCCTATCACAAATGCCAACAGTTCACTCTAGCCTTTCAGAATGGCCGTGACATCGATTACTTTCCAGGGTTCCTGATCAATATTTGCATAGATAGATACCAGCACATTTCCCCTGGCACCGACCGCTACCGTTGAATAACCGCAAAAATCGGCATACTCAAAATGATTGATATGGGGTTTTTCCTGCTCAAGATTACTCCTGCGCTCCTGTAAGGAAGCCGGATTAAAATTGGGCTCCAGGTTCACCAGATCCGGTTGATAGTTTTCTATTCCGGCAATATGATCTTTGATTTTAGCATCAGGAGAGGAGATAACGCTACCGATGGCCAGTTGCATAAATGCGCCTTCAGACGTGGCCCTTTTTACGATACTGGTCTTATGAAGATGCCCTGTCAACACAATGGCATGGTGCTTCCCGAGCAGATTCAACAGCTCATTTCTTTTCTGTTGCTCGGACGATTTTGCAAACACATGCCAGTTAGAACGGGCATTATACGGAACGATCGGCTGATGAACACAGAAAAACACGGTTTTCTCCCGGGTCTCCGCTAATACGCCTTTGAGCCATTCCAGGCTTTCATTGGCCGTATAACAATCGAAGATGATAAATCTGGTCTTCTTGTGCACAAAGGTTGCATTGGCGGTAGAAAGGGTTTTATTCAACTCCGTACCCTGCCACGGCAAAACGGTTTTCCTGTAAATTTCACGGGCGCCCTCTCCGGTAATATCATGATTCCCTTTTACAACAAAGAAAGGCCTGTTGAGGTTTAATGCTTTGATAGAAGCAATGAATTCCGTTGTTTGTTGCTGCGCTAATATTTCTGATCCACATAGCCCTTCCACGAAATCACCCAGTTGTAACAAAAAATCCGCATTGGTTGCTGAAGACTTTTCCTTTACAACATTCATTAATAAGGGATAATTCTCTTTTGTGATACGGGAATAGTTTTCAATTTGAACAATATCATTGGGATACCGTTTTTGAACATACCCCATATCATGGTGTTCAGGTTTATCATAATGCAGGTCGCCCAACAATACAAAACTGAAACCATTTCCCTTACTTGGCACAAAGTCAAAGGCGGAAGCGCCCAGTGGTAAAGCCGCTGTTAATACACCGATTGACTGTATGAATTTCCTTCTGTTTAACTGACTCATTTCCGGATTTTTAAAATAGTAATAGCAACAAAATGGTTATCTATTTTACCTTGAACTGCTTTCTGGTAATATCCAGGTAGGTATTTCCATACTCCTTGGCAGGCTCTATCGTTGTACCCAACTGAAAGTTGTTCCAAGAATTAATCAACACCATTCTTTTTTTACCCATATTCCTTTTAGCCACATTACAGATGTCTGTATAAAATGCTGCTGTGCCGCCAAGATCATACATTTTGCTTGCCGGAGTCATGGTCTTGTCATTATACCCGGGGAATATAGCAGGGGTAAAGTCTACATTCCAGGAATTGGTTGAATCTGTCCAGTTTTTCCAGTTCTGATCAAGGTATGCGTTAAAGAAAACAGACCTGTCGTAAACATCGGTTGACCAGTTGTTTAAAGTCACCGCATCTACTGTTTTAATGGCAGTTGCATATCGTGCAGGGGGGAGCCAGCCTAACCCAATTTCACCTATGATATACACATTTACACCGGTTGCCGATAAAGCCTGTTTAACGGCGGGGATCACTGTTTGAAAATCGATACTGGTGGCCGCACCTGCAGAAAGATTAAGCGGCGAGATCATGATTACTGGTTGATTACCGGTTTTAAAATAATAATCTTTCGCAAAGTGATTTGCTGCCAGCGTTTTTAATTCATTAATCATCGTATTCAGCTTGGCTCCGGTAAGCGGAGACGCATTGGATACGGCTAAATGTGCCGTGTTATAATTAATAACCATTTTAACGTTATTGGTGCGACCGTTAACAAACCCGCTCAGCAAGGGGTCACCTGCTGCACCATTCCAGTTAAATATAAAGAAATCAACACCTGCCAGGTCTGCCCACTGCCGGTGTTGCTCCATGATAGTGGCATTGAGTGCACTGTATTCTCCCTTTTCTGGGGTGTTCGTGTATTTTTTGGCCCAATCTGTTGCCGTATAATTATAATAATACGCACCTACATTCACATTCTCTGTGATATTGACAGGATCGATTTTATAATTAAAGTTGGTAGGTAAATAATCGTTTTGCTTTTTACAGGAACTAAATACTACAAGTACCAGCAAAATATGGATCAACTTTTTCATCGTAATCATTTTAAGGTATTAATAAGGCAGGAAAGGGTTTTTCTTATTGGGGAGCGCAAACCACAATTTTGTAAAGAGATCGTCCGGGCCGCCTAACCATGTAACCGCTTTCTTTACCTCCGCGGTGTTTGTCTGCACTTCATCTGTAGGATAAGGCAGCCGGTTGGGCACATAGGCATAATTTCCATCATAGGTTGCAAACTGGGGCTGGAATTCCAAAACCCTTGTGCGCCTGATCAATGCCCAGGCGTCAACGCCCTGGTTGGGTATTGCCAGCCAATGCTGCATGATAATTTGTTTAAAGTTGTCTCCTGCCGGTATATAACTGGAACAGATCTGAATCCAATCTTTAAATTGAGCGCTTCTGCCCGTAGTATCGGACGCGGTTCCCCATTTAATACCAGGGGTGTTTTTATAAACATTGCTCTGCGCCGGTGTTAATCCGTATCGGTTGAAAGAAGCATCAATGCCTTCATAGTAATATTGAGATGCTGATGAGCTGGAGATATATCCTTTTAAGGCGGCCTCCGCTTTCAACAAACAGGCTTCTGCGTAGGATAGAAAAACAAACTCCGCATCAGGCTTTAAGAAGCGGTCTCCAATATAGGAATAGTCATCCTGTTTCAATCCTGTATGCGGGTTGGTTAAACCACCGGCATAAGTTGCCCCACCTCCATAAGAAATGTTCTGACCAAAATATTTGCCAACCATGGGGCCTTGTTTTGCAGGCTGCGCATATACAGTTAACCTGGGGTCATTATAAGGGGCCATATGGTAAACCAGTGACTCGTTGGTTACAGGTATGGTAGCTTTGTTTGCCGTGTAATTATATACGACACGGTCATACAGCGGACTCCAGGTATCGCTGGTGGTTCCCCAGTTTGCGGCGGCGGTTTCCGCCTGTGCACTCATGATAAACTGAGGGTTCTGAAAAATTTCCTGAACCACTTTCTGCGCGATTGCAGGATTACCATTTGGTGCGGCGTTCGAAATACGAAGCGCCAGTCTCAAACGGAGTGTGGTGGCGAATTTTTTCCATTTCAGCAGATCACCGCCATAAATCTTGTCTGCAACTGCAGCATATTTATCTCCACTCAGGTTAATGGAATCTGCAAGTACTTTCAGGTCATCCAACAATTTGTAATAAATATCTTCTTCCTTTTGATAAGCAACAGCGGGAGACCCGGATAATGCAGCATCAACAGGGATACCTCCCCAAATGGAAAGTGTATTTGAAAAAATAAAATTCTTCCAGATCCGCGCAATAATCACCCTGTTTTTGTACAAGGGATCGTTCTTGTAATTGAGTTCGATCTGGTTAACCGGCTGCAGGCTTCTGATATAAGCATTCCGCCAGTAGGTATTGTTTTCTCCGATGCCTACCGTATACCGTTGAAATTCACCCTGGAATCCGGAAAAATGATGCGTGTAGTTATAAAAAACCACCCGGTTCATAGTACCTCCGTAAAGATTCAGTGTTTCAAAAATGGAGGTAGTCAGTAAAAAATCAGGTTCAACCCTGGTAGGATTGTTGGGGTTTAAATTGACATTCTCCAGATTTTTGGAACAGGATGCAAACGAAACACATATCGCTAACAGGTAAACAATTTGCCTTTTCATATAGTCAGATTAATTGAATTTTTTAGAAAGTAAGCCTGAGGTTAAAGCCATAAATGGCATTGGGCGGTAAAGCGCCGTTTTCGATCCCCTGTCCATTACCGGAGGTTGAAGCTGATTCCGGATCTATTCCTTGCGGTGTTTTCCTTGAGAAGATGGCCAGGTTTCTGCCGGCCAGTGAAACACGTACAGATTTTACCGGTGTGTTTTTGATGATTTTCCCGGGCAGGTTGTATCCAACGGTTACTTCCCTTAACTTAATAAACGAAGCGTCAAATATGGCAAATTCGGCAAAATTAGGACGGGCATATTCGTAATTCTGTGGAGAACTGTATTTATTGTTTTTTGTCCCGTTGATAAAATAGGCATCCCACATTGCACCGCCGCTAAGCTCTGTGGCATTTTCGCCGAAAATAACGGTATGCTTATAATAGTCGTCTCTTCCGTAAAGTGTTTCTGCGGCAACGCCATTGGTTAGCATCCTGGAGTAGCTTCCTGAATAAAGGATTCCTCCTTTTTTGATGTCCAGCAGAAAGCTAAAATCAAAATTGCCAACTTTAAACGTATTACTAAACCCGGCAAGCCAATCCGGAGTTGCCGTTCCGAAAGCCATATCGGTATTCTTGATCAATAAAGATCCGCCATTTTCAATCAACATGCGTCCCTGGTTATCCCTTGCCACGCCCAATCCGCGCAAATAAGCATAAGGTTTACCTACCTCTGCAAAAACATATACATAGCTTGAATTGTTATTCAGTTGGAAACGATTGATGCCATCCAGCAACTCCACTACTTCGGAGTTATTCCTGGAAAAATTGATCCGGCTTTCCCATTTGAACTTTTTATGGTCAATGATCTTCCCGCTCAAACTGAACTCGTATCCCCAGTTCCTGATTTTTCCGGCATTATAGATTCTTTGCTGGAATCCGCTCGAAGCAGGCAACTGAGCCGTAATAATCTGATTGGTGGTTGCAGCATCATAATAGGTTGCATCCAGGCTGATTCTATTCCTTAAAAACCGCAGATCCAACCCCAGTTCGCGAGACCATGTTTTTTCTGGTTTCAGGTCGGGATTAAACATGGTGGTGTTTAAGGAAGCCAGTGTAGCTCCGTTATAGAACCCATTGAATGAATAGGTTTGATCCAGGCGATAAGGGTCGGTATCATTTCCTACCAGCGCCGTGGAAGCCCTTATTTTGGCAAAACTTAAAATATTGCTGCGTAATTTGAAAAGATCCGTTAAAATGACGGTTCCCCCCACAGACGGGTAGAAATAGGAATTGTTTTTTCCGGGCAGCGTGGAAGACCAGTCATTACGCGCTGTAACATCGATGAATGCATAATTTCTGAATCCCAGCGATGCCGAAGCAAAAACCGAATTAATCTGTTTCTTAAAAATACTTTGTGAAATAGTCGGATATTCTTTAGCATTAGACAGATTAATCAGGCCCGGTTGTAACAGGGAATTGATTCGTTGCTCTCTGCGTTCCGATGCAGACTGGTATGAAGTGGCTCCGAAATTGGTGATCAATGAAAAATCATTGAACTTATGATTCGTACTGAAAATTCCTTCAATATTAATATTTTGCTGTTTCGTATTAAACGTACGCATAAAGCCATTGGGGTTTCCAGCCACTACAGATCCGATATTATTAAACTCGTATCCCTGCCACCAAAATACGTCTGCACCTAAACGCCCGTTGAACTTAATCCAGGAGGCAATTTTTATTTCCGGATTAAAGGAGGCGATCAACCGGTCTTTTACATCTTCATTCGGGTTCTCATTAATAACCCAGTATGGATTGCTGAAATTTCTGTGTGTGCCAATTTCTTTTCCGGTTGCAGGATCTTTATACGGATTCAGCTCGGCCAGATCTGTGCTTCTGGCCATATGCGTATAGAGGTTTGTCGGGTTCCGTCCGTTGGAATTGGAATATTGACGGTTGTTAACATCATCCCTTACATACATGATCTTTGTATCCAGCTTAAACCACTTTGAAAATGTGGAGGTAAGCTTTAAATCCAGTGTATGCTTTTTCGATCTGTTAAACCCTTCAACCACACTTGTGCCTGAGTAATTGGTATACGCTAACCGGTATACCGTAGTATTATTCCCTCCTTCAACAGCAACAGCATTTGTAATCAGAGCCGCTGTTGTATAAAAGTTTTTAACATTATCCGGCTGTGGTAAATAAGGTTTAATGGTGCCGTTTAATGCCATATAAGGCTGGCCAAGCATGGGAGAACCCCAACTTCTGTAATTCACATTAGCCCAGGGTATCCTGTGCGTGTTATCAATATAAAAGGATGTTCCAACCCCGTATGCATTTTGATACTCAGGGAATTCCGTGAGTTTTTGAAACATAAAGCTGGAATTCACCGACACTTTGAATTTATTAGACCCGCTTTTGGTGGTAATCAGTATTACACCATTGGCGGCCCTTGACCCGTACAAAGCGGAGGCGCTTGGCCCTTTTAACACCTGGATATTCTCAATATCCTCCGAATTGATACTTGAAGCGCCATTTCCATAATCAAGGCTCCCCTCATCCCCCATATCATTGCTGATGGGCATTCCGTCAACAATAAACAATGGTTGGTTATTTCCCGTAATAGAATTATTCCCCCTGATCACCACCCTGGCCGATCCGGTATTAACCCCCGGAGGCACCACTTGCAATCCGGCTATTTTGCCTGAAAGCGAATTCATTAAATTGGTGCTTTTGGTTTCATTTAATGCTTCCACATCTACCCCCTGCTGGCTATAGGTTAATGCGCGTACCTCTCTTTTAATACCCATAGCCGTTACTACCACCTGGTCTAATTCTACGCTCTGGAGGCTAAGCATTACATCTATGACTTTTCGATCACGGATACGCTCAGTCAATGTTTGCATGCCAACATAGGAGAAACTGAGTTCCTTAGCAGTAGTATTAATTTTCAAAAGATACTTTCCCTCCGAATTGGTAAAAACAATATTTTTTTGACCGGCTACGGAAACACTCACTCCCTGGAGCGGGGTTCCGTCCGCAGCATTAAGCACTTTTCCACTGATACTGATTTCCTGCGCCGGCAAATTTGTAATCAGCACACAGAAAAAAAACAACAGGCTTGTAATGTTTTTCATATTTATTTTTTGAGCAAAATGTTTCGGCAATGAGGTTAATTCCGCCTCGTATGTTTCAAGGGGGTGGTCAGAATTTAATCTTGGCAGGAATTGAATCAAGGTTATAATATCGATGCTGTAAATGCCTGCCTTTTACGGTGATAATTCTAAACCCTGAAGGATCCTGGCCAAGTGGCTTTCCGACTGGCCCCGTGGTAACCATTTCTATATCTGCGTTTTTGCCAAATGCATTCCTGTGATAATGCCCGGCAAAAACATATTTGATGCCGTGCTTTTTAAACAGGTCCAGGTACCTTTTCCGGGTTTCAATCGGAATGTTGAAATAACCATTGGCTTCGTCCGGCTGAACAAGGAATAGTGGATGATGCAGGAAAACAATTTTGTGTTGATACCCGGCCGCTTTGGAATCTTCCAGAACCCTGATCAACCATTTTTCCTGTTCGGCTGCTTTCTCCGTTACTTTTTCCGGGCTGGTTAAATACAGGGAATTTAATACAATCCCCAGCATAGAACGGCTGGTGAAACTATAATAATCCTTGCCGAATATTTTATTATAGGCATCGATATCAGCGGGGGCGGGATGATTACCTACATCATGGTTACCGGCAACATGATAATGAGAAATGCCCGCATCCAGTTTTTTACTGATAGACAGGTAGGCATGTATCTGCGCGGTATCAAAAGGCTTATTGACCAAATCGCCGGTTACAATCAGAAAGGACGGTTTCAGGCGATTGGTTTCATCAATTGCTTTGCTGTAATTGACATTCTCTTTTTCAAAAGATTTATTATCGGTGAAGAAGCCGAATTGAGGATCGGTCATCTGTACAAAATAGAATCGATTGTTGGTTTGCCTGGACGATACACAACCTGTGAAACCGATACAGACCAACAACAGCAGCTTTAAAAATTTGAAACGAATCATAATGCTTTTGATTTATACTTGAAGCGTTGGTTTACCAACCGGGATTTTGCGGTTTCAACTTAGGATTAGCGTCTATTTCTTTCTGTGGAATTGGCCAAAGCAAATAATCAAGTGTAAACTTGTATCCGGCTTCATTCACGTATGTGGTGGCATCTTCAAATTTGCCCGTTTTCAGGTTATACGCCTTCCTGGTACGTTGAATATCGAAATAAGATTTATTCTCATAAGCCAGCTCATGATAACGTTCGCGCCAGATGGCTTCTCTGAATTCGTCTTTGGTCAACCCCTGCAGAGCGGGCAAAGTTGCTCTTGTTCTTATTTTATTAACCTGCGCATAGGAATAAGTGGTTGGGCCTTCCACTTCATTGGATGCCTCGGCATAAATAAGCAGCACTTCGGGGTAACGCAATAATGTCCAGTTTTCATCGGAGTTCAGATCCCCCTTTGCGCCGGCAGCTTCTTCCAGGTAAAATTTATATAAAGCAGGAGCGAATTTCACAATATTAGTTGTACTTCCCACCGCATAATCTTCTGTAAAATAGAATTGCTTTTGCTTTACTCTTTTATCATTTGACTCATAAGAATTCACAAACTCCTGGGTAGGAGATACCGCATTCAAATCACTGGTTAATTTGGAAATACCTTTAGGGCTGATAAATTCGGTAATCCGGTTGGTCTTTACCCCTGCCAGGTACTGAACCTGAAAAATCAATTCATCCTGGTTCTTATGTGCCCGGTCGTGCAGGTAGAGATAATTATCAAACAAAGTGTAATAATTCCCGTCGATCACCTCTTTTGCTTTTTCCGCCGCTAATGTATAATAGGCATTCCCTTTATTCAATGGCTGACCCGCCATGGTGAGATAGACTGAAGCCAATAAGGATTTGGCGGCACCGGTGGACGCTTTTCCTGTTTTGTCGGACTTAGGCAGTCCGGCTGTTTCAGCATACTTCAAATCGGAAATGATTTGCTCATATACCTTTTCCCTGGGAGCGCGCGCAGGGAATAAATCCGGGCTTGAAAAATTCACCGGTTCAGTAATCAGGGGAATATCACCGTACAACCTTACGAGGTAATAATAGTATAAGGCCCTTAAAAAATAGGCCTCTCCCAGCAGTGTTTTTTTAACCGCCTCATTCATTTGGATTGCCGGAATACGCTGAATGGAAAGATTTGCATTTGAAATTCCATTATAAAAACCTGTCCACAATGTATAGTAAACCGGCTCATTTGCTGAATTCGTGTGCATAATGGTATTCTCCTTGTATTGAGAACCACCACGATTTACATGCCCGGCGGGCATTTCAATCAACGACCATACCGCATCCCCCCTGAATTCAATTTCGGTGGTAAATGTTTGCAATGGAGGATAAATTCCCGCTACAGCAGCAGCAGCCTGGGTGGCAGTAGTAAAATACGCTTCCTGTGTTAAGGCTGATTTGTTTTCTTCCGACAAGAAGTCTTTCTTGCAGGATATGGCGAAGACCAATAAGAAAAGACCGGGTATATATATATTACGTTTCATTATTTTATTTTTTATGATTAGAATGTTACGTTTAATCCAACCATCAGTGTCCTGGGCTTAGGATAGTTTGTATAAGTGATACCCTGAGAAAATGCGGTATTGTAGTTGTTCAGTTCAGGATCATATCCGAAATAGTCCGTTACCAGGAAAAAGTTTTGTACTGAAGCAAAGACGCGGAGAGAATTAATTCTCATTTTTTCTGTTAGTTTTTTATCGAAACTATAACCAACCAGCAGGTTTTTCCCCCGGATAAAAGAACCGTCCGTAAGCTTTCGTGTATCCATAAAGTAACTATAACCGGCAGGCCTCAACTCTTCCAGTACCGCATTTTGATTTTGTGGTGTCCATGAATTCAGTACAGTTGAATAGTTGTTGGCAATACCAAAACGGCCTTCGCTGGAGTTCCTGGTATTATTAAAGATTTGATTCCCTTTCTGATATTGGATTTCAAGCACCAGGTAAAAGTTCTTATACTTAAGACTGTTGGAAAGGGTGCCATAAAAATCGGGGATCCCTTTTCCGATAATTGCCCGGTCATTGGCGTTGATTTTGCCGTCATTATTCAGGTCCCTGATAATAACATCCCCGGGTTGTTTGCCATAAGTTTTAGCCTGGTTAATTTGGCTGGTACTGTATATGCCATCTCGGATATAACCAAATATTGATCCAACAGATTCTCCTACGCGGATGATCTGGTTCTCCTTGAATCCATAAATGATATCCTCATTATTCTCTCCTAGTGCGGTAACCCTGTTTTTCAGCCAGGAAAAATTAAGATTGGTGGACCAGCTAAAGTTCCTTTTATCAACATTGACAGTATTCAGGGTGATTTCTAAACCCCGGTTCTCCATATTGCCGATGTTTTTGGTAACGGTAGTAAACCCACTTGTAGAAGGTACCGGTGCATCCAATAACAAATCAACCGTTTTCTTATAATAAGCATCAATGGTAATATTTACACGATTATTGAACAAGCCGAGTTCGGCGCCAATATTAAACTGCCTTGTCTTCTCCCACTTCAAATCCGGATTTGCAAGCCTTCCAATGGAAACACCTGTAACCCTGCTGCCAAATATGTATGAGTTTGTACTTAAGTTAGCCAAAGATCGATAAGACCCAATTGCGGAGTTGCCTGTTAAGCCATAACTGGCTCTCAGTTTCAAATTAGAAATGGTCCTATTGTTTTTAAGGAAGTTCTCTTCAGAAACTTTCCACGCAAAGGCGCCGGATGGGAAAAATGCAAACTTATTATTGTCTCCAAATCTGGACGACCCGTCAAATCTGCTTGTTGCCGTAAAAAGATACTTGTTATTGAGCATGTAGTTTACCCGTCCGAAATAGGATTCCATTGTATAGGAACTTGAAGTGGAACCGGGGGCCAGGGGGGTTGCACCGGCGCCTAGATTATAATACGCATAATAGTCATCCGGCATTAAAGAGGTGGAAGCAGTCCAACTCATGAATTGCTGGCTTTGTTTCTCTGCACCTACTAAAAGGTTAATAGAATGGTGCTCATTGATTTTTTTGGTGTAATTCAACCGGTTCGACCAAACCCAAAAAGAGCTTTCATTGCTGTTAATACTTGAAGTGTTTTTCCTGGTACCCCCTTGCAGTTTTGAACTGTTGAATCTCGGGTTTACTTCGTTGCTGATATTTGAGCCGATGGTAGAAGTAAATTCAAGGCCGGGAAGAATCTTAAAATTAGCATACGCATTTCCGTTAAATGCGCTTGTTTTATTTAAAATTTTGTTCTCATAAGCTTCTGAAAGCGGATTGTCCAGTTTTTCCAAACCGGAATAGTCCCCACCGTAACCATAAGAACCATCACTGTATTTATACGGGATGAATGGAACCATTTCCACGATATTCCTGATAACATTGTACGAGCCATTTGAATCGTCCACCCCGCCTTCTGATTTTTTACTATAGCTGGCTGTGGCGCCGATTTTCAACCATGATTTTACAGCCTGGTCGAGTGTGATTCTGACATTATACCTTTTTTGAAAGCTTTCTTTAATGATTCCGTTCTCATCTGCAAAACCGGCAAAAAAACCATAATTGGTATTGTTGTTTTTTCCCGTAACAGATATATTGTGGCTCTGACTCACCCCGGTCCGAAATACATTTTTGCTCCAGTCTTCTTCGTAAATAGGCTGCGGAACTCCATTCTGATCGAGTGTAAACAACTCCTTATTTTTTAGTGTATTACCAACCAGGTATGCTTTTCTTTTAATGACAGGATCAACATATTTTCCTGCACCGTAACCAACAGGATCATATTTTTGAGCATTTTTATACACTACCTCTTCCAGGTCAAGCCATTGGCGGGAGGTAAGCACTTCCAGATTTCTGGAAGGTGGCAATTGATTAAAACTTACATAAGTATCATAACTCACCTGGTTTACATTTCTATTGCCACGCCTGGTAGTTACGATGATTACTCCGTTGGACCCCCTGGTTCCGTAAATGGCAGTTGCAGATGCGTCTTTTAATACATCTATTGTTTCAATATCATTGGGATTCAGGTTCGATAAACCCTCTGTCCATTCCACACCATCAACAATATAAAGCGGATCATTGGATGCATTAATAGAGCTGAAACCACGAATAGAAATGGAGGTTCTTCCTCCCGGTTTTCCTGAGTTGGTCGAAACATTTACACCTGCCAGCCTTCCGGCAAGAGATTGTTCAGCATTGATTGCAGGGCGTTCCTGAAGTTCCTGCGATTTAACACTTCCTACAACCCCTGTCAAATCTGCTTTTTTTACTGTGCCATAACCAACTACTACCACAGTATTCAATTCATTGGACAACTGCTTTAACCGAACCAGGATTGAATTGCCGTTACCTTCTTTCATTAAAAACTCCTTTATGGTCTGGTTTTCAAAACCAACATAAGTAAGGGTGATTTTATACGAAATACCTGATTTCAGATTATTCACCTGGAATTTGCCCTCATGATTTGTAGTTACGGAGAAAGTCTCCTGCCCTTTAAGTGAGGAGACTTTTACGCTTACACCTTCCAGCAGCTCCCCGGCTTCAGAAACCACGGTTCCCGTTAATGAATTGCTTTTAGCCAATTCCTGTGCGTTCAGATTTATTGTATTCCCTACCAGGAATAAACAAAAGAACAGGAGGTTTTTAAATTGATTTTTTTTGAACCTATTCATATATCTTGGGGTTTAAACAATAGAATACCTGCTGCTGCTTTCGCAGACATTAATAATGTTAATATTTAAAGGGTTTATTTTCTTACAATCCGGAACCCGCCCTGCGTATCCGCAACATCCAGATCATTCATATTGGCAATTAAGGTTAATATGCTTTTTATAGTATCTGACTCAAGCAGGTATCCTGTAAAATAGAGGCCTTCAATTTCCTCTGTATTATATACAATACTTACATTGTATGTTAAGCTCAATTTGTCGAATACATTCTTAAGAGGCTCGTGATCAAAATTTAATTGCGCAAGCCGGTTTTCACGATTACTTCCTGTTTCCTTCTTTTGTGGCTTTTTAACCAGGATATTCTCAGGCTTTTGCTCTTTATTGATCGATAAAGACTGCCCTGGCGTTAAATAGATTGGTTCAAATTTATTTGCCTGGTTTATAGCATGTACTTTAATTTTTCCTTCAAAAAGCTTAACGACGATTTTATTTTTCCCTAAAGTATTTACCTCAAACTCCGTCCCTAACGCTGTAGTGGCATATTCTCCTGTAAGAACTGAAAACGGCCTGTTTTTATCCTTGGCAACCTTAAATATTGCCTTTCCGTTCAACCGGATGTCCCTATTCCTGTTATCAAAATTCTTTTTATATGTAACAGTGCTTTTCGGTGCAAGAATCACTGTAGATCCATCCGGCAAATGAATTGGCAAATCAATACCTGAGCTATTTTCCACCGCAGCAATATCACTATTACGATTTCGGTCTTCCGTCATTGTATGCTCGTCTGACTTAACAATAATTGCCGTCTCTTTAGAATTGAATAATTGCATACCGATAAACAATACAACTATAACAGCTGCGGCCGCCCCCCAAACTGATTTATGACCAATCGATACCACTTTGCCCCATTTACGCTCACGTATCCTTTCTTTTGTTTTTTCTTTCAAAGCAACAGATTGATGAAACTCCCGCTCCAGTTCTGCTCTGAATTCGGCATCCCCGTATTTGATTAAACGGTCTAACTCTTCAGCTTCTTTTTCAGACAGTTGTTCTTCCCAAAATTTTTTGATTAAAACTCTGATTTTATTCATCATTACTATTAAAACGAAAATTGAATCAATTAGGAGGGGTCCCGTTGTATTAACAAAATGTTACCAACTAAAGGACATCAATCAGTGTACACAACAATATTCCCATAGCAGACCTGGAATATTTCTCCAATACATATTTCTTAATGAATTTATTGGCTTCTATGATATACTCTTTTACAGTTGTGCTGGCGATATTCATAATAGCAGAAGCCTCCTGATAACTTTTCCCTTGAATTTTACATAATTCAAACACCTGCCGCTTCCGGGCCGGCAGCCTGTAAATAGCTTCTTGTAAAAGGGCTTCCTTGAGTGCAAGAATCCGGGATACATCCGGAGAAATATTAAAATCAGCCAATTCCTTGCGATTTAGTTCATCGGCAACGATTACTCTATTCAAACAAGACCTTACGTGATCGATTGAGGCATTGTAGCTGACTCTAAAAAGCCATGCACCCAATGATTTTTTTGTTTTTAGCTGATGCTTATGTTCCCAAAGTTTAATAAAAACGTCCTGCAGTATATCCTCAGCAATATCCTGTTGGTGTACTATTTTACCTATGTTACTCAGAACAATATCCCTGTAATCATTATAAATAAGAACATAGGCCTGCTTGTCGCCCTCAGAAAATGCTTGAACAACTATATCTTCCATTTCATTGCCGGGTACGGAATTTTTGGGCGAAATTACTCCGGCCGTATGAAGCAGATTATTTACGTTCATTAATAAATCTTTAACAATTAGCTTTTTATAGTTTTGCATTGGAAAATCCCCGGAAACACCTTTTGCAGAAATTTAGCCGTCCGCCGGGATAATAAAACCTTCCCCGCCCCTTTCACCTTCCGGAAAAATATTTATATTCATAGCCTATAACTGCGCAATATGAAAAAGAAAAAAAATCCTGTTACTGCGGCCAACGATCAACCCGCAGCAACCAATTCCCGCCGCTCTTTCCTGCGCAATGCAGGCCTTGCTGCCGCGGGTTTCTACATTATACCCCGTCATGTACTTGGACGCGGGTTCCTGGCCCCCAGCGATAAGCTGCAGATTGCCGGCATTGGCGTGGGCGGTAAGGGTGAGAGCGATATCTGGAATTTTGCCCAAAGCGGTAAGGCCGACATCGCGTTCCTTTGCGATGTGGACGACCGCCAGGCCGTAAAAACCAGGGGACGTTTTCCAAAAGCCAAATACTACAAGGACTATCGCGAAATGCTCGACAAAGAGCACAAACATATTGACGCTGTTTCCGTTTCCACGCCCGACCATATGCACGGGGTGCAGGCCATGGCCGCCATGCAGCTCAAAAAACATGTGTACGTGCAAAAGCCGCTGACACATGATATCTATGAAGCACGCATGCTTACCAGGGCTGCGCACGATTACAAAGTGGTTACACAGATGGGTAACCAGGGCGCTTCCGGTGATGGGGTTCGCAAAATGATCGACTGGTACAATGCCGGTTTAATCGGTGATGTTACCACCATCTATGCGTTCACCGATCGTCCGGTATGGCCGCAGGGTATTGGCTGGCCTACTACCAAGGGAACCATTCCACCCGAACTGGACTGGAACCTCTGGCTGGGTACAGCTCCTCAAAAAGATTATGTAGAGGGATTGCTTCCTTTCAACTGGCGCGGCTGGTGGGATTATGGTACCGGCGCACTGGGCGATATGGCCTGTCATAACATGGCCCCTGCTTTTGCCGTGCTCGGATTGGGTTACCCGGTTTCTGCTGAGTGCAGTGTATCTACCCGTTACCTGCAACCATGGACCAGGGCTTATTATCCTGAAAGCTGTCCTACCTCTTCTCATATCATTCTTACTTTCAAAGGAATCAATGGTAAGCCCGATGTGAAGCTGCACTGGATGGATGGTGGTATTCAGCCGGAAAGACCGGAAGAACTGGGCCCGAACGAACTGATGGGGGATGGTGGCAATGGCGCTGTGTTCATTGGTACCAAGGGCAAGATGATGTGCGGTACCTATGGCGCCGTTCCTAAACTCCTCCCAACCTCCTTAACCGAAACCACGGTGGTTCCCGAAACCATTAAAAGAGTGCCCGGCAGCGCCGAAGGGCATTATGCCGCCTGGGTTGAGGCTGCCATTGCCGGCTATGGCTCCGCGCAGGCCAATAACCTCAGCTCTAAATTTGATGTAGCCGGCCCGCTCACAGAAAGTGTGCTGATGGGCAACCTGGCGATCCGCAGTTATGATATTCAGAAGAAAAACGCCAATGGCAACGCTTCTTATCCGGGCAGAAATATTAAACTGGTGTGGGATGGTCCGAACATGAAGATCACCAACTTCGATGATGCCAACCAGTTTGTGAAGCGCGAATACAGAGCTTTCTAAACCTACTATTTACAACCGTATACAAGAAAAGCCCGGGCGTTGCCCGGGCTTTTCTATTACAATATGGTCTTGTTGTATTAGCTAGCCTACCAGCTTCTTCATATAAGCTGCATCGATCTCGGCGCTTTTCAATGGCGTTGATCCGGTAAATGCTTCCTGCTCTACAATATGGTACTGCAGTCCGTATTTTCTAGCTTCTGCCAGCAGTTTGCCGAACCCGATGGTGCCGGTTCCCAAATGACAGGACTCAATACCTCCGTTAGCAGATTTTGTCTGATCTTTCACATGACATAACCTGAACCGGTTAGGATATTTTTTGAACCATTTGATCGGGTCTTCGTTGGCTGCAACCACCCAGTAGATGTCCATTTCATAATCCACCAGTTTAGGATCTGTACCCTCCATCATTACCACCTGGGGTATTTTACCATCCAGTTCCTTGAAAGAATAGTCGTGGTTATGGTACGCAAAACGGATTCCGTTCTTCTTACAGATTTCCCCGGCCTTATTAAACTCATCTGCAAAACTTTTGAAATCGTCAATGGATTTCTGTGGTCCTTTGTACGGGCAGATCAGGTATTTCATTCCGATCTCAGCAGCTTCTGCGGCCTTGCGTTCAAAATCCACCGTATTATTGGCATGCGAGGATACAATTTTCATACCCAGGTCGTCCATGTATTTTTTGAACTCCGTGTTTTTCATTCCCCAGAACATGCCATTAGGTCCTTCAAAACTTTCGATCTGGTTGTATCCGTATTGTGCCAGGCTGGCCAGCGTACCTTTGGGATCTGCCGCCAGGTTCTCTTTTACCGTCCACAACTGTATCCCGAATGCACCTGCTTTTTTATCCGGCGCAAAGGAGCTCAGCAAACCCGACTTACCGCTAAAGGGTAAACTTAAACCGGCTGCAGCCAGTCCGGCTGTTTTCAGAAAATCTCTTCTATTCCTGATCATGATGATTTTTTTTGGTTGAACAAATGAATGAAACGGTTTCGGTTGAACCCACTAGGTTGCCCAGGCCCTGTCTCCTTTTTTATAGTCGATACAGCCCTCGTATTTTCCCGGAACCGCTACATAGCGCAATGCTTTGGTGGCGCCCACTTCGGAGGTGAAAAATCCCCAGAGGGTCAACTCTTTCATCATCCGGAAATAATGCGGCAGTTCCTCTTCTTTCTTTGTTTTTTGAAATGCGGCTGCTTCCTTATCCAGCGCTACCAGCAATTCGTGGCGCTGTTCTTTGGTGCTCTCCAGAAAGCCCTTGCCATTTTTGGCCTTGCTGGCTTCTTCCAGCTTCGTCATTCCTTCAAGGAAGGCCTTGCTTTCTGCCGGTTTATAACAGTCTTTTACAATCACGGTCATGAATGCGCCCACTTTAGCTTCCTTAGCTCCCGGGGTGCCGGTTGCAGGTAAAATGGTTTCAGCCACTTCATTTAAGAGTTCTATGTCTTTGGGCGTAAAGGCCACCACATCGGACGATGCTGGTTTACAGCCTGATAAAAAAGCCTGTGAACCCAGGATAGTGCCTCCCAGTAAAAGGGCTACGCTGGATATTGCTTCTCTTCTGTTCATTGGTAATATTTTTAGAGATTTTGTTTTTTAAGTTCAGATACTGCATAGTCTACCGCTCTTGCCGTAAACGCCATATAGGTTAAGGATGGGTTTACGCAGGCTGCAGATGTCATGAAAGATCCGTCTGTCACAAACACATTGGGCGCATCCCAGACCTGGTTGTATTTGTTTACTACCGATGTTTTAGGATCGGCGCCCATGCGTGCGGTACCCATTTCGTGAATACCTCTTCCCAATACGCCATTTCCGTCGTATCCGGTTACGTCTTTCACTCCTGCATTGGTCAGCATTTCAATGGCGTCCGCCTGCATATCCTTACGCATCTTGTATTCGTTCTCTTTCAGCTCTGCATCAATCTTCAGTACGTTCAGGCCCCACTTGTCTTTAACGGTTTTATCCAGTGTTACAAAGTTGGCATGATCGGGCAATACCTCTCCAAAACCACCAATACCCATCGACCATTCGCCCGGCTCCAGCAAAGCATCTTTAAAGTCGCCGCCGATAGACAATTCGGCTACATCCCTGCCCCAGCCGGATCGACCCGCTCCTCCCTGGTAACCAAAGCCACGGAGATAGTTTCTTTTATCTCCGTTTATATTCTGATAACGGGGTACATAGATCCCATTGGCCCTGCGTCCGAAATAGTATTTGTCTTCATATCCTTCCACTCTTCCGCTTGCACCAACGCCCAAATGGTGATCCATGATATTATGTCCCAGTTCTCCGCTGCTGCTGCCCAGACCGCCTTCCCATACATCGGTGGCGGAGTTCATCAGGACCCAGGCAGAGTTTAAGGTAGATGCATTCAGAAAAATGATTTTGGCATTGTACACATAAGTCTTATTGGTTTCCGCATCCAGGATCTCTACCCCCGTTGCTTTCTTCTTGTCTTTATCGTAAAGGATTTTTGTTACAATGCTCCATGGTCGCAGGGTTAAATTACCTGTTTTCATGGCTGCCGGCAGGGTAGAAGACTGGGTGCTGAAATACGCGCCGAACGGGCATCCCAGCCAGCATTTGTTCCGGTACTGGCAATTGGTTCTTCCTTCCAGCGGTTGGGTGATATTGGCGGTACGGCCAATGATCATGGCCCGCTGATCTTTATAATAGTCTTTGATCCTTTTGGCTACATCCTTTTCCACACAGTTCATTTCCATAGGCGGCATAAACTGTCCATCGGGCAATACGGCCAGCCCGTCCCTGTTTCCGCTGATGCCCGCAAATTTTTCTACATAATCGTACCATGGCGCTATGTCTTTATAGCGTACCGGCCAGTCCACCGCAACGCCGTCTTTTGCATTGGCTTCAAAATCCAGATCGCTCCAGCGATAGCTCTGGCGTCCCCACAAGAGGGAACGGCCGCCCACATGATAACCGCGGAACCAGTCGTATCTTTTTACTTCAACATAAGGACTTTCTTTTTCATCGGCCCACATTTCATAGGTCTGTTCGTTCAGCGGATAGTCCCTGTTGCGCACAGGTTGCGCTGCAATCATTTCCTGTGTTTTTCTGCCATGGTGGGGATAATCCCAGGATTCCTTGTTGGCATTTACATAGTCTTTCACGTGCTCTATATTGCGCCCTCTTTCAAGCATCAATACCTTGAGCCCTTTTTCTGTAAGTTCTTTCGCAGCCCAGCCTCCGCTGATACCGGAACCGATCACAATTGCGTCGAAATTTTGTTCAGCCATTTTTTATGCGTTTGTTGGTTTAGGTGTATGGTATGTATTTAGTGGTATTTTTTATGCTTACACATCGCAGATTTCCACGGCCTTCTTCAACGAAGCAAGCTTATCTTTTGCCGTGGGCATGAACTCCTGCGCCACAAAATCATTGAACCCTGTTGCCAGGATCGCTTTCATGATGGCCGGGTAATACAACTCCTGCGTATCATCTATTTCATGCCTTCCCGGAACTCCCGCCGTATGATAATGCCCTATATAAGTATGGTTATCACGGATGGTGCGGATCACATCTCCTTCATCGATCTGCATATGATAGATATCGTAGAGCAGTTTGAAATTGGGTGAGCCGATCCGCTTGCACAACTCAACACCCCAGGCGGTTCGGTCGCACATATAATCCTTGTGATCGATCTTGCTGTTCAGCAGTTCCATCTGGATGATGACGCCCTTTTTTTCGGCCTGTGCCATAATTTGTTTTAAGCCTGCCGCCGCATTGTTTAAACCGGTTTCATCGTCCATTCCATTGCGGTTACCGCTGAAGCAGATGAGGTTTTTGAATCCCGCTTCGGCTACCAGGTCAATGTGCTTTGTATAGTTGCTGATGAGTGTGGCGTGGTATTGAGGATCGTTCCAGCCCTTTACCAGGCTGATTTCTGCGCCATTGCACATACTGGAAACCAGCCCGTGTTTTTTCAGTGTAGCCCAGTCTGCAGGACCCACCAGGTCTATTCCTTTGATGCCCAGTTGAGCAGCTTCGATACACAGTTGTTCAACACTGAGTTCGTTGAAACACCAGCGACATACCGCATGTTGTATATTTCCTTTAAGGGAAAACGCAACAGTTGAACAGGATGCAATCGTTGGTACCAGCGGAGATACAGCTATGGCTGCGGTTCCCGCAAGCATATTCTTTATGGCATTTCTTCTGCCTGTTTTCTCTTTCATACAGCAATTGTGGACTAAATATAATGTTTGTTGTGTATTCAATACATAACAATATGTTGTAAGGCTTAAATAATCGGTGATTTTTTCTATTTTTAATGGCTCACCTAAATCAAATAAAAAAAATATACAATGGGAAGAAAATTACGCATGGGAATGATCGGCGGCGGAAAGGACGCTTTCATCGGCGCCATCCACCGGATTGCCGCCAATATGGATGGAAAGATTGAACTGGTTTGCGGCGCGCTGAGCATCAACCCGGAGATTGCTAAGGATTCCGCCGAAATGTTGTTCCTTCCAAAAAACAGGACCTACCTTACCTACGACGAAATGATCACGAAGGAGGCGGCCCTGCCCGCCGACCAGCGCATGGATTTCGTTACCATTGTTACCCCCAACTTTGCGCATTTTGCCCCGGCCATGATGGCCCTGGAGCATGGCTTTAATGTGGTCATTGAAAAGCCCATCACGTTCAGCCTCGACGAAGCTTTACAACTGAAAGCCAAACTGGCCGAAACCGGCCTGATCCTTTGCCTCACCCATACCTATTCGGGATACCCGATGGTGAAGCAGGCCAAAGCCATGGTGGCCGATAGCGTGCTGGGTAAAATCAGGAAGGTTTGGGTGGAATATCCGCAGGGATGGCTCAGCAAACTCAGCGAACGCGAGGGGAATGCCGGTGCTGCCTGGAGAACGGACCCGAAGAAATCGGGTAAAAGTGGCAGCATGGGCGATATTGGTACGCATGCCGCGCACCTGGCCGAATACATCACCGGGGCTAAGATCACCCGGCTTTGTGCTGACCTCAATATTATGGTGGAAGGAAGAATGCTCGACGACGATGGCAGTGTGTTGCTGCACTTCGACAATGGCGCTGCGGGCGTGCTGATGGCTTCGCAGGTGGCGGCGGGCGAAGAGAATGCTTTGAAGATTCGGGTATACGGCGAAAAAGGTGGTATTGAATGGGCGCAAATGGAACCCAATACCCTGATTGTAAAATGGCTGGATCAACCTACTCAGATCCTGCGTGCGGGCAGCAACTATACCGACCGGCTCTCCAGTTATGCAACTTCCAATTGCAGAACACCCGGTGGTCATCCGGAAGGTTACCTCGAAGCCTTTGCCAATATCTACCGGAACTTTACTGCCACTTTAACGGCTAAGATCGAAGGCACTACCCCTTCTAAAGAAGCCCTCGACTTCCCTACTGTGGAAGATGGTATCCGCGGTATGGCATTCATTGATAATGTTGTAGCATCGGCTCAGTCCGAATTAAAATGGACCGAATATAAAATTGGATAACTTATGACAAACATACAAGGACCGGGCATTTTTCTGGCCCAGTTTCTGGGAGATACTGCTCCTTTTAATTCTTTGGAGTCCATCTGTAAATGGGCTGCCGGCCTGGGTTTCAAAGGCGTGCAACTTCCCACATGGGACCCCCGCTGCATTGATCTGCAAAAAGCCGCGGAAAGCAAAACCTATGCAGAGGAACTGAAAGGCATCGTGCAATCTGCCGGCCTGGAAATCACCGAACTCTCCACCCATTTACAGGGTCAGTTGGTGGCAGTGAATCCCGCATACGACGCTTTATTCGACGGGTTTGCCCCGGAGAAATTGCGCGGCAACCCCAAAGCAAGAACAGAGTGGGCGGTACAGCAATTGAAATACGCTGCCAAAGCATCTCAGCACCTGGGCCTGAATGCACATGCCACGTTCAGCGGCGCCTTGCTCTGGCAAACAGTATATCCCTGGCCGCAACGGCCTGCAGGATTGGTTGAAGCCGGTTTTACCGAACTGGCCAAACGCTGGTTACCCATTTTAAATGTATTTGACGAAAACGGCGTAGACCTCTGTTATGAAATTCATCCGGGTGAAGATTTACACGATGGCGTTACCTACGAAATGTTTCTCGATAAAGTGGACCAGCACAAAAGGGCCTGCTTATTGTATGATCCAAGTCATTTTGTATTACAGTGTTTAGACTATAAAGCTTACATAGATCATTATCATGAGCGCATCAAAATGTTCCATGTAAAGGATGCGGAATTTAATCCTACCGGCAAACAGGGCGTATATGGCGGATACCAGGGATGGACTGAACGCGCAGGTCGTTTCCGCTCTTTGGGCGATGGCCAGGTAGACTTCAAATCCATCTTCAGCAAACTGGCACAGTACAACTATTCCGGCTGGGCTGTAATGGAATGGGAATGCGCATTGAAACACCCTGAAACCGGCGCTGCGGAAGGCGCTCCCTTTATTCAGCAACACATCATTCGCGTTACCGATAAAACCTTTGATGATTTTGCAGGAACTGGCAGCGATGATGATTTTAATCGGCGGATTTTAGGAATTTAGGAATAACTTTACGGGGTAATTTTTTTACTTAAAGACCCGGATTATCTGTTCGGGTTATTGAAAACAAAATATGTAGAGACTATGAGAAAGTACGCATTACTCCTTGCTATTACAGGTATGATTGCTGCATGTGGCGGCGGCGAATCCAAAAGCGCTTCCGAAGCGCCTGCAGCGGATGCAGCATCACCTGCTCCTGCTGTCAGCGATTTAAGCAGTAACCCCGATTATGTAAAGGGATTGGAACTGATTGGAAAATCAGATTGCCTTACCTGCCATAAAGTAAAGGACAAACTGATCGGACCTGCATACCAGGATGTGGCCAACAAATATGAAAGCAACGAAGAAAACATCAAACTCCTCGCAGGTAAAATCATTCAGGGTGGTAAAGGTGTTTGGGGCGAAGTGCCTATGACGCCGCATCCGCAGGTTTCAGAAGAAGATGCCAAACAAATGGTGAAATACGTTCTCTTACTTAAAAAATAATCATTGATGAAAGTCTTCATTACCCGAACCCTTGTTTTCATCAGCCTGTTTTTTAGCACACTGGTGAATGCCCAGCCAGGAGAATGGATTTCCCTGTTTGATGGTAAAACCACCAAGGGCTGGCATACTTACGGTAAAACAACCGCAGGGGAGGCCTGGAAAGTTGACAACGGAACCCTGCACCTGGATGCCGGCAATAAAGACCTGAAAGGCGGCGATCTGGTTACCGACGCTTCATTCGGCAACAACTTCCACCTGAAACTGGAATGGAAAATTGCGAAGAATGGCAACAGCGGTGTTATGTTTTTTGTGCAGGATAATCCTGCCGTTTATAAATCTGTATGGCATACCGGACCGGAAATGCAGGTACTGGACAACGACGGGCATCCCGATGGAAAGATCAAAAAACACCGCGTGGGAAATCTCTACGACCTGGTAGAGGGTAAAGAAGGCGCTGTACATGCAACAGGTGAATGGAACCTGGCAGAAATCGTTAGTTACAACGGCAAACTCGATTTTTTCCTGAATGGTGTTAACGTGGTTTCCACCACCTACGGAGATGCGGACTGGAAAACCCTGATTGCAGGAAGTAAGTTTAAAGACAAGCCCGATTTCGGAAAAATATTCTCCGGACATATAGCCCTGCAGGATCATGGAGACCATGTCTGGTACAGAAATATCATGATCAAAAAACTATAACAATGCAGCTGCTCAATGATGAATACTTCATGCAGCAGGCATTGAAAGAAGCACAGGCTGCCTATGAGGCAGATGAGGTCCCCGTAGGTGCAGTAGTGGTATTAAACAATACCATTATTGCACGGGGTCACAACCAGGTTGAACTGCTGAACGATTCAACCGCACACGCAGAAATTATTGCACTTACCTCCGCCTACAGTTCCCTGGGCAGCAAATACCTGCCGGATGCCTGTTTGTATGTAACGGTAGAACCCTGCATCATGTGCTGCGGAGCGATCTACTGGGGCAAAATCGGAAGAATTGTATACGGCGCTTCCGACGAAAAGAACGGCTACCAACACCTTACCAAAGACAACTGGCCCTTTCACCCCAAAACCGAACTGGTAAAAGGCGTACTGGAAGCCGAATGCGCCTTCCTGATGAAGTCCTTTTTCAGGTCTAAGCGATAACCAATCTGTTTAATTTCGATTTCCGAAAGAAATCGATCTCTTAACACCCCGTTCAACTTTAGTCAACTAAATTTGTTGAACAACTATTTCTTCATCAAAAATCATACGATATGTCATTTACACTAGCACCATTACCTTATGCACACGACGCACTGGAACCGCATATTGATACTACCACCATGCAGATTCACCATGGTAAGCACCACCAGGCCTACGTAGACAACCTGAACAAAGCCATTGCAGGCACTCCCAACGAAGGAAAATCATTGGAAGAACTGGTTAAAGTAGCCGGCACCATCAGCCCCGCTGTTCGCAACAACGGTGGTGGTCACTGGAACCATACTTTTTTCTGGGAAAGTCTTGCCCCCAATGCGGGCGGTACACCAACTGGTACCCTGGCCGATGCCATCAACAGCGCTTTCGGTTCTTTTGATGCATTTAAAGAAAAATTTGCCCAGGCCGGCATGACCCGCTTCGGAAGCGGTTGGGCATGGCTGATTGTGAAAGACGGTAAACTGGAAGTGAGTTCCACTCCTAACCAGGACAATCCTTTAATGGATGTGGCCGAAGTAAAAGGAACCCCTGTTTTAGGTGTAGACGTTTGGGAACATGCGTACTACCTGAAATACCAGAACCGCCGCGCAGACTACCTGTCTGCCTTCTGGAATGTGATTGACTGGAATAAAGTGAGCAGCCGCTTCAGCGCCGCTCAATAAACTCCGGTAAAAATTGTACTTTAGTCCCGCCCCCAATCAGGGCGGGATTTTTTTACTACCCATTAAAAGCATACCATGAAACAGTTCATCTGCGGCGCCTGCGCTGTAATCTTATTAGCAGCCTGCTCCGGCAACCAGAAAACAGTCGTGATCATGAGTAAAGGCACTGCCGATATTGATCTGAATGCAGGTACCATCCTGGCAAAGGATGGCGCCGGTCATGAGGAAAAGACCGTGAACATCAACAGCAAGAAAGTGAATTTCGCGTTAACCACGCCTGCGGGCAATGCCGCGGTAGAACTGGTGGAGAACGGCCTCTATGTAATCAATGTAAAGAACGACACCATCATCGGAAGCTATCAGCAATACAGCAGTGCAGACAAAGCGCAAACCGTGATTTCTCAGGAGTCTTTGAAACAGAAGATTGATTCGTTGATCCTATTGTCTGAAGGAAAGAATGTGTCTGCTGCCAACCGCAACTTTTTTATCCTGCCCAACCAGGCTACCAAAATCACCGATAATGCCAATGCACAGGTGGTAGGCCCCTATCACCAGATGCGTTCTGCCGAAAAGGTAGACGGCGTTGAACCCGAGATCTACCGCTTTTACAGCATTAAAGAAATCAGGGAAATGATTGCGCGGCTGCAGGCTTTAACTGTTGCACCGACGCCAAAGCCGTAACCGGCATAAGCCTTTTTCCGCATAAGTTTAATCTACCGAAGCATGATCTGCTTATGCCTTTATCTGACATAGCCTGAATCAAGGGTCTTCATCAGGGAACAGGGTCCCATCCGGAACCGCCCCCGGGTCTGCACCTGCTGAGCCGCTTTATCAGCAGCCAGCCCCCCTTAAACAGCCCGTATTTTTTCAGGGCTTCCTCCCCGTATTGCGAACAGGTAGGAACAAAGCGGCATTTGGGACCCATTACAGGGGAAATGATGTACTGGTATACCCTAATGAAGGGGATCAGCACATAACCTAGCAGCTTCGTTATGGAGAACGATGCCGAATGCCGTTGGGGTATATTGCAGTTGGCACACATGGTTATGCTTTGTTGAGTTTTTCAATGAATTTCTCCAATGCCTTGCCCATCGACTGATTCAGCAGCGCGAATTCGGGCAGTTCCTTTCCGATGTACAGAAAAAACACCGATACATGTTGTTGTTCCTTTACGGCGGCCAGCAGGGTCTGCTTCTGCGTCCGGTAGGCTTCGCGCAGCAGCCGCTTGATCCGGTTGCGCTGAACTGCTTTCCGGAAATTTTTTGAACTCACGCCCACCCCGGCATTCACGGGTGTTTCCCGGGGCTCATCTGCCGCTACGGGATCCAGGGTATAAAACACTTTGACCGGAAATACAGAGAAGGATTGACCGCTGGTAAACAGGGATTCCAGGGCCTTACGGCTCTTGAGTTTCTCGGGGCTGGAATAACTGTTGGTTTTGTTCATATACTGCAAAACTAAAAAAGCCCCGTCACAAAGACGGAGCTTATATTTTTCGTTCAGCCCGGGCCTGTGGCCGGGCTACGGTTTATTTTAATCCTTTTTCGCTGGAAACAGTCAGTTTCTTACGACCTTTCGCTCTGCGGCTTGCCAATACTTTACGGCCATTAGCAGATTCCATACGTTTACGGAAACCGTGTACGGTTTTACGACGACGCTTGTGTGGTTGGAATGTACGTTTCATTGATAACTTGTTTTACTAACCCTAAAATTTGGTTTCATTTCATTGCTTCAGTCACCATACTGCCGCTTGTGAAAGGACGGCAAAATTAGGTAATAATTTCTAATGACCCAACAGAATATGGGCCGATTTAAGCGGTTTACCGAAGAAAATTGCCCCGTTTTGGTCAAAATCGGCTGTTGAATCGGTTGTACAGAACCGGATCTGCCCGTTGGTGGAACATTTTTCCGCTATTTCAGGGTGCCGTTGCAGGTAATCGGCCAGGCTGGATGCCACGATTTTTCCCTGCGGCACCACCTGTATATGTGCCGGTACAGCAGCGCTGATCCTGGGGATCAGCAAAGGATAATGGGTACAGGCCAGTAAAAGGGTATCGATCCGGCTGTCTTTTGCCAGCAGGTGGTCAATGTGCTTTTTCACAAAATAATCGGCGCCCGGGCCGTCGTATTCGCCATTCTCCACAATCGGCACCCACATCGGGCAGGCTTCCTGGTACACTTTGGCCTCCGGAAAAAAATGGTGGATCTCCAACAGGTAGCTCTCGCTCTGCACCGTACCGGTAGTAGCCAGTACCCCAATATGATTGGTGGCAGAATAGTTCCCGATTACTTCGGCGGTTGGCCGTATCACCCCCAGCACCCGTTTATGCGGCGCATACACCGGCAGGTTCTTTTGCTGAATATTGCGCAGCGCCTTGGCCGATGCCGTATTACAGGCCAATACCACCAGTTCGCATCCCTGTTCAAAAAACCATTGCACCGCTTCCCAGGTATACTGGTAAACGGTTTCAAAAGAACGGGGACCATAAGGCGCCCGGGCATTATCGCCCAGGTAGATATAATCATATTGGGGCAGTGCCGCCACCAGTTCTTTTAAGATGGTCAGGCCGCCATACCCGCTGTCGAATACACCAATCGGTGCCTGTTTTGCTGACATAGATTAAAGATACACCCAAAAAAAGACCCGCCTTTACAGACAGGTCCTTTTTGTAATATGCTGAGATGAATTTATCCTTTAGGTTTTGCTGCTGGTTTTGCAGGAGCTGCACCTCCGATTGTACCACCGGCTGCTTTCCATGCATCTTCGTATTCTTTTGGTAACGGCAATTTCAGTTTCATGGCAACACGAATGGTTACGTTATCCAATAATGGTGGCTGCAAATAAGGAGAAATACTTTCAGCTTTTAAAAGCAAAGTATACTTCTGCTCTGCCGCAACAGCTTGTACAGCTTCATAGATTTTTTGTTTGTATGGTTGCAATAACTGCTCATACTTCGCTTCTTCCATCTGCTGCTGGTACTGCTGCCAGTTCACCAGTTTATACCGCAGTTGCATGATTTCCCTGGTAGCCATTTCCCTTGCTTTTGCAGGCATGGTAGCAGAATCTTTTTTAAAGATGCTGTCTCTGCGCTGGAAATCCGCAACAGTATACTTGTATTCTTCCTGTAAGGAATCCAGCCGATAGCTGTTGATCAGGGTATCGATTTTATTAATACCCGGGAATAATACCAAAGCAGACTGCTCATCAAAGTACCCGATCTTTGGTGCCTGTGCCTTTGCACTATTGCTAAACAGAAAACCCGCCGCAAAAACCGCACACACTAAAAGGAATTTTTTCATTGTAATGAAATTTATTGTTTGTTGTTGATTGACTAAAATTTAATACCCATTTCTCTCAGCACTTCATCGCTTTTATCCAACTTAGGGTCGGCAAATATAACGGTAATTCCTTCACTTTTATCGAGCACAAAATCATAAAAACGGGCAATGGCAATTTTTTGGATGGCATTGTACACCTTATCCTGGATGGGCTTTACCAGCTTCTGGCGCTCTTTAAACAAATCACCCTCATAACCAAAGCGTTTCTTCTGCAGTTCCCGGGCTTCCTTTTCTTTAACAAAAAGTTCATCTTCTCTTTTCTTCTTCAACTCCTCGGTAAGCATAATCTGCTCAGCCTCGTAGTTTTTATACATCTTGTCCAGTATCACCTGCTTTTCATCGATCTCTTTCTGCCACTGCTCCCCCAACTGCTGAAGTTTGGCTTCCGCCGCTTTGTATTCAGGGACCTTGCTCAGGATATACCTGGTATCGATGATGGCATAACGCTGCTGGGCATTTACGCCAACAGACAGGCTAACAAGGGTAAACAACAGTAGAAATACTTTCTGCATATAACCGGTTTTAAATTATTCAGGCTCGAATCCTAACATAAAGGTAAAGCGGGCCGCATCCTTCATGGAGTTGGTTCCTGTAAACCTATCCAATCCTATGCCATAATCAAATCCAAGCAGACCAAACATCGGCAGATAAAAACGCATGCCTAAACCCACGGACCTCCGCAACTGGAATGGATTGTAATCCTTAAAGCTATACCATCCGTTGGCGGCTTCAAAGAATCCGAGCGCAAAAATAGTGCTGCTTGGGTTGAGGCTGAGCGGGTAGCGCATCTCCATGGTGTACTTATTGAATATGGTAAAGTACTGGCTGGCTCGCTGCTGATCGGGGTTCACCCTTGGGTCAGAGGTTTCATATACAGGGTATCCTCTGTGCGCTACAATATCGAAACCGAGCAGGGCAAACTGGTTGGTTAATCCCGCATCACCCACCTGGAAACGTTCAAAAGGCGATACTTTCAGCGCAGTATTGAACCTGCCCACAAAACCGTATTTGGCCGCAAAACGCAGTACAAACTGCTTATTCCCGTCTTCGCCATGCGGTTTGCCCAAAGGCACAAACCACTCACCATTGAAACGCCATTTATGGTACTCAATCCATTTATACGGATTGTCTGCAGGGTTGATATTGCTATTGATTAAAGAATAGGGCGGGGTAATCTGCAGGCTGGCCATAAAGTTAGAACCGGTTCTGGGGAACATCGGCTGGTCGATGGATGAACGCTGCAGGGCGATTCTTAAGTTCAGGTTATTTACTAGGCCATTGTCAAATCCGGGCAGGTTGGTCGGATCAATTGCATAATTGCTCAGCTTGTAACGGGTATAGTTGACGCCCATCGACAGGGAGAAATAGTCATCCGGCCACTTCAATTGCTTGGCAATGCTGGCGGTAACACCTGTGGTGGAAATATAGCGGCTGTTGGCTACGGAAGGATCATAATATCCTGTAACCGGGTCATAGGTTTGACCGTATTTGGTATTGAATATACTAACTGTCAGTGCATTTCTTTTCTTACCACCCAACCATGGTTCGGTGAAAGAGAAGTTATAGGAACGGAATGCTTTACCGTTACTCTGAACACGCAGACTCAGCTTCTGGCCGTCTCCCATTGGCAACGGATCCCAGGCAGCTTTGCGGAACAGGTTCTTGGCGGAGAAGTTATTGAATGAAACCCCCAATGTACCGGTTAAACCAATCAGGCCGCCCCATCCGGCACTCAGCTCCAACTGGTCACTGGATTTTTCTTCCACATTATAATTAATATCCACCGTACCATCTTCCTGGTTGGGTACCGGGTTCGGCGTAATTTTTTCCTGGTTAAAATAGTTTAGCTGCGCCAGTTCACGGATAGAACGGATCAGCAACTGCCGGCTGAATTTTTCACCGGGGATGGTTCTGATCTCCCTGCGGATGACATATTCCTTGGTACGGTCGTTTCCGGTAATCCGCACATTCTTGATGGTAGCCTGCGGGCCTTCGATCAACCTGATTTCAAAATCGATGGTATCGTTGTATACGGCAGTTTCAATGGGCTCTGCGCGGAAGAACAGGTAACCGTCGTCCTGGTACAGGCCACTGATATCTCCTCCATCGGGTGAAGAGGATTTTCCCAGTTTTTTATTCAGCACTTCCTGGTTGTAGATGTCTCCTTTTCTGATCGCCAGGATGGTGGTTAAAACAGAATCGGAATACTTGGTATTACCCCTCCAGGTGATGTTGCCGAAATAATATTTGCGGCCCTCATTCATTTTGATATCAATGTTGAGAAGACCACTTCCTACACTGTAGATAGTATCTTTTTCAATCACCGCATCTCTGAAACCGAGGGTATTGTAGTAATCCAGCAGGCTCTCTTTATCTTCCAGGTATTTCTTTTCATCGAATTTGGCGGAGGAAAGCTTGATCCGTACATAAGGATTCAGTACCCGCCTGGTTTTACTGAAGGTAAGGAATCCTTTTTCGCTCAGGTATTCCTCAAATGTATAATTATCCGGTGTTACAATTCTTCCGCTGTCCTGAAGGGGGTACAGGGTCAGTCTTGATTTTTCCTTGGACCCTTTCAGTTGTTTTTTCAGTTTGGCAGCATCCAGTGAATTATCGCCAAAATTGATATTATTGATCTTTATCTTGGAGCCTTTATCGATGATGAAATCCAGCGCCAGTGTGTTATTCATGGAAGAATCCTTGCGTTCCACCACTTTAATGCTTGTTTCGCGGTACCCTTTTTCTGCAAAGAATTTTTTGATGACTTCAGAAGCGGTAATCTTCATGTTCTCTGTTACCACCCTGTTGGGTACCAGTCCTGTTTTACCGCGCAGATCATCCTGCTGTCCTTTGGGGATTCCCTTAAAATAAAAATTGGATAAGCGGGGCCTTTCGGTAACTGCAATTTCAATGTCTATTTCCTTTCCTGCAACACGGGTAACAAAGATCTCCACGTTGCTGAAGTAATTCTGTCCCCATAATTTGTTGATCGCCTTGGCAAACTGATCGCCGCCAGGGATGGCAATTTCATCGCCCACACTGATATTCGCAATGGAAATCAGGAGGTTTTCGTCGAAAAAGCGGTTACCGGTTACTTTAATGGCTGCTACCTTGTATTTTTTGGGGGTCTTCTGATTGAATAAATTGATCAGATCCACCTCAATAGAGGTAATGGTCGTATCGGAGCCGGATGTCTGTTGTGCAAAAGCTGATTGAGAAAACAATAAAACAACTAAAGCGAACAATGATAATTTAAACACTTTCTGCATCCCGTTTCTGTTTGTTCTGTTGCCGGTTGATTAGCTCCGTGCACGCAGCAATTAATTTGGTTTATTTAGGCTGGGCAAATTAACCCGAATAATGAAAACTGTTTGTTAAATCGCCAGCCAGTAATGGTTTTGTGTTAAAAAGCCTATGCTAATTCCGTTTCCTCCTGTATTTGTTGCCCGGTTTTGCCGAACCTGCGCTCCCTGCATTGAAAATCAATAATGGCTTCGTACAGGTTCTCCTTTCTGAAATCGGGCCAGCGTGTATTGGTAAAATACAATTCCGCATAGGCAAGCTGGTACAGTAAAAAATTACTGATCCGGTACTCTCCACTGGTTCTGATCATCAGCTCCGGATCAGGAAATTCACTGGTTGAAAGGTAGTTCTGCAAAGTATCGGCATTGATCCCTTCGGGATCTACTTTGCCGGATTTTACATCCCTGGCAATATTTTTTACGGCATTCACCAGTTCCCACCTGCTGCTGTAACTCAATGCCATTATAAGATTCAGCCCTGTGTTCTTCTCCGTCATCTGCAATGCTTCCTGCAGTTCCTTATAAGCATTTTCGGGCAGCATTCTAATGTCGCCGATTACATGGAGCCGGATATTATTCTTGTTCAGGATGGGTACTTCCTTATGAATGGTGTCTACCAACAGCGCCATCAGGCCTTCTACTTCCTGTTGCGGGCGATCCCAGTTTTCTGTACTGAATGCATAAAGCGTCAGGTATTGAATACCCAGTTCCGCAGCCCCTTCTACAATATCGCGGACACTTTCCACACCGTGGAAATGGCCATATAAACGATCCTGCCCCTTTTCCTCGGCCCAACGCCCGTTTCCATCCATAATGATGGCAATATGGCTGGGCAGACGGTCCTTATTTATTTTAGCTAAAAGGGTTTCCTTATTAAGCATGCACTCAATTTAGGGTGCAAAATTAACAAAATCAACGGTTCCTGAGGATTTAAATACAATTAATAGCCGGGTTTACTTAATTGGTGGGGCAACGGTAGGTCTGCAGATTGAAAGACAGGCCCACTTTCAGTGTGGCAAAGGCATCGGCTTTCAGGCTGTTCCCGCGCTGGCGGCCCTTTACACCAATGGAGGTTCCGGTTTCGTAGCTCCTGTCCTGCAGCAAAAAAGCCGGCGAAGCCGAGCCGTCGGGCAGGGGGGAAAATGCATCCGGGGCATACTGGCCGCTTACATCGTCGAGGTAATCGGTATTGGTTACCCGGTAAACCAGTTCTGCAAAGAAATTCATTCTCGGATTCAGGGCATATTTGATTCCCAGGGTAAACGGGATGGCAATGGCAGTATTGCCGTAAGGATTGAGGTTCGGATAGAGCGCGCTTCCCTGCCCCTCCGTTCCCAGCGGACGCAGCAGGTATTTTTGTCCATTCAGGTATGCATAGGGATCGTAGGAAAAAACACCAATCCCCAGGCCAATGTAGGGGGTGAAATTATATCCTTCAAAACCGGGCTGAAACCGGAAGAAATTAAAATCTCCCGAAACACTGAATTCATAAACATTGCTGTTAAAACTCAGGTTCCTCCTGCGTTGTACGGAATTATCGCTGTACCGGTCGGAATATCCCAACAGGGCATATTCGCCTGAAACGCGTACCCCCACATAATTGGTCAGTTGTTTCCTGTAAAAAATGCCAAAAGCCAGTTTGGGACTGTTGAGCTGTGCATCGGGGTTCAGGTCCCCAAAATAATGGCCAAGACCAATTCCCACACCAAACTCACCGGTATGAACAAAGCTTTCCATCAACTGGGCTTTCGTTACAGACCATGAGCAAATCATCAAAAATATAAATCCTGCTCGCTTCAACATAGTATAAGATACTGGGTAACTATTTGTAAAATAGCATCAAAATTCATTACAAGAAAAGTTAATTTCTCTTATCAAGACCCCAAGTTAGCTTGGAACGCAGCGTGGAGAGAAAAGTATTCTCATTCAACCGGATCAGGTTAACACCAAAGTTTTCCTTACGAATAGCCAACTGAATCGTTTTGGGTACAATTTCTCTTCTTGCATCCATTGCGCAAATAAACTGATCGGCCCTTCCTTCCACTTCAAATGAAATCACGTTGTTATCCGGCACCACAATGGAACGGACATTCAGGTTATGCGGTGCCACTGGCGTAATCACCAGGCTGGATGAATCCGGGAACAGGATGGGACCATTGCAACTCAGGTTATATCCCGTTGATCCGGTGGGGGTGGCCACAATCAAACCATCGGCCCAATAAGTATTCAGGAACTCCCCGTTCATATAAGTATGAATCTTGATCATCGGCGAAATATCCCTTTTATAAATAGCAAACTCATTGAGTGCAAAAGGTGCATCTGCAAACAAAGGCATATTGGCATCCAGGTGAATCAGGGTCCGCTTATCAATTATGAACGTGTGATTTACCAGCGACTCAACTGCAAGCGACAATTCTTCGCGGCTGATGCTGGCCAGGAACCCGAGGCGGCCAAAATTGATCCCCAGCAACGGAATATTTTTTTCCTTTACGAGGGTTACCGCATCCAGCATGGTTCCGTCTCCGCCCAGGCTGATCAGGCAGTTGATGGTTTCGTCGAGATCATCTGAACCACCAAATGAAATCAGTTTTTTGGTAAGGTGCTGTGGAATATGAAACTGTTCCATCAGGGTATTGTACAGCAATATATCCGTGTCGTACCTTCCCAGTTCTTCCAGTAAGATCAATAAAGGATTCTCCTGCTCTATATCCAAACCACGACTGTAGATGGCTACCTTCATAATCGATTATTTAAGCAAATATACGTTGAGCCTGCCCAAGGATGGCATTACATATTAAGATAAGAAATCAGGTGCTGATAGTTCTCTTTTAACTCGTTGGCATATTCTTCTTCTCCAAAATAATAACGGACTACATAATCGTACCGCTGAAAAGTGGCCACAATATCGGAAACCTCGCTCTTGTTGATCCTGATCGTTACAATCACCAGGCCCGTACCGGCTTCCGCATAAGTATTGAGTTGTGTTATATAGGAGTCGTTGGTTTCGACAAGCCTGCTCAGTTCGCCGAAAGAAAAATTGCGTTTATCGGTTTCCAGTACAATGACTGCACCCCTTTCTTCTATCCCCAGGAACAATGAAACCGCTTTGATCAGCTCCTTTGCTAGCACCACTCCGGTCAGTTCCATCTGATCGTTTACCACCGGAAGCAGGGAGAGATCGTGATTGGAAATCAGTTTAAGGGCTGCCAGAAAATGTTCCTCGCTTTTAACAAAAAACTTCTGTAATAACTCCGGAGAAGACAGATGGGTCTCACTTTCCGCCGCGTCAATCAGATCATCCTTTGCCACCAGGCCTACAAATTTCTCTTCGCTCAGTACAGGCAGGTGCAGCACATCATAATCATCCATCAGTTGCAGGGCAAATACTGCCTTGTCTGTGATGTTCAGTGAGGGGAAGCTGGTATTTAATAATTGAGATACGAGCATAAGCCGGATCTAAATATGTGCAGTCTGCTTTTGAAGAAACCCGTCCAGAATCTGGTTGAACTCATCGGGCACTTCCATCATTGGCGCATGACCGCATTTATCAATAAAATGCAATTCGCTGTTAGGGATCAGTTTATTAAATTCCTTTCCAACAAAGGGAGGTGTGATAATATCATTGTTGCCCCAGATCAGTAAAGTAGGTTGTTGGATCTGGTTCAGCTCTTCTCCCAGGTTACTGCGGATGGCGCTTTTAGCCAGCGCTATAATCTTGATGACCTTAATGCGGTTATTGGTGATTTCAAACACTTCATCCACCAGTTCCTTGGTGGCTATTGCCGGATCAAAAAAAGTGAGCTGCGTCTTCTTCTTAATGTATTCGTAGTCGCCCCTTTTCGGATAACTGTCGCCCATTCCATTCTCGAAAAGGCCACTGCTCCCGGTAAGGATCAGGGATTTGATCCTTTCAGGGTGTTTCAGCACATGCACCAGCGCCACATGGCCCCCCAGTGAATTTCCCAGTAAATGAATATTGGAATATCCTCTTGCTTCTATGAATTTTTGTACATATTTCTCCAGTCCGCCTACGGATGTATGAAAAATATCCAGGTCAAACAAAGGCAGAATTGGTACAACCACCTTATACTTCTTACTGAAATAATCAACCAGGCACTCAAAATTGCTCATAGCACCAAACAAACCATGTAATAACAGCAAGGTTTCTCCTTCTCCTTCCTCTACAAATTTGAACTTATCATCTTGTTTAATCTCGTATATCATGCTATATTATGCAGTTATGCAATTCCTGCTAAAGTACTGAAAATACGGGATATAGATGCAGCAATAAAGCTCCTGACATGGTCCTAAGCCGGGTTCCTGCCCAAACTGCCAAAGAATTGGCTGAGTTCATTGAACATTCCTTTGAAAACAGGGAGTAGTTTTCCGAAAAACTGTAAGGCCTCGGGCCCCCAGAAGTAGATATAGGTGTAGGTTTTTGAAGCGGCGATCATTTCGGGCTTCAGTATCTGCAGCCGTTCCAGGTAAAACAATACCACACTGAACAGGGTCACATAAATACAACCAAATAATAATATTCCGCCCAGCCTGTTCGCCCAGCCCAGCATGGTCAGGTGCAGGGTGGTTTCTACCAGCCTGGCGGCCATACGGGCCAGCAGCATCACCCCTACCATCACCAGTACAAATGCCAGGAAGGGAAGCCAGGCCGCCTGTACATCCATGGCGCCCGACAACCAGCGGGCCACCAGTGAACTCATTTTGACGGCTGCTGCCAGGCCAATGATGATGGCTAAAAAAGAACAGACTGCCATTACCAGGCCCTGTGTCAGGCCTTTGAAAACAGCCCATACCAGTATCGCCAGCAAACAGAGATCAATGAACATGGAAACGGTTATTTACCCAATAACGCTTTAACCGCTGCGGCAATTGCCTTACCCTCGGTTTTGCCAGCCAGTTGTTTGCTGGCCACACCCATTACTTTTCCCATATCCTGCGGAGAAGAGGCGCCCACCGCTACAATGATGGCTGCAATTTCCTTGTGTAACTCGTCTTCCGACAACTGGGCAGGCAGGAATTTTTCAATCACCGCAATTTCTTCCATTTCTTTCTGTGCCAGATCTGCCCGGTTTTGCTGCTGGTATATTTCCAGTGAATCCTTTCTTTGTTTAACCAGTTTTTGCAGGAGTTTCATTTCGCCGTCTTCCGTAATGGCGCCATTGGCTCCGGGTTCGGTTTTTGCTTTAATGATTTCTGCCTTGATGGCCCTTACACCTCTCAACTGGGCTTCATCCTTTGCTTTCATGGCCTCTTTCATCAGAGACATGACTTTTTCCTCTAAACTCATAATGATTTATTTAGCGTCTTTTAATTGGGTGGCCCGGAATTTTTTGTAAAACTCCTTTGCATATTCCTTCATTTCGGAAGTCAGTTCCTGGTTTTGCGTAGCCCGCAGATAGGTATCGGCCATACCCATCAGGGTCTGGTAAAAGAAATCTGCCATTTCATCCACCATCATTTCCTTGGTCCACAGGTCTATGCGAAGGGCGCTTTTATCGGCACCATCCCAGAAAGCCAGCATCATGGCCTTGGCCTGCTGCTTCATATCTGCAGTGCTGTCACTGGCCGACCAATGAATATTTTGGGGAACTTTATGCTCATCTAAAGTAATATCTACCGTAATGCTGGATTGTTTCATTCAAAACTGTTTTAAGGCTGCAAAATTAGGACGAAACCGGAACTGTTGCCAGAATTTCCTTCCAGAAAGCGGCAGCAGCCTGGTCCCAGTTGAATAATCGGGCTCTTTCCAGCCCTCTGTCTACGTATACCTGCCTGTATTTTTCATCACGGTACAGCAATTGCATAAACTCAGCAATCTGTTGCGGGTTTTGCGAATCGGCATAGAGTGCAGCATTGCCTCCCAATTCGGGCATACTGGAATTATTGCCGGCAATTACCGGGATACCGCATTGCATCGCTTCTACAATGGGCAGTCCAAATCCTTCAAAATCAGAAACATAAACAGCTGCGTACGCAGAAGCGGTAACCTGCTCCAGGTCTTCTTCGGGCAGATAGCCGGTCAAAACCACATCATCGCGGTATTTGTATGACTTCAGTTTAGCCAGAAAGTCTTCGTATTGCCAGGCGAGCCTGCCGGCAAATACCAGTTTCATATTGCTTTTATGCCATTTCTTAAAGAGGGAGAAGGCTTTCAGTACCGTCATCATATTCTTCCGCGGGCTAATGCCTCCCACACAAAGAAAGTATTCACAACCTGCCGTAAAGCGTTGCTTAACACCCTGTTTCTGCTCCCATTCAATCGGCCTGAATCCTTCACGGGCCGCTCCGGGAATCACTTTTATACGATCCAGGGTAAATGGGTATTGCTGCTCTATATCTGTCCGGGAAAAATCGGAAACCGTTACAATATGGGTGGCTTTGCGTAGAAATTTAGGAGTGAACCGCTGATAATGCCAGCGTTGATGCCAGCTGACCTGCTCCGGAAAATGCCGGAAAGCCAGGTCGTGCACCACCAGCAGTTGGGGAATTCCCGTGGTCAGGCTGCAGAATCCATAAGGCTGGATCCACACAGCAGGTTTGTATTTCCTGAGTGCCGCCGGGGCGCTGATATTATACCAGTAAAGGAATGCGGGAACATGCCGGGCTGCCGGGCCTACCTGTATGGCTTTTACATTTGGGGCAAAGCGGAAATCCTTACTGAAGGGTCGGTCAAATACAAAAATGAATTCATGTTCCGGGTGAGCCAGCACAATACGCCGGAGGATTTCACAGGCATAATGGCCGTATCCCTCCAGCACTTCTTTTTGTAAAAAAACAGCATTGACTGCAATAACCATGGCACAAAGTTAACCTGTGGCTGTTTAATCATGTACATCTGTAACCCCGCCGGAAACAACGTACTTCATTGCATCGGCTGCGCTTACCTGATCCAGCTGCCTTACCCGGTCTTTGGGAACAAAATAGGTAATCCCCGAAATAGCATAGGAATGCGGCACATAAACGGTTACATGCTCAGCCAGGCCAAAATGTTTGCTGCTTTTCTGGGTAATAAACCCTATCCGCCAAATGTCGGCTGAATCCACATTAACCAGCACCGGCTTATCAAATTTCTTTTTGTTGCCGGCGAAGGCTTCCAGAAAATCCTTTACAGAGGAGTAGATGAACTTGACGCCGGGCGTTTTCTCCAGTAATGAATCGAATAAACCAACCAGCCTGCTAACGGCAAAAAGGCTGGAAAGCCAACCCACACTCAATACAACGCCAATGACCACCAGGAAACCCAGGCCGGGGATCTTGATCAGGTTACCCTCAGCGTCTTTTTTAATTAATGTAGGCGCAAATACACGAATAATATTGGGCAGGATATCGTCTACCAGGTTGAACAGGCTGACGACAACATAGGTAGTAATACCTATTGGCGCCAGCACAATCAATCCCTGAAAGAAAAACTGCAATAACCGTTTTAAAAAGGATCGGAAACTCATAGAATAGCTGGTTAAGCGGTTGGTTCAACCTGCAAGATGGTATAAATATCTGAAACAGGATCGGGCCAGTGGCTCCTGTTTAAACCTGAAAAGTTCATCCTGATCCAAAACCGCTCATCCCAGTTTTACAGCGTTGGTTCAAATTTAATTAAAATATTATGCAAGAAACTATGGTAACGAAAATAGTTTCCATAGTTTTGAAACCCCAATTAGTATACCATGTATGGAGAACAGAATCACCCTAAAAGCCAAGGAACTCTTTTTCAGGTACGGCCTGAAAAGCGTTACAATGGATGATATTGCCGCTGCACTTGGCATTAGTAAGAAAACCATTTACCAGTACTATGACAATAAAAACAGCCTGGTGAATGCCGTAGTACAACATCAGATTAACCTCAGCGCCAGTGAATGCAACTTGCACGATGAACAATGCGAGAACGCTGTTCATGGGATGTTCCTGGCAATGGATATGATGCAGGAAATGCTTACAGCGGTTAATCCCTCCCTGTTTTTTGACATGCAGAAATACCATCCGGAGGCATTCAGGAAGTTCAGCGAGCACAAAAGCAAGTTTTTGTATGCCGTTATCAGGCAAAATATCGAAAGAGGCCAGGAAGAGGGCCTGTACAGGCCGGATGTGAATGCAGATATTCTGTCGAAGTTCAGAATCGAAGGTGTTTTCCTGGCACTGAACACGGATCTTTTTGCTCCCGACAAGTACAGTTTGTTACAGGTAGAACTGGCGATCATGGAAAACTTCCTGTACGGCATTGCCACAACAAAGGCACACAAACAGATTATGAAATATAAAAAGCAACGACAAAACACCCATTTATGAGCATGAACAGAAAAATAAGCGGACTGCTCTGTTTGGTATTCTTTACTAACACCATTCTTGCACAAAATGGTAATAAGTACAATCGTTATGAGTTCAGTGTTGAACAGGCGGTAGCTTATGCTAAAAAGAACAATGTACAGGTGAAGAATGCCTTGCTGAATATCCAGTCGCAGATTCAGACCAACAGAGAAATCACCGCTGCTGCATTACCTGCCATCGGTGGTAGCATCGGAACCAATCACTTTCCTAATGTGGCAGTTCAGACATTACCCAACTTCATCTCCCCGGCAACCTACCAGGTTTTGATCGACGAAGGTGTGAAAGACGGAAACGGTAACCCGATTAAAATGCCCGGGGATTTTGGTTATGTACAGGCCCAGTTCGGTACAAAGTACACCGCAAGCGCCGGAGTAAGTCTGCAGCAGTTGCTGTTCGACGGCCAGGTTTTTGTAGGACTCCAGGCACGCCGCACTTCGCTCGAATTTCAAACGAATGCCGCTGCTGTTACGGAAGAAAGCATCAAAACCAATCTGTATAAAATTTATTACCAGCTGGTAGTAAGTAAAACAGTGATTGAACTGCTGGATGCCAATATTGCCCGTTTACAAAAACTGGACAGTGATACCCGCGCTTTGTTCAAAAACGGGTTTGCGGAAAGAATTGATATTGATAAGATCTCCGTTCAGCTAACCAACCTGAATACCGAGAAAATCAAAACACTGAACTCCATCGAAGTCGGTTATATGGGATTAAAGACCCTCATGGGAATGCCGGTTCAGGACACCCTGATTCTTACCGATAAACTGGATCAGTACAATATCAAACCGGAACAAACAGAAGTAGAGGAATTTCAGTACACCGACCGGAAAGATTTTCTTTACCTGAGTTCTGCCAAAAAACTGAACGAGTACAATGTAAAGCGTTACCAACTCAGCTATTTACCTACGCTGGCTTTTGGCGCTTCTTACAGCAAAATGGCGCAGCGGAACCAGTTCAACTTTTTCAATAAAGGAGATTGGTTTAGTTCTTCTTCGTTGGGATTGAACATGTCAATCCCTATTTTCAGCGGTTTTGCCAAAGAAGCCCGTGTGAAAAAAGCAAAAATTGAACTGCAGACAACCGAAAATCAACTGGAGAATCTGAAACTCAGCATCGACAATGCGGTGGAGCAGGCTAAACTGAATTACAAAACAGCCATCGCCACTATGGAATTCCAGAAGAAAAACATGGAGCTGGCAGAAAAAGTGTACGCACAAACCAAAAAGAAATATGAAATAGGTACGGGGTCCAATACAGAAATCAATGCGGCAGATGTTGATCTGAAAACAGCCCAGACCAATTATACCAATGCAATGTATGCCGCCATCATTGCGAGGATTGATTTCTTAAGCGCAACAGGAAAACTCTAACCATCAAAAAACAAACAATATGTTTACAATAAAACAATTACTGACTGTTACTGCTGCTTCGGCCCTGCTGATGAGTTGCGGTGGCAACAATGAAAAAGGGGATTCCCTGGCCGGGAAAAAAGCGGCCCTGGAAAAACTGACCAAGGAACACAACGCCATTGCCGATCAGATGTCTGCCCTGCAGATGGAAATTGCACAGCTCGACAGCTCCGGCGTTGACATTACTGCAAAACTGGTTACATTGACACCTGTTACCACGCAAACTTTTTCGCATTATATAGATCTTCAGGGAAGTATTACCTCCGATAACGTATCCTATGTAGCTCCCAGGATGGGTGCCGGTCAGGTAAAAGCCATTTTTGTAAAAAAGGGCGATGCTGTAAAAAAAGGCCAGTTGTTACTGAAGCTGGATGATGCTGTGATCAGGCAATCAGTAGTGGCAGCGCAGAAAAGCCTGGAAACATTAAGAACTCAATTAAATTTTGCCAAAGATATTTATCAGCGCCAGGGCAATTTATGGAAGGATGGTATTGGTACCGAAATTCAGTACATCTCTGCCAGGAACAATGTTCAATCGCTGGAAAAACAATTATCTGCCAGCGAAGAACAGGTAAAAGTGGCGGAAGAGCAACTGAAGGCAACCAATATTTATGCAGATGTAACCGGGGTAGTAGACGATCTGAATGTAAGAGTGGGTGAAATCTTCGCGGGTCTGGCTGGCGCTAATCCCCAGATCAGGCTCGTAAGTACAGCCGGACTGAAAGTAATTACGCAGGTTCCGGAAACTTACAGCGGCAAGATCAAAGCAGGATCAAAAGTGCTGATCAACTTCCCCGATATCAATAAGTCATATACCGGAACAGTAGCCACTACCAGCCGGGCCATCAACACCAACAACAGAAGTTTTGATGCGGAAGTGAAGATCAGTTACGATCCGGCTATCCGCCCTAACCAGCTGGCCCAGCTGAAGTTCCAGGATTATGAGGCGTCAAATGCCATTGCCATTCCGGTGAATACGGTTCAGTCCGATGAAAAAAGCAAATATGTTTTTATAGCTGTACAGGAAGGTAAGAAACTGGTTGCCCGTAAAAAGCTTATCCAGGTAGGCGAATTATACGGACAATTGATAGAAGTGAAGAGCGGATTAAGCAAAGCTGATCAGCTCATTACCCAGGGATATCAAGGTATCTACGATGGCCAGTCATTGAAAGTATTAGGAAAATAAAATCATTCAAGCCAATTATATGAAGCATTTCATACAAGGCGTTGCCAAAAAATTTAAGGAGTTTAAACCGACCAGTTGGGCGGTAGACAATAAAACGGCCGTCTATATTATCACCATCCTGATCTCTCTGTACGGTTTGAATAAATTCAACACCCTTCCGAAAGAACAGTTTCCGGACATTGTGGTACCCACTATTTCCGTAACTACCGTTTATTTTGGTAATTCACCGAAAGATATTGAGAACCTGGTTACTCGTCCGATTGAAAAACAATTAAAGGGGATCAGCGGCGCTAAAGTGAATAAGATCCAAAGTACCTCTCAACAGGATTATAGTTTGATTGTTGTGGAGTTTGATACCGATATCAAAACGGAGATCGCCAAACAGAAAGTAAAAGATGCTGTAGACAAAGCGCAGACCGATCTGCCTACAGATCTTACCTCACAGCCCAATGTGCAGGAATTTGCCTTCAGTGAAATCCCGATCATGTTTGTGAATATCAGCGGCAATTACGACGGGGTCAAGCTGAAACAGATTGCAGACAAAATGCAGGACCGGTTTGAGGAAATGAAAGAGGTGAACCGTGCAGAAATTGTGGGTGCACCCGAAAGAGAGATACAGATCAATGTTGATCCTGTTAAAATGGAAGCAGCCAAGCTGACTTTCCGGGATATTGAAAATGCGGTGAGCCTTGAAAACAGGGATATCAGTGCAGGCCTGGTAGATGTGGGTACCATGAAGCGCAATATCAAGGTGAAGGGACAATTCACCAGCGCCTTCGACATGCGTAACATCATCATTAAGAATATTTCCGGCGCTCCCATTTACCTGAAAGACGTTGCCGAACTGATCGACACCGTTAAGGAAACAGAAAGTTATGCCCGTTTAGGCGGTGCAAACGTTATTACACTGAATATTGTAAAACGTTCCGGCGAAAACCTGATCAATACGGCAGACGGTATTAAGAAGCTGGTGGAGGAAATGCAGAAAAGCAGGGAAATCCCCAAAGATGTTAAAGTGATCATTACCGGAGATCAGAGTAAACAAACCAAGACCTCCTTTAATGAGCTCGTGAATACCATCATCATTGGATTCATCCTTGTATTATTAATCCTGATGTTCTTTATGGGCGTTACCAATGCCTTCTTTGTGGCATTGAGCGTTCCGCTTTCCGTATTCGTTGCGTTCATGTTCCTTCCCCTGGGAGATTTCATTGTTGGCTCGTCCATCACACTGAACTTCATTGTGCTCTTTGCCCTTCTGTTCGGGTTGGGTATTATCGTGGATGATGCCATTGTGGTGATTGAAAACACGCACCGGATCTTCGACAATGGAAAAGTGACCATCACCCGTTCGGCCAAAGAAGCTGCCGGAGAGGTATTCATTCCCGTTTTGGCCGGTACAGCTACCACACTGGCCCCTTTTTTTCCGCTATTGCTTTGGAAGGGTCTCATTGGTAAGTTCATGATCTATCTGCCTACCATGCTGATCCTTACACTGACTGCCTCACTGATCGTGGCCTTCCTGATCAACCCGGTATTTGCCGTTAGTTTCATGAAGAAAGAAGGACGTGAATTTGAGGAACCCAGAAATGCCTTTGCCAAAAAATGGTGGTTCTGGGCTTTCATTGGTTTTGGTATCCTGTTCAACCTTGCCGGCTGGCACGGCTTCGGGAACCTGCTCCTGTTCATAGACATTATTGTGATCATTGAGCGCTATGTACTGCGCAACATCATCCATTATTTCCAGGAGCACTTGCTGCCAGATTTCATGAATAACTATGAAAAATTATTGCGCTGGATACTGGTGAAGCACAGACCCGGATGGTTGATGGTAGGACTATTCTTACTGTTCCCCATTTCACTTTTCTTCCTGGTATTGCGAAACAATCCCAAACCATTCTTCCCGAGTGGCGATCCTAATATCGGTTTTGTGTATCTCAAAATGCCAATCGGTACCAGTGCAAAAACCACCGATTCTGTAGTTCGCATCCTGGAAAGCAGGGTATATAATATACTGGGAGAAGGGAACCGGCCTGGTATGGAAGGAAGTATTGTAGAGAGTGTGATCTCCAATGTAGCGGTAAGCGCCAACAACCCAAGAGACAATAACAGAAGCGTTCGTTCCAATCTTGGAAGAATCCAGATATCTTTTGTGGAGTTTGAAAAAAGACATGGCAAGAGCAGCGCTCCTTATCTTGATTCCATCCGGTCTGCAATGACCGGAATTGCAGGCGCTTCCATTGAAGTAAGCCAGGAAGATGCCGGCCCTCCAACAGATCCCCCGGTGAATATTGAGATTGCAGGAGACAATTTTGAATCTATTGCCAAAGTAGCCTATGAGCTACAGAACCACCTGGATACCAACAGGGTGGAGGGTGTGCAGAACCTGGTACTGGATGTGGATCTGCTCAACCCCGAAATCACCATTAATATTGATCGTGAAAGAGCATTGGCCGAAGGATTAAGTACTGCCCAGATCGGTTCGGAACTAAGAACGGCCGTGTTTGGAAAAGAAGTAAGTAAACTGAAAGACGGTGAAGACGAGTATAAAATTCAGCTGAGATACCAGGACCTGAAACGGAACAATGTGGCAGACCTGATGAATATGCGGATCGTGTTCAGAGACTTTAACTCGGGCGCTATCAAGCAGATTCCGGTAAACAGTGTGGCCACCGTGGATTACACCAATACCACCGGCGGTATCAAAAGAAAGAACCTGAAACGCACCATTCAGATTCAGTCTACCGTTACAGATCCTTCGCTCACCCCGGTTATCAACAGCGAACTGGCTAAAAAGATCGAAGATTTTAAATCGAAAACGGAAATTCCAGCGGATGTAACCATCAAACAAACCGGGGAAGGTGAGCAACAGGCAGAGACCATGTCCTTCCTTGGAATGTCTATGATGAGCGCGTTGCTGATCATTTTCCTGATCCTGGTTTTACAGTTCAACAGTTTAAGTAAACCATTCATTGTGCTGACTGAGATCTTCTTCTCTATCATTGGCGTATTCATCGGTTATGCAGTAACAGGTATGACCATGGCTACCATCATGGTAGGTGTGGGTATTGTTGGCCTGGCCGGTATCGTTATCAAAAACGGGATCCTGCTGATCGAATTTACGGATGAACTGAGGGGAAGAGGATTTAAAACCAGGGAAGCAGCCATACAGGCAGGAAAGATCAGGATCATACCGGTATTGTTAACCGCGATCGCTACAATCATGGGCCTGCTCCCGCTGGCAATCGGTTTCAATATCGACTTCGTATCTATGTTCCGGCACCTTGATCCAAAAATCTTTATTGGCGGAGACAGCGTGGTATTCTGGGGTCCGTTGAGCTGGACCATCATATTTGGACTGATTTTCTCTTTCTTCCTTACGTTGATCATGGTACCAAGTATGTACCTGATTTCTGAAAGACTGAGAAGACCAATGGAAAGATTCTACGGCACTAAATTTGTTGCACTATTTGGATTCACCGGACCATTTTTCTTTATCCTGGTTGGGATCATGTTCGGCGTAAAAAAATTACAAGGTAAAAAAGTATGGATGGGGGGGTTAAAACCGGCTCCATCAAAAGCATCATTAAAATAAACAATCATGATTAGCAATCACGAAATTGATTACAGGATTTTTGGAGAGGAGATGCAGTATGTTGAAGTGGAATTAGACTACAACGAAACTGCCATTGCAGAACCCGGCGCCTTTATGATGATGGACGACGGTGTTATTATGGAAACCATATTTGGTGACGGAAGTCACCAGAACAACAACAGCATTTTCGGAAAGTTACTGAATGCAGGAAAAAGGGTACTCACCGGTGAAAGCCTTTTCATGACCGCTTTCACCAATGTGAACCAGGGAAAAAGAAAGGTATGTTTTGCTTCTCCTTATCCCGGCAAAATCATTCCGCTCGACCTGTCCATGCTGAACAACCGGATTATCTGTCAGAAAGACGCCTTCCTCTGTGCAGCCAAGGGGGTTAATGTTGGCATTGAATTTCAACGCAAACTGGGAACCGGTTTGTTTGGTGGCGAAGGATTCATCATGCAAAAACTGGAAGGCGATGGTATGGCGTTCCTGCATGCCGGCGGACATGTATTTCAGAAAAATCTGCAACCTGGTGAGGTATTGAAAATTGATACCGGTTGTGTGGTTGGTTTCACTTCCGGCATTCATTATGATATCCAGTTTGTGGGGGGTATCAAGAATACCCTGTTTGGTGGTGAGGGGCTTTTCTTTGCCACTTTATCCGGTCCGGGAACAGTCTGGATTCAAACCCTTCCGATCAGCAGGCTGGCCGGCAGAATTTTACAGTACGGTACTACTACCAGAAAAGAAGAAGGAAGCCTCTTGGGTGGAATCGGCAATCTGCTGGATGGAGACGGCAGGTGGTAATTGGTTAATTACAGTTGGCTTTTATAAAAAGGCCCCGGGTTTCCGGGGTCTTTTCTATTTTTAATATGGGTCATGGCGAATCCGTATGAACCACCTACTTCAGTTTGGTCAATTTTGCTGCAGCGCTGGCCAGGGTTTCCTCTTTCTTGGCAAAACAGAACCGCAATACTTTATTGTCTTCTCCGTTCCGGTAAAAGGAGGAAACCGGTATGGTGGCGATGCCATATTCTTTGGTGAGCCTTATGGCCAGCTCCTTATCGGTTTCTCTGCTGAACCCTTCATAACTGTAGCATTCAAAATAACTGCCGTGAGAAGGAACGCACCTGAATGGGGTTTTTTCCATCAGCGCCCTGAAAAAATCTCTTTTCTGCTGCATGAATGTTCCCAGGTTCAGATAGTCCGCTTCATTTTGCAGATATGCAGCCAGGGCCACCTGCTTGGGACTATCGCAGGTAAAACAGTTGAACTGGTGTATTTTCCGGAACGCCTGCATCAGGTGATCGGGAGCGATACAGTAGCCGAGTTTCCAGCCGGTGCAATGGTAGGTTTTCCCAAAGGAGAAGCAAACAAAGCTCCTGGCAAAAAGATCCGGGTACCGGAGTATACTCTGGTGGGCAATATCATCGAAGATCAGGTGTTCATATACCTCATCGCTCAGGATCAGGATATTGGTATTAGCTGTAATGGCCGATAAGGTTTTCATATCCTCCCTGCTCAATACCGCCCCGGTGGGATTATGCGGTGAGTTGATCATGATCATCCTGGTACATGGAGTAATGCTGGCTTTTACAGCTTCCCATGGAATGGAATAGTCGGGGTATTTCAGCGCAATGGTGATTGCTTTTGCCCCGTTCAGTTCTATGGTAGGAATATAACAATCGTATGCGGGTTCAAAAACAATGACTTCATCACCGGGTTGCAGTACCGTGGTTAATGCTGTGTAAATAGCATAGGTTCCTCCCGGGGTAATAGTAATATCCGTAACCGGATTGATGGTTGCACCATACAGGCTGGATGCTTTTTGAGCCAGGGCCCCGCGCAATGCAGGGAGGCCATTCATGTGAACATACTGATTATGCCCGCTTTGCATGGCTTTGCAAACAAGCTCCGTAAGCGCTGAGCTCATGGGGAAATCAGGAAATCCCTGGCCAAGGTTTACTGCACCGTGTTCTGCCGCCAGTTGACTCATTACCGTAAAAATAGTAGTCCCTACATTGGGGAGTTTGGATACGATGGTGGGTTGCACAGTTCTTACATTTAATCGCTCTGGCAAGGTAAGTAATTTATAAAGTATCTGTTGCGATTACGGCTGAATGGAATTGGACAGGCGCTTTAATTCAATTTCAGCAACCTTGGCCGTATAAGCAAGGTTCACCAGCCTGTAAGATTCGTTTTCAAAACTTTGCTGTGCAATCTTTACATCGATGATGGTTGCCTGGCCCAGTTGAAATTTCTGCATCACCAGGTCCAGCAGTCGGGTAGAAAGTTCGTAATTGGTTTGGGCCGTTTTCAGTTGCTCCAGGGAACTGTTGTATGCCTGATAGGTTTTCACTGCACCGGTTTCTACCGTGAGCAATAAATTATCTTTCTGCGTTTTGGCGATCCGGGTATTCACCGCAGCTACCTGCTGCTGTTTTTTACTGATCAATCCGTTGTAAAGCGGAACAGACAGGTTAAGGCCAAATGTTGGACCATAGCTCTGGTTCACTAAGATGAAACCCGCACCACTATTGGTTTTGCTGATATTTAAACCGGTGGTTGCCCGCAGGGTTGGGTATCTCAATGCGGCTGTTTCACGTTCAATCAGTTCATTGACTTTGATCTGCTGATCGGCGGCAATCAGTTGTGGATTGGTGGGTAACAGGGCCCTGATCTGATCCAGTTTCAGGGATTTATCTACCAGTATGGTATCTGCAATAACGATGTTTGAATCGGGGCTTACAAAAATCAGGTTCAGCAAATCCGTTTTACCCTGGTCAATGACCAGCTTCTGCGCCTGCTCGGACTGAATCAGGGAATTCAGGTCCAGTTGTGCCTGGTAAAGATCTGCGTTATTAGACATGCCCACCTGCTGTCTGCTTTCTATTACTTCCACCCTTTTCCTGGAAACCTCAATGGATTTCTGAATGGTTTGCAGGAAATTCTGCTGGCGAACAATATCGTAATAACGGGTGGTTACAGCAGCCAGTGTATTCTGGATTTGTGCATTCAGCAGGTCCTGGTTCAGGCTCTGCAGTTCTTCCAGTCTTTTCTTGGTGGCTTTTACCTTCCATCCGTTGTACAACAAAAAACTACCGGTAAGCGAAGCGGCAAGGTTATTGGAGCTTACGCCATCCCTTTGTACATCCCTGGAAGGATCCGGAAATTTCTGATTGATGCTGGTAATCTGTTCATTGTCACTGGCCTGGGCGGTCACGAGCGGCAACCCGCCTGCAACCCCATAGCTATTATTAATACTGGCTATCTCCAGGCTCTCTTTTGCAAGCTGGATATTATAGCTGTTTTTCAATGCTGTTGACAAAGCATCTGATAAGGTTAAACGAGGCTGTGCAGCTCCACTCAGCGAAATAAGCACAGAAAAAAGGATACAAACAGAATACTTAATCATGTAGCATGAAATTATGCAAGGATCATTTAAATCCGGGTTTTTTTTACACGAGCGGGTAATCAGCTTACCAGGGTACCTACACTGGATCCTTCCACCACCTGAAGCAGGTTTCCGGGCCTGTTCATATCAAATACAATGATGGGTAATTTGTTCTCCATGCAGAGGGTAAACGCGGTCATATCCATCACTTTCAGGTTTTTTGTAATACAATCCTGGAAAGAGATTTTATCATACTTCACTGCAGTGGGATCTTTCTCCGGATCTGCTGTATAAATACCATCCACCCTTGTTCCTTTAAGGATAACATCGGCCTTCATTTCAATAGCTCTTAAGGAACCTGCGGTATCGGTGGTAAAATACGGGTTGCCGGTTCCGGCTCCGAAAATAACCACTCTTCCCTTCTCCAGGTGACGCAAGGCCTTTCTGCGGATATAGGGCTCCGCCACCTGTTCCATATTGATGGCGCTCTGTAAACGGGTGTACACCCCTATTTTTTCGAGCATGGCCTGCATGGCCATTGCATTGATCACGGTAGCAAGCATACCCATATAATCTCCATGCGCACGTTCAATACCACTATCGGCTTCATTCATACCACGATAGATATTTCCCCCGCCAATCACAATGGCCACCTGTACACCCAGATCGGTTACCCGTTTGATGTCGTGCGCATATTGTTCAATGATTTTGGGGTTGAACGGGTCTCCATTGCGTTGATCGCCCAACAGCGCTTCTCCGGATAATTTAAGCAGGATACGTTTGAACCTAGGCAGCATGTAATAAATTTAGGGTGAAGTGTTGCGCAAAGATATAATCCAAACCAACTCGGATAGAAAAAATTCAAAAATTGGCGGCCGGGCAGAAAAGAAAAACCCCGGTAAACCGGGGCCTCTCCAAACTATTGATCCAATGATTGCCGGAAATTATCCCAGGGCAACCCTTCTGAATTCTGTAACAGTAACATCACCTGCATGTTTCAGGTAAGCTTCTACGGTAACAGCGCCGTCTTTTACAAAGGCCTGCGCCAGTAAAGTATTCTCTTTGAAGAAGGCGTTCAGTTTGCCTTCTGCAATTTTAGCGATCATATCATCCGGTTTACCGGCCATCTTAGGATCGGCCTTCATGGTTTCTACAACAATCGCTCTCTCTCTTTCGATGGTTTCAGCAGGAATGCTATTGGCATCTACTGCCAGCGGGTTCATTGCTGCAATCTGCATGGCAACATCTTTACCAGCATCAGCAGCCTCTTTGTTCAGGCCTACCAGCACACCCATACGGTTTGCACCGTGGATATAAGATGCTACATAAGGAGCTTCGATTCTTTCAAACTTGGCTACACCGATTTTTTCACCAATGGCAGCCAGTTTATCGTTGATCAGGTCGGCCACTTTAGCCCCGTTGATAGTCACTTCATTCAGCTCTTCAGCACTCTTCACATTGTTTGCAACAGCTGCATCAGCAATAGATGTAGCGAAAGCAACGAAATCCGCGTTTTTGGAAACGAAATCTGTTTCACAGCTGATACATACAACAAAACCAACTTTATGATCGGCTGATGTTTTAGCAATGATTACACCTTCCTTCGCTTCCCTGTCGCTGCGTTTAGCGGCCACTTTCTGGCCCTGCTTACGTAACCAGTCAATTGCAGCTTCAAAATCACCATTGGTTTCAGTTAAAGCTTTTCTGCAATCCATCATTCCGGCACCTGTTGCCTGACGTAATTTATTGATGTCTGCTGCTGTAATAGTTGCAGTTCCCATAATATTTTATATTGATTAGTTATTAATAAGCAATACAGAACCTTTTCGGATTCTGTATTGCTGTTAAAGATATATGCTGTGTAAAAGCGGCAGTATTAAGAATTAATTACCTGCTTCCGCCACCACCCGCAGGGCGACGGTTGCCCGGACCCGGAACACGGCGTTTTGCAGGACCGGCAGGACCACCTGCAGGTGCAGCGCCACGACCTCTTCCGCCACGGCCGGCCTCAGACTGAGCTTCAGCTTCCAGTCGACGCGCGCGTACTTCATTCTCATTGCCGCTTTCATCAGACTCATCTTCATCTTTAGAAGCCTGACGCTCGGCCAGACCTTCTGCAATAGCAGCTACGATGTAGTTGGTGATGATGGCAATTGATTTGGTAGCATCGTCGTTCGCAGGAATAGCGAAGTCAACTTTATTAGGATCACAGTTGGTATCAACCATACCGAAAGTAGTAATGCCCAGACGCTTTGCTTCAGATAAAGCAATGTGCTCGTGACCAATATCCACCAGGAACAGTGCAGCCGGTAAACGACCTAACTGAGCGATACCGCCCAACACTTTCTCCATTTTATCCTTGTCACGGCTTAAAGTCAGTCGCTCTTTCTTGGTAAGGCTTTCTGCACTACCGTCGTTCAGCATTTTTTCGATGCTCTGCATTTTCTTCACGCTCTTACGAACAGTGTTGAAGTTGGTAAGCATACCACCCAGCCAACGCTCGGTAGCATAAGGCATGTTAACGCGCTTAGCACATTCTGTAACGATCTCTTTCGCTTGTTTCTTGGTAGCAACAAACATGATTTTCTTACCGCTCTTCGCAATCTGCTTGATAGCAGCAGCAGACTCCTGTAAGTAATCTACTGTTTTGTTCAGATCGATGATATGAATACCTTTTTTCTCAGCGAAGATGTAAGGCAACATCTTAGGATTCCACTTCTTTTTCAGGTGACCAAAGTGAACGCCGGCCTCCAGTAATTGCTGTTGTAATGAAGTGTTATTTTCCATTGTAATAAATTATATAATTTTTTTAAATTAATTTCCAGACGAAAGTCTTCAGTACAACGATTAACGCTTGCTGAACTGGTAGCTTCTACGTGCTTTTTTGTGACCGAATTTCTTACGCTCAACACCACGTGGATCACGCTTCAGTTGACCTGCAGCTTTCAATACAGGACGGAACTCAGCATTTACCTCGAGCAATGCACGGGCAATACCCAGTTTTGCAGCTTCTGCCTGGCCTTTCAGGCCACCACCGGTAGCATTGATAACAACATCAAATTTGCCGATAACATCTGCTGTTTTTAAAGGAGCTTCTACCTGGTTCTGTAAGTAAACCAATGGGAAATAAGCTTTGTAATCTTTGTCGTTTACAGTGATCTTACCATCGCCCTTGCTGATGAAAACACGGGTAACAGCTTCTTTACGACGACCAACTGCGTTTTTTTGTTTTTCCATTTGTTTGTATGCTTAACGCCCGAAGCTTAACGCTTCAGACAATGGTTTAGAATTTAAGTTCTTTTGGTTGTTGTGCAGTGTGCGGATGGCTGGTTCCTGCATACACAAATAATTTTTTGATCATCTTGCGTCCGAGGCGGTTTTTAGGCAACATACCTTTTACAGCTCTTTCCATGACTACTTCAGGACGACGCTTCAGCAGATCTCCTGCAACTTCTTCCTTCTTACCACCAGGGTAACCGGAAAAATTCAGGTAAATCTTGTCATCTAACTTGTTACCGGTGAAAGCAACTTTCTCGGCATTGATTACAATTACATAATCTCCACAGTCTACGTGAGGAGTGTAATATGCTTTGTTTTTACCGCGTAATACAGCGGCAATCTTGGAGGCAATACGTCCCACGGTTTGATTAGTACCATCAACCACATACCAGTTGTGTTGAACGGTAGCCGCATTCGCATGCTTGGTGGTGAAATGAAGTTTACTCATGATTCTTTTGTTTTAATGAAACCGGCGCTATCCCACCGGCCAGAATGTTCCCATTTTTTGGGAGGGCAAAGGTCAGGTTCTGCATCGGATAATCCAAGGATTTTGGAAAGTATTTTGATACACCCCTTTACAACTAATTGATTTTCAATAATAATTTGGTAATTAATTTTTCATTGCCGGGTAAAAAAAGGTCAAAAAGGACCAATTCCGGGCCTAACCACCGGGCAATGACCATCAACGCCCCTCTTTTTATTTGAGCTGCATCTGCGGTATGTTGCTACGGATTCCTGCAACAGATTCAGGAAAGTATCCGAACTTTGATCACTTGAACTACCAGAAATTTTCAGCCGATCAGATTTTTACCGGTTTATCGCTGCTTACCGGACAATCGGTCTTGATCACAGACCAGAAGGGTACCATACTGGACCTTATTTCCCTGGAAGATGCCGGGGACGATGTTCAGCATTTCAGGGGCATTCTTTCCCCCGGCTTTATCAACGCGCATTGTCACCTGGAACTGAGTCATATGCGGGGATTGATCCCTGAACATACCGGCCTCACGGGCTTTATCCTCAAAATCATCGGGGAAAGGCATTTCCCGGAGGAGGAGATCCTGGATGCCATTGCAGCAGGTGAAGCCGAAATGCTGGCCGGCGGCATTGTTGCCGTAGGGGATATTTCCAACAACGCCCTCACCGTGGCGCAAAAACAATTGAACAGGCTGGCTTATTATAATTTCATAGAAGTGAGCGGATGGGTTCCGGCCATTGCCGATCCCCGTTTTAATGCGGCATTGCAGATCAGCGACCAGTTCAGCACAACAGCACATCCTTTCAGCGTTTCCCCGCATGCGCCCTACTCGGTATCCAATGAATTATGGGAACGGATACAACCCGGTTTCGCTGGCAACACCATTACCATACACAACCAGGAAACTCCGGGAGAGAACGAACTTTTTAAAACAGGTACCGGCGACTTCATCGGCATGTACAATACGCTGAACATCGACCAGCGTCATTTTACCCCAACCGGCAAAAGCAGCCTGCAATCTTATTTTCCCAGGCTGGCCTCCGCCAAAAAAATTATTTCCGTTCACAACACATTAACGGACCCTGCTGATATTGTTTTTGCCAATACGCAGGTGCTCTCGGCTGGCAATGAATTATTCTGGTGTGTTTGCCCCAATGCCAACCTCTATATAGAAAACAGCCTGCCACCCATCGACCTGCTTCGCAGGTACAACTGCACCATTACGGTTGGTACGGATAGTTTAGCAAGCAATCACAGCCTCAGTATACTGGACGAACTCAAAACCATCTCTAAAAACTTCCCCGATGTTCCGCTGGAAGAACTACTGCAATGGGCCACCATCAACGGCGCAACCGCGCTGCAAATGGATAAAACACTGGGGAGTTTTGAAAAGGGAAAGCGACCAGGTTTGGTTTTGATTGAAGGACCGGAAGCCGACCAGTTAACAACGCAGTCCACTTCCCGCAGGATCATTTAACCTTTTACGACAACACTTCCTGCAATATCGCATAACTCTTCATCTGCCCAAACCCGGCAATGTGCAGGGATAAATACAACTGATAGGCTTCCAGCAGATAGCGGCGGGTTTGCTGGTTCAGTTGAATATTTTCCAATTCATTGTAAAAACTGAGATTGGATATCCGGGAACTGATTTCGGCGAGATTTCCTTCGATATAATATGGATGATTGGGTTTTTCTGATACAAACTGTCCCTCCTGCAGATCAATCACCGGTGTTGCGGAGGAGTAATCGCCCTGCAATTGAAAACCCAGTTCCGCTGCCAGGTGCAGGGTAAAATACAAAGGCAGATTGCCGGTAAGCGTTGGGGTTCCTTTATCGAGCTGCTTCAGCGTATCTTCTATCAGGTAGAACAATTCCGGATTGGCTTCGGGCTGCTTCAGGCTGTGCTGCAGGAGTTCAATCACATACATGGCCACTGTATTTTTCACCACATCAAACAGCACTTCTTCGTACATATAGGCCCACCGGTATTCTTTAATAAACTGCAATGCTTTTAATTCATTGTGGTACACTTCTAATTCCAGTATAGCCGCCGGTTGAAAGTAGCTGGCCTTGCCCGAAGAGGTTTTAGTGGACTGGCGCACCCCTTTTACAATGTATTGCTGTATGCCAAACAGTTCGGTATAGATAGAGGTAATGATACTCGTATCTCCATACTTTACCGTACGCAACACAACGCCTTTTGTAGCATGCACCATAGCTTAAATGTAGGGCGGATTTAAGAATTTTCCGTTCCTTATTACAATACCGGTTGCTCCTTTTGCAACGGAACCGGCAAAACGACAGGGATCAATTGTATGATGCGGGCTGCATGCAGCCCGCGCATGATGAAAAAAGTCAGGTCGAACTCAAACCATTTTTTGGCAAAATTGGCATCATCCTTTGCATAGTGATGATTGTTCTGAAACAATTCTCCCATCAGTATAATTCCCCAGGGGGAGCTGTTCCGGGAATGGTCCCCATTGTTAAAGTTGCTGTAACCGTATTTGTGTCCGCACCAGTTTACAATCGCTCCCTGTATGGGGCCCATTAAAAAATGGACCGGCAATAGTAAATACCACCATGCATTGGGTGCAAAAAAATAATAGAACATTATATATCCTGCTACAAAGAAAGACCTGGTGAACCAATGGTGGCCCAGTTGATCCAGTTTATCCCACACAGGCAGATAATCCGCTGTAAACCGCGCCTCCGGCAAATTCTTTCCTGTTAAAAAGCCCTTGTAAATCACAATTGTACTCCGCATCATCTGGTAAATATCCCGGAAGAAATGGGGGGAATGCGGATCTTTCTCCGTATCACTGTATACATGGTGCATGCGGTGCATCACGCCATAGGCGCGGGGTACCAGAAAAGAGGAACCCTGTACCAGCCAGGTGCTTACATAAAATGCCCTTTCCCAGTTTTTGCTTATATGGTACATCTTGTGGGAAGCATAACGATGCAGAAAGAAGGAATGAAAAAACAAAGACAGGAACCAATGGGCTCCAAAAAACAAGAGTATGGCAAGCATTACTGAATCATTGAGGTGTCGGAAGGTAAGTGAATAACCCGCCATAACCGCAATTGTATACAATATGGGCTAAATAAACTTTGAATGACTAAACAACCCCCGTAAACTGCTTCAGGAACCGAATATCGTTCTGTGAATACAGGCGAAGGTCATTTACCTGGTATTTCAATTGAGTGATCCGCTCTACACCCATTCCAAATGCAAAGCCGGTGTACTTATTGGAGTCAATGCCGAAATTTTCCAGCACTTTTGGATGCACCATGCCGCTGCCCAGGATCTCTACCCAACCCGTGTGTTTACAGATATTACAGCCGCTTCCTCCGCAGATCTGGCAACTGATATCCATTTCCGCACTGGGCTCTGTAAACGGGAAGTAGCTTGGCCTGAACCGCACTTTCACGTCCTTCCCAAACATCTCCTGTACAAAGAAATACAGGGTCTGCTTCAGATCGGCAAAGCTCACATTTTCATCAATATACAAGCCTTCCACCTGGTGAAAGAAGCAATGCGCCCTGGCGCTGATGGTTTCATTTCTATATACACGACCCGGACAAATTACCCGGATAGGGGGTTTTTGCTCTTCCATCACCCTGGCCTGTGTACTGCTGGTATGTGTGCGCAACAGCCAGGTTGGACCATTCCCGTCTTCGGGTTTACGGATATAGAAAGTATCCTGCATATCACGGGCAGGATGGTCTTCGGGTAAATTCATTGCACCGAAATTGTGCCAGTCGTCCTCTATTTCCGGGCCTTCCGCTACAGCAAAACCCAGCCTTTTGAAGATGGTCACCATTTCATTTCTGACCAGTGTAAGCGGGTGCCTGCTGCCAACAGATACAGGATCTCCGGGAAGCGCATAATCAACAGCAGGGGCTTTTGTGCCGGTAACGGGAGAATGGGATTGCTGCAACGCTTCCAGCTTGGCTTCCGCAACAGATTTGAACTCATTCAATAGCTGTCCGAAGGATTTTTTCTGGTCATTGGGCACATTTTTCATCTCGCCCATGATCGACTTCACCAAACCCTTAGTTCCAAGCCATTTAATACGGAATTGCTCTACTTCTTCTGCTCCCGCAGCTACAAAAGCAGTGATTTCCTGCTTATATTTTTCAATCTGTTGCAACAATTGTTCCATACTGCGAAGATAAAAAGTAGATTCCGTAGGCTGAAAAATGATTTGGAGCCCTCTACAATGTGTATATTTGTTGCTGCACCAAGCAATTTTACATGGATTATAATACCGACAGGAACTATCTGGGTATGAAAGAATACGGCCGTCACGTACAAAAAATGGTCGAATATCTCTTAACTATCGAGGACAAAGATAAAAGACAGCAGCAAACGCAGGCTGTAATTGAGTTGATGGGATTTCTGAACCCGCACCTGAAGAACGTAGAGGATTTCAGGCATAAGCTATGGGATCACCTCTTCTTCATCAGCGATTTCAAGCTGGAGGTAGACAGCCCGTACCCCATTCCTACCAGGGAAACGTACAAAGTAAAACCAGACCCGCTTCCCTACCCCAAACGCCATCCTAAATATGCGCACCTGGGCAAGAACCTGGAAGTGGTGATCGACAAGGCTTTGAAAGAAGAGGACCCGGAGAAAAAAGCAGGTTTCGCAAACGCAATTGCCTACTATATGAAGTTGTCTTACAGCAACTGGCATAAAGAACTGGTACACGACGATGCCATCCGTTCAGAACTCAACAGCATTACCGGCGGCCAGCTGGAATTCAGCAATACGCCTTATATCAAACACCGCAATCAGAATTTTGTAAGCGACGATTACCCGCCTGCACGTAGCGGCAGGTGGCAGCAGAATTTCGGGGGAAGAAGCAACCGGCCCGGTGGTGGCCAGCGCAACGACCGGAATGCAGGCGGAAGAAGCCAGGGCGGCAACAGGAACGGTAATACAAGCGGCCCCCGGAATAATGATCAACGAAGCGGCGGAAGAAATGACCGCACCGGAGGTGGTTTTAAGAAGAGATACTAATTTGATTTCTTGCTGATATCCATTTATCATGAGCAGTTTTGAAGTAACCGGCGGCAACAGGCTGAAAGGGGAAATTATACCTCAGGGCGCTAAAAACGAAGCGCTTCAAATCTTATCAGCAGTGGTGCTTACCGCTGAACGGGTTACTATTTCCAATATACCTGATATCCTCGATGTAAATTTATTGATTGAATTGCTGGCCGAAATGGGTGTTAAAGTGGAGCGCATTGCTTCAGATACCTATTCATTTCAGGCAGACCAGATTGACGCGGGTTACCTGGCATCCGAAGCGTTCCGTAAAAAAAGCGGCAGGCTCAGGGGCAGTGTAATGCTGGCAGGTCCTATGCTGGCGCGTTTTAAGAAAGCCTATATCCCTAAACCGGGAGGAGATAAAATTGGCAGAAGAAGATTAGATACACATATTATCGGTTTTCAGAAACTGGGCGCCAGGTACGCCTACAATGAAACACTTGGCTGCTTCACCCTCGAAAGTGAACGCCTGAAAGGCTGCTATATGTTACTGGATGAGCCTTCTGTTACCGGTACCGCCAATATTATCATGGCAGCGGTACTTGCTGAGGGAATCACTACTATTTATAATGCTGCCTGCGAGCCCTATATACAACAGCTCTGTAAAATGCTGAACAGAATGGGGGCAAAAATTACCGGGGAGGGCAGCAACCTCTTACATATTGAGGGTGTTGCGCAACTGAAAGGGACTATACACCGGTTATTGCCCGACATGATTGAGATCGGCAGTTTTATCGGTCTCGCCGCCATGACGCAGAGTGAGATCACCATAAAGGATGCCGGGGTGGAACACCTGGGCATCATTCCCGAAAAATTCAGCCAGTTGGGCATACAGTTCAACATCATCGGCGATGATATTCATATACCTGCACAGGATGCTTACGAAGTGCAGACCTACCTGGACGGAGGAATTCTTACCATCTCCGACCATCCCTGGCCCGGGTTCACACCCGACCTGCTGAGCATTGTGCTGGTTGTTGCAACACAGGCTGTGGGCAGTGTGCTGGTTCACCAGAAAATGTTCGAGAGCCGTTTGTTCTTTGTAGACAAACTGATTGATATGGGCGCGCAGATTATTTTATGCGATCCGCACCGTGCTACAGTCATCGGCCTTGGAAGAAAATACAATCTGCGCGGTATTACCATGAGCAGTCCTGATATCAGGGCCGGGCAGGCGCTGTTGATTGCGGCTTTGAGTGCCGAAGGAAAAAGCACCATTCAGAATATTGAACAGATCGACAGGGGCTATCAACGTATCGATGAACGGCTGCGAGATCTCGGAGCCGAGATCCGCAGAATCAATTAAGCACCTGCTGCAAACTGTCCCATCCACCGCCATTGTGCACCTCCGTAAAACCATTGGCCAGCAACCAGCTTTTGGCAGAGCCGCTGCGCATACCGGAAGCACAACAGGTAATCACAGGCTTGTCTTTTTTCAACTTCAAAGCCAACTGGGGCAAACGATCCAACGGAAAGTTCACGGAACCTTTAATATGACCGCCTCTGTATTCACCTTCGGAACGAACATCTACAATCTGAGCGCCATTCTTTACCAGCTCCGCGTAATCAACGGAAGGGCCGCCGCCAAATAAATTCTTAAAGAAATCCATCATATACTTTTTCTTGAAGTACAAAGTTGCCTTGTGCTTTTTTTTTGTACGGTTACTTTTGTTACAAATAAAAGATCCGCCGGATCGTTTTTCCGGCGGATCTGATCTACGTATTGCTTGTGATTACCGAATGTCTTTCATCAGTTCTTTTACGGCAGCTTCGAGCTGCTGGTCAACGCCTTTCTTTACAATTTCATATTCATTAAACACTTTGATATCCGGTTCGCTCGGACTGTTTTCAAGGTATTTGCCTTTATTGGTCATTACCCCAACTGTAGGTGCACCCCAGCGGATCCCTGTATCCATCAGGGATTCCCATGCTGCAAAACTGCAGGTACCCGGTACCTGTGTACCCACCAGTTTATTCACTTTCAGTTCCTGTACCATAAATGCATAACAATGGCCATCGCTGTAGTTGGCTTCATTGGCCAGGGAGATACTTGGCTTGGTCCACTGGAAATTGGGTTCAAACCCAACGCTTCTTCCGGCGGTATTGTAATCCATAAATTTCTTTCCGCTGAGCAACACGGCCAGGTCCGTTACCAGGTCTCCGCCATTGTTGTTCCGGGTATCGATCACAACGCCTTTCTTGTCGAAGAATTTGCCCATGATATCTTCATAGGTATTTCTGAAAACGCCATCGTTCATACCGGGTACATGCACATATCCCAGGGTGCCGCCGCTCATCCGGTCCACTTCATCCACATTGCGCTTCACCCACCGTTTGTAGAGGAGGCTGTTTTCTTCGCCGGGAGTAACCGGTTTAACAGCAACCTCTCTTTTAGCGCCTCCTTCAACGATCGTAAGCAGTACGTTCTTGCCTGCTTTCCGGTTCAGGTATTGTGCAAGGTCTTTATCTGCTCCAACCGGTTCCCCGTCAATGGATTCAATAATGGTTCCCGGCCTGATGTTCAATCCTGCCTTGTACAGCGGGCCATCTTTAATCACTTCTTCAATGCGTACACCGGCCCCTTTATGGGAAGGATCGTAAAATGCGCCCAGCGAGGCAGTGATATCAGCGGTAGGGCCCGATGCATTATAGGCGGCCCCGCTATGGCTCACATTCAGCTCTCCCAGTAATTCACTGAGCATTTCCGTAAACTCGTAAGTGTTTCCAATAGAACCGATGTACCGTTCATAATCGGGTTTATAGCTGTCCCAGTCAATTCCGTGGAAGCTGCTATTGTAAAATGTTTTCTTGGTTCTGCGCCACACATGCTCAAACATTGCCCTGCGCTCTGCCATTGCATCTACCATCATCTCTCCGTTGATAGACACCCGGTCCTGCTTGCTGCTCACCGGATCCAGTTTAATGATACCGCCATCGCTGCTGACGAAAATATTTTTCTGTTCTTTGTCCCATACCATACTCGCAAAGCCCGCATTCAGCGGCACCAGCATTTTGGTTTCTTTGGTGCGGAGGTTGGTACTCCAGAGGTTCATGCCTTTTTCAAAACGGGCCAGGTAATACAAGGTTTCTCCGTCCTTACTAACCAGGGCATCGCCCATGCTGGAGGAATGAATGGTTACTTTGGCTTTGCGCTGTGTAAGGCCTTCCCATTCAATCACCACACTGTCTTTTACGGTTGTTTTCTTTTTTCCGGTATCTGCTTTGGCTTTCTGGTCTTCGCTTTCTTTCAGGAGCGCATAATCTTCTTTGCTCAGTTTATAGCGATCCAATGCTTCCTGTGTAAAGAACATCATATAGGCGTCGCTTTGCGCCCCTCCACCCATTGCAGCAGCACGCAATCCATCCCGGGTACTCTGCCATAACATGGCTTTGCCTCCCAATACCCATTTAGGGCGGTAATCATTATATCCGCTCTCGGTAATATTCATGATTTTCTTTCCGTCTGCACTGGCCAGGCCAACTTCGCCTACGCCACTTCCCGGCACGGCATAATCAAATAAAAGCCATTTGCCATCCGGGCTCCACTGAAAATACTGGTCGTTCTCCACCCATGCAAAAATCTGTTTGGAGGTCAGTATGGTACGGGACTGCTTCGCAGCCAGATTGTGTATGCGGATATTGTGCCTGTTCTCCACAAATGCCAGTTCTTTTCCATCAGGAGAATACAATGGCATGGTATTATCGTTTGCATTATCCAGCACAGGCGTTTCCTTAATGAGTGTGGACGCATAAAAATATGGCTCATCGGCCCGTACTACCCTCGATTCAAAAATGCTCCATTTATTATTTCTCTCTGCAGTGTAAATCAGGGATTTCCCATCCGGAGAAAAGCTGACAAATGTTTCCTGCGAAGGGGTATTGGTAATCCGCTTGGTAACGCCACCTTCCACACTTGTTACAAATACATCTCCCCTGAACAGGAAGGCTACTTCTTTTCCGTTGGAGGCTACGCTGACGCCGCTTCCGCTGCTGACACGAATCACCTGTTCATCATTTTTCCGATTGTCTGCAAGTATGGTTACCTCCAGTTTTTTGGCTGCGCTTCCCGGCACCAGGGTATATATTTCTCCATCGTATCCAAAACACAACACCCCCTTATCGGAACTGCTTAAGAAACGAACCGGGTGTTTTTTGAATGTGGTGAGCTGTTCGCTTTTTCCACCGGCCAGACTCAGTTGATGTACATTAAAGCTTCCGCTCTCCTCACTCAGATAGTACATGGCTTTTTGGTCCTTTGTAAATACCGGGTTGCGATCCTCCCCGTTAAAAGTAGTGATCCGGGTATGCTTCGCAGCTTTTGCATCATACAACCAGATATCCCTGGCAATGGAAGAAACATGGTGCTTTCGCCAGGCATTCTCTCCGCCCTTTTTATCATGGTAAAGCATTACCGTACCATCCTTGCTGTACTTTACATCTTCCGCAGGAGTGGTTAGCAACTGAACCGGACGTCCGCCGTTTCTGCCCACGCTGTAGAGTTCCGGCATGGAACCGGTTGGATACTGGCGGTTGGTAGCCAGGTCGAGCCGGGAAGAACCGAACACCACATTTTTATCATCCGCCGAAAAATCATAGGGGTATTCCTGTGCGGAATGATAGGTAAGCCTTTTGGCTTCTCCACCATTGACCGAAATAGTATAGATATCAAAATTTCCATAACGGTCGCTGGCAAAGGCAATGGTCTTGCCGTCGTGGCTCCATACCGGCATGAAATCATGGGCTTCGTGCATCGTAAGCGGCACTGCAGTTCCACCACTGCTGGCTACTTTATATAAGTCGCCCTTAAAAGTAAAAACGATGGTCTGCCCATCGGGAGAGATGGAAGAATAACGCATCCACCTGGGTTCCGACTGTGCGGATAACTGTCCACAGCATACACCCAGCAGCGCAACAATTGAAAATAGTTTCTTCATATACTTTCGTTGAATTGGAAAGATAATAAAGAACCGCCTTTGTTCCCGGCGTTTGTGATGAATAGTTGAACCCTTCCTCCCGGAGTTTTACTAACTTACACAGATGGGCAGCGCTCCTTATATTATTTATCCCCTGGGCGATCAGGCTTTGACCATTGAGCTGGGTAAAAAAATTGAAGAACAGACCAACCAGCGGGTGATGGAAGTTTTTCATCAATTGCAAAACAACCCCATTCCTTTTGTTTCTGACCTTATTCCCGCATACAGTAGCATTACCGTTGTTTACCATGCATTTGCCATCCGTAAAACCCATCCTGGCCTGTCCGCTTTCGACTGGATGAAGGCTGAACTGACCAATAGGCTACAGCAAAAGGGTGACGGCGCTTTCAGCAGCCGTTTGATTGATATACCGGTTTGCTATGACTCCGAACTGGGACCCGACCTGGCCGAACTGGCTGCCTTTGCCGGCCTGCCTGTTGCGGAAGTGATCAGACTGCATACCGCAACTGTTTACAGGGTGTACATGATCGGTTTCCTTCCGGGCTTTGCATATATGGCTTCTGTAGACCCGGCCATCCGGATGCCGCGTAAGGCGCAGCCCCGGCCACTGGTAGCAGCGGGCAGTGTGGGTATTGCCGGCGAGCAAACAGGTATTTATCCGGTCAACAGCCCCGGCGGCTGGCAGATCATCGGACAAACCCCCTTGCCCCTGCTGGACGTATCGCAGGAAAGCCCCTGCCTGCTTGAGCCCGGAGATCGGGTACGCTTCCATTCCATATCGATGCAGCAATTCAATCAAATGAAAAACTCCCGGAGCGTATGAGTATCCTTGTAATCAAACCGGGCATACAAACCACCATCCAGGATGCGGGCCGGATCGGTTTTCAGCACCTGGGCATCAACCCCGGCGGGGCAATGGACCTGCGGGCCATGCAAACAGCCAATGCCCTGGTGCAGAACCCAACCGATGAAGCGGTATTGGAATTTTATTTTCCGGCTCCCGTGCTCCGGTTCAATGCAGGCGCTTTTATTGCACTGAGTGGCGCTGATTTTAAAGCAAGTGTAAATGGCACGCACCTGCCCGTTAATCATCCCATTTATATTCCGGCCGGAAGTGTGTTGCAGTTCAATGGAAAAAACAAAGGGCAGTTGGGATACCTGGCTATTCAGGGCGGGGTTGAGCTGATTGAATGGCTGAACAGTTACAGCACCAATCTGAAAGCGGCGGCCGGAGGTTATGAGGGCAGGGCCCTTTGTGCAGGCGATGAGCTTACCCTCAACACTCATCCAAAATCCATCCGCTCCAGTACCGAGTGTTCTGTACTTCCCTGGAAGGCTCACACGGAATCCTTTTATACAAACAACCCATTCCGTTTTATACCCGGCAAAGAGTTCGGTCTTTTATCGGAAGCATCCAGGCAACTGTTTATAACCGAAGCATTCATCATCCTGCCGCAAAGCGACCGGATGGGTTACCGGCTACAGGGACCCGAACTGCAACTGGTTGAAGCCGGGGAAATGATTTCCTCTGCAGTAACCAGGGGAACCGTTCAATTGCTGCCCAACGGCCAGTGTATTGTGTTGATGGCCGATCACCAGACCACCGGCGGTTATCCAAGAATCGGGCATATTATTACCGCCGATCTTCCGGGGCTGGCACAAAAAGGAATCGGGGAGACCCTGCATTTTGTGCAAACCGATCTGGAAGCAGCAGAAAATTTACTGGTGATACAGGAGCAACATTTGCAACAATTGAAGAATGCCTGTATCTTACAACTTGATGCCTATCATCGACATTAATTGTGACCTGGGAGAGGGTTTCCCCAACGACCATCTGCTGATGCCCTATATCAGTTCGGCCAATATTGCCTGCGGTTTTCATGCAGGCGACGAAGCCACCATCCACCAAACCATTCACTGCTGCCTGATCCATGAAGTGGCCATTGGCGCACATCCCGGGTTTAAAGACAAGGAACATTTCGGAAGAATCAACATGAAATTATCCGATTGCGAGTTGTACGATCTGGTTGCTGAGCAGGTTGCACTGATGCAGGAATGCTGCAGAAAACACGGAACATTACTGCATCATGTAAAGCCGCATGGAGCTTTGTACAATATGGCCGCTGCCGATGCTACCATGAGTTATATCATTGCTTCGGCCGTTAAGGAAGCTGATGCCTCCCTCTATCTTTACGGGCTGAGCAACAGCCATTCGATTATGGAAGCAAAAAAACTGAAACTGAAAACCGTTTCAGAGGTATTTGCAGACAGGACCTATCAGCCCAACGGAACACTCACCCCCCGAACTGAAAGCAACGCATTGATTGAACATACCGAAGCTGCCCTGAAACAGGTATTACAAATGGTGCTGTCCAGTTCGGTTACAGCAGTGGATGGATCTGTGGTTCCGCTGGAAACAGACACCATCTGTTTACATGGAGATGGCGCACATGCGGTTGCATTTGCCAAAGCACTTCATGCTTCTTTCCGGCAAAACAATATTCACCTAAAAACGTTCGGTTCTTGAAAAAATCCAATTCCTCTGCCATTGCCGGAGCCGCTTTTTTAATGGCCACATCTGCCATAGGACCAGGGTTTCTTACGCAAACCACGGTGTTTACCCAACAGCTGGCCGCCAGTTTTGGTTTTGTGATTGTGATTTCGGTATTGTTAGATATCGGCGCGCAGTTAAACATCTGGCGCATCATTGCCGTAACGGAGAAGAGAGCCCAGTTGATTGCCAATGATCTTCTTCCCGGACTGGGATACCTGCTGGCCGCACTGATTGTGACCGGTGGGCTGGCTTTTAATATTGGTAATATAGGCGGGTGCGGGTTAGGCCTGCAGGTACTCACAGGGATTGATCCGCTGTACGGAAGCATCATCAGTTGTATCATTGCCCTGCTGATTTTCTGGAACAAGGAAGCAGGCAGCGCCATTGATGGTTTTACCAAAATACTCGGACTGCTGATGATCCTCTTAACATTATACATTGTATTCAAGGCAGAGCCTCCGGTTGCATCTGCCATAGCGCACAGTTTTTTACCGGATAAAATATCTGCACTGGCCATTGTAACACTGGTGGGAGGAACCGTGGGGGGTTATATCAGTTTTTCCGGCGGTCATCGCCTGCTGGATGCGGGGATCAAGGGAGAAGCCATGTTGCCGCAGGTCAATCAAAGCGCCGTTACCGGAATTGTGGTAACCGCAGTCATGCGTTTTTTATTATTCCTTGCGGCGCTGGGCATTATCATGAAGGGGTTTACCCTGGATGCTTCCAATCCGCCTGCCTCCGTATTTAAACTGGCTGCCGGAGAAGTAGGGTATCGTTTCTTTGGGGTGGTGATGTGGAGTGCTGCCATCACGTCTGTAATTGGCGCAGCCTATACCTCTGTATCATTTTTAAAAACATTTCATCCGCTTATTGAGCGCAATGAAAAAATGATCATCAGTGCATTCATTGTTTTTTCCACCATCGTGTTTAACCTGATGGGGAATCCTGTTCAGATACTGGTTACGGTGGGTGCGCTCAACGGGTTAATTCTTCCGGTTGCACTTGCAGTAATGTTGCTGGCTGCAAAAAACCCGCGGCTTGTTAAAACTTATCGCCATCCGGTATGGCTGCAGGTTGCAGGTTGGGCAGTAGTGGCCGTAATGAGCTGGATGGGGTACCTGACCATTGCTAAATGGCTAAGTGCGTAACCGATGCCGCGTTGGCTGCGGCATCTACTGTGTTACAGGGAATGGTGCAAACCAGCACATCCGGGTTCTCTCGCCGCAATAAACCCTTATTGTAATATCGGTCATAATATTTGAGGAGTACGGCAAAGCAAAGTCTTATATCATCTTCTATCAATGCATTCACCGCAATCTTTGTTTCCAGCCCGCCCAGCCTCTTCTTAATCCGGATCACCGCATTCACCAGCTTCTCTTTTTCGAACCTGCCATAGTTGGCGATGATGAAATCCAACCGTTCATCAAACGCAATGTCCAGAAAATAAACTTTCTTCTCGCGCATCTGTTTAAAAAATACGGTAGGAATATTTACATCACCAATGCGCTGGCTCTCATCTTCCATCCAGATCACCCCGCTGTTGGCGCGACTCAGGTTCCACAACTCCTTCACCAGTAAATTTTCAAATTGTTCCTGGCTGGGTTGCGGCGGCAGCCCCAATGCGCCAAAGGCCGAACCCTTATGATGCGCCAGCCCTTCCAGGTCTATTACGGCGGCCCCTTTTTCGGCCATTTCTTTCAGTACTTCCGTTTTTCCGCTGCCGGTATAACCTCCCAGTATGGAGATGGGATAGGTTTTTTCAAATTGTTTCAACACCCAGTTGCGGTAAGCTTTGTAACCGCCTGCAAGGGTATATACCTTAAAACCGTACAGGTCCAATAACCAGGCTACGCCGGCGCTCCGCATGCCCCCTCTCCAGCAATGTACCAGTACGGTTCTGGAAAGCCCGGGATCACCTGCTGCCGATGTATTGAAATTGTTTACGATGGTCTCTGCTTCCTCCACCATGTTCACCATCTTTGTTCCGAAATATTTCAATCCAATCTTAACGGCCCGCTCTTTACTCTCCTGCTTATAAGCGGTACCCACCACCTTTCTTTCTTCATCCGTGAACAAAGGAAGGGTGAATGCCCCCGGAATATGCGCATGAATAAACTCACCCGGACTCCTTACATCAAACACCGGAAACTGTTGAGCCAATGGTAAAAATTCTTCTATTGTGAGTTTTGTTACAGCCATATCTGCAAATGTACAGGGCATTTTTTGTAACTTTTCGCTATGAAAGAATTATTGGTAATCAGGCATGCCAAAAGCAGCTGGGCCAATCCAGGACAGGATGATTTTGACCGGCCGCTCAATGACCGCGGGCACAAAGATGCAGCAGAGATGGCCAAACGACTGGTTAAAAAGGGGATCAAAATTGACCGGCTGATTTCCAGTCCGGCACTGCGTGCATTGACTACAGCGGAATATTTTGCCAGGGCTTTTCACCAGAAAACATCTGCCATTGTTCAGGCAGAGGAACTGTACCTGGCACCCGCCAGCGTATATGATAAGGTCATCAAAAACCTTCCCAATGAGCTGAACACCGTTGCCATTTTTGCCCATAATCCCGGCATCACCGATTTTGTACTGGAAACTGAAACCGCCCGTATCGATCACATGCCAACCTGTGCCATCTTTGGCATCAGGCTGCATACCGATGATTGGGCAAAGGTCAGAACCTGCGCAAAGGATTTTTGGGTTTTTGATTACCCTAAGCTGCACTGAATACCTGCATTTTTGGTTGGTATCAATCAATAGGGGCTACCCAAGCCTCATCGTTGGCGCTGCACCCCATGCGAAGTTTAGTGATCAGCGGTTGTTTTATTTTGTTTCAATCTCAATAATTCTTCTGCCGTATTCTCCTAAGTAGTGCAATAATGATTTTTCATAAACTTTATAGCCATCGTCTACATTGGTGAAGAGAATCAGTCCCTGCCTGGTTTGAGGCAGAAGAAAAACGATCGTTTGGCAACCTTTGTCAGAACCGCCATGGGACAATGCGTATTCTCCATTTCCAAGGTCATATATTTCAAAGCCGAGCCCAAAATATTTGTCTTTTTTAGTGGCAACCTGATGGGTGATCATATCATTAAAGACCTGGGTTGATAGCCCATCTCCTTTCAGTACACTTGCTAAAAAAGTGCCATAATCCTCAACGGTAGTCAATAAATCATCGGCCGCATTGGCGGTTTTATTTTTAATGGTTTTATACGGAACCCCTTCAGGATGATAACCGATTGCAAACCGGGCACTGTCGGTATTTTTATCCCAAAAAAAGTTCGTATCCTTCATCTTTAGCGGTTCAAAGATCAATTCGCCTGCCAATTGGTTCAATGTCTTTTTAAATTTTTTTTCCAATGCTTTTCGCAGGTACTCAAATCCTTCTCCTGAATATTGATATTTTGTTCCCGGGGCAAATTCAAAGTGCAATTTTCCATCTGCATTGTTCCCCCGCCAATTAGCAAACCCCGTTTGGTGTGTTAAAATATGCCTTGTCGTTAGTTTTTTTAATTTTTTGTCCTTTGAAACATCAGGGTCAATCCAAAACTTATAGACAGGTTCATCCAGATTCCACTTACCTAAACTTACCAGCTTTAAAGTTACCATTGCAGTTATGGGCTTGGTAAGTGACGCCACATTAAATATGGTGTTGTAAGGTGCGGGAACACCTTTTTGCAATTCCCCAAAAACTTTTACCTGATTCAACCTGCCGTCTTTTATCACGCCAATGCCCAAAGTAGGTATATTGTTTTCTTTCAACCACTTTTCAATTTCTGTATCACTATCAAATATGGATGAGTTGGTGCTGGAAATCTGAGCCTTGCCTGCCAGGCTTAAAACGATAAAAAACAGGGCGAATAAGAAGATCCCTTTGGGCATATTTAGATTTTTGCCAAAGGTTAAAACTGCGCCTAAAACCTCCAAAAAACATACCCGTCAATAACCCGACAAATCCCCGACACGTTTATATTAAATTGAAATTCAATCTATAATACAATTCGTTTTTCCTATCTATATTAAGGGCATTTCTTAGTACAATCCATACATTTGAAAGGGCCAGCAATAGCATGATGCCCAGGGTAATACCATTCCCCGGCTTTGTTAAAACAACCAATAGAAATAATATCGGCGCCAGGATGGTCCACATCATTTGTACAGAAACGATTTGCCGGGTCAGGGGACTCTTTTGTTTTGTTGCGAAAATGATGATCAGGGGCACCAGAACATTCAACGGCGGGAGAACAATAAATGGTATGGATGAAAGGTTGATTAATTTGACCATTGAATGGTTCACCAGAACAGGGGCTTCTGCCGGTACTGCATTTTGGCTGTCCTCCTCAGCATTTTCCGCCTCCGGCTGTTTATCCTGTAATGCCATCTCCTGAACCCCCAGCTTTTCTGATAATACCCGGAGCGTATACCCTTTGGGATCTGCCCCGGCTTCAATTCGCTGAATTGTCCGTACGGAAATACCTGATCTTTCCGATAATTCTTCCTGGGTCAAGTTTTGTTTTTCCCTGATGCTTTTTAGTTTAGACATATTCTTTCTATTGTTCCTTCCGGTCGTACCGACCCATCAAGGGCCGTGTAAAGTTATCAATCGTTTGGTTATCCGGCGCTTATAAGGTCTTCAATATGAGTATGCATTTGAACCTTGTTTATGCGGCGCATTATCCAACTTGCAGATCATTTTACCGGTTTTGCAGAAAACTGCTGTTGTTTTGCAGAAGAGATCCGGCAGGCTTCCTGAATGCCGGTAGTTTCGTTCGGTAAATCATACGTATGTATTGTATCGAAACGCAGGACCTCAGCTACCGGTTTTCCAAAGGGCAAACCGTATTGAACCGGATCAACCTGCAGGTTCCCTCGGGATCCATCTTTGGTTTTCTCGGGCCCAATGATGGGGCCGGCAAAACAACCACACTCCGCCTGCTGCCGGGCTTGCTGAAAAAACAGGAAGGCAGTATTTCCATCTTTGGCAAAAGCCTCGTAAAAACCGGATCGATATTCTTTGTAAGACCGGTTCGCTGATTGAGCCCCCTTCCTTATATAGACATCTTTCAGCAGCGGAGAACCTGAAAATTCAGCAGATAATGCACCAATGTTCATCTTTGCGGATCAAAGAAGTGCTGGAGATCGTGGGGCTTTCACATACCGGCCGTAAAAAACAGGGCAATTCTCGCTGGGCATGAAACAGCACCTGAGTATTGCCATTGCATTATTGCACAACCCTTCGCTGTTAATACTGGATGAACCAACCAATGGCCTTGATCCGAACGGGATCATGAAATCCGCGACCTGTTGAAAAAGATGAGATCAGGATCGGGAATGCAACGATCTATATTTCAGATACCTACCGGGATGCGTTTTTTAAGTTGATTACCAACCGCCGGAATTAAAGGATTTGCATCAGGTGAAAAAACACCCATAAATTGTTTTAGTTTTCAATTAAACCGGTGATTTTTTCGTTGTCAAACAGCTGAACCTTTTGCCGCTTAAACGCAAACTGTTGCGCTTTGGCCAATGCGGTTTCTAATTCAAAGCTGTTTTGTTGAATCATTATTGCCAAACCTGCCTGCAATAGTAAATCAGCCAGGTACTCCTGCTCTGTTTGCCCGGGAGTTGGAATCAGGATCATTTTTTTCTGCAGGGCTAATAACTCCATTACAGTGGTATAACCGCTTCTGCTAACAATCAGCTCACTCTGCTGTATGGCTTCTCCCAGTTGTTTTCCAGGCATATGATTTACAATACTAACATGCGCTGGCACACCTGGCAGCCCGGTATCCGCCGGCCGGCCCCTCACTAATAAAATGCTGGCCCGAACTGAGCCAATCTGACCAAGTATTTTTTCTTCAAGCAGGCTGCGCTGTGGTTCAGGACCTGATAATAAAATACATAAGTCATATTTTACCGGCACTGTTGCTACAACAAAGCGAGAAAGCAAATTGATATAAAAAACCGGCACAGCAGGCATTACCGGTGGATGAGATAATACGCCTGCAATACCCGGGGCTTCTGCCCTATCAGGCACCCAACAGGCTTTGAAACGATTGATGAAGTGGTAGTTGATGGAACGCAGCAACCGTTCTGCCCACTGAAACGGGGCTTTGATCGTTAGCTGATGGGTTATAAAAAAACAGGGAACAGTTGCATGGTATAACCCAAATCGATTATCGGAAATAACGCAGGTAATCTTTTCGGCAACAATGGTTTTAGCCAGCCAGCGGTGCTCATAGCGAATGGCCACATAGATACGCGGTAACTGGGTCATCAGTTTCAATGCAAAAAAAGGGCCGCTGCGACTGTATCTTACGTTGTATCCCGCCAACGGGATCATTTTCAGTTGAGGAAATTCCTGCCGCAACAAGGCAGCCTGGTTCTTTTCGGCCCCCAACACCACTTCATGACCGTTCATCAGCAATCCGCGGATAATTGGAATGCAACGGGTGGCATGTCCCAGGCCCCAATCAAGTGGCGCTACCAGCACTTTATGTTTTCTATAACTTATCAAAACAGCCTTTTTACCGGTTTAATGCGCAATTTCATTACTTTAGAACCTGTTATGAAGCTGAAAATAACTCAAATTATTCTTTTGCTGTTGCTGACCGCTATGGTTGCCAGTTCCTGCTCCGTATTCCGGAAGTCGAATAAAACCAAGTATTGCGGATGTCCTAAACATTAGCCCGGCGTAAGCGGCTGGATGCTACACACCAAATCAGTTCAGGATAATTTTTCCAGGGCCGCTTCCAGTTTGGCTAGCATTTCTGGAATTTCTTCTTTAACGCTGGTTCCAACACTCAATCTGTACCAGGGATTAACCGCATCTGCACCGAATGCAGAGAATGGCACTACTGCCAGTTTGGCTTCTCCCAGTATATAGGATGTTACATCAGACTGATTGGCCAGCAGGGTACCGTCTGCCGTTTTCTTTCCTACGAGATTTAGTTGAATGGTGAGATAGATGGCCGCCTGTGGCGCCACTGCATCTACGGCATATCCTTTTGCTTTTAAAGCAATAAAACCATCATAGATACTGCGTAAGCGGAATGCTATCTCAGATTTAAACTGAACCAGGTATTCACCAATCGCTTTGTTCATCACCAGGTATTGTGCTACAGCGCGCTGCTCGGCCATTGGCGCCCATGCACCGATATGACTCAGAATGGCTTTCATCTTGCCAATCACTTTCTCCGGACCCAGTGCCCATCCCACCCTTACACCGGTTGCTGCAAATACTTTGGAAATACCATCAATGTAAATGGTATATGGTTTCATTGCAGGATTCAATGCAATGGGATTATAATGTTTGGTTTCACCATAGGTTAGTGTCCAGTACATCTGATCGAACATCAGGTAGAGTTTTTTCTCTTCAGGACCGCGCAAACTGTTTTCTTCCAAAATCAGGTCGCAGATCTGTTTGAGTGAATTTTCAGACAAGGTAGTGCCGGTAGGGTTCTGTGGCGTACAAAGACAAATCAGTGTAGCCCCTTTAATATTGGCCCGGATATCTTCTACGGTTGGCATGAAATTATTTTCGGGAGTACAGTTGATCAGGCAATGTTCTCCATCGGTCAAATGCACATAGTGATTGTTGTTCCACGAGGGAACACCGTAAATAACCTTATCGCCTTTGTCTACAATCACCTTAAACAAAGAATAAATCAGCGGGCGTCCGCCGGATGCCACCTGAATTTCTGAAGGAGTAAAGTCCAGCCCTTCCCATTCTTTAATGAATGCCCCGATTGCCTGGCGGAGATCAAGCACGCCTTCTGCCGCAGGATAACTGGTATGGTGTTTTTTATAGGAATCAATGATCAACGCTTCCAGCTCTGCCGGAATCGGAAAAATATTGGAATTGAAATCGCCAATGGTAAAATTGTAAATTTTTTCGCCATTGCGGATACGTTCATTGATAGCATTCCCCAACTTAACTATTTCGCTCCCAATCAATGTTTCGGCTAAATGGCTCAAATGACTCATATAAAAATTTTGCAGCAAAGTTACGACATTGCAAGAATTCTATTTTAACTTCATTCAAAAGCATCACCATGGGAAAAGCAAAATCAAGCAGAAAGAATACCAAAAAACCAGCTGCCGCTTCCGGTATGGTTTCAAAGCCTGCAGGTCCGGGCAGCACATTTGGTAAGGCTGCGGGAGTTATGGGAAACAAGAATTTCTCCTCAGCTAAAAAAGGCGGTGGTTTTTCTGTTACACCCAGAAAAGCTTCTTAATAAGGCCGCTGTAGCGTCCTAAAAAAAGCCCCCCTGTACAACAGGAGGGCTTTTTAGCTTTCTGGCGATAGCGATTAGTCTATCGTTTTATATTCTTTAAACAATTTCACCGGAGCCGCTTCTGCAAGCGACTTGTACTGTTTCCATGTTCCGTCAAAAAGTTCATTGGCTTTCTTCACTACTTTATCTACCGCTTCTTCTGCATACAACATTAAACGATCTTCCTGTGCGCCGGGCATGGCGGTTTTGCCCATCAGCAACATCCTGGCTTCACCTAATAAACCATTTACTGTTTCCTGAGGAATATTACCATAGCCCTGCTTCAGTTGCGGTTTGCCATTCAGCATCTCCCGGATTGCTTTAACACCCTCCGTTACCTGCTTACCCACTTTACGCAGCGTATCTGCATTTTTCCTGTCCATATTCGGCATTCCCGCTTCTACTTTCCGCATAATTTCTTCTGCTTCGGTTAAACGGTCATTTACCGCATTCAAACGCAGGATAGATTTTTCCATTCTGGCGTTGGCTTTGCGGATAGCCTCCCTGATTGCTTTGGAAATGGGTACATTCGGATCGTCGTTCACCACTACGGTAGTGCTGTCTGCGATTTCCTTACCCAGGTTCAGTACTACTTTGTAAGTACCAGGATCTACCGGCAATCCACCTGGTTCTGCATTACCGCCACCGCCGCCAAAGCGACCGCCGCCTCTTCCGCCAAATCCGGATTGACGAATGCCCTTTCCTTCCATTCCCCAATAGAAACGGTTAAATCCGGTATCTGCTTTTGCCCGGAGATTTCTTACCACCACGCCATTGGCATCAATGATCCTGATTTGTGCAGTATCCGCTATCTTATTCTTACCACTGTCGGCTTCTGTTTTATGTACATAAAAACTGATTGGAGCGCCGCCACGTTTGTTCTCTCCTTCGTAGGTACCATAGGTACTGTACTCAATACCTGCCGCCTTTTTCATTTTAGCCTGGTAAGCAGCAGGTGCATCAAATGCAGTGAGTTTTTTTGCAAAGAGCTGGCCTTTATTGGCTGCCGCTTTTCTTAAAGGACGGATATCATCCAGGATCCACAATGCCCTTCCGAACGTGGCTATCACCAGATCGGCCTCTCTTTCCTGAATCGCCAGATCATAAGTAGATACGGAAGGGTAATTGTTTTTAAATTGCTGGAAACTGGCGCCGTTATCGAGGCTGATCCATAATCCCTGCTCGGTTCCTGCAAAAATCAGGTTGGGTTCCACAGGATCCTGGATCACGGTTAATGCGTATCCTGTTACTTTCTTTTCGTCCACCAGCCTGGTCCAGGTTTTACCATAATCGGTGGTGCGGAAAATATAAGGCTTCATATCGCCTCTTCTGTAATCGTTCACCACCACAAAAGCCTCTCCGCCATTGTGCCTGGAAGTCCTGATCTGCGGAACCCATGCGCCTGTTGGCATACCCGGGATTTTACCGCGGAAGTTGGTCCATGTTTTACCGCCATCCCTGGTCAGTTGCACATTGCCATCATCTGTTCCAACCCAGATCACCCCTTTTTCTTTGGAAGAAGGCTCAATAGCCAGAATGGTACAATGGTTTTCTGCCCCGGTAATATCTACTGATATACCTCCGTTGCTGCTTTGATCAATTTTTACTGAATCGTTGGTGGTCAGATCCGGAGAAACCAGTTCCCATGATGCACCTCTATTAGTGCTCTTGTTTAAAAACTGGCTGCCATAATAAATAGTAGCGGCATCAAACGGATCCTGCGCAAAGGCGGCATTCCAGTTAAAACGCTGCCTGGTTGTTTTATCAGGACGGGGAGGACGGATACTCCAGCTTTCCCCGGTAGCAATATTGTAGCGAGACAAGTTCCCGCCCTGGCTCATGGTATATACCCAGTCAGGATTTTCCGGATCGGGCGATACATCAAAACCGTCACCGCCGCTTACACCCTGCCAGAAGGCATTACGGATACCGCTCTGCACCCATGCATAGGCAGGTCCGTGCCAGCTTCCGTTATCCTGTAATCCACCCATTACATTGTAAGGGATCTTGTTGTCTACATTGATATGATAGAATTGGCCGAGTGGTAATTTCTCGTCGAACTGCCAGGTTTTACCGCGGTCGCGGGAGATGCCGATACCACCATCATTACCATCAATAATAAAGTTGGCGTCGTTGGGATGAATCCACCATGCATGGTGGTCGGGGTGGATACCGCTGTATGGAATCACGGGTTTCCAGGTTTTACCTGCATCTTCACTTACATTGATGACCTGGTTGATATTATAAATTCTGTTCTCGTTCTTTGTATCAACGGCTATATCCTGAAAATAGAATGCACGGTTGGTTACTACTGAAGGGTCGCTGTTTACGAGTTCCCATTTCAAACCACCATCATCACTTTTATACAAACCATTTTTGGTAGCTTCTACGAGCGCATAAACCCTGTTAGGATCTGTTCTGCTGATACTGATACCAATACGGCCATATTCCCCGTCGGTAAGCCCTTCAGACTTGCCTAATTTTTTAAAGGATTTACCCCCGTCGTAGGTTACATAAAAACCACTGCCCGGACCACCGCCCTTCAGGCTCCATGGAGTACGTCTGTGCTGGTACATGTTTACAAACAACTTGTTGGGATTGGAAGGATCCATCACCATATCACCCACGCCACTACTACTGTTGGTGTGCAGGATCAGTTTCCATGTTTCGCCGCCATCGGTTGTTTTGTATACACCTCTTTCCGCATGATCGGCAAATGGATTACCCATTACACCGGCATACACTACATCCGGGTTATTGGGGTCTATGATGATGCGGTGGATATTGCGGGTCTTTTGCAAACCCATGGATTTCCAGGTTTTACCACCGTCCAGGCTTTTGTAGATGCCTTCGCCCAAACTAATGGAGTTACGCGGGTTGCCCTCTCCGGTACCTGCCCAAACAATGCTGGGATTACTTTGCGTAATGGCAATTGATCCGATATTCTGAATAGGTTGATCGTCAAATACAGGCGTCCAGCTTCCGCCGCCATTCTCCGTTTTCCATACGCCACCACTGGCGGTACCCAGGTAAATCACATTGGGATTGGTCCAGATGGCATCAATTGCGGTAACACGTCCGCTCATGCCTGCAGGTCCGATATTGCGAGGCTTCAGATTTTTAAAGTGCCTGGAGAGATCCACCTGCTGTGCAGAAGCGGAAAAAACCACTGCAGCACACGCAAGGGTAAATAGCATTTTTTTCATAAACAGGGGTTGTTTTTGGAAGGGGTAATTTCTGAAATAAACGACCATTTACCAAATACTTAGGATGAGTGGCTTATATTTATCGGTAGAAACCAACTGCTTCACTCCGTGGAAAAAAAAGTCGATCGCTTCTCGGGTACTTTTCAAACCGGGCTCTATGCCGCAGTAGTGGCTTTTCTTACCTATACCATGATCTTCGGATTCAGAAAGTCTTTTACGGTTTGCACCTTCGACGGAATGGCCTACTGGGGGTTGGGATATAAGACGCTGTTGGTACTGAGCCAGATGATCGGGTACCTGATGGCCAAGTTTTACGGCATCAAATTCATTTCCGAGTTAAAGCGGCTGCATCGTTACAAGATCGTGTTGCTGCTGGTGGGGATTGCCTGGCTGGCCTGGTTGTTGTTTGCATTGGTTCCTCCGCCTTATAATATTGTATTCCTGTTCATCAACGGGTTTCCGCTGGGCATGTTATGGGGCGTTATTTTTTCGTATATAGAGGGCAGAAAAACAACCGATTTTATTGGCGCGGCCCTGGCGGTGAGTTTTATTTTTTCTTCCGGATTTGTAAAATCGGTGGGTGGGTGGCTCCAGTTGCAGTTCCAGCTCTCCGAATTCTGGATTCCCTTTGTAACCGGTCTGGTTTTTGCCATACCCCTGCTCCTGTTTATTTACCTGATGGAAAAAATTCCGCCGCCTTCCGAAGAGGATATTGCCCTGCGGATGAACCGTACACCTATGGATGCGGCGCAAAGAAAAGCATTCATCCGGCAGTTTTTCCCCGGTATTGTTGCGGCTGTTTTTATTTATGCGTTCGCCACCATCTTCCGGGATATCCGGGACAACTTCAGTGCAGATATGTGGAAGGAAATGGGCTATCTCAACCAGCCTGCCATCTTCTCCAAAACCGAAACACCCATTACACTCGTGATCCTCCTGCTAATTGGAAGTATGGTCATGATCAAAGACAGCTTTAAGGCGTTTATGCTATCGCATTTATTTATTGCCCTTGGTTTTATACTGGCCGGGGTCTGCACCTATTTTTTCCGCAACAATGCCATTTCTCCCATCTGGTGGATGACCCTGGTAGGGCTTGGTCTCTACATGGTCTACATTCCTTTCAATTCCGTTTTTTTTGAAAGACTGATTGCCAGTTTCCGTTTTACCGGCAATGTGGGCTTCCTGATCTATGTGGCGGATTCCTTTGGCTACCTGGGCAGTGTAAGCGTTTTGCTGAGTAAGGAGATTTTCAAAGTGCAATTAAACTGGGTGTCTTTCTTTTCCAACAGTGTCATGATGCTCTCTGTGGCCGGTGTTTTGATTACACTGTTCTCTGCCGGGTATTTCAGCCGCAAATACAAGGCAGGAGTTGGCCATTAGTCGGCAAGGATATTTAATTTTGTTCCATGATCAGCTACCAACCCAAAGACTGGATTCGCTTTATTTTTAAACTGCACCGGACAGATACGATCCGTCAGCTTTTCCCTTTGATTGTGTTCCTCGGGTTTTTCTCCTGGGGCGTTGTATACCTGGAAGCCAATTACCTGAAGCTTCCGGAAAATAGCCATGCAAGAAATATTACCACCGTACACAGCCTGTTGGGGTTTGCCATATCGATGCTACTGGTGTTCAGAACCAATACCGCTTATGACCGTTGGTGGGAAGGCCGGAAGCTATGGGGATCGCTGATCAATAACAGCCGCAATCTTTCTGTAAAACTCAACAGCATACTTCCCTTCGACGATGAAAAAAACAGGAGTTTCTTTAAAAAGATCATCCCCTTGTTTGCGCAGGAACTCCGGCTGCACCTGTTGAACGAAAAAACCAGGCTGGCGCTGGATTCCAGCCCTCATCCGGAAATCAGTGGCTTCGATACCAGCAAACATATTCCCAACCAGGTGGCCATGGTGCTGGTGAACAGGATCCACCTCATGCACCGCGACCGGCAGATCAGCGATTTTCAAATGCTTTTCCTGAACAGTGAACTACAAAGTTTTCTGGATATCTGTGGCGCATGTGAACGGATTAAGAATACACCCATCCCTTACTCCTACAGCGCTTTCCTGAAGAAATTTATTTTTCTGTACGTGCTTACACTACCGCTGGGATTTGCCATTCCGCTGGGTTATTTTACTATTCCTGCAGTGATATTTATTTTTTATGTACTTGCCAGCCTGGAACTGATTGCGGAAGAGATAGAAGATCCCTTCGGAAAAGATGAGAACGATCTTCCGATGGAAAGAATGGCCGGAAACATTGTAAAAAATGTAAACGATATCCTGGCCTGATCCCTACTCCTTTTTACCGGTGTATTTTTTCCCGGCTGCCGCCGCTTTTTCAAAGTCGAGCACTACGCCATTGATGCAATAGCGCAAACCGGTTGGGGGAGGACCATCTTCAAACACATGCCCGAGGTGCGATTTGCATCTGCCGCACTGCACTTCTGTTCGCTGCATACCATGTGCGTTGTCGGGCAAATAGATAATGGATCCCTTCGAAACAGGTTCATAGAAACTGGGCCAGCCGCAACCACTGTCGAACTTGGTATCGCTTTTAAACAAAGCATTTCCGCATACGGCACAATAGTAGGTGCCCACTTCTTTGAACGCTTCATACTTACTGGTCCACGGACGTTCCGTGCCTTTTTCCCTGGCTATCTGATATACTTCTGGAGATAATATTTTTTTCCAGTCTGCTTCTTTTACCGCCAGCTTACTGCTATCCGTTTTGGAATAAAACGGGTTACCGGATTGGGTGGTATCTTCCATATATTTCTTTTTTTCGGGTTCATGCTGGGCATTACAGGCCTGTAAAAACAACATCGACAGCATCAGGGTGGAAAGCCATTTCATGATAAATAATTTTTATACATTAAAATTACGTTTAAGCATGCCGGATAGTTGTCATCAAATGCCAAATTTGATATAAAATGCGGTTAAAATCCCCTATTTTCAATTGTTGGCACTATTTGTTAAATGTTTTTTAACAGAGTCATCATATATTTGTAGTTCACACAAGGTTAGTACGTTCATGTTTAATATTATTTTATTCGGACCTCCCGGAAGCGGCAAAGGCACACAAAGTGAAAAACTGATAGCAGCTTACGGTCTCAAACACCTTTCTACCGGAGATTTACTTCGCAGCGAAATTACCCGTAAAACCCCACTGGGCCTGGAAGCCAAAAGCATTATGGATAAGGGACAACTGGTTCCGGATGAAGTAGTGATCGGCATGATCAGTTCTGCACTGGAGGCCAACCCGGATGCAAAAGGTTTTCTGTTCGACGGATTTCCGCGCACCACTGCACAGAGTGAAGCCCTCGATAAATTGTTGAAACTGAAGAATACGGAAATCGGGGTGGTGCTTGCCCTTGAGGTAAGTGAAGAGGAACTCGTCAAAAGACTGCTCAACAGGGGTCTTACCAGCGGCAGAAGCGATGATACCAACGAAGAAGTGATCCGCGCCCGCATTGTGGAATACAAGGAAAAAACCACCGTAGTAGCCAACTACTACAGCCAGTTCAATAAAGTGGTTTACCTGAAGGGCGAAGGAACCGTGGAAGAAATTTTCAGTTCTCTTTGCAGCGAAATAGACAAAAGAATGTCTTCATTATAAGACTGTTAAAGTTTTTGACCATAAACCAACTGCTAGGCCCGCCCATATATTGGGCGGGTTTTTTATTTTTATCTTCCCCTGCCCCTTATAAACTATCAATCGTTAGCTTTGCTGACCTCAAAATTGCAGCCCATGTATACGGTAGAAAACTATATTCTCGGCAAATGGATACCAGGCGATGGTGAAGGACAACCGCTCTATCATGCGGTAACCGGTGATCCCATTGCCCGGGCCGGTACCAAAGGGATCGATTTTGCACAGGTAGTCCATTACGCGCGCGGCACGGGAAATCCTGCACTCCGGAAAATGAGTTTTCATGAAAGGGGGCTGATGCTGCGGGCGCTGGCCATCCATTTAAGGGAACACCTCGATCAATTCTACCGGGTCAGTTACCAGACCGGCGCTACCCGGGCCGACAGTTGGGTGGATATTGAAGGGGGGATCGGCAACCTGTTCTCCTACGCTTCCCTTCGCAGAAAATTGCCGGATACCCCTTTTTGCCTCGAGGGGGACTATCACCCCCTGGGCAAGGCCAATACTTTTATGGGGCACCACCTCCTGGTTCCCAAAGAAGGGACAGCCATTCATATCAATGCATTCAATTTCCCGGTTTGGGGAATGCTCGAAAAAATAGCGGTGAACCTGCTTGCGGGCATACCGGCCATCGTAAAACCCGCCACTGTTACCTGCTATCTGACCGAGGCGGTTGTTCGGGAAATCATTGCTTCTGGAATATTGCCCGATGGCGCGTTACAGCTCATTTGCGGTAGTGCCGGAGACCTGCTGGACCAGGTGGGTTCGCAGGACGTGGTTACGTTCACCGGTTCGGCCCGTACAGGCCAGCTGCTGAAAGCCGGCAAACGGGTGCTCGAAGAGAATGTCCCCTTCAATATGGAGGCAGACTCGCTGAACTGTATTGTTTTGGGTGAGGATGTGCAACCGGGAATGCCCGAGTGGGAGTTGTTCATCAAAGAAGTAAGGAAGGAAATGACCACCAAATCGGGGCAACGTTGTACCGCAGTCAGAAGAATCTTTGTTCCCGAAAATAAACTGGAAGCTGTTCAGTCCGCTCTACACAAAGCATTGGCGCAAACGGTCATTGGTAACCCGCTCCATGAAAAAGTGCGTATGGGTTCCCTCGCCGGCGAAACGCAGCGAAGAGAGGTAAAAGAGCAGGTGCTGCACTTACTGGAAACCTCTTCCATTGTATATGGCTCATTAGACAACGTGTCTGTAATTGATGCAGATCCTGTAAAAGGCGCTTTCATGAGCCCGCTGCTGTTATTGAACGAAAACCCTTTCGGCAGTACGACTGTTCATGAAACCGAAGCATTTGGACCGGTTGCCACACTGATGCCTTACCGCCACACTGAAGCAGCCGTTGCCCTGTCGAAAATGGGGAAGGGCTCGCTGGTGAGTACCATTGTTACCGCCGATCCCCGGATTGCACAATCCTATGTACTGGGTGCAGGACCCTGGCATGGCCGGATCCTGGTGCTGAACGAACAATGCGCCAAAGAAAGCACCGGGCATGGCGCACCACTTCCTTTACTGGTACACGGAGGCCCGGGAAGGGCTGGCGGTGGCGAAGAGATGGGTGGTCTCAGGGGAATGAAGCACTATATGCAACGGGTTGCCGTTCAGGGTTCTCCTGATATGATCACCGCCATCAGCCAGGTTTACCAGCAGGGAGCAACCGGCAATACCAATACTGTCCACCCTTTCAAAAAATACTTTGAGGAGCTCGCCGTGGGCGATCAGCTCATAACCGAAAAAAGATTAATTACCGCCGAAGATATCAATCAGTTTGCCGATCTGAGCGGCGACCATTTTTATGCCCACCTGCAAAACACCGATTTTGCGGGAACCATGTTTGAGCGCCAGGTAGCGCATGGGTACTTACTCATGAGTATTGCCGCCGGGCTATTTGTAGACAGCTACGAAAAAAATCCTGTGCTGTTGAATTATGGAATTGATGAACTTCGCTTTACCAAACCGGTTTATCCCGGCGCAGAAATGTATATCCGTTTCACCTGCAAGGAAAAGATCCGTCAGGAGAAAAAAGAACCAACTGATATTGACAAGGGTATTGTAAAATGGATGGTGGAAATGCTGGACGACACCCATGAACTGATCGGTATTGCCACTATTTTAACCATGGTTGCCAAAAAACCTGTTTAACACCTGCCATATGATAGAAGAAATAAAAGAAGGATATGTTAAGGTAGAAAGAACGCATGGCATCGCCACGATCGAATTCTATCATCCCCAGAGTAATTCATTGCCCGGCAAGATCCTGGATGCTTTAGCCAAAGACATTTACAGTGAAGGCCAGAATGAAGCTACCCGGGTCATCATCCTGCGTTCCGCAGGTGAAAAGATTTTTTGCTCCGGCGCTTCTTTTGATGAGCTGGCCGCTATCCAAACCGAAGAACAGGGCTTAAAGTTCTTCAGCGGATTTGCGCATGTAATCAACGCCATGCGAACCTGTGGTAAAATCATCATTGCCCGCGTACAGGGTAAATGCATTGGTGGTGGTGTTGGCCTGGCTGCTGCTGCGGATTATGCCATTGCCTGCGAAGGGGCCGATGTAAAACTGAGTGAACTGGCTGTTGGGATTGGCCCGTTTGTAGTTGGGCCTGCCGTAGAACGCAAAATGGGGCTCTCTGCATTTTCACAGTTAACCATCGACGCCGGCATGTACCGCCCTGCAGACTGGGCCAGGAGAAAGGGGCTTTTTGCAGAATTGCACACAGATGCTGCCGGAATGGATGAATCCATTGTACGTTTATCCGGAACCTTATCCAATTACAACCCGGATGCTTTACATGAACTGAAAAAAATATGTTGGGCTGGTACCGAACATTGGGATACGCTGCTAAAAGAAAGGGCAGGCATCAGCGGAAAACTGATTCTGAGCGATTTCAGTAAATCATTTATTCAACAATTTAAAAAGAAATAGCGCTACCTGTCCTCCCTTTTAATAGCATAAGCATCCATTACAGATCGTCGAACTCGTAGATCGGATCTATATGCGTACCCGCAGCCATTTCAAAAACCGGGTTTATCAGCCCATCGTGCAGATCGTATACCCATCCGTGTAAGTGTGGCGCATTATTATGTTTCCAGGCTTTCTGGATAATGGATGTTTTAGCCAGGTTCATCACCTGCTCCATTACATTCAATTCTATCATGCGGTCTACCTGTTTATTTTCATCTTTGATGGAGTCCACTTCTTCCCGGTGAAAACGGTGCACATCCTTGATATTGCGCAACCATTTATTAATGATGCCCAGGTTATTGTTGGTCATTGCTGCTTTTACTCCGCCACAACCATAATGGCCACAAACAATAACATGTTTCACTTTTAATGTTTCTACGGCATAGCTCAGTACACTCAGGAGGTTTAGGTCCGTATTCACCACCATATTGGCAATATTGCGGTGAACAAAAATTTCACCGGGCTGTGTTCCGGTAATTTCATTGGCCGGCACCCGGCTGTCGCTGCAGCCAATCCACAGGAATTCGGGTGTTTGCAGGTTCACCAGGCGTGAAAAATATTCAGGATCATCTGTTACTTTTTCTTTTGCCCAGGCCTTATTTTCCAATAATAATTTTTCGTATGATTTCATATTGTTGTTGTAGAGGGTTAATTAAATAATAAATGCATCGATTTATTCGGGCTCTTTTTGATCTCTACCCGGATATTCTTCAAATGCGCATGACAAAGAAAGTTATTTACTTCTTCAATTACATCTTTATCAATAAAATCCGCCCTTGTAGCGTCAATCATTACAAAAGCGTTTTCCGGAACATCTTCCAGTTTTTTCTTGATAATCGGCTTATTCAGGAAGGACACATCTTTTCTTAAGCGGATCAGGTAATTGTTCTGGTCATTCACAACCAGCACGGAGGAATGGAAATTACTCCTTATCATAAAGAATAGCCCTACCAGTATACCTACCATGATTCCTACCAGCAGATCGGTCAGCAGAATCGCCACCACTGTTACCACAAATGGTACAAACTGATCCCATCCCTTGGTATAAAACTCTCTGAACAAAGTAACTTTCGCCAGTTTATACCCGGTAAAGATTAAAATGGCAGCCAGGGCGCTCAAAGGAATCTTATTCAGGATTCCGGGAATGAACATTACACAAACCAGTAGCAAAATACCATGCATGATAGCGGATACCTTGGTTTTGCCACCTGCAGACACGTTTGCAGAGCTTCGGACCACCACGGAAGTGAGCGGAAGACCGCCAATCATGCCAGAAATGATATTACCCAACCCCTGCGCCTTCAGTTCCCGGTTGGTGGGCGTTACTCTTTTCAAAGGATCCAGCTTATCCACCGCCTCAATACCCAGCAGGGTTTCCAGGCTGGCCACCAATGCAAGGGTAAATGCTGTCATCCATACATCCGGATTGGTCAGTGCGCCAAAATCAGGAAAAGTAAAGAAAGATATAAACGAAGCAACATCTTCCGCAATGGGCAGCGACACCAGTTGTTTGACCGAGAGCGCCTGTGCCGGGGCATTAGCTATATAGTACTCACTAATAAATATGCCCGCCAGTACCACCAGCAATGGTCCGGGGACCAGGGCCAATATTTTATTTTTTTTGACCGTTTTGCTTTCCCATACCATCAGAATCAATAAAGAAACAGCTCCGATCATCACGGCAGTAGGGGTGAGATGAGTAAGCGACTGCGCCATTTCCGAGAAGGTATTGTTGGTATCGGCCTGTTTAAAATTTTCATCACCCATAAAGTCGGCATCATAACCAACCAGGTGTGGGAGTTGCTTTAATATCAGGATCAGGCCAATCGCTGCCAGCATTCCTTTAATAACCGAGTTCGGGATATAATCACCAATCACCCCTGCTTTTAAAAAGCCCAGTGCCAACTGGAATACACCAGCCAGTACCACTGCCAGCAGAAATGCTTCAAAAGCCTGCAGCTTCAGAATTCCGGCAGCTACAATTACAGTAAGCCCTGCTGCAGGACCACTTACACTTAACTGAGATCCGGAGAGCAGGCCAATTATGATACCACCCACAATACCCCCGATAATGCCGGAAAACAGGGGGGCTCCGGAGCCTAAGGCAATCCCCAGGCAAAGGGGTAATGCCACCAATAATACTACAATGGAAGCAGGCAGGTCACTACCTGCGTGCTGAAAATATTTTTTCATGATGCGTTGCTGTTAAGTCTTGGAAAAAAGATACCACTGAAATAAATCAGCAGTTGGGAGGGGGCACATGTATGTCCACCTCATGACTTAACGGAATTGCATCCGCAAAATGAAGGTACTGTGAAGAAATAGTGCTGCTGTTGATATCAAAAAAGAAGCCGGATGTATAGAGGCACACGCCCTTATCAAATCCTTTCTGGAAGCCATCCTTGTCGGTATCCAGCCCCTGATGCGAAAGCTCCTCTGTAAACTGGTTGCAGAACAACATCCTGCCCAATTGCTGTACGGGCAGTATCTGGATACTCATCACCAGCAGCAGAAAATATGTAATAAGCTTTTTTCGCATATAACTGCCCGAAATTAGCGGAAAGCAGCAAAGTAAGATGTTAAGAAAATACAAACAAACCAATCAGGATACAATTTCAGGTATACTGCCGCGAAATCAGATATTCAGACCGCCGCAAGTGCTTAACACCTGCCCTGTAATATAGGAACTCAGATCACTCGCCAGGAAAAGGGTGGTATTGGCGATTTCTTCCGCCTTCCCAAACCTTCCCAATGGAATTTTCTGTAAAAACTGTGCTGCCCCTTCCCCATCCTGCAGGTAATGGGTCATATCGGTTTCAATAAATCCGGGAGCAATGGCATTGCAGCGGATATTGCGGGAACCCAGTTCTGCCGCTATGGATTTGGTGAAACCAATGATGCCCGCCTTACTGGCGGCATAACTGCTTTGCCCTGCATTACCGCGGATGCCAATGATGGAACTCATGTTGATGATGCTTCCCTTTTTGGCTTTCATCATGGGGCGGATCACCTGTTTGGTCATATTGAAAACACTCTTCAGGTTAATGTCCATTACATCGTCCCATTGTTCTTCGGTCATGCGCAGCAGGAGATTATCTTTGGAAATACCTGCATTATTCACACAGACATCTATAGCGCCAAATTCTTTGATCGTATCATTTACCAGCGTTTCGCAATCGGCAAAAACGCCTGCATTGCTTTTTACTGCTTTTACCTTCACTCCCAGGGCCTCAATCTGTTGAGCAAGAGCCGCGGCCTTCTCCGCACTGCTGTCGCTTACATAAGTAAATACAATATGGCTTCCCTGTTCAGCTAATTTCAATGCAATGGCAGCGCCAATTCCACGGGCCGCACCTGTAACAACGGATACTTTTCCTTCCAGTAGTTTCATAAAAAATCAGTTATGGGAAACAAATGTAAACTAATTGCCGAATTAGGGGAAAAATGGCGCTTTTTATTGGTAACTATTGGGTGAGCCTTCTATATACACCTGGATAAGAACTACTTGCCAATTTCATTTCAAAGGCAACGGAATATTGAGCACCCGAACCTTCCCCTTAGCAGCTCTTATTTAAAGTGTTTATACCAATCGCCATTAGATTCTCTGTCAACAGTTTCTTGCGATTCAAACCCAATATGCACGAAAGGTACTGCCTCTTTAGGGTAATTATTTTTTATAAGGGTTTCTCTAAGCTTATTAACTAATTCCTTATTTGATTCAAGTCCTAATTTTATATTATCTGATTCTACACATATCCAAATTACTAAATATTTAGGGTCTATATCATAAGATCCATACCAATCGATCCAAAATTTTTGTTCACAAACACATTTAACGATATTTTTTATGTCATCTATAATATCAAGTATTCTCTTTTTCATAGACTTAGTAGAAAAAAATATTTTAATAAAATTAATCATGGTCTTATGTTAATGAGTTATTATGTTAACTCTGTTTTGCTGTAGAATTGGCTTTTCAACATTTAACCAAATGCTTCCCGGTCTTGGGCCTAAAGGTGTTGTAAAGAAATGCGCTTCTCCTGTTGCGCCTTTCGCAAAACCCCTTGACAAGCTATTCCAGATAGGATTGGAAATTGAGCGTGGCAAATAAGGGCTTACAGTATTCATAATACTTCCTCTTGTTGTCATTTCAAGAGTTTTCATCCCATAGGATTTAGCAAACCCCATTGCTGTGCTTTTTGCAACATCTCCACCCGACCAAAATACTCTTCCCCCTTAGCGGCCCTACCTGCTCTACCAAGTAGTTCAAATACAAATCTCACTTTCGGAATCGGTACTACTATCGCTTCCGGATACACAGGCAACAACGCTTCTGACTTCCTTAACTCCTCCCCGGTAAGTTCATTTCTCCACCTGTTACCTCCCTGTGATTTCCAGGCATTCTGTTCAACTCTTTCTATCACCCTTTCAAATAGCTTCCAGCTTGCTGTCTCTTCATAATCACTCGGGGTGCTTCTTAATGCTCTCTCATTGGGATCCCGAAGGCTTTCTCTCATGAGCTGATGGGGGGTTGACTTCCTGTGGCCATCTAAGGTCCGCCTCGACAATTCACTCATACCCATCAATCCTGCTTTCATCCCAACATTGCTACTGATCGTTAGGGCCTGTTTTAATGAAAGATGATGTGAATTCTTCACAACCACCTCCGACAACGTAAATCCTGTTGCCGGTGCTCCTTCTAAACCATCTATATCAATATTCGTTATCGGGTCATTACTCGCATATTGATATGGTGTTAACAGCGGATATTCATCCGTTAACGGGTCTAACTGCATAAACCTTCCTATCTGTGCATCATAGTTCCTGAACCCGTAATCATACCAGTTCAGGTCCCCATCATCAAAGAGCTCTTTATCGTTGTAAAGATACTTGTTATCAATACTACCTTCATTCGCATCCGGCAGTTTCTTACTACTTATCCCCGCTATCTTCGGCATATGTGTAGCCAAGAATACCTTACTTTAAAAAAGGGGCTTTCAAACAATATTGCTGAATTAGCTATTTTAGCATCTGAGAGGGAAAATAAGATAGAAGAAATAAGATTAAATATTATTGAGAATATAGCAAAACTAAAAGCCCAAATATCAGATTGGGAAAACAAGTATGTCATCAAAGCCGCTTTTAGTGGGACCATAGAATATCTTGATTTCTTGAATGATAATGATTTCGTGAATGCTGGAAAAGAATTAATAGAAATTATGCCATTTAGTGATAATTTTATAGCGAATATATATTTATCAAATATTAATTCGGGTAAACTAAGAAAAGGACAGCTTGTAAGAATTAAATTAGAGGACTTTCCGTATACGGAATATGGATTATTGGAGGGGTCCGTTGCTGATTTTTCAAGCACTCAGATAATAGATAAACAAAATAAGGTGCAATCGTTATTAGTTAATGTCAATTTTTCTAAAATATTGAAAACAGATCAAGGATACTTGCTACCTAAAAAAAATCGAATGAAGGGTGCGGCAGAAATAATAACTTTTGACAGGAACTTATTTGAAAAGATTTTTGAAAAAATTCAAATGAAAATTTCTTAATTTTTAATTAGAAAAATCATATATGTATAAATTACTTCTCTCGGTGGCGCTGTTTTTATTCAATCCGGAATTACTGCTTAAAGAAAAGAACAATAAAGTTGTTTGTATCAATAACTCAATAGGGCAGAATTTTTATGACACCAGTAAAATTACGGCTTCATTTCCTGGAGGCCAGCAAGAATGGCTAAATTTCATTAAGAAAAATTTGAATGTATTTATTCCTGTCAAGAATTCCGCTCCCATAGGAAAGTACAGGGTGGTTATACAATTCAATGTCGCTCCTGACGGGACAATCAGTAATATAATCCCATTGACAAATTTCGGATATGGAATGGAGGATGAATTTATACGGGTCATGAAACGCTCTCCAAAATGGGAGCCGGCGAAGGAGAATGGTCAACCTGTAAACACCATAGAAAAGAAAACACAGCTTTTCATCGTTTCAACTGCAATGTAAGGAATGCCAAGTCATTTCAAACCTATATAATAAATAGCACCCTTTAAGTTTTCTGACGGTAGTATTTAGTTCTTTGTGTAAATAGTTACAGTAACTGTATTAGGGTGTAATCCTGAAAGGTATAATGAAGTGAGCCGGAGCGTAGCTCAAATGGCTAGCTTCAAACATGGTAAAACTATTTACTATCAGCTGCAACGAGTAACAGAATTTCCTCCACAAATTTCCGTTCATTGCTCAGCCTGGGCACTTTATGTTGTCCGCCCAGTTTTCCTTTCTGCTTCAACCACCGACCGAACACACCTTTCTCCAGCGCATGTACCACGGGCAATCCCAGTGCTATATCTTTGTGTCTTTTGGCTTCATAATCACTGTTCAGCGATTTTAGTGCAAGATCCAGTTCCCGGGCAAACCGGTCGGTGCAGGCTGGCTTCTCTGCAAATTCTATCAGCCATTCGTGCGCACCCTGGTTATGGTCTCCAAAATAAACAGGAGCGGCTGTATAGTCATTCACCAGCAGGCCTGTTTTTTCGCAGGCGATAGCGATGGCCTTATCGGCGTTATCTGCGATCAGTTCTTCTCCAAATGCATTGATGTATTGTTTTAGCCTGCCGCTTACTTTAATCCTGAACGGAGCAAGCGACGTAAACTGAACCGTATCTCCTACCAGGTATCTCCACAAACCGCCATTGGTACTGATCACCAGCGCATATTGCCCGCCCACCTGAACCTTATTCAGGCCTATAGTTTCCGGGTGCTCTTTCCCGTATTCACTAATAGGCATGAACTCATAAAATATTCCATTGTTGAGCAACAGCAGCATTCCTTCTTCTCCCGGCACATCCTGCGCTGCAAAGAACCCTTCACTGGCATTGTACATTTCCAGGTAAGTGCATCCTTCGCCAATCAGCTTTTTAAACTGTTCTTTATAGGGCGTAAAGGATACGCCTCCGTGTATATAAAGCTCCAGGTTGGGCCATACCTCTTTGAGCGTGGTCTTACCGGTTATTTCAAGAATCCTTTTGATCAATATCAGCGTCCAGGTGGGTACCCCGGAGATAGAGGTAACATCTTCGCGGATGGTGCTTTGCGCCAGTCGTTCTATTTTTTCTTCCCATTCATCCATCAGCGCTATGGACAGCTCCGGTGTTTTGATCCAATTGGCCCAAACGGGAGTGTTCTGCAGCAATACAGCGCTCAGATCCCCATATTGTATTTCTTCATTCACCTGGCTGATCTGGTGGCTTCCGCCAATAACCAGCCCCTTACCTGTCAGCAGATCGCTTTCATTGCGGCTCTGGTAGTACAGGGTCAATACATCCTTGGCGCTCTGAAAATGACAGTCTTCCAGGCTTTCCTGTGTGATGGGAATAAACTTGCTTTTGTCGTTGGTGGTTCCGCTGCTCTTGGCAAACCAGCTTACAGGCGTGTTCCACAATACATTCTCTTCCCCCTGCATAATACGGTCTATATAGGGCTTCAGGTCTTCATATTCGTGAATAGGTACGGCTTCCTTGAATTTGCGTATGCTGAAAAGCTGGCTGAACCCGTATTTTCTGCCAAAGTCGGTATACTGTCCGTGGGTTACCAGATCCTGCAATACTTCGCGTTGTGCGGCGATGGGGTCACTCAGCCATTGCTCAATGCGCCAGTGTCTCATCCGGGCTAAACGTGATATGGCAGGACTAAATAATTTCATAAGGGTCGCGGCAAAATACTAATTCCGCAGCATATTATCAATACGCAGAAGGCTCCATGTGGTTTAATAAACATCCATGGTGGGATTATCCCTGGCCATATCAATGATCCAGTCTTTGCGCTTCAATTCAAAATTGGTTCCGAGGTACAGGCGGCGGACCTGTTCATCTTCAGCCAGTTCTTCCGCTGTGCCATGTTTGAATATTTTACCTTCAATCAGTAAATAGGCACGGTCGCAGATAGAAAGGGTTTCATTTACGTTGTGGTCGGTGATCAAAATGCCGATATTCTTGTATTTCAGTCTTGCCACTACGGTTTGGATATCTTCCACTGCAATAGGATCAACCCCTGCAAAAGGCTCATCCAGCAGAATGAATTTGGGGTCTACTGCCAGTGCACGGGCAATCTCTGTTCTTCTTCTTTCACCACCACTCAAACTGTCTCCGTTGTTGCCCCGGACATGGTGCAGATTGAACTCATCCAACAGGGATTCCAGTTTGGCCAACCGCTCTGCCTTTGTGAGGGTGGTCATTTCCAGCACCGCCATGATATTATCTTCCACACTCAGCTTGCGAAAAACGCTGGCTTCCTGTGGCAGATAACCAATTCCCATCTGGGCCCGCTTGTACATGGGAAGCCTGGTAATATCCTGATCATTCAGGAACACAGCGCCTTCATCGGGCTTGATCAGCCCTACAACCATATAGAAGCTGGTGGTTTTACCGGCCCCATTGGGGCCCAGCAAACCAACAATCTCTCCCTGCCTGACGGTAACAGATACATTGTTTACAACGGTTCTGCCTTTGTAGCTTTTAACAAGTTCCTTTGTGTGGATGGTAAGGTTCACAATTGATGCTTTATACAAAAATAGCTTTTATTGAACAAGCCCGGCGCTTTGAATTATCCTTTAACAGATGCTTTACCAAACAATTTCAGCCCGTATATTGCAGTCCATTTAATATTTCGCCCAAAATGAAAGTAACAGAACATATCCGGCAGGCCAAAGACACGTTGATTTCCTTTGAGGTTTTACCTCCGTTGAAGGGGAAGACCATTCAGAATGTTTACGACCATTTAGACCCGCTGATGGAATTCAAGCCCTCCTGGATCAATGTAACTTATCACCGCAGCGAAACTGCTTTCAAGAAAAAAGTGGATGGCACTTTCGAAAAAGTGGAAGTGCGTAAGCGCCCCGGAACAGTAGGTATCTGTGCGGCTATTATGAACCATTATAAAATTGATACGGTTCCGCATTTTATCTGCGGCGGTTTTAATAAAAGAGAAAGTGAGGACGCCCTGATTGACTTGAATTTTCTGGGTATCGACAATGTACTTGTTTTAAGGGGTGATGCTGCCAGGAACGAAGCCAGTTTCGAAGCCGAACCGGATGGTCACAAATATGCCATCGACCTGCAAAAACAGGTGGTGAATCTGAATCACGGGCTCTACCTGGATGAAGACATTCAGAACGGAGGGAAAACCAATTTCTGTATCGGAACAGCCGGCTACCCCGAAAAACATTTTGAAGCCCCTAACCTGGAAATAGATCTGCAGCGCCTGAAAGATAAAGTAGATGCAGGAGCAGATTATATCATGACACAAATGTTCTTCGACAACCAAAAATATTTCGACTACGTAAAAGCCTGCAGGGATATGGGCATCCACGTTCCGATTATTCCGGGCCTGAAACCGCTTACCAATAAAAAACAACTGTCTGTTTTACCACGCATATTTCACGTAGACATCCCAACTGACCTCTCCAATGCAATCATGAAGTGCAAAACAGACCAGGAATGCGAGCAGGTTGGCGCTGAATGGCTGATTCAGCAAAGTAAGGAGCTGAAAGCATTTGGCGTTCCGGTATTGCATTACTACACATTGGGTAAGCCCAAAGTGATTTGGAATGTAGTGAAAGCTGTGAGTTAAGAAGAATTTAATGAACACGGAAGAACAAGCAGGCCAGGCTTATTTAAATAAAATCGGCCGAATACATTTTAGGTGGTTTCCCGTATTTCTTTTTAAAGCACTGGCAGAAATATGCAACGGAGTTAAAGCCAAGTTGATAAGAAATTTCCTTTACCGTGCTGTTTCGCTGACGCAACAGCATTTCGGCCTTCTGCAATTTTACATTGGTAATGTATTGTTTTGGCGTTACCTTATATTTATGTTTAATCAGGCGTTCCAGGCGGGAAACACTCACTGACAGTTTCCTGGCAATTTCCGGAATGCTCATATGAGCATCCTCCGCCAGTCTTTCCACAATCGATTCAAATGAATTGTCCGTTCCATCTATCTGCAGACTGGGATAGGCAGGCAAACTGCCGAAATTCCTGTCAATCTCATTTTTCAGGTTGCGTTTATGCATCAGGTCGGTAATATTCCTGATTTTCAAAACAAGCTCTTTGGATTTAAACGGTTTTACCAGGTAATCATTGGCGCCCAATTCAAGTCCTTCCATAATTTTATCCTCGCTACTCAATGCGGACATGATGATTATGGGAATAACAGCTGTTTCCAGGTTACTCTTAAATAACCGCACCAGCGAAAATCCATCCAGCGGTAGCGGTAGCATCAGATCCAGCAATATAATATCAGGCAAATGCTGCCGGGTGGCGGCCAGTGCTTCTTTGCCGTCTACGGCAGTGATGACCTCATACTCCTCAGAGAGAATTTCTGCCAGGGATAGTCTCAGAATTCTGGAATCCTCAACAATCAGTACACGGTATGTTTTTTTCATAGTTTGGAATTGTTTTTTAAGGAAAGATCGCTGTATGAAAGATCGGCGACCCTGCCTATTTTTTTGCATCCATCAATGCATCGAACTGTTCAAGCGAAAGTTGTTTGGCAATGATCCTTTTGTCTTTATCCAAGAGGTAAATAGTAGGTGTTTTAAAAATATCATACAGCTGCCTGAAATTAGGGATGCCTGCTTTTTCCTCTGCTGTTTTTGCTGCCTTGGTCTGATAAGCCTGTATCCAGTCCGGAGAAAGCTTCTTTTCGGCAATGAATTTTTTCCAGGCAGGTATTTCAGTTTCATAAATGTTCACTGAGTAAACAGCCACTCCTTTCGTTTTCCACTTTGCTCTGTATAAAGAATCCAGCCGGGGTATTTCTTCCTTGCAATGTCCACAGTTGGGATCCCAGAAAGCAACCACGGTAAACGGCGCTTTAATCTGGTAAAGCGATGTTTTTGCACCGGTTGTATCCGTCAGATCCAGCTGAGGAGCAGGTAGCCCGAGCTGATTGGCCATCAGGCTGTACGCCCTTTCTGTAATGGTTTTGCGGGAAGCGGCATTCAGCAATACCGTGTCGCCCTTGGCATAAAATTGCTCAAAAATGTATACAAACACTTTGTCCTGACCCATATATTCGGGGTTGATGTATTTGTTGGTGAATTTAGTAAGCAGGTAAGGATAAATTTCCTTGCCGGTTCTTGCAGACAACAACATATACTTTACCTCTGCAATAATGGAATCCGGATCGGGTGATACATAAAATTTAAAATAGTCATCCAGCTTTGGTTCAAAAAAAGGTGTTCTTAACAGGCGGTCATCGTTAAACATTACATCATCCCAGAAATGTTCCTTTACAAAACGGTAGGGATACAGAGTGTCAGCCTTTCCATTTACCACAGGAACAGGAGGCGGAGTTGGTCGTTTCATGGTATTTAACAAAACGGTCAGCAGCGACTGCGGATATTTAGTGCTGATATTTTTCCGGTATGCGTCCAGTTCGGCTTCTGTTTGTAGCATTAGATTGCGCAAACGGGCAGAATCCTGCACATTCCCCGATACCTTGTACTCCGCTTCCAGTTGTTGTCTTAGTTTTCCTTTTTCTGTGGAAAAAAGCGCATACTGTTTAAAAAGGTCATTATCGGGCGACCCGGTGATCCGGGCGCTTTCCTTCCGGGTAGTATCAGCCACTATGCTGAAATGCTGTTTTGCATCCATCAGTAATTCAAACTGAATGGTATAACTGGGTGAAACTACAAAATAAATGCCACTCGTAAGTTTATTAGCCCCCCTGAACTGCCCCTGGCCTTGAGCATCCAGTCTGGCTGAATCCACCAGGGTCATCCCCTTACCAAAATAACTTCCCAGGTAAACCGTACAGTTTTTCAGGGGAGTGAGGGCGATAGAAATCTGGTGACCCCTTGCCGGCAGGGCTTTTGAAGCAGCAGGAGCCGGTTTTTGGGCCGGTAATTGGAGAGTTGTCGATAAAACAAGCAGGTTGATCAATAAAAAACGCATATCCGGTAGATTAAGCATAAAAATAAGTAAATAAACGGGCTTACATTTGCCCGGTGAGAAAGCAAAAAAAATCTGTGGTACTGGAAAAGGTACTGGTTCAGGACTATGCAGCCGAGGGGAAATCACTGGCACGCGTAGATGGCAAAGTAGTTTTTATTGAGGGGGCTGTACCCGGAGATGTGGTAGACGTTCAGTTGTCTAAAAACAAATCAGACTGGGCCGAAGGTTACACTATTAAGGTACATGAGTTGTCTGCGGACCGGGTAACTCCTTTCTGTGAACATTTTGGCATTTGCGGTGGTTGCCAGTGGCAGATGCTGCCTTATGAAAAACAGTTGTTTTACAAACAAAAACAGGTAACCGACAACCTTACCCGGATCGCAAAAATTGAACTGCCCCCGATTGCACCCATTATTGGTGCGGATCAAACGGAAAAATACCGCAACAAAATGGAATATACTTTTGCTACCAGAAAGTATATCCCAACCGAAGAATTCCGTAGGATGAAAGCCAGCGGCGAAGGTTTTGAGAACCAGCCCGGTGCAGCAGGATTCCATGTGCGCGGTTTTTTCGATAAGGTGGTGGAGATCAACACCTGTCATTTGCAGGAAGAGCCCACCAACCTGATTCGTAAAACCATTGCGGCTTTTGTTATAGAACACGGACTTCCTTTTTACGACATCAAAAAACACGAGGGCTGGATCCGCAACCTGTTGGTCCGTAACAGCACCATCGGGGAACTGATGGTAAATGTCGTGATTGCTTACGAAGATGAACCATACAGAATACAATTGCTGAATCTGCTCTTGGAAAAATTCCCGCAGATTACCACATTATTGTATACCATCAACGCTAAAAAGAACGACAGTCTGCACGATCAGCTGCCTATCACCTATTTTGGCAAGGGGTATATTTTAGAGAAACTGGAAGACCTGCAGTTCAAAATCAGCCCAAAATCTTTTTTCCAGACCAATACCCGGCAAGCAGAAAAACTATACGCTGTAACCAGGGAGTTTGCAGAATTGGACGGCACACAAATGGTATATGACCTCTATTGCGGCACCGGCAGCATCGGTTTATTTGTAAGCCACCAGGCCAAAAAACTGGTAGGCGTGGAAATGGTGGCTGACGCCATTGAGGATGCAAAGGAAAATGCGGCGCTCAACAATGTGCAGCATGCTTCTTTTTTTACCGGAGATGTGATCGATATTTGTGATGATGCATTTTTTGCAGCGCATGGAAAACCGGATGTTGTGATTACCGACCCTCCAAGAGCCGGAATGCACGAAAAACTGATCCGGAAATTACTGGAAATGGCGGCCCCCACCGTGGTATATGTAAGCTGTAACCCTGCCACACAGGCCAGGGACCTGGGTTTACTCAGCGCCGGTTACAAGGTGACCCGCATTCAGCCGGTAGACATGTTTCCGCATACCCTGCACATTGAAAATGTAGTACAATTGAAACTAATTCAATAATATGACCGAATTCAGACCAAGTAGATTTGAAATATTACCTACGATTGTCAAAAACCTGCTGATCATCAACGGGCTGTTCTTCCTTGCGCAGAACACGTTGTCCGGGCCAATGGGTTATTTTGATTTTGAAGAAATCTTTGCCCTGCATGCCTGGCAGAGCAGCTTATTCAGGCCATGGCAGCTGATTACCCATATGTTCCTTCATGGAGATTTCGGGCATATCCTGGGTAATATGTTTGCGCTCTGGATGTTCGGCTCCATCCTGGAAAACCTCTGGGGCTCCAAACGGTTCCTCACTTTTTACCTGGTATGTGGTTTGGGGGCGGCATTGATTCACCTGCTTTTTCTCAGCTACGAATTCATACCGCTTACCAACGATTATGAAGCCATCTTCCGCTTACACGACAGCGGTGGCGCTTCCTTTAACAAGGCTATGATCGGCTTCATTGAAAAATACAATATTCGTTTTGAAAACCAGCAATACTTCATCAGCAGCCTGATCAACAATCCCGACAACACTATGCTGAGTTCAAAAATGTTTGAATTCATCACCAGCTACTACCAGCAGAACCTGAATACGGCAACACTGGGCGCCAGCGGTGCCGTTTTTGGCGTACTGGCCGCATTTGTATATCTCTTCCCCAATACTTATATCTATGTCTATTTCCTCATCCCGGTAAAGGCCAAATGGATTGGCCTGATCTATTTTGGATATGAGGTTGTTTTTGCACTCAGAAACTCCGCTGGCGACAATGTAGCCCGTTGGGCGCATATCGGGGGAGCCATTGTTGGGTTGATCATTGTAATGACATGGAACAAAACAAAGAAAAAAACGTTTTACTAGTATGCCCGCTCAATCGTACAAATCGCCCGGAAAAATCCTGTTAGGTCAGGATAATAATGCACTGGTCATATTATTTGCGATCAATGCACTGGTATTTGTATTGATCAACATGATTAAGATCATTTACTTTTTATCAGATATTCCGATTGAATTTTTTTACAATCAGATTCTCCACTGGTTTACATTACCCGCCTCTCCGGACATATTGTTTACCAGACCCTGGACCTTTTTAACTTATATGTTTACGCATTACAGCATCTGGCACCTGATCTCCACGGTTATGTGGCTATGGGCATTTGGGTATGTATTGCAGGATCTTGCAGGTAACACCAGGCTGATTCCGATCTATCTCTACGGGGGGCTGATTGGTGCACTGGCATTTATACTGATGAACAATTTATTTCCGGCGCTGGAAAGAAATCTGCTAACAACGGCCCCCATGCTTGGCGGAGGCGCTGCTGTAATGGCGGTGGCTATTGCAACCACCACCGTGGCCCCCGATTACAGAATATTTCCAATGATTAACGGCGGAATACCTTTATGGGTACTTGCACTGGTATTTGTTGCCATAGACATGGCCACCATCTCCGGTGGCAATGCGGGCGTGATCGGAGCGCATATTGCAGGTGGGACCATTGGTTTTATTTATGTGAAACAACTGCAAAAAGGCAATGACTGGGGCGCATGGATGGTTCGTCTGGTAAACTGGTTGAATGATTTATTCAACCCCGATAAAAAACAACAGCAAAGAAACCAGGCAGAGAAACATTTTTACAGAACAAACCGCAAACCCTACGAAAAGATCGCCAATAATTCCCAGCAACGGCTGGATGAAATACTGGATAAGATCAATCAACAGGGATATTCTTTTTTAACCGACGAGGAAAAGGCTTTTCTACAGAGAGCCAGCGACGAAGCGCTTTAACTATGAACGGATCCCGATTTTTAATACTGGCACAGCGTGTACTGCTGATTGGAGGAATTATTTATTCTCTGCTGTTTTTGATCTCCTGCTTTTCGGCAAATATCAATCCCGACACTTTTTACCCGGCAACCTATTTTGCAATTTGTTTCCCCGTATTGTTGGGCGGAATGATTTTCTGGTGTTTCATTGCACTTTATTTTTTCAAAAAACAAAGCTGGATCTTCTTCCTGCTGTTACTGCCGGCCATTAATAATATTCGTACCGGTATTGGGTTTAACATCGGTAATTCATCTGAACCTGCAAAAAAAACGCACCAGATCCGGGTGCTTTCCTGGAATGTAAATGAATTTGTGTACGGGCATTATTCAGATACCGAATGGGAAACCAAACAAAAAAGCATGATGCAGTTTATCCGCGAATCCAATGCAGATATGCTTTGCTTCCAGGATTTTGTACCGGTGCCTTACAACAACGACATTAACGTTCAGAAGTACATCACCGATTCGCTGCACTACCCTTATTTCTATTTCAGCATGGATGGAATTAATTACGGAACCATTATTTTTTCAAGGATCCCGATTAAAGACAGCGGAAGGGTCAAATACAAGGAAAAAGTGTATCCTGAAAGCCTGGCCTGGGCAGATGTAAACGTTCAGGGCAAACCATTCAGGGTATACAACACCCATTTAAGGTCTATGTACCTGCATCAGTCAGTGATCACACCTGCTACAATCGGGTACCTGGAATTTGTAAAAGAGGATACCGGATTTCTGTTTCATTCAACCAGGCTGGACAGGCTGGCATATTTTGACCGGATCCATTCCACTCAGGCAAAACTAATTAAGGAGCAGCTGAACAAAACAACCGTGCCGTATGTGTTTTGCGCAGACCTGAATGCTGTTCCTGCAAGCTATACCTATAACCTGCTCAAAAAAGACATGAAGGATGCTTTTTTGGAGAAGGGCATGGGATTGGGCGGAACTTATCATCGCTTTTCACCTACTTTAAGGATAGACGTGATGCTTACCGGCGAAACCATCCAAACTGAACGGTATTATTCTCCTTCACTAAAACTGTCCGACCATTACCCTATTCTGACCGATCTGCATTTGGGAAACTGATTTTTAGTACTTTTAATCATGGCTAAAAGCTGGCTGCGAAGAGCTACCAAAACATTTATCATTTCGGTCAACCTGTTTCTGGGGTTATTTTTTTTAATCGCAGCGCTGTCTCCGTACATCAATCCCGAAGGCTGGTGGTTGCATGGTTTTCTTGGGCTGATCACGCCCTACCTGATTCTTGCGTTACTCCTTTTTATACTATTCTGGTTAATCAGTCGCCCGACCTGGTCGGTTATTTCCATTTTGGCGCTGGCCATTGGATGGAAACAGCTTCCGGTGGTTTTTGCCTGGAGCGGGGATTCGGGGTTCACCAAAAGAAAGCCGGAAAATACCATCCGGGTGGCCAACTGGAATGTGCAAAGCTTCAACGGGCTCACAAAAAACAAAGATGCAAAAAAAAGGATGCGCATTGAGGTGGCCGAAAGTATCCTTAAAAACAGTCCGGATATTATCTGCATGCAGGAATTCAATAGTGCAAAGACAGAAAACAATATTACATTATTCACCAAATCGCACCCTTATTACTATTTTTCTAAGGATTATTCCCGCGCCGGGGGGGGCTATCAGTCGGGGTGCATCATTTTTTCCAAATATCCGGTCATCGACAGCCTTCGGATCGGGTTCCCCACTCCGGAAAGCCTGATTTATATAGACATTCTCAAAGGCACCGACACCATCCGGATTTTCACGACTCACCTGCAATCCTTTCAGTTTAAAAAAGACGACTATCAGGATATTGAGCATATCAGGGAATCTGACCAGGAAACCCTTTCGGCATCCAGAAGCCTTATGCGGAAGATGAAGCAGGCCTACCGTAAAAGAGGCGCCCAGGCCGATATTGTGCAAAAAGCCGTTTCGCTGAGCCCATACCCGTCCCTGATTTGCGGGGATTTCAATGATGTTCCCAATTCTTACACCTATTTTAACATTAAGGGAAACTGGCAGGATGCTTTTCTGCAAAAAGGATTTGGTATTGGAAGAACCTTTATTTCACTGGCTCCCACCCTTCGGATCGACTATATTCTGGTCAGCAGGCATTTTGAAGTGAAACAATTTGATATGGTAGATGAAGCACTCAGCGACCATATTATGCTAATGGCTGATCTTCGTTTAAAAAAATAAAATACTTTCGCGTTGATGTCTCTTAAAGTATATAACTCGCTTACCCGCCAGAAAGAAGAATTTCAACCCATTAACCCACCCTATGTGGGAATGTATGTATGTGGCCCTACCGTTAGTGGCGAAAGTCACCTTGGTCATGCCCGCCCCTTCATCACTTTTGATGTAGTGTACCGTTACCTGATGCACCTTGGTTACAAAGTGAGGTATGTAAGAAATATCACTGATGCAGGGCATTTTGAAGAGGAGGGTCGCGAAGCAGAAGATAAGATCAGCAAAAAAGCAGTGCTTGAAAAACTGGAGCCCATGGAACTGGTACAGAAATACACCAACCTGTACCATTGGGCAATGAGCCAGTTCAATAACCTGCCTCCCAGCATTGAACCAACAGCAACCGGGCATATTGTAGAACAGATCGAAATGATTAAGAAGATCATTGCAGATGGATATGCGTATGAATCCAATGGTTCTGTATACTTTAATGTAGAAAAATACAATATCGATTTTACCGCCATGGGGCAGCCCTATGGAATCCTCAGCGGAAGAGTGCTGGAAGAACAGATTGAAAGCACCCGTGAACTGGATAACCAGGAGGAAAAAAGAAACAAAAGCGATTTCGCACTCTGGAAAAAAGCGCCGGCCGAACACATCATGCGCTGGCAAAGCCCCTGGGGAGAAGGATTCCCGGGTTGGCATATTGAGTGCTCCGCCATGAGCACCAAGTACCTCGGCGAAGAATTTGATATACACGGTGGAGGAATGGATTTGCAGTTTCCGCATCATGAATGTGAAATTGCACAGAGTACGGTTTGCAATCATAAAATGCCCGCACGCTTTTGGCTGCACAACAATATGATTACCATTAATGGTAAGAAGATGGGAAAAAGCTATGGCAACCAGATCATGCTCTCGCAGATGTTCAGTGGGCAACACCCATTGCTGGAACAGCCTTATGCACCATCAACGATCCGTTTTTTCATACTCCAGTCTCAGTACAGGAGCACCCTCGATTTCAGTAATGACGCCTTACAGGGAAGCGAAAAGGCGCTGCGCAGGCTGATGGAAGCCTTTGAATGGCTGCAGCAACAGCAGCATATCGGCAGCACCAATGAGGTAGATGCTGCCCTGGATGAGAAAGTGAAAAAACTGGTCTTCGATTTTGATTCGTTCATGAATGATGATCTGAACACGGCAAAAGTAATAGCCAATATGTTTGAACTGGTTCCGATCATCAACTCCATCAAAGACAAACATATTGTATCCGGCGCGTTGCATACCGATACGGTAGCCCTGCTGAAGAAGCAACTCGGCGTATATATTCTGGATATTTTTGGTCTGCAGAGCAGTAGGGCAGACAATAACAATAAGCTGGAAGGCGTACTGGAATTGCTGATCAATATCCGCAAAGAAGCCAAGAGCAGAAAGGATTTTGTAACCAGCGACAAGATCCGTAATGAGCTGTCTGCTTTGGGTGTACAGCTGAAGGACGAAAAAGACGGAGGCATGAGCTATACCATTCAATAGGCTTATTCGCCCGGATGATATTGCTTTTGCATATTCTTCAGTACATCTTCCTTATAGAAAAACACTTCCTTGAACTTACCATGAATAAATCCTGCCGCCTGGTCTGTAAAATGGCTGGATGCGGGATTGTTGTCCTGGCCTCCGGTAACAATTGTTCTGGCCTTTACTTTCGGGCCAAATTCAACTGCAGCGATGAAACTATTACCTGAATATCCGTAGCGCCCCTTGGTTCCATTTATACTCCTGCTTTCAAAAGCCGGCAGAGAACCAAACCTGGAGGAGCTCAGGGGAACAGCCATACTTGGTTTTAAGTCGCTGTACTGCTCTTCAAATTTCCCTGTAAGGCGTTGGTAGCGGTTAATGGTTCCCCAGGGTACTTCCCAGAATCCATATTGATTTTTCAGAAAGCTTACTACTTCGGCCAGTGCATTCAGTAACTGGCCGGGTTCTGCTTTTTGCGCTATATCTTTAAAACGGCCAACCACTTCCGTATTCTCTTCCTGTGTTTTGGCTCTGGGAAACAATGCATTTACCCTGGTTCCCCAATCGATGGCCAATGTGGTAGCAACAGAAGAAGTATCGGTTATTTTATTCCAGGCTTTGAGCCGGTTAACCGGCTGCTGCAGGGTTTGTTTAAATGGCTCTCCTTCTTTCAATGCATCATACGCTTTGAATAATGCAGGAAGCAGTATATCAAACCCGGTCAGGTATCGGTTGTAACCAATCTCAATCAAGCCATCCAGGCTAATGTCAGTCCGGTCTTTCAGCAGGCGGATGGCATTAAGCCCTCTTGCATTCTGCCCGTCGGGCGCCATATAATAAGGATAGTCCGATCTCTTAGGACTGCTTTCACCGGAGGCGGTAAATGGTGTGGCATTGCAATTTTGTATCCAGCCGGTTGTCGGATTCAGCAGGTGTACGGTTTCTGATAAAGGGTGTATCCCCTGCCATTCGGTTGCAGCAATGGTGCCATCCACCGGAAGCGCCCAGTTATAGGAAGTATCTCTCTTAGGAATAAAGTTTCCATGCCAGTAAGCAATATTGCCCTGGTCATCTGCATATACTGTATTGTTGGTGGTATTAGACAACCCCTCCATGGCTTTTGTGTATTCCGACAGATTATTGGCCTTGGTAGTTGCCCATGACTGAACCAGCGCCCGCAGGGAACGATTGTATTCTTTGAGACTCAGCCATTTTCCGTGGCGTTTGGCCAGAACAGGTCCGTGGTGCGTGTAAAAGCCGGTAAATGTTTTTGAAAGCATTTCACCGCCTCTTTTATAGTAAATGGTAATGTCTTTTGTTTTTACTGACCGCTGTTTATTTTCATATTCATAAACCCAGCCGGTTTTTGTTTTGGTAACCTTTTCTTCGTAGAGATCGGCTACATCTGCATATCCGGATGTATGCATCCAACCAAGGTGTTCATTGAATCCCTGGTACACAAATAACTGGCCCCAGGTAGAAGCGCCATAAGCATTTAACCCCTCCTCGCTCACCATCTGCGCTTCATTTCTGAAGTAGAAGGGCACATGCGGATTGATGTAGAGCATGGCATTTTTAGATGCACTCCTGGATGGGGCTATTGCAAAACCATTTGAACCACGATCTTCTATATCTTTATTATAAAAAACAGCCGCTGTAACATCTGATTCAGGGTTTTCATAAAACCGCCTGATCTCCTCCACCGAAGCGCCCCCGGTACTGGTGGCATGAACACTTCCGTCGGTGTACATCAGGTGGAACCAGGATTCAAACTTCTTCAATACCACCGGCTGTACTTCGGGGTGTTTGTATAAATAAAAGTTGATCGCATCTGCCTGCGCGTTCAGTAATTTCTTCAGCCAGGCCGGGCTGCGCTGGTAATCTTTCTTAGCATCATTACTATCTGCAATCAAGCGCATCAACAGGTCGTCGTACAAAGCTTTCTCGCCTTCCATCTCCGACCTTCTCCCCAGCATTTCCAGGTAATTGCGTTCAATCCTTTCAAAATTTTCTTCACATTGGGAATAGAGTAAGCCAAATACGGCATCTGCATCGGTTTTCCCATAAATATGCGGAACACCATAAATATCTCTGACTATTGTAACCTGTTGAGCCTGCAGCTCCCATCTGGCAATATCTGCAGCGCTGAATGTTTGAGCAGACAATGAAAAAGGAAGTAGTAGTAATAATATTAAACAACGTCTCATAAATGAAAGATTTCATGCGGTAATAAACTGATAGCAGAACAACTAAAATTAATGCAAAATCCGGTCTGATTCCCCGGAGCAGTAAGATTCCTTATATTTAGGTACAATTTAAAATAGTGCCCCCCGAAAAATCAACAGGTGTTAACCGGAACGAATCGATTGATTATTTACGCGGACTGGCCGCTACCGGGGTAATGGCCTATCACATGCAACTGCTCAGCTTCGGAGAAACTGACGCTTCTGATTTTCTGGCCAAAGCAAAAATTTATGCAGTTGCCATTTTTTATGTACTGAGTGGCCTTACTTTATATATCGCCAACCAACAGGATTTTTCAAAAACCAAAGAGGATATTCTTAACTTCTTTCTCAAAAGATTTTTCAGAATCTTTCCATTGATGTGGCTGGCTACTTTCCTAACCTACCTGATAGTACAGCATGCCTGGATGTACAGCCCCAAAATATTGATCGTTAATATTTTGATCTTCCCCGGCGCCTTTAAGCCGGATGGATTTGTAGCAAACGGGGCATGGAGTATTGGCAATGAATTATTTTTCTACCTGTTTTTTCCCTTATTATTTTTCCTGTACAGAGCCGGTAAACACTGGATGTACCTGGTTAGTTTCGTCATCCTGGTCCCCTTTATGTTTTTTGCATACAAAGTGTTCGATCCCGCTATACAACTGGGTCATCAATGGTCGGCTTTTGTAAACCCACTGAACCAGTTTTTCTTTTTTGCCATGGGCGTATTGATGGCAGGATGGTCAAAACCATCTGGTCTATGGCAAAAATGGGCGCTCCTGCCGGCAGCGCTGCTGTTTACGCTGATGATCTTCTATCCGGTTTCCGGCGAACCGGTGGCCTTGGTAATTGGGAACGCCCGGATGGTACTGAGTGCTCTTACAATACTGATCTGTTATTTTTTCTATATCAGCGATCTGGGGTTTCTTCCGGATCTGGTAAAAAGGGGGCTGAAGTTTCTGGGGGACGCCAGCTTTTCCATTTACCTGCTGCACCCCTTGGTTTTTACTTTGATTGTACGGATCATGAAACAATGGTCCGTTGTCATACATCCATGGACCACCATCGGGCTTACCGTTATCTGTACCTTGTTGCTCAGCAATGTAACGTATAACCGATTCGAGAAATATTTTATGCGATTGGGTAAGAATCTCATCAGCAAAAGAAAAGCAATGCTTCAATAACTATGCATCAGTACCCCCATTTACGCATCACTGCCAGATTCTGACGGATACATTCAATAGGCGCCACGCCCTGGTAGGCTTCCTGTTCTATGATGAAATGAAGGGTGCCGCCTGTTTGTTTTCCCTGGTCAATAATCTCCTTCACAAGCTGTACGCCTTTACCCAGAACAGTACTTTCATATCCTGTTCCTTTTGCATTCATGATTTCGTCTTTCACATGCATGGATACAAAACGTCCGGGGTTATTTTTCACAATAGCCAGTGCATCGGCTCCGGTACCATAGAGGTTACCAAAGTCCAGCTGCTGCGCCACCAATGAGGGGTCGGTGCTTTTCAGGATGATCTCATACACGGTTTCGTTGCCCAGCTTTTGGGTAAACTCAAAGTTGTGATTATGATAACCGAACCGCATGCCCGATTTTTTACATAGCTCTCCTGATTTGTTAAACACTTCCATATACCTTTTCAGGTCGTCTGCCGTTTTACGCAGGCTGTCGTCCAGCCATGGGCTGATCACCAGCTCCTGCCCGGCAATGGCAGCATCTTCCACTGTATATTTCCAACTGTCGGAGAAATCTTTTTTTACGGCATCCCAATGCCCGGGCCCCAATACAGTATGGCCACTTGGCATGCTTAGCCCCAGATCATTCAGCAGTTTTTTAAATTCAGCGGCACTGTACCCGTAGAATTTCCGGTTAATATAATTGGCATGCTCTACATGCTTGTACCCCATCTCTGCAACAGCTTTCAGTGTGCCCGACGGATCCTTTTTCATATCCTCTCTTACGGAATACAGCTGTACCCCGGTTAATGTTTTTTGGAGTGCTGACGCCTGTAACCAGGAAGGAACTGCAGCTGAAGCAAGTGCGGCAAATCCGGCTTGCTGAATAAATTGTCGGCGGGAAACTGGCATAATCGTTTTTTGAGTGCAACCAATATAAGCAATTTTTAAACGAAAGCCTAACTTGCGGGGGATAATCAAATCAACAGATGAAAACAGCTACGGTTCACGAAATTAAACAGGAATTACTGGCCACACCAGACAAACAGCTGGTAGACCTGTGCCTAAGGCTGGCAAAATTCAAGAAAGAGAACAAGGAACTGCTTACCTACCTGCTGCTGGAAGCCCACAACGAAGAGGGATATATAGCAGAAGTAAAGGAAATGATCCGGGTGGAATTTGAACAACTGGAGACATCCACCAATTTGTATTTTGCTAAAAAAACAATCCGGAAAATTTTGCGGATCGCCAATAAACATATCCGGTATACCGGGTCCAAACAGGCAGAAGCCGCCATATTGCTGCATTTCTGCACAGCACTGAAACAGCATGGAATTCCTTTTGAAAAAAGTACGGCCCTGAGTAACCTTTACAAGCAGCAGATCAAAAAAATCAATGCCGCCCTAAGCGCTTTACATGAAGATCTTCAATACGATTTCCGGCGAGAGCTGGAGGCGTTATAGAAGAAGATCCCGTCATTACTTTTCTTCGTCGAAGTAAAGTTTGTAATAGTGTTTACCGGCCCTTTCATCGAAGCCCTTTTCAATCAGGTCTTTTCTTCCATGAATATATACATGGAAATTTTTGTCGAGCTTCAGGATGCTTTTAAAAAACCGTTGTTGCTTTTGCACGGCTGCAAGATTAATATCAAACTGATCTTCAATATTCACCTGCCTGGCTACTTCGTACTGCTGTTTGTAATCGTTAAAGCAACCAATCACTTCCGGATGGTGCAATACCTCCTTTCCAAATTCTTCCAGTTGAAAATTATCGTGGGTCTTAAAGTATTCCATGCTTCGCTGCAGCATATCAATCTGATCGGCCTTGGTGGTTTCAAACTGTTCATTCAGTTCATTGCTGATAAACAGTTTGCACATTCCCAGGGCGGCATTGGTATTGTGATAACTGTTTACCACGGGGTTCAGTTTCAGAAAAACCTGTTTCCAGAACGTCGCATCTGCCTGTTTGGAGGCGGTAGATTCATAGGAGTAGGCTAAAAAACCCTCCTCCGCATCCTGTTTCAGGATTAAAACGGCCCTTTCCGGCTTTTTGAGGTCAATCCCATCTTCCAGCAATAATTCAATACCGGCTGTTTTGATGGATGGCTTCAGGAAGGTTTCCCGGGTACCGGAATGGAAAATGCCGATGGCATCCCTGAACTGGTCCGCAAAAGGAACCTGCTGAAAATGAACCACGCACAATTCGCCGGATTTGGCAAAAGCGGAGCTGCTTTTGAGGTGAAAATGCTCGGCAACCTGCTGACTAACAGGTAAAAACCGGGAATCGTCTTCAAATAAACTACGGATGGCGCTATAAATAATATTAGACTCCTTATCCAGCCTGTACTGCTCTGCTTCATTCAGTGATTTCAGCATAAAATGCGTTAGTACCTGGTTCAATTCTTCCTGATTGGTTTCCAACGCTTTTTCAGATAAAAAAAGGCGCCCTCCCTGCGCTGCATCGCCCGCCTGGTGTACGATCAGCGACTTTATCAATATGGTAGATAAATCGTTCATATGACCACGAAGATAACCGGAATGAAGGCCGTTTTTAAACCAAATTCGGAATTCGTCAATATTTTTCGGAACTTCACCGGATTAACCTCAAACTAATACGCTACATGTACGCCCAGATCTGGACAAAGTACCTACCGATTATCCGCATTTTACTGAAAAGAACCCGTCAGGAAAACCAGGTTTTAGACCTCAACCGAATCGATTTTGAAAGAATGGGATCTGGAAGAAAAGCCGGCTATAAATTCACTATTGAATTCAAAAAAGGCCGGGTGGGTAATCTGATCAGCAGTTCGGCACTGGCTACTGATCTTGCACAGGTGATTTTAGAAGACAAGGCTACCAAGGAGTTTTTAGAAGGAGGTGAATACACGGTTTCCCTCAATACTAAATTTCAACTTTTGTTGAAGAATGCTACTCCGGCAGCCGAGACCGCAGAATAATACTATTTGACCAGGACTCGGTAACCACTTTCCTTTTTCGCGCAAAGAATAGGTTAATCGATGGGGAAATGATTGTATTGAACCAGTTCATCAAAGCTTTCTTCCGTTTCTGCCTCAACAGAAGTATTACAGACCTTCATTGCGTTTTCCGTACAGGAAACCGGTTGAATGATCAGCCAAACCAGAACAATATAAGTGAGCCAATGAAGCATTTTAATAAATATACCTGCAAATTTGTTTGATAATTCTGAAGATGTCAATCACATAAACATGTGTAAATAATCCCCCACAGGAAATCCGTGAGGGATTCTATCCCCTCTTGTTTAACACCTTACTGCCTGATAATCTGTCCACTACCACTAATTTGGGTCCTGACCGTGGTGGGATTTCCCTTGTAATAGATATTTCCGCTGCCGGAAACAGTAGCATCCAGCTCCTTCTCTACTCCGCAATACATATTGCCGGAGCCGGAAAGAACCAATTTGGCTTTTTCGGAAGTGAAATCAAACCCATTAATTTTTCCGCTTCCACTAATATAGCAATCAGCCAGAAGGGCCTTACCACTCAAACTGATTGTGCCGGACCCGCTGATGGAAGCATTCAGCGCCTGCGCCTGGTAACGGGTAACGATATCTCCGCTTCCGTTCACCCGCAATTCCAGCTCATCCCCAACCCGGTTTCCGTTGGTTACAATACTCCCTGATCCGTTTATGAACAACCTGCTCAGCCTGCCGGTGTTTACCCAAATCTTTGGGGTCTTTCTCGTCTTGATATTCGTGATGGTATTATACTGAATCTTCAATACCCCGTTCACTACCCTGGCTTCAATCACCGGAATAATATTATCATCCGCCTCTATCAGCAACAGGCCGGAAGGGGCGTTAAGCTGTTCTACTTGTACATCAAAACTTCCGTTGGTTTCAATTGCATGAAAAGAATCCACCGACAGCGTTTGCTGAACAATATGGCCGCTACCCCGGATAGACTTATTGCAGGCGGCCAGTTGTACCAGCAGCAGCAAGAGCAGCAGATTAAATAGGTTCTTTTTCACGATTTGGTGGTTTATCATTTTTAGTCTGTTTTAGCAGGAACAATGTCCGAAGGCAATGCTAATAGTAACTGTATTCAAAATTGAGTACAACATTCGTAGTGCTGAACGATTGCTTTCTTTTGATGACATAATTGTCTGCATCGTACGTGTATTCGTTCCAGGTGGTTTCGTAAACGGTTCCTGTCGATGAAGTCTCCTCGATCTTGCGCGGATTGTTTTTCATAAATACAACTCCTCTCAGATAAATGCCGGAAAAAGAAAAATTTTCCTGGTTCGGGCTGTTATCATAGTCACTGAACACCGTATTATAAATCAACCGGTAATCGCCTCCAATGGTTTCTTTTGCAGCGTAAGCATGCTTGGTAATATTTCCTGAAGCCGCATACTCATAAGTCATTTTTGATTCAACCGGCAGACCCGGGTCTTGTTTAGCAGGCCTTTCAATAAGACTTATCAACTGATTCTGTGCATTGAACTGCGGAAACAAGCTGGCATAACGACGGTCATTAATGGCAAAAGCCTGTATGGAATCAAGCCTGGTACCGGTATAATGATACAGGAGGTATCCGCCCTCATTATTCACACGTTTCAGCAGGTTATTTTCATACACAAATTGATTGGTCTGAACAGTAACCGAACCGGTACTCTGGTTATTTACAAACTGAGAGATCAGTTGTGAAACATCTCCATTCGCATTGTATTCAAACAACCTGAATTCACGCGGATCGTTCATGATCTTATACAACTTTTTAGCCTGCGGGGCCGGAACGGGGTCTTTTGGGCAATCCTTTTTGCAAGACACCGCCGTCAGTGAAAACAGTGCCAATACTACTCCTGCAAGGTTCTTCCTTTTCATCTTTTTTTTAATTTTTTAGCTTATTACAATATGTGGTCAATAGTGACTTCTTCCGGGCGCTCTTCGCCGCTCAATACCAGTAAAAGGTCAAAAAAGCGGTCCATGATTTTTTCAAATTTCATTTGAGTTGATTTTTAAATAAGTTAATATGCTATTGTTGCCCGCCGGCACGACTTTGTTCTTCCTGAGAGGCGCTGTTTTGCCTGCTTCGCACAACATTCGTCTCGTTTTTTGCAAACCGCCAGGTGAAATTCAGGGCGAATATCCGGCTGTCGAAAATCTGTCTGAATTTGGTGTCCAGGTTCTGGAAACGCTGATCAATACTTACCTTCTGTGTTAAGAAAATATCTCTTACGGAAAGTCGGATCGTACCCTTGTTTTTCAGAATCTGCTTACTGATTCCTGTGGTAAGCGCCCCCATTGGCCCGATAAAGGATTGACCTACGATCAGGTTTTTGTGGTTATAAAAGCCACTGAGTTCGGCAGACCAACCCTTGCCTAACCTGAATTGGTTATTCATGTTGAATGAGAATGAAGTAAAACTTTCCCTCAATGGCGCCCCGTTAAAAAATCCCTCATATTTATTATTGAATACACTTCCGTACAAGCTGGTGGTGATCAATTTGCCGAGCGACTTATTAAACGACATGCTCAGGTTCCAGTTTTCGCTGGAGGCGATATTATCGGTTTGTATATAACTTACCCTGGTAGAATCAATTTGCCTGAGCACATCGGTAATAATATCTGTGGTCTTTGAATAAGAAAGCTTGGTAGTCAGCATTCCACTATTGTAGCTATGCCCCAGCTCAATGTTCCAGGTAAACTGCGGACGCAGATTAGGGTTACCCTGGTTATAGGTAAATGGATTCAGGATGAGCTGAAACGGGTTCAAATCCTTATAATTAGGTCTTTGAATTCGTCTTCCGGCATTAATGGTATAGGAGTGCTTGTCATTGTATTTATAACTAACAAACACGGTGGGGAATAGCTGGGTAAGGTTTCTTTCAAACTGCTGACTGGCAGTAACCTGGTTACCCTTCATGATCGTATTCTCTAAACGCAGACCCAGCTGTGCACCCCATTTAGACCACTGTTTGTTATAATTCAGATAGGCTGCGTTGATATTTTCCTTATAGATAAAATGATTGCTTCTCGGATCTTTTTCCCAAACGGTCCCGTTCAGGTAAGTAAACCGGGAATCGCTGTTGGTTTCCACAATACTGGTTTTCAATCCAGCTTCAATTCTCGCATTCTTTTTCAAAGGATGGGTATAATCCAGCTTGCCGGAATAGATATCTATATCCGAAGGATTAGCCCCTTTCAGCAGATAAGGCTCTTCTGCTGGCGAGCCATTTGCCGGTATAAAATAATTATCCATGCTTTGGATAAACTCTGAACGATAGTGAGCATAATCAATATCTGCGCTCAATTCTCTTCCTGCTGTGTCCAGTTTGGTACGAAAGTTCAGGTTGGTGCTGATATTTTTATTGATCATATTGTTGCGGGTGGTGGTGGTATAATTGCCGGTATGCAATCCGGAACCACTGTACACCAACATATCGGTCAGTAATACAAACAGTGCGTCATTGTGATATCCGGAAACATTCAAACCAATGGTGGTATTTTTACTGGCCAAATAATCTACAGAAAACTTCAGGTTCAAAGGATGTCCGTTCCCCAGCATGGAGCTGCTTTGGTCCATAACAGACAATAGGCTGTTATCTGTTTTGGCCCTGAAATTCCGGGTTATAAACATATTGTTAAACGTTCTGTTCCTGTTATAACTCAGATTGGCATATGTGTTCCATTTTCCCTTTCTGTAACCAATACTTCCGTTGGCATTACCCCTGGCATATACACCCTGTGAATAACCAAGTCCAAGAGAACCGGTCAGACCAAACAGTCTGTTTGTTTTGGTTTTGATATTGATGATCCCCGCATTACCGGATGCATCGTATTTGGCAGATGGCTGGGTAATCAGTTCAATCTGATCCAACTGCGAACTGGAAAGGGATTTGAGGTAGTTGGCCACATCTGCATTGCTCATATAGGTAGGCTTTCCATCTATCAAAATCGTCACACCGGCTTTCCCTTGCATACTGATATTTCCATCCTTATCCACGCTGATACCCGGCGCTTTTTCGAGCACTTCCAGCGCGTTGGCACCAATGTTGGATGGAGATGCTTCTACATTCAAAACGGTTTTATCTGTTTTAACTTCTATCATTTTCCGTTGAGCGCTTACAGTAACACCCTGAATTTCTTTTACCTGTGCAACAAGTTTTAATTCCACCGGTTGTCCTTTCTTCAGCACCTCACTGATCAATTCTTCATAACCGGCGGCGATGGCTTTTATTCTGAACCTTTCTAAGGGTTCGGAAAATTCAAAAACACCTGTTGCATTACTAACAGTTGTTTTCACAATGGCGTTGCCGGTATCCTTGTAAAGAAAAACGGCGGCTCCGGAAACCGGTTCCCCGTTAGCGGTTACCCTGCCGGTAAGTCCTGCAGCATTTTGTGCTTCAGTATTGAATGCTGCAAAAAGAAAAGTGCAGAGCGTAAAAAGAAATTTCATGCTTAATTATTTATTGGTCAAAAATTGTTTAAAGCACCCGCAAATACAACCACATAAAAGAGTGAATATTCAGTAGGGTGATGGGTTGTTTATCAGCATTAACCCTGATTAACACCGCTCATAATGAATACCTGCCATTTAAAGGGAATCAGTGATACTCAGGCAACGCGGGCACTACATATTTATGTGATGGAGCCTATTGGTGGATAGCACGTTTGATCTGTGCAAAATGACGTTCCGCATGTGCAAGTGCAAAACAAAGCGTGTCTCCCGATTTCAAACGAATAAAGGAGCTGAGGGAGGTGGTAACGCGGGTATGAACCAGGTCTGCTTTCTCAGCAAGTTTTATAAGACTTTTCAGATGTTGCAGGTGCTGTTCAAATTCAACAAGCACAACAGCGCTGTCTAGTGCCGAGGATGGTATGGCTTGAGCAGGCGCTTTCATTTTAGAGGCAATCGAGCCGTCGGCACGGGGTTTCATTAACCGGGTAAAATAGCGTCCCAGCCAGCCGGATTTAAAATAAGGCCGGGCTGCAAGGTTTTTTTTCCTGCTTTCCCGGAAAGCATCTTCCAGCCTTGGGAGATACCACCTGCTGTAAAAATTCAGGTGATCCAGTACCTGTACTACAGACCACCCCCCGCCTGCAGGTGTTCGGGCCAAAACAGCAGCAGGTTGTACCTCAATCGTTTGGTGAAAGTACTGATCTATTTCATCCAGCTGTGCGCGAAGGAATTGTAATAATTGATTGGTTGTTTGCATAATATATTTTTATGCAGCAAAAATCAACCGGCCGGCAAACATAAATCTTGGCCGTCACCAAGATTTAGATGGTTACCGAATTCAATAGTTTACTGAATGTAGTTGCATCCAGCCCCAGATAGGAGGCCAGGTATTTATGGGGAATCATATTCAGGATATGCGGGCTTCTCTTCAAAAGGGAACGAAACCGGTCTTCTGCGGAAAATACCATGACCTCTGCCTGACGGCGAAGCACACCCTTCAATGCAGCAGCTGTAGCAAGTCTTACAAACCGCTCAATATTCGGATAGGCATCAACCAGGCGCTGAAACTCACTGTAAGATAAGCGCAGCATCGTACTGGCGGTAATCGCTTCAAAACTCAGGTCGCTGGGTTGCTGCAACTGAAAGGAGTCCGGGACCCCGCTAAAAGAAGGGGGATAGGTGAATACCAGGGTAACTTCCCGGTGCGTATCGTCGAAATAATAAGCTCTTTGAATACCGGCTGTTACAAAGTAGAGGTATTTTTCTACTTCGCCGGCCCTGGTGATCAGTTCCCTCCTTTTAAAATTCACTTCCTGCCAGCAACTGCTGAAGGCCTCCCACTCTGCAAAGGAGAGCGGATGAATGCTGTTCACAAAATGCTGAAGTTGTTGCGCAACGATTGGATCCATGGTATAAAAATAATAAAAAAGGCTCCGGAAGAATCCGGAGCCATCTGCTTTATGAACCCTACTGCCATCACCATAAATGGTGATGAACCAAACCAACTTTATTTATCTTTCAAAATTTTTACTGTTCTCGTCCACCACTACACCACCGGTTGCTTTCTCCACTTTCAAATTAAAGTCTTCGCCCGAGCGTACATAAATCTTCCCTTTGTTAGAAAGGGCCACCCTGCCCTTACCATCAATGGTAACATAGAGTTTGGGAGAATTCAGGTTATGTTCGGTCTGAACCGTTACATTACCAATCACCTCCAGGTACTCCAGCTGGTTGGCAGGCACTCTTACCGTAACCGGATTGTTTCTGTTTACAGAAGACCCGTCTATCACCAGTTTGTTCTTGTAATAAGTAGTACTTACCTGTTCCGCCTCTTTCGTATCTGCCACTTCCACCATTTTGGTATCATCATTCACCAGAATGATTTTCAGGTTACCCATAAGGGTTAATCTTTTGTAAGAAGCTGCTGAGCGTTCGCCGCTATTTTTGGAACTGCCAGCGCTTGTTTTTGCAAATCCTGACAACGCAACTGCTGCTGTCAGGGCAAGAAGAAATAATTTTTTCATGGTTGTCGTTTTTAATTGTTTAATTTTTAAGTCAGAACAAATTTGATGTTTTAAAAACCCGCACACAACCGCACATTGATGTGAATATTTCCGCTAATAATGGGGAAGTGAACAAAAACAAAGCGGTATTTACAATTCATCCTTCCCTTCTACCGTTTAAATGGTGTTTAACGCTTTATTTAACAGCATTTCCGCCACATAAACATGTGGTTTTAAAGAACAGGGTAACTATTTTTCAAAACAGCTTATTAGATTTGTTGCACATGAGAAAAACTGCCTGCCTGATCCTTTGCCTGAACTGCTTTCAGTTGCTGATTGCGCAACAGGAGGGATATGGGTTCCTGCGGCTGGGTTCAGAAGATGGCCTTGGTATGGCCTCAAATGTGGTGTACAGCATCTACCAGGATCAACGCGGATTCATGTGGGTTGGCTCGGCCAATGGATTACAACGTTTCGACGGTAACCGATTTATCAATTATGGCACCAGCAAGCCCGGAACTGATGATTTACCAATGGCCGATCTGGCGCAGATTATTCCGGGAAAAGAGCATGAATTGTGGCTATTGTTCTCCACGCGCAACGCCGTTGGGTTCTTCAATACACAAAAGCTGAAGTACACCAATATTCCCATACAAACTACCAGGAGCATCCCTGCCAGAAGCAGTATGCGACTGCATAAAGATAGCAGGGGTAATATGTACCTGCATCTGTTGAAATACGGGTTACTAAAATACAATCCCGAAAAGAAGGCATTTGTGGATGATACGGAAATGAGGTTTCCAAAAGGCTGGATCAGCGGACATTTCTTTTATGAGGATACTATTAAGAACCAGTTCTGGTTTCCCTGTACCGACAGTGGAATCGCCATTTACGACATTGCTTCAAAGCAAATGTTTACCCGCCGCAACAATCCCCTGAAAATTCCCCTGCTCAACGAACCCATTTTTAACAAAGGCATCTCAGAAATATATATTGATAAACAAAGGAGGTACTGGATCTTCAACTGGGCCGGCAAACATATACGCCGATGTTTTGATTATTCCGGAAAACAGTTACCCGATACCGCAGGTATCAATTCCAATCCGCAATATGAGGAAACCCGCTATTTCTTCGAGACCCGGAACGGGGTTTTATGGCTATACGGAAATAACAGTTTATATAGTTATAACAAACGGTTGAACCGCTTCATCTATTATAAGAGCACTTTTGGCAACACCCTGAGTGTTCAATATGAATCCGTATACCAGATGATGGAAGACAAGGAAGGTAATATCTGGGTGGCTACAGACAATGGCTTGTACATGACCGGAGAACACAGTGGATCTGCAGACCTGGGCAATTATCTGTTTAGCGAAGAAAAAAAGGGGATTGAAATTACAGATATGATTGAGCTCCGGAATGGAGAACGATGGCTAAGTACCTGGGGCGGTGGCGTCATATCCATGAAAAAAAACCTGAAAAGCTACACCAACAAGGTTTATGACCACATGCCCTCAATGGATGAAGAAAGCAGGATCCAGTATACGCAAACCTGGAGTTTGTATCAACATACCGATGGCAAGGTATGGATTGGCTGCCAGGCAGGAAAATACATGATTTATGATACGGCACTCAGGAAAACCTATTTTCTGGAAGCAAAAGAACTGGAGAAGTCTACGATCCGCTTTATAACAGGCGATTCAAAAGGGAATATCTGGCTGAGCACACAACAGGGGCATATTGCCAAATATGATGGCAAAAAATTTACCGTTACCAAAAAATTCGGAACCATTGTCCGAAAGATCCTGGTAGACAATGAAGGATTACTCTGGGTGGCCACATTTGACCAGGGTCTGTATTGTTTAAGTCCTGATGGCGCCAAAATACTCAGGCATTATACTTCCGGCAGTTCAGAAAACGCATTGTTCCAGACAGGAGGAAATGATATTGATCAGCTGAACGACAGCACCCTTGTTTTTGCGGCAGGGGCCATGAACTTCATCAATAAAAAAACCGGGAAAGTGCGGTGGTTCACCATCGAAGATGGCTTGCCGGGCAATTCAGTTCTACGCATCAGGAAAGACGATAAGGGAAATCTGTGGATGATCACCAAAAACGGGCTTTGCCGCTATAATCCCAACAACAACCGGGTAACCGTATATGGCAGGAAAGATGGAATTATGATTGCCAATCTCACCACTGAGGCCGATTTAAAAGGTAATGACGGTTCCATCATGTTCGGAGGCGCCAACGGCTTTATTTTCTTCCATCCTTCCACTTTTACCAACAAAGTGAACCCGCCGGATGTAGCCATCACCGATTTCAAATTACTCAACACTTTCATTCCGGTTGATTCCTTGCTGAGTCTTCCTGCAGTAAATCTCAAAGCCTATCAGAACACTTTCTCCATTTATTTTTCTGCACTCAGCTATATGCAAAGAGACAAGCTGACCTATTATTATAAAATGGAGGGTATCGATAAAGATTGGATTAAAGCAGACCGGATCGCCCAGGTAAACTATGCTCATATCCAACCGGGCAATTATACTTTCAAAGCCTTTTGCGAAGATAATGACGGGAACAGATCGGGAAATATTATTTCACTCAATATATATATTAAACCGCCCTTCTGGCGTACAGGATGGTTCCTCAGTATGCTACTTACCATCCTTGTGCTGATCAGCTATGGTATGCACCGGCTCAGGCTCAACAAATTCATTGCAGTGGAAAAAATCAGGAACAGGGTATCCAGAGACCTGCACGACGACATGGGAAGTACATTAAGTACCATCAATATCCTGAGCTCCATGGCCAAAGCAAGGCTCGATGACCGGTTGAAAACAGGAGAGTACCTGAATAAGATTTCAGACAACAGTCAGAGAATGATGGAGGCGATGGACGATATTGTTTGGAGCATCAAGCCGGCGAATGACAACATGCAGAAAACGGTTGCCAGAATGCGGGAGTTTGCCACCAACGTGCTGGAAGCCAAAAATATTGAGCTGGAATTCAGAGTAACGGAACCGGTTTATGACGTTAAACTAGACATGGAAGCCAGGAAGGATTTCTTCCTGATTTTTAAAGAAGCCGTTAACAATGCCGCCAAATATTCAAAGTGTTCAAAAGCAAGTATTGCCATTTATATAGAAAATAAAAAACTGTATCTGTCTGTATCCGACAATGGTATTGGCTTCAATCCCGAGTTGGCAGACAGTGGCAACGGGCTGGGAAATATCCGGAAACGGGCCGATGCGCTGCATGGCAGTCTTCAGATTATTTCCGGACCAGACGAAGGCACAGTTGTTAAATTGACTATTCCGGTTTCATAAAGTTTTATCACCATGAGCAGATTATTGAGTCTGAAATTCCGGTTTTTTACATTCGTCAGCATCACCATGCTGGCTTATGTTCATGGGTATAACCTAAACAACAGCTACCTCGCTCCTCTCAGTATGGTAGATGAACCACTCACTTTTACCGCTTTTTTTGAGTACCTCACCGCCAATGGACTGCTTCGTTTCAGGATACCGCTGTTATTTCTGATTTCCGGTTATCTGTTTGCGTACAATGATCAACGTCCCTATGGCATCACCATCCGGAAAAGATTCAAAACGCTGGTTGTTCCCTACCTGCTATGGAGCGCCCTGGCCTTATTGTTTACCTTCCTGTTGCAGCAGGTTCCATTTACGGCAGAAATTGTTGCAGGCAGTAATCTTGATCAGCTTGAGGATAACCGCTCTTATACGGAAATCGGCTGGGCTGGGTTGATTGAACGCTGGATCCTGGCCCCCATCGACTACCCGTTGTGGTTCATTCTGGCCTTATTTTTTTATAACCTCATTTATCCTTTTATTAAATGGGCGCTGGCAAAAGCCCCATATATATGGCTCCCCTCTACCTTTCTGGTATGGCTTAGCCTGATCCAGTTCTGGATGATAGACGGATCCGGACTGTTCTTTTTCTCACTGGGGATCTGGCTCCAGAAAAACAATTTCAGCCTCGAAAAAAAACCATCCTGGCTCAGTGTAGGCGTATTCTTCATTCTTTTTATCGGAATTTGCGTCATCAAAACCTTTATGGCTTTTGAGCTGGATCCGGATTTGTTTTCGAGCAGGGTCATGATTGCGCTCCTGTTTAAAATTGCTGTTTTATGCGGGTTATTATCTATCTGGTACGGTTCGGATGATATTGTAAAATGGGCCATGAACAGGAATTGGTTTCATAAGCTGAGCGGATATGCTTTTTTCATTTTTGCCGCACATGTTCCATTATTGCCTTACACCATGCATTTTGCCATGAAGTACTTTAGTTTCCTGCCCTACTACAGGCTTACGCTGTACCTGGTTGTGCCAGGCCTGATGGTGCTGTTTTGTATATTTGCAGGCAGCCTGCTTAAACAGTACCTGCCAAAACTTTACCTGTTGCTAACGGGAGGCAGGGGTTTTTAATGGCTTCCACATGTTTATGTGATTGTTTTAACAATTCTTTCTCTATACTTTTATTCAATAAACGATAGAATGATCAAGGTACTGATATACGAAGACAATCCCCAGTTAAGAGAGGGACTCACCATGCTGATAGACGGGAGCGATGGCTTCAGGGTACTGGCATCATTTAAAAATTGTAACAATGTAGTGGACGAAGTGGCTGCATTTAAACCGGATGTGGTATTGATGGACATTGATATGCCGGGAACCAACGGGGTAGACGGCCTGAAACTGATCAGGGAGGTAAACGCTGATGTAAAAGTGTTGATGCTGACGGTTTTTGATGACAACAAAAATGTATTTGAATCTATCCGTAGCGGAGCCAATGGATATATCCTGAAGAAAACAGCCCCTGCCCGCTTGCTGGAATATATTGCCGAAGCGGCCAGCGGCGGAGCGCCTATGACGGCTAGTATTGCTACACAGGTACTCAAAATGTTTTCCAGCATGAATAATGAAAAGGGAGAGGATTATAACCTGAGCGATCGTGAGAAGCAGGTGTTGCAGTTCCTGGTAAATGGCTACAGCTATAAAATGATCGCAGCAGAAATGATTATTGCAATTGATACCGTAAGAAGCCATATAAAAAAGATATACGATAAACTTCACGTAAACAGTAAAAGCGAGGCTGTAGCCAAGGCTTTTAAAGACAAGATTATATAAAGCTCGGGAAAGGAAAAATGGTTAACTTTGTTTATCATTAAGATCTTTCCTATTATAGCTTTTCAGCACCCGGCGCTGAGGTGCATAAAGGCAGCTGAGACCCTACGATAGAGACCTTTAATACTCCTTTCAATGAATCTGTCAATCAGTAAACAGCTTTTTATTGTTGGCGGTGCAACATCCGGGCTGGGGAAAGCCATTGCCATTGCCCTTTTACAGGAAGGCACCCAAATTATAGCAGTAGCAAGGGGTCGTGAAAAACTCCTCGATTTACAAAACCAGGCACCCGGCCAGGTAGAAATCCTGGCAGGCGACCTGTCCAAACCAGAAGTACTGAACGAATTAATCGCATTGGTTGGAAACCGCCAATTGCATGGTATTGTAGTAAACGCCGGGGGGCCTCCGGCCAAAACTGTTTTGGAAACCACCTTGAATGACTGGGATGATGCGTATCAATTGTTGCTTCGCTGGAAAGTAGCGCTTGTGCAGGCATTTGTGCCAAAAATGACCGCACTCGGATATGGCAGAATCGTATTTATAGAAAGTGTTGCCGTAAAGCAACCCATTGAAAACCTGGTATTGAGCAATTCCCTGAGGGTAGCCGTGGTGGGAATGGTTAAAACACTTTCTCAGGAAATAGCCGGATCGGGAGTTACATTGAATATTCTGGGGCCCGGTTCGCATAATACGCCGGCAGTAAACCGGTTGTACCAGAAAAAATCAGAACAAACAGGCATCTCTTTTGAAGAAGTGAAAGCAGCTTCCATCAGGCAATTGCCCGCAGGAATGCTGGGCGAGCCCGCCGACTTTGCAAGCCTGGCGGTTTGGTTACTGAGTCCAATGAGCCGCTCTGTAACGGGACAAACTATTACAGTAGACGGGGGCACCATAAAGGGGATTTTTGGTTAGTTCTGGATTGAAAAAGAAGACTAAACCGAATGGCCATGATAAAGAAAAATCTGGACGCATCTGTGATCTTTCACATCGTCAAATTCTCTGAAACCTGGAAAAGAAATGGCGAAACAATCACCGCAAAATATAGAATCACCACGCAACAGTGGTTGATCATGCTCTTACTCGCTAAAGATCCCAACATACTTTACTTCAGGTATATTTCCCATAAAAAACCAATGGTGGCCAAAGAAATTGCCGATGCGTTGGATGTGAGCAGGGCCAATGTGACCAATCTGCTGAATATCCTGATCCAAAAAAAACTGATTACCCAGCGGGAAGATACTGCAGATGCCAGGCGAAAAAGGCTCTTACTTACCAGGTCGGGAATAAATTTGATCAACCAGATGGAAAAGGAAAGAGCCTGTTACAATAAAAAAATCTTTTCCGGTTTTGCAGTGAGTGAAAAAAACAGGATGAATGAATTCATTGATGTTTGCCTCGAAAAAATGAACGAAGAAGTAAAGCTGCATTAACGCTTATCTGTTCATCAGCAGTTTATAAAACTTGTCCACCTCAGCGCTTTCAGCCAAGGTCAGCAGTTCATTTTGCTGATACTTACTGAACAGGAAAACCACTCTTTTGTGCTGCGGGTATCGCTGCAGTATGGCCGCCATTTTTTCTCCGGCAACTTCGTCTTTTTTGAACAGGGGCGAACTATTTACAGCAGGTGCTTTCTCGCGGGTGTGCATTTTATTAATGGTTGCCTGTAACGTTGCCAACCAGTTAACGGGCATATCCGGAACCTTTAGGGCTTTCTGATACAGCCCCTCCAGTTGCTTTTTACTTAAACTTCCCCTTTCTTCGTATTGGTGCATCAGGCTCATTACAAAAAGGGCATCCGGATTATACCTGTAACAGGCATCCAGAATTTTGTCTATAATGTCCAACTTCTGTTTGGAGGAACTCATTTGTACAAAGATAGTCAGTAAATAAAAAGGTCAGACCGGAAAAACCAGCCTGACCCCAAACCCAAAATTAACAATCAGTATTATTTTTTCTTTTCGTTCAACCAATAGAGAATGTAGGGTACATTATAAATATGCGTCCAGCCAAAAACCCGCAGGCCATTGGTATTCTTCCAGATAGCCTCTCCTCTAAAGCTTTCCTTATCGTCTGGAAGATGACTCACTTTCTCCAAAGCGTCGGATAATTCTTTCTGTGTTTTGTATGTGTTGAAATCCCTGGGAAGCGGATCGGTATACAAAATCTTTGAACGCTCCAATGCTTCATTCAACAGTGTTTTATCACCCGAAAATTCATATCCAACGGTTAAGCTGTGAATAGACGCCAGGAAAGATTCCATCTGGTGATTAATAGCAGGGTTGTCTCTTTCCCATTTAGCGTGCGTAATCAGGGCCTTTTTAACATCCTCGTTCCCGGTCATATGGTAATATTTATAGAGTCCCTGGGAAATATAAACCTGGGAATAACCATAACGGTCTATAACCAAACTTCCGCCCTGATCTGTATTTTTCTGAAGTTCCAGCATCAGTGCAACGCGCTCTTTCAGCTCTTTACCATATTTCTCCTTCTTGTTTGCATCATAGATTTCAGAAAGATTCCATACAGACAAATACAATCTCCTTCCTCTCAGATCGTGCTCACTCCAAGGCTTACGGATGTATAAATCACCGGTTTGTTCAGCAATATCCAATGCACGGTGATTACCAGTTAAATAATAAGATGCAATCCATCCGGGTACCCAAACATGGGCGCTCAGCAGGGAGGTAAAATGTTGATTGGCATGTCTTCTGCCCATACCCACCAGCGGGCTCGGCGTGTATTGGCCCCCGTCTTTGTGGTTCAAATAATCAACCGCATTATTGGTTTCTCCTAAAAATCTGGGTTCAGCGGGCCAGTGAATATTATCTACATCCATGGTATGCTGGCTGTTGGCCTGAGCGGTAATATAGTAATCCCTGTTGCCGGTACGCATAAACTGCAGCCACCACATATAATCATTGGCAGGTTCGCCGCTGTTCCAGGTGTTCCATTTGTTTTTGATATAGTAAGTCTGGAAATCGCCGTAATCAATCATACCATACCAGGGCTCCCATTGCTGGTTAAAACGCATCCAGCCAAATTTATAATCCAGGCTGCGCTCCAGTTCCTGGTGCTGTTCAGACCTTGGCGCAAAATTCCCGTACACTTTGCTGTTTGAATATACTTCCGGTGAAGTGTGCGAAACAGGAGGGTCCATGAAATACCTGAAATGATTGGTCAGGCTGGCTTCAGGCGTTTCGGCAGGGAAGAACTGGTAAACCATTTCCGTTGTTTTAGCCAGGCCCTGCGCAAAGTTACCCATCATCTCACTGTCGAACTGGTCGGAGGCCCTTGCAAAGCTCATGGGGTCTACGCTGGGAGACCAGATATAACTAAACAAAGTATTGCCATTTCCCTGGATAGCAATCTCTTTTGGATACTCTTCAAAAAAGTTACGGATACCAACACCCACTCCCCATTTTTTATCGGAGAGGGTAATCCAGCCAGACATACGCTGCTTATTCAACACTTCTTTCTGATCAATGCGCAGCAGGCTCTTGAAACCGGTAACCTGTTCCGTTGGAGTGGAATTTTGCAATGGTGGAATCCGGCTGATATTGGGTCCGGTTTGAAGCAGCGAAATATCCTGTGTTTCCTGTACTTCAGTTTCATAATTTTTTTCAATGCCCGGGCTCGTCCAGCTTCCGTCAAAATAACCTGTTCTCAATTTTTTATCGGCGCCTAAGCGATAGTTAAGCATGAAACCTGCATCAGCAATCCGGTCGTTCGGCACCATCCATCCCGGAGCGCCTTTCAACTGTTGTTCGTTGATGATTTTTTTATTTTGCGTTGCAACGGCAGCATACTCTCCCTCCTGTTTCTGGTGCATATCCGGTTCGCCGGTATACACAATAGAGTGCAGCACTTTAATGTAAGATTTGCCTGCATAGGCATGAATGCGCATTACAAAAGGAGAAGTGTTATTGTCTTTCCTGCTATAGAGGTATTCTCCCTCAATACGAATAATAGCGTGCAAGGGACCCGAACCTTTTTCCTGAGCAGTGTGGGTAATTTTCACACGGGAAGTATCTATACCGGCTGCATCCATGATGTCCAGAAAGCTGCCCCTTGTTTTACTGGACTCTGCAATCAGGTCATTGTTGTCAAAGCCGTCTCGCTTAAGATCCAGTTCTACCTTGTCCAGAAAGCCGCCGCCGAGCCTGTTGATGGTAAACCGCAATGGCCCTGTACTTACCCTTACCCGTCCATAAGGACGCTGATTGTTTTCTACAATTACCCGATCGCCGCCAAACTCTTTCCGAATAACATCTTTTCCAAACTCGAGGGTATAGTTAGAAGATTTTTCAGAGAAAAAGAACACCCAGATCCACTTTACACTCTCCGATGCAGGGGCCCAGGTATTCACGATGGTTATCTGGGAGGGGATTTCCTGACCGGTCGCATTCAATACCCGCAACTGATCCGATGTAAGCAGTTTGCCTTTGGCAAAGGGAATACCCAATAACTGGGGTGCACCGGGAATGTTGTTCTCAACAACCAGGGGAAGTTTTTCTGCTGCTTCGGTTTCGGTGAACAATAAGCACTGAAGCAGTATTGTCAACACCACAAACAGGCTCGTTTTTTTGAAGATCATTTTCATGTACTAATATTTAATAATGGAGGATAGTGCCAGTGCAGCTGCACCTAAAACGGCTATATTTTCTGTGTCTGAAATTTCTATTTTGATATTTTGAATGGAATGCCTGTAGGGGAAAGACTGAAGCACCCTGTGCATGGAAGCCTGGTAAAAAGGATATGCATTTTTCAGTGATCCGCCGATAACAATCATTTCGGGATCATAGGCGTAGATAATATTCTCAACAGCCTTAGCCATATGTGTTCCGAACTCCTCAAATATTTCCAGTGCTTTTTCATCGCCAAGCAAGGCCAGATCAAATACATTCTTCCCTTTAAGGTGATGCATTCTTTGAAAGAACTGTCCTGAAGAATAATACTCCATTACACCATCCCTGTAAGAGAGCATTCCTATTTCCCCGGCTCCGCAGTTCCTGCCGCTGTATAAGCGGCCATTTAGAATCAGCCCTGCTCCCATTCCGGAGCCAACGGTTACCCCAACAATATGTTCATACCCTTTCCCTTTCCCAAAATATTTTTCGCCCAACGCAAAACAGTTGGCATCATTATTTATGAATGCGGGTACTCCAAATTTTGCTTCCAGCAATTGTTTTAAATGAACTTCCTTCCAGGAAGGCAGGTTTTGCACATCGTAAACAATCCCATTTTTTTCATCCACTACACTGGGCACGCCAACGCCGATGGCTTTATACTTAAACATTATCAATTCATTCGCCAAGCCAAAGATTTGTTCTACAACATCCATATCGGTCCCCTGCCGGTTTACCTCTGTACTATGACAGGCAGCCAGTTTACCGTCCACCACAACGCCTACCCGAATATTGGTAGCGCCCATATCAATTCCTAAAACCGTTTGCGTCATCATTGTTTTTTTCTTTTCTGTTCCGACAAGTTAGAGATGAGTGGTTTTGCCCATATTCCAATGGTAAGAATGTAACCAAAACTGATATAGAGAAATAACATGCCTGTCCTCAAATTAATATGGTCACCAATAAACCCGATGATCAACGGAACCACTGCGCCACCACAGATCCCTGTTATGAGTATCCCGGAAAATGATCCATGATGCTCCTCCACCGAATTCAGGCCAAGAGAAATAATAATCGGATACATTACTGCTGCAAAAAAACCAATCGCTGGAAAGGCATAGAGTGCAACGGTTGCACTTCCAAACAATGCGGCAGTTAAAGAAATGATCGCCGCCATTGTAAATGAGATGATAATGTACCTGCTGTCGAACAGTTTCACCAGGAACAACCCCACAAATGTTCCTGCGGTCATCATGCCCCAGAACCAGGCAACAATATGCGCACCGGTAGTTTGTGGATTATACCCGTGATAGGCAGACAGAAACTCAGACATCCAGTTGGCCACACCCTGCTCAGAACCCACATAACAAAATATGCCCAGAAAGAACAGTATCACTGTGGGATTCTTCAGCAACTGAACATGCGTTGCCAACGCCCCTGGTTTTTCATCTTCGTTCAGGATCACTTTCGGAAACCTGAATAACATAACAATCCCAACCATTAAAAATGCAATCACTGCAAAAATCCAGTACAAAGACACCCAGGGCAGGTTCTCTGGTACAAGCGCAGATAGCAGCTGCAGCAAAGCGCTCTGCTCCTGGTCTTCATTCAGATGCAAAACCAGGTAAGAATACACCAGCGGGCTGATAAATGAAGCCAGTCCAAAAAATAGCTGGGCAAGAATAGAAAAGAAAGAAAACTCCGCTTCCCCGCCAGCCGTTCTCAGCAAAGGATTAATAACCACCTGTAACATGGCCATACCGGCTCCGATCAAGAACAAGGAAACGATCGACATGATATAGTTAGGGTATACCGCAAATAATAAAGCGCCTGCAAAGGAAATAGTAAAGGCACTGAGCATCACTGTTTTTTCGCCATACTTTTCTGTTAAAATACCAGCTGGTATAGACATTACCCCATATGCTATAAAAAACGCAAAGGGCAGAAAAGAAACCATTGTAAGGCTGAGCTGATACGATTGAATAATCTCCGGAATCAACGGGCCAATAATATTGGTGAGGAAGGAGATTACAAAAAAAGTTAGGAGAACCAGAACAACCAGTGCGTAATTCTTTTTCACAGATATTTTTTAAGGAATTCTGTTCCGGAGAAATAGGCTCCGGAACAGAATAATGCAAATGGGAGGGGGGTAGGAGATAGATTATTTAAAAACAGGGAACAATCGGCGGATTTCAGCTTCAGAAGGCTGACTTCCGTATTCGGTTATTTCAAAAGATTCTGCAAATTTGATGGTGGCGGCTTTTTCTTTGCCATACCATTTTTCCAGGCCGGCTCTTTGTTCAGGGCTCATCTTTCTGTCTACCCAACGCTTTTTCAGCCACTCTTTTCTTGCAGACGGATCTGTGGGAACAGACTTGTCAATTTCACCGCCATTTCCAATCCAGGGAAGCCACTCATACATCTGGGAAGTATGTTCATTGAGGCCATCCACTTTTTTGTCGAGTACATCATCAATTGCTACAACAATATCGTGACTAAACGGATTGGGTTTCTTGAAATGATCCTGCATATATAAAAACACCGGATTCTTTTTCAGGGCAGGAACATCTGCGGCTACATTTGGAACAGCAACCATATAGCTGGCATCTTCTACCAGTTTACCGGCATTTCTGTGGTCGGGATGGTAATCATTAGGGCGCAGGCCCAGTACCACATCAGCGTTCCATTTACGGATTTCGCGGATTACCTGCATACGAACATTCAGGTCGGGCAGTAGTTCTCCATCGTGATTATTCAATACAGTGTATTCTTCAATACCGTATTTTTTTGCAGCGCGCTGTGCTTCTTCTCTTCTCCTTTTGCCCAATACTCCACCGCCTTCGGCATAGTGGCCTGCATCTCCATTGGTGAGTGCCACAAACTTCACCGCAACACCCATTTTGGCAAGCAGTGCGGCAGTTCCGCCCATTTTTGAATCTGCATCATCCGGGTGAGCAAAAATGGCAATCACCCGGATTCTATTGTCTTTCTTATCCTGGGCTTTCAATTGTACAGAAAAGGACACCAGTAGCAACAGGGATACTGTTAAAATTTTTTTCATGAATTTTTATTAAAGGTTGAATAATGAGAACTGAATAGGTACTAATCAGAATCCGGCATTCTGAACAATTTTACCGTTTGATACATCAATCTCTTTTTGAGGGATCGGAAAGACTAAACGAACACTGGCCTCCGGAATATTCAGGTGTTTCGACATCACCAACCTGGCTACACCGAAACGAAGCAGGTCTTGCCAGCGTTGATTTTCGAAAGCAAATTCCACCCTTCTCTCCGCCAGTAATTTTTCTGCAAATGTTCCCGGCGTAGCAGATGAGATTGAGGCCAGCCCTGTTCTTACACGAACAGCGTTAATCAGGTCATAAGACTCGTTTGTTTCTCCCAGCGCCTCAGCCAGCATCAGCACTACATCTGCATAACGAAGCACTACCCAGTTATTTTCGCCATCAAAAGCCGTTGTCTGTGTGGTAATATATTTCGTTACATAACTGGTATCGGGTACTCTGTTGTTCCGGTAAATTGATTTGCCATAACGGAGATCTCCCGATGCATATGCTGCAACTATATCGTTGGTAATAGACATCTGCGAGTTACCGCCGCCGGCGCCGCCGGATCTTCCGAGTACTGAAGCAAAATATTCAAAATAACCGCTTCCTTCCCCCTGCCCTCCGGATTTGAACTGTACTTCAAAAATGGATTCAGGTCCGTTTTCATTAGCACCACCCCATAACCTGGCGTAGTCGGTAACCAATGAATAGTTGTTTGAATTGATCACTTTACGGAGTGCAGTAGCAGCAGCTGTTTTATTGCCCGCAGTCAGGTATACCTTACCCAGCAGGGAGTTCACGGCTCCGCTGCTAACACGGCCCAGGTCGGCACCCGTGTATTTGGCAGGAACCAATGTTTCTGCCAGCGTTAAGTCTGCAATGATCTGTTCATAAACTTTGGCCGCATTTACCTGGTTAATTGTGATCTCCGAAGGAGAATTTACATCGTGCAGTTGTAATGGAATATTTCCAAACAATACCGCCAGGTTGTAATACAGCAATGAACGGATGAACAAGGCTTCCCCTTTGAATTGCTTCTTGAGGGCATCCGGAAAAGTTGCAGCATCAATCCTGTCGAGGATGATATTACACCTGGCAATACCCTTGTAAGAATCCGTCCAGCAACCCGAAACCTCCGTTGCAGTGGTGATTTCCCGGTGCCTGTCTATATCCTCCAGTGTTGCAGCAACGCCCGATGCGCCGGCGCCATTAGCTACATTATCTGAACGCATTTCATTCATCAGCAAGTAAATTCGCCCATATGTTCCATTCAATTGAAGCGCATCGTAGGCTCCACTTACCGCAACGGTAAAATCAGCCTGTGTTTTATAGGAAGTTTGCACACTTCTTTGCGATACCGGAGCCAGTTCCGTAAAGCTTTTTTTACAGGAAACAAGCATCAACCCTATTGTACTGTATATTAATATTTTTTTCATGATACGTTAGTTTGATGGTGAATTAAAAGGTTACGTTGAATCCAAGCATGAATGTTCTTGAGATTGGATAAGCACCATAGTCTTCACCTGGCACCAGGCTGTTGCTGGACTGTTGTTGTACTTCAGGATTAAATCCTAAGTATTTGGTCCAGATAAACAGGTTGGTACCTGAGAGATAAACACGTACTCTTTTAGAAACCTTAGGCAATGCAAATTCATATCCTAACGTCAGATTTCTGAGCCTGAAGTAAGAACCGTCTTCCACCTGAAAGGAGGATGGTCTGAAGTTATTACCGTGCAGGGCAGAGTTTCTGTCTGCGCGGGGAATAACACCATTTCCGGGCTGTGTAGGAGAAATCCATCTGTTATTATACTCAGCATAAGAGTTCAAGTTTGCTTCGCCATTCAGCAAGTGGCGTTGTGTAAGGTTCAGCACTTCTCTTCCCTCAACACCCTGGAAGAATACCGTCAGGTCAAAATTCTTGTAACGGAACTTATTGGTGATGCCATAAGTATAAGCAGGCATGTAGTTTCCAAGTGTGGTCCTGTCGGCTGTAGTAATCTGACCATCGCCATTTACATCCTTAAACTGAAGGTCACCGGGACGGGCACCGCCTGAACCTACCAGTTTATCTACAGGTGCTGCGGCAATCTGCGCCTGCGTTTGGTAAATACCTACCACCTGGTATCCATAATAACTACCGACAGGATCGCCGATACGGGTAATATGCCTGATATCACCGGCGCTTCCAACACTTAAAATAGGGTCGCCGCTTGGACCCAGCTTCAATACCTTGTTTTTATTGGTACTGAAGTTCAGATCCGTAGACCATTGAAAATCACCCACCAGGTTTTTAGTAGAGAGGGTAAATTCAAAACCCTTGTTCTCTACCTCTCCAATATTGGTCAATGCGGTAGCAAAACCGGAGGAGGAAGGAATAGTAACATTCAGTAAGAGATCGGATGTTACGCTACGGTAGTAGTCTATTGCGCCGTAAACTCGGTCATTAAACAATCCGAAGTCCAAACCAATGTCCAGTTGCTTTTTAGACTCCCAGCTCAACTGGTTGTTGCTGAGGGTAGATCTTCCGATACCACTCACAATAGTGCCATTCAACACATAGTTGCTGGCGCTCAGCAAACCGATGGATCCGTAATTCGGAATCTGGAAGTTTCCGGTTAAGCCATAGCTGGCCCTCACCTTCAGTTCATTGACAAATTCTACTTTCCGCATGAAAGCTTCATCATCAATTCTCCAACCCACAGACACAGACGGGAATACCCCTGTCTGGTTGTTTGCACCAAATCTGGAAGAGCGATCGGAACGGAATGTGCCGGATAAGAGATAACGGTCTTTATAGCTATAGTTCACTCTGGCCAGGGAGGAAACCAGGGACCATTGTTCTTTTACACTGGTTCCACCAGTTACAATACCTCCACCGATGGTCTGTACCTGATCGTCGGGGAAACTGTTGGCCTGGATCAGTTTCAGCTCATCAGACTGCTTTTGTGCAGTATAACCGGCCAAAACAGATAAAGAATGATCTTCTCCGAATTTTTTGGAATAATCCAGCGTGTTTTCCCATAACCAGTTAACACCCTGAGATGCGCTGGCCTGTGCAAATGGATCAGGCTTTGTTGCACCACGGTAAAGCAGTGTAACTCCTTTATAATAAGATTGCTGGTAGTTATCGAGATCAATCCCCAGGTAAGACTTGAATGTCAGGTTATCGAGGATATTGTATTTAAGATAAGCATTACCAAACATTCTGAAGTTTTTGATATTCTCTTTCACCGCCTGCATAACAGCAAGGGGGTTATCGGCAGTAGTGGTTGCGCCACCCAGGAAAGACTGGTTGTCTAACTGGTTGGGGGTCCCGTCTGCATTATATGGTTTGATCACGGGGGAATGCACCAGTGCAGTATAGATAATACCCGGAGGGTTCGCGAAATAAGGGCCATTGGCCGGTAAACGGTTGTTGTTGGTGAAGGCAATGTTTAAACTGGAGCCAACCTGTAATTTTTTTGAGATATCATCAATTACGGTTGTTCTGAAAGTATACCTGTCAAATCTTGATCCTTCGATGGTACCCTTTTCGGTGTAATAACCGCCGGATGTATAATACGTGATATTATCTTTTCCGCCGCTTACAGATACATTGTAGTTAGAAATTACCCCTCTGGACAAAGTGAGATCCAACCACTTGGTGTCTGTACCGTCCCAGCTAATATACTTGTCAGGGATCCGAAAGAACAAAGGATCCGGATTGGGTCTTCCCGCATTTGTATTGGGATCATACAACGGGTTGTAATTAGGACTGCTTGTGCTGGTTGGATTATGCGTTTGCAGATAGTTATTGTTCCTGGATTCTTTTGTATATTGAATCAGTTCGGCAGCGTTCATCAGTTTTGGAAGGTTGGTTGCTTCCTGAAACCCTGTATAGGCATTAAAAGAAACCTGCTTCCTGTTTTTCACCCCTTTTTTGGTAGTAACCATGATTACGCCATTGGACCCCCTGGATCCGTAGATTCCCGCGGCAGATGCATCTTTCAATACCTCTATCGACTGAATATCGTTGGGGTTAATGGTGGTGAAAGGATTGATTTTAGGTACCGCATAGGCTTCGGTACGCTGACCGATATTCTGTTGCAGATTGGTGTTGCTCGAAATAGGCAACCCATCAATTACATACAGCGGATCATTACCTGCAGAAATAGATCCGGAACCCCTGATCCTAATTACAGGTGCGGCGCCCGGTTCACCGGAAGGAACGGAAATATCCACACCGGCAACCCGTCCCTGAATAGCATTCTCAAAACTGGTAACAGCAATTTCCTTGATTTGAGATTCGGAGATACTGGCAATAGAGCCGGTAACTTCTCTTCTTCTTTGCTTACCGTAACCCACTACCACTACATCGTCCAGCGCCTTGGTGTTTTGCTTCAGTACAATATTTTGCAAAACCTTACCTGCAATATTCTGCTCCTTATTCAGGTAGCCTACAAAGCTGAAGACCAATGTAGTACGAAGATTCGGCACTTTAATGCTGAACTGTCCGCTTTCATCAGTTACCGTATTGACGGTTGTGCCTTTCACATTTACAGACACTCCTTTCAGCAGGCTTCCATCCTCAGAAGCGGTAATGGTTCCGGTTACCACCGTGTCGGCATAAGCCGCCCTGTTGGCGCCGTCAATGCCGGAGGGATTTGAAATGATGATATTGGTATTGTCGATGATTTTCCATTTTACCGGTAAACCGTCGAGTATTTTAACCATTACTTCGTCAATAGTAGCATCCTTTACCACAATGCCTACTTCCTTTCCCGCAGGAACCACATCATTACTGTAGAAAAAGCGGAAATTGGATTGTTTTTCAATACATTGAAAAACCTTGAAAAGGGAGCTTTTGGAGGCGTTTAGGGTGAGTCTTTCCTGGGCGTAATTCTTAGCAGAAAGTTGTAGAGCAATTAGCATTAAAAAGACAGAAATTTTCATAGCTCTGATTATTTTCTTTTGAAAGGCATTACATGACTCTCTAAAAGGAAATGTTTTTCCCATAAATTTGCATTTGAGTTTGATTGAATACTTATTCAAAAGCTCGAATTTTTGAATAAGCTGGCTTACTTCAGGGGGGGATTGTCCAAGATCCCTCCTTTGTTTTTTAGTCTTTTATGTTTACATATCTGTATGTTTATTCAATGATCAATGTTTTGTCGACAATTCTGTAATTAATGTTTTTAGAATACTTAATAATTTCAAAAACCTTTTGCAAACTCACATTATCAAAAACACCCGTATATCTGTAGCTTCTTGCTTTGGGATTATTAAATACCACGGTCACATCATACTTTCTTTCAATTTCCTGGGCAATGATTTCAAGCGGCTCATTAATGAACGCCATTTTATTATTCATCCAGGATGTTTCTGCAACAAGACTGTCATTCTCCACATAGGTAACAGAAGTTAACACCACTTTATTGGCCAGTTCATTGGCAACCTGCCGGCTGGATTGCTCGGGAGAATAGGAACTGTCTTTTAAAATAATCAGTTTCTCCAGAGGTTTCATCACAATGATTTCTCCGGGCCTGTTGTTGACCGATACCTCAATCTTTCCCCGCATCAGAGAGGTTTCCAGCGCTTTATCCTGTGGGTAGTTCCGCACATTGAAGGCAGTACCCAGCACTTTAATATTAATTTTGCCTGTATGGATGATGAAGGGGTGAGCGGGGTCGTGCGCCACATCAAAATAAGCCTCACCGATAAGCACCACTTCCCTGGTTTTACCCGAAAAATTTTCTGCGTATGTGAGTTTGCTGTCCGTATTCAGCCAAACCCCGGTACCATCAGGTAATTTCACATAAGATTTTGATCCTTTTTGGGTAATGACCTCATTTGAAAAGCTTTTTTTGCTTCCGGCAGATACCTCACTGGAATAGTACTGGTAAACAAAGAATCCCAGAAAGGAAGCAGCTATCAGGCCGGCAAAAAACATTTTCCGGAAAGAAAATCCGGTAGCATCATGGGGATCCGCTGCCATTTGCTTAACAGTTGATTCGTCCGAAAATCCGTTTCCCAGTTGGATCCGCACAAAATGACCGGCATAGGCCTGTTCGGTCTGCAGCTCCTCTTCTTCGCCTGAAACAACGGGCAACATCATTTGATCGTGCAGAAACCGGAAAGAGGGATCCAGGGCAAGGAGCTCCCCCAATTCAGTCAGTTGTTGCACGGTAGCATCTCCTGAGAGTTTAAGACTCAGAAGATCGTAAAAGTATTGTTCCGTATGTTTATCCATGTTCTTATAAGCATAGACTGGAAAACAAAGTTTTACCGTGAAGCCCCGGAAAAATATTTTTATAAAAGGAAGGATTCCAGGTCTACCCGGATTTTTTTAAACGCCATACGCATATGGGTTTCAATGGTATTTTGGGAAATTTCCAGCACTTTGGACACTTCTTTATAGGAAAGCCCTTCTTCCTTAATCAACCGGAAGACCAATTGGCATTTTGGTGGCAGGCTCAGGATGGCTGCTTCAATTTTTTGGGCAACTTCTGTTCCAAGAAGGATTTTTTCCGGTGTATCCATGGTATCTGAACAGGAAATTTCCACAGCATCATCCAGTTCAAATGAAACAGGTTTTTTAGTAGCCAGATGGGTAAGCGCTGCATTTTTTACTGCTGTAAGCAGGTAGATTTTGAGATTCTCAATCTGTGCAAGACGGCTGCCCATCATCCAGATTTTCATCATCACATCAGAAACAATATCTTCTGCAACAGCCTTGTCCTGCGTAATGTTCAGGCTTAAGCGATACAAAGAGGTATTAAAATGAAAGAAGAGTTTTTTATAACACTGCTCATCACGTATATACGCAACTTTATTTTGAAGAAATAATATTTCCTGTGCAGTTAGGTTCAATTGATTCAGATAATTTATATGGCAATCGAAAATCCGAATGTTAAATAAATGTAAACAGAATTGCAATAGAACCAAAAAAATTATCCGCCTACTACTTTTTTATAGGTGTCCATATCAATGGCTTTTTCGCTCCTGGCAATCACAACCGTAGCTACCGCATTACCAATAAAATTGGTCACGGAGCGCGCTTCACTCATGAAACGATCCACGCCAATCAGCAAGGCCAGCCCTTCCAGTGGAATAATTTTTAATGCGGCAATGGTAGAAGCCAGCACAATGAATCCACTGCCCGTAACCCCTGCCGCACCTTTACTGGTGACCATCAGTATGCCCACAATTGTGATTTGTTGCGACATGGAAAGTTCTACATTGAACACCTGGGCCAGAAACAGTATAGCCATACTCAGGTAAATGGTAGTACCATCCAGGTTAAAGCTGTATCCTGTTGGGATAATCAGGCCAACCACTGTTTTATCACATCCGGCTTTTTCCAGCTTCTGCATTACGGAAGGCAATACAGCTTCGCTGCTGCTGGCGCCGATCACGATGAAGATTTCTTCTTTAATATAATTAAGAAGTTTAATAAGACTGAAGCCATAATATTTCGCGATGGCATTCAATACCACAAAAATGAATATGATTACAGTAATGTAGAAGGTGAGCATAAACTTGCCCAATACCAGCAGGCTGCTGATGCCAAACTTACCCATCGTATAGGCCATTCCTCCAAAAGCCCCAATGGGGCTGAGTTTCATCACAACACCCAGGATGTTGAAGAGTACTTTGTTGATGGTAGTAAAACTATTGACCAGCCCTTCGCCGGCCCCTTTCAGTTTCATCAGTCCTACCGCAAATAAAATACTAAAAAAAAGGATTTGTATGATATCCCCCTTGGCAAAGGCACCGATAATATTTTCAGGTACAATATGGGCGAAGAATTCTGCCCAGTTCATCTCTTTCCCTTTTTCCACGTATTCCGCAGCTTTATCGGCAGACACACCTTCAATATAAATACCCTTCCCCGGCTTAAACACATTGGCAATAAATAATCCGATGATCAGGGCCAGCGTGGATACGATTTCAAAATAAAGAATGCCCTTTCCGCCAACACGGCCAACTTTTTTCATATTGCCCGCTCCGGTAATACCCAGCACAATTGTAAAGAAAATGATGGGGGCAATCACCATCTTAATCATGTTGATAAATGTATCGCTGATCAGTTTTCCTGCAGGAAAGAAAGCGGGAAAAAACAGGCCGGTTACAATGCCCAATAAGATACCTATCAGTACCTGTACATAGAGTATTTTCAGATATTTCATCCGATAAATGTAATGGCAATATCAATTGGTTCGCCAGGGGCGCCAATGTTTTTCACAATCAGCCGGTGCTTTCTTTAAAGAAAGTGAATAAAAGTTGTGTCTTCGATTAACGGTAATTTTTAAAGTAAAGCAGGGCAACTACTTTGCCAGCCCCTTACCGATTATACCTCCGCTTACCTCCAGCGTGGTACCATGAACGGCCTCATTTTCCACAATGAAGCGAACCGTACTCATGATTTCATCGGTCTTTACCAATCTGCCTAAAGGAATATCTGCCACTATTTTACCCAGTATCTCCGGATCAATGGACGTGAGCATGGGCGTTTCCACATAACCGGGGGCAATTGCAGCTACACGGATATTGGTAATACCCCTTGCATGAAATTCTCCCGCCAGTATCTTGGGCCACAATGCAATGGCAGCCTTGGTGGAGGCATAATTAAGCTGACCCAGTTCTCCGCTCTTATTAATGGAAGAGATGGGAATCAGCACACCGGGAAAACGGTGGTTGGTCATTTGTATGGCCGCTTCTCTTAAGGTAATAAATACACCGGTGAGGTTTACATCAATCACCTGCTTCCACTGCCCTGTGCTCATGAATTTTTTTACCTTACCTGTTTCGCGATCGGGTGTAATCAGAAAGCTATCCCTGATAATACCGGCACAGGCCAGCACAATATTCAATGACCCAAACCGGTCAATGGCAAACTGCATCAGCTCCCTTACTGAATTTTCATCTGTAACATCGCATACTTTACAGGCAACGCTGTTGCCTTCGGCCTCAATGGCTGTAGTCACTCCCTGTAACTTAACCGCGTCCATGTCTGCCATAACCACTTTGGCGCCCATGGCGGCCAGTGCCTTCGCTGCTGCTTCACCGATGCCACTTGCTGCACCCGTAATTACTGCTACTGAATTATTAATCTGCATAAGTCCTTATTGTAAAATGAATTGTTGAATAGATTTCACGATTTGCACAGCACCCTCCCCATACAACATGGTCTGGTGATTGCCGGCCACTTCAATATACTGACAGTTGTTCATCATGTCAACTGTTTCCAGGGCGAGCTCCCTGGGTAACAAGGCATTCCCCATTGTATAAATCCCGGGGGCATTGATGAGCAATGCCGGCTTATTCAGTTTCCCGATCAATTCCTCCCAGGGCTCTCCCAAACTCCCTTTCAATACAGCTTCCATCATGTTCTCCAACCGGCTTCGGGTGGTAACCGTTCCATCCGGAAGATTTTTTACATCTGCCCGGTAATAGCTCCACATCGCTTCATCCCAAAAAGTCAGGTAAGGCGCCTGCTTCACTTTATCAAGGTATGCATCAAAAGAGGCAAATACCTGATCCAGCCTGCTCAGTGCAGGCCCCAGCATTTCTTTTGTTTGCGGATGCATATGCACAGCAGCATCCAGCATGACCAGCCGGCTGATTCTTTCAGAAAAATAAATGGATAGGTACAATCCTAAAAAGCCCCCAAACGAATGTCCTGCAACAATTACCTGGCGGATATTCAGGGCATCCAGCATCCCAACTATATCATCAGCATGTTCTTTCATGGTATAACCCTTATCCGGACAACTGCTCAGCCCTCTTCCCCGCAGATCAACCGACAATACCCTGAATGTATTACTCAGTCCGGCTTTGACCAACCCGTCAAAAGCATTGGCATTGGCAGTAAGCCCATGCATCAGCAACAGCACCGGCCCTTCAGTTCCATGCTCCAGGTAATGCAACCGGATTCCATTGGTTTCAACGAATTTATTTTCTGCTTTCATATCTTTCTTTTAGTTCCCTTTTCAGAATTTTCCCTGCCACATTTCTGGGTAATTCATCCATGATCAGTATTTCGTGCACTTTCTGAAAACGGGCGTCAATATGATTGTTAACCCATGCCCTGATAATTTCAGCATTAACCTCGCCGGAATTGGCAGTAAGTACCACCGCTGCAACCGGTGTTTCTCCCCACTCTGCATGCGAAACGCCAAATACCGCTACATCTCTTACGGCATCGTGCCTGATAATTACTTCTTCAATATCAGCCGGATACACATTCACGCCCCCGGAAATGATCAGGTCTTTCTTTCTGCCGGTCAGGAAAAGAAACCCGTCTTCATCCAGATAGCCCAGGTCGCCGGTATACAACCAGCCACCTTTTAATGCTTCTTTGGTTTGTGCCTCATTTTTATAATAACAGTCCATCAGTAAAGGCCCCCTGCCAACAATCTCACCGATTACACCGGCCGGTTGTACATGGCCTTCCTCGTTCAGAATTTTCATGTCCATGAATGAGGGGGGATAACCAACACTTCCGGTTTTTCTGAATGCATCCGTTTTATCCAGTATGGTCATGAAACCCTCAGTCAGTCCATAGAGTTCATAAAAAACACCGGGTATCCTTCTGTTCAACGCCTGCTTATGCTCCAGCAATAGCGGCGCACCAACGGATAGAATATATTCAATAGAAGGCAGCGATACTTTATTGAATCCTTCCTGCTGCAGGCAGGCAATGATTTGCGAAGGAACCAGGATGGTATGTGTAACAGCTTCTTTACTGATATCCCCGATTACCTGCTGCGGATCAAAATGATCATGCAAAACATATGTGCAGCCCAGAAACATGGCAGGCATCAGCGTTAAAAAAGAACCGTTGAAAATAATGGAACCGGAATGCATCACCACACTCTCAGGCGCCATGCGGTAAGAATTGGCAAACAAAGACCCGTAAAGTGCACGTACTGCATGAGAAATAACAATCCCCTTTGGCAAACCGGTTGTTCCGCTACTATAAATAATATTATAAGGATCGTTACCGGTTACCTTTTCTACAAGCGGTTCTTCAGTAGATTCATTTTGTTTCGCGTTGTGATAAGAAGTATAGCTTTCCGTATCATCACTATTGATCAGCCAGTAGCGTTGATCGGGCAAACCCGGCACAAGCGGCTTAACTGCACTGATATAGCCGGCAGTGGCCTTATCTGAAATCACCAGGCTGGTATCTGCATTATTCAACAGGTTAGCCAGTCCCTGCCCCCTCAGCAGCGGGCTCAACGGAACAGCAACGGCGCCCATTTTTGCACAAGCCCAGTATACTTCCCAGAGCGCTGTGCAATTCGGCAGTACCGTAGCAATCTTATCTCCTTTTTTTATACCGGTTTTTTGCAAGGCATGTATCAACTGGTTCACCGAAGCATTCAATTCGGAAAAACTCATTCGGGTTGACCCGCAGATAAAAGCTGTTTTATTGGGCCTGTATCTCGCATGACGCGTAAGCCAATCCTGTATGGTTAAATCATCACTGTACATAAATCCATATTTAATAGAGAAAGTGGCACTTTTTTCAAAGTGCCACTGCTTAATCTCCCCTAATTAACAACGCATTATTTTTTACTGTTTGGGATATGCGCTTTCAACTCTACTGAAAATAGTCTTCCGATAGATGGTGATCCTACAAACTCTTTCTGTGTAACATTAAAGAGGTTACTGATTCCTGCGCCCAAACTCAGAGAGCTGTTCAATTTAACACCACCACTGATATCGATGCTGGTGAATCCGCCTAAAGCGCCCCAGTCAAAATTCTTTGTATAATAACGGGCAGTATTGGTCAGCGGATTTATTCCTCCGTACACGAGTCCGCGTTTACCTTGACCTGCAGCTGTACCAATCTGGCTGCCGCTATACAGATCATATTGCTGTACCCAGCGCAGGGAAATATTCAGAAACATTTTGCCTTTGGCAATATTCTGGAAACTCAGTGTGGAAGACAACCTGTTGGCAGGTGCGTTCAGTGATTTTTCTTCGAGAGAAACATATCCGTCTCTGTTGGCGTCGTTCTTGATATTATCAGAAGTAATATCACTGCCAAACCAGGAATATTTCATGGCCAGGCTAATATCGTCGGAGAAGAAATAGTTCACACCAAGATCCACTCCGTAAGAAGCTACCTGACCATAGTTAAAATAGGTTGAAAACGCAGCGCCTGAAAGTATACCAGTACTGCTGTTCACTGTACCAGGCAATAACAAACTGGCTGTAGGAATAGCAATATTGCCTACGCTCAATGCGCGTCCGCCTACAGAAATAGCAGGACTCAGAAAGTTCTGGCTGCTGCCGTAGTAGGCATTCACATCAATATAGAGTTTCTTGCCGAGAGTTCCCTTATAGCCCAACTCCCATGTGCTGATCTGCTCAGGTTTAAGCGGAATAGTGGTGACTGCAGATGCAGGATCGTTTGCATTAGCGCCGTTCGGGATATATTTCACACCATCACCGTTCCCAAATACAATACCAAATACGCTGGCACGCTGGAACAGGATGATCGGAGCTGCAAACGCCTTACCCCATGTTATACGGATACTACCACCCGGAACACCTTTCACCAAAGCAAATTTGGGAGAGAACATGTTCTTGAATAAACTGTGGTGATCCAGACGGGCTGCAGCTACAAATTTCAGATCGCCGGGCAGGGTCTTTTCCAATTGCATGGCACCTCCATATTGTGTTACCTGCACTCTTTCCGTAGCATCGGCCAGGCTGGTACCATATGTCTTAGGATCATCCTTCTGATAAGAAGCCCCAATAATCAGGTTTACACCTGCTTTGTCAAAATTGGTATTGTATTGCACTTCCGCATTAAAACGTTTGGAATTTTCTTTGAAACGATTACCCAGTCTGGTTGCAAAAGCTTCCGCCTGATCCGGATCCAGGCGTCCTACTACTGGAAAGAGCGGATTGGCAGGATCGGTGATGGTACTATGCGTCCTGTTCCAGAAATCCCTGGTATATCCGGGAATACCATAAGACGTGCCTACATTGGTCCAGGTTTCATAGGCCTGCGCAAAGAAACGTGGGCTGATGTATTTCAACTGGAGATAGGAAAACTTCCAGTCTTTGATCTGGTTACGTCCTGTGTTGTTCACACTCAGGAAATCATTCACACTACCTCCGTAAGAAACAACCAGGTCTGCTTTAGGTGAAACCGCATAATAAACATCTGCAGCACCACGCATATGTTTAAACTGGTTACTGGAAATTCTTTCCGGAATAGCCAGTGCCGGGCCGTATACAGATCCGCCGGCATAAATGCTGTCGTTAAAATCGAAATCTTTTCCGGTTGTGTATTCTCCGGTAATCTTATAAGCCCACTTATTATTGATCTTACTGGCTGTGCGGAAACGGCTGGTAAATACACTACGGTTTCCTGCACCAATAGCGATATCTGTTCCCTGAAACTTACGCGGATCTTTTGTAATGGTGTTGGCCACACCGTTGTGTGCATTTGGTCCGTACAAGGCAGAGTTGGGTCCCAGTATAATTTCCATCCTGTCAATGTCTTCCTTAATTACCGTATTCATGATGCCTGATGCCAACCCGCTACCTCCGGCCATCATGCTGTTTCTTCCGTCGGTCATCTGGAGAATTTTGGCATTAAAGGCATTGTTGAATCCGCGGGCGTTAAAGCCTACGCCGGTTACACCTGTGCGTACAAATTCCACGCCCTGGATCTTGGAAGCCAGTTCACCCACATTGAATGAGCTTGTTTGTGCAAAATCCTTTGAAGTCAGTACACTGATGGTAGCAGGGGCCCTCGTAATTTTTTCAGGTCTTTTGGAAGCACTGACCACCACTTCATCTCCCCTGCCCGAAGAAGGGGTCAGGCTTACGGAAAATTTAGTGCCGGCATCTCCGGTAACTTCTATGTCGGTATAGCCTACATAGGAAACAATCAGGGTAATTTTTCCGCTTTTTGAAATGGCCAGGGTAAAATTGCCGTCGTCGTCTGCATAAGTGCCGGCTCCGGTGGATTTAACCATCACACTGGCACCTGCAAGAGGCATACCTGTTTTTCCATCGGTTACGCGTCCACTTACTTTAGTAGCCTGGGCAAACAAAGCCCCCTGTACAAGCAGTAAACACATGAGTACAAGCAATCGTTTCATTGGTGTTTTTTTATTGGTGTAAAAATTGTAAAATGGTTTGGTTAACTATAGCTGGTTTTTCAAATTGTACAAGATGTCCGGCCTCATTAATCAATATGGTTTTGCTAACCGGAATTTGCTTTGCAATCGCCGCAACCGCTGCAACAGTTAATCCGGGATGGAGTATCTTATTCGGGATGAGCGCATCGGATGTTCCAAACAAAATCAATGTTGGTTGTACAATACCCGAAAGCTGTTCCTTAACCGGATGACCCAGCATTCCCTGGATACCCGGCGGAATTTGCGCACAATAGGCCGCAAAACCTTCGCATTGCTTCAATGCGATCCTTTCTCTTACCAGTTTGGCAGCCTCCTCCGTCATCTGATGAAAATTCATCCTGTAGCTTTTTTCAATGGCGGCACTATCCTGCTTTTCATAAAAAGCAGCTGTGGCATAAGTGGTAAGCACTGCCGCCTCTGCGGTAGTAAAAGATTCCAGTCCTGCCGGGGCTACCAGGATCAGTTTAGAAATAAGTAAAGGGTATTTCAATGCCAGGATCATTGCGATCTGGCCTCCCATTGAATGACCCATCACAATGGCTTTGTTTATTTTTAGTTGCCCGAGCATTGCGGCTATCCTTTCTGCATAAAAATCCAGTTGGGCCGAAGCCTCGGTTCTGTTTACAACAGTGCTTCCACCATAACCGGGAAGATCAATGGCAATGCATCTGTACTGTTCAGATAATATGCCGATATTCCTTTTCCAGTGAGTAGCATTTCCTCCAAGACCATGAATCATAACAATAGGCGTACCCTTCCCCTGGTCAACATAGTTGATCCGGGCAGAATCGAGTTGCAGTTGTTTGGTTGGATAACCATAATCGGGCAGGCATTGAGCCTCCGGAACAATACTGATCAGTGCGCTTAATATCGTTATTAAAATCCTAGTCATACGCAGGAACCGTTTTGTTTTTTGGTTTCAGGGTATAATATAGAACAAGACCAACAGCCAGCGAACAACAAATTGCAATGGCCGCAGAAACGCCCGGATTACGGGTACCATTGTGCATATAGGGTGTAAGCCGGCCATAGTAGATGGCAAAATGAACAACTACCGCAGTTACACTTGCCGCAATAGCTGCAACAGGCGGGCAATCTTTTGTAAAGATTCCAAAAAGTACCGGAACAAAAGCGCCGCAGAAATAAGCATACACACCGGTTTGCGCAAAAATGCCCACACTGAGATCGGGATGTGTCAATTGTTCATAAGACATATAAGCAGAGGCAACTGCCATCAATCCAATCACCAAACGGTTTATCCCCAGTTCGGAAACAATACCCCCGGGGTGGTCCGTATTTTTAATCAGCTTATGTCCGGTAAGCGGCTTAATAATATCAGAAGTAAAAGTGGTGCTGAGTGATTGAATCAGCCCTTCCAGTGTAGCCATACCCGCAGAAAGCATTCCCAGAAAAAGAACAATTGCAACATACACGGGAAAGCGGCTTACTACAAAGGAACCCATGATTCCGTCTAACGGAATAGTTGTGCCGTTAATTTTGAGATCCGGGAACTGCAGCCTCGCGTAGAGCCCGGCAAACACAACCAAAAAAAACAGCGCCTGAGCCAGGATTGCAACGGTGAGAAAACGATTCAGGTCCTTGTCATTTTTCAATAACAGGGAACGGGTAAGGATATGGGGCTGACAAACAATGGCAACGCCCACAATCAACTGACAGATCACTACTTCAAAAAAATCCCGGAACAAAGGACTTGCAGGATTAAAAGGTTTTGCCAGGGCCGGATCAATTGCAGCAAGCTGAGCAATAAAACCATGCACGCCATCTTCAAAATATTCATAGCCGGAAGTAAGCAAAATCACCGCCACCACCAGTTTCAAAAAAGCCTGTACAGTATTCGTGTATACCATGCTGTTGGCTCCGCCAAACATCATGTAAGTAAAAGTAAACGCAACAACACCCAGCAGGGTAGGCAGCATTTCGGTGTTGAGCGAACGGGAAATTACCTGGGTGAGCCCCACACAGATCATCACAATGAAAGCCAGCATAAGCAGGGAAAGAAACCCGAAGAACAGCGCAAAGCCTTTGTTCTGGTAACGTGTTCCCATCCATTGGGCAATGGTTCTGGCATTAACGGTTTGGCCATATTTTCGAAACCGGCGGGAAAGGATGGCCAGGGAAGCCAGTGTACCAACCGGCAAAAAGATCGCCATAGACAAAAATCCACTCAGGCCATAATAAGCAACAAAGCCCGGGTTGATGATAAAGGTAGCGGCGCTACTCATAGATGCGGCAAGCGATAAACCCAGAAAAGAAGGGGAAAAATGCATACTTCCCAGTGCAAAGTCTTTCATGCTATGTGTATTCATAGCACCTCGTACCACAAAGAAAACAATGGTACCCATATACAGGAGCAGGGCAATCAGTATGGCTGTTACCATGCCCGGAGTGGCAATCTGGTTCATAATGCAATCGTTACAATGAATGTATAGGCTTGTAACAAACATTTAACCCTGTACTTGCCAACGTAGCTGTTTTGTGGGGTGAACGGAACAAAAAGACAGGCGAACAAAAAAATTACAGGAAAGAAAGCTTACCCATCAGCTTCTCTTTATAGGTCTTTCCAACCGGAATCCGATGCCCGGCAATAATCAGGTCATCTTCTTCTATGGCATCGATCTTATGCAGGTTTACAATATAAGAACGGTGTACCCTTATAAAACAGGAGGCAGGGAATTTTTCCTCTACGGCTTTCAGGCTGGTATTAAGCAGGTATTTACCTGCGGCCGTACAAACCAGTGCATAAATATCAGAGGCTTCCACCCAAAGAATATCCTTCAGCAGCATTTTTTCAAGGCGGTTCCTGGTTTTTACAAAAATGCTGTCTTCAATCGTCAACCCTTCCTTTAGGGGAGGAGTGGGATCCTTGCGCTGGGCAGCATTGTGCAGGGTAATTTCAATAGTGGAATAAAGTGTTTCGGGCTTTACCGGTTTAACCAGATAGGCATAGGGCTCGGTAAGTTTGGCCTTGTCGATGGTGGAAGCGTCTGCCAGTGCGGTGAGGAAAATAAAGGGAGTCTTGCTCTGCTGCTTAATCTGGCGGGCTGTGTCAATTCCGCTCAACTCCCCGCTCAGACCAATATCCAGCAATATAATATCCGGGGTCAGTTCAGGTAGTTTCTTCAGCAGGTCTTCGCCCGAATCAAATACGCCCTGCACTTCAAACCCAAGATCATTCAATGAGAGTGATATTTCTTTGGCGATGATCCAGTCATCTTCCACTAATAAAATTTTTATACCTGCCATTCCCTAAATTTACTTCAAATATCAGTTCCTGAAACATCCCCTGCTAATAATACTCTTACAGTTTTTTTTTCTGCCTTTGCAGGCTGCGGATAGTTTCATTTTTGAAGGAACCCCACTGACCATTCCTTTTGAATCTCTACAATGGGAAGAAAGCAGCCGGAACAAGAAGATAAGTTATCAGACCGAATTCAAAATCCGGAACAGCGCAGCCTACGACCAGGATATTGTTCTGGGCTTTACCAAAAGCGGTATCATACAAATTGAAGTAATTAGCGGAGCGGATATACTGCAACTACATGCAGGCTCCCTGCTAAAACTCAGAGAACGAAATTATCCTTCCAATATCAATGCAGTCCGGTTTACCATGCGCAAAGACAGCCTTTACATAATCCGGCTTCTGAATATACCTGTTTACTCTCTGTTTAAACAGGGTAAAATGGATATCACCATTCAACCCACCACCCGTTTTGAACAGCAGGATACAGCCAGGTTGTTCTGGCAGGGTATTTTCCTGGGAACCATTTTTGTAATGGCGCTCTATAATCTGTTCATCTTCTATGGGGTAAGGGATGTCAGCTATCTTTATTATGTATTAAGTATTGCAGGGTTCGGGCTCTATCTTGGGTTTTATTATGGATTTGGCATTGAATACCTCTGGCCTGATTATCCGCGATGGGATACATTCTGTTATACCATCATCGTACCCTTCACCAATATGGCAAGACTCTTGTTTACCAGGAGCTACCTGAACACAGCTGTTTATATGCCGCGATTGAACGGGATCATACAGGCGCTTATGATTGCCTGCGGGGGGCTGATGCTCATCGGTATTATTACTTTTGTCGGGGACATTGATATACTGAGCGCTATGGTAACCGTAGTGGGGTTGATTGGCACACTGGTATTGATCCTGATGCTGGTGGCGGGCCTGGTTGCCTATTACAGAGACCATTATGAACCTGCCAGGTATTTTATTACCGCCAACGCCTTGCTGGTTGCCGGAGCCATCCTGTTTATCCTGAGAGAAACCGGCTATGCAGAAGATAATTTTTATACCCGTTATGTAGTACAGATCGGGTTTATTATTCAGGTGATCGTATTTGCACTGGGTTTGGCCAGCCGCTACAACAGCACCCGGGTAGAGCTGGCGCAACAGCGGATTGAAAAAGAAAGACTGGCGCTGGAATCGGAGCGCGAAAAAAAAGAAATGATTGAACAGCAGAAACAGGAGCTGCAATTACAGATAGAGCAACAAACGCAGGACCTGAAAATGCAGAATATCACACTGGAAGAAACCATCCACCAATTGGAAGAATCCAGGGAAAAACTTTCGCAGCTGAACAGCGTGAAAGATAAACTGTTCTCCATCATTTCCCATGATCTCCGGAATCCATTGGCTACTATGCAATCTTTTCTGAAGCTGATCACACAACACCACGAAAAACTAAATGAGGAAGAGAAGAAGAAAATGATCCGCGAAGCACAGGGTTCGCTGGATTATCTCAATGAGCTGCTTTATAATTTACTGCAATGGAGTAAAAGTCAGATGCATATGCTGGAATTCAAACCCGAATGGTTGGCAGCCAAAACAGTATTAGAAAAAAACATACGGCTCCTTTACCTGCAAGCCCATATGAAGCAGGTTCAGATAGAAACATTTTTTGACGAACAGCTTAAGATATTTGCAGACAAGGAAATGCTGGATTTCATCATTCGAAACCTGGTAAGCAATGCCATCAAATTCAGCCATAAGAACAGCAGCATACAGATCCGGGTAGTACAGGAGGATCAAACCATCCGGATCAGCGTGCTCGATGAGGGCGTAGGCATGAGCAGTAGCACTATTGAACAACTGCTGCAGGCAAACCTGGGCAATTCGCGAAGGGGCACAGCCAAGGAAAGGGGAACAGGTCTTGGGTTACTGATTAGCAAAGAGTTCATTACCAGGCATGGGGGAATACTAAAAATTGAACAAGGTATAAACAAAGGCAGCATATTTACAGTTGTACTTCCGGTAGTGTGATCATTCCTTTTACCTGCGGATACCGAAATTCAGTAACAGCATCCCGCTGAATAAAACAAGCGCAGTAAGCAGCAGTAATTCATTAATCCATGGAACAAGGATATAGGCCATTGCGGCAACCCCCTGAATCATCAGCAACAGCTCATTCAGAACAACACCTGCAGTAAATACCCCAATACCCAATCTTACGGTTCGTTTCAGCGGAATCATTTTTTCAGCAAAAACATAGCCGGACAGGAAAAGGGTGATTACGCCCAGCAGAATCAGGTGCAGATAACCAATTACAATGGGTCTGAAGCCAAATGCCAGTTGACTGAGCGAAGGAATCGTGGAGCCCAGTTGCAGGATCAGTTTAACAGAAAAAGCAACTCCCGAAAAAGAAAGCAGCCATTTGGCAGTATCGGTTAGTATTGGCGACAGGGATGATTTTACAGCGAACAATCGTTTAACCAGGCAGATCCATCCGGCCATTTGAGCAAGCGCAGCCGCAACCACCAATACATAAAGCCATAGCGGAAGGTTAAGCCACAGTGCCGATAAAAAATAGGCAGGAACACAGGCCAGTAAAAACAACCGGAATATTTTTATAAGCGGTCGCTGATCAGGGAAGTAAGCCTGTATTTTTTGCATCAGCAAACCCATACAGGCAAATAAAAACCATCCGTTGTACTGGAAATGAAGAAAGAAATAGACCGATAAAAGATACCAGTTCTGGTGAACGGTTTTATTGGCCATCATGTATGCAAGGCTCAATGCACCCATTGCCGACAAAGCATTAAATACCAGGGCAGCCTTGATCCAGTAATGGGAAACAGTTTTTACCGGAACCCGGTTCAGGTCTTTCCAATAGGTAATAGCAAACAACCATGATACCACGATAGAGAGGGTAGAGAACAGAATGGAGAACAGGGCGTACCCCTGCAATACAAAGAAAACCAACATACCAACGGCAGTGATCAGATTAGCGTAGAGCAACCGGTTGTATTTGGTAAAAAGTGAAACCGCATTTTGCCTGGAAAGAGCGGCGACCAGCAGCACCATCAGCAATTGACTAACCCAGCCTGAAAACGCAAAATGAGAATGCGCGTGCAGTAAATGTTTCTGATCTATAAATGGAAGGGAGTAGCGGATTTTATAGCGAAGAATAACACCAATGAATGCAACCAGCATTAAATTAAAAAAGGAAATGCGCAACCATTTGGACAACATACAGCTGTTTTTGCAAAGTAAGCATTGAGGATTCAGCCGTAGTATGATTCAGATCACATCTAGCAATACACTTTCCCCTTATCCACCAGCACATCTCCTTTTTCGTGCATTACCCGGATGGTCCTGATAACAGTTTCCACCCTTAATCCAAGCATGTCGGCAATCTGTTGCCGGGTAAGTTTAACCTTATTGCACTTGGAACAGATATTCTTTTTCTTCTGCTTAAAATAAGCAAACAGACAGGCTATTGCTTTTTCCGGGTTATGCTCTGCCAGGGCTCTTACGATCAGGAACTTAAAACGAATATGTTCGCAAAGCAACCTACTGAAAGCAAAATGGATGTCGGGATTTTCTTTCAGCAATTGGAGGAAAGTGGTTTTATTGAGGCGGATAATCACAGCAGCTTCATTGGCCACACTGGTGGCGGCATAAGGACCATCATCAAACAACGGGAGATCACCAAAAGACTCGCCGGGCTCAATCATTACCTGTAAGGTTTCTTTACCCTCATCATTGATATTCATCCAACGGATGCTACCACTAACCAGTTGGTGGTAAAAAGAACAATGGCCGCCCTCATTAAAGATGATTTCTCCTTCGGCCACTTTTTTATAAGTAGCGCCCCAGGCAAGTAATGTGTTAATGTCGATCGCCATAAATATTGGATAATTCTATTTACAATTCAAAAGTAGAACTATTCATCAGCCCAGGTTATAAACATGATATTAATCATGTTTATAACCTTATACAGCCCGCTTTCACCACTTTATGATTCTACGCATAAAATAAGGTTTGAGGACTTTGTACTCTTGTGCTGTTATTTAAAACATAAAACAGACCTATTATGAAAAAAATGATGCTTATTGGTTTATTCGGATTATTGATAGCTTCCTGTGGGGGAGGAAATTCCCATAGTGAATCTACTGCAAATCCGGCAGAATCTGTAACAAAGGAAACCACAGAAAACGGAAATCCGGCCTATGACCCCAACAGGGGAGAGGGTAAATTCAAAGATTTTAAAGCAGCCCCTACCCTGGACGCCACCCAGGCTGAAAACGGTAATAAAGTGTACAATGTAAAATGCAGTAGTTGCCACAAAACCAACGAAGAAAAACTGGTAGGCCCCGGATGGAAGGGAGTAACCGGACGTCATACTGCCGACTGGATCCTGAATTTCATCACCAACACAGATGAAATGCTGAACAAAGACCCAAAAGCACAGGCACAACTGGAAATCTGCCTGGTTCGTATGCCTAACCAGAACCTCAGCGACGACGACGCAAAAGCACTCTACGAGTTTATGCGTAAAAACGACGGAGTTAAATAATTAATCAATAAAATATACCTCATGAGAAATACTCAACTTAAAACCATCGCGGCCATTTGTGCCGGTGTTGTGCTCAGCGTCGTTGGCTGTAAACCTAAAAATGCCGGGAATGCCGTAAGCGCCGATGCTGCCGCAAAAACCTATGTAGCACCGGGCAAATACGACGAGTTCTACAATTTTGTATCGGGCGGATTCAGCGGTCAGATGACTGCTTATGGATTGCCATCCGGTCGTTTATTGCGCGTGATCCCCGTCTTTTCCGTAGATCCCGAAAAAGGATATGGTTACAGTGAAGAAACCAAACCTATGCTGAACACCTCTCATGGTTTTGTACCCTGGGACGATTTACACCATACCGAACTCTCCCAAACCAATGGTGAAATTGATGGAAGATGGATTTTCGGAAATGCCAACAACACGCCCCGTGTTGCCCGTATTGACCTGAAAACGTTCAGAACCGCTGAAATCATTGAAATACCTAATAGTGCGGGTAACCACTCTTCACCGTTTATTACAGAAAATACCGAGTATGTAGTAGCGGGAACAAGGTTCAGTGTACCGATGGACGATGCCAATGGAGATGTTCCGATCAATACTTATAAAAAGAACTTCAAAGGAAGCATTAGTTTTATCAGTGTAGGCAAAGAAGGAGAAATGAACCTGGCATTCCAGATTCAAACACCCGGGGTAAACTTTGACCTGAGTCACTCCGGTAAAGGCCCATCCAGCGGTTGGTTCTTCTTCTCTTGTTATAATACAGAACAGGCCAATACCTTACTGGAAGTAAACGCTTCCCAGAAAGACAAAGACTTCATCATGGCGGTGAACTGGAAGAAGGCAGAAGAATACCTGAAAGCAGGAAAGGGAAGAAAGCAGTCTGTAAAATATGCGCACAATACATACAGTGATGTAACCCACAGTGCCACTTCCGAAATCAAAACAGAAGTGACTGTATTGGATGCCAAAGACCTGAAAGATATCTGCTATTTTATCCCTTGCCCTAAATCCCCGCATGGTTGCGACGTAGATCCAAGCGGTCAGTACATTGTAGGTAGCGGTAAGCTCGCTGCACTGATTCCGGTATTCAGCTTCGATAAAATTCAGAAAGCCATTGCGGCGAAGGATTTTATTGGCGACTATGAAGGTATACCCGTAATTAAATACGAGTCTGCACTGTATGGTGAAGTAAAAAAACCAGGCCTCGGACCTTTGCATACCGAGTTTGATGGCAAGGGTAATGCCTATACTACCTTCTTCGTTTCTTCTGAAGTGGTAAAATGGAATATTAAGGACCTGAAAGTAGTAGATCGCGCTCCTACTTACTATTCCGTTGGTCACCTGACCATTCCCGGCGGTGATACCAAAAAACCGAATGCCAAATACCTGATTGCATACAATAAAATTACCAAAGACAGGTACCTGCCTACCGGACCAGAGCTGGCCCAGAGTGCACAGCTCTACGATATCAGTGGAGATAAAATGCAATTGATCCTCGATTTCCCAACCATCGGAGAACCGCACTACGCCCAGGCTGTAAGTGCAGATCTGATCAAAAACAACTCAGTTAAGTTCTTTAAAATTGAGGAGAATAAGAACCCATATGTTGCGAAGGGCGAATCTGAAACCAAAGTGGTTCGCGAAGGAAACAAAGTGCATATTTACATGACCTGTATCCGTTCACACTGGTCTCCGGACAATATAGAAGGAATCAAAGCAGGGGACGAAGTGTATTTCCATGTAACCAACCTCGAACAGGATTGGGATGTACCGCACGGTTTTGCTATCAAGGGCGCAAACACAGCAGAATTGCTGGTGATGCCAGGCGAAACACAGACCTTGAAATGGGTTGCTGAAAAGCCAGGCATATTCCCATTCTATTGTACCGATTTCTGTAGTGCATTGCACCAGGAAATGTCTGGTTACCTGAGGGTTTCTCCTGCAGGCAGTAATGTACCATTGTTGTTCAGCACCGGGAAAAATCTTCCGGCTGCAGACGCTGCTGAGAAAAAATAAATCATTGATGGAAGCGGGACAGGTAGCTATTACCTGTCCCTTTTCAGGCTCACCAAATCAATCTAAAATGAATAAAAATCAATTAAGCGGCCTGGTTAGAGGAATGATGATTCTTTGTGCTGTTGCGCTGGCAATGGTCCTGTTTGTCCCCCTTTGGAGAATCGACCTGGACGCACCGCAATACCCCGAAGGGCTCAGGCTCCTGATCTATCCCAATAAACTTGGTGGAAATGTAGATATCGTGAACGGGCTGAACCATTACATCGGAATGAAAACATTACATGCCGAAGATTTTATGGAATTTACTATACTGCCGTATATCATTGGCTTTTTCGCTGCATTCGCATTACTGGTGGGAATCAGCGCAAAACCAAAACTGTTGTATGTTTTCCTGGGATTCTTTATTTGTTTTGGTATTATTTCCATGGTGGATTTCTGGCGCTGGGAATACGATTATGGGCATAATCTTGACCCGAATGCCGCAATCGTAGTGCCCGGAATGTCTTATCAGCCGCCGCTGATCGGATTTAAGCAATTGCTGAACTTCGGTGCATATTCAATGCCAGATGTTGGAGGATACCTGTTTATAGCAGTAGGCTTGCTGGGTGTCGGCGCTGCCTGGATAACCGGAAAGCAACAGTTAAAAGCAAAAGCCGGTTCAATACCTGTTATGACGCTTTTTGCCGGCATCAGCCTGGTGGCATCCTCCTGCAACCCCGGCCCTGAGCAAATCAATATCGGAAAAGACAATTGCCATTTCTGCAAAATGACCATTACCGATGCCCGCTTTGCTTCGGAGGTTGTAACTAAAAAAGGACGGATATATAAATTTGACGACAGCCATTGTTTACTGGCTTACCTCAAAACCAACGATATACCTGCAACGGAAATTAAAGATACCTATGTTGCCAATTTTAGCGGAAATCACAAACTGCTCAATGTAACAGATGCCATGTTCCTGCAAAGTGAAACACTGAGGGGTCCCATGGGCGGAAACCTGGCGGCCTTTAATCATGCGGATAGCTTCAAACAGGCGCAACAACAATATGCCGCAGAAGTTACCAATTGGAAAGAAATCAGCAAATAGTGAAAAGGATTCTGTTCATATTATTGATGGGCGTTCAGGCAGTACCGCTTGGGGCAACAACCATTTCCGTAGGTAAGGGCAAGACTGTTACCGCCATAAGGGCGGCAATCAACAAAGCGCTGGACGGCGACACCTTGTTGGTGTATCCCGGAATTTACAGGGAGAAAAACCTGATCGTCAACAAAAGAATCAGCCTGATAGGGATCAATTACCCCGTTGTGGACGGAGAAAATAAGTATGAGAACATTTCCATCAAATCTCCCGGTGTACTGGTGCAGGGTTTTAAAGTGGTCAACTCCGGCGTATCCAGTATAGAAGATTTTGCAGGAATTAAAATATACAATACCCGGGATGTGATTATCCGGAACAACCGGCTGGAGAATACCTTCTTTGGTATTTATTCCCAGTATGGAACCAACTGTATCATCGAGAATAATGAAATAAGCGCTCACAACCTGGAAGAACAGCAGAGTGGAAACGGCATCCATTGCTGGAAGAGCGATAGCATGCGGATCATTGGCAATAAGATCAGGGGACACAGAGACGGGATCTATTTTGAGTTTGTAACCCATTCCCTGATCTGGCGAAATGATTCCCAGAAAAATCTTCGTTACGGGCTTCACTTCATGTTCTCTAACCACGATTCATATGTAACCAATATTTTCAGAAACAACGGGGCCGGTGTAGCGGTGATGTTTTCCCACCACGTAAAAATGTTCAACAATCACTTTGAAGAAAACTGGGGAGATGCCTCTTATGGAATCCTGCTCAAGGAGATTTCGGACAGCCATATCGAAAACAACCGTTTTGTAAAAAACACCATTGGCATATATATGGAGGGTGTTAGCCGTTTGCAAATGAAAAAGAACAGCTTCGAACGCAATGGGTGGGCAATGAAAATACAGGCAAGCTGTATGGATATTACGGTGAGTTCAAATAATTTTCTTGGAAACACGTTCGACGTTGGCACCAACGGAAGCCTCGTACTGAATACATTCAATGGAAATTACTGGGACAAGTACGAAGGATATGACCTCAACAGAAACCGTATTGGCGATATCCCCTACCGGCCGGTAAGCATGTATTCTGTTATTGTGGAGAGAAACCCGCCCGCCATGATGCTGTTCAGAAGTTTTATGACCAGCCTGCTGGATAAAACAGAAAAAGTGCTGCCTTCGCTTACCCCGGAAAACCTGAAAGACATTTATCCACTTATGAAACCACTGAGGTTATGATTATAGCTACCAATGTTTCCAAGAAATTTGGAAGTTTACAGGCACTGAATAATTTATCTGTTACCTGCAACAAGGGAGAATGTATTGCGCTGATCGGACCAAACGGAAGCGGAAAAACCACTTTTATCAAAACAATTCTGGGAATGGTGGTTTGCGACAGCGGGTTTATCACTTTCAATGGAACCAATATCAACAACAACTGGCAATACCGCTCCGGAATCGGCTATATGCCGCAGATCGGCCGATATCCGGAAAATATGACCATCGGACAAGTGTTCGACATGATGAAGGATATCCGTAAGGCATCCGTTGTGTTGCCATACGACGAGGACCTGATCAGGAACTTCAACCTGAACAACCTGCTCAACAAACGCATGCGGACCCTTTCAGGGGGCACTAAACAAAAAGTAAGCGCTGCGCTGGCGTTCATGTTTAATCCCGATGTGTTGATACTGGACGAACCTACAGCGGGTTTGGACCCGGTGTCTTCTGAGATACTGAAAGAAAAAATACTGCTCGAAAAAAGCAAGGGGAAACTGATCCTCATCAGCTCGCATATACTCAGCGAACTGGACGACCTGGTAACACAGGTTATTTATATGCAGGACGGGGCCCTTTGCTTTCACAAAACAATTGAACAGTTACAGGCAGATACCGGAGAAAACAAACTGGCCAAGGCCATTGCACAGGTAATGCAACAATAAAGCGCTATGAAAAAAGTAATTAAATATGTAATCATCGATATTCTCAGGAATAAAATCATGCTGGGATACACCTTGTTTCTTTTTATCCTTTCGATGAGTATATTCAGCCTGGAAGATAATGCTGCAAAGGGATTGCTGGGTTTACTGAATATTATTCTGATCATTGTACCGCTGGTAAGTCTTATATTCTCTACTATTTATGTGTACAACAGTGCAGAATTTATAGAACTGCTGGTAAGTCAGCCATTGCAGCGTAAAACAATCTGGATGAGCCTGTTTACCGGACTCGCATCATCGATGATGCTGGCATTCCTTGCAGGGGCAGGTATTCCTGTATTGATCTACCAGCCAGATGCAACGGGATTCATGATGATTTTGATTGGTGAACTCCTCTCCGTAATTTTTGTTGCCATTGCATTGCTGGCTGCAGTAAAAACCAGGGATAAAGCAAAAGGCATTGGCGCCGCCATTCTTCTATGGCTTTATTTTTCGCTCTTGTTCGATGGATTTATCCTGTTCCTGTTGTTCCAGTTTTCCGACTATCCTATTGAAAAAATCATGGTTGGTGTAAGCATGCTGAATCCAATAGATCTTGGCAGAATATTGATTTTGCTGAAGATGGACATATCAGCAATGATGGGCTATACAGGGGCCATATTCAAGGATTTTTTCGGAACAGGGACCGGAATGAGTTTGTCCTTTTTAGTGTTGATTGTATGGATCGTTCTGCCATTGGCACTTTCTGTGAGAAATTTTAAACGTAAAGATCTTTAAGTTTTAAAACGGAACAGATGCGAACAAGAAAAGATATTACCAAAAGGGTCGATATAGAAATGCTGGTAAAATCATTTTATGATAAAGTAAACGCCGATCCCTTACTCGGCCCGATTTTTACAAAGGTTAACTGGGAGAAGCATCTTCCGTTGATGTCCGATTTCTGGGAGAACCTGTTGCTGTATACAGGCTCATACCAGGGCAACCCCATGGACCTGCATAAGCACCTGCATAAGGTAATGAACCTCCAGCCGGAACATTTCCAACACTGGAATAAACTGTTTATAGCAACAGTCGATGAAAATTTCAAGGGTGCAAACGCACTGGTGGCAAAGCAAAGGGCCATGAAAATTTCCGGCATTATCCAAACACAGATTCTTCCCCCGAAAACAGAGGGCAGGTAGTTTAACCAGGCTCGCAATAGAAAGCCCCGGATTAACCGGGGCTTTCATTTTCAAAACAAGTACCAACTATAAAAACAAATATCAACTACTTGGTTGCGGGGGGTAGCAATACTTTATCGATTACATGAATAATACCATTGGAGGCCGGCACGGAGGCAACGATAACAGCAGTTCCGTTCAAATAGGTTTTACCGCCTTTTTGGGTAATGGTAATATTGCCCCCGTTTACCTGGCCAATTACCTGTCCGTCGGTAAATGATTCTGCTTTAAAAACACCTACGGAAACATGGTATTGCAGGATGTCTGTAAGCGCATCAATTTTCTCAGGCTTCAGCAGATCATCCAGCGTGCCTGCAGGCAGTTGAGCGAACGCTTCATTGGTTGGAGCAAACACGGTAAAAGGACCTGCATTGCTGAGCGCATCCACCAGGTTGGCTGCTTTAACCGCGGTTACCAATGTGCTGTGATCCTTGCTGGCAACAGCTACCTGAACAACGTTTTTAGCGGATGCATCATCCTGTACGGCAGACTGGCCGGCGCCAACGGTTGAAGTTGCTGCATCATCCGTTGCTGTTTTTTCGGAGGCGCTTTCAGAACAGGCGGGCAGGTAAACAACGCCGACTGTGATCATACAAACAAATAATAATTTTTTCATAAAAGCATATGGTTTTTGGTTCATAAACAATTAAAATTATTCATGAATCAAATGAACTTTTATGATCACAATCATAAATGAAAAAAACCTCAACGTTCCAGTTTAAAATCAGCATCTGTCGCCGGGCGCTTAGAGGCATTGGCTATTTTCCAACCGGTACGATACATCCAGTCGGCCATTTTTTTCAGCTTCCCGTAATCGATCCGTTCTGCATTATCCAATGGGGTATGATAATCGGCATGCAACAGCGTAGTATACATTAAAGAAGGGATTCCCTGTCTTGCATAAGGCAGGTGATCGCTTCTGAAATACCAGCCTTCAATATGGGTTGGTTTATCCCAAAGCGTATCCAGCTTAAACCGGGGACCTTCCAGGTTAGCGTCCATAGCCATCTTTACCAGGTCAAGTGAATTTCTGTGCGGTGGCGCTGCACCAAGGATGGCTGCACTGTCGGGATTATTTCTTCCAATCATATCTCCATTCAGTACAGCAACAATATTATTGCGCGGTACGGTAGGATGAGCAACATACCATCTTGAGCCCAGTAATCCCCGCTCTTCCGCGCCATGAATCACAAACAACACAGAACGCTTACCCGGATTCTTTTTAAATGCTCTTGCAGCAGCAAACATAGCTGCGTCAACACTGGCATTATCATCGGCCCCATAAAAAATACTGTCGTTCTGAATGGCATTCCGAACCCCATGGGCATCCTGGTGTCCGCTGTACAAAAGGTATTCTGCAGACAGTTTAGGGTCTGTTCCATCAATTTTACCAATAATATTTACAGAAGGGTATTCAAAAAAATCAATAACAATATTGGCTTTCAATACGGCAGATTTATTCATCAGTTCCTGCTTTGCAGCAGCGTGCAGCCAAAGCACAGGAACTGTGGTCTGAAGTTTTGCACTGGCACCGCCCTCAATATCATAGTTACCTCTTTCAAAATTTTCAACAGCATCATCCCAGCACCTTTCGGCAGTGGCATCAGCAATAAAAATAATAGCGGCGGCGCCTTTCGCCAGTAATATGCTACCGTATTTATCCATGATGCTTCTGCTGTATCTCCAGGTAGGCAGGGATTTATTCATTGCAATACCTTCGGGAGAAGCTTCCAGCGCCACCACTTTCCCTTTTACATTCACCGCATTCATATCAATCAGTGCAGCGTTGCCCAGGTAATGAATGGGCTCATCCAGTTGTTTGTTGGCCATCTGTGCAATAGCCACGTCTTTCCAGAGTTGCAGCGGGCGGCCATTGATACTGATGGTACTGTTTACATTAACACTGTGGCGCAGTAGGGTAAAATATTGAAAATAAGTACCGTCATCACCGGCAGGCTTCAGACCCAACGCGCGATATTTTTCCCCGATCCACATAGATGCTTTTAATTCGTCAAGTGTACCGGCCGAACGTCCTCTGAAATGCGCATCTGCCAAATCATATACATCTTTTTTCAGATCCTGCATCCTGATGGAAGAGAGGGCTGGAGGGGGAGCAACAGATTTGCCGGTTTGAGCAGCAGCACGAAGGCTCATACCAAGCAGGGCGCTTATTACAATCCATTTTTTCATAACAGTATGGTTGAGGGAGTTAAAAAATTGGTAAGCCGCCAATTTATGATATATATTTCAGTATAAAACACACAACATGCAAAGACACTTTCTACTGCTGCTGACGCTGATTTCATTTTCAGTATATGCATCGGCACAAACAACAGCCGATACGGCCGGCAATCAGCTCAACAATTATTTCAAGCCGCTGAAATGGAGAAGCATCGGACCGTTCAGGGGAGGACGTTCCAATACGGCAACGGGCGTGGTGGGAAATATACATACTTATTATATGGGTACCACCGGAGGAGGGCTCTGGAAAACAGAGGATATGGGTATCACCTGGAACAATATTTCAGACGGCTATTTCAAAACAGGTTCTGTAGGCGCCGTAGCTGTTGCCGAGAGTGATGCAAACGTGGTGTATGTGGGTATGGGAGAACATGCGGTTCGCGGCGTAATGACCCACCATGGAGATGGAGTATACAAAAGCACCGATGCAGGAAAAACCTGGCAAAAAAGGGGATTAGGACTTACACAGCATATTGCCCGGATCGCCATTGACCCCAAAGACCCCAACACCGTTTATGTGGCGGCGCAGGGTCCTTTATTCAGTAAATCTTCCGAAAGGGGTATTTACAAATCAACCGATGGCGGTGTTACCTGGAAAAAAATATTATATATAGACGATAAAACCGGATGTGCGGAATTGTCGATGGACATGAACAATCCGCGGATACTTTATGCAGCCATGTGGGAACACGGGCGCCAGCCCTGGAAGGTAACCAGTGGCGGCCCGGGCAGCGGATTGTACAAAACCACCGATGGAGGGGAGCATTGGGAAAAAATGGAGGAGGGGCTTCCTGCTGAAACAGGAAAGATGTCGATTGCTGTTTGCAGGTCCAATTCCGAAAAAGTATATGCTTTGATCGAAAGCGATTTTGCCAAAGACGCAGGCGGGTTGTATGTATCTTCCAACGCTGGAAAGAGCTGGAAACAGGTAACCGGCGACCACCGGTTAATTCAACGGGCATGGTACTACATAGAACTCTTCACCGACCCATTGAACGAAAACACCCTGTATGTAATGAGCGCCCCCGCCCTGCGCTCTATTGACGGCGGTAAAACCTGGACCGATATTTCTTCCACGCATGGGGATTATCACAATCTCTGGATCAACCCGAAGAATTCCAACAATATGATTATTGCCGACGACGGCGGTGCGGCGATCAGTTTTAACCAAGGGAAAACCTGGAGCAGCCAGAACAATATGCCAACAGCTCAGTTTTATAGAATCAATGTAGATAATCAATTCCCATATAATATCTACGGAGGTCAGCAAGACAACACTTCCGTTAAAATTGCCAGCAGGGCGTTGGGCAGCGGCGGTATCGGCACCAGCCACTGGAGTGCATCGGCAGGTGGAGAAAGCGCTTTCCTGGCGTTTAATCCGGATGATCCGAGATATGTATTGGGTGGCAGCTACCAGGGAACCATTGAAGTATTGGATACCAGGTCGGCCGCGTCTACCAATATCATGGCTGCGCCCATTCAGTACCTGGGACGCGACGCCAAAGACATGAAATACCGTTTTAACTGGAATGCACCGATTATCTGGAGTAAGCATGAGCCGGGTACCTTTTATCATGGCGGGCAACTATTGCTCCGCACAACAGACCTGGGTAAAACATGGAAAGAGGTTTCACCCGATCTTACCCGTAATGAAAAGAGCAAGCAGGGAAAACCCGGTGTTCCTTTTACCAACGAAGCGGTAGGTGCGGAAAACTATGGAACGCTTAGTTATATCATGGAGTCTCCCCACGAAAAAGGGGTGATCTATACAGGAAGCGACGACGGCCTGGTTTACCTCACCAGAGACGGCGGAGAACACTGGCAGAATATCACACCCGCAGGCCTGGCAGAATGCCTGATCAACGCCATAGAGGTTTCTCCGCACAACAAAGCCACTGCTTATATTGCCACTACAAGGTATAAATTCAATGACCATACACCTGCTATATACAAAACGACCGATTATGGTAAAACATGGACAAGGATCAGCAATGGCATTCCTGACGGATCTTTTACCCGGGTGGTAAGAGAAGATGAAAGCAGAAAAGACCTCCTGTTTGCAGGAACAGAAACCGGCATTTACCTTTCCTGGAATGGTGGAAAAAACTGGCAACCATTCCAGTTGAATTTGCCGCTGACCCCCATCACAGATTTAAAAATTTACCAGGGCAACCTGATTGCGGCCACATCCGGAAGATCCTTTTGGATCCTGGACGACCTCAGCCTGCTTCGCCAGTACAAAAAAGAAAGTGAACAGTTTAGTATTTACCAGCCATCACCTGCTTATACCGTAACGGGTAGCAGCGAACTGGATGAATCCAATCCTGATTTTGACGGAACACATCCCTATCGTGGAGTAAATCCCGCTACCGGACTGGTGCTCTATTACCAGTTACCCGACCTGAAACCCAACACAGATATTTATCTGGAGATCAAAGACGGAGCAGGAAATTTTGTTCGCAGTTTCAGTTCAAAAGCAGACAGTACTTATAAGAAATACGATGGAGGGCCGCAGGCCGAGCCTTTGTTATCGGCCAACAAGGGATTGAACCGTTTTGTATGGAACCTGCTTTATCCAACCATGCCCGGTGTTACAGGAGCATATATAGAAAGCAGTTACAAAGGACACAAGGCAATCCCCGGTAAGTACACGATTACTTTAAAAGCAGGCAGTCAGCGTTCCGGTGCCACCGCCGAGATTCTGCCCAATCCACTCTACCCCACCACTGCTGCAGAATACAAAGCATGGCACGAATTCACCCATGCAGCAGAAAAAGAATTAACCCAGATGCACCTGATGGTCAATACCCTTCACAAAAAAAGAAAACAACTGGAGTCTGCTATTGCTCATCTGCCGGAAGAAGAACCATACAATGAACTTCGGAGCGAAGCAACAGAATTGGTGAAAAAACTGAAAGATTGGGACGAAGACATGATTCAGCGTAAATCAACTGCATATGATGATGTAGAAAACTTCCCCAATAAGTTTACCGCCAATTATATGTTTGCCATGAACCACCTGCAAAGTGATATTCCGGTGTTGAGTCAGCCTTCTGTAGCACGAATCAATGAGCTAAATGCCGATTGGAAAACCCTGAAAGCACGCGGCACAACGCTGCAGGAGGTGGAGATTCCTACAATTAACAAATTATTCTGGGCAGCGGGCATCGGCGCTATCTGGAAGAAATAATAATATTATAGGCAAATACAGCTTATGAAAAAACTATTGAAATTAATCGGGTATACATTGCTGACCATACTTGCATTACTCGTGATCCTGTTTGCAGTTTTTTTTCAGCGAGACAGAACAGTAGAAGAATTGAAGCCTCTCTACACCAATGCCTCCTCGGCATTTATGCCACTCATGGGCATGCAGGTGCATTACAGGGATGAGGGTAATAAGGCAGACACAACGCCACTGTTGCTGATCCACGGAATGTCCTCCTCACTCAATACATTCGACAGTGTGGCATTACTGCTGAGAGAACAACGCAGGGTCATCAGCATTGATATGCCGGCCTTCGGACTAACTGGGCCCAATCCGGAAAACAAATACAGCTTTACCTATTACAGTCAGTTTCTCGATTCTTTTTTAACCCGTTTGGGAGTGCCGGTTTGTGATATCGCCGGTAATTCACTCGGTGGTGGCATTGCCTGGCAATTTACCACAGCACACCCCGAAAAAGTAAGAAAGCTGATCCTGATAGATGCCTCCGGATATCCGGTAAAAAATGCCAGGGGGTCGCTGGGTTTTAAGATTGCCACAACGCCGGTCATCAATAACCTGATGTTGTACATAACCCCAAAAGCGCTGGTAAGAAAAAGCCTCGAAGGGATTTATTACAACAAAAACATCGTAACAGAAGCGCAGGTAACCCGGTTTCACGATGTAGCCATTAGCCAGGGGAACAGAAAAGCATTCATGAGTATCATGAAGAACGGATTTGAGCAGGAGCCGGAAAAAATCAGCACCATTCATAAGCCTACATTAATCATATGGGGAGAGAAGGATGGCCTGATTCCCGTGGAGAACGCCTACCTGTTCCAGAAAAATATTAAAGGCAGCAAGCTGGTTGTATTAAACGGGGTAGGTCATGTGCCAATGGAAGAAGCGCCTCAAAAAACAGCAATGATAATAGCGGGTTTTTGACCCGCTATTTTTTGGTCTTTCCTTTTTTAATAGAACCGTTTTTGCAAAAAACGGGGGCGATCCATACCCCCCGATACGTCCGCCCCCCTCTGGAGATATTCAGCAAGATCACTGAAACAAAACCAACTGACTGCAAATTGCTACAAACAATTCATACATCATATACTCTTTTTTAGGTATTTCGTGTAGTATTTTGTCTACATTTTTTAGTTAAAAAACCCGACAATTAAACACCGGTTCCCATATTTAAAAATTTCGGATCGTATTCAATACAGGAATATGCGTACCCGTTTATAAGCGTTCTGCATTCCGGCCGATGTTAGATAAAATATTCTCTATACGAATCAGGTAGGAATTTTTCAGATCCCCTACTATCGCTGACAACGTATATAAAGCTACAATTTACTTTTAAAAACAGCCTTTTTCTTATACCTTCCGGTAACAACACACCCCCCAATATGAAAAAGCTTTTATTACTGTTTTGTTTCTACGGAAGTATCGGTGCATTGAATGCACAAACCCTTACAGCCGAAGAACAAAAAATTGTTCTTCAGACCGAAAAGAATTTTCCGCAAATGATGGAGCTGCTGAAAGCCTCTGTCAATATCAACAGCGGTACATTTAATATACAGGGCGTAAAGCAGGTAGGCGAGCTCTATGCGGCCGAACTCCGTAAACTTGGCTTTAGCATTGAATGGGTCGGCCTTCCCGATTCCTTAAAAAGAGCCGGACACCTGGTAGCCTACCGAAAAGGGAAAAAGGGTAAAAAACTATTCCTCATCGGTCACCTGGATACCGTTTTTGAACCGGATATGCCTGCCAACCCTTTTACCCAACTGAGCGATACAACCATTACCGGACAGGGGATTAATGATATGAAAGGCGGAGATGTAATCATTATTGCAGCCATGAAGGCCCTGCACGAGCTGAACCTGTTGAACGACGCCACCGTCACTATCTATATGACGGGGGATGAAGAAAATGCAGGAGAACCCAGGGAGGTAAGCCGGGGAGATTTTATTACCCGCGCCAAAGCACATGATATTGCCCTGGGCTTTGAAGGCGCCAATGGACTCAATAGTATTGCCACCGCCCGCAGGGGTTCAAGTGGGTGGCAACTGGAAGTAGAGGGCAAACAAGGTCATTCCTCCGGCGTATTTACCGGTGCGGGATATGGTTCCATTTATGAAGCCTCCAGGATCATCAATACCTTCCGGGAAACGCTGGGCAAGGAAAAATACCTTTCTTTTAACCCCGGCCTGTTTATGGGGGGCTCAGAAATTGATGTGAACCTGGAAGCACAAAAAGGATCTGCTTCCGGAAAAACCAATATTATTTCTCCCAAAACAGTAGTAATCGGTGATCTCCGGTTTTTATCGGAAGAGCAAAAGAACAATGCGCGTAAAACCATGCAGCAGATTACTGCTCAAAGTCTTCCCGGAACAAAAGCCCGCATTCGCTTTGAGGATGGTATCCCGGCCATGGCGCCAACCAGCGGCAACGAGGCATTGGCCGAAGAACTGAGCAAAACGAACCTGGCCCTGGGTTTTGGAAAAGTAACACCTGGTAATCCGGGAAGCCGTGGTGCGGGAGATATTTCTTACATAGCTGCTTACCTGGACTGCCTCGACGGTTTTGGAGCATCCGGAAAAGGCGCTCATGCACCGGGCGAGGTATTAAATGTAAAAGAGTTCCCCAAACTGATGAAGCGGGCTGCCGTATTCATCTACAGGCTTACCAGATAAAATCTGTCAAACGAATTACTCCACCGCAAAGGTTGCTCCTCAAAAAAGGGAGTGGCATTATTGTTTATGTACTAAAAGGTTTCCTGAAGGTTAAAATAAATCGCCGATCCGCCCTGCCCTCTTCCGTAGTCAATGGCAATATTGGTTTTGTTGAGCTTACTCAGTTTAAGCCTGATTCCCGCTCCATAACCAATGGCAAAATGATCAGAGAGCAACTGCCTTTTCAGGTCATTACTGGCGGTTGTCAGGTTAACGAATGTCACACCACCCAAAAAACCGTTTCGCGAAACGGGGAAACGGTATTCTGATTCGCCATACCACATATTTTCGCCACGGATCCTTCCCTGCACATAACCCCTGCCCGTACGGTTATACATATCCCAGGAGATAGCAGGCATTTCCAGGTAAGGCTGTTTGCCGCTGGTTACAAATTGGGCCATGGTCCAAAAGCCAAGAATCTGCGATTGTTTCCTTTTTTTGGCCAGGTTAATATAGCCGCGGTATTCATAGTAAAGTGTATTGTTGTTGCGGGTGCTGCCAAAAATTTCGCGGTTCGCCCGGAAACTGACCTGGGCAAAATGACCCTTTTGAGGATTCACCGAATTGTCTCTGCTATCGAACAAAATATTCATGGAAAGTCCCACCGAAGTATAATGGTTAGTAGGTAACTGGTTACTCAGCGAGTAGTCGTAATGGGCAGATAAAAAGGTTCCCGGTGGAATAGTGTCCAATGCTTTATCCCGGATATCATAATGCCAGTCTACATTTAACCCTACGCCGGCAAACCAGTGACCCTTGATATGGCGATACACATTTTCATAAAACCGTGCGTATTTAAAATTCATGTCCTGCGCTACAGCGCCGCCTTCCAGGGGATCACTAAAATTAACACCCAGGCCATATGTGGGTTGTGAAAACAGCAGCCAGCGCCAGTCTCCCTGTAAAATCCACCGGTCATTTTTTAAAAAAATATTACTCCTGAAATTGGCGTTCACCTGATTTTTGGTGGTAACGGTGATATTCGCCAACAGGTTGGAAACGTGCGTGGTGCGTTGGTTCCCGGTTAAAATACCGGCGCTTACCCCTGCACCCAGCACAAAACCCAGGGCCGGATTATAACCAGGTATTGGTAATATGCTGGGATAGAATCTCCCTACCTGAAAACTATCATTTCGTTTGGTAACAGCGGTTTGTTTTCTGTTGAACAATAAGTCTGCCATATCCTTTTGGGGAATATCTGTACGCTGGGCGGCAACGGGAAATAGCGACAGTAAAAAAACAGGCGTCAGAAAGATATGCGGGGGCTTAAACAATCGTAGTGTATTGTAATGGCGAACGAAGGTATATGAAAAAAGTTATTTATATATAAACCGGGCGAAGCACCCAGCTCCGGTGTCCGGATTTTCGGAACACCAGCCACCAGAAAAAGAACAGCGTACTGAGTATAGTCATTGACAGGATACTCCATTCAGGCAAAACACCCCTCATATCAAGGAGCAATCCATCTTTTTCCAGGTGATTAAACCCAAGTAAAGCAGGAATCCTGAACCAGTAATAACAGGATACACCTGCAGCAGCAAAAAAGCTGATTAAAACACGTTCCTGTTGTTGGCCAATCAGTCTTTTCAGCAAAACATACAACAGGAGGGATCCGAGAAATCCAAAAAAAGGATATGCATATGCATCAAGTAACAAGGTCAGGCTGGTGGCGCCGGTATGATCGGGCACCTGGAACCAACCCCATATAAATCCCGGCAAACCGCCAATGGTCAGCAATCCGCTCCATGTCTGGTAGCTGTTTTTCCTGGTAATGGCCGGATGAAACCCGGGGGTGGTGTCCGGACAGGGCACAGAACACTTCACACACCGATCGCAATGCGCATTGGGCAGGGATGCAATGATCCTGGATCCATATAATTTCTCTACCGGATGAACAGGGCAAAGAGAAGAACACCATCCGCTTTTCCAATCGTATCGAAAGCCCATCAAAATTCCGGTAACAGCCGCAACAGTAAGTAATGCTGCCGTAGCCATACCATTTGTATTAAAAAGTGCATGGCGAACCGGAACAATCAGGTACAAGGCAATAATTGCAACTAACTGCAACTTAGATTGCAGCAGGGGGCTCATTTTCTTTTTGTTCGATAAGTTTAGGTGCCGGGGCAGTAAAACCGTGGTAGCCAGCGGGCAGATATTCCGCCAGAGTCCTGCAGCAACCACCAGTAAGGCTGGCGCCACTGGAATCAGTATGTTCCATAAGATCAACAAACCCAAAGGAGGGTCAAAAATCAGCAACAAAAAAATACAAAGGCCAATCAGCCAAACAAGCAACTGCACCATCCTCCATATAAAAACAGAACGTTGAGATAAGGTATTACCATTCCGGAGCGAGCCAGCTTTCGTCATATCAAAGCAGTATGTGAATGAATACTGCAATTTACCGGAAAGCGAATTTTTAAAACATGATTTTAATCATGCCGTATCAGCCCATGGTAATTTGGTAAACGTCGGATTGATTCCGTTGAATATCCTTGTATTCAAAGCCATCCCGCTGATCCGTTTCTTCAATCAGATCAAAGGAGGTACAGTTTTTGGGAAGCCCCTCAAATATCAGCGTAAAGCGGGTATCCGGGCCGGTAAGCGGCGTGTATACCGGATACCAGGTAATATTAATGGCATTCAGAATTTTGCTTCGATGGCCGGTGTTGTGTGCAACCAGGTAAGTGGTTTGCCAGATACGAATCATACAATCCTGCCATAGCGGGATAGCGTACTTTACATGCACAATCACCTGCCCTCTAACTTCAGTGTGGCCCTGCAAAGACAGGCGGATGGATTGATCCAGTTCAACAGCAGGTGATACGACAGGATTATTTAATGTCATGTGCTCTTTTGAGCTGCAAATTATTAATTAGAATGATCAGCTTATTTGGCCGGCGTAATAATGATATTCCTGTATTCAACAGGACCATGATCGCCCTGCAGCAGAATGGGCCCGGGTTCACCTTCTTTACTGTCCAGCGCACCACCGGTAATACCCGGGATGATCTGATCGGCAATAATGGTTTTTCCATTGGCCACCACAGTAACCCTGCGGCCAATCAGCGTAATATCATAAGACTGCCACTCACCGGCTGGCTTAGCGGCCATCTCATTTGGCGTAAGGAATCCGTAAATACCTCCAAAATAAGTAGCCGAAGGTTCTTTACCGGCATTGTCTTCTACCTGTACTTCGTATCTGCCTCTTAAATAAACACCACTGTTACTGCCGGCAGGATACCTGAATTCTATATGAAGTTTAAAGTCATCGAATTTTTGATCGGTCATCAGGTTAGATCCTGATTGAGGGCTTGTCAGTACACCATTGATCAGCGTCCATTGATTATTGGTTCCTGAAGCATGCCAGCCATCGGTATTCTTTCCATTCAACAGGTTGATTGGCTTGCCCCAGGCAGGCGCTGTTGTTCTTTTGAGCAGGGGGGCTCTTACACCGGTGAATGCATATTTAGCGCCGCTTGTGCTGGTGATGGTGCCTTTCAGCAGGTCATTTTCAATAACAGCATCAAATTCCATGTACCGGGTATTGGTATCCCATTGACCGGGGATAGCAAAATGAATGCGGCCATCTGTAACCTGCACATGCGCAACAGGACGGGCGCTGCCGCCATCTGCCACAAAATAACCAACCAGGGTTTTGATTCCGGAAAGCTTTACTTCCAGCCAGGAAGGTGCCATACGATCCCCCATCTGAACAGTAAGATCCCAGCGGCCAATCACCGACTTATCATCAGCGGCCGAAGCGGAAAATGTTTTAAAAGTACCCAGGAGTACCAATAAAAAGACCATCAGTAAGGAATGCGTATTTTTTGTTGGGCGAAACGGTAAAAATGTTTTTTTCATGTGGTAAGCTTATGGCTTCAAGATAAATAAAAAAGTTCACACTCTTACCGGGGTAAGCATGTGAACTTTAGATTCGGCCGCTGCAAAATGCAATGGCGGCTATTTGTCGATGGACCTTAACACTTTTTTCATAAACTGATTAGCAGCATCCTTTTCCGGCATACCGTCTGCGATCAGTTGGTGTACTTCAAGCGCACCACACATGTTCGAGATCAGTTCGCCAATCACATCTACTTCCTCCGGCTTAAGAGAGACAGCCTCGGAAGTGTTTTCCAGTACATGGATAGCCGTTTCAATTTGTTCCGGGCTGCAGGTACGTTGTATTTGTCTAATTACCGGTAGCTTCATGGATCAATGCTTTAAGTTGTTCTTCTTTATTGGTTTGAACCTGGTTTAATAAAACCCCGTTTTTAAAACTGGCAAATGTGGGGAGGTTGTTCACACTGGCCAGTTTTCTGGATGCAGGGAATTTCTCTGCATCAGCAATTACAAAAACAGTACTCTCCGGCTGTTCACCGGAAAGGCGTTTAAATTTAGGTTTCATTAAACGGCAGTTACCGCACCAGCCGGCGGAATACTGCACCAAAACGGTGTCATTGTTACCGACAATCTCCTGCAGATTATCTTCAGTTAATTCTATCAGCATGTAATTAGTTTAAATGTTTGGATAAATAAGAAGCGACCCCTTCTGAAGTGGCAGTCATGGCTTCTTCACCTTCAGACCAGTTGGCAGGACAAACCTCACCGAATTTTTCTACGTGAATCTGCGCATCAATCAGGCGGATAAACTCATCAATATTTCTTCCCAGCGGACCATCATTGATGGAAACATGACGAACAATACCGGTTTTATCAATAATGAATGTTCCTCTGTAATCTACAGGTGAGCCATTGAAAGACCAGGTACGGGTATTGTTGTCGAACGCATATTCTCCACCCAGAACATCATAATTCATGGAAATCACTTTGGAAGTATCCGCAATGATCGGGAACGTAACGCCCTGGATTCCTCCTTTGTCTTTTGGCGTATTCATCCAGGCAAGATGTGTTTCTTCCGTGTCTGTGGAGCAGCCAACCACAACGGTATCCCTGGCTTCAAATTCAGCCAGTTTGGCCTGAAACGCATGAATTTCTGTTGGGCAAACAAAAGTGAAGTCTTTTGGATAAAAGAACAGCACAATATTTTTCTTTCCCAGGTATTGGTCGAGGCTGAAATTATCTACAATTTCTTCTCCGTTGATTACTGCACCAACTGTAAACTGAGGTGCTTTTTTTCCTACTAGTGACATATAGTTTCTGTTTAATTTTTACGTATTTCTCTGCAAAAATCCCCTTGTTTGGAAATCCTGCACAAAGGTACAACCCGGATAGCTCAGGACCCCGGTTAAATTGATTGTATCGCATTAAATGACATAAAAATTACAGACAACGTTAATTGAAATCAGTGCATAGGGTCTTCTGTTTCAATATCATCCGGCGAATCTGTTGATTTGGGGTAATCATTGTTCATCTGGTCTTCCATTGTTTTGCGGTCTTTCTGATTTTTCCATACCAGGAAAACAATCAGGACGATTGCGGCAATAATAGCAATGATGATAACAGGGAGGTTCATATTTGACCCATTTGATTAGAAAGATAATTGAAATTACTTCTTCGGAATATTAAGTTTTGTAACGGCAAAAATTTGTTGCAAACTTAACATGGTGTTCCATTCAATATTTGGTAAATTTGCGGCGCAAACCAACACGTGTGATGTTATCAGCCGAATCTCCCTTCCAACAATCACTGATTGAGCAACTGCAACAGGCAAAGTCTGAAACAGAAGTAAGTACTATCATCGAATCCTGTTTCAGCGAAATAGCAGGAAAAATCGAATCAACTGAAAAACTGGGCAGCTTCGCCATGGAAATGAACCAGCGTTTAAACTCTATGAACCCGTTACTGGTAGAAGACCCTGAACGATGGAATATCATTCAGGCCTGCAAAGTACAATTCTACAGGATGAGTTGTAAATATGGTTGCAGACAGGTATAGCCTGCCGGTCCTCCCTGTTCATTCGCTACCACCATAGTTTTTCAAGAAAAAAGTTCATTACCTCAACCGTAATGAGGATGATCACGATCCATTCCAGGAAAGTGCTGTTGCGGTACTGGAGTATATCCTTGAAAAGATCCAGGTTTTCCTTCACAATGGCCAGCTTCTCCGACACGCTCCTAGTCCGCTCCTGCAATTCAAAATTTTTTTTGAGTCCCAGATGCAGTTTATCAAGCTGCTCATCTTCCCAGGTTTCAGGCGGAGAGTCCAGCACAAAAAGGTTTTCAGCAATGCTGTTGTTCACCAGCAGCGTTTTGCCAATGTATTTTTTCAGGTTATTACCCGAAATAGAAAGCCGTCCCTTTTTAGCCAGTAACTGGGTATGCTGATTGGTTTCTTCCAGCAGTTTATCGGCCAGTTCAGTATAATAGTCGAGGGTAACCGATTGGGAAACGTTCAGCATAATCATTCTCAAAACCTGCCGGTCCGCGTTCCTGATTTCAATTTTGTTATAACTGATTCTGTTTTCAGCAGCGCCTGTTTCAACCATCAGTTCATCATTCAGGTGCTCCGTAAAAAAATTTCGGCAATACGGTTGAACAAAATGCAAGAAGGACGCAATTTCTTCGTCGGTATAGTTTAAAAAACTGATTACGCCATACCGGAAAATATAGAGGTATTTAAGGTTTCCTGATTCGTAAAACAATTCAGCCGAATCATTATAATGCAGCGTGGAATTATAAGCCGCCTTTAGGGTTCTGATATCGATGATATCCGCTACCTGGTATGCTTTAACCTTATACATCATCAACATATGTTTTAATGACAGTCCTTCAGCTCATTGAATGTTTTATCGATATTCATCTGCAGGCTCATAGCCGAACGGGTCTCTTCTCCCCTTAATTCCCGCAATTTTTTGATCTGTTTGTAACTCAGGTACCAGTCCATTGCATTATAAGCCTGGTCTACTGCAAACTGAGCATAGGTTACATAGGGAATTTTATTGTTGAATTTAACCAGGTTTTTGAGAAAATTGGAAGAGAGGATTTTTTCGATGGTTTTTCCTGCTAAAACCTGACCGGCATCAATTTCAGGATGATCGCCGTCATTCAGCAGTTGTTGAACAGTAGTATCTTTCAGAAGCTTACTATACACTGTATCTGTTTCAGCAATTTTAGATACACCCGTTTGTAATGCATCCCGGAAGAAAGCATCATACTCAGCAGCATCTTTAAATTCAGCAGCATCCTTTGCCAGGTTATTGGCATTAAAGATCCGGGCATTCAGGGTAGCAAGGTAACCGTCCACATCCACCCCCTTCGCTCTCAGTTCCGCTTCATGTTTCAACAAGCGGCCCCTGATGCCCTCAGCCTCTGCTCCTTTTGCGGAAATATTCCCCAGGAACTTACTAAACATGAGTTCAAAACCAGAAGTGGCCGCATTCCACAGTGCATCATTATTTCGTTGTTTCCAGTCTTCCAGGTCCTGCCCCGTAGTTAGAATGGTTTTGTGAAACTTATCCCTTTGTTTAAGGTAATTATCGAGCCGGGTTTGGAGTTTATCACAATCGGGGGTTTTCTTAACAGCAGCTAAGGCGGATTTTTGGGCCGAATCGGATTTCAGGCTCATCACTTTAGCGCTGTCGGAGATTTTATTTTGCCGGATGAATAAATCGGCATTCGCGATATCTGCAATAATGGAGTCATTATCCGGATCAATCAGTGTCCGGATCTGTGTTGAATCCATAGAGGTGCCAAAAAAGTTGGTACCGCCTGAAACGGTTAGGGTATCTTTTGCTACGGCCATTCCATCGAACATTTCTCGGGCGCCGCTCGAAAGTTTTTCCATATCCCCGTCTAGTTTTTTAAAACCCAGTTTCTGACCGCCCTGCAGGGATTTATAAGACTGCATCAATTTTACATAAGTAGCGTGGTCCAGGGAGTCTTTGATTTTTTTCTGTTTGGCCAACTCCATTTGTGCTTTGATCTTCTGTTGCTCAGCCACCATTTTTTTCTGTTGCTCTGCCTGCTGGTTAGAACTCAATATGCCGGAGAGAATACCCTGAACCAGGGTTCCCGCCACCATCATCTGCATACTATTGGCCGAAGAAATGTAGCCGGGTTTAACAGAACTGGTTTTTTTGGGTGCAACATAATAAGGGCAATTGGAAGCATGTCCGGAACTGGCCAGTTGGCTCTGCGATCTGCCACAGTAGGCGCAAACCGGGGATATCTGCTGGGCCTGGGCAACAGGTAGCATCAACAAACACCCTGCTAATAAAATAACGATGCGCATACAAACTGATTTATATCCTATTCTTTCACTTTTAACTCCCATTCATAGATCTTATCCTGTGCAGCACGGATATCCGGTGCATCCGGTACTAACCTAATGTAGCTGTTCATTTGAGTAATGGCTTTTTTAAAGTCCCTGGTTGTAGCATAAAGCATGGCAAGGTTAAAATGCGCCAGTGGGTAATAAGGTGAAACAGTCAGCGCCTGCTGATACAGTTCAATGGCGCGCTGGTAATTTTTTTCCTCTACAAAACTACCGGCCTGCACGGTGAATTTTCTTACAAACTCCGGAACAGCCGGTTTGGTTTTTAACAGAGGATAGAGATAATGAAATTTTTTATTTATAGTATCCAGCAAAGCTGCATTCTCCTTATCCATACTGGAACCAAAGCCCCAGGCGGTTTCCAGGTTTTCAAATGCAGCGGTCAGCTTAATATCCTTCATAGAAGCAGAGCCGCTGCTTTTGGCTTCTTCCATATTCAGGTTGGCATCTTCCAGCGCCTGTTTTACTTTTCCTTTCCTATAGTCCAGATCGAACAAGTCCAGTTGACGGCCATCTTTAAAATAAATCCTGATGGAGGGATCATTCTCTGCCATCTTATTATAAACCTCCATGGCTTTGTCTTTCCGGTCTGTTTTGGTATAACAGGAACCCAGATAAAAAAGCTCCCGGTAGCTATTGGGATATTTCTGGAGATAGGCTTCATAATCCTTAGCCGCTTCAGCAAATTTTTTATCGTCGAAGTAAGCAGCACCCCGCCAGGTGTAGAGATAGATATCGTCCGCTTTAAACCTGATAGATTGGGTAAAATCAGCAGCAGCTTCGCTCATACGCCGGGTATAGTAATAGCATTTACCCCGGCCCCAATACCCCAGATAATAATCGGAGATTTTTTTATCGGCCTTGTCTATAAAAATGGAATAATCGGGAATTGCCCGGTCGAACAATCCCTGTTTTTCTAAAATTACAGCCCTTGAATAATAGAATCCCCATGTTTTTTTAGACATGGAAATAGCTTGTTCAATGTCGGCTGTTGCTTCCGAAAATTTATTCATTTTGTTGTATACCAGCGCCCTTTTGCGGTAGATTTCCGGGTTCCTGGGCTCCTTTGCAATGGCGGCTGTATAAAAATAAACGGCGCTATCGAGCTTACCTGCATTTTCATAAGAAGCGGCTTGTGCATTATTGTTGTAATTAACATATTTAACGGGAACGCAGCCCCCCAGTAAGAAGAATGCCAGGGAGATCAGACTAAAGCTTTTCATACAATTGAGTTAACATTGTGAAAGCTGTCAGTGTTGAATGGGACGGTCATAGAAACACCAGGCAGTCAAATAATATTTCCATACAAAGTTTACAAAAAAAACGCGACAATACCAAAGAATTCAGGCTATTTGTCGGCCTTCACAAGGGAAAGATTTTATCACAAAAACCTGTTGCTTTGTACTTACTTTTGCGGGATGCTCAAACCTATTATTTGCATTGGTGCCACATTGGTAGATGAACTCTTCCACGCCAGAGAAAGCATACTGCTTGCCACCACCAATGATGCAGTAGTTACCAAAACCGCTGGAGGGGTGGCCCACAATATTGCACAACAATTAGCCATCCTGGAAGTACCGGTTCAACTGATCAGCGTGTTTGGCAATGATAGTGATGGCGACTGGTTAAAGAGCGCCTGCAGAAAGTCGGGGGTTCGGCTGGATGCAGCGATTACAAGAGAAGGGTTATCGGGTAAATACACCGGCATATTAAATGCAGACGGGTCCTTATTCACAGCCTTTCTGACCAATGCAGCCTTCCATTTAATAACACCGGATTACCTGGAAACACAAAAGGATTTATTTAAAACAGCATCCTACCTGATGGCAGATGCCAATACCAGTCTGGAAAGCATCCACTGGCTGCTTGAGTTCAGTAAGAAAACCGGTATACCTTTTATCATAGAACCGGCATCCGTACCACCGGCTATGAAACTCAAAAATGCAGACCTGAACGGATTGTTCCTGATTACTCCCAACGAAGATGAATTGCCGGTGCTATGCTCCGACAAGGCATTTCTGACGCAGTTGCAGATAGAAGAGTTGCTGCGTAGAGGTGTTCAGCAGGTATGGTTGCACAATGGCAAACAGGGCTCTGCATTATATAATAAAGATAAAGTCATTACACTGCATGCGCCGGATATTGAGGTGGTAGACTGCACAGGTGCAGGCGACGGATCTCTGTCGGGCTACCTGTTGGGGAAATCGCTGGGAAAGAGCGATGAAGAATGCCTGAAGCTGGCACATACCTTATCGGCAGAAATATTGCAGGTAACCGGCGCTATTGTTACCCACCTGAACCAGCAGCAACTGCTGGACCGCGTTGGCAAATACTATCCGGATTAATGAATCCATAATAATCAAAAATGCTGGAATCCGCTTAAACAAACCCATTTAAAAACTAAAACCAATCGTAACATAGGTTTGGAGGGATCGGGACTGATCGCAATACATACCGCTCAGTTCTATCGGGCCTAGTAAGGAGCGATACGCAAAAGTAATTGCATACCCGGTGAGCCATTTAGGTTTCTGTAACTGGTTCTCATTACCTAGAAAATTATTGGCCAGTACACCGCTTTGGCCAATCAGGAAAAAAGCCGGGAATAGCCGATATCTCAACGCGAGTTGCATGGAAGCAACACTGTGTGAGAAAATAGTCATGTCTTGCAAGCCGGGAAAAAGAACCTGGTTTCGATACATCCTGTTCAGGCCACCAACGGAAAATGCGTTGAAGATATTCTGATGGGAATCAAAATTAATACCCGACTGAAACAGGCCGGAAAGGGTAAGCTTTGAGGCAACAGGCGAATAAAACTCCATATTCAATGATGCTTGCGTGTAGGTATCGGAACTGATATCCAGAGAATCGGGTGTATCAATGATTACTCCTCTTGACGAATAAAACAATTTTTGCCGCTGATGGTAGATCTGTCCCAGTTCTGCTTTGAGCTTAACGCCTTTATCTGGATAAAGTGGCTTATCGAGTGTATTGAGGTGATAATAGGCAAAGCTGGTCAGGAACTGGTTACGTCCATTAGCCTCCAGAACAGACTGAATCGTAGGGCGATATTGCACCCATACATAACTGGTACCCGCACCAAAAACATGGTTTCTGTTCACAGCAGACTGAAGTTTTACTTCGGCCTTAAAATAATTCTGCCGGTATAAACCATCCTTTTTAAAATTATCATAGGTGTTTACTTTGAGAGATTCAAACTGAATATTCGGTATTAAAGCAATGCGCTTGCTCTTTTCGATGTATTGAAGATGTTCTGCACGAAAGCGGAAATTCTCCCCGATATTAAAAGTCATAAACGAGCGGGAATTGGGGGAAAAATAATTCCGCGTGGTAAAGTTGCTGATCAGGCTGATACCGGTAAAAGTATTATAGTGAATACCCAGTTTACTGAAGGTAGGCGTATTCTCTTCCACTTCAAAGGAGATCAGCGCCTTGTTATCACCTTCCGGCAACAGGGTGTAATGGATGTAATTGTAATAACGGGTTCCGCTGGCCCGTCGTATCATGTTAGACAGTTCGTCTACGGTGTAGCTTTTAAGCGGCTGAAAATTAATACTTCTTAAAAAGGAAGCAACCGGCATTTTTTTCAGGCCTTTTACTTCAAAACTGGTAATAAAGACCGATTTAGGCTGATCCGTTTTTTTTACTGACGGTTTTCCATACAGTTGATTCAACGAGTCAGCCAGGCGTTTAAATACCGGATAAAGACTATCTCCCTTTACATTACCAGTATCGATGATTTCATTGGCCTTATCAAAGCTACCTGTGCTGTAGTTTTTGAAATGATGATCTATATAATAATCACAAAGTTCAATTTGCTTTTGAAGACCTTCTGCATTTTTAAAAAAAGAGATCTGAACCAGGATCTGTGCCGGGTTGGTTAATTGTTCTTTCGGAAACAGCCCGTGAGATACATTGCTGCCGATTACAATATCCGCACCCATTTCTTTTACATCCGAAACAGGAAAGTTTCGGACCACCCCTCCATCCACTAATTTACGATCAAAATTATCCACAGTAGTAAATACGCCCGGTATAGCCATACTGGCACGAATGGCAGTAATGATTTCTCCCCTGTCCTGCACTACTACATCTGCATTGGCAATATCTGTGGCAATACATTTAAACGGGATTGGGAAATTTTCAAATTGCTTAATATGGTAAACCGGAAAATAAAGCTCTGAAAGTTTGATCCACAGCTCCTGTGCCTCCAGCGCACCGGTGGGCAAACTAAACCTGCCTTTTGAATAGGGCAATTCAATAGCATACTTACTATACTCATCTTTTTCCTCCATCGAAAGGGAACGCATCGAAGTCTGATTCGTCAGTAATAAGCGCCAGTCCAGTTTTCTGGCAATCGCTTCAATGTCTTTACCCGAATAACCAATTGCATATAAAGAACCAACCACACTACCCATACTGGTACCCGTGATATAGTCCACTTTCAATCCTGCAGAATCAATTGCTTTGAGAATTCCGATATGCGCCAGCCCTTTGGCACCGCCTCCGCTAAGGGTGAGGCCAATTTTAGGCCTTGGCGTGTCCTGTGCATTTGCAGCCTGAAACACAGCGGGGAGAAATACCAATATGAGCAGTTTCAACAATGTCATGCCGGTGTAATAAGTGCTACAATTTAAGCTAAAATGCCGCCAAATAAGGTAACTTTATATGAATAAATTTAAGTTTATGAAAACAAATAATATAGGAATTGAAACCAGGCTGGCCGACAAGTTAATCACCAGGCTGAATCTGTTGCTTTCCAACACACAGGTATTTTATATGAACAGCAGAGGATTCCACTGGAACATAAAGGGAGAGAAGTTTTTTGAACTACACCTGAAATTTGAAGAGCTTTACAACGACCTCAATCTGAAGATTGATGAAATAGCGGAGAGAACCCTAACATTAGGCGGAGTTCCAATTCACTCTTACAGTGATTATATCAAAAAATCGGACATCGCTGAACTCAAGAACGTTTCTGTTTCCGGCAAGGCCATACAATCTATTATAGATTCTTTCGGCACTTTAATTAAGCTGGAAAGAGAAATACTGGGCTTATCCAACCAGGCAAATGATGAAGGAACCAGTGCATTAATGAGCGACTATATCAGGCAACAGGAAAAATTGGTATGGATGTACAGCGCTTATCTGCAGAAATAGACGTGATTCACCTGCTAATCAGCATTTTTTTCCCATTTGGGTTTACAATATTATGCAGGAAAATATTATTGATACTTTTGATCAATGATACTTCCTTTTTAATATCCCGAAAGTTATCTTCAACAGCCTTTTGGAGTGCCCAGCAATACATTCTTGCGGTAGAATCCTTGCCAACCTCGGTCCTGTAGAGCTGTTCTGAAATTCCCCTTACCAGATTATGCTGAATAAATACAGCAATCTTTTCATCCTGGAATCTCATCATCGCATCATAAGTTCCGGGGAAATGTTTTTTTAAATCCCTGGGTAATGCAGGAGATACCAATTCAAGCATTTCTTCAATACAATTAAAAAAATATTTCATTTCTGTAATGGCATCGGGTGATATAGCGTTACAGACGAAGACTTTTTTTTCTATGGTATCAAGTTGCAAGTTCATGGCTTCATTCACCAGCTGATCCTTACTATCAATAAACTGGTAGAGGGTTTTCTTCGACAAATTACATTCCCTTGCAACATCATCCATTGAAATACTCTGTGTCCCATGTGTATAAAAGAGGCGGGCAGCTTTTTGAAGTATGGCATTTTTTTTGTTTTTCATGGCTCAATGAATAATTTACTGAATTACACCTGTTACTTTTCTATAAACTGCATCGTTGATCTTATATTCAACCTGCGCATCAATCAAAGAAGAGTATGCATTCTGCCAGATGGCCTGCGCTTCCTGAACGTCTTTCACTACAATAGTGCCTGCTTCATATCGATCATTGGCAAGACGTAGATTTTCTTCGGCCTGCTTCAGAGATAAGCCCGACAAGCTGATTTTACGAACAGAATGATTCAGTTGCAGATAGGCCTGCTGTATCTGAAGATTAACCATCTCTTTGGTTTCATCAAGCTGCATTTGGCTTGCTTTGATCTTAGACTCCTGTTCACTGGCTTTCTTCTTGTTTTTTCCCCAGTCAAAAATGGGAACAGAAAGATTAACAGCTGCATAATAAGTGGTCATCAGGTTATTTCCATTTGCGAAGTTGATATGTTTACCCGCTGCGCCAATTCCACTAACACCTATGCCAATAGCTGGCTTCATATCCGCTTTGATCAGCCGGGTTTGCAACTGCTCTGCATCAATTATTTTTTTGAGGACTTCAATTTCAGGGCGGCTATCAGCCATATTACCCAAACCGACAGGCTGCAGTTGTTGAAAGGATCCCCCAACGGTATCAGAGATTACCAGATCGGTGTTACCCGGTTGTCCGATGAGCTGCGCCAGGTTGAGCGTGGATAAGGCCAGGCCGTCACGGGCTTTGGACAAGTTCAGTTCGGCCTCATTCAAACTTACTTCTACCCGCAACAGATCATTCTTATAAATCAGGCCCGCATCAAAGGAATGTTGAAGGTCTCTCTGTAAAACCAGCAACATTTCACGGTACTTTTCTGCAAGTTTAATTTTCTCTTTTACCTGAACGGTTTGCCAATAGGCCGATTCAACAGCCAGTAACACCTCAGATTCCGTCATTCTTTTTTGTCCTTTGGAAATTTCAACAAGTTTGCCGGTTACCTCCTTACCCAGTTTAAGCTTTCCGCCAACGTAAATCGGCTGCTGTACATCCACACCTGCATTGACCAGGGCAGCGGGAAGTAAGCTGCTGAGTGGTTTACCAACATGCAATCCCATCAGGGAAGCATTGAAAGAGGGAAGGTTGTTGAGTTTAGCTGCCTCATAGGCATTGCCGGCAGCTTCAATATTGTACCGGGCCGCCAGGATTTTTTTATTATTCTCCAGCGCCAGGCTTTTACTTTCTTCCAGAGAGATAACAGCAGTTTGCGCTTCGGCGGAAAAAGCCAAAAGAAGGGTTAAGAAAAACAAGAAGCCGGGAATATACTTTTTTCGCATTATTTGATTTTTTACAACGTTTAGTGATTCATTTTTTTTCTTGCAGGGGCGGTTTTTATAAAAAGGAAGTATAGAACCGGCACCACAAAAAGAGTCAGCGCCATAGATACAATCAGGCCGGATGCCAATACACTTCCCAAAGGAGCCCATAGTGGAGATTTCCCCAGGATCATTGGAATCACCCCTACTGCTGCAGCGGCAGAAGTAAGAAAGATGGGTCGCATTCTTCTTTTACCGGCAGCCAACGCGGCAGCTTTAATGGAATAATTATGATCAATAATCAGCGAATCGGCATAATCCACCAGGATAATTCCATTCCTCACAACAATACCAATCAGGCTGATGATACCCATGAAAGCAGTAAATCCCATGGGGTTACCGGTAATAATAAGCCCTAACATCGCACCTAACAGACTTAATGGGAATGTTGCCAAAACAATCAACGTTTTTCCGAGCGATTTAAACTGGAACAGCATAGTCAGGAAGATCAGAATAAGACTTACACCCAAAGCGGTCATCATGCCAGGTGCATTATCCATAGAAGATTCATAATCACCGCCATATTCAATCCTGATTCCTTCCGGCAACCGGATCTGGTCTATTCTGGGTTTGATTGTTTTAAATACTTGTGATGCTTTTGTATCCGGCTGGAGTTCTGATAAAACGGTCAGCATTCTTAGCCCATTTCTATGGGTAATCACCCCGGTGTGCCAGGAAGGCTCCAGCTCGGCCACTTCTTTAAGCGCCACTTTGCCGCCATATATATTACTGATGTGCAGGTTTTCAAGGTCTTTTATCTCATTTCTGTTTTTGGAATCAAGGCGGAGAAAAATATCTACTGGTTTATCCCCCTCCCAGAGTTGAGACAGGGCAAAGCCCTTTAGCCCTGCGCCCAGTGTCTGGGTGATTGCCTGATTGGGAACGCCATAGCGTTCAGCAACATCTTCCCTGATATTCAGGCGGATGCCAAAATATTCATCTTCATAACTACTGCGCACCCATTTGGTTCCTTCCGCATTCTCCAGGATAGCAGCCACTTTTTCCGCCACCTGTTTTTGGGCTTTCAGGTCATCCCCAACAACACGGACGGCAATGGGAGAGCCTTCCTGTAAACTCAGCTCACGCAGGTTAACATGACCCGATTTTATCATTTTATCAAAAACAGGTTGATATTCTTTTACCAGTTCCCTTGTTGCATGATTATCGGTTGTAGAAATAAAAACCTGGGCATAATTGCGGCGGGGTGGTTCAGGGGCATAGGTAATATTAAAACGCGGAGAGCTGGTTCCTACAAAGCTGGCAATATTCACTACACGGGGATCTTTTTTCAATTCAGCTTCAACCAGCTTCACTACTTTTTCTGTTTCCTGAAGGGAAGTGCCGTTCGGCATCCAGATCTCTGCATTAAACTGTTTGCTTTCGCTGATAGGGAAAAACTCCGTATTAAGTTTGGTTGCCAGGAGAATGGCACCCGCAATAGACAGTACGGCAATAAAGATGGTTGTTTTAGGAAAAAGAAACGCACGTTCCAGCCCCTTGTTAAAATAATGTTGCAAATAATCCAGCAGGCTTTTCCGGGGTGGTTTGTCGCTGACAGAATGTTTGAGGCCTTTTTTGATAAACACATAACAGGTAAAGGGGGTAACAAACAGCGCTACAATCATAGACACGATCAATGCTACGGCAACAGTGACCGGCAGTGCGGCAATAAAGTCTTTGGCTATCCCCGAAAGAAACAGGGCCAGGGGCAGAAATGCAAATATGATTGCCAATGTAGCTGTAAAGATGGGAAGGGAGAGATGCTGTGCTGCTTTCCAGGCAGCCTGCCATGGCGAAAGGCCTTCGTCCAGCTTTTCAATATGATCATCAACCACTACAATAGCATTGTCCACCACCATTCCCAGTACAATGATCAATGCGGCCAGTGTTACCTGGTGCAATTCTATTCCAATGATATTGATAATCCCGAAGGTGATGATAATGGAAACCGGCGCCGCTAGTGTGGCAACGGCCGCAACCCTGAAAGGAAGTAATAACATTACTACCACAACAACAGCTATAATGGCAATGGCAAATTCTTTCATGAAGTGCATGATGCTTTCTCCCACCACTTCGGGTTGATTAACGATGGTATTAATTTTAACATCCTCCGGAAAAGATGCCTGAAGAACAGATAACCGTTCCTGCACCTTATTCCCGAACTGAACAATATTGTTTCCAGGCTGCATTTCAATAGCCAGCATCATTACCTTATCTTCTCCAACGCGGATATACGAAGAAGGCTCTTCATAGCGTCTCTCAATGCTGGCAATATCTTTTAATCTTACTACAATGCCGGCGGGGTTGGTATAGATGATTTGATTGGCAACCTCCGATTCTGTCTTGTACTGGCTCTTGCTGAAGACCGGAATGATATGGGTGCTACTGGTCATTTCTCCGGAGTAACCGGTGATATTCTGAGATTGCAGCATACGTACGATTGTTGAAAAATCAAAGCCATACTGCATCATTTTAGCATCATCCACAGTAACATAAATCTGTTGACGCTGCCCTCCCGAACGGTTGATCTTAGAAACCGCTGGTATTACTTTGAGCCCATCTTCAATTTTATCAAGAAACTGTTCAATTTCAGCATAACTGCGTTTATTCGAAGAAACCGTAATAATCTGGGCTGTAACATCTCCGAAATTACTGTTGACCACCGGGCCAAGCACGCCCTGTGGCAATACCTGGCGCAGGTTCGCATTCAGGCCGTGTTGCAGGGTACTCCAGAATTTCTTTCGGTCTTTCACAGCTGTATTCATATATACAGTGATGAATACCTGTCCATCCCGGGTCTGGGAAGTGGTTTTCTTTTTATCAATTTCCTCAAAGGAAAAAAGGTACTGCTCAATTTTATCGGTTACCTGTTTCTCCATTTGAACTTCATCTGCACCCGGGTATAATGCATATACCATAGCAACCGGCATATCTATCTTCGGATTTTCCGAACGGGGCATATTAAACAGGGCATTCAGGCCCAACACCAGGAGCAAAGCGAGCGACACAAGGGTAACCTGCTTATATTTCATTGCCGATTCAAACAGGCTGATTGATTTCTTTTCCATTATTTTCTTTGTGATCAATGAATAAAAGTGGTGAAGGATAACTATTGAATCTGTACGGGAGAACCGTCTTTCACTTTAGATTGTCCTTCTACTATTACTTTATCGCCCGATAACAAGCCGTCTTTGATAATAATATCTTCAGAGCCGGTTAGAGCACCTATGGTAACCCGCTTGCGCATAGCCTTATTCCGGTCATTAACTATAAACACATAAGCGATTTCATCAGCGTCGTGAAGAATGGATTTAGCAGGAACCGTGATTACTTTCACAGGTTTCCCTGTGCGAATATTTACGTTGATAATCATACCCGGAAGCAGTAACTGACCCGGATTGGGAAGCTGTATTTTAACGATATAGGTTTTGGAAACCGCGTCCGCCTGTGGATTAATAATAGTAATTTTTCCGCTCAGGGTTTTACCAATGGCAGGTACTTCTACTGAGGCGTCCATATTTTTCCTGATATTACCCACTTCATTTTCAGGAACAGTGATTTTGGCATAAACAAGATCTGTTTTGATAATTGTAAAAGCAGGAATGCCGGGAGCTGCCATGCTACCCCTTTCAACCGGCTTGGCTGTAATGATACCGGCCATCGGAGCGTACAGTTTGCTGTCGGCTATACGCTTGGCATTAATCTGTTTATTGGCAATAGCTTGTGCCAGTTTGGTTTTTATTTCGATATAATCCTTTTCGGGAAGGCTCGATTTCTTATAGAGTTCGTTAAGTCGTCTGAACAGATCTTCAGCCTGTTCAAGACCAGCATTGGCAATAGCCAGCGCATTCCTGTATTCCGTATCATCAATACCGGCAAGCATTTGTCCCTTTTGAACAAACTGCCCTTCCTGAACGGCTATATGATTAATTACACCAGGAACAGCAAAGCCTATCTGGACCGTGTTATGGGGTTCGATCGTTCCTGAATAGCTCAATGTCTGAGAGCGTTCCACAGATTCAACATGCTGAACAGTTACCTGTTGCAGCGCTAATATATTGGCCTTTTTTTCGGTTTTTCCGCCATTACAGCTACTCACTAAAATGATAACTGAAAGTGAAGAAAATGACAGAAAGAGCTTTTTCATACTGAAATACATGCGCTTAATAATTTGAGTGAAGAGATTTACAGCGCAAAGTTGGCCCGGCCAAGAGGTATAAAACAGGTTAGCATGTCCTCAAAAATGGTCAGAATGTCGGTTTAATGGCGTCAGATCAGAATACCTTCCGATATTCTTTTGGGGAGAGCCCCGAATGCCTTTTAAAGAACTTGCCAAAAAAGGATTGATCGGCAAAATTCAGTTCGCCGGCAATCTGGGCAATACTGTATTCCGGATTATTCAGGTAGAGTTTGGCTTCCATTATTACATAGTCATCAATAATGTCGCCAGCGGTTTTCCCGGAAATTTCTTTGACAGTTTCTGTCAGGTATTTAGGAGTGATATTCAACTGGCTGGCATATTTTTTTACACTCCTTTGTGTTTTAAATTCGCGCTGTACCAGGTTGATAAAAGAGACGACCAGGTTTTCTTTACGGGATAAAATGGCGGTAAGGTGCTTAGCATATTTTTTACTGAGGGCCGACATCTCGTAAAGAAGTATATATAACTGGTGGTAAATTAATTCTTTTCCATGTACATGCGATTCCATCCGAAAAACAGTGTATTCCAACTGCTTGAACATATTCAGTATGGCAACTGATTCCCATGGTTGGAGTTTCCACAAAGGATCGTAACTGTTGGAAAAGTACGATGCGAGATCTGTTATATTCTTGGGCATTCCGATCTGGGTAATAAAATCTGCCGTAAAACCGATCACGGAGGTTAGGGTGCCAGGCTGGACAGCAATGAGCTGCTTGATTGAATTGGGCGATAAAACAACCAGGCTATTTTCCTCAACAGTATATTCGCTGAAATTTATATTCAAATCCAGCCGGCCGCGGGTCACTACAATAATTGCAAAAAAGTCAGACCGGAACTGTTGTTTGAATTCCTCGTGTTCAACATTGGAAACATCTATTCTTACAGAAAAACCCGGAATGGGTTGAGCAATACCAAAAGCGGGATTGGCATTCAGCTCATGAAGCTTATGAACCGGTTCGTTTTTTTTATTGTTTCTCTTTACCATTCATAGGCAATTTACGCCATACAACACAGAGACGGAAGATATTCACATAAACATGTGATTGTCCTGCACTCAAACAGCCTGCACTTTTGCCCCTCAATAAAAAAAGAATATGAAAAATACAGTTATAGCTGGATTATTAGTGGCATCTGTGATCGCATTCACATTTGCATGTACCAACCAACCGGAAACAGTAAAAGTAACCGTGAGCAAAGACTCATTGGTTCAAAGGGGCAAATACCTGGTTGAAGTCATCGGATGCGGCGACTGCCATACTCCTAAAATGATGACGCCAATGGGGCCTGTGCCAGATACCGCGCTCTTATTAAGCGGTCACAGGCAGGGCCTGCCGGAACAGGAACTAAGCCAGGATGCGTTCAAAAAAGGATGGGTATTGTTTAATGGGGAAAACACCTCACTGGCTACCCCGGGATTTATTTCCTATGCATCTAACCTAACCTCCGATTCAACCGGTATCGGCGCATGGAGTTTCGAGCAGTTTAAAATAGCCCTTCAAAAAGGGAAATGGAAAGGATTAGAAAATGGCAGACCGCTGTTTCCGCCAATGCCATGGCAAAACTTTGCCAAGCTGAAAGAGGAAGACGTAAAAGCTATTTACGAGTACCTCAAATCTACCAAACCGGTTAAAAACCAACCGCCGGTTTCAAAACCATTGATGTAATTAAAGGGCTTCGACCCATTCAATCTCTTTGCCAAAAGCCTCACTGATTTCACATTTCAGCAGTCCGCTGCCTCCGCCAAAGTGAACAATAATTTTAATGCCCTGGTTCTTAGCCAGGGCTTTTTCTTTAATCCTGTTTTCGCAATCCTCCAAAAGGCCACTGCTCAAAATCACCAGCTCAATGGGCTGGCATTGAATGCTATCAATGGCAGATTTATCACAAAACGCTACTATAGGATGCAGCCCTTTAAACCTGTTCACCAGCCGTTTCAGCAAAAGAACGATGGTCTCGTTCTTCCCAACAATCAAAACCTGTATTGGCTTTTCCATGAATTATTGCATAGGAACTTCCATGAGCAGAACTTCGGCGTTATCGGTTAGTGCCAGAACATCAAATTGTTCAATAGCTGAGAGTCCCAGGCCATCTCTCTGGTCCAGGTCAATCCCATTCACCCTGAACTGTCCTTTCAACACAAAAACATACACGCCGTTTCCGGGCTTCTTATTGGTATAGTTAGCGGAAACACCCTTATCGAAGCTGCCCATATGGAACCAGGCATCCTGGTGAATCCAAACGCCTTCGTCTTCTTTATTGGGAGAGAGGATCTGCTGGAGTTTGTTTTTCCGATCCGCTTCGTTCAGGGTAATCTGATCGTAACGGGGAGTCACATTTCTTTTATTAGGAAATACCCATATTTGGAGAAACTTCACCTGTTCGCCTTTGTTCTTGTTGTATTCGCTGTGAAAAATTCCTGTGCCTGCGCTCATTACCTGGATATCACCTTTACGGATTACAGCGGTATTCCCCATACTGTCTTTGTGTTCCAGGTCCCCCTCCAGCGGGATACTGATGATCTCCATGTTATCGTGAGGGTGTTCACCAAACCCCATTCCAGCGCTAACGGTATCGTCGTTCAGTACCCGCAGGGCGCCAAACTGAATTCTTTCCGGATTATAATAGCCGGCAAAACTGAAAGTATGGAAACTTTTCAGCCAACCATGATTGGCAGCTCCTCTTGTATTTGCTTTATGTAATACAATGTTTGACATATTCTTTGAATTTAATAATGCAAATGTCGAAAGTTCGCCGGAAATAAATCTTAATATAGATTAACTAAATGCTCAGGAATAAAGCGGAAATTTATAGGGTATTTCAGTTTGTACACTAAAAAACATACATGTCGAATATTCAATTGATCATAGAGGAACGGGCAGCCGATATTGGCAATTTTCTGGTGGGTCGTTTACTTCCATTCAGGCAAAAAAGAATGGTGGGGCCTTTCATTTATATAGATCATATGGGGCCTGTAAAAATGAGTGGGCGGGAAAACTTTGATGTAAAGCCACATCCGCATATCGGACTATCAACGCTAACATTTTTGTTTGAGGGGTCCATTACGCACCGCGACTCCATCGGCAGTGAAATGGAAATCAAACCCGGAGCCGTAAACTGGATGACAGCGGGAAAGGGAATTGTACATTCGGAGAGAACACCGGAGTACCTGCGCCATTCCGAAAAACATATGCATGGCCTGCAGATCTGGGTGGCGCTTCCAAAAGAACTGGAACAGATGGAACCGGGCTTTACCCATATAGACGAAGCTGCTATTCCCTCCTGGCAAGACGGAGCAGTGCATTATAAACTGATTGCCGGTGAAGCGTTCGGACATAGATCCCCTGTTCCTGTTTACAGCAAACTGTTTCTATTGGAAATAAAAAGCGCCGTAACACAAACCCTTAATATTGGTCATGCATTGTATGGCGAATCCGGTTTGTATATACTGGAAGGCGGTATTGAAAGCAATGATATCAGTTATGAACCCAAACAGGTACTGGTAGCCAAAGAGAGTACCTTGTGCAGTTTTACCATTAAGGCCAACAGCACCCTCTATATTTTTGGCGGAGAGCCTTTTCCGGAAGAAAGATTCATCGACTGGAACTTTGTAGCCAGCAGCAGGGAATTAATAGAAGCAGCCAAACAAAAATGGGAAGCACAAACATTCAATAAGATCAAAGGAGATGAAACCGATTTCGTTCCTTATCCAACAAGAATTAAAAAATAATCATCATGACACAGGTAACATCCAGTATCGGCAAAGAGTTATACAAAGTAACCATCGAATCTCCTTCAGGCAATACGGTCATTGCAGATGAGCCGCCAGCACTGGGCGGAAAAGACAAGGGGTTTAATCCAAAGGAATTATTGATTGCCGCCCTCGCAGCCTGTACCAGCGCTACGCTCCGCATGTATGCCGACAGAAAAGAATGGGATTTACAGGAAGTAAAGATCAATTTGGACCTGGAGAAAGCAGAGGGTGCAGACAAGACCATTATTCACCGAAAAATCACCCTGATCGGCAACCTCAACGAAACACAACGGGAAAGATTACTGTATATCGCCAATGCATGCCCGGTTCACAAAATACTGAGCAACCCCATCGAAATCAATACGGTTATTGAATAATAACTTTGGCTTTTAGCATCCGGGGTTAGTTTTCCTTCCTGCGCCGGTTGTTCTCAGAGCCAGCCGTTCTTTTTATACCAGTCAATGGTATGCGTTAACCCCTCCACCAGCGGATAGTCAGGAACAAAGCCCAATTGTTTTAAAGCGGTTGCATCCACAGCCCAGTTCTCGGCTTCAAATTCACTGAGGCGTTCACGGTTAAAGATGGGGGTTCTGCCCTGCAACTGACCAATCCATTCAGACACATGGGCGGCAGCTCTTGCAACGGGCACCGGAACCACCATCGGGAGGGTTTTTTTGCCAAGAATTTTTTTGACAATATCGTTGAACTCAGGGGCGGGATAATTTAAGGTATCCGATAAGATCAGCCCTTCGTTTACAATCGGCTGATCAATGGTTAAATAAACAGCCTTGCAAACATCTGCAACATGAATAAAACTCAGGTCCTGTTTTTTGCTGCCGATGTATAATTCCAGGTGACGGTTCATGGATTGAATCAACACCAGCAGGTCTTTTTCCCGCGGACCGTATACTGTTGTGGGATGAACAATGACATAGGGGAAACCGGCAACCTGTTGCAGAAACTGTTCCGCAGCCAGTTTGCTTTTACCGTAGGCGGTGATTGGGTTTTGCTCCTTTCCTTCATGAATCGGGATGCCGGATTTACCGGGGCCAAAAGAGGCAAGGCTACTGATAAAAATAAATTTATCGGGGATCATTTGCGTATTAACCAGGGCATTCACAAAACGTTCCGTATTGCCCTGATTCACGTCAAAATATTCCTGCGGAAAGCGGGATTTGGTAAGGCCCGCCGAATGAATGATGTAATCAAATTTGCCAGACAGGCCGGCCTGCTTCTTCAGTTGCTCTTCCAGCACAGCCTGGTTGCTGAAATCCATTTCGAATAATTTCAGGTCGGGGTTGGAGAGATAGCTTCTGTTGCTGGACGAACGAACACCGGCAAAGGTCTGGTAGTTTCTATCCAGGGCTTCTTCGACGAGAAAACTGCCAATGAATCCACTGGCGCCGGTAATTAAGATATTTTTCATGGACCCGGTTATTGAAGCTGCTTAATAAAACACCGCCTTCTTTTGTGCAGACGCGCTACATAATGTTCCCAAATAGACTGAACTTTTTCGTTTACCTCCAGTTCGGGGTTGGTTTCAGCGTATTTAATGCCAAACTTATTAAAGGCAATATTGGTTTGTTGCATCATCAATGCATTCACACCCTTGCCCTGGTATTCTTTATCAATGGCCACCAGGTACATATCAGCCTCGTCATTTTTTTTCAGCGCTTTCAGCAGGTGAATAAAGCCAAAAGGAAACAAACTACCTTTCGCTTTTTGAAGTGCGGCAGATAAGGAAGGCATGGTCAGGCCAAAGCCAATCAGCTTGTTATGCTTATCGGTGATCAGGGTAACAAAATCCTTTCTCACCATCGAAAAATACATTTTGGTATAGTATGCAGCCTGCCTATCGGTTAATTCAACCACGCCATAAAGTTCTGCATAGGTTTCATTGACCAGGCGGAAAATATCTTTGGCATAAGGAAGGATATCCTTAGCGCTTTTCAGCTGAACAATATTCAACTGGTATCTTCTCCTGACCAGTTCTGCAATCTTATGGACGTATTCCGGCGTTTGGTCGGGAACATTTACCCTGTATTCTACCCAGTCAACATCTTTCATGTAGCCCAGCTCTTCCATCAGTTGAGGGTAATAAGGATAATTGTAGATGGTAGCCATGGTGCTCCGTTCTTCATAACCCTCTACCAGCATTCCCTCGTAATCAAGGTCAGTAAACCCGAGCGGGCCATGTACCGCAGTCAGGTTTTTCTCTTTTGCCCAGGCCTCCACAGTATCCATCAGGACCCGAACCACTTCAATATCTTCAATGAAATCGATCCAGCCAAAACGCATATAATCGCGCTTCCATTTAGCTACATAGGCTTTGTTGTAAATTCCGGCAATTCTTCCGACAATTTCATTGTTTTTATAGGCCAGCCAATAGCGCGCCTCACAATGGTCAAAAGCAGGATTCACTTTTTCCTGTAAAGTGTTTAACTCATCGAAGTTGAGGGGGGGCACAAAATAAGGGTGCCCCTTATACAACTTTAGTGGAAATGCAACGAATTGCTTCAGCTGCTTTTTACTGGTAACTTCAACAATTGTTATACCCATTTATTTTCATTAGAAGGTTGGCTGCAGATTTACATTTGCATTTCTTGCAACATTCAATTCTGTAGCCACCAGGTCAATTTTTTCAAGGGCTTTGTCCAGTTGCTCTTTGGTATGCGTAGCCATGATAGACATACGTACCAGGGAAGAATCACTTTTCACCGCAGGAGAAACCACCGGATTTACAAAAATGCCTTCCTCAAACAAACGCTGGGTGAATTTGAAGGTAAGGAAGTTGTCGCGGATATAAATCGGGATGATCGGAGTTTGGGAATCACCCATTTCAAAGCCCATCTCGAGTAGGGATTTCACCATATATTCGGTGTTGTCCCAGAGCGTTTTCAGTCTTTGCGGTTCATTCTGAATTACTTTCAGGGCAGCCAGTGCAGCAGCAGCGGCGGAAGGAGGTGTACTGGCACTGAAGATCATTGGCCTTGCATTGTGCTTCAGGTAATTGATGATTTCCTTGTTTGCCGCAACGTAACCACCGAGAGAAGCCAGCGACTTACTGAAAGTACCAACAATCAGGTCCACTTCATCAGTTAGACCAAAATGATCCGCAGTACCTTTACCGGCCTCACCCAAAACACCCAGGGAGTGCGCATCATCCACCATCACCAACGCCTTATATTGCTTGGCCAGACGAACAATTTCAGGAAGGTTACAGATATCACCTTCCATACTGAAGATGCCATCCACCACAATCATTTTAATTTTATCGGAGTCCACTGTACGCAGTTTCTGTTCCAGGTCCTGCATATCGTTGTGTGCATACTTCAAAACCTTGGAAAAAGACAACCGTGCGCCTTCAATAATAGAAGCATGATCCAGTTCATCCAGGAAAATCACTCCGTTTCTGCCGGTTAAAGCGGAAACCGTACCCAGGTTGGTTTGAAATCCGGTCGTAAAAGTGAGCGCGGCTTCTTTACCTACGTGGGCAGCCAGGGTTTCCTCCAGTTCAATATGAACGGAAGAGGTACCATTCAGGAACCTGGAACCGGAACAACTACTGCCAAAACGATCAATTGCCTCTCTGGAAGCCTTCAGCACTTCAGGATGGTTGGTCAGGCCCATATAACTGTTCGATCCGAACATCAGGACCTTGTTTCCGCCGATGACTACTTCAGTATCATTGTTCTCCTCAATAGGACGGAAATAAGGGTAAATCCCGGCATCTTTCAATTCGTCGGGCGTAGTAAAATTTTTCAGTTTCTCAGATAAAAGTTCTTGTACCATTCTCAATATGAGTTTAAAATGTACTGCAATGCCCACAGTACGGTTGCGAAAAAACATTGCCGGCCGGATATACCTCCGGCTTAAAATACGTTCAAAAAAATGTTAATTCGACCAATTAAAATATCCGCAAAGGTACCGAATAAGGACAATTTTATCCTTAACATTTTGGTAATAAACCCCTTTTGCACCACAATAACGGTAAAAAGGGCTAAAATAATATGCTTTGTGAACAATAAAACAGTCGGTTATAATACCCCCAAAAAGGGGGCATTTACGCCCCTTAATCACCCTTTTTAGGGTTATTGGTAAGATTTTTGAAGAAATCCACTACACCTGAGTCTACATTGTAGACTCCCCCAATGATCCCGATTTCTCCGGAGGAGAAAAGATCCCGGATAATAACGCTGCGCTCCAGAATTTCTTCCATGCTGTTCTCCACATTTGCATAAGCTATTTTATCGGGGAACAGGAATTGTTCATCCTCCATTAACAAGGCTTTACTAATAGAGGGCTTAATCAGCTCCAGCAAACCGGTAATATGACCATCGGATACGCCGGCCTTAGCGCTTTTGATCGCGCTGCATTCCGTATGACCCAAAATCATTAGGACTTTGGAACCTACATATTTAACCGCATATTCAATGCTGGCAAGGATGTCATTATTAACAATATTGCCGGCTACCCTGATACTAAAAAGATCCCCGAGCCCCTGGTCAAAAATCAACTCTACAGAAGTACGGGAGTCCATGCAGCTGAGAATTACGCCGAAAGGAAATTGATTGAGCCGTGTTTCATTGATCATTTCGAGGTGATCATGGTCTTTTTGCAGATTGCTGACAAATCTTTCATTTCCCTGCTGCAAAAATTCAAAACACATAGCAGGGGTCAGTTGTTCCAGGTATTCTTTAGAGTGCTTTCTCATCAGTTTTAATTGTATAGGTCTGAACGAAGCAGGTTGATGCAGTAATCGGTGATCCAGGTACCGGCAACATCCACGTATAAAATATGCGGTTTATTCTGCTTGTTGATGATCCCTTCATTAATCCACTCGTTGAGCTTAACCGGCAGAACAGTGTTTGCCCCCCGGGCATGATTGATGATGCTTTTGTTTTTGCGGATTACATTGGTCAGTAGCAGCACGCCATTCACAATGGGGTTTATTTTATCATCTTCAAAATCGTTGCAGATAACCGGAGCCTCGTCGTTGCTCTGGGTCAGCTGCCAGTCTAGCCGAACCAAATCATTCCGGCGCAATGTGTTATTCCCGTTGCTGCTCAATGAGGTAAAGAAAGCTTTTTCCTTATCAAGCAGGTTATTGAGATTATTGGTGGCAGCGTAGGCTCTTCTGAAATTGATGAAAGATCCGGATTGGTCTGCAATAGAGCAGGCAGGGAACCTTCTATCGGGATTCTCCGGCACCTCAAAGCTCAGGATAGCTTTGCCGGCCAGTTCACTGAGCGGAACCTGATCGAAGGAGGAAGCGCCGGCAGTATAAATCAGGTCGGCGCCGATCCACTGTATCAGGCTGTCTTTTAAAGCCCCCATCGGGATTTCTTTTTCGCAGAAATGGCTGAAAGTTGCCAAAATAATTTCCTGTTGATTGGTTTGCAAAAAATGCTTAACGGCAAGGGCAACGGTATGAAGTTTTTCGCCGTAGCCACCTCCCAGCGCATCTTCCATACAGTCAGAAGAAGCATGCTTGGTGTAAAGCATTTTATTGTAAGCCCCCACTCTAAAATCGAACATGCGGATACCGCTGTTTAATTGTTGTTCAATATTGAGTTTCTGGGTAAGGGTATTGCAATCGTTGATGGTGCCTTTCTGCTGGCCGCCGGTAGCGGTCAGAACGCTCATGCCGGCGTCATGAGAGCCGGGCATCACAATATCTTTCAGCGTTTTGTTACTGGTGGCAGGGCTGATTATTAATTCCATCCATTTAGCGGGCTGATAATTGATGAGGCTGCTGACCATGAGTTTACCATCCAGTCCGGTATAAGCCAGCATCAGATGGTGGTTGCCTAATTCAGATATAGCAGCAGGAAACCCGGAACTGAAATAAACAGGAAAATCATTTTGTCCGGCCTGGTTATCTGATTGCGCCACCAGCTTATAATACATTCTTGTATCCTTCCGGTTGCCTCCCCAGATATACAATAAAGTATGTTCATTACCGGGCTGGTGAATAACCGGAGAGGATGAAGTAACTGCATTGCCCCTGGTTTGCGTTGCAGACCAATTGTTACCGGTCAGGTCAAAATCGGCATAATAGATCAGGTCGCCTTTACCATTCCAGCAAAAACGGGCGGTATTATTATTCATCGCAGCAACATGCGGGTAATTTTTAGACTTAGCCTGCTGAATCTTATGCAGCGCACTCTCCTTAAAACTGCCATTGCCGTTCGGCTGAAGAATAGCATACAACAGTTCGTCTTTTTTATCACCATGTGTAGCCAGTAAAAGTTGATTACCCAGGGTGGCAATACTGATGCCCTGCGATAATTTTTCGGCCCCGGTTAAAGGAAGTTCGCTTATAGTAAAAGCAGTTGGTATTTCTTCTTTTTGATGGACCACATACTGAATCCTTCCATCCCGGGTTATCCAGAAAATATAGCCCATGCCATTGATGGAAGCATAGCAGGGAGCAAAACCGGAAAAAGCTCCGGGAATCATCCTGGCAGTAGAATTAGCAGTAATAGTGTTGGGTTGATTGTTTAATTTCCCTAACCAGATATTACCCTCAGGACCGGCTTGTTTCCAGGCAACAAAACAGTCGCTTCCAAAACTAATGATGGCAGGTTCCCGATCAGATTTTACTTCTTTAAAAACAGCCAACGGCTGCGGCTGCGTAAAGCTTAACCCCTGTCCGATGACGAAAGAATGCAATAGAACGCAGATGAAAAATAGTCGGGTATGAATTATTTTGCACACCTTTATAGTATACTTTGTCAGTATTCTTTGATGCATGTTAAGATATTGATGATAATGATTGTATCCAATATAAACTAACTCCTATGAACAGAATATTTCTTTTTGTTCTTCTGATGCTTTTTTCTACTGCAAATATAGCCCAGGATGCCAATTACTGGTCGTCAGCTTATGGAACCGGGGGCTTTATGGTACCAGGGGCAACAATCGTAAAAAACGGAGACAGCGGCGTATTGTTCTACAACCCCGCACTGCTGGCATTCAACACCAAAAATGCATCGAATATCAGTGGAAATATCTACAACTTTCAGCGTACCAGGTTTAACGATGGAGCGGGCCTGGGGCTGAGCCTGAAAGCTAATACCACCAATATTTTGCCTGTTATTGCTTCTAATACCATTTATGTAAAATTGAAGAAACCAATTACAGTTGCATATGCGCTTATGAGCACCCCCGTTATGCGATTTCAGGCATCTCAGAGAAGGGATGGAATGATCAATGTATTGGGCGATGAATACAGCCCCGGAAACGAGTTTTTTGTGGGTCAGTATGTGCACTCCAATGCCACCGATGAAACCACCGGGTTACTGGCAGTAGGCAAATCCATTTCACCCAAACTGGCAGCAGGGATATCCTTTGCCGTAACTTATCGCAGGCAGGAGTTTCACCATAATCTCAGCCTGAGTGCATTGATTAATGACAACAATACCTACGATCAGCGACTGGTTAGTATTCAGGAATATTACCTGGTGCATAGCCGGGTATACAATTTGGGTATCAAAGCCGGGCTTTCATATGAACTGAGCCCCAAACATCATTTGGGGCTACTGGTTTCACTGCCCAATATCCATTTATCCGGAAAAGGAGATCTGATCATGGAATATACCGTGAACAACCTGAGAATGGACAACGATGAGGTATTCCTGATCGCCAGCAGTAAACAAACCAAAATTGATTCCCGGTGGAAAACACCGGTAAGTATTGCGGGAGGATATGCGTACAGTTACGGGGGCGGGCAGCTTTATTTTTCAGCAGAATATTTTGCCCGGATTAAGGAATACAATGTACTCTCCCCCAGAAATGAGTTTTTTGTGCGCCCGGATACCGGTTTAATAAAAAGATTCTCCTCTTCTATGATGCAGATGAAAAGTATTCACAAGTCGATCCTGAACCTCTCCGTAGGCGCCAGCTTCCCGATTAAGCAATCTATACAGGGTTACGCATCGCTAAGAACCGACTTTAATTATTCAGATGAGCCCAACTTTAAGGATGAAGACGGATACCGGTCCAATACGGCAACCTGGAATCTGTACCATATGCAACTGGGAACCAATTTCAGGAAAAGAAGGTTCAATTTAAGAGCAGGTGTATTACTATCATACGGACGCATCAGCAAAAGTGAGCAGATGGTCAATTTTGATGAGCCGACTGATGATGGTTACCTGGAAGGAATAGTAAAGAATATCAGCGCCAGCAGATTCTCGGCAGGGTTGATGCTGGCATATATTCATAACTTTTAGCAGCGGCTGTTTCTTTAATCCTTTTTCGTTAAACAGGATTTGAAGTAGTCTTTTGTTTCATCATCAACAAAATATACGTAGCACCCTTTCATTCCTCTTGTCATCAGGGTTCTGTATGTATTCTTGATAATAAGGTCCAGCTGTTTTCTGGTAGCTTCGGGATTTTCTTTCATCAATCTTTTGTAGCCCCGAACAGACTTATCTGAACCAGCGCGCCTGGATGCATCTGTAATTACCATTCCATTTCTGACAATAAAATCTGCACCAACAATTACGCCAATATAATCTACCTCCAGGCCCTGACAGGTATGAATACAGCCTATTTCATTCACAGAGTTAGGGCTAATGATCCAACTACTTCCATCTGCTGTTAAATTCCATTTCATCCTGAAATCATATTCAGGAAACTCTATATCAAACGCTGAAGGATCTGATTTACTGGGCCATTTCCAGCAATATCCTGCCACCATTCTGGAACGATTATTCAGTTTGTTTTTTTCAACAATCATCTCTCGTAATATAGCAGGATTATCAACCACTCTAAAATCATAATCTATATCGTGAAGGTCTTCATTTGCAGTTTCTTTGATCTGCAAAACATTGTCCAGCCATGCTAGGTAACCATCAGAACCATTGCAACGGAATTGTGAATTCAACTCCAGTTCAGTAACATTAGCGCTAAGCCGGTGGGCCCAAATTTCAATCTCCGATTTTTTCCCGATATCTTTCAGGGTAACCCGCTGATCCTCATCAATGAAAAAGATCGCGCATCTGGATGCAGCTATAATTTCCTTGATTTGGTTTTCACCAAGGTTACTGAAAAGACCGCTGTGCTTGTTGAGCCTGTGCGCTTCATCCACAATCAGGGCATCAAACATATTAGGCGCTACATCTATAAAGGAACCGGACCCTTTGAACAAATTTCTTACAACGGTTGGCCGAATACTCCCGGTTAATCTTGCCTCATAAACCGCTCTTGGCGCTGCATTCTTAGAAACATATTGTGATAGCAACCCCAGTTTTGTGAGCTCAACCAAAAGATTGATTGCGACAACCGATTTCCCGGTTCCAGGTCCGCCCCGAACAATCAGCACCTCTTTGTTACTTTCGTTTGCTCTTTTCACAAGTGCAAGCGCGTTTTCATAAACCACTTTTTGATCATCAACCATTACAAATTCCTGATTACCCTTCATCATCTTGCCAATACTATCAGCCAGCATTTTTGAAGGCCTTATTTTCCCATTCTCAATTCTATAGAGGATATCGGTTTTATCACCATGCCGAACATACTGCTTAATGAAATCTCTGAGTTTTACGGCATCTGCTTTGAGAAAAATCGGGGCTTTATTGATATAGGGCGCGTAAAACGGGTTTCTGATTACATCGTCATCGATGTAATTGTGCAGATAAGCACAGGGATGCAGGTGAATATTTTCCGTGTAAACCACTTCGTTGAAGCCTTGCAATAAAGTAGCATAAGACCAGGCCTGATAAGACGGATGCGTATGCTCTCCAATTCTCCCTCCAACATAAGTTTCAACCAGGGAATCCTTTCCGGTAAGTTTTGCCTGAGACCATTGCTTGAGTTCTACCAGCATCAGCGTATCCTTAAAATGCTCATCCTGACCGGAAATGATAAAATCAATTCTTTTCCCGGTTTGCGGAATCTGGTATTCAATAGCCACACCACAATCATCCGGAATAGCAGGGTCTCGCATAATCCTGTCCATATAAACAAGAGAGGCCGCCCAAGACCTTATTTCTGCAATCCCCGTTCCCCTGTTGAGTTTTCTTCTTACGTTATCCAGAACAATGTGCTCAATATCATTGGTAAATACATCATCCAGAAACTGGGCCTTGCTGGCATTGTATACAATCATAATTCATTGTATTTTTTTGCATTGCCCTTTGCCTTGTCTACCGGGTATTTTTCAGCATTGGCTTTCATTTTATTCAGAACAACTTCTTTTATGTCAAACCCATATTTATCGGCAAACAACAAGGCATACACAAAAATATCTGCCAGTTCTTCTTTAACCCGCTCCTGCTTTGCTTCTTCAGGGGATTTCCATAAAAATAGTTCGAGTAATTCTGCGGCCTCAATATTAATAGCCAGTGCCAGATCCTTTGGATTATGGAATTGATCCCAGTCCCTCTCATTGCGAAACCTGACCACCAGGTCAGTTAACTCCCGAATAACGTCCATATGAAAAAATTTAATCATTAAATGTACTATAAAAGAGAGCTATTGCTTCAGGTCATACAATACCTTATCGGGTATTTGTTTCTGTGCGGCAGCTCCCATTTTTTTCAGTTCTTCCATACGATTTACCAGGTTGCCCTTTCCGGTACTCAACTGTTTAAAAGCCTGTTCATAAGCACCCTGTGCATCTCCCAGCTTTTTACCCACTTCTTCCATACTACTGATAAAGCCGACAAACTTGTCGTACATGGCACCGGCCTTTTCGGCAATCTCAATTGCATGCAGGTTTTGTTGTTCAACTTTCCACAGATCAGCAATGATTTTTAAAACTGCCAGTAAATTGGTGGGGCTAACCAGCATGATTTTTTTGTCATAGGCATATTTCCAAAGCTGTGTATCTTTCTTAACCGCTTCCAGAAAAGCAGGCTCAACCGGAACAAAGAGTAATACATAATCCAATGCTTTGGCGTATTTTGGATAGTTCTTCCTGCTCAGGCCGTCAATATGCGCGCGCAGCGACAACAAGTGCTGATCCAGTGCGCGTTTACGATCCTCTTCCGTTTCACCATTGATGTACTGCTCCCAATGCACCAGTGAAACTTTAGAATCTATGATAATGGTTCGCTGGTCGGGATAATACACCATTACATCGGGCTGCAACCCTTTTCCCTGATCATCTTTAATTACCTGTCCGGAAACATCCCTGATGAATTCCTGGGTCACAAACTCTCTTCCTTTTGCAAGGCCGCTTTTCTCCAGAATACCTTCCAGCAGCATCTCCCCCCAGTTGCCCTGAACTTTATTGTTCCCCTTTAGCGCAGTGCTGAGGTTATTGGCTTCCTGGCTTACCTGCAGGCTCATCTGTACCAGCCGATCAATCTCCTTACCCAGGCTGAACCGCTCCTTGGATTCTTTGTCATAGGTCTCTTCCACCTTTTTCTTAAACTCACCAATTTCTGTTTTTAAGGGCTTCAACAACTCTCCCAGTTTTTCTTCGCTTTTAGCAGATAAATGATTGGACTGATCGGTCATGATGCGCCGGGCAATCTCAGCAAATTCCAGTTTCAATTGTTCGTTCAGTTTTTCAGCGCCCTGTTTGGCGGCAACAATGGCCAACTGTGCCGTTTCATATTGGGTTTCGGCCCTGGAAACCCTTGCCAGTAACTGCTCTTTTTCTGCCTGCAGTTTTGCCTGGATCGTCAATTGCTCCTGTAATTGGGCCTGCTGATGTTTTAACTGCTCCTGCAATACAGCCAGTGAACCAGCTTGCCTGGATCTGGCATAAAACAGGGTAGCCAGAACCGCCAGCAATACAACACAGGCAACAATTATTAATACAACAGGATCCATCATTAAATAAAATATTAAGCATTATTGTTTATACACTACACCATCCTTCATCACAAATAAAACCTTTCTGAGATCAGATATATTGACAGATGGGTCGCCGGAAAAAACAGCAATATCCGCTTTTAGTCCGGGTTGGATCCGGCCAATTTCCTTATCCAGTTTAAACGCCCTGGCATTTACGCTGGTGGCGGCTTTCAATACCCATAGCGGTTTCATGCCATAGTTGACCATCAGCTCCATTTCCAGCACATTCTGACCATGGGGAAACACACCCACATCACCCCCCATACCAATCAGAACACCCGATTCCATCGCCAGTTTAAAATTGTTCTTTTTAACCCGGATATTCTCCGGCTCTGGTTCTGTTCCTTTCTTCCAGCCCTTGTATTGGGTGGTGGATTCAGTGGCCGCAAGCGTAGGAATATACACGGTACCATGTTCTTTCATCAACTTACAGGTTTCCGAATCCAATAAATCTCCATGTTCAATGGTAACAGCGCCGGCCAATACCGCACGCCTGATAGCTTCGCTGGTTTTGGCATGGGCGACCATTACCCGGCCGCTGCTTTGTGTAACCTCGTTGATCAGCTTTAACTCGTTTAAAGTAAACGTAGGTTGTGTTTCGTCGTTCAATCCCCAGCGATAATCTGCATATACTTTTATGAGGTCAGCGCCCTTGCCGATCTGGTCGCGCACAACCCTCGCCAGGTCGTTCCCGTCTGCGGCTTCCGCACCCGACATAATTTGCTGATCGTAGTCGTACCCTTTAGGGCCATAAGAACCTGTAGCAACGATGGCTCTTCCGGCCACGAGTAAACGCGGGCCTGGAATGATGTTTTCATCAATTGCTTTTTTGAGCGCAACATCCGCATAACCGGCACCCTCCGATCCAAGATCTCTTGCGGTGGTAAATCCGGCAAGTAAGGTTAGCCTCGCATGCACGGTAGCGCGCACCGTTCTGTAGGCATCGGTTTCTTTCAGCACCTGGCTATCCCAATCCTTCAGGTTGTATGCATACAGCAGCATATGCGAATGCCCTTCAATCAACCCCGGTGTAAGGGTGGCATTGGGATAATTGATTCGTACAGCATTTTCGGGAATGCTGATACCCGACCTTGGTCCGGCCGCAACAATTTTATTGCCCTGTACCAGTACAGCCCAGTTTTGGTGCATTTCTTCACCATCAAAAATATGAGGGGCGGTCAGATAAAAGGTAGATTGGGAAAGGGTTCGGCCGGAAAACAGCAAACAGGCCAATCCAATGATTGTGTTTTTTACAGAGATAAGCATAACAGCAATTTACACCATTCTGCTTACCTTCAGGCATATTCTAACATCATGTTCAAGCGCATATTCTACTTCCTGTTACTGGCTGTAATCGTAATTATTGGCATATTATTATTCAATACCTTCCGTTTCGGCGGTTCCACCATACGGGTGCATGAAACAGTTGCAGTTCCAGCAACATCCGGCGATGCAGCCCGGCATTTAAGTGAAGCTATTCAAATCAAAACGATCTCCTTCGGTGATACACTGGCCATTGATACCGCATCGTTTACTCAGTTTCGCAGTTTTATGGAAACCAGTTACCCAATCATCCATCAGAAACTGGACAGACAAATTTTTAACCAGTTTAGTTATGTATATACCTGGAAAGGAAAGGACACCAGCTTACAGCCCTATGTATTGATGGGGCATATGGATGTGGTTCCGGTTGAAGCAGTGGCAGAAAGCAAATGGACGCATCCTTCTTTCAGCGGACGCATCCTCAAAGACACCATCTGGGGAAGAGGCGCAGTAGACGACAAGTCGTCGGTGATTGGCATTATGGAAGCGGTAGAGCAACTCCTGAAAGAAAACCATACGCCCGAAAGAACCATCTATTTATGTTTTGGTCACGACGAGGAAATCTCGGGTAAAAGAGGTGCAGGCAGTTTTTCAAAATGGTTCAAAGAGAAAAATATCAAGCCAGCATTGGTATTGGATGAGGGCGGTCGCATAGACCGTGAACATTTTGAAAACGTAAAACGCCCGGTGGCGGTGATTGGTACAGGCGAAAAGGGATATGTAAACATAGACCTTACGGTAGAAATCCCCGGCGGGCATTCTTCCATGCCGGTTGCGGAAACAGCAATCGATATACTAAATAAATCCATCGTAAAGATCAGGGCAGACCAGATGCCGGCTGTTATCACCCCCTCCATTCAGGAATTATTGAACAGAACAGGATCCGCGGAGCCATTCATGAATCGTATGGCGCTCAGCAATTTGTGGTTGTTCAATGGAATGCTGCTGAAGGAGCTGGAAAAAACCAAGGAGAGCAATGCCATGATTCACACCACCATTGTTCCAACCATTATCAAGGCAGGGATCAAAGACAATGTAATTCCTTCTGTCGCCAAAGCAACCCTCAACAGCCGGATACTTCCCGGCCAGACCAGTGAGGATGTGGTGAACTATGTGAAAAAAGTGATTAACGACGAAAGGGTCAGTGTAAAAAAGCAGACCATATCATTGATGGAACCATCTCCAACCAGCCCCTTCGATGGGGCGGCCTTTAAAAAAGTAGAGAATATCACATATAAGATTGTACCCAACGCCATCGTATCGCCCTTTCTGTTAATTGCCGCTACGGATTCCCGGTACTTTCGCGGTTTCAGTGATGCCGTTTTGAACTTTTCCGCCATGCAGGACCCCAAAGGGTTTCATGGCATTGATGAACGCATCGGCATTTCAGACCTGAACAGAATGATCTTTTTCTACCGGCTACTCATTACCGGGTAAGCTGCATACCGGCTAAAAAAAGCATCTTTAAAATCAGTACCTTCGAAATCCTTCCTGATGAAAAATGTATTGACTATACTGCTGGTTTTAGCAGCCGCTTTTATTACAAATATTACAGGTGCCCAGATAATGTGCGGGTATGACCTGGGCAGATCAGATACAATCAGTGCAAAATTATTCATGGCGGCAGAGGAAAAACTCCATCAACAGATCAGGGCGCAGATATTTAAAAACAGGCAGGCGCAACAGGAGCGGGGACAGGTCAGAAACAATGCAGCAATAAGCAAAAGAAACGATGCGGGTCCTGCTGTTACACCACCGGTAGTGTACATCCCTGTGGTATTTCATATTATCAGTGAAGATCCTTTTGCTGTTACAGATGCAATGGTGCAGGCCACAGTGGATGATCTCAACAAAGCTTATGCACACCAGGACGCCTATGGCGTAGACACATTGGGCGCAGATACCCGCATACAGTTTAAACTGGCACAGCGCGCGCCGGATGGCGGAAAATCAAATGGTATCAACCGCATCAAATCTTATTATGAGACCATGGATGTAGACCTGGAAGATGCAGCAGTAAAGGGCCTGATCAACTGGGATCCCTCCCGGTATGCCAATATCTGGGTAGTAAAAAAGATCAATGGGGAAATACAACCCAGCACATTTGAATGTGGTACATGGACCAGGAGGGCCTATGGAGGGTATGCATCTGCAGGCGGAGGTATGGTAGTGAGCGGATTGGTCACCTCCATCATAGCGCATGAAATGGGGCACTACCTGTCGTTGCTTCATACATTTCAGGGAACCAACTGCCTCAACAACGATTGTACATTCGATGGAGATCAGGTTTGCGATACGCCACCCGATCGGAGTGTACTCGGATCCTCCTGTACCAATCCGGAAAATTCCTGCAGCACGGATACACTCTCCGGGCCATTTACAGAAGATAAGCGCGATAATATCTCCAACTTCATGGATTATGGAACCAGTTGCCCAACCGTATTTACACCCGGACAAGGAGAAAGAATGCGGGCATTTCTGGAAGTGTTCAACGGAGGAAGTTTATTGTTGAGCGATGGCGCAGCTGCGCCCTGCACAGATGATATCAATGCATTGTATGCCGTTACGGCCAACCCATATCCCGAAACAGGCACCGAAGTAAGTTTTACCAATGTTTCGACGGGAGCAGATCACTACGAATGGTATGTAAAGAATACGGGCACCGGCGTTGAAACCCAGGTCAGTACAACCAACAATCTCCAACATGTATTTACGGCCGCAGGAATCTATGCGGTAACACTCCGCGCATTGAACGCAACGGGAACCTGCAACAGCAGTTATTACACAAAAATAACCGTGAACTGCGGAACGGTTGCAAGGTTCTCTCCCGATAAAAGAATCGTGGCATCCAGAACAGGGATTTATGAAGACACCGTAACCTTCAAAAACAGTTCACACAATGCAGACAGCTATGAATGGTATGTAAGAAACAATGGAACGGGTGTGGAGCAGATGCTGAGCACAGCAACCGACCTCAGGTATTCATTTCCCCAATCGGGCAATTACAGCATCTGGCTGAAAGCAACAAAAGGCGCCTGTACATCTACATCGGGCACTTTTAATCTGAGCGTAGCGGAGGCTACCAGCGATGCAGTCCTTGAACTCTATTCGGTGAACTGTTCCGATAACGAGAATATCCGGGTGTATTTCGGAATTCGAAATTTGGGAGTAGATACAATACCCGCAGGAACTACCGTGCGATTTTACGATAAAGCGCCCACCCATCCGGATCGAAAGGAACTCAGCAGCCTGTTCAAAACAAGCATAGATATCCCCGGAAATTGCATCGTTGGTTTTGTACATATTGTAAAAGCAGAAAGACACAGGCAGGATTCAATCTATCTGATCCTGGACGAAGAAAACACCGTTCAGGAGATCAGCAAAGCTAATAACCAGAATCAGCGATTTCTGTTTCAACCCATCCGGAGCATCACACCCAACAATGTAACGGTGCTGGTCAACAGCACGCAGAACCTAAGGTTGAACTATGCGCCTGATCTGCTGACATCTGTTGTATGGACCAGCAATATCGGCAGTATCGTTTGCCCAAGCTGCACAAACACCTCCATGAAAATACTGGATACAACCTATTTGAAAGTAAAGACCATCACACAATATGGTTGTGAGGATTCCACAACAGCAACCATCCATGTATATCCAAACGATTTAAAAGCAGGTGACCCGGAAATATATTGCTACAAAAACAACGACAGCATATTGGTGAGTACCCGGCTCTGTTTGCTGAATGGATATGAACAGCTAAAGAAGCATATCAAAATACAGTATTACGACAGGATCAAAACAGCCGCAGGAGCAGTACTGTTATATGAAACCACCCTGGATGCCGCAACCCCGTTTACCGGAAGCTGTGCAACCATCACCCATTCCTTTGCCCGAAAAGGAGCCGCCACTGTTTACGCCTATTTCAATCCCGACGGCAACATTTTTGAAGAACAGACCGGTAACAATATGGTGAACATACCCTACCTGATCTATTCCATTGGCGTACCGGAAACAGCAGTCTCCGTGTACAGGGGAGAGCCCTATCCATTGTCCATCTTTCAGTACGGCGAGCCGGTAAACAAAATCCGGTGGACACCCGCGTTTGCCATGGATTGTGCAGATTGTTTATCACCCATATTAAAGACCAACAGCTCAACCGTTATTAAAATCGTGGCCACCAGTAAATATGGTTGTGCCGATTCGGCTTTTATTTCGGTAAACGCTTATTTCCGGTCGCATCTTGCATTACCGAATGTATTCACCCCCAACGGGGATGGCAACAACGATTTTTTTTATGTAATTGCCGGAAAAGAGGTAACACAGGTAAAACTGTTCAGGATCATGAACCGCTGGGGAGCAACAGTATTCAACGTTACGAACGCATTACCCAATAGTTATACGGATGGATGGAACGGAACCTATAACGGGAAACCGGCAGAAGAAGGAACCTATATATACCAGGTTATCGTACAGCTGAGTAACGGAACCACCGAAACATACAAGGGAAATATTACACTCGTCAGATGATGCAGCAACAACATACCCGGTTCATGCGGGCAATACTGGCCCTGGTGTTGGTACCGTTCCTGCGTCAGCATGCCATTGCGCAGGACCCGCAGTTTTCACAATTCTTTTCCTCACCGCTAACACTGAATCCTGCGCTAACAGGAAATTTCAACGGAACCATGCGGGCAGTCGCCAATATCCGTTCCCAGAATGCAGACTATGCCAATGCCTATAATACCAAAACGGTATCGGTAGACTTTCACCTGCTGGGCAGGCAGATCAAACAAAATGACCAACTCAGTATAGGCGTACTCCTGCTATCGGATCAAACCGGTAACAGGATAATCACTCAAAACAACCTGGGTCTGTCGCTGGCATACATGAAAGGGTTAGACGAAGAACAGAAAAGATCCGTTACACTGGGCTTTCAGATCAATTACGGCAATAAGCGGTTCAATGCAGTCAATGCGCAGTTTGAAGACCAGTTGACTCCGGGAGGTTTTACAAATCCCAGCGCGGATATACTACTGTCTAAAAACCTGACCCGGTCGGCTGTTGATGTAAACGCAGGGATGCTTTACCAGTATACCCCTACTACCGAGAACCACTATTACATAGGCGCATCCCTGTTCAATATACTCGGAACCCAAAAGGGGTTTAGCGATAATACTGCAATCGTTGGCCTGAGAAAAAGTATACACGGAGGTATGTACAGCCCAATGGGATACAACGGAACCCTACATGCAAGTTTTCATTTTCAGCAACAAAAGGGTTTTAACCAGTTGCTGATTGGTGGCGCCTATAGTCATTTTATAAAAGACGCGCTACATTCATATGTGGAACTCTATTTCGGCGCTTGGTACCGGACCGATCAAACACTAATACCCTATATAGGGGTAGAATGGAATTACTGGAGACTAGGCTATACCAACGATATCAGTTTCAGCAACCGGATCGCCGCTGGTCAGTTACGCCACTCGAACGAAATATCCCTGTATTATCCATTGAACAAAGACAAAAGCCTGCTGAAATACAAATGCGGCATATTTTAGGATGACAGGACTAAAAAACAAAAGGAGCCCCTTTTCAGATGCCCCTTTGTTTTGTCAATTTACCTAAACTTAACTATTTGAATCAAACATGAAAAAACCTCTTCGTTTTTCTCAAACAAAAGTACATCCGCGCAGGGGTTCGGAACAATGAGAAAGAACAGACCAAAACATGATCTTAAGCAGGTTTTAGGGAGGAGTAGCGCATGGACTATTTTAATTCTTCACACAACGCACACTAAATCCGCTGGTTTTACGCAGACGGTTCTGATAACTTTTGGTTCTGTCGTGATTTACATAAAAAAACCAGCTTGTATTGTGATCAAAGACAGTGCCTGACCAGAAAAGGGCATGATCTCCCATATTATTATAAGAACCATCACTATGGTACTTACTACCGGCAGGCAAGGCATTGAACGCACTCATATTATTGGCGCCGGAGTTAGGGCTGGCCCACAGTTCCGTTGATTTCATTCTTGAACCGGCAAGATTATCCCCTCCCAGGTTATTGATCAGTACCTGCCATTCTTCCACAGTTGGTAAATGCCAACCGACCGGACAGCCTTTTAAAGCTCCTTCCTGTGTATATAACCTGCCGTATCGATTTACGAGTTGCTCGTCGTTATCATAGGCATAGCTGCCGGCGTTTAGGTTGAACGACAGATTTTCCGCCATCCATGTCTGATTACCAATAGAAATGGTGGCATAGTTTTTTCCGTCTCTGGGATCTGTGAACTGTCCTTTCTTTTTATTGAATAATGCATCTTTTAACAGCATATCAGGGCGGTCTGTGGTAATTCCTTTTACACCCAGCGCCTGCAAACGATACGCTTCGTTTATATCATTCACAGTATAAGCATACAATTCAAGTCCGAGTGCTTTTATCCGGGTGGCCACACCCTGGTTGATTATCTTATAGTTTAAACTCACCCCATCTAATTTGGATACTGCCACATCCTTCAGGTTCTTCAAGAGCAATTCCGGGTTACTGCAAAGCCAATAACAGCGATAATCGGGGAATAGTTTTTTGGCGGCTTTGATTGTTTCCAGGTCAAAACAGATAAAAGACATTTTCTGTTTTTGCAGGTGCTCCCTAATAACAGCAGGTAAATAAGGCAATAAAACACTTCCGTTTTTTAACTCCACAACCAATTCTTTTCCTGCAGGTGTGGCAGCGATCATTTCTTCGAATGTGGGAATCTTTTCACCAGCATATTTCTTATCCTTAAAAGACCCCATATCCAGCTTGCGAAGGGTTTCAAAGGTGGTATTGTTTATGGTCAGATTAACACCACCTGTTCTTTTTGTATTTGAATCATGTATGCAAACCAGTTTTTTATCTGAGGTCAGAAAAAGGTCCAGCTCTACAGCCTCAGCGCCCATTTCCCAGGCCAGCCTGGCAGATGTCACCGTGTTTTCCGGCGCATAATAAGAAGCGCCCCGATGTGCAATTATCTGCACTTGCGCACTCGTATAAATATAGCTATTCAACAGGAAAACAAAAATCAGCAGTTTGTTTCTCATAAGATCATTTTTTCTTACTAAAGGAATCTGGATAGGTCACTTTGTATTTAATCATTTGCGCGTCATTGGTAATCCATGTATCAAATTTTCTTTCACCTTCATACAACTCAATGATCCTTGCGCCCCTGCCAATCTTACCATAGCATTCAATGCCCGACACGTTTCCGTAAGCCAGTGCAATATTCCGTGTAACACCAATAAGGTTATTATTGTGATCATGCCCGCAGAATACACCCATGACATCTCCCGACTCAATAATGGCGGAAAACAAGCCGGTGTTGATTTCCGGGGAGCACACCAATTCTTCCTGGATGCCTTTGGTTAGGGTATCATAAATGATATCGTTGTATTCCGGCAGGGGGATATGAAAAAAACTAAGGGAGGGCAGTGGCTCATTACCATTTTCAGCCGTAAGGAATTTCGACGCTTGTTTATACCAGTTGATCTGGTCTAATTTAATCCATTGGTACTCACCGTATGGCTTATTCCCCCTAAAACTGGTATGTGAATCGAATATATAGATCGCTGCTTCCGGTTTCTGTGATTTAGACGCCAGGATATTCAGCATATAATTCCCGCTACCCGACAAACTATCCGGGCCATTAATGGTTAAATTATATGGCAGCCCCTGAATTGTTTGCATAATTTCCTTTCCAGTCAGTTCATATTCTATATCATGATTTCCCAATGTAACCGCCCAGGGTACTTTTGCGGTGGCCAATGAATCTGCCAGCGATTTCCATGCAAGCGCAGTGTTTTTGGAACAGACCACATCCCCGGTTAATACTATCAATTGTGGTTTATTCTGTTTAATAACGTTCAAAATATGCATAACGGCAGTATCGGAACGCCTGGAGTTATACTGATAATGCAGATCGGTAAACTGGGCAATCCTGAATTTACCGCTGCCATTAAACCGCAGGGCCTTATAAGTATTTACCCATTTCTCGTAATCGGAATCAATCTGAATTTCACTGATATTGAAATTCATCAATGTCTCAATATCATTCTTGCCATTACGACCCGGCGTACTGATATAATGTGCAATATTAACAGACGGCACAACCTTTATGCCGTTTGCATCAGCCCAGTTGATGGAAGCAGCCGTTAACCGGATTCCATTATCGAATAAAAAATAGTTGTCTTTTACGTTTTCACCATTTTTTATACGAACATCCATTGCAGGAATATCTGAAACCCGGAAATGGAATTTACCATTGGTCCCCTGCATGAAGTTTTTAGATACATTATTGATATAATAAGCACCATCGAGTAATCCATACTTTTTCAGAATCTTCCGGAGTTTACTGAAATATACCTCGTCAGCAACTTCTTCTTTAGCATCAATCATTAGCCTGATCTTACCGGCACAGGCTTTTACATATTCCTCAAGAGAAGGCGGATGAAATTTACCTTTAGCGGCGCGAAGTGTTTTAATTTCTGCCCAGGTAAGATCTTTCACTTTTGCCTGGTTATTGAAAAACCGGTAAAAGGTCTCATCGTGATTCAGTACCAGCACGCCGTCCTTTGTAGTTCTCACATCAATTTCAACCATATAATAACCAGCCCGGATTGCGGCTTCCAGAGAGGCGGGGTCGTATTCTTCAAATTTATTTTCTGTAATCCCGCCCCTGTGCGCTATTAAATGAATATCGGTTGCATAAAGAGGAACTACGGCGGTTATCAATACGGTGATTAAAATATAGCGAAACAGTTCTTTCATCCTTTCTTTTTTGTATATTAATAACTTGGGTTCTGTACAAGCAATGGATTCAGAATAAGTTGTTGTGCCGGTATCGGAAGTACCCTTTTATTAATATCGGTATTGGTTTTGACACCCCATGGTTTCTCGAATTGTCCGAAACGGATCAGATCATTCCTTCTCCACCCTTCATAGGCCAGTTCTCTTCCGCGCTCATCCAGCAACTCCTGAAGGTCCAGTGATGTATAGAGCGGCGCTTTTGCTCTTGCCCTTACCATATTAGCCAGCGACACGGCCGTATGACCCTTGGTAGGAGTGGCGCCCCTCAGCAAAGCCTCTGCCTTCATCAACAGGATATCTGCGTAGCGGAAAATAGGCAGATCATTATTCTGGTCTCTCGAAATAGAGGTGGGATCTGCATTAAACTTGTTTACCCTGTAACCCACAGCTCTTCCTAATTGATCATTACCGGTTTCAAATGTTGGCAGGTCGCGGAACTTGATTTCAGGAGTAAATTCCAGGTGATAATCCACTGCTGCCGAAGCGTCTGCTCCTTTGTAAGAATTGTCCAACCCAACTTTGGTGGTCTTAATGATAACCGGTGTGCCATCAAAATTATATTGCTTACCGGTGAGCCAGATTTGATTTCTTACATCAGTTGGATTCTTACTGAACAGGGCATAATAATCAGGTAATGCCCGCATACATCCGCTCGGTCCAAAAGTGAGCGCATATTTTGTTCTTAAATTCGGGTGCAACCAGTAGCGGGCAGGAATATGTTCCTTATTCTGGAATGGATCACAAGGAATGGAAAAGAGAAAATCCTTGATGGCAGGTCCGTTATCATAATCAAACATTTTTACATAATTGGCATCTAGTGCAATTTTACCATTTGCAGTAGCCTCATCTATAATCTTGTCACAGGCGGCTACAGCTTCGTTCCATTTTTGTTTTCCGGTATATACTTCTGCATTTATATACAATTTTGCCAATAACGCATTTGCCATCCATTGGGTAGGCTTACTGTAAGTGGTTACCCCGGTAGCGGTTCTTAAACCGGGCAGCGCCTCCAGAACTTCTTTTTCAATAAAATTAAAAACAGCTTCCCTGGTATCACGTCCGGCAGGTTTTGTATCGGCACCAAAACTGGTTACAATAGGTACCCCGCCAAAATTATCCATCAGTAAATAGTAGAAGAACGCTCTCAGGGTTCTCATTTCTGCAATAGCAGTGTTCCGGCTTGGTGTTTCCGGCGCTGTATTCAACAAAGGTAAGATACTGTTCACTTTACTGATACCATTGTACCAGGACGTCCAGATCTCTCCTGTAAAACGGTCATCCGGATTAACGGTATGGAGATGATAATTTTTATAACGGGCATCGTCGTACCAGTTTCCGCCGTTAGCGGTAATGATAGCGCCATCCCCCATCAGTTCCTGAATCAGAATCTGATCAATCGTATAATATTTATAGTGCAGGAATGTGTAGGCCGGACCAGCCAGTGCAATAAAGTCCTCTTCTGTTCTTGGAAAATTGTCCGGTGTAATTTCGGATTTAACCTTTACGTCCAGCTTTGTACATCCTGTAATCAGTACCAGCATAAAAGTCAATGCAAATATTGGTTTCATAAAAAATATTTTTGATAATGTTTATTGGTCAATTAAAACTGAACGTTTATACCCAACACAAACGATCTTGTTTTGGGATATATATTACTGTCATCGATCCCTGGTGTCAATCCGCTCATATTCACTTCCGGATCCACCCCTTTATATTTAGTTATGATAAAGGCATTGTTTATGGTAGTGTAGATTCGTAAATTCTTGATAGAATTAGTGCTCAACCGGGGAGAATAAGACAGTGTAATATTATCCATTCTCGCATAATCTCCCTTTTCCAGGTACCTTGTAGAAGTGTAGTTGGCAGTGGTATTGTTCACTTTTTCGTTCAGCGCTTCTTTGGAAACATTATAACGGAGAATTTCTGTTGGATAGTTCAGATCGGCCCTGGTTGCATTCAAAATGGTATTACCGGCAACACCCCGAATCAGGAATTCCAGGTTCCAGCGCTGATAGCTAAACCGGTTAACCCATCCGGCAATAAACTTAGGCTGTGCATTTTCTTTGGTGATCTTTCTGTCTAAACTGGAAGGACTAATGGTAAGAGCGCCCGTTTTAGATAAAAACTGAGAAACGCCCGCGGAATTCTCTCCGGCATATTCCCAAATGGAGAACTGTCCTACCGGATAACCCGCTTTTAATCTAAAGGCCATATTCCCAGACTGGCCATGTTTGCCGACGCCATAATAATCAATATAGTCTAGCTGATATTTATCATTGGTAAGGGAGAGGATCTTATTGTTATTAAAAGCAATATTAAAGGAAGAATTCCATTCAAAACTCTTGGTTTTAACCGGTATGGTATTGATGGAAAATTCGAAACCCTTGTTTTCCATTTCGCCCACATTGGCCAGAATGGTATTCACATAATACTGAGAAGCGGGAACGGAATAGGTCCAGATCAGGTCACTGGTTTTTTTCTTATAATACTCAATGGTACCGCTGATACGGCCTTTAAGAATTGAATAATCAATGCCTATATTCAGCATATCGGTACGTTCCCATTTCAGGTCCGGGTTCTGGTTTTGAGTAGGCGTAATTCCGGTAATGTATACTCCATTGTTGTAAAATGACCCTGCGGTACCATATCGCAGCATGCTGATCAAGGGATCAAAACCAAGAGAGTTGCCACTTGTTCCATACCCTACGCGTAGTTTCAGGTCATCAAATACATTTAACTTATTTATTATTTTTTCTTCGGTCAGTCTCCAACCCACCGATGCAGATGGAAATGTGCCCCACCTATTATTGATACCAAAGGCAGACGAGCCATCTCTTCTTACAGCGGCCTGAAAAAGAAACCTGTTATTAAACTCATAGTTCAGGCGACCATAGAATGAGATCATCCTGAGCGTTTTCATTGTAGTAGTTCCGTATAAAGGAATATACCCTGTTGCGCCACTTCCCAGGCGAAGGTTATAATAGCTCACATCATCAGTTACAAAATTGATATTGGAAGACTGGAATCCATCCCCATATCTGTCTTCCTGCCAGGAATAACCGGCAATGGCTCCTATATAATGTTTGTCGATTTTTGTTCTGTAAGAAAAAAAGCTTTCCAGCACCTTGCTTCTGCTTTCGTAAGAAGACCTGATGGCTTCTCCATTGCTACCCTGTCTTAACCGGGAGTATTTAGAAAAATAAGTGGCGGTATTATTCTGACTGATATTCATAGAAGTGTTCAGTACATAATCCAGGTTAGGCAGGATCTTCACTTCCGCCCTGATATTTCCCAGCAGGGTATTCACCACTCCGTCGTTTTTATGTTGTTCAATTAAGGCAACAGGGTTATACGGCGCTGTTTCTCTTTCCAAAAAAGACCCATCGGCTCCCCGGTCTGTTCTTGTAGGCTGGTGGATCAGTGAATTCCAAAGCACTTCCCCCTGATCAATCAGCATCTGTGTTTTTGTGCTGGTACCGGCAAGCATGAACTGCAGTTTCAATTTGTCATTTAAAGCAGTCTGTTCTAAGCTTCCGCGCATATTAACTCTCTCAAGGCTGGTTCCGTTGATGATACCCTCGTTCTTATAATGTTCTATGCTTGAGCTGTATTTTGTTTTATTGTATCCGCCAATAATGGAGATATTGTTTCTGGTGGATATTCCGGTTCTGGTGATTTTATCGGTCCAGTCTGTATTTACATTGTGTTCGTCACTTGGTAAAATACTCAGCCCGTTTTGGGCAACATAGGCCCTGTATTCATCGGCGGTCAGCATGTCTATCTTATTAGATATTTTCTCTGCTGCAACAAGTGAATTAAAAGAAATAGACTGTGTGCCTGCTTTTGCTTTTTTAGTTGTTACCATGATGACGCCATTTGCACCCCGTGATCCATAGATTGAAGTAGCGCTGGCATCCTTCAATACATCAATGGATGCAACATCATCCATTGCCGGCATCAATCCGTTGGGCAATCCATCTACTACAATCAATGGCTGTTGTGCCTCTCCGGCACGGAAAGTAGATACCCCCCTAAGTATAATGGAAGCCGATCCATACGGGCTTCCGTCTTTTGTGATATTTAATCCCGGAACCTTTCCCTGTAAAGCAAGGATCGGATCACGAACCATGCCTTTGTTCAACTCTTCCGCTTTCACAGATGTTATTGACCCGGTCAGGTCCTTTCTTTTGGCGCTTCCATAACCCACCACCACAATCTGGTTAAGCTCGCTCACCTCTTCCTGCAATTGTACCTGAATGGGGTTCTGGTTTTTAATCTTTATTTCCTGTGTTTTATATCCCACCAATGATAAAATCAGGATTGAATTATTAGCAACCTCTATTGTAAAAGCTCCGCTGGCATCGGAAATTGCACTAATCTGTTTACCCTGGATACGGATATCCACCCCTTCCAGGGGCTTTCCATCCATATCCTTTACAACCCCTTTCAGTAATTGTGGAGGAGCTGTTTTTTTAATCGCCGGTTCATCTTTTGCTTTAATGATAACTGTTTTTTCCAGGATAGAATACGTAAAATCCTGGTTCTTCACCATCTGATCCATCACTTCTGCAATGGTTAAATTATCAGCAGTGATGGAAACTTTTTTTGCTTTTTCTATTGAATGGGAAGTATAAACAAAATCCAACCCTGTTTTTATCCTGATGATATTAAAGACTGTTTCAACAGAAGCATTTTCAACGGACAGTGAAATTTTTAATTGTGAGAATACTTCTGCTTTTGCCTGTACAACCATTACCGTCAGGAAAACGATTACAAGGCGCAGCTTTTTTATATTCTTCACATAATTCAACACCTCAGCTTTGCCGGAATTACGTAAATTCATAATTTAAAAGTTTAGTTTATCTTTTTTTAATTGTTATACGATTATTTAATAGGGTGAATTTTACCTCACCCGTCAACTCAAGGATCTTCAGAACCTTTTGGGGTGGAACACTTCTGCTGATGCTTCCGTTCAGGAATACATGAAGGGAATCTTTACAATCAATCTCCATATCATACCACCTGGATATTTCCCTCATTGCAGAACGGATATCTGTTTGGTTGAAATAGAATTTGCCGCTTTTCCAGGCAATCACATCGTTACCGTTAATTGCAGAAACAGTTAATTGACCGGCTGCATTTTTGATTAATACAGACTGTTGACCGGGAGTTAACACAACCTGATTTTTACTGGCAGACACTTTCACTTTACCTTCTAATAAGGTGGTTTTAATAACCGGCTCATCATCATAGGCCATCAGGTTAAAATGGGTTCCCATTACTTCCACGGTTTGCCCTTTCACTTTTACCTTAAAGGGTTTCGCGGCATTATGCGCCACCTCGAAGTAGGCTTCACCATTTAACGCTACAATTCTTTCTTTGTTATTAAAAACCGCAGGATATCGCAAGGTGGAAGCAGCGTTCATCCAGACCATTGTTCCGTCAGGTAATATAATTTTCTTTATACTCCCTTTAGGTGTTGTTATTGTATTGAAATTATTGGCCAGCGTTTTTTGAGTGGCCGGAAGATTGCCTGTTTTGCTCCAATTGATGCCTATATAAATAACAAGCAAAACGGCTGCAGCCGTAGCAGCCTTAAAAATAAAGGGACGAAGTTGCGGGATTTTAACGACCGGTGTGTGTTTTGCAAAAATGCGTTCATTGATTGCCGCGTATATTCGATCACCCAGTACTTTCTTTTCCGATTGCGGGATATCTTTCAGGAAACCGATCTCCTTTTCAAAATAGTCGTAATAATTTTCTGTAAAAGACTGCTCGTTGGCCGATGCCTTCCCGGAAATTACTTTTCTTATTAATTGAATAAGTTTTGTCTTTGATTTCTGCAATGCCATAGAATAGCGCCTTTGCTACCTGACACAGAAAGAGAATTTGTTCCCGGTAATATATATTACGTAATTGTTAAGAACTTAAAAAGTATAGAATTATAAAAGAAATTTTTGTAGACCTTAAACCACGTAATGCAATGCTGATATGGTTTTGAACTGTTTTAGGAGAAATTCCCATTTCAGCGGCTATTTGCTGAATGTCGTATTCCTCTCTGAAATATAAGATAAAAACCTTCTTTCGGTTTTTAGGAAGTGTTTTAATATAGGAATCAATGAGAAGAACAATTTCTTCTTTAAGAATTGAGGTGTCGTGAACAGTTGCGAATTCTGAAATGGTTTCAAACGGCTCGTAAAATGATTCGGCAACCAGGTCTCTTTGTACATAATTGTACACGGCATATTTTACTGCTGTATGCAGATATGCAGATAGATTACCGATTTTCAATGACACTCTTTTAATCCAAAGTTTAACAAAAAGGTCCTGCACAATATCTTCAGACTGGTTGGTATTTTTCAGCCTTTTATAAGCGGCATCAAACAGTTCTTCCCAATATTTTACATATATCTCAGAAAATGCCGCTTTATCATCTACAGCCATTCTGGTCAGTAACTGCTGATCATGTAACAGGGGTTCCACTATCGTTATTTGAAAATAAAAGTATAGAACTAATGCTGTTTGGGCAGGTTACTAAATTGTAAACCTTTAAAAGAAGCTTCCGTTAACTGCGCACATAGCGACTTTCCAATACCGCCGGTTCCCTGGTTCCGATGATTAAATAATTATTTATACGGTCTATAACAGCTAAACAATGCGTTTGTTGTTTCCTGAATCAATTGATGGTCCTTGAAAAGGAGTTACCTCAATCAGTATAGCTATTCAAGATATAACTTGTGCTTCTTCCGCCTGCATCTTCTTTAATAAGTATGCCCTTGTTCATCAAATCCTGAATATCGCGTAAAGCGGTATCGGCTGAACATTTTGCAATTTTGGCCCACTTAGACGAACTTAGTTTACCATCAAAACCATCCAATAGTTTATTGAGCAACAGTCTCTGGCGGTTATTGATTTGCATTCTTCCAATATGATCCCAAAAGGCTGTTTTACGATTGACCTCTGTTAATGTACTTTCGGCTTTATTGAGTGAGCGACCAAGACAACCAAGAAACCATTTCAGCCATTCGGTGATATCAAGAGAACCCTTCTGCGTATCCTCCAGTGTATTGTAGTAGTCGTTGCGCTCAATACGAATTTGCGCTGACATACTGTAGAAACGTTGAGGGGTTTTATCGGCTCGCGCCAGTTGTAAATCGCCAATAGCACGGGCAATACGTCCGTTACCATCTTCAAAAGGGTGAACGGTCACAAACCATAAATGGGCAATACCCGATTTCAAAACGGGATCTATCGCGTGTTCGGTGTTGAGCCAGTTGAGAAACGCAGTCATTTCAGCAGGCAGTTTCAGCGCATCAGGTGCCTGAAAATGGACTTTCTCTTTACCGAACGCGCCAGATATGACCTGCATCGGCCCGTTTTTTCCGGTGCGCCAGTCTCCAACGGTGATTTTATACATGCCGCTGCGTCCTGTCGGAAAAAGAGCCGCATGCCAACCGTACAACCGTTCATCGGTAATCGGCTGGTCAAAACGTTGAGTAGCGTCTAACATCATTTCAACCACACCATCCACGTTGCGGTCGGCAGGTACACGCCCGCCAATATCCATCCCCAGACGACGGGCAATGGAAGATCGCACCTGATCAACATTCAGGTTTTCCCCCTCAATCTCGCTCGATTTAACAACCTCCTGTGTTAGCGCTTCGAGGGACGTTTCGGCCCGGACGGAAAACCCAAGTGTTTCCATTTTTCCGAGTAATTTACCCTGACAATGACGGACTTCTGCCAGCAAATTTGACAGTTTTTCGATGTTCCAGGTAAATCTGGGCCAGTTTGCGATTTCATAGATATACATATATTCTCCGCATTTATGCGGCAAATATATAATTCATTTGCCGCATCATCAAGATTATTCGCCGCAAATTTGCGACAAAACAGCAGTTATTTACTGCTTGTGCTGCTTTATGAATAGTGTGTAAATCAGTGGTTTATGATAATTAATATCATGAACAGGTAATAAATATGGGTATTTGTGGGTATGCCTTTCGGGTATTTATGGTCGAACATACAATTTCCAGAAAAAAGGGGGAGTTGCTTTTCCTCAATGATTTCAGGGGGTCGGCACAGATGATGTCATAAAAAAACGCTGTCCCGCCTAGCACTTAAAGGTAAGATAACGCGGTTGGCACGTGGCATCTATTACATACCGAAAAAGGAGATAATAAACACCCCTCAAATATCTTCACTTGTTAAATTCAACAACACTGTAGTCATTATTTTTAAATCCAATTGCAACTTTTGCACAACGGAGAAAAATACTGTGGGGGTTTCTGTCGGGTCTTTTAATAAACTTTAAAAATGCTGATTCAACCATTGCCTCAATATCTTTTTCAGACATGTGGGAATCTTTAGCTGGCCATGCATATGCACCTCCTACTACAAGACTGGCTTTCAACATTGATTTATCAAGCTCGTGCGGCTTAGAAAGCACCAAATAACAAGCAGGCATCCACTTTATATACATAAGTTTGATAAAACACACCATTTGAGAATCATCAGGCGCCGATTGTTTTTCTTGCTTTTCTAACCATGTCTCAAAACTTGTTACCGATGCATCTGTATCAAGTTTTGGCGGTAGGATAAAAATATCGTTGAGATTAACTTGCTCAATATTTGTATTATTAGGTTCCATAGATTTCTTTTGATTAGAGGAGTTAGAACAAGAAGTGGCAAATAGAATTGCCAGTGCATTTAACGCAATGATATATATGTTTTTCATGATAATGGATTTTTTTCGAAATAGAGAAATAGCCAGAATAAATTAAACTATTGTGGCTATTTCTTTGTATTTCTAAATAATACTATCCCGCTGCAACACGTGTATGCACTTTCTTATATGTTTCATACCAACTTGATCCATCTTCGGCCTGCATTCCCGCGTTTAAATTATACGTCCACTCAACCAAACATGAAACATTGGTTAAAAGCACATACCTATTAACGTGCCCAGTCAAGTCAACATATAACATTGCTGGCGAAAAATTATCTGTGAGGAAATAGTATGTAGATTGAATAAGTTCAGCGTTAAATATTTCTACATAGTATAACTCTTTAACTATCCCCCAGTAGTCATACGCAAAGTGCATTTTGAACTTATAGCGTACAGAAACTTGACTAGGCATATTACTCAATACAGAAAGAGATGGGCCACTGGAGCCGTCGCCCGCAGAAACACCCTCACTTCCTTCTTCTTCAACTGTTTTCATTTCAATACTTCCTCCTCCTCCCCCGTCTTGTGGTGGTGGTAGGTTTTCATACGTTGCCGCACCGTTTTCGGGGCAAGTTATTCCTAAAAATGTTTCAGTACTAGTGCTTGTACCATCCGAAAAATAATATGTTGTAACAAGGTACCAAGCAATACAATTTGCATTTGTTGCTTTTCCATCAGTATTTTTTTTTGCTTGAACTAATCCATAAGCAACAATTTTCATGTCCTTTATTTCAAATTGGCGCAACCATGTACCAGTCAAATTCAGAATGCGCATCGTGCCATCTTCAATAAATCGGCGAGACTTAATTAGTTCAACTATTGATTGCGGAGTAATATTTTTCTTCTTTTTGTCTCCAGGATGGAAACTGAAAATATTTCCCGATATCAGTGCCCCAGATTTATCTGTAGTTAAGACTAGATTCAATGATATATCAGAAGAAAGCTTTTTTTATCTCTGAGCGCGTCATTGATGCTGATAACTATCAAATTATACTTCTTATCCTGTTCGGTTAAAAGTGCGTGCTCGTAGTCCAGGTTTGCTTCGAGTAAATCCAAATTTTCCAATACGCTGGCTACATACTTTTCTTTTATTGAAGTTGTACCTGTAGAATTCGTTCCAATTTGTACACTACCATGATTTCCTAACGAGCTCTCTCCTGCAGCCTTTATTTTTCCAAACCACTCCTTAACCCCAATCGAAACATTTGATTGATCTGTAACGGATATGTTTTGACGAAAGGTTTCTTTTTTGCAGGAAACAAGCACAATAATGACCGTTAATAGTAACAGTGAGACTCGTGCTTGGCGTAAAAACAAAAACATATAATTTAGGTTTTGGTAACAATATTGGAATTCAGGTCAATGAGTAGCTTACAGGTTTATCCTTTTAGACACAGACAACACAAAGCATTCTGCCGTAAAAACCAACCGTGGGGAGGAAAGTAGATGAATAACTAAAGTAAGAACGAAAATTCAAAAAAGTGCTTTTTAGTATTAAATAAAACTTAATTATTAATTGTAATAGCTACTCCCCGATCTGACAGTACAGGATTTTTTGTTTGTCAAATAGTAGCTATTACTCATCAGCCATGTTGCTCTTGCATATGCAATCGATTACATATCATTATTTTATAGCTTGTTTAACACTAGTAACCGACTAAAGTTAAGTAAATGGGGTTAAAAAAGTAGGCCCCAAAAGAGAAGCCTACGGAATGTTGTAGATTTGTTTTACGAGAACGAATAACAACATGAGCAAAAATACAGAACTTAAAAAGCTTCTCAATTTTATTAACTTGTGGTTTTATTCAGTAATCGTAAGTAATGCCAAAGTCTGCAATCATAAATATTGAAAGAGAAAATCAGCTTCAAGAAGTACCATTAAAAAAGATGACTTTATTTTTTGATAGCCTTTACGTGAACGAGCGTAATTTTTATTTGTCAAAAATGGATATTGAGCGTTCAAGAACTTTGGATACAACAGCAAAACAAGCCGCTCTTTCTGAAACTGAATGGCTCGTCGAAAAGGGAATAATAAAACTCTATGATTTTACCCGCGACGACTTATCAACTGTGCATCTTGATGAAGCTTTACTGAACGATGCACAACAAGTCGATGAAAAGTAAAAGAAAAACTTATTCCCGCAGAAGAAAGTATCTCAAATAAATCGCAAGAAGACGGCTTTAGGTTTGCGGGTGTTGTCCGTTTAACGAACGATCTTATTTTCCGCATGGAGGACATTCGCGTAAGAGTAGCGGCGGCAGTTTTGGGTAAGAAAACCCCTACCCAAGATTTTGTGCCTATCGTTAATTCATTTGCAAGCTACCAGCAGACAACGGTTCCCTCTCAAGCAGTTCATTTTATTTTAGGTCAACTCCCCGTTCCGGATCAAGACACAGCTTGGGAACAGATCATAGATTTCAGAGAAGACGATACCCTTAAAAGACAATACTACGCCCTGCTCAACTGGCTCAATCAGGTGAGCAATAAAGACATGCCAGTCTCACACATTATTGATGAATACAACTATCTCTATTCTGAATACACGCGGCAATATGCGCTGCATAAAATGAACAGTCGCTTTACCACAATAGAACTATTGATAACTTCCGGGATTGAATTTTTATCCTCTCTTGCACAGCAAGGTTATGTTTCTGCGATCAAAGACATACTGACAATCCGCAAAAAACAAGTTGCTCTCCTGAAAGAAGAAAAAGATATTGAAGGACGTGAATTGGCGTATATCTTTTCTGCACAGCAGAATTTCGAATGAGATAAACTTTGATTATTGACCAACCACGGCAGAAATATGCCTATACGAATTATAAATTCTCTTATCCGACAATAAACACCTTCATCCGACATTTAAGTGGTTTTAATGTCGGATACAAAACTTATCAGACATATAAGGTTGATTATTTGTCTGATATTTGATATATTTGTCTGATATAAATCGTTTAAGAGAGGTTCTATGCGTGTAAGCCAAACCGAAATAGAAAAAGACTTCGCCCGGATCAAAGCGGCTTTGGTCGGGCATGAAAATGGGGCTTCTATCAGTACGATTGAAGAGGCTCTCAATCCCCGTATCGAGCAAAGAACCTTATTAAGAAGGCTTACTAAGTTAGTAGAGTCTAGAGAAGTCAGAGCGAGCGGACAAAACAAAGGGAAACTTTATTATCCCGTTTATACAGCGCAACAAGAAACCGTTTCGCCTGCCAAACCCAAAGATGATGTCATTCCCCTCACACCAGAAGCGGAAGAAGTTAGAAAAATAATTTTACAACCCGAAGAAAAAAGAACACCAGTTGCATACAATATTGATTTCCTGATGTCATATCGCCCGAATGTTGATTCTTATTTAAGTGCGGATGAAAAAGAAAAACTTGCAGAGCTTGGAAAAACAAAAGGAGCAGATGAGCCGGCAGGAACTTATGCGAAAGAAATTTTTCAGCGATTATTAATTGACCTTGCTTGGAACTCAAGCCGCCTTGAAGGTAATACCTATAGCATTCTTGAAACGCAAAGGCTTCTTTCTGTGGGGCAAGCTGCCGAAGATAAAACGGCAGAAGAAGCCCAAATGATATTGAACCACAAGGAAGCGATTGAGTTTATTATTCGATCTGCTGAAGATGTCGGATTTAATCGTTATTCAATTTTAGGATTACATGCGCTTTTATCTAACAACCTTTTGCCTAATCCTGCGGCGTCTGGTCGAATCCGTGAAATTAGCGTAGGTATTGGGCGTTCAGTATATATGCCCTTAGAAATTCCTCAACAGATCGAGGAAATGTTCGATGTAATACTGGAAAAAGCAGATCAGATTGAAAACCCTTTTGAACAAGCATTTTTTATCACTGTTCACCTACCCTATTTACAACCCTTTGAAGATGTCAATAAACGCGTCTCACGGCTTGCAGCGAATATTCCTCTTATCAAACGAAATCTGTCGCCTCTTTCTTTTGTTGATGTGCCAAAAGATGTTTACACCCATGGGTTACTTGCGGTCTATGAACTGAATAGAATAGAGATACTTAAAGATGTTTTTATTTGGGCTTATGGTCGCTCAGCCACACGTTACGCCGCATTGCGACAAACACTTGGGAAGCCCGATCCTTTCGTGATGAAATACAGGCAAGAGATCAAGAGCCTTGTCACGAATATAATCCTGAATGCCTTATCTTATGAAGAGGCTATAGTCAAAATAAAACAAAATGCAGAGAATCTCCCGAGCGACGATCAAAACAGGTTTATAGAGATTGTCGATACAGAGTTAATGAATATGCACGAAGGAAATATCGCCCGTTATTTTATTCGCCCTTCTCAGTTTCACGCATGGAAAGAAAAGTGGCTTGTTTAATCATCAATTTTGAGATGGTGTTCTCAGGGGGTCACATTGCTCTGGCGGAAGGGGATCACATTGTCTGGTATTTACATTGTAGGCATGATAAAGCACGTACTCATAAATAAAGTGTAAGTGCTTGGTTTTCAAGAGGGCCCACCAGGATGTGATTTTGGGATCCCCTGATTATGAACTTTTCGTAATCTGAGACTTTTAAAGAGTTAATTTGAACCATAGATCAAGATAATTTGTACTCATTTAATCCTCTTTTTCTGTTCCATTTTTTGTCCCCTACACAAACAAAAATGCCTATAAATTATTCATTTACAGGCACTTTCTTGTCTAAAAAGTGGTGTGGGCCGGGATCGAACCGGCGACACAAGGATTTTCAGTCCTTTGCTCTACCAACTGAGCTACCGCACCTTCCTTTCCGCCCGTTTTGCGGGATTCAGTGTGGCTCAACTTGTTGCCTTGTTTTACCGTCCTGAACTTTCGGGGCTGCAAATATAGGGAGCCGATCGCTTATTCACGCATTATCCACGTTTTTTTTATGGAATTTGCGAAAATCCGCGAAAGGGTCAAAAAATTTTAGAATTCACAGTTCTTCGGCGTCCTTGCAAACGCAATAACGTCGCGGATATTGGTCATTCCGGTCACAAATTGCACCATCCGTTCAAAGCCTAATCCAAATCCGGCATGGGGTACGGTTCCAAAGCGGCGGGTATCCAGGTACCAGCTCATTTCTTCCGCAGGAATATGCATATCCTTCATTCGTTCTTCCAGTTTGTCCAGGCGCTCTTCCCGCTGGCTACCACCCACAATCTCTCCAATACCGGGAGCCAGGATATCCATAGCCGCTACGGTTTCTTTACCGGGCTCACATCCGTCGTTCAGTCTCATATAGAAGGCCTTGATGGCTGCAGGGTATCCCGTAACGATCACAGGCTTTTTAAAATGTTTTTCTACGAGGTAGCGTTCGTGCTCGCTCTGCATATCAATACCCCAGCTAACATCGTATTTGAACTTCTTCTTTTTATATGCCGGGCTGTCGAGCAAAATGGTGATCGCTTCGGTATACGTGATTCTTTCAAATTGATTGTTCAGTACAAAATTCAATTTTTCCAGCAGCCCCATTTCAGCGCGCTCGTTCTGCGGCTTCTGTTTTTCTTCCTCTGCCAAACGCTGATCCAGAAATTCCAGGTCTTCTTTATTGTGCTCCATAGCGTAGCGGATCAGGTATTGAATAAATTCTTCCGCGAGGTTCATATTGTCTTCAATATCATGGAAAGCCATTTCCGGTTCAATCATCCAGAACTCAGCCAGGTGGCGGGTTGTATTGGAATTCTCTGCGCGGAAAGTGGGTCCGAATGTATAGATCTCCGAGAACGCCATGGCGCCCAGTTCTCCTTCCAATTGACCACTCACGGTAAGGTTGGTACTCTTACCAAAAAAGTCTTCCCTGTAATCAATTTCACCGGCTTCATTTTTGGGAGCCGATCCATCCATAGGCAAAGTGGTAACACGGAACATTTCTCCTGCACCCTCTGCGTCGCTCGCGGTAATGATCGGCGTATGGAGGTATACAAAACCTTTATCGTTAAAAAACTGGTGTACCGCAAAAGCCAGTGAATGACGAATACGGAATACGGCGCCAAAAGTATTGGTACGGAAGCGCAGGTGCGCTTTCTCTCTTAAAAATTCAAGGCTGTGTTTTTTAGGTTGAAGCGGATATTTCTCAGCATCACTATCTCCCAGCACTTCCAGCGTTGCAGCTTTTATTTCGATGGTTTGCCCTTTACCAACAGATTCCACCACTTCGCCGGTAACCTTTAAAGAGGCGCCGGTAGTGATGCGTTTTAAAGTCTCGTCATCCAGTAAACCCAATGCAACAACCACCTGCAGATTTTGATTCGTACTACCATCATTCAACGCAATAAACTGGTTGTTTCGGAAGGTGCGCACCCATCCCATCACCGTTACCTGTTCGCCCGGTTTACCTATACTCAACAGGGCCTTGATCTTTGTTCTGTTATTAAACATTTCCTTAAATTTGGGCTGCAAAGATAACCAATCAAGCCGCTAAAACCGCACAAGCGCCAATGTTTGCGTATCTTTTACACCCTGCCGCTTATATATTTACGCTCTTTTTTTATGGGGTTTTAACAATTTTGACTAACATTGCATTGGAAACAAGCTGATTTGCCTTCGTTTTACCCCGACACATCAGTTACTCTCTTTCCAAATCAAACAAATCATAAACCTTTCTGAGAATAGGTCTCCCTTAGACTGGAATAACCCAATTAGACAAACTTTGTATTGTATTTCCCCGATTAACGATTCTATTTTATGTACGACATTCTGCAATTAAACGACATGTTATTGCCTGAACTGCTCGATATCGCCGAGCAGCTGAAAATTTCCGGAGCCAAAAAGCTCGACAAACAAGGACTGATTTACAAAATCCTCGATTCACAGGCGGTTAAGGCCAGCGAGGTGAAAGATGATCCCAAGAAAAAGAACGCCCGCCCTAAAAAAGCGGTGAGCGTAAAAACATCCATCAGTTCCGAAGAAGCCGAAGTAATGCAGGAAGCTCCTGTTGCCGAACAAAAGACCCGCGAAAGCAGGCCGGTTAAAAAGGCAGCACCTCCCAAAAAAGGACCGGCGCATAAAGGCAAGGGTGAAAAACCGGCACCAGTTAATCCCGCAACAGCGGATCCTGCAGAAGACAGCACCAGCCAGATTGCCGCAGCCATTATTCAAAACCTGGAAGCCGCCGAAGGTGGTGGCGATGGATCACAGGCTCCTGAAACCACAGCGCCTGCCGAACGTCCGCGTCACCAGCACCAGCGCAAAGAACCTGCGTTCAATATTGAATTTGAAGGCGTAATTCCTGCAGAAGGTGTGCTGGAAATGATGCCCGATGGATATGGCTTCCTCCGCTCTTCCGATTACAACTATCTCTCTTCTCCAGACGACGTATATGTATCTCCTTCACAAATCAAACTGTTTGGTTTAAAAACAGGTGATACCGTAATGGGTGCCGTTCGTCCTCCCAAAGAAGGCGAAAAATATTTTGCGCTCCTGAAAGTGGATACCATCAATGGTAAACGCCCCGATGAAGTGCGCGATCGTGTTCCATTTGATTATCTCACACCGCTGTTTCCTTTCGAGAAACTGAACCTGTTCACCAGTCCAAGCAACTACAGCACCAGGATCATCGACCTCTTTACCCCAATCGGTAAAGGTCAGCGTGGTTTGATTGTAGCGCAGCCAAAAGTGGGTAAAACCATGTTGCTGAAAGAGGTAGCCAATGCCATTGCAGCCAATCACCCAGAATGCTACCTGATGGTGGTATTGATTGATGAGCGTCCGGAAGAGGTAACAGATATGGAACGCAGCGTTAAGGCAGAAGTGATTGCTTCCACCTTTGATGAGCCTGCAGAAAAACACGTAAAAGTGTCGAGCATCGCCCTGCAGAAAGCCAAGCGTTTGGTAGAGTGCGGACACGATGTGGTGATCCTCCTCGATTCCATCACCCGTTTGGCGCGTGCCCATAATACCGTAGCGCCCAGCAGCGGTAAGGTGTTGAGTGGTGGTGTGGAAGCGAATGCATTGCTGAAACCCAAACAGTTTTTTGGCGCTGCACGTAAAATTGAAAATGGTGGTTCACTCACCATCCTGGCTACTGCCTTGATTGAAACCGGTAGTAAGATGGATGAGGTGATCTTTGAAGAATTCAAGGGAACGGGTAACATGGAACTGCAGCTCGACAGAAAATTGGCCAATAAGCGGATCTTCCCGGCCATTGACCTGGTTGGTTCTTCCACCCGCCGTGATGATCTGTTGCTGGATAGAGAAGTATTACAGCGTATGAATATTTTGCGTCTCTTCTTAAACGACATGAATGCTGAAGAAGCAATGAACGAATTACTGAAACGCATGCGCGGAACCAAGAGCAACGAAGAGTTCCTGGCTTCTATGAACAGATAGTTCAGTTTTAACGACTAATATATTAAAAGGCTAACCGGTACATTCCCCGTTAGCCTTTTTCTTTTGCCTGATAAATCTATTGCTACCATCAGTAAAACAGGGCAGGGCGCATGTATTATTTTAAAGAACGAATGCGGCTATTTATAGTAATTGTTCTCTTCAATGTAGATCCGCACTTTATCTGGAACCAGGTAACGGATGCTTTTCCCCTCCTGGATGTTTTTTCGGATCAGTGTAGCAGAGATGGTCAGCAGGGGAGCATCAAGTACCGCTAGTTTTGCCTGGTGTGTATCGGTAACCGGAGCGCCAGGTCTGTTGTACACAACAAAGGAATAGTTCTTTATCAGCAGCTCTGCATTTTTCCATTTGGGAAGATTCTGAAAACTATCGCTACCCATTACAATGGTGAACTCATGCTGCGGATATTTTTCCTGCAGGTAAATCAAGGTATCGATGGTGTAGGAGGGGCGGGGTAATTTGAACTCAATATCGGAGGCCCTCAACCGGATGTCGTCTTCTACCGCAAGCTGTGCCAGGTGCAGGCGATGGTACTCATTCAGCAAGCTGGACTCCTGTTTAAAAGGATTCTGCGGTGACACAACCAGCCAAACCTGCTGCAGATCGGTTTGATTAATTACATGGCTGGCAATGATCAGATGACCGGTATGAATGGGGTTAAAAGAACCGAAATAGAGGCCTACTTTCATACAATAACTTGATAATCAATCAATTACAAAGCTTCTTCTACAAAGATAAAACTAGCCTCACTTAATCTAAGGCTGAGGGTATAGCCGGATACGGTGATAGAGATGGGATCGCCCAACGGCGCAACCTGCTCCACAATCACTGTTTCACCCGGAACACAGCCCATTTCCATCAGTTTGATGAAAATATCGTCTTTTTCAAATGAGTGAATAATACCTCTCTGTCCTACCTGTAAATCCGACAATCTCTTCATTCCATTAATATTAATTGCAAAGGTACTGGCTATGTATTGGTTTTGTTACGAATTTTGGAGTAATCCTATTTTATGGCAAAAATCAGTTTTAACACCGGAGACCGTCCTTTTGTATTTCAACAAAAATTGTTACTCAAATCCTTTATTGAATCCATTTTCAAAAGAGAGAAGAAGCATTTGGCGGAGCTGAGGTATGTATTCTGTTCAGATGATATGCTTTTGGATATTAATCGCAATTTCTTACAGCACGACTATTTTACAGACATCATCACTTTTGGTTTGTCCGAGAAAGGCCAGTCAATAGAAGCGGAAATTTATATCAGCATCGACCGGGTAAAAGACAATGCCCAAATGCTGGGGGTTACCTACAAAGAGGAAATGCTTCGGGTGTTATTCCATGGTGCCCTGCACCTCTGCGGCTATAAAGACAAAACAAAAAGTGAAATTGTAACTATGAGGGCAAAAGAGGACCGGTATTTGCAACTCTTTGGAAAAGCCTGATTCATGTTTTCGTTACGTTTCTTCTTACCAATTATCTTCTTTACAGTAATCGCCCACAACCCTTCGGCAAAAGCACAATCTGTAAGTTCAGTTATCCTGATCGACCAACCTTTTAATTTTCCCGGAGCCAAAAATAAAACGCTCCTTCGTACACTGGAAACCTATCCGGTTTATAATAAAGCCAGTCGCCTGGAAAAAGACCTCATCTACTGGAGCAATTATTCCCGACTATTTCCCACCCACTTCAGAGACAGCGCATTAATTCCGTTCATTGCGGGTCAGCCGGGTCTTCGGAACAATAGCTATACAAAGAGCCTGATCAAGACGCTGGACCAAAACCAGGTGCTTCCATTTTTAGCGCCCGAAGCATTGCTCACCAGGGTTGCGACCAATCACGCTGCCGATATTTACCAAAACAATGGAAGAATCAGCCACCAGTCCAGTGACGGAACCAGTTTTGCCAACAGGATGAGAAACGCAGGTATTACCCAATGCGCTTCGGAAAATATTTCTTCCGGCAAGGACGATGCACTGGTTGCCCTGCTCTTATTGTATTTAGACATTGGATTGCCGGATTTGGGTCACAGGAAAAATCTTTTAAACCCGGCCCTCACGCAAATCGGGGTTAGTGTAATTCAGCTTCCCAACGGCCAGTATTTAATGGTTCAGGATTTAGGTTGTAGCAAATAGGTTCCACGAATCACCGTTCCTCCGGGAAACAAGAGAGAATGTTCCCCGTGGAACATATTCAGACAACCTCAATAATCCATACATAACCAATGTCTTTGGTATGTCTTACCTTCAAAACTTACAATCCAAGGCTGTTTGAATTGTTTGCACAACAAAATATACACCCACGTCCGATCGTTTCTCTGAGGAACATTTCTAGATTCCGCATGACCGCCCAAATCCCTACCAACAAAACATCCCTTCTGAAACAGGATGAGCGCTTCAAAGAGAAGCGGAAATGGCAACTAGCCTTCAGGAGGTATGTTTTAGAAGCTGCGCTTAGTGAAAACTATGCCCGGTTCTTTGGGATGGACCGGGAAAACCTCCGTAAATGGTTCGGGTTTCAGTTTGATGACATCATGAACTGGGAGAACTTTGGAACCGCCTGGCAGTTTGAACATATTGTTCCGGTGGCCCTTTTCAACTTTGAGGAAGAAGAAGACCTGAAACTTTGCTGGAACTTTATCAATATCCGGGTAGAGCCCATTTATCCCGGACATATTAAAAACAAAAGAATTGAACCTATTGCCAGTAAGGCCTATTTCAAATACCTCTATGAACAAACCGGCCTCGCGCTCTGTACTAAAATGATCGATAAACTGGAGGCCATTGAACTGGAAGCAATGGAACCCAATCCGGCTTTGGAGGGATTCATCCTTCAAAACAAAGACTGGCTGGAGCAGATTCCCACACTATCAAAGGAAGAATTCACCCGCTTTACAGAGGGCATCCCTGTTAAGGACTTACTATTAGAAAGGGAGATTTTAAAAAAATTCGGATAAGGGGGTCGGTAAAGTATCTTTGTGCTATGTTTCCAAAGTATGATGTAATTGTAGTAGGAGCCGGGCATGCCGGTTGTGAAGCAGCAGCAGCGGCCGCCAACCTGGGCAGCAAGGTTTTGTTGGTAACCATGAATATGCAAACCATTGCCCAGATGAGCTGTAACCCCGCCATGGGCGGAATAGCCAAGGGTCAGATTGTGCGTGAAATAGATGCCCTCGGGGGATATAGTGGAATCGTTACTGATCTCAGTACCATCCAGTTCAGAATGCTGAACCTGAGTAAGGGGCCGGCCATGTGGAGTCCGAGAGCGCAAAACGACAGAATGCTCTTTGCAGCAAAGTGGAGAGAAATGCTGGAGAATACCCCAAATGTGGATTTTTACCAGGATATGGTAAAATCGATCATCATTAAAAACAATAAAGCCTGCGGTGTAGTAACCGGTCTGGGCCATGAAATACAGTCCGAATCAGTTGTAGTTACCAGTGGTACTTTCCTAAACGGGATCATCCATATTGGAGAGAAGAGCTTTGGCGGAGGGCGCGTGGCTGAAAAGGCTGCAACCGGAATCACTGAGCAGTTGGTTGAATTTGGCTTTGAAAGCGATCGTTTAAAAACAGGGACACCACCAAGGGTGGATGGTCGTAGCCTGGACTATTCAAAAATGGAAGAGCAGAAAGGAGACGAAAACATCGTTGGTTTCTCCTACCTCAACGTTCCAAAAGTGAGGGCCGAAGAACAAAGAAGTTGTTACATTACTTATACCAATCAGACCGTACACGATTTATTGAAAACCGGTTTCGACAGAAGCCCGATGTACCAGGGAAGAATTGAAGGGGTTGGTCCAAGATACTGTCCGAGTATCGAAGACAAGATCAGCCGCTTTGCAGACAGAGACCGTCATCAATTATTTGTGGAACCCGAGGGCTGGAATACCGTAGAAATTTATGTGAACGGATTTTCTACATCTCTGCCGGAAGAGGTACAAATACAGGCATTGCGCCAGGTAGCCGGTTTCGAAAATGTAAGAATTTTCAGACCCGGCTATGCTATTGAGTACGACTATTTCATGCCGACCCAGTTAACCAATTCACTGGAAACAAAACTCCTCAGCAATTTATTTTTTGCAGGTCAAATCAATGGAACTACCGGTTACGAAGAAGCCGCCTGTCAGGGTTTGATCGCCGGAATTAATGCACACCAGAAAGCAAAACGCCTGGAACCATTTGTATTGAAAAGAAGTGAAGCATACATAGGCGTTCTGGTCGACGACCTCATTAACAAAGGCACAGACGAACCTTACAGAATGTTTACCAGCAGGGCAGAGTTCAGAACACTACTCCGCCAGGACAACGCAGATATTCGTCTTACAGAAAAAAGTTATCGCCTTGGCCTTGCCAAAGAACATCGCCTGAAACTGGTTCAACAAAAAATAGGGGAAGTAGATCGGGTGAAAGCTGCATTAACAGACCTGAGCATTGAACCACAGGATGTAAATACTTATTTTGGAAACATCAATTCTGCCCCTATAACAGCAAAACAAAAAGCTACTAAAATCATACTTCGCCCCAATGTAACACTCCGGGCGCTCCAGGTAGTTGTTCCATCACTTAAAGAAAAGCTGGACGGAATAAGTGAAGAAGCCATTCAGCAGGCGGAAATCCAAATCAAGTACGAACGCTATATCGAAAAAGAACAGGCGCTCGTAGATAAAATGAGCGACCTGGAAAACATGAAGATTCCGGATAATTTCGACTATAGTAAATTATCGGCCCTGTCCAATGAAGCCTTGCAGAAACTGAAGCGGATCAGACCTGCCACGTTGGGACAGGCCAGCAGGGTTAGCGGCGTGAATCCGAGCGACGTACAGATACTGATGGTCTATATGGGCAGGTAACTGCAACGACGATGCAAAAAAGCCGTTGGCCCACTCATCACTTTATTTTAGGGGGTATCGTTGGGCATAGAGGAATTCACTAGCTTTAGAATCCTTTCTAAACCAACTAATTACTTTATGAGAAAAATCAAGCTATTGTTTTCTGGCTTGCTGTTCGCTTCGTTGCTACAGGCCCAGGAAACCTTTCCGGTAAACGGAATAGCAGACCAACGCAACGGTTGCTTTGCGTTTACGAATGCTACCATTGTTAAAGACGGACAAAACACCATCGCCAATGGAACGCTGATCATCCGCGAAGGAAAAATTATTTCTGTAGGCGCGGGTATAGCTATCCCAAAAGATGCAGTCATAATCGACTGTAAGGATAAATATATTTACCCGTCGTTTATAGATATTTACACCGACTACGGCATTCCACAACCACAAAGACAGGCTGGCCCGGGAAGCCCCGCTGATTTTTTCAGAACGCAACAAATTACTTCAAATCAGAAAGGGGCCTTTGGATGGAACCAGGCATTGAAAGCAGACGTGCATGCTATCCGCTTATTTACAGCAGATGATGCAAAAGCAAAACCTTATCGCGAAAGTGGATTTGGTACCGTGCTTACCCATCAGAAAGACGGCATTGTAAGAGGTACCGGCGCAGTAGTAACACTCGCAAATGCAAAAGATAATTTTGTAATCGTAAAAGACAAGGCAAGCGCCAACTATTCTTTCAGCAAAGGAACTTCAACACAAAGCTACCCATCCAGCATTATGGGCACCATCGCTTTATTGCGTCAAACCTATAATGATGCTGCATGGTTCAAGGGCAACCCGGAAGCCGCACAAAAAGAAGGGGTTAACCTTACCCTGAAATATTTCAACGATAATCAGAAGCTGCCACAAATTTTTGACGCACAGGACAGGGGTGTTGATTTATGGAACGTAATGAGGGCAGACCGAATCGGCGATGAGAATGGTGTGCAATATATTATCAAGGCTTCGGGTAAAGAATACCAACGCATTAAAGAAGTGGCTGCAACCAAAGCGCCATTAATTGTATCCCTGAATTTTCCACAGGCACAGGATGTGGAAGACCCCAACGACGCAAGGCTGGTTTCCCTGGCAGATATGAAGAACTGGGAACTGGCGCCAACCAATCCTTCTGCAATCGAAAAAGCAGGTATTCCTTTTTGTTTGACTGCGGCAGATCTGCGTGATCCAAAAATGTTCCTGGCGAATCTTCGCAAAGCCATGGAATATGGTTTGTCCGAAAAAGCAGCCATGGAGGCACTGACAAAAAATCCCGCAACATGGTTGGGTGTATATGATCAGGTAGGGAGTATTGAAGCGGGCAAACTCGCCAACTTCGTAATTACTACCGGTCCTGTGTTTGCAGAAAAAACAGCCATTCTTCAAAACTGGATCAAGGGTGAAAAATATGCAGTGAAAGAAGATGCCTGGTACAATATTGCAGGTACTTACACGCTTACAGTAACCAATAACCAAGGAACACAAAATTATACGCTCGATGTAAAATCTGCCAGTGCAGCCAATGTAATTGGAAAAGATACCATGAACGCCAAATTAAGTTTTGACGGAAAAGGAGTGAAGCTTGGTTTTGCAGCAGGTCAAAAAAGCAGAGCTCCCATGGGCGGAAGAGGTGGGTTCCCAGGTATGGGTTCTACCGCATCGCCTGTTACCTTGCCGGCAAATGCAACCAGATTATCCGGTTTCAGCAACGGGAGCAGCTGGAATGGAACCGGTGTGGACTCAACTGGATATCCGGTAACCTGGACCGCCACGCTTGTAAACAATACTATTGCCAAAACGGAGAGTGCACCTGCTAAAGCAGCGCCTAAAGTGGGCGGATCCTTTTATCCATTCACCGCATTTGGTAATGCAGAAAATGAAATACCCAAATCAGAAACCATTCTGTTTAAAAACGCCACCGTTTGGACAAGTGATAAACAAGGCAAAATTGAGGGCGGCGATGTATTGGTGAAAAATGGCAAAATTGCCAAAGTAGGCAAAGGATTATCTGATCCTGCAGCAAGGCTAATTGATGCAACCGGAAAACACCTCACTGCCGGTATCATCGACGAACACTCTCATATTGCATCTGCCTCGACCAACGAAGGCGGACAATCTGTAACATCAGAGGTTCGCATACAGGATAATATAGATCCGGATGATATCAATATTTACCGCCAGTTAAGCGGTGGTGTAACTACCTCTCATATTCTGCATGGTTCTGCCAATACCATTGGCGGGCAAACCCAGCTAATTAAACTTCGCTGGGGAACCGATGATGAAGGAATGAAATTCAAAGGTGCAGATCCTTTCATTAAATTTGCACTGGGTGAAAACGTTAAACGCTCTTCCTCTACCTCCGGAAATACCCGCTTCCCCGATACCAGGATGGGTGTAGAACAAGTACTGGATGATGCATTCAACCGGGCCAAGGCCTATGAAACTGCCATGAAAGAGGCAGAAGCCAACAACAAAAAGAAAGGAGCAACACCAGTTGTATTCAGAAGAGATATTGAGCTGGACGCCCTGGTAGAAATCATGAACAGTAAACGTTTCATTACCTGCCATAGTTATGTAGCCAGTGAAATTCTCACTATGATGCGTGTTGCGGAAAAATATGGTTTCCGTGTAAACACATTTACCCATATTCTGGAAGGTTACAAAGTAGCAGACAGAATGAAAGCACATGGCGCCAATGCTTCCACTTTCTCCGACTGGTGGGCATACAAAAACGAGGTACAGGATGCCATCCCTTACAATGCAACGATTATGACCAAGGTTGGTTTGACTGTTGCCATCAATTCCGACGATGCTGAAATGGCGCGCAGGTTAAACCAGGAAGCTGCTAAAAGTGTAAAATATGGTGGCATGTCTGAAGAAGACGCCCTCAAAATGGTGACCATTAATCCTGCAAAAATGCTCCATGTGGATGACAAAGTGGGTAGCATTAAAGAAGGAAAAGATGCCGATCTGGTTTTATGGAGCGATAATCCTTTAAGCATTTATGCAAAGTCTCTTTACACGGTAGTGGATGGTACCATCTACTTCGACCGGGAAAAAGATGCAGCGATGAGAAAACAGGTTAAAGCGGAACGTACCAGGCTGATTGGCAAAATGGTGGGAGAAAAAAGAGGAGGCGCTCCTGTAGCACCCTTCACGCCAAGTTATAAATACATCAGCACCTGCTTAGATCATGGCCATAAAATGGGCATGCTCGAAATTGATGCAGATGATGATGAACAAACTCACGCTAACCACTAAAAAGAAAAAGATGAAAAAACTGATTTATATATTCAGCTGTCTTACCCTCATGACGGGTATTTCAGCACAGGATAATGTCTATCCTGCCAAACCACAAAAGGGTTTATTGTTTCTGAAAAACGGTACCGTGCATGTGGGAAATGGTACCGTTATTGAAAACGCAACCATTAAAATAAACAATGGCAAAATTGAAGAAGTAGGTACAAATGTATCTGTTCCAAACAGTGGCGCTGAAGTGGTTGATGTAAACGGTAAACATGTTTACCCCGGTTTGATTCACCCCTCCTCTACCCTGGGTTTACAGGAAATTGGGGGCATCAGGAGCATGCAGGACTTCAATGAAATCGGAGACCTGAATCCAAGTGTCCGTTCCATTGCTGCATACAATGCGGATTCTAAAATCATCAACACCTTGCGCTCCAATGGTATCCTGTTAGCTCATTCTGTTCCGCAGGGTTCACTACTTGGCGGGCAGTCTACCTTAGTTCAGCTAGATGGCTGGAATGCGGATGATGCAGCTTACCGGCTGGATATTGGCATGAATCTGTATATGCCAAGTATGCTCAACCGTGCAACCGGTCGTTTTGCAGCGCTCTTTGCCATGTTCTTTCCACAACAGGGAGATGCAACTAAAGACGCCATTGCAAAAATAGAAAAAATCAAGGAGTTCTTCCGTCAGGCAAAAGTGTATCTCGAAAGCGAACACAAAGAGGTTAACCTGAAATTTGAAGCTACCCGCAAACTCTTCAGCAAACAACAAAAATTATTTGTGCATTGCAACCAGGTAAAACAAATGCTGTTGGCCATTGATTTTGTGAAGGAGTTTGGTTTTGATGTAGTAGTAGTTGGCGCCTCCGAGAGCTGGCAGATTGCCAACCTGCTGAAACAAAACAATGTTAGCGTAATCCTGAGCCAGATGCACGATCTGCCCACGCTGGACGACGATGATGTTGACCAGCCTTACAAAACACCGGCGGTATTACAAAAAGCCGGCGTACTGTTTTGCATCAACGATGATGATCCGCAAAACCGTGGTCGTAACCTGCCTTTCAATGCCGGAACAGCAGTGGCTTACGGTCTTGAGAAAGAAGCCGGCGTAAGCGCTATTACGCTCAATACTGCCAAAATACTGGGAGTGGATGCGGTTACCGGTTCTATCGAAAAGGGAAAAGATGCTAATATTATCGTGAGCAAGGGAGATATCCTCGATATGAAGAGCAGTGTAGTAGAACAGGCCTATATCCAGGGAAGGAAACTGGAACTGACCGATAAACACAAACAACTCTACGAGCGTTACAAACACAAATACAATCTTCAGTAGGATCAGGGATCCGATAGGACCCCTTCATTCAGATTCAACGAAACCTAAAACAGTCCCGGTTGCCTCAGGTAGCCGGGATTTTTTTGTCCCGGCTTTACCGGCCATCTGGCAACGATATACCTTACTCAACCCTCTAAAATAGAGGCTATAAAAACAGATAAAACACTTGCAAGGTTGGCAAATGCTGGTAAATATGAGGCTTATAATAAGCGGATAAATAAGCTAAGAACTAAGTATAATCTATTCATTACGGATGGAAGTCAAATATCTGCCCCTCTTTGTTCTTCAACTTTAAAACCTTTGCAGTAGTGATTAATACTATTTCGTACTCTTTTATTTGGTCATTTTCATTATCCGTTATTCTTAGCCACGGGTTATTATCATGTATGTACAATTCATACGCCAATGTATTAAATACTTGGTTATTAATAATATCCACTTTGCCGCCTGTTCTTGTTGGGAATATTGGATGGAAGAACATAATTACCCCTTCATTTCTTTCCCATTTACCAATAATAGCACCTTCTAAATCTAATATTCTCATTTCTTCTTTTGTCATAAGGTCGTTTTGAGAATACTAAAATAACACAATATGTTTAAGAATTTGCACGAACTATTTACTAAAATGCCTACTGAGCAAGATTGTAGGAACTATTTAGCTTCTCAACGTTGGCAGGATGGTAAGGCAGTTTGCCCCTCATGTGAGAATAATAAGTGTTATACTATATTAGGAGGGAAACGTTATAAATGTTCAGATAAGAAATGTAATAGGCAGTTTTCAGTAGTTGTAGGAACAGTATTTGAATGTTCTAATATTCCCCTATCTAAATGGCTTATGGCTGTTTTCTTAGCTACTGGGCATAAGAAGGGAATAAGCAGCCACCAATTAGCACGTGATTTAGGTATAACACAGAAAAGCGCATGGTTTATGCTCCATAGAATTAGGACGGTTATGTGTGATAATACAGATATAGTATTTGAGGGTATTATACAAAGTGATGAAACATTTATGAGCCGTAAATATCGCAGCGACTATGTAGGATTAAGTGAGGCTGAAATAGATTATAAATTGGCAAACAGTAGAGAAAGCAAGGGAGCAGTAGTAGGATTGTACGATAAGAAAACAGGTAAAATAAAGCCCTTAGTTTTTGATAGGTTAGATAGGGATAAGATTACAGATGTGATAATGGATAATGTAAAATTAGGCTCTACCCTACACACAGATGAAAGCAGCCTTTACCGTAAATTAGAGTATAACGGCTATTATAGAGAAAGCGTAGTACATAGCCGTAAAGAATGGGTTAAAACAAGCATAAGCGCAGGTAAAGTACATTGCAATAACGTTGAGAACTTTTGGTCGGTTATGAAAAGGGGAATACATGGTATTTATCATGGCATATCCTATAAGCACCTTAACCGATACGCCCAAGAGTTTGCGTATCGTTACAATAGTAGAGATTTAAAAGACTATCAACGCTTTGAATTAACTATACAGAACTTAGATGGTAGATTAACTCATAAACAGCTTGTAGGGGATATTAGAGTTAAATAATGCAGTTTTTTGTACCTTAGTTAGATGGCAAACAAACCAAAGGCTAAAACAATCCCACCAACTCCAAAAATGACTAAGCAAGCCTTAGCCAATGAAAAGCCTTTGAAGTTAAATATGAGCTTTGAGGATGCTATAAGGAAAATTATCAACACTCCCTCAAAAAAGAGATTAAAATAACCTTAAAATGTCATTTAAAATGTAGATTTGGGTGCAAACAAAAACACACCGCTATAACGGTGCATTTAAAACGCCTAAAAATACATAAAATGGCAAAAGAAAGAGTACCTCCCACTAATGAGGAGTTAGATGACCGCTTAGATGATGTAGAAACAAAAGTTTCTGATTCAGAAAGCGAAATTGACAAGCTGAAAGACCTAATTTCAGATTTGCAGGATGAAGTTAAGGATTTAACTTCTAAACTTGATTCCGAAGTAGATAATCTACAAGGACAAATTAATGAGATAGGGTAATATTAGCCTCTATTTCCTTACGAACGATAGACAGTAAATAACGAGCATCTTCAAAGGTTACCCCTTTCAGTTGCTCTAAAATGCTGTCTATTTTCTTTTGTTCCGTATTATCTAATTCTAAATAACGTTCTGTATGTTTTATTTCAGCTACCATAGGGTTTAGTATTGTATATCGTTCCCGGCCATCTTACGCCCTGTCCGTTCATACAGACCATCGCTAAAAAAGAATACCCCGCCTGTAACATTTTATGTTTTCATACGCTTTAACGAAAAGCATCCAAAACACATTAAAATGAATCTTTTTTCTTTTATACTCGGTTGTTTCCTGTGCACGCTTTGCCAGGGACAGATGAGCTCTTATGCAGCCCGGAAAATTTCGGCGGCCAGAACGACCGATAAAATAGTGGTTGACGGGGAAATAAAGGAGTCTGGCTGGAAAGCTGCACCGGTAGCAACGGATTTTGTGGAATGGCGGCCAACCTACGGACATGTGGAAGATGCAAAAAACAAAACAGAAATCAGGATACTCTACGATAATACGGGCATTTACATTGGAGGGTATGCGCACGAAGCAAGCAAAGACAGCATCAGCAGGGAACTGGTCGGAAGAGATGTGGTGGGTGTAAACGATTTTATTGGCGTCATCTTTGATACTTACCAGGATAAGATCAATGGCTTCGGCTATTATGTTACCTCACTGGGAGAACAATTTGATGCCAAATACTCATCAGACGGAGAAGACGGAAGCTGGAACAGTGTATTTGTAAGTGCAGCAAAAATTGTTGAGGACGGTTGGACATTCGAAATGCATATTCCTTATTCTGCCATTCGTTTTAGCAATAGTAAAGTGCAGGACTGGGGAATCAATATCACCAGAAGAAGGAGTAAAAGTGGCAAACAGCTCATGTGGAATCCGGTAGATCCTGCAGTGGGGGGTAGTTTTCTGGCGCAATTTGGTTCATGGACCGGTATTCAGGATATCAAGCCTCCCGTACGCTTATCCATATCTCCCTATCTATCTACCTATGTCAACAACTATCCCTACAATACGCCGGGCATTAAAAATACCAACACCTCTCTCAATGGGGGGGTGGATATTAAATACGGGATCACACAGGCGTTTACCCTGGACATGACGCTGGTGCCCGATTTCGGTCAGGTACAAAGCGATAACAAAGTATTGAATCTCACCCCTTTTGAGGTTCGATACAATGAAAACAGGAGTTTCTTTACAGAAGGAACGGAATTATTTAGCAAGGGTAACCTTTTTTACAGCAGAAGAATTGGCGGAGAGCCGCTGCATTACTGGGATGTTGAAAGCCAGTTGAACCCCGGGGAAACGCTTGCTAAAAACCCAACAGAAACAAGCCTGCTGAATGCCAGCAAAATCAGTGGCAGAACGGCTTCCGGGTTAGGAATCGGTTTCTTTAATGCCATCACAAGAGCGCAATATGCCACCGTTGAAATGAATGGAAAGGAAACACGAAAAATTGAAACCAGTCCATTGACCAATTATAATATACTCGTGTTAGACCAAACCTTAAAAAACAACTCCAGTATTTCCTTTGTCAATACAAATGTCACCAGGGCCGGAAATGATTATGACGCCAATGTAACTGCGGCAATTTGGGATCTTTATACGAAGGGAAACAAGTGGAATTTTTATGGTAAAATGGCGGCAAGCCAGCAAATTGGGTATAAGGCTGATGGCGGAAATAAGAATGGGTACAGCCACACTCTCATACTTGCAAAATCCAGCGGAAGATTTCAGTTTCAGTTTACCCAGGGATTTGCAGATAATAAATACGACCACAACGATATGGGCTATTTCACCAATAATAACTATCTCGATAATACACTGTGGGCCTCTTACCGCTGGCTCAAACCCAAAAACTGGTACAACAGAATCAACCTCAACTTCAATTTTGGTACTTCCACCATGGTGAACCCATGGAAACACCAGAATATCTGGTTTAATACCAACGCCAATGCACAACTGAAGAATCTCTGGTCGCTTGGGGCAAGTATTAATATCAATCCTGTACAAAACGATTTTTATGAACCAAGAGTAGCGGGTAAGGTATTTGTAAAACCCGCCAGTTGGGTCATCGGAGGGTGGGTAGAATCCAATAGCGCCAAACAGTATTCGGTTTGGGGACAATTCTACTACCGAAAGTTCAATCAATACGAAACCAACGGACAGGATCTGCGGTTAGGGAATCAGTATCGCTTTAATAAAAGACTGACCGTCAGCGCTGAAACTTATGTAGAGCTGAGGAACAATTATCTCGGCTACGCAACCATGTACAATGCAGACAGCATCGTCTTTGGCAGAAGAAACAGAACTACAGTGGAGAACACATTAACCGCGAAATACAATTTCAACAATAAAATGGGCATCAGCCTTCGGGGCAGACACTATTGGAGCAAGGTAAAATACCAGGAGTTCTATCGCCTGCAGGAAGACGGTGGCTTAAAAACCATCCCCGGTGGTATATCGGACGATGTGAACTATAATGTAAACTATTTCAATATAGACATGGTATACACCTGGCAGTTTGCCAAGGGAAGTTTTATCAATGTTGTTTGGAAAAATGCCATCAGTGCATTTGACACAAACGTGGAAACCGGTTACTTTAAAAACCTCGGAAATACATTAAGCACGGCACAGCAAAACAGCCTTTCGCTCAGGGTCATTTACTTTCTGGATTATTTAAGCTTTAAAAAAAGGGGATGACAGGCGGGCAACGCTGATTTGACGAGGGTATTTCCTACCTTAGCTGCATGGCGAAAAAGCTTTTTTTACTGGATGCACTGGCGCTGATTTACCGCGCTTATTATGGACTGATCCGAAATCCAAGGATTACTTCAAGGGGTATTAACACCAACGCACAGTTTGGTTTCACCACTACCCTGTTTGATCTGATCAATAAGGAAAAACCAACACATCTCGCAGTATGCTTCGATACCCATGCCCCTACCGAAAGACATACCGACTTTACAGATTATAAAGCCAACCGGCAGGAAGCGCCCGAAGACCTGCTGGCATCCATTCCGGATATTCAGCGAATTATCCGTGGTTTCAATATTCCCGTTGTAGAAATGGATGGCTATGAGGCCGATGATGTGATTGGCACAGTAGCCTGGCAGGCAGCCGATGCTGGCTATGAGGTGTACATGGTTACTCCAGACAAGGATTACGGTCAGCTACTGGTGAAGCCAAATGTATATATCTACAAACCGCCATACATGGGTGGTGCCGAAGAAATACTTACTGCAGAAAAGGTTTGTGCCAAATGGGATATCCGGCGCATTGAGCAGGTAGTAGATATGCTGGGACTGATGGGAGATGCGGTAGACAATATTCCCGGCATTCCGGGAGTGGGTGAAAAAACGGCCGCAAAATTGCTGAAAGAGTTTGATACCCTGGAAGGAGTGATTTCCAATGCAGATACACTGAAGGGCGCCCTGGGAGAAAAAGTAAGGAAAGGAAAGGAAATGGCCATTATGAGTAAAAAGCTGGCCACCATCATCACCAATGTTCCCGTACAATTCCATGAGGAAGATTATCGCCTGAAAGAATGGAACAATGAAGCCCTGATAGAAGTGTTTACCGAGTTGGAGTTTAAAACATTGGGAAAGCGGATACTTGGCGAAACTTTCAATGCATTTCATTCCGCTCCTGAAGCAGTACAAACCGACTTGTTTGGAAACATTGTTGAAACAAAAGCCACAGTTTCAAAGAATCAAAAAGCTGTAGAAGCCAGTGTTGCAGCGGAATCTGAAGAACATACTTCTGGTATGATGGCTGTCAAGAACATCGAAAACACTCCGCACGATTATCAACTCATCACCGGAAAAGAACCGATCAGGGCGTTTATTCAATTCATGCAACCTTATACAGAAATTTGCTTTGATACGGAAACAACCGGCACAGAAGCGAATAATGTAGAAATTGTAGGGCTGAGTTTTTCTGTTGAAAATAACAAAGCCTTTTATATCCCCTGCCCGCCGGATCAAAAAGCAACACAGGAAATCCTGGATCAGCTAAAAACGCTTTTCGACAGAACTGATGTAACATGGATTGGTCAGAACATCAAATTTGATTTACTGATTTTAAAATGGTATGGTGTAGAACCAAAAGGAGATTTGTTTGATACCATGCTGGCACACTATGTGATAGACCCGGAAGGCAGGCGTAGTATGGATTTGCTCAGTGTACAATATCTGGGTTATGAACCGGTTTCCATAGAAACCCTGATTGGCAAGAAAGGCAAGAACCAGGGGAATATGCGGGATGTAGATATTGAAAAAGTGAAAGAATATGCGGGAGAAGATGCAGACATCACCCTGCAGTTAAAAAAAGCCTTTGTTCCCCTTTTGAAAGAAAAAGAGGTTGAACGGGTATTCAGAGAGGTAGAGAATCCGCTGGTACGGGTATTAACCAATATGGAGTTTGAAGGGGTAAAAGTGGATGTGGCATTTCTGAATGAATACAGCAAAGAGCTGGAAAGAGAGGCAGGTAAATGCGAAGAGCAGGTGTATCAGCGGGCGGGCGTCCGGTTCAATCTTGCCTCCCCGAAACAACTGGGAGAGGTCTTGTTCGATAAATTAAAACTGGATCCAAAAGCCAAAAAAACAAAGACCGGTCAGTATGCAACCGGAGAAGATGTTTTATTAAAACTGGCCAACCAGCATACCATCGTAGATGACATTTTGGGGTTCCGTGAATTAACCAAACTGAAATCCACTTATGTAGATGCACTTCCTGAAATGATCAACCCCAGAACGGGCAGGGTTCATACCAGTTATGCACAGGCCATTGCAGTAACAGGCAGGCTGAGCAGCGTGAATCCTAACCTGCAGAATATTCCCATCAGAACAGAACGGGGTCGTGAAATCAGAAAGGCTTTTATTCCAAGAGAAGAAGGTCGTATACTGATGAGTGCAGATTATTCACAGATCGAATTGAGGATTGTGGCAGCCATGAGCGGAGATCCGAATATGTGCGAAGCCTTTCGTTCCGGAAAAGATATTCATACAGCAACTGCAGCCAGGGTATATGGAATTGAGGAGTCGGCTGTTACCAAGGAAATGCGATACAAAGCAAAGAGTGTAAACTTTGGTATTATTTACGGACAGGGTGCATTTGGCCTGGCGGATAATTTGGGAATTACCAGAGCTGAGGCCAAAGAAATCATCGATAACTACAAGAAAGAATTTCCATATATACAAAAGTATATGGACGATCAGATCAATTTTGCCAAAGAGCACGAATATGTGCAAACGCTGATGGGGCGGAAGCGCTGGCTGAAAGATATCAACAGCAGCAATTTCACCGTTCGCGGATATGCCGAAAGAAACGCCATCAATTCTCCTATTCAGGGCAGCGCTGCAGACATGATCAAGATGGCGATGATCCGGATACACCACGAAATGCAGAAGAAACACTGGGAATCAAAAATGATCCTGCAGGTGCACGATGAATTGGTGTTTGACGCAGTGGAGTCGGAAGCTGATGAATTGGAACAACTCATTATCGACGGTATGATACATGCACTGCCTTTGCCGAATGATGTACCGGTTGAAGCAGAAGTTGGTAGAGGTAAAAACTGGTTGGAGGCGCATTAATCAGGAAATGTAATTAATGCATGATACACCAGTTCATCAACTGAATGCCTCCGCTCCCGTTAATGGAAACAGTTTTCTCTCCGGTGGTTGAACGCAGCACAATTTGATTATTGCCTTTTTTCAGGGGAACACGTACGTATTGTATAAAGGCGGGTAGTGATTGCCAGTTCCTGGTATCAGCTTTTTCGGTGGCGGAGTTGAAAATATTCATCAGCAGTCCGGCGGTTAACGCAGCAGCTTCCCCATCCCGTTGCTTTTTCTTTTCATCTTTCTTATCACTGCTTTTGGCAACCGCTTTGGCAGCCTCCGATACCGCGTACTCGCTTGTTTTCTTAACAACCGCGCGGACCAGGGCCTCAGCAATTTCTTTCACCATCCTTTCTTCCAGCACCTGTTTGGCCAATACATTGAACTCCTGGGCCAGTTCCCCTGTGTAGGATTCCCCATTGGCCTGAATAGTGAAAGGATCAACCCGGTATTGTCTCGGTTCATATCCGGGAATTGCCACCCGCAACATTCTGAACTCGTTCAATGGTCTTGGTTTTACCCATCCGGCAGCAGCATAATTGAAGGGTACACCGGTGCGGCCATAAGGTCCATCGAAGAAAAATCCATTGATGCCATCGTTGGTAACGGTAATGGACTGGTCCACTTTAACCGGGGCCATTCCCTTTTCAAAAAAAAGGATCAGTTCCCCACCTTCCGCAACGGGCTTTTGCTCAAACGGGATGCCGGTTTTACTCGTATAAATATCAATCTGTTCAGTAAAACCCATTGCAAATGCAGTCTTGTATAAATCCCGTATCAACTGCCCGGGTAAATGAACGCCGTAGTAGGTATGGCTCTGGTTACTCAAAAATAAATCTACTGCATTTCTGTAAGAGATGAAAGCATTGTTGGTTTCCCCGTTCAATTCATAAATCATCCCCTGTACCATAAATGCGAAAGCATCCTGCTTGTATCTGTCCGACCCAACCCGGAACTTGTCTTCCTGTTCGGAGGTGCTGAGGGTAATCCTCCTCGCTTCCACCCTGGCCCCTTCAGGATCATTCAGGTATAGATAATTCAAAGCCTTGTAATAATGAATCATGAACCGTTCAAAATCCTCCCCCAGATAAGTTTGCGTCATTGGGTTCAGGAGATTAGACACAATGAAATCTCCTGCTGTTTTTCTTTTGCTTTCGAGAAATTCATCGGCCTTATTGAAATAGAGATTACTGCTGTCGTATGATTGCATCAGGTGAAATAATTTTCCCCGCTCCATATAATAAAGCAACTTGTTTCTGTCCTGGCTTAAAAAAAGGTTCGCTTTTTTTGCTTCCAGCGCTGCTGCATAGTTCTCCCGACCGATATTACTGTAGTAATCAGACAATTTGGTACGATAACTGGCGCAGGAGATTAAAAAAGGCAGGAGCAGTAAAACTGTTCTTGCCTTCAACACATTTAATCCCGGAAAAACAGAAAGGGACATGCTTAATTCTTTACAAACTTGGCAATCTTCTTATCGCCAATCCAAACTACTTCGTTGGTTTGAATATTGGTCAATTCCAGGTTTATCTGGTAGGTTACCGTTTTCTTCTTTTTATAAGCATCCACAATTGAATTGATGGTGCCCTGCAGAATATAATCAGCGCCTCTTTCCAAACCGAATTTCTTCATGGTGCTTTGAGAAGCATTGGTTTGCTGATCCGCTTTTTCGGCACGCAACTCTTCTCTCTTTTTTCCACTCTGCACCAAACCAACCTTATCGCTCTGAATAAAGCTTCTTTCCAAATCGTTCATGAAAGTTTCTGCTTCAATATGCTCATGGCTCTTATTGGTAATCATTCCAACAATTACAACAGGCTTCTTACTTAGTTCAGAAACATGGTTCAGTAACCATTTGTCGCCCAAGATCTGTGTGGTCATTTCCTGGGCAGTTAATCTGCTATCGGTTGCATTCCAGCTACCGCTGATGTCAATCTGTTCTGCAGGATCTATACGGGTTACCGTTCTGGGAGAACAAGCTGCAAAAAATAAAATCCCTGCAAAAAAGGATACACGTAAAACTTGCTTCATATGGATGATTTATAAACTTTTCTGAGAATTAAAATCCGAAAAACCAGTTGCCTGTTCTGAACCCGATAGAAGGCCTGATCCAGGTACGGTGAGATCCGTAACGGTAGGGATCATAAAAACCGTATTGATTCCATCCGTAATTGGCATATCCAAATGGAGTATAATTCCATTGGTACTGTCTTCTGTGTGCGCTGCGGCTGTTCTTTCTGTCCAGCTTATCCTGATACCAGTCAAAGGCCTTATACGTTTGCTGCGCTGTTGCGTTGGAGTAGATCAATAAAGAATCCTTCAGCTTTGTATACTTTTCCTGGCTTTGCAGGTAATTGGGGTTCTGATCCGGTAACAAAACTCCCGTTTGTGCTACGGCACGCTCTGAGGCAAGCAGTAAGCAAAGAATAAGTAGTTTGTACATAATAAATATTTTATTCATTATAATACTACAAAACTAATACCAAAAGGGTTAAAGGATCTTTAATTTAGATCAAAGGGCGGTAAATCCGGTTAATCGGCGGCTAGGCAGGCTTTTTCTTGAAAATCGGAACGGTGCTGCATGGCTCTCCGTACATAATACTCTTTACATACGGCCGGAGCTGAGTTGTAATGGCAACATATGCGGATTCCGGGACAGGAACCTCTCCGCACCCCTTTACAACCACCCGCTGATCGGTATAGTCGGCTGCATTGATCTGGCGGAGATTATTCAGCAAAATCTGCTCTTTCAGCTGCGGTCCGGTCCCAAAGAAAACCGTTTTGGCAACGGGTTGCAGGGAGGAAGCCACCAACATATTGGCCCACATGGGGATAATGGCGTCAGCAGAACAGGTTATGGCAACATGAGCCCCGCTGTATTGATCCCAGTCTATTGCCAGGAGAGCAGCGCGAAAATCCTTTTCTTTCAGGATCAGGCCCATAAAAAGATGGTCTTTCAGATCAAATACCATCACCGGTTCTTTGGGATAGTATTCCTCCAGGTCCAGGCTGATGATGCCGCTTTCCGCAACTTTATTGACGAAGTTTTCCATAATTGAGAATACAAAAATAGGAGAAGCTGCTCAGACCATGGTTTCGATTCTTGTAAAAAGAAAAGGCCCGGATAACCGGGCCTTCACTAAAAACAAAGATCTGTTAATAAAACGTAGACCGGAAATCTTTAATTACCGCGGCTTTTCTAAGCGATTCAATACTTCTGTAAATACCCATTTTCCGGGTTTGGATCAGGCTTTCCTTAATTACCTGAAGATCAGTAGTATTCGCTTTTGCACCCACAGATTCTCCTTTTACGGCAAATACACCTGTTTCACCGGCAATTGGTTCGCTGGCTTTCCCAAGTAATGCCTTATTGAAAGCGGCGCCCACCACTTTGGGTTCGCTGCCAATTCCGGAAACAAAAGAAGCGCTAAAGGAAATACTGTCTGCACGAAGAACAGGTGATCCGGTCGCTTTGGAATAATCTTCCAGGCTGCTACCCTTCATCTTGGTTTCAATAATGTGGCTGGCTTTCTTTTCGTTACGAATAATACCTTCTGTTAGTGGACGGGCTTCGTTTGCGCTCATTAATCCCGGCTTATTGATCGCACTGATCATTGCTACAATATAACGGTCGCCCACTTCCACCGGTTCTGAAATATCACCCAGTTTCTTTTCATATATCCAGCGTACCAGTGTTCTGGAAGAACCAATGGCGTTGATCATAAAATCATTTTCCTTTATTTCGGAAGCTGGTAATACCTGTATACCCTGTTTTGAAGCGTTCTCGTTAAACTGCTTACTGTTTTTACTGCTAACAGTAAACTGAGAAGCCGCTGTACTTGCAGCGCTGATCGTTTCATTGCTGGCAACAATCGGTTTAGCCAGGTAAGCAACTTTGTAGGCCGGGCCCATATTTTTATGTCCCAGTACCTCTATATAATGGTATCCAAAATCAGATTTCACTACACCTTTACTTCCAACAGCATGGTCAAAAGCAAAGTCGTTAAAAGGAACAACCATCTGACCCTGTGGAAAATATTCAATTTCACCTCCCCGGGCCTTACTGCCCTGGTCCTCAGAATATTTGAACGCAAGTGTTGTAAAATCAGCTCCGTTTTTGATGGCATTTTCAATGCTGTCAATCACTCTTTTAGCTAAAGTATCCGGGCGAACCAGCTGACCACTGTTTGGATCAGCCGTAGCAACCAGGATATGACGCACCTTGGCGCTGTCGGGCCATTGTTTGGTAGCAATCATTTTAGCATATACATAGTTACCACCATCCAGGTATGGTCCAAATAAACCACCTACAGGCAAACGTACAATGGAATCTTTCATAGCCATCTGCATTTTAGAACCACTGAAATAACTATCGTAGAAAGGAATTTCAGAACCAACTTTTCCGATAAATGCTTTAGCGTCCGTAGCAGCAACAAAATCTTTTGATAAAGTACTGATCTGTTCCAATGCGGTCGCAGAATCCGCAGAAGAAGGGCCTGCATTGAAACTAACGAAAGATATAGACCTGGTTTCTTCTGCTTTTTCAAACTGATTAGCATGTTTCTTAACATAGGCATTGATATCATCATCTGATACCTTAGCCAGGCTGTCGGAAACAGAAACATAAGGAAAGTATACATAAGAAACAGCAGCAACAGCATTGTTATCAGCAACCTGCTTTTCCACTACCCACTTAGGTAAATAAGCGGATTGTATCAGCAGGTTCTGGTATTTTGTTCGCATACCATTCTGGATGGTAGGCTCCATATATGCAGCATTGATCATTTTAATCTGTTCTGCATTTTTACTCTTCTTGATTTGTGCAAATGCACGCTTTGCGTCGTCTACACGAAATACACCCGTATTGGGATCTGTAAATTCCTGCCGAAGGGGAGAATTTTCACTAAAAAGGACCTCGTTCAGTTCTTTTGCAGTTACTACCAAACCAAGCTTTTCGAATTCCTGATCCAATACCACTCTTTCCACTTCCTGGTTCCACACATTTCCAAGTAACTGGTCCCGTGTAGCACCCTGGGATGCGTACATAGTCTCCTGCATTTTTAGTTTTTCTTCAAACGCACCTCTTTGAATAGCCCTACCATTCACTTTGGTAATTACAGAACTGTTGGAAAAAGCAGTTCCTCCACGCTTCGCACCATCCTGCAGAATAAAAGCAATTAAGGCCAGCGCAATAATTACAAAAACGATCCATGAACCCCTGTCGCGAATACTTTGAATTACAGACATAATAGTTAGATTGATATAATTTCCCCAGATCTTTAGCGGGGAGGCAAAAATAAGGGAAAAACCAGTCATAAATTATCCACAAAAGGCTGTTGGTAAACCCTAAAGGCAGTGGAAAAAAGGATTTTTTTCCCTTTTTAACGTGAAAAACAATAGAATAAGTTCACCTATCAGGTAACAAAAGGAGGGGGAGGGTAAAAATAACCACCTTATTATCCCTGTTAATTAACAGTGGAAAACCGGTGAGTTCATTTAAATCATACATGTGAACGATGTTATCCCTACCTGTGTAAAAAACAGAAAAAATCAATACTGCCTGTAGTTTAACCTGTTAATATAACTGTTAATAACAGGTAATAACCTCAGTCTTATTAACTTTGCTTTTTGTGTGTAATTAAGTTATCACGATATACACACCCATAATAGTAGTAGTTGTTTTTATAAAAATGTATTATTAAATATTATTACCGTGGATATTAACACCGCTAAAGCGCAAATCAACGATAAAGGATTTTTAGATTTGGAAATTGATCCGCAAATCGATCTCTTTGCTGAGATACAAAAACTCAAAAAAGAAAAAAATGCCATACTGCTCGCCCATTACTACCAGGAAACCGATATCCAGGATGTGGCCGATTACATCGGGGATAGTCTTGGACTGGCTCAGCAGGCTGAACAGACTACGGCAGACATGATCGTTTTTGCCGGTGTGCATTTCATGGCAGAAACCGCTAAGATTCTGAACCCCTCCAAAAAGGTAATCCTACCCGATTTAAAAGCAGGCTGCTCCCTGGCAGACAGCGCTCCAACCCCCCTTTTTAAGGCTTTCAGAGAAAAACATCCCGATCATATTGTTATTTCTTATATCAATTGCACAGCAGAAATTAAAGCCCTTAGTGACATCATCTGTACGAGTAGTAATGCAGAAAAAATCATTGATTCCTTACCAAAAGACCAGCCCATTATTTTTGCCCCGGACAGGAATTTAGGCGCATGGCTCAATAAAAGATCCGGAAGAAATATGCTTTTGTGGAATGGCGCCTGTATGGTACACGAAATATTCAGTCTTGAGAAAATAACCAAACTCAAACTCAGGCATCCTAAAGCAAAAGTTTTGGCTCACCCGGAATGCGAAGAGGCAGTATTGAACGTAGCTGATTATATCGGAAGTACCACACAATTATTAAAATACTCCGCTTCGGATAGTGCGGAAGAATTTATTGTAGCAACTGAAACGGGCATCCTTCACCAAATGCAGCTTCAGTCTCCTCAAAAAACATTTATTCCAGCACCTCCTAATAATAATTGTGCCTGTAACGACTGCCCGCATATGAAGCTGAATACTCTCGAAAAAATCTATCTCTGTCTCAGGTATGAACTGCCGGAACTTACCATGGACGAAACACTCCGGCTGGCCGCTAAAAAGCCGATGGATAAAATGATGGAAATAAGCAGGAGTCAGGGAATTATATAGTTTTCAACAGGATAGTATCACCTTATTCGCGCAAAATAAATGAAACAAACTATCGATCAACTCGTCAGTAAATGGAATATTAAAGCGGTGATTTTTGATCTGGATGGAACAATGATAGATAATAATGCCTATCATCTTGCCGCCTGGCGACAATACCTTACTGATCTTGGAATAAATATTACCGAAGAAGAATACAGGAAGAATATTAACGGCAGAACCAATAAAGACGCCATTGAATATATCTACCGCCGAACGATGACCAAAGAGGAGGCCATGGTCTATGCACTGGAAAAAGAAGCCGTTTACCGGAGAATATACCAACCATTTATACAACCCGTAGAAGGATTAACCGGATTACTGAAATTGCTGGAGGAGAAAAATATACCCATGGGTATTGCTACATCAGGCATTCAGGTTAATATTAATTTTATGTTCGAACATATTCCTGTCCGTAACTTTTTTTCTGCCGTAATAAACTCCGAACATATTACGCACGGAAAGCCCCATCCCGAAATTTTTTTAAAAACAGCGGAAGCGCTGCATGTTTCTCCCGGTTCCTGCCTGGTTTTTGAAGATGCTGCAGTGGGTGTTGAAGCGGCCAAAGCCGCAGGAATGAATGTAGTGGCGCTTACTACTACACAAACAGAAGCTGAATTGGCTGAAGCCGACCTGATTATTAAAGATTTTTCTGATTTGATTCATTTATAAAATAACCATTCGGGGTACCTGCATTTTTTTTAGCTTTAGCTTCAATCAACCAAAACTGTATGAGACCTCTGTTGGGCCTGCTTTTTCTTACCTGTTCCGCCGTGTATGGACAAGATTACCAGAAAATTCACCGAAAAGCGGTATTGGTCGATTCGCACAATGATATTCTGACGGCTTCCCTCGAAAAAAATGTGCAGATAGACCTGGATCTGCAGGGAAAAACACATTCTGATCTGAATCGCTTTAGCAAAGCCGGTATTGATGTTCAACTATTTTCGGTTTGGTGTGATGGGGAAAAACAAAACCCTTTTGCCTGGGCCAATCGGGAAATGGATACCCTCGACGCGGTTATTGCAAGAAACCCGGATAAAATCGTACTCGTTAAAACTCCGGGCCAGCTCAAAAAAGCGATCCGTCGGCATAAACTTGCGGCTATGTACGGTGTGGAAGGCGGCCATATGCTCGAAGACGACATAGACCACCTCAACTATTTTTATAATCGGGGCGCACGTTATATGACACTTACCTGGAATAATTCCACAGCATGGGCCAGCTCTGCAAAAGATGAAAGCGATCAGACACTGCCCCATGCTAAAGCCGGCTTATCTGATTTTGGAAAACAGGTGATACAACGCATGAACCAGTTGGGAATGCTGGTAGACCTGAGTCATGTGGGAGAGCAAACATTTAAAGATGCTATGGCCGTTACTACTAAACCGGTGCTGGTTTCGCATAGCAATGCCTATGCCCTCTGTCCCGTTTCCAGAAATCTGAAGGATGACCAGATCGATGCCATTGGAAAAAACAAAGGCGTGATTCAGTTGAATTTCTATTCCGGGTTTATAGACAGCAATTTTCTTAAAAAGGGCTCGCTCGCAATTCGCCCACCGTTGAGTGCATTACTGGATCACCTCGATTATATTGTTAAACGTATAGGCGTAGATCATGTTGGAATGGGTTCCGATTTTGACGGGATCAGTTCCACTCCGCAGCAACTGGACGATATTACTTCATACCCCCTCATTACAAAAGCCCTGCTCGAAAGAGGGTACAGCAAAAAAGCTGTTTATAAAATTATGGGCGGCAATTTTTTAAGGGTACTCAAAGCCAATGAAAATAATTGAATAAATAACTTCACCCTACAACCATTACTGTTATGAGAAAATCCCTGCTTTTTTTTACTGCTGCTTTATTAACAGCAACGGCATTTAGCCAACCCACCCAAAAGCCACCATTGCATGGAAAAAAATGGATGGCCATTACCGGAAAACCCCTTGCTGCTACAGCCGGCTCCATGATATTTCAGCAGGGAGGAAATGCCGTGGATGCTGCATGTGCCATGCTGGCCGCTACCTGCACCATGTGGGATGTGCTGAGTTGGGGTGGAGAAACCCAGGCGCTGATCTACAACCCGAAAACAGGAAAAGTAATTGGCATTAATGCACTGGGGGTAGCGCCAACCGGGGCTACTGCAGCCTTCTTTAAAGGCAAAGGGTACAATTTTCCTCCGGAATATGGCCCGCTGGCCGCAGTAACGCCGGGAACAGTTGGAGGAATCTGCCATATGCTGGCCCAATACGGAACCATGAGTCTACAACAGGTACTGGCTCCGGCCATGCAACTGGCTGCAGGATATCCCATTGAAGCGCAGACCGCTAACAGCATCGAACGCGGAAAGGACCGGATTAAACAATGGCCCTACAGTAAAAAAGTTTTCCTCACCCACCCTGGTGAAAAAAGAGAAGCGCCCGAAGCCGGAGAAATTTTTGTACAAAAAGATCTCTTGAACACACTCACCAAACTGGTGGAAGCGGAGCAGGCTGCATTAAAATCAAAAAAAACACGCAGGCAGGCTATTCAGGCTGCCTATGATCGTTTTTATAAAGGAGATATAGCGGATGAATTTGTAAGAGGCAGCACGGAACAAGGCGGTTTGATTACCAGGGCCGACCTGGCCAATTGGAAAGTAAAGGAAGAAGAGCCGATGAAAATAAACTATAAAGGCGTAGATGTTTACAAATTATCTCAGTGGACCCAGGGGCCTGTGCTGTTGCAGTCGCTCAATATCCTGGAAAATTTCGACCTGAAAAACATGGGATATAATTCTCCTCAATACATCAACACCGTGTACCAGTCTATGAGCCTTGCATTTGCAGACAGGGACTTTTATTATGGAGATCCGGCATATGCCCCCACCAAACAACCCATGAAGGGTTTGCTCAGTAAGGAATATGCAAAGCAACGCGCAAAAGAAATTAATCCGGAAAAAAATGTGGCCGACATAGGCCCGGGCGACCCATATCCTTTTGAAGGCGGTGTGAATCCCTATACCGAACTCCTGAAAAAAAGAAAACCGGAAGAAGACAGTACGGGCAAAAGAAATTTTGTTCCTGCACACGACAGTACGGCAACAGCTATGCTAGAGAAGGAGTTATATATGGACCGTCTCTGGCGGGGAACCACCAGTGTGGAGGCCGCAGATGCCGAGGGATGGGTGGTATCCATTACCCCTAGCGGCGGCTGGTTGCCGGCCTGTATTGCAGGTAATACAGGTGTGGGCATGAGCCAGCGTATGCAAAGCTTTGTACTGGATGCCAGTCTCAACCCCTTTAATGTAGTGGAGCCCGGTAAGCGGCCAAGGGTAACCCTTACTCCCTCCATGGCGCTGAAAGAGGGTAAACCATATTTGTCTTTTGCGGTGCAGGGAGGAGATACACAAGACCAGAACCTGATCCAGTTCTTTTTAAACATGCATGAGTTTGGAATGACGGTTCAGCAGGCCTGCGAAGCAGCCAATATCAATACCAATCAGCTCTGGCTCTCGCTGGGGGGTACCAAAATCAGTGACCGTAAACCCAGACCGGGCAATATTCTGCTATCTACCAAAACACCGGAGCCAGCCAGGGAAGCGCTGAAGAAAATGGGCTATAAGCTCAGTTTCGGCGACCGGACAAGCGGCCCGATTAATGCCATTTTCCTCGATAGAAAACATGGTTCTATCTGGGGCGGGTCTTCCAATAACGGGGAAGATTATGGGATCGGCTGGTAAAAACCGTGAAAAATTTCTCAAAAACAGTGCTAATACGCTGCCATCCCAAATGGCGGCGTATTATTTTTAGTGCAATAAAAGCAAAACTAAACCCGTTAGTAAAAAAATACTAAAAAAATTAGTGTTAATTAATAAAAACCCATTAGTTTTACATCACCATTAAATTTGACCACAAAACCTTAATTACATGAGTAACGCAGAAAAACTGAAGGCGCTGAAACTAACGATTGATAAGATCGATAAAGATTATGGAAAGGGCAGCGTGATGCTCATGAATGAAAAAAGTACCGCCCCGATGGAGGTAATCTCTACCGGCTCCATTGGCCTGGACACCGCATTGGGTGTGGGTGGATTACCAAAGGGAAGAATCATTGAAATATATGGACCGGAATCTTCCGGTAAAACCACTATTGCGATCCACGTAATTGCCGAAGCGCAGAAAAAAGGCGGCATGTGCGCCATCATAGATGCTGAACACGCATTTGACAGTGCGTATGCTCAAAAACTGGGCGTGGATGTAGACAATCTGCTGATTTCCCAGCCGGATTATGGAGAACAGGCGCTGGAGATCGCCGACAGGCTGATACTTTCCGGAGCACTGGATGTGGTAGTCATTGATTCTGTAGCAGCCCTCGTTCCAAAAAGCGAACTGGAAGGAGAAATGGGAGACAGTAAAATGGGTCTCCATGCAAGATTAATGAGCCAGGCGCTGCGTAAATTGACTGCAACGATTAATAAAACCAACACGGTTTGCATATTCATCAATCAGCTTCGGGAAAAAATTGGCGTAATGTTCGGTAACCCCGAAACCACCACCGGCGGTAATGCACTGAAATTTTACGCTTCCGTTCGCCTTGATATCAGGAGAATGACCCAGATTAAAGATGGAGATGCAGCCATCGGAAACCATGTAAAGGTAAAAGTGGTTAAAAACAAGGTAGCTCCTCCGTTCCGCGCGGCAGAATTTGACCTCATGTTTGGAGAAGGTATCAGCAAAGTGGGAGAAATCATTGATATGGGTGTTGAACTGGGTATTGTGCAAAAAAGCGGTAGCTGGTTTAGCTACGAAGGTAATAAACTGGGTCAGGGCCGGGATGCGGTGAAAACGCTCCTGCACGATAATCCTGAGCTGGCCAATGAGATTGAAGGGAAAATACGTGCAAAACTGGCCAGTGATACGCAGCCGGCTGCGGCAGCAGAAAAATAAATAGTTTAGATGGGTTAGTAACTATCCGCCCCGACCGAAAGGCCGGGGCTTTTTTATGGGGCTTACTGCCAACCCAAGCAGGAGTCAGCCGCGTTAAATTATTAGCATTCAATATAATATTAATACCACCTTAAACGTTCTACCCATGGTTTTCCGGCACTGATCCGGAAAGAGGTTAATATATCCATCCACATGAATGCAAGGGTACCCGGAGTTTTGCACCTGAGTAGTGTTCTTATGCGCTGCCTCTTACTCATTTTGAGTACAGGAACAGTATGCCTGGCACAGAAAGGCATTACCTATGATATCCGCCCCTTTAAAAAAGAATCCATTTTCCGGAATGACGATAAAGTGGGTTATGATGTAAGATTGAAAAACAACACTGGTGAAAAGATCAGGGGAAGTATGAGGGTGGAAGTCAGGAATTATAAAGGCGAACAGACATTTAACCAGGAAATGGGTTTTACGATAGATGCCAAAAGAGGGTTTGCTACTGATCTTAAATTGGAGAACGACAGAACTGTACCGGGTTTTTACCAACTGTCGATCATTGTTTCTGCCAACAGGTATATAGATACACTGTACTTTGGTTACGGGGTGGATCCGGAGAAAATTTATTCCAATGTGAACCGCCCGGCAGATTTTGATCAATTCTGGGACGATGCCAGAAGAGACCTGATTAATATCGATCCTAAATTCCGGGTTACCCGAAGGGGTGATCAGAGTACCAGGGAGGTGGATGTGTTTATGGTAGAGTTTCAGTCGATCGACATGCAGACCATCAGGGGGTGGCTTTCTGTACCGAAGGAAAGAGGCCGGTTTAAAGTTTTATATGAACTCCCCGGTTACCTGGAAGAGATGCGCCCGGACTCTCTGAGAAAAGACATGGCGGTATTCCGGTTGAATGTAAGAGGACATGGCAACAGCAGAGACAATACAAATGCTGATTATAATACGTTTAATGTAATTGGCCTTAACGATAAAAACAGGTACATCTATCGGGGGGTATACATGGATGCCCTGCGCGGCCTGGATTTTATTTACCGGCATGAACACCTGAAACTGGATACCAGGAAAGTGGTGGTAAAAGGCGAAGGACAGGGCGCCGTGCTGGCAGCAGTGGTTGCTTCGATGGATAGCAGGCCGCAGGGCTGTATCCTGGAAAGGCCGGTATACGTGGATATGCGCACCCTCTTTATGATGGCCGAAACCCAAAAGGTTCAGCCCTGGCCGGTCAGAAATTTTCAATCCTATCTTGCCAACCCCCGTAACAGGTTAAATAAAGAGGGTTTGTTCAGAGTCTGGGATTATTTTGATCCGGTGAATTTTGCACCCAATATCAGGTGCAGGGTATTATTTGGACATAACCTTAAAAACACGGTTTGTCCGCCCCAGGCTGCAATAGCATTGTATAACCAGATCCGGATAGACAACCGGGAAATATTTATGAGTCCCGACGCAGAGGGTATGAACTATATCTATTACTCCCTGCAGAATTATTGGATTAAAAAAATTCTCTGATCACCAAACAAAACAACACAATGAAACAGGTCCTTTCACTCCTTCTTTTTGCAATGATTTCCAGTGCCGCTTATGCGGGGTTTCCTATAGGAAGAGGAAAGTATCTGATTGTACCATCTTATAACCTGTACCAGGCAAAAGGTTATTGGAAGGACGACGGTACGTATGTAGACTATGCCAACGGCGGTCGTTTTTCCTCTCATTATTTTGGCTTGTATGGGGGTGTCGGGTTAACAGAAAACCTCGATTTCATTGGTAATATCAACTATACCATCCAGCGCAAGATGGAAACCAACCTTACCGAACAGAATGCCAGCCTGGGCGATGCCAGTTTTGGCCTGCAATATTTGCTCAACAGCTTCGACTACTATAAATTTTTAACGGTATCCGGATCATTGATTGTACCGCTTTACCAGAACAACGCTTCCAAACAACCCTATACCGGTTTTCAACAGGTGGGCGGAGAAATAAAAATGTCTTTTTCCGGAACCAACCGGGAGAGATTGAGAAATACTTACTACGACATCAATGCCGGTGTGAAGCAGTATTTTAGTCCCGAAGGACCAACACAGTTGTTCTTTGATGCGTTATTGGGTGTTCCGGTAGATGAAATGAATAAATTTACTTTTGCCATGAGTGGCGTAAAATCGAACAGCACCCAATCCATATTCAACTATGGTAACCTTGCTGCGATCAGGTCTTTTTCCTATTTCAGATTAACAGCGGGATATGGAAGAAAGATTGACCAGAATTACCAGTTTTTTATTAACATCTTCACAGATATTTCCGGAAAAAACACCGGTAAGGGTGGCGGTGGTTCCATTTCGATTGTTGCCAAATTATAGCCGAAGAAAAACAGCATATGAAGTCTAATGTATATATCCCGGCCCTAACTGGTGTAAGAGCAATTGCAGCTTTTCTGGTGTTTTTCCATCATTTTAACCAGGCCGAATTTCCTTATCCGCTTTTCAGAATACTGAATGAGTTTCATATTGGTGTTACGCTCTTCTTTGTATTGAGTGGATTTCTGATCTGTTTGAGGTATTTTGATACCTGTGAAATTAATGGCACCTGGTTCCGTAAATATCTTAAAAACAGGATTGCACGGATTTATCCAATGTACCTGATTCTTACAGTGGCCACTTTTGCATTTGCCTGGTGGATCGGAGATCACTCAGTGTATAATAATTTCTTTTCACCCGTTTTGTTGATTTTCCTGAATATATTTTTTATCAGGGGCTTTTTTGATGATCTGAAATTCACCGGCGTAAGCCAGGGCTGGTCGCTTACGGTGGAGGAGTGTTTTTATTTCATGGCACCCTTCTTTTTCCTGTATATTAAAAAAACGAAAAAAGCCCTTTTCTATCTTCCGCTGATATTGCTGGGTATCGGTGTTTTACTGGTATTGATTTTTGGTAACCTGAGTTTCTGGGGATTCTTTGGCAACCTCAAATTCATGTTCCTATATACCTTTTTTGGCCGCTGCGTGGAATTTTTTATTGGTATGGCACTGGCGCTCGTCATCTTAAAAAGCGACAACACTGTTAAAAAATACCCCTTGTTTACATTACTTGGCATTGTAGTAATGGCAGCAAGCGTTGGCATTATGGCTATACAACCAATTGATACTGCAACACCCTATGGACTCTACCAACCAGTTGGTATTTTTTCCAACAATGTTCTTTTACCCATTGGTATTGCGTTGTTCTTTTATGGTTTAATGAAAGAAAAATCGTTGATTCGGTACTGGTTATCGGGTTCGCTTATGCAACTGCTTGGTAAGAGCTCTTATATTTTTTACCTGATCCACATTGGATTCATTTCAAAACTGGCCAGCGATTTCAGCGAAAAAAATACGGATCGTTTTTATGCATGGCTGGATGCCAATGAATACTGGTGGTTATCAGAACATATCAATTACACTGTTGTACTGGTAGGGATGGTATTCATCATATTGAACCTTGTTTCCATTATTCTTTATAAGTTTATAGAAGAACCGGTAAATCTTTATATCAGAAAATCATCCCTGTTGGAGAAAAAAAAGGTTGCCACAGGTAACCAGTCAAAAGAATAGGCCTATGAAATCCGCCGCTATATATAAAATCAACCTGTTTGGCTTTTTGCTGATCGGCTTGTTTTTTATGCCTTTCAGGGGCTCGGCGTTTCAAAAAAGGGGCAACGAAGAAGGGGTGGTGGTTCTTTTGAATGCTGCCAGTAAAAAAGCCAGCTTTAGCGCAAGAAAACCGATACGGTTCAAAGTTTCCATTAAAAACAATTTTACCAACGACCAGGAGGGAACACTGGTGTATACTGTAAAGAACAACAGCGGAGAAACCATTCTTCGAAATTCCCTGGATGTTCGGGTAAATGCCAGAAAAAAAATCGAATCCTCTTTTGAGGTTCCGCTTGATACCGAAGGGGAATATACCCTGAATGCCAACATTGAACTGAATGATCATGCTGAACTGATCACCAGAGAATTCAGTTACAGCGGGCCTCCCCGAAAAGCAAACGACCGGAGGAATATCCCCAACCCTTACGACCAAAACTGGTCCAGAGACAATATAGATCAGTCCGATGCCTCCACCAGGGAAGCGCTGGTGGCGGAGTCTGACAAGGAGGTAGCGACAGAAGAAGCGCATGGCGAAGAAGAATCTGAAGAAGAGGGAGAAATCATTACAAAGGTAAAACCCTACAATGCAGACGGCCTGTTTTACAACGGGAAAAACATCCGCTACACTGTTACGCTGATCAATAAGTACAAAGCGAAGCAGGAGGGAACCTTTAAGCTGATTGTAAAAACAGAAGAGGGGAAACCGGTGGGTGAAACGGTGGTAAATATTAAAATGGGGAAAAAGGGCATCAGAAAGTTCACGGTTAAATTACCGGAGATAACCCAGGCCGGCGTTTACAATATTGATGCCGCGCTGAATGTGAGCACTTACGATGATACCACCAAGCATGCATTTGGTTACAGGATCAACAATATTGCAACACCGTACCATCTTGCACCCGACTTTGATGAGTTCTGGAAAACCGCCAGGAACGAACTGGCCGCAATTGACCCGCAATACAGAATTATTCCTGACGAAAGCAAAAGCACGTATTTCCACACCGTTTACAGGGTGGAATTTCAATCGCTGGGGAATGTGCCTGTTTTTGGCTGGCTGAGTATTCCCAAGCCAAAGGGTAAGTATCCTGTACTGATTGGTTTTGGAGGATATAAAATTGAACTCAGCCCGCTTTATTTCGACGACTTTATCAGCTTTACCGTAAACGTTAGGGGTATTGATAAAAAAGTGAAGGAACAGATTAACCCCGAAAACAGGGAACAGCTGCTGGTAAATATAGAAAACAAGGATGACTATATATATCGCGGCATTTATATGGACTGTATAAGAGCGGTGGAGTTTATTCACTCCCATGGAGATATGGGGATGGATCTTCGAAGGGTTGTTGCTTTTGGCGGTAGCCAGGGCGCGTCGCTTTCACTGATTGCCGCCGCCATGATGCCCGATAAAATCAACACTGTGGTAGCCAACAACCCGATCTTTTTCGATTGGGCAAGACATGTTGAAATCACGCAATCCAATCCCAATATTCAATTCCCGATCCGGGATCTGCGCAGATTTCAGGATAAAAACCCGGAAATGACCATCGACAACATGGTTCATACGCTTCAGTATTTTGAAGTACAGAATTTTATGCCTGCGGTTGCCTGCCCCGTTTTATATGCGGTGAGCTTACTGGATGAGTTTGTACCACCCGGAACCGCATTGGCCGCTTACAATAAAATGAGTCCTGAAACAATCGCCAAAAGCGAGCTGTATGTTTTTCCAACATTGGGCCACGAAGTACCCAGAAGTCATGATGCTTTTGTGAGTAAATGGTTTTTGGAGAAAGTAGTTAAAAAAAGAAAATCCATAAGGAATGAATTCGGCAATCAATAAAATAATATGTTCCGCTGCGTTGTTCCTGCTGGCCTTTACCTGCAGGGCCGACTGGCCCGTAGGCAAGGGAAGGACATCCCTGATTGCTTCATATAATTACTTTTATTCGTCGAAGTATTTTGATGCCAATGGAAAACTGGCTTCTTTTAATCCCGGAGATAAATTCCAATCCCATTTTTACGGGCTTACCATGGTACATGGTTTGGGAAGAAGACTGGATGTAGTGGCCAACCTCCCTTTTATTGCACAGGACCAGGTTTCGAATGGTATCCGGAAAACCAACTCGGGCGTTGGAGATATTTCAGTGGGGCTTGCTTACCATTTTCCTTCTGCTGAATTTCAAAAGCACCTTACCATCAAGGCGCAGGTCATTATACCTACGTACGAAAACAATAAAACACCTGAGCTGGGCTATGCTTCCAAGGGTTTGCAGGCAACCGTAAACTATTCGTTTACACCCTTTAAACAATCTTTTGCTGTTATTGAAGGCTCCTATACAAGATTCATTGATTATGCCGAAGGCCCCAATCAATACAGGGGTGCATTTACTTTTGGAAGGTCGCTGAATAAATACAGCCTGGTTACTTTCAATTTTGCGCACCAGGTGTCGGAGAGCGTCAATACTGTATTTAATCCTAATCCACAGGCTACCAGAAATTTCAGCTCAGGTTTATTAACATTTGCATATGGCAGGAAAATCAGCAGAACCCTAACGCCGTATTTGCAGGGCGCCTATACGCTTTATGGAAAGAACATTGGGCTTGGAATGAGCGCAAGTGTTTTTTTGGTGATGAAACTCCCTTAGCATTTTTCATATTTAATTCTGAATATTGACTGTTGTACAAAAGAATAAAAAGAAATTTTCAACCCCTGCGGTATTATTACTGCTTGTAGGATTACTAATCAATAGCCAGCTACTATTTGCCGGGGAAAACCGCTCTTCTGTTGCAGGAGATCCTGTTGAAATCAGAATTCTTCCGGCAAAATCGAAGGCTGTTTTCGGAAAAAAGAACCCGGTGAAGTATCGTGCCAGTTTTAAAAATAACCTGGAAACAGATCAGGAGGGAACATTGTTTTATACAATCAGGAACAATCAGCATGAAATTCATTCAACCGGTTCTTATGCTGTAAAAGTTGCTGCCAAAAAAACATTTGAATCCGCTTTTGTAATCCCCTTCAATGAAAACGGCGCCTTCACTATCCGCTTTGACCTTACGCTCAATGATTTCACGGGAGACCTTACCAGTGAATTTACGTACAAGGATCCGAAATCTTTAAAGCAGGACAAACCGGGAAACCCGTATGAACTCAATAATACCGCAGCAAATTTTGAAAAGATCGCCTCAGCAGAAGATATTCCCGAAGACCCCGATCAGCATACAGAGGGAGAATTGGAGGCGTCCGACGATGAAGGGGAAATTATTACGGTAATTAAGCCAATCAATAGAGATGGTGTATTTTGGGATCCGGATAATATTGGATACCAGGTTCATCTTACCAATAAATATAAAGTTAAACAGGAGGGCACCCTCACGTATATCCTTAAAGCGGATAACGGAGAAACACTTGAAACAAGGGTGGTGGTCATAAAACTGGCCAGAAAAGGAAGCAAACAGTTTAAAATTAAAATTCCGCCGGTATCGTCTCCGGGTGTTTATGGTATTACCGTTGCCTTGAATCTTACCACTTACGACGACACCACCAAATATGCTTTTGGATATAAAGTAAGCGGCATTGCCTCACCGTACCATAAACCACCGGATTTTGAAGCCTTTTGGGAAACAGCAAAAGCCGAACTGGCCGCAATTGACCCCAAATACAATATTATACTCGATCAAACCAGAACTACCCGCTTCCATAAAGTATATAAGGTGGAAATGATTTCACTCAACGAGGTAAAAATTTTCGGATGGCTGACAATCCCAAGGCTACCCGGAAAATATCCGGTGATTGTAGGCCTGCAGGGATACAGGGTGGAACTGGAACCTTTATTGTACGAGAACAATATCGGCTTCAACCTCAACACAAGGGGGATTGAAAAAAACTGGAAGCCCTTTAACCCGGAGAATGAACAACCGCTGTTGATTAATATCGCCGATAAAGACAGGTATATGTACAGGGGAATGTACATGGATTGTGTCAGGGCCATCGACTTTATTTATTCACACGAAGAAATGGGATTTGACTTATCGAGGGTTTTGGTTTTTGGTGGAAGCCAGGGCGCTACTTTATCGCTGGTAACTGCAGCATTAACAGGTAATCGCATCAACAGCCTGATTGTAGACAATCCTATTTTCTGTGATTTCCATGAGAGCTATAAATTGCTGGGTAATCCGTTATATGATAATTTTCCCATTAAACATGTAGTGGATTATACAAAAGACAATCCATCGGTTACGATTGAACAACTATTGGATAACCTGAGTTATTTTGAAGTACAAAACTTCATGCCAATGATCAATTGTTCGGTGTTGTATGCCGTGAGTTTGCTGGATCCGTTGGCACCGGCGGCAACGGTGATAGCGGCATTTAATAAATTGAATCCGGCAACCATCGGGAAAAGTGAAATGTATGTGGCCCCTCACCTGGGACACGAAATCACGATGGAACACAGGCATTATCAAATGATCTGGATGAGTGAAAAGTTATTGCGGAAAAGACAAAACATTGGTAAATGAGAAAGGGAATAATCATCCTGGTATTGTTAACGGCATTTTTGCAGAAAGCAAGAGCCGACTGGCCGGTTGGTAAGGGCAGAATCTCATTGCTGCCAGGTTATACCTATTTTTATTCCGCCTCCAATTACGACAGAAGCTGGAAAAGAAACCCTTTTCCTTCCAATAATTATTTTGCCACACATATCGTAAATATGTCGTTGAATCATGGATTGGGCAGAAGTCTTGATCTGCTGATCAATGTTCCGTATATTATCCAAAGAGGAGTAAATCAAGATTCAATCCGGGGTAATTCCGGTTTCGGCGACGTATCTATCGGCCTGGCAAAACATTTTTCTTCCGATGATCAGCACCGGCATTTTACGGCCAAAGCCATATTCATGATTCCGATGTACCAGAAAGACAGTGTGGTTTCACTTGGATATTCTTCCCGGGCCTATGGACTGGAGGTAAACTATTCTTTTGCGGCAGGTAAAGCGGCATTTGCCATAGTGCAGGCGGCATATACCCATTTTTTCGACAATCCCGAGGGTCCCAGGCAGTATACGTATACTGGCACATATGGCAGAAAGTTCAATATGTTCAGCCTTGCTACCATCAGTTTCATGCACCAGGAATCCGTGAGCAGTAATACCAGTTTTAACCCGAACCTTTTTGCTAATACCAGTTTCACCAATGGCCGGCTTACCCTTTCCTATGGCAGAAGGATTACCAGAACCATCATGCCGATGTTCCAGGTTTCCTCCGTGGTTTATGGAAGGAATGCGGGCGGAGGAATAGGGCTGGGCCTGTCGTTAATTACCCGATTACCGTAATTAAGTACCTATTAACTAATCTGAAATAGAAAAGAACTAATTATTTATCTGTTTTTGGTTCTTTTAACCCCACCAGCTTGATTTATCAATTATTCAGAAAGTTAATTAAAGCGGCCATTTGGCTGTTTTGTAAAGAATTGATTGTAGTGAACCAGGCAGTCTTTACAACAAAGGGCCCCTTGCTTGTAGTGGCCAATCACCCAAATTCTTTTCTCGATGCCATTCTGATCGGCGCACAGTTTTCCGGGAAAATGCACTTTCTGGCAAGAGGTGACGCGTTTCAGCAAAAGCATCACCTCTTTTTTCTCCGGCTGCTCAATATGATTCCTATTTACCGGTTGAGCGAGGGGAAGGAAAACCTGCACCTGAATGAATATGCATTTACAGAGAGCCGTCGCATTTTGGCCTCAGGGGGTATCGTTTTGATATTTATTGAAGGCATCTGTATCAATAGCCATATACTTCAACCATTTAAGAAAGGAGCTGCCAGAATTGCGTCGGGTCTTGATTTGCAAAAGCCGCTGCTGGTGCTGCCGGTAGCTATTGCATATGATTCCTTAACCCGCTTTGGAAAGAAAGTGCGGATTGCTGCCGCGGAACCTATTCCTGCAAAAAAACTCCTCCCGTTTAAGGAAACGGCAAAGAATCACTCCTTTTTTAATCAGCAAATCAGGTTAAAACTGGGACCGCTGATACAATTTCCCGAAAACAGGGCCAAAAGGCAATACTTGCCGGGGAAACTAATGTCTATACCCGGAAGGATTCTACATTTCCCCCTCTATAAGATCATCAGCGCCATTGTCCGAAATAAAACCAGGGGAACCGTCTTTTACGATTCCGTTTTGTTTGCCGTTCTCTTACTGCTGTATCCTTTTTATTTGTTCCTGATTGGCTGTTTACTCTTTGCAGCGAGTGTTAATCCGGTTCTTATAGCACTTATAATTTTAATACATCCGCTCTTGGCAAGAGCCACTGTTTTATTTACGCACAATGATGTTTGAAAAACCGCCCTCTTCCTGTAACTTGTTCGTTGTTTAAATCAACCAACAGCACATGCGTCAACTATTTTTTTCATTGTGTTTGATCTGCACAATGAACCTTACCGCGCAGGATAGCCTCTCCAAAAACGATATTCTTTCAGCAGCAAAACTGTTTGATCTTTCCTATATACAAAAGGAAACAGATACCATGTATTCCGGTGTTAAAGAAAACCTGCTTTTACTCAAAATGATGCATGCCCAAAAGCTCGGCAATGCCGTTCCAATGAGCCTTTGGCAAAATCCGGTTTTACCGGGCATGGTTTTCCCCGAAAAACAGGAGCCCATTCACTGGAAGCAGTATAAAACATCGTTGCCTGCTGATAAAAATGACCTTGCCTATTTTTCAATTGAAGAACTGGCTTCATTGATCCGAACAAAAAAAATCAGTTCAATGGAACTCACAAGGTTTTTCCTCAACAGGATCCGTAAGTACGGAGACTCTCTGGAATGTATTATTACCATAACCGAAGAACTGGCACTGCAACAGGCAGCTGAAGCGGATGCGGCTATCGAAGCCGGAAATTATAAAGGACCATTGCATGGGATACCTTATGGGTTAAAAGATCTGTTTGCGGTGAAAGGCACGAAAACCACCTGGGGCGCGGCGCCATATAAAGACCAGCGGATTGAGGAAGACGCGTATGTTTATACCAAACTTAAAGACGCGGGTGCTGTGCTGGTTGCCAAATTCACATTAGGGGCACTTGCCATGGGCGACTATTGGTACGGGGGAAGAACAAAGAATCCATGGAACCTTCGGCAGGGTTCTTCCGGGTCTTCTGCAGGCCCTGCTGCTGCAACTGTTGCCGGACTGGTTCCTTTTTCCATTGGTACGGAAACCTGGGGTTCCATCATTTCTCCTGCTTCTACCTGTGGTGCAACAGGCCTTCGCCCCACTTTCGGAAGAATCAGCAGAACCGGCGCTATGGCACTTAGCTGGAGCCTGGATAAGGTTGGTCCTATCTGCAGAACAGCAGAAGACGCTGCCTTGGTATTTGCCTATCTGCATGGTACCGATGGCCTGGATCAGTCGGCCGTATCAAGACCTTTTAATTATAAACCCAACGGTGATATCAAAAAACTGAGAGTGGGCTATGCAAAAAATTATTTTGATAAAATAACCGATACCGCCCGCAATGAGTGGAAAGTGCTGGAAACATTTAAACGGATGGGCGTTGAATTGATTCCGGTTGTGTTTCCGGATAGCGGCGTATACAAATTTAATGTGATGGATGTGGTAATCAGTGCAGAATCCGCTGCTGCGTTTGATGAGTTTACCCGGAATAATGTAGATGATGAAATGACCCGCCAGGGAATAAATGACTGGCCCAATAGTTTCAGGGTGTCCCGGCTGATGCCGGCTGTTGAATATGTGAATGCCAACAGGCATCGTTATCTCCTGATGCAAAAAGTGAATGCAGTGATGCAAACCATTGATGTCCTGATCTGTCCTACCAGGGGAAGCGGTAACCAGTCGGCCATTACCAATCTGACCGGTCATCCTGCAATATGTATACCAACCGGATTTGATAAACGATCTGCATCACCAACCAGTATCAGTTTTCTGGGCAACCTCTATGATGAGGCTTCGATATTGCTGGCGGCAAAAGCTTATCAGCAATCCACCGGCTGGGACGAAATGCATCCACCCAAATTCAAATAAAACCAGCGGTCATTTTTTTAAAAAATACAGATGGATTACCTTAAAAAAGGCAATATAGCAACCGTCGTTTCCTTGCTTTTCTTATGTTTATCTTTTGGGGTATATCAATTTACAAAGGCTCCGGCAAATGTGGTAAAACCGACGTTTTATGTAACACCCGACAGTCCGTATCTTTCTCCGAAAGAAGCGCTTTTAAGAATCCGGGAGCAAAACAGTAGCGGGAAGAATGGTTTTTTTAATCCCGGTTTCAGCAGGAATGCCTGGTGGGTTTTTATACCGGCCCGACATGATCAGAATTCCTGGCTGCAGGTTGCCAATCCGCACATTAATATCATCCGTATTTATAATGTAGTTGCAGACAGCATTGTATTTTCCTATCAATCAGGAGATTATTATCCCTTTCAGCGAAGGCTCGTTAAAGACCCGGATTATTGGTTTCTCATACCTGCAGGCTCTGATGGGTTATTGCTCCAGGTAGATAAAGCAGGAGAATCGCTGTTTGTTCCCTTATCCGTTATTCCCGAAAAAGAAATGATCGGCATGATGGCAGATCAGAAAGCTGTTTATGGTTTTTTTGCCGGATGGTTCCTTTTTCTGATAACGCTGAATATATTTCTGGGTATTTCCTTAAAGGAGAGCATCCATTTTTATTATATACTTTATATCAGCATGTCTGCTATGTGGGTGATTTCGAACTGGGGAATCGGTTTTCAATACCTCTGGCCCGAAAATACCGAACTGGCCAATAAGTCCAGGCCATTGTTTGCCAGTATGAGTTTTATCTTTATGCTGGAGCTTTGTAAAAGATTTTTTACCCGCCCGGATATACCGCCTCTGTATAATAAGCAACTGCGTTTTTTTCAGTTGCTTTTGCTGATCATAACAGGGTGCTTAATATTTGCGGATATTCCCAGGCAGTCGGGAATGGTCCGGAGTCTTTTCCTTACCGGGGTTAGTTTTATCTGGCTGGGGGCCGTTTGTATGATTGTATTTTACATCTATAAAAATTACAGGCAGTTTAAAACCCTGTCTTATTTTTTTGCAGCAGCGTTGAGTGTATTGTTGATTTTTGTTGTGATGAATATTCTTTCTCAATTTAGTGTGGAGGCAGACTGGGTCATTTTCGTTGGAAAGTACGGATCGGCCATAGGAATACTTGCAGAAAGCACCATCCTCTCTTTTGGGTTAAGCAGGCGATACGATCACTATAAAAAACAAAATGAAGCCGCGCAGTATGCACTGGAAACGGAAAAAGCCATGCTGGCCGACAGACTCATTCAGGTTCAGGAAGAGGAGCGGTCAAGGCTTGCAAGGGAGCTGCACGATGGGTTAGGAGGATTACTGGGAAGTATCAGGATAAGCGCATTTCATCAATTGAAAACTGCCGTTGAAACACAAATGTGGATCGATAAACAATTAGCAGATGCTATTGAAGACCTCCGGAATATAGCCCATGATTTAATGCCGGTAAATTTGCAGGAGAAGGGATTAGTACCTATTTTAGAAAAAACAATTTCCAGGTGGAATGCTGCCAACGATTTTGTGGTCCGACTTCATTGTGGCGTAGTGGATCGTTATCCATTATCCGTAGAAGCCGGAATCTACCGGATTGTAACTGAGTTGTTGTATAATGTAAAAAAGCATGCAGCAGCCACAGAGGTTTTTGTGTCGCTCTGGGAAGAAGGAAACAGCATTATACTGATGGTAGAAGACAACGGTAAGGGCTTTGATCCTGCCAATACAGATGGGATGGGATGGAAAAATATCCGAAGCCGTGTTCAATACCTGGAAGGGAAAGTTACTATTGATTCAAATGAAAAAGGAACAACGATTATCATTGAAATAACCAAAAAGAGCTAAGCGCGCATACCCATGAAAACAACCATAGCAATTGCAGATGATCATAAAATATTTGTTGAGGGAATCCGAAGCGTGCTGAAGGAGGTGGACTGGCTCAACTGGAAGGGGGAAGCCTTTACTGCTAAGGAAGCTGTGAGATTGTATAAAGAGAAACAACCGGATGTTTTTCTGCTGGATTATTATTTTCCGGATGGAACAGGCCTGAATGTGGCAACAGAAATTTTGGAAAGTAATCCTGCCGCCACCATTATTATATTGAGTATGGAAAATGATACAGACCTGGTTTACCAGTGCAGGCAGGTGGGGATAAAAGGATATATCATCAAAAACCTTTCTTCGGAAGAATTACTGACTGCCATACAGGAAACGATTCAGGGAAATTCCGTTTTTATGTGGGACTACGAGCCGGTGGTAAATAAACAGCCGCTGGAAAACAATATCAGCAAGCGTGAAATAGAAATTGTGGGGCTGATCAGCAAGGGCCTTACAAGCCAGGAAATTGCGGAAACGCTTCATTTGAGTACCTATACCGTGAATACACACAGAAGAAATATACTCCGGAAACTGGAATTAAAAAACACGGCTATGATGGTGCAGTATGCAAGGTCCAGAAACTGGTAACATGCAGAATCCTATATTTGTTAGCCAATCTTCAAATCTTACTCTCATGTTGTTCAGGCTTGTTTCCGTTTCTCTTGTAACCATTTTCCTGCTTTCCTGCACCAGTTCAAGGATCAGTAAAACCGGGGCCCCTGTACAGATTAGCCGGTTAAAACTGTTGGATCTGTACACCATTCCCCACGCATTGAATTTTAACGGAACCAATGTAGGCGGATTATCCGGCATTGATTATGATGCAGCAAAGGATCAGTACTTCATGATCTGCGACGACAGGTCATCAATTAATCCGGCCAGGTATTATACTGCAAAGATTCCTTTGAGGGATCAGAAAATTGATACCGTTGTTTTTACGGATGTTGTGTTACTGAAAGATGAAAACAATCGGCCTTATCCCGGTAGTAAAACAAATCCGGCACGTACACCGGATCCGGAAGCAATGCGCTATAACCCACTGCAGGGAAATCTGATCTGGAGTAGCGAAGGAGAGAGAATTGTGCGTGCAAAAGATACGGTATTAACCAATCCTTCTATTACACTGATCAGCCCTTCCGGAAACCGGATAGACAGTTTTACGCTGCCTTTAAATCTGAATATGCACGCAACCGAAAAAGGCCCCAGACAAAACGGTGTTTTGGAAGGAATGAGCTTTGCCAACAATTATAAAACCCTCTATGTAAATGTAGAAGAGCCGCTTTATGAAGACGGCCCCAGGGCAGAACTTAGCCCCAATAAAGCGTTTGTGCGCATTTACCGGTTTGATGTTGCTGCTAAAAAAAATACTGCCCAGTATGCATATGAGCTTGATCCGGTAGCTTATACACCCTCCCCTGCCGGCTCATTTAAGGTCAACGGAATCCCCGATCTGCTCAGCCTGGGAAACAACCGGTTGCTGGTGCTGGAACGCTCTTATTCCACCGGAAGAATTCCCTGCACCATTAAAGTATTCATTGCAGACCTGAATACAGCAAGCGATATCAGCAACAATCCTTCCCTGAAAATAAATACCGGATTTACCCCCGTTCAAAAGCAATTACTGTTGAATATGGATGAGCTCAAAGTTTTTACCGACAATATTGAAGGCGTTACTTTTGGGCCAAGATTGCCCAATGGAAACCCAACCCTGCTTTTTGTGGCGGATAATAATTTTTCGCCCTTTCAGCAGTCGCAGATATTTTTATTTGAAATTATTCCATGATGTTTTTCCGGCTACTTTTTAAATATTTGTTTTTGCTGTTGGTGGTTACAACCCTGTTGCCTGCGTGCAGGCGGCCCGCATCAGCCAACGGCAACCCGGTGGTGGTAATCGAAACCGCATTTGGCGATATTGAAGTGGAATTATTTGCTGACAAAGCTCCGTTAACCAGCGCGGCATTCCTGGGTTATATAGACTCCGGCTGGTACGACCGGTCTGATTTTTACCGCGTACTGCATATTGATAATCAACCATCCAACGCTCCCAAATCGGAGTTAATTCAGGGAGGAATCTGGAAAAGCAATAACAAACTGGCTGTTTCCGTGAAAGGAATTCCGCACGAAAGCACCCGCCAAACGGGTATCCGGCACAAGACCGGTGTTATTTCACTGGCAAGGGCAGCGCCAGGCACCGCCGGAACCGAGTTCTTTATTTGCCTGGATGATGAACCCGGGCTGGATTATGGCGGGGAAAATGTTGCGGACAAGCAAGGCTATTCTGCCTTTGGTAAGGTCGTAAAAGGCATGGATGTGGTCAGAAAAATCTACCGCCAGCGGGAACGAAATCAATACTTTGACCCATTGATCACTATCTTCTCCATCGATAGAAAATAACCGCGCAGACATAATAATGAGTAACTTTGAGTACCCCGTATATAGTGCCAATTGATCTGGCATGAGAATTGGCTCTGTTTAAAGGATTGTATTAATCAATTTAAAAGCCAGTATATGAAAAAGTTCATTTTAGCAGGACTCGTAACAACCTCCCTTTTATTGCTAGGCTGTTCGCAAAAGGCATTTGTACAAAAAGACAATTCAGTAGATTTTTCTACCATTAAAACCTATGCCTGGACAGAGGGTGATTCAGACAAGGACTCCACCACCAGGCGCCCGGATATTAACAGTTTACGTGACCAGAAAATTCATGAATCCGTAGAAAAATACCTGAAGGAACTGGGATGGTCAGAAACCCAAACCAATCCCGATGTATTCCTGGTTTTTGATGTGGTAATTGAAAAGGAAGTCAGGGATCTGAGTACCCCTGTATACAGCCAGCCGATGACTCGGTGGTATTATAATCCAAGAGGCAGAAGATGGGTTCCTATTTATTATCCGTCCACTTTCTGGGGTTATGATACAAGGTCACAAATAGTTCGGGAAGGAACGCTTACCCTTACCATGATGAATCCGCAAACAGATAAATCCATCTGGCAGGGCTGGACCACTTCAGAAATCTACGGAAAGAAAATCTCTGAGAAACAGATTGATGCAAGTGTAAAAGCAATTATCGACAAACTGAAAAAGCCCTGATATTTGTAGCATGCCGTTCAAATTATATTCCTCCTATACACCCGCAGGCGATCAGCCATCAGCCATTCAGCAGTTAACAGACGGGATTAATGATGGCGAACAGTTTCAGACACTATTGGGTGTAACGGGAAGCGGTAAGACCTTTACCATTGCCAATGTAATACAGAACGTGCAGCGCCCTACCCTGGTGCTGACCCACAACAAAACACTGGTGGCGCAGCTTTATGGTGAGTTCAAGCAGTTTTTCCCCGAAAACGCCGTGGGTTATTTTGTGAGCTATTACGATTATTACCAGCCCGAAGCATATATGCCCGTAACCGGCGTGTACATCGAAAAAGATTTGAGCATCAACGAGGAGCTGGATAAGCTGCGTTTGCAGGCAACATCGCAATTACTGAGCGGAAGAAGGGATATTATTGTTGTGGCCAGTGTGAGCTGCATTTATGGCATGGGTAACCCTACCGAATATGAAAACGGCATCATTCGGATAGAGAAAGGACAGGTGCTTTCCCGCCAGGGATTTCTGCATGCACTTGTTAATTCTTTGTATAACCGGTCGCAGGGAGATTTTACCAGGGGAACATTCCGTGTAAAGGGTGATACCGTTGATATTAATCTTCCTTATGTGGATTTTGGATACAGGATCACTTTCTTCGGAGACGAGATAGAAGAGATTGAAAGCATAGACACGGCTACCAGCAAGCGGATTGGCCTGATGGACAATGCGGCTGTTTTCCCGGCCAATCTTTACCTGGCGCCTAAGGATATGATTACGGAAGTGATGCACGAGATCCAGGATGAAATGATGCAACAGGTAGAATACTTTAAAGCATCCGGAAAATTCATAGAAGCCTCCCGGCTAAAAGAACGGGTGGAGTATGACCTGGAAATGATCCGCGAACTGGGTTACTGTAATGGCATTGAAAACTATTCCCGTTTTTTTGACAGAAGAAAACCAGGAACAAGACCTTTCTGCCTGCTCGATTATTTCCCAAAGGATTTTTTATGTGTGATTGATGAAAGCCACCAGACTGTTCCGCAGGTAGCGGGAATGTATGGCGGAGACCGGAGCAGAAAAATGGTATTGGTGGATTATGGGTTTCGTTTACCCAGCGCCATGGACAACCGCCCGCTCAATTTTTATGAGTTTGAAAGTATGATCGGACAGACGGTTTTTGTAAGCGCCACTCCCGGCGAATATGAACTGGAGAAAACCGGCGGTGTGGTGGTAGAACAGGTAGTACGCCCTACCGGCCTGCTGGACCCGCCCATTGAAATCCGCCCCAGTGTAAACCAGATAGATGATTTACTGGATGCAATTGATGAACGGGTAAAACGGGGAGACCGTGTGCTGGTAACCACCCTTACCAAGCGAATGGCAGAAGAAATGGACAAGTACCTGGGCAGGATTAACATCAAATCCAAATACATACACAGCGATGTAGACACGCTTGAACGCGTGGAAATCCTCCGCGATCTTCGCCTGGGGGTTATTGACGTACTGGTGGGTGTAAACCTGTTGAGAGAAGGGCTTGATTTGCCGGAAGTATCATTGGTGGCCATACTGGACGCCGATAAGGAAGGATTCCTCCGTAATGAACGATCCCTGACGCAAACAGCCGGAAGGGCGGCAAGAAATGTAAACGGCCTGGTCATTTTTTATGCCGATAAAATGACGGAGAGCATGCAACGCACTATCGATGAAACCAACCGGAGAAGAGAAAAACAAATTGCCTATAATCTGGAACACCATATAATACCAACTACCATTTCCAAGAGCAAAGAGCAGGTTTTTGCACAAACGGCTGTACTGGATATCAAGGGATACGACCCCTCTAATCCATATGCAATGCAGCAGGACCAGGACCTGGTTGCGTCTAAAGTGGCAGAGGAACAGGAAGAATACAAGACCATTCCACAGGTGGAAAAAGCCATTCTGCGCACCAAAAAAGAGATGGAAAAAGCGGCCAGAGACCTTGATTTTATTGAAGCCGCCCGCCTCCGTGATGAAATGTTCAAACTGCAGAAAGAGCTGGATGCCATGAAATAACCGTGTACGGTAATTTGAACAAAATGATTAATTTAGATTGATGAACAGAGTGCTATTATGGATTGCCCTGCTGATACAAATCAGATCGTACTCACAGCAACCCTATTACCAGGAGCGCTACCGCCCGCAGTTCCATTATTCCTCTCAGAAGAACTGGATCAACGACCCCAATGGATTGATTTATACCAATGGAGAATATCACTTGTTTTACCAGCATAATCCCTTCGGTAATATCTGGGGGCACATGAGCTGGGGACATGCCGTAAGCACTGATCTGGTCAACTGGAAACAACTGCCGGTTGCATTGAGGGAAGAAAATGAGGTAATGGTATTTTCAGGATCAGTTGTAACGGATCCCAAAAATAAAACCGGCTTCGGACAGAAAAAAGGAGATATGCCCATGGTGGCCGTTTATACCGGCCACGATAGTTTACTGCAAACACAGAACCTGGCGTACAGCCTCGACAACGGGAAATCCTGGAGCCGGTATTCTGCCAACCCTGTGCTGGACCTGCAAATGAAAGATTTTCGCGACCCCAATGTGTTCTGGCATGAACCCACCAAAAGATGGATCATGGCAGTGGCCATGCCCAATGAAAAAATGATTTCCTTTTACAGTTCCTTCAGTTTAAAGCAGTGGGCATTTGAAAGTGATTTTGGTCCTTATGCAGATACATCGGGTGTATGGGAATGCCCTGATTTGGTAGAACTGCCTGTTGTGGGTGAACCCAACAAGAAAAAATGGGTGCTGATGGTTTCACAGAATGCCGCTATGCAATATTTTGTTGGTGAGTTTGACGGATCAAAATTTTACAATGAAAATCCGCAGAATAAAATCATGCGCCCGGATTATGGCGCGGATTATTATGCGGCGGTTACCTATAAAACCACACCGGATAAACAACCCACCAGCATTGGCTGGGTGAATAACTGGGGGTATGCCAATGAAATTCCTACCAGCCCATGGAAAGGAGCGATGGCGCTACCCCGAAAACTGGCGGTAAAAAAAGCCGGCAGCGAATGGGTGCTGGTACAGGAACCTATTAAAGCATTGCGCAGCCTGCGTTCCACCGCACAGGTATTGAAGAACAGTGTTCCTGTTAAATACAGGCATGTGCTGCCCTTCAAGGGGAATTGTTTTGAAATGGAATTTGACCTCCGCCCTTCAACTACCAGCGTGAGCGGATTAAAAATAGCCGTTGGCGGCAACCGCTATTTTACCATCGGATATGATGCTACGCTGGAGCAGTTGTACATCGACAGAACCAATACCCCTTCCGGATTCAGTAAACAGTATCCTTATTACAACACCAAGCAGGCTTACCTCAAAACAGTGAACGACCTGGTACACTTGCGGGTTTTCTTTGATAAGAGTATTGTGGAAGTATATGCCAACAACGGGGAGCTGGTATTTACCACACAGGTATTTCCGGAAGAGAAAGACACAGGAATTGAGTTTTTCAGCGACGGGAATATAGCTGTCTTCGAAAATGTTTGGTTCTGGCCAATGAAATCTATCTGGAAATAAGTTGCATCTTTGCACTTGAAAATCAGACCTATGAGCTTTAGGAATTTTAAGATGGTAAGCTACGTGGTATATGGCCGCGGAAGTTTTAATCAGTTAGACGAAATTTTAGCGCCGCAGCGCAAGGGCGATGCACCCATGATATTTTTAGTGGATCATTTTTTTGAAGGGAAACCACTGTTGTCGCGTATTCCATTGCACGGGAAAGACAAAGTGATCCTGGCGGATGTTACTTACGAGCCCAAAACCACCCAGGTGGACGCACTGGCAAAATCACTGAAAGAAGAATTCGGCGTCATCAGCGGTGTAATAGGGATCGGCGGCGGGTCTACTATGGACCTGGCCAAAGCGGTTTCCCTGATGATGACCAATCCCGGTTCTTCAGCCGACTACCAGGGATGGGATCTTGTGAAGAACCCCGGCGTGTACAAGGCCGGTATTCCGACACTCAGCGGAACAGGCGCCGAAGTAAGCAGAACCACCGTATTAACCGGGCCAACGCGCAAACTGGGAATGAACAGCGATTTTACCCCTTTTGATCAGATAGTACTGGATCCGGAATTAACCAAAGACGCCCCTGTGAACCAGCGTTTTTATACAGGAATGGATTGTTATATCCATTGTATCGAAAGCCTGGAAGGAACCTACCTCAATGAGTTCAGCAAAAGCTATGGCGAAAAAGCATTGCAGCTCTGCCAGAAAGTATTTGTGGAGAAAGACCATTGGGACGATGTCTGTGATGATCAGTTGATGATGGCTTCCTATGCAGGCGGTATGAGCATTGCATATTCCCAGGTGGGGGTTGCCCATGCAGTGAGCTATGGATTAAGCTATTTACTGGGTACCAAACACGGTATCGGAAACTGTATCGTCATGGATCACCTGGAAGAATACTATCCTGCAGGCGTGAAGGAATTCAAATACATGGTAGAGAAGAACAAAATAGAAATTCCACGGGGCATCTGCAAAGGCCTTACCGATGAACAGTTCGAAACCATGATCGGCGTATCCATGGGTATGAAACCCCTATGGGAAAACGCTTTGGGAAAGGATTGGGAAAAAATCATGACCCGCGAAAAACTGCGCGCCCTGTTCGAGAAATTATAACAACTTAGCTGCTTTAATCAGGTCTTCCGGTGTATCAATTTCGACACCCATATAATGGGTAAGGACCATTTTTAATGGAATACCATATTCCAGGTAACGCAGGCATTCAATTTTTTCAGCAGCTTCCAGCGGAGTCATTGGCCACCTGCTGAAATTGAGCAGGGCCTGTTTACGGAAGGCGTATACGCCAATATGTTCGTAATAGGTGATGGCAATATCCTTGCTTCTGGGGTAAGGAATGACACTGCGCGAAAAGAATAATGCATTCCAGTTTCGGTCCACTGCAACTTTTACATAGTTGGGGTCTTCGATCAGTTCGGGATCTTTCAGCTCCTGCATCAGGGAAGCCACCTGAATCTTTTCTTCCTGAAAAACCGCAAGCAGTTTTTCCAAAGGCGCTTTTTGTACAAATGGTTCATCTCCCTGAACATTCACAATAACGTCTACATCCAGCTCTTCCGCGGCTTCGGCAATCCGGTCGCTTCCACTCTCATGGTTCTTTTTGCTCATGATGGCTTTGCCGCCATGGGCGGTGATTTCATTGAAGATGATAGCACTGTCGGTCACCACAACCACCTCATCAAACAGCCCGGTTGCTTTTGTATTATCATAGGTATGCAGAATAACAGATTTGTTACCCAGTACCTGCATCAGTTTGGCAGGAAAGCGACTGGCGGCATAGCGCGCGGGAATCATTGCAACAGTCTTCATACAAAAGCTTTAAACAAAGATACAATACTGCTCGCCAAACAGCAGACGATCAGAAGAACATGGAGGCCGGCAGGCTTTAATAGTTGGTCTTAATGGTATGATCGAAGGGAATTTTTAACTGGTAACCCAGTTGCTCATCGGTACGATCGTCCAGTACGTCCAATCCATAGCGGATCTCCCCAATCGGGGTGTAATTAAATGTTCCGAAAATACGGTCCCAGATGGAAAAGATATTGCCGTAATTGCTGTCGGTTTGAGGTTGTTTATAATGATGATGTACTTTATGCATATTGGGAGAAACGATCAGCCAACTGATGGCATTATCGAGCCAAAGGGGCAGACGCATATTGGCATGATTGAACTGAGACAGCACGGCGCTCATACTCTGGTAAAACATCACCAGCCACATGGGAGCACCGCAGATGGCCACGCCTATAATGGTGAAAACCGCGCGGAACACACTTTCACCGGGATGGTGGCGGTTGGCGGTGGTAGTATCAACATGCGTATCGGCATGATGCACCATATGAAACTTCCACATCCACTTAACCTTGTGTTCAATGAAATGAATAAAATAGGCGCCCACCAGGTCCAGCAGCATCAGCCCGCCGATCAGCATTACCCAGGTAGGCAGTTCCACCAACTGTAAAATGCCGAAATGGTGCTCAATGGCCCAATCACTGGTTTTGACCATCAGCAATGCAAAGGCAAAATTGATGACAATGGTGGTGAGGGTGAAAAAGATATTGATGGCCGCGTGTTTCCATTTATCATATTTGAAACGGAACAAGGGAACAGCCCCTTCAATTATCCAGAAAAAACTAATCCCACCGGCAAGGATCAGGGCACGATGCAGGCTGGGAATGGTGTTGAAATAATCAACAATCGATTGGATCATGGCAGCAAAAGATTATAGGGTCAATTTACAGGAAAAAGCCCATTTACAGCACTGCCAGCCCGCTTTTCATCGCAAATTTGAGCAGTTCTTCCCTGGAGCTGAATTTTAAAGGAAGGGTACCTGGCTTTGATTATTTTACGGGTATCTAAACCATTTAAAACGGGGACGTAGCAATCGGGCAGAACAATATCCGGCAAGTTTGCTGTTTTTTATAAATTAAACACTATTCAATAACTTGTGATGAACCTCGTTTTCAGTTAATATGCAGGATAATAAAACAGGAATATTTATTTTTATTTTTCTATTCATAGTCGGTTGCCGGAGTTTGGATGATCAAACTTCTGATATAGAGGTAGTGCCCTTGCAGTATCAGGATACAGACACACTAATAGAAGGAGGGGTATTTAAATTTTTCCGGAACAGAAAAATTGACACAATAATAGAATACCGGGGAGAAAAAATTAAAGGCACAATAGGACTATTGCATATCCAGGATATCATTGAGGAGGCAAAACGACCTAATTCCGGAATCTTGGCATTTAAAGCATTACATAAGGGCAAACATATTATGATCTTTGATACAAATTGGAATGATAATCTGTCAGATGAAAAGCCATATGAATGTGACAAAAACAAAAAAGTGAAAATTGATCTTGTTAAACTATTGGACGGTAATAATATTATAACTACAAGTTTGTATTTAAACCCTTCAAAATCAAGCTTGATTTTTAAAACAAACAGTGAGGATAAGCTATCCGATTATGGAGTGAGTATTGTAAATAAATATAAATATGGTTATCTAACTGATCAGGCAAAGAAATACCCAATTATTGTTGGCAACTATTTTAGTAATACATATAGAAAGGATAATACAAATACCTACGTATTGGAATCATTAATAGTGAAAAAGGGTTTCAGAATATGGGAATTACCTCAATATCACGTTGGCGATACAATTTATACGTCAAACAGCGTTTTTAAGTTTGTTTCACTTGATTCAATGGGTAATAGTATTTCGTTCAGAAAAATTCACCTTTCAAAAGAAGGTAATGGAATTGAAGCCGGATTTAAAGCAATCCGGGTTAATATGATTTCTATAACAGATAAAACAACCGTGAATTTTTCAGAAACCGGCTATACATTACTCGATTTCTGGGGCACATGGTGTACACCTTGCAGAGAACTTGAACCGGAACTAATGGCGCTTTATAAAAAATATAAGCCTGATAACCTAAAAATAATAGGAATAGCCAACGATGATTATAAATCTGTTTCCGAATATATCAAGGGTCAGAATATTCCCTGGATAAATGTATTAGATCCTTTTGAAACTGCGCCAATCTGCAGAACCTATAAGATCAGCTCCTTCCCCACTTATATCCTGATTAATGCAGAAGGAGAGATCGTATATAGAGGGTCGGGGAGATCTGCTTTGGATAAAATAAAATTGATCCTTCAGTAGGCCAGGTAATAATTTGTTTTAATGTCTAATTATAATGAGAACAACTCTTTTGATAATATTAATTTTATCCGCAATAGGCTCACCTGTATTTTCTCAGCCTAAAAAGTATGGGAGGCCGGTCATCAGGCCTTCCGCTATTGTGAAAGATGTAATGAGTTGGTTGGTATATGAAAGAGATTATATGAATTGGTCTGCTGACTATATTTCACTTGATACATCTTTGCACCAGATTACTAAAAAACAATTCCTGGAAAGCCTTACAACGGGCCAATATTTGCCTGTTAGAATTGAATCTGATGATTCGTCGATATGTTATCAATTAGTTAAACTGGATAGATCTGTAGATAATGAGATTAAGATGGTTATTAAAAATAAATCTCTGACAGAGCATCAATATTACAATATGGAGGGGACACCATTGCCCAACTTTAATTTTATTTGCTTAAATGATAGTGTTTACAACACAAACACGGCTAAAAATAAAATCGTTGTGTTGAATTGTTGGTTTATTCACTGTGCTGCTTGTGTTGCTGAAATACCTGAACTTAATAAACTGGTTAGTCGTTATAAAGGAAGAACCGACATCCTTTTTTTAGCGCTGGCGTTTGATCCAGCCGAGGATCTCAAAGCTTTTTTGAAGAAAACCTCTTTTAAGTATCAGGTTGTTGCAGATAAAACCGATTATTTAATGAATGAATTAAAGATTGGTGGTTATCCAACGCACCTGATAGTCAACAGAAAAGGCGAAATAGTAAAAGTTTCAAATAATTTCAATGAAGTAATTTCTAGCTTAAATAAAGAAATATCAAAGTAATATTTTTTTAGAACCTTGATTACATATCCTAAGACTGTGAAGATGGTTGTATTATAGATTTTAGGTGAAAGAATGATAGATTATCTTTTCAAGGAAATAGCTCAGATTTAACTGATCAAGCAAGAAATATCCAATTATTGTTGGAGAGTATAAAATATTTTGTGTAAACAGGATAAAGTAACTGCATTAGAGCCGGCATCTGATTTCAAAGATAGTTAAGAACTGATGTAGAATAAGTCCCCAGTTATGGAGGGTTGCATTCCATTTTTTTTCTATATTAACCAAGGCCAGGAAAACCGCCTTTTGGGCGGCCATATCATCGGTGAACTG